>Ga0209985_10000038_pt1 | contig 144296 bp, 136 predicted proteins | sample NOAtaG_FD_187305 | JGI IMG/M metagenome (GOLD analysis project Ga0209985, IMG submission 187305) | Freshwater lake microbial communities from Lake Erie, under a cyanobacterial bloom - NOAA_Erie_Diel6S_1000h metaG (SPAdes) (version 2) | ecosystem: Environmental > Aquatic > Freshwater > Lake ... | reverse complement strand
GGCGGGAATGCCCGCGCGATCGAGAATCTCGCGCAGCAGATGGGCCTCCGGCAGGGATGCGGCAGAACAGAGCCTGAGCATGGACCGCATTCTAGGGCGTGTCTGGCTCGCAGGGCCACGCCGCCCCCGATCCGCACCAATCCATGAGGGAGCATCTGCGGCTCCGCTCCGGGCGGCCGGACACCGCGTCGCTGCCGACGCCTGTGGATCTTCAGACCGGGTGGGCGGCCGGAAGCATCAGGCGGCACGCCGCCCGGAACAACAGGGAATCCGCGCGCCCGAGCGTCTCCAGGATGCTGAAGTGGTTGTCGTCGGGACAGAGCAAATCCTCGGCGATCACCTCCCGCCAGCGCGTCTTGATGAGAGCGTGCTGCTCGGTGAATCCCTCGATCTCGCGGCCTCCCAGGGCCACGGTGAGGGGAGCGTCGGTGGCGGGGGGCATCCAGGCCGGGCTCACGCGCAGCGCGGAAGCATCATCGAGACGGATGTCGCTGTTTACCGATGGCACGTGCACCAGCGGTCCGAGATCATAGAGGCCGCTCACTGACAAGCCTCCCGAAATCATCCGATCGGGCAGATCGGGCGCGTAGCGAGGCCACTGGGCAGCCATCATCATGGTGGCGAGGTGCCCGCCGGCAGAGTGCCCCGCCACGAAGAGGTTGTTGCCGAAGGCGCCGTAACGGCTGCCGTTGCGGTACAGCCAGGCGGTGGCCTTGAGCATCTGGCGCACGATGTCCTCCACCTTCACGGAGGGACACAAGGCGTAGTTGGGCATGGCCACGGTGACGCCGAGCTTGACGAATTCGGTGGCCAGGAAGGAATGGTCGCGCTTGTCCAGCGAGCGCCAGTAGCCCCCGTGGATGAACATCAACAGCGCGCGAGAACGGCCCTCGGCGCGGAAGAGGTCGATCTTCTCCATGGGATGGTCGCCGTAGGCAATGTCCAGATCGCAGTCGAGCTCGTCGCGCGCCTGCTTGGATAGCCGCGTCCAGCGGTCAAAATGCTGGGCGTACTCCGGCACCGCCGCTCGGTTGTTGTACCGTCTCTCGCTGGCCGCGGTCTGCTCGTCCATGCTGCTTGATTCCCCCGGAATTCCTATGGCGCGCACGGTTTTCGCCCCCACGTGGGGCTCCGCGTCTGGATGCAAAAACCGCTATTGAACCCAATCCGGGCGCCGGCTGTCCACTGCGGCGTTCAATTGCCTCAAAAGATCAAGCACATGCATGCGCGCCCGAGCGCCTTCGCCGGCCACTGCCCGCACTTTTCGCGGCCAATCGCCACGCCAGCAGACCCGCGGGCCGCCACTCCGACGCCTCGAACAGGAACCATCCCCCATGACCGCCGAACGCTTCGCCCAGCCGCAATTCCTCGTGGACACCGCCTGGCTCGCCGCCCGCCTGGAGGACCCCGCGTTGGTGGTGCTCGACGGCACCACGCACCTCATGCCGCCGCCGCCCTCCCCCTACCGGGTGGTGGCGGGCCGGGCCGACTTCGAGGCCGGCCACGTGCCCGGCGCGCAGTTCGTGGACCTGGACGCGGAGCTCTCCGACCCCCACCAGGCGCCGGGTCTGCACTTCACCGTGCCGCCGCCGGAACTGTTTGCCGCCACCCTGGGGCGCCTGGGCGTGGGCGATGACACCTTCGTGGTGTGCTACTCCACCGCCAATCACTGGTGGGCCACGCGGCTGTGGTGGATGCTGAGGGTGTTCGGGCACGACCGCGCCGCCGTGCTCGACGGTGGCTTCCAGAAGTGGCAGGCGGAGAAGCGCCCCGTAGCCACGGGCCCTGCCCATCCCCGGGCCGAGGCCCGCTTCACACCCCGCCCGCGCCCGCACTTGGTGGCCCATAAGCACGACGTGCTTGCCGCCATCGGCCGTCCCGGCAGTTGCATCCTCAACGCCCTGCGGCCCGAACAGCACGCCGGCACCGGGGGCACGGTGTACGGCCGCCTGGGCCGCATCGCGGGCAGCGTCAACGTGCCGGCCGCGGCGCTGGTGGATGAGCACAACGTCTACAAGCCCGTGGCCGAGTTGCGCCGCCTCATGGCCGGCGCGCTGTCTCACCCCGACGTCATCACCTACTGCGGCGGCGGCATCGCCGCCTCGAGCGCCACCCTGGTGCTCAACATGCTGGGCCACGACCGCGTGCGCCTCTACGACGCTTCCCTGTCCGAATGGGCCCCGGACCCCACGCTGCCCATGGAAGGCCCCGACACGCCCCCGGCTGGCTGACCTGCGTCAAAGGCGGCTACGGGGCTCGGCCTACAGTGGCACACCCCACGCTTGCGCCGCCATGCCCGATCCCCTGCCCGCAGCCCCGGCCCCTGCGCCTGCCCCCAGGGCGGTGGTGTTTCGCGCCCGCGGGCTCGCCAAGACCTACCGCGTGGGCGAGGTGGCGGTGCAGGCGCTGCGCGGCGTGGACCTGGACCTGTACGCCGGCGAGTTCGTGGTGCTGCTGGGCGCCTCGGGCAGCGGCAAATCCACCTTGCTCAACATCCTCGGCGGCCTGGACGCACCCACCGAGGGCGAGGTGAGCTGGCTGGACCATCCGCTCACGGGCGCCTCGGACGAGGCGCTCACGCGCTTTCGCCGCGAGCACGTGGGCTTCGTGTTCCAGTTCTACAACCTCATCCCCAGCCTCACGGCGCTGGAGAACGTGGCGCTGGTCACCGAGATCGCCACGCATCCCATGCCACCCGAGGAGGCCCTGGCGCTGGTGGGGTTGTCGGACCGACTCGACCACTTTCCCGCCCAGCTCTCCGGCGGCGAGCAGCAGCGTGTGGCCATCGCACGCGCCATTGCCAAGCGTCCCGACGTGCTGCTGTGCGACGAACCCACCGGCGCCCTGGACTTCGCCACCGGGCGGCTGGTGCTGGAGGTGCTGGAGCGCATCAACCGCGAACTGGGCACCACCACCGCCGTGATCACCCACAACGCCGCCATTGCGAATATGGCCGACCGGGTCATCCATCTCTCCAGCGGCCGAATCGCCTCGGTGCAAGTCAATGACCGTCGCGCCGCCCCCTCGGAGTTGTCGTGGTGAGGCTGCCGGCGCTGGAGCGCAAACTGCTGCGGGACCTGTGGCGGTTGCGCGGACACCTCGCCGCGGTGGCGTTGGTCACCGCCTGCGGCGTGGCCACCTGGGTCACCATGCGCAGCGCCTACGAAGGCATGCTCGAGGCCCGCGAGCGCTACTACACGCGCTGGCGTTTCGCCGATGTGTTCGCCGAGTTGCGCCGCGCACCCGCGAGCCTCGCCACCCGAGCGGCTGCTCTGCCCGGCGTGGCGGCCGTGCAGGCACGCACCAGCACCGAGGCGCAGGCGGTGGTGCCAGGCTTTCACGAGCCGGTCACGGTGCGCCTGGTGGCGCTGCCCGATCCCCCTGGCGGCGCGCTCAACGACGTGTTCGTGCGCAGCGGCCGCCGCCCGCTTCGGGGCGCCGCCGACGAAGTGCTCGCTGCCGAGGGGTTCGCGTCGGCCCACGGACTGCGCCCCGGGGACAGCCTCGAAGCGGTGATCAACGGCCGCTGGCAGCGTCTGCGGGTGACCGGCACCGGCGGATCGCCCGAGTATGTGCACGTGATCGGCGGCGCTGGCGTGTTTCCCGACGATCTGCGCTATGGCGTGCTGTGGATGGATGGCGCTGCCCTGGCTGCGGCGCTCGACATGCGCGACGGCTTCAACGCGCTGGCGCTGGCGCTGGCCCCCGGCGCTGACGCCCGCGAGGTCATCGCCCGGCTCGACACCCTGCTCGTGCCCTGGGGATCGCCCGGCGGCTACGGCCGCGACGAACAGGTGTCCCACCAGATGCTGGATGGCGAGATCCAGCAGGATCGCGTCACCGGCGTGGTGGTGCCGGCCCTGTTTCTGGCTGTGGCCGCATTCCTGATCCACAACGTGCTGGCGCGCCTGATCGCCTTGCAGCGCGCCCAGATCGGCGTGCTCAAGGCCTTTGGCTACGGCAACGGCCGCATTGCCCTGCATTACCTTGAACTGGGGCTCGCGGCGGTGCTGGCGGGCGGTATCGCGGGCCTGCTGCTGGGCCTCTGGCTTGGCGCGGGCTTGGCGGGCATCTATCAGCGGTTTTTCCATTTCCCCGAACTGGTTCTGAGGGTGTCGGCCGCCAACGCTGCCGGCGCACTGGCCGTGTGTGTGGCCGCTGCCGGCGCCGGCGCCTGGCCAGCGGTACGCCGCGCCCTGGCCCTGGCCCCCGCCGAGTCCATGCGTGCGGAGCCCCCGCCGCAATTCAGGCCCCGGCTGCTTGAGCGCCTCGGCCTTCATCGCCGGCTGCCACCAACAGCGCGCATGGTGCTGCGCAATCTCGAGCGCCGCCCGCTGCGGGCAGCGGCCTCGGTTACAGCCGTGGCGCTTGCGTGCGCCCTGCTGGTGGTGGGCCGCTTCGGCATCGACGCCCTCGAGGAAACCGTGCGTGTGCAGTTTCGCGAGGCCCGCCGCGACGATGTGCGCGTGGCCTTTCGCGAGGCCCTGTCGCCGGAGGCGGCCCGCGCTCTGGGCAGCCTGCCGGGCGTGCTGCAGGTGGAAGGCATACGCGTGGCCGCGGCCCGCCTGCGCCACGGCCACCGCAGCAAGCGCGTGGCGGTATTCGGCCTGGCCCCAGGGGCGGAACTGCACCGCATCGTGGATGCCGATGGGCGCACCGTGGCGCTGCCGGCGGAGGGCGTGGTGCTGTCCCGCAGCCTCGCCCGGGTGCTGGGCATCGCCCCCGGCGACACGCTGGTGGCGGAGTTTCTCGAAGGCGAGCGGCGGGTACGCGAGCTGCCCGTGGTCGCCACGGTGGACGAATCCGTGGGCCTGGGCGTGTACGCCTCGCGCGAGGCGCTATCGCGTTGGCTCGGCGAGGGTCCGCGCATCACCGATGCCTATCTGCGCGTGGACGCGCTGCAACTGGACGCGCTGCATGCACGGCTGCGCCAGATCCCCGCCATCTCCGGGGTGACGCTGCGCGAGGCCACCATCGCCACTTTCCTGGACACCATCGCCCGCAACCTGCGCATCTCCATCGATATCCTGATGGTGTTCGCCTGCGCCATTGCCGCCGGCGTGGTGTACAACGGCGCCCGCATCGCCCTGTCCGAACACGCCGCCACCCTGGCCAGCCTGCGCGTGCTCGGATTCCGTCGTGGCGAGGTCACCACCATCCTGTTGGGTGAGCAGGGGCTGCTCACCGCGGCCGGCATTCCCCTGGGCCTGCTGGTGGGCTACGGCCTGTGCGGCTGGCTCGCCGCGCTGCTGGAGACCGACTACTACCGCTTGCCGCTCACCCTCTCCGGTAGCACCATCTTCACTGCTGCCGGCGCCGTGGCGGCCGCGGCAGTGGCCTCGGGTGCGCTCGTGGCCTGGAGGGTGCGCCATTTGGACCTCGTTGCCGTGCTGAAAACCCGTGAGTGACGTCGCGCCCTGGCTCAAACGCATCGCCATCGCTCTCGGTGCAATCATCGCCCTGGGCGCGGCGGGCTGGCTGCTATTCGCTCCCACGCCTCCCGAGGTGGAGGGCGCGACGGCGCTGCGCGGCTCCATGCAGGTGACCGTGGACCAGGAGGCGGAGGTCCGGGTCCACGACCGTTATGTGGTGGCGGCCCCCGTATCCGGCCGGCTGCGGCGGGTCGACCTGCACGACGGCGATCCCGTCGCCGCCGGCCAGGTGCTCGCCCTCATTGATCCTGCGCCCCTGGATCCGCGCACCCGTGCCGAGGCCCTGGCACGGGTCGATGCCGCGCAGGCCCTGCTGCGCGAGGCGGAGCAGAACGTGCAGCAGGCCCTCTCCGCGCGCGATCAGGCGCGGCGCGACCGCGACCGCGCCGCGCGCCTGGCGGACGAACGCTTCGTGGCGGCGGAGGTCGCCGAGCGCGCCCGCACCACCGCCGCATCCGCCGAGGCCGCCGCCGCGGCGGCGGCAGCGCGCCAGTCGGCCGCCCGTTCCGAACTCGCGGCTGCCCGTGCCGCCCTGCTGAGTTCGCCTGGCCAAGGCACTGGGGCCACGGTGCGGCTCGCGGCACCCACCGCCGGCCGGGTGCTGCGGGTCATGGAAAAGAGCGAGCGCACAGTGGCCCAGGGCACCGCGCTGATGGTGATCGGCGATCCGGCGCGCCTGGAAATCGTTGCCGATGTGCTGTCCTCGGATGCGGTGCGTATCCGTCCCGGCGCCCTGGCAAGCCTTGAAGACTGGGGCGGCCCGCCACGCGCCGCCCGCGTACGCCTCGTGGAGCCCTATGCCTTCACCAAGGTTTCCGCGCTGGGCATCGAGGAGCAGCGGGTCAACGTGCTGCTTGATCCGGTGGACACGCTCGACGGCCTGGGCGACGGCTATCGCGTGGAAGCGCGCATCGTCACCTGGTCCTCGCCTGATGCGTTGAAGATTCCGGCGAGCGCAGTGTTCCGGCATGGCGAGGGCTGGGCGGTGTTCTTGCTGGAGGGCTCGCGTATCCGGCTTGCGCCCGTGGAGGCGGCCGAGCGCAACGCCCGCGAGGTACGCATAGCCGCGGGTCTCGATGCCAGCGCGGTGGTGGTGCGCTTTCCCTCCAATGAACTGACCCATGGCGCGCGGGTGCGGGTGCGCGCGCGCGACCCCGCCGCGGGACGCCCTTGAAGCGCTTCGCGTAGCATTGGCCGCTTACGCGGAGGAACGCAGTCCATGATCGAACACTTCCCCGTCCATGCATCGGACTACCCCGGTGCCGTGCTGGTGACCGGCGCGGGCGGTTGTATCGGCAGCTGGGTGTTGGCGCTGCTGGTGCGAAACGGCATTCCCGCGGTCGCCTTCGACCTGACCGAAGACCGGCGCCGGCCTGGCCTGCTGCTGGATGCCGAGGAACTGGCGCGCGTGCGCTGGCTGATCGGCGACGTGAGCGACACGCAACGCGTGCTTGAAGCGGTGCGGACGAGCGACGCCTGCGCCATCGTGCACCTGGCCGGTCTTCAAGTCCCCTTCTGCAAGGCGGACCCTGTGGCCGGCGCCCGGGTGAACGTGGTGGGCACGGTGAACATTTTCGAGGCGGCCCGCGCCCAGGGAATCCGGCGCGTGGCCTACGCCAGCTCCATCGGCGCCCTGGGCGCCTTCCCCGACAGCCCCTGGGGCGCCACCCTCTACGGCGCCTACAAGTACTGCAACGAGCAGACGGCGAAGGTGTACTGGCGCGACTGGCAAGTGCCCAGTGTGGGCTTCCGGCCGGGCGTGGTGTACGGCGTGGGCCGCGACCAGGGGCAGACCTCCAAGACCACCGTGGCCATGCTGGCCGCCGTGGCGGGGCAGCCCTACGACATCCCGTTCCGCGGGCCGGTGTCCTGGCTGCACGCGGGGGAGGTGGCCAGCGCTTTCCTCAAGGCTGTGTCCCGCGACGGCGACGACGCACCCGTGTTCGACATCAACGGCCCCTGCCTGAGCGTGGAAGAAGGTGTCGCCCTGCTGCGGCAACTGGTGCCCGGCGCCCAGGTGGGTTGCTCGGGCGCGCCGCTGCCCTACCCCATGGACCTGTCCGACGAGCCGCTGCGCGCCCATGTGGGCGACTACGGCCAAGCGACGGTGGAACAGGGCATGCGCGCCACCATCGATGCATTCCGCGGGCTGCTTGCCCGCGGCGCCCTGGAGCCGCCAAGATGAAGCCGTCCTCCGCGCTTCCATGGCGCTCCCGGCGCCGCGCGACCGTACTGCTGCTCACCGCCGCGCTCGCCTCCCTGTCTGGCACCGGGCGGGCAGCCACCGAAATCGGCGCCCCCGCGCCCGAGCTGCGCGGCGTGCTGGTGTCGGGCGAGCCCTTCGACCTGGCCGACTACCGTGGCAAGGTGGTGCTGGTGAACTTCTACTCCAGCTACTGTCGCGGCTGCGCCTACGAGATCGGCAGCCTGGAGACCTTCCGCGACGAGCACGCCGCCGAGGGCTTCCACATCCTCATGATCGGCGTGGACCGGCCCGAGGACAAAGGGCGCGTGGCGCGCATGCTCGGCATCTACAACCTGCAAGGCGGCATGACCGACGAGCTCACCGCTTCCGGTTTCGAGCGCCGCTATCCCACGCCCACGGCCTTCGTGATCGATCGCGAGGGCATGCTGCGCGAACGCATAAACGGCGCCAAGACACTGCCGCGCCTCAACGAGCTGCTGCTGCCCTGGATCCGCAAGTCGCCCTGAGGAAGCGGCAGGCACACCGCCCTGTCACTGGCTGCTCGCGGGCTGCGCACCAGGGCTGGCCACCACAGCCATGAACTCGGCGGCGGTCAGGCCGTTCAGGCGCAGCTCGCCGCCCTCCAGAGCCGCCTCCACGCGCAGCCACTCCCCGGCGGCGCGCAGCAACCCCGCCTCCACCAGTTCACGCAGGCGCGCCTCGGCCATGCGCGCGGCGAGTTGCGCGGCCGCCGCCTCGTCCATGGGTTGCCCGGTTTGCGACTGGGCCGTCCAGGCGGGCACCGCGGCACGTTTCTCCAGAACGAAGCGCAGCAGTTCGGGGGAAATGTCCACCACGGCGCTGCCCGACAGGCGCTCGCCCAGGGAGGCGAGGGCGGCGCCCACGGCGGCCTCGTCCGGGGCCCCGCCTGCGGCGGAAGCCGCAGGCTTCAGCTCCATGTGCCCCTGGGCACGCAAGGCCCCGCGGGGAGACTTCAGCGCCAGTTGCCTGAGGTTCAGGCGCGGCGAGCGGGCAGCAAGGTCATCCGCCAGCTTGGTCAGCGTGCCGAGCATGCGCCGGCTCTCCTCCGCCGTGGCCGGCCCGGAGGATTGCAGCGCCTCGCTGGCATGCATGAACTGGCTCAACGCAGCGCGATCCAGGCGTTCGGCATCCACTTCCACAACCATGTCGTTGAGCACCGGCTCGGACGCCGCTTCAGCGGCCTTCGTGACGCTGGCCAGGACCATCTTGAACCCCGACCCCAGGGTGGCGCCTTCGTCCTTCTGCCAGCCCTCGATCCCGAGACCGCGCACACTGTAGCGACCGAAGGCGCCCGACGCCTCCGCCGTCTCCATGCGAAGAGCCGAGCGTCCCGTCCAGTAAAGGCTGTTGGGGCCCGACAGATTCCACTCGCCATCGCCGCTGATGGCGCCCATGGTCAACAGCGAGCCCAGCCCCTGCACCGTGAGCCCCGGAGACTTCAGGGTAAAGGTTGCCACCTGGGCGGCCGACAGATTGAGGGTGGCGGTCAGCCCACCCCAGGCGCTACGCACACCATTGGTGGTGCGCTCAAAGGGCGGCGACACGATCTCGGTGACGCTGCCGCCCTCGAAGGGCATGGTGCTGGCAATGGTGATTGCCGCCTGGCCGCCGAACAGCCCGTCCAGCGCCGCCTTGACCTGATCGGGGCCCCGCAGGCGCGTCTCGATGCGCCCCCAGCCATAGTCCGGATGGGGGCCGTGGGCGATCTGGTGCTCGAGCTCCAGGAACATCTCCGGCATGCCACGCGGCGACACCCGGGAGACGGCGGTGGAGTTGCGCAAGCCGCGATCGTAGGACACCACGGTCATGGTCACGGACATGGCCGGGTCGGCCGACAGGGCCTCTGCCCGCGCCCGAAAACCCTCTTCCGCCCTGCTACCCGTCCACCACGCCGCACCCGCCAGGCCGCCCGTGCCGAAGACCACAACCCCGGCGCCTGCCAACAGCCAACCTGTCCTCTTCATGCCGTTTCTCCCCATGTGTGTCCCTTTGGCCCGCCCGCGGCACCGTCGCTCGAGATGTTACGACCACGCTGCCGATCATCGGCAGGCGGCGCCGCCGCGCCCCTGCCGCCTCCGGGGCCCCCTGCATCAGCGGACCGGCAAACACCCCAGCGCCGGGTCACCGAGGCCGGGCACCGGCCCGGCTGCTCCTACAGCGAACCGAGAAATCGCAGCAGCGCCTCGCGGTCTTGCCGCGGCAGGGCCACGAAGGCATCGCGCGATGGTTGTGCCTGCCCGCCGTGCCACAGAATCGCCTCGGCAAGGGTACGCGCACGACCGTCGTGCAGATAGGTGGCCTGGCCATTCACCGTGGCGCTCAACCCGATGCCCCACAGCGGCGCCGTGCGCCACTCCCGGCCGCTGGCGGCGAAATCGGGCCGGCCATCGGCGAGCCCCTCCCCCAGATCGTGCAGCAACAGGTCGGTGTAGGGACGGATCACCTGGTTCGACAAGCCCGGCAGGCCCGCCACTTCGCCCGTACGCAGCTCGGGCACGTGGCAGCCGTTGCAGCGGGCCTGGGCGAACAGCGCCTCACCCCGCACCACCGCAGGATCGTCCACGCCGCGGCGTGCCGGCACAGCGGCGGCGCGCAGGTGAAATTCCACCGCTGCCCAGCGCACCTTGCCCAGTTCGGGACGGCCCGCGGGCATGAATTCACGGCACTGCTTCTGCACCGGCGGGCAGTTCTGCTCGGGAAAGTAGTCGCTGCTCACGCCGATATCGCCATGAAAAGCGGCGGCCACCTGCTGGCGCAGGTTGGCCACGTTTGCCTTGTGGCCGAAGCGGCCCAGCGACGGGGCGCCGGTGGCGTAGTCCCAGGCGCGGTTCGGGTGCCCGCCCATGGCGGGGTCGGGCGGGTCTTGCGCCAGGGCGAGCAACACGTTGTCGGGGACCGCATCGAGCAACCCGAGGCCCACCAGCGGCGGCGCCACCCGCGGCGAGGTGAGCACCTGCCCGCCCAGCGGGCCAAACTCCAGCCCCCGCAGCGCCACCACCGGGCGGCGCAGGGCCACGCTCTCACCGTCTTCGAAGCGCACCGCGGGCAGTTCCTCCCAGGCCAGCGCCACGCTGCCCTCGGCGGGTACCACGCCCGGCACACCACGGGTCTGAAGCTGGTCGCCATAGTCCGGATGGGGTCGGGGCGCACCGCGGTCATCGCTGCCCGGCATGCTCAAGCGCACGATCAGGCTGTGGGGCCCCTCGCCTGCGGCCACGGGCGCACCGCGGCCATTGCGCAGGTGACAGGCGGCGCAGGCGTCGGCGTTGAAGGTGGGGCCGGATCCCCATTCGCCCGCCTGGAACCAGTAGTTGACCCACTTCGCGTCCACGTGGCTCGCGCCCAGCGCGAACTCGCGCAGTTGCGGCCCATCGAGCGAGGCTACCGGCTGCCGGTACGCGGCCGGCGAGGCGTCAGCCACGGAGGCCGCGCCGGCCAGCAACGCCTCGGGCGGCAGCGGCCGGGGCTCGCCCGCCCTCAGCACCGCCGACCCCCACACCGCCGCCAACAGAGCCAGCGCCGCCGCACGCCCCATGGCCGGACCGGACACGCTCAGGCCTCCGCGCGCTCCGGCACCGTCACCACCCGCGTCCATCCGTAGGGGTCGGGCGCACGGCCGGTCTGTATGCCGGTGAGCGCCCGGTACAGCCGCTGGGCCACGGGGAAATCAGGCGCCCCGCCCACGGCCACATCCTCGCCACGATGGCCGATACGGTTCACGGGCACGATCACCGCGGCGGTGCCCATGCAGAACACCTCGGTGATTCGCGCGCGCTTCACGTCTGCCAGCACCGCTTCGATGTCCAGGCGCTCCTCGCGCACCCCTAGGCCCAGATCAGGCGCCAAACGCAGCACCGAATCGCGGGTGATGCCATGCAGGATGCTGCCCGACAGCGCCGGCGTGACGATCTCCCGTCCCTCCACCACGAACGCCACATTCATGGCGCCCGCCTCCTCCACGTAGCGGCGCTCCACCGCGTCCAGCCACAGCACCTGCTGGTAGCCGCCCGCCCGCGCCGCCTCGATGGCCGCCAGGCTGGCAGCGTAATTGCCCGGCGTCTTGGCCTCGCCCGTGCCGCGCGGCGCGGCGCGTATGTGCTCCTCCGCCACGCGCACCCCCACGGGCTGGAAGCCGCCGGAAAAGTAAGGGCCCGACGGACTCAGGATCACATAATGCAAGAAGCTGCGCGCGGCGCGCACCTCGAAAGTGGGCTCCGTGGCTACCATCACGGGTCGCACATACAAGGACGCCCCCTCCGCCGAGGGCACCCAGCCGGCATCCACGCCCACCAGCGCTTCGATGGCCTCCACGAAGCGCTCCACCGGCAATTCGGGCATGCCCATGCGCGAGGCGGACCGGTTGAAGCGTGCGGCATTGGCCTCGGGCCGGAAAAGCTGCACCCGGCCGTCGGGCCGACGGTAGGCCTTGGTGCCCTCGAAGATCGCCTGCCCAGCGTGCAGCACCTGGGCGCTGGCATCCAGCACCAGGGGCTGCCGCGGACCGATGGCGGCGTCATGCCAGCCGCGTGCCTCATCCCAATGCTCGGTGAACATGTGCGGCGTGAACACCCGTCCGAAGCCCAGCGGTTCGGGCAGCTGCACCGGCCCGCGGGGCGGCTCGGCGTGGATGCGAATTTCCATGGTGTCCTTGCTCGGGAAAAGGCGCGCCCGCTTCGGGGGACGCTCAGGAGAGGGCTGCCACGTAGGCCGTCTTGACGGTGGTGTAGAACTCCTGGGCGTAGCGTCCTTGCTCGCGCGGCCCGTAGCTCGATCCCTTGCGGCCGCCGAAGGGCACGTGATAGTCAACCCCTGCCGTGGGCAGGTTGACCATCACCATGCCCGCCTGGGCATGGCGGCGGAAGTGCGCCGCGTGCTTGAGCGAGCCCGTGCAGATGCCCGCGCACAGGCCGAACTCCGTGTCGTTGGCCACCGCCAGCGCCTCGTCGTAATCGCGCACCGCGATCACGCTGGCCACCGGGCCGAAGACCTCCTCGCGATTGATGCGCATGGCGTTGCTGGTGCCGGTGAACAGCGCTGGCTCCAGGTAGAAGCCGTCGCGCTCGCGCTTCAGGCGGTTGCCGCCGAAGGCCAGCGTGCCTCCTTCGGCGCGGCCGATCTCGATGTAGGACAGGTCCTGGTCGAGCTGCGACTGGTCCACCACCGGTCCGATGTGCACGCCGGACTCCAGGGCGTGGCCCACTTTGAGGCCCTTCATGCGCTCCACCAGCGCCGCCACGAAGGCCTCGTGGATGCCCTGGGTGACGATGAGCCGCGACGAGGCCGTGCAGCGCTGGCCGGTGGAAAAGAAAGCGCCGTTCACGGCGCACTCCACGGCCACCTTGAGGTCGGCGTCGTCCAGTACCACCAGCGGATTCTTGCCGCCCATCTCCAGCTGGATCTTCTTGAGGCCGGCCACCGCCTTGGCGGCCACCCTGCGGCCGGTCTCCACAGAGCCGGTGAAAGTGACGGCATCCACGCGGGGGTCGGCGAGGATCGCTTCGCCGACCACGGAACCGCGGCCCATGCACAGGTTGAACACGCCAGCCGGGAATCCGGCCCGGTGGATGATCTCGGCGATGGCCCAGGAGGACGCGGGCACCAGGTCGGCGGGCTTGAACACCACGCAGTTGCCGTGGGCCAGCGCCGGGGCGATTTTCCACGCGGGGATGGCCGAGGGAAAATTCCACGGCGCGATGATGCCCACCACACCCACCGGCTCCCGGGTGATCTCCACGTCGATGCCGGGACGCACGGACGGCAGCAGCTCGCCCGCCCGCCGCAGCACCTCGCCGGCGAAAAAACGGAAGATGTTGCCTGCCCGGGCCACCTCGCCCACACCCTCGGGCAGGGTCTTGCCCTCCTCGCGCGAGAGCAGCGCGCCGAGTTCGTCCTTGCGGGCGAGGATCTCGCTGCCCACCTTGTCCAGCAGGTCGGCGCGCGCCTGGGTGTTAAACGTTGCCCAGGCGGGTGCAGCCACCCTCGCCGCCTCGATGGCACGGGCGGCCTGCGCGGCGTCGGCCTGGGCGTATTCGCCCACCAGGTCGGAGAGATCGGACGGATTGATGTCCCGGGTCACGCTGGCGCCGGCGACCCACTCGCCAGCGATGAGATTGGCATGGGGCTGATTCATGTGCGGCTCTCCCTGAAAATGCCGTCGATGGTAACGCAACGCCGCTGCGCCGCCGCGTGCGGCGTGGGACAATCCGCGCCGTTCCCGCACAGGAAGCCCGCCATGCACCCACCCATTGCCCGCCCCGGCGTGCTTGCGCTGCGCCAGTCGAAGATCCGCGAGGTGGCCAACGCCGGCATGGGCCGCCCCGACGTGCTGGCCTTCTGGTTCGGCGAGCCGGATGAGGTCACGCCCGAGTTCATCCGCACTGCCGGCATGGAGGCGCTGCGCGAGGGCGACACCTTCTACACCCACAACCTGGGCATTTCGCCCCTGCGCGAGGCGCTGGCGGCCTACGTGACGCAGCTGCACCGCCCCACCTCCGCCGGGGAGATCGTGGTCACCAACTCCGGCATGTCGGCGCTCATGCTCGCCACCCAGGCGCTGGTGGGCCCGGGCGATCGCGCGGTGATCGTCACGCCGGTGTGGCCCAACCTGGTGGAGATCCCGAAGATCCTCGGCGCCGAGGCGGTCACGGTGGCGCTCGATTTCACGCCGCAGGGCTGGCAGCTCGACCTGCAGCGGCTCCTGGATGCCCTGGTCCCGGGCACCCGCGCCCTCTACCTCAATTCACCCAACAACCCCACGGGCTGGACCATCACCCGCGAGCAGCAACAGGCGCTCCTGGGCCACTGCCGCCGCCACGGCATCTGGATCGTGGCAGACGACGCCTACGAGCGGCTCTACTACGGCGGCGGCACCGCCGAAAACGATGCGGTGGCGCCCTCCTTCCTCGATATCGCCGACCCGCTCGACCGGGTGGTGCAGACCAACACCTTCTCCAAGGCATGGCTCATGACCGGCTGGCGGCTGGGCTGGATCACGGCCCCCCGGCCGCTCACGGACGCGCTCGCCACGCTGGTGGAGTACAACACCTCCTGCGCGCCGGCCTTCGTGCAGCGCGCGGGCCTGAAGGCAGTCACCGAAGGCGAGCCGGTGATCACGCGCACCGTGGCGCGTTTCCGCGCCGCGCGCGACTTCCTCCACGGGCGCCTCAACGCTCTGCCCCGGGTGAGCGCGCCGCTGCCCTCCGGCGCCATGTACACCTTCTTCCGCGTGCAGGGCCTCACCGACAGCCTGGGCCTGTGCAAGCAACTGGTGGCCGAGCACGGCCTGGGCCTCGCCCCCGGCATTGCCTTCGGCCCCGAGGGCGAGGGCTTCGTGCGCTGGTGCTTTGCCTCGGACACCAACCGCCTCGAACAGGGCCTGGAACGCCTCGCCCGCGGCCTTGCCCGCGTGCCTGCCGCGGTCTGAGCGCACACCCCTTTTTTCGCGCAGCCACGCACACCATGAAAGTCACCCTGATTCCCGTCACCCCCTTCGAACAGAACTGCTCGCTGCTGGTGTGCGAGCACACCGGCAAGGCCGCGGTGGTGGACCCCGGCGGCGACCTGGAGCGCATTCTCGGCGAGGTGGAGCGCCAGGGCGCCACGCTGGAAAAGATCCTGCTCACCCACGGCCACATCGATCACTGCGGCGCAACCGCCGAGCTTTCGAAGCGCCTCTCGCTGCCTGTGGAGGGGCCGCAGCGCGAGGACGCCTTCTGGATCGACCAGCTTCCCGAGCAGGGACGCATGTTTGGCTTCCCGCGCCTGGAAGCCTTCACCCCCGAGCGCTGGCTGGAGGACGGCGATACGGTGCGCTTCGGCGAACAGCAGATGGAGGTGCTCTTCACGCCCGGCCACACGCCAGGCCACGTGATCTTCTTCCATCGCGCCATGCGGCTCGCCTTCGTGGGCGACGTGCTGTTCAACGGCTCCATCGGCCGCACCGACTTCCCGCGCGGCGATTACGACACGCTCATCGCCTCCATCACCGGCAAGCTCTGGCCCCTGGGCGACGAGGTCACCTTCGTTCCAGGCCACGGCCCCACCTCCACCTTCGGCGACGAGCGGCGCAGCAACCCCTTCGTGGGCGACGCCATCCTGCGGCGCGGACGCCACTCGGCCTGATATCCATGGGCTTCTACGACCGGCACGTGCTGCCGCGCTTGCTGGATGCGGCCTGCGGCAAGTCCCTGGTTGCCGCCCAGCGGCGCAAGGTGGTGCCCATGGCCCAGGGCGTGGTGCTGGAAGTGGGCATGGGCAGCGGCCTGAACCTGCCCCACTACGACCCGGCGCGGGTGAGCCGCGTGATCGGCCTCGATCCCGGCGAGGCGCTGCTGGCCACGGCGCGACGGCGCGCGGCGGCCGGCACTCTGCCGGTGGAGTTCATCCCCGCGGGCGGCGAGCACATCGCGCTGGACGCCGCCAGCGTGGACACGGTGGTGGTCACCTACACCCTGTGCACCATCCCGGGCGTGGATCAGGCGCTGGAAGGCATGCGGCGTGTGCTAAAGCCTAGCGGCAGGCTGCTGTTCTGCGAGCACGGCCTGGCGCCCGACGCCGGCGTGGCCGCCTGGCAGCGGCGGCTTCAACCGCTGTGGGGCCGGCTGGCGGGGGGCTGCCACCTCACCCGCGACGCTGGCGCGCTGCTGGAGGGCGCGGGCTTCGCGGTGCACTGGATCGAGCGCGCCTATGCCCGCGGCACGCCGCGCTTCGCGGGCTGGCACTTCATCGGGACCGCCACACCGCGCTGACCCGCGGCCGGATGGCATACCCGAAACCATGACCGCACGATCCGCCGCCGCGCTGCCCACCCTCGGGCAACTCGAACACGCGGCCGGCGTGGTAGCCCGCACGCTCTCGCCCACGCCCCAGTACCGCTGGCCCCTGCTCGACGAGGCCCTCGGCGCGCGGGTATGGATCAAGCACGAGAACCACACGCCGCTGGGTGCCTTCAAGGTGCGCGGCGGACTGGTGTACTTCCACCATCTGGCGGAGGCGAACCCTCGCCCCGCTGGCGTGGTCAGCGCCACCCGCGGCAACCACGGGCAATCGGTGGCCTTCGCCGCCGGGCGCCTCGGCATCCCCGCCACCATCGTGGTGCCCCTGGGCAACAGCCGCGAGAAGAACGCCGCCATGCGCGCCCTCGGCGCGCGGCTGGTGGAGCACGGCGAAGACTTCCAGGCCGCGCGCGAACACGCCGTGGCGCTGGCCGCGCACCACAACCTGCACATGGTGCCCTCCTTCCACCCGCTGCTGGTGCAGGGTGTGGCCGGATGGGCGCTGGAACTGCTGCGCGCCGCGCCGGGCATCGAAGTGCTGTACGTGCCCATCGGTCTGGGCTCGGGCATCTGCGGCGCCATCGCCGCACGCGAAGCGCTCGGGCTGGCGGTGGAAATCGTGGGCGTCACCTCCACTGCGGCGCCCGCCTACGCCGACTCCTTCGCCCTTGGCGAGGCCGTGCAACGCCCCGTGAGCGCCACCCTCGCCGACGGGCTGGCCTGCCGCACTCCCGAACCCGCGGCCCTGGAAATCATCCGCGCGCACGCCACGCGGATCGTGGAAGTAACCGATGAAGACGTGGCCGAAGCCATGCGCCTGCTGTTCAGCGCCACCCACAACGTGGCCGAAGGCGCAGGCGCCGCCGGTGTGGCGGCCATGCTGCGGGAGCGGCCGCGCATCGTCGGCCGCAAGGTTGCCACGGTGCTGTGCGGCGGCAACGTGGACCGCGAGGTGTTCGCCCGGGTGCTGGCGGGCTGAGCTCCGCCGCCCGGCGCTGCTGCCGTGCCTGCGCCGGCGCGCCGCGAAGCGCGCCGGCAAGGGCGCTCAGCGCATCAGGTCCCGCACCAGTTGATTGAACTTGGCCGGGTTCTCCATGAACATGAAGTGATTGCCGCCCTCGGCCTCTTCAAAGATCACCACCCGCGAGCCCTTGATCTGGGTGCCCATCCACTCCTGCGAGCGCCATCCCACCAGGCTGGTCTTGCCGCCCACGATGAGGGTGGGCACGTCGATGCGCGGGATCACGTCGCGCCAGTCATTGGTGGCGTGGTCGTACAGCAGCCGCGCGGCATAGGCGCGGGGGAACTTGAGGTTCTGCTGGATGACCCAGTCCACCTCGGCGCGGGGGTACTGCTTGGTGAACATGCCGCCGATAAAGCCCTCCGTGGTCTTGATGCCATCGGCGCCGGCCAGAGCGTTGGTGACGCCGTAGAGCGAGTCCTTGTCCAGCAGCGCGCCCGCGTCGGCCTTCTCCTGGTCCGACCAGACGGGGTTGGCGGTGATCATGGGCATCTGGTCGATCAGCACCAGCCCCGACAGCCGTTCGCCGCCGAACAGCTCCCAGTAGCCCCAGATCACCGAGCAGCCCATGGAGTGGCCCGCGAGGGTTACGCCGCCCAGGCTCTTGGCGGTGAGGAACTCGTGCACGTCCTTGGACAGGCGGTGGATGCGATAGCCGTGGGCGGGCTTGGCCGACTCGCCGTGCCCGCGCATGTCCAGGGCAATGACGCGATAGCGGTCGCTCAGGCCCTCGAGCTGGTGACGGAACTGGGCTGCCGTTTGCGACCAGCCCGGAATCATCACCAGGGGCTTGCCGCTGCCAGCCTCGAGGTAGTGCAGCTTCACACCGTCGCTGGTGGTGAAGTAACCCGACCTGATTTCCGCGGCCTGCGCCGCACCCCAGGCGAGCGCACCCATCACCGCGCACAGCAGCGCCGCCAGGCGGGAATAAAGCTTGTTCCGGTACATGATTTTTTCCTCCCCCGTGTAGGGAAAAATGACGATTCGCGCCGCTCTGGTGGCGACGCCAATTCATCATACTGGGCCGCACGCATGGCGCAACCGAAGCGGCATGCGCCGCTTCAGAACTTGCCGAACCTGAGGTAAGCCTCGCGCGGGTCCATGCCCGACAGGATGGCCGTGCGCACCTTGTTCTCGGTTTGCAGCACGGCCTCCGTGCGGGCGGCGACCTCGGCCACCATTTCGCCGGGGATGATCACCGCGCCGTCGCGATCGGCCAGCAGCCAGTCGCCCGAACACACGGTGACCTCGCCGATGGTGACCGGCTCACCGAAGCGCTCGGGCCGCCAGCGGCCGACGATGTCCTTCGGGGTGGTGAAGCTGCACCACACGGGAAAGCCGAGCTCCAGGATGAAGCCGGTGTCGCGGCAGCCGCCGTCCACCACCCAGCCGCGCACGCCCCGGTGGTGCAGGGTCTCGGCGGAGAGTTCGCCCATGAGCGCGATGTCGTGGGTGTTGGGCTGGCAGACCACCACCCGGCCAGCCGGTGCCATGGACAGCAGGCCGGTCCAGGACAGCAGGCTCTGGTGGGCGTCGAGACCTTCCTCGCAGCGGCCGCTCACGGTCCAGACCTGCCCCGCCAGCCGCCGCGCCGGATCGAGGCAGCGGATTTCCGGCGGCAGCACGAAACCTGTGAGGCCCATGGCGCGCAGCACATCGTGCACGGCGGCGGCATGACAGGCCTCCAGGCGTTCGGCCAGATCGGCGGGGTCGGGAATCATGGTTGCGCAGCCTCCTCGAGCGCGGGTGCGCGGCCGTCGCCGCGCCACAGGCGCAGCGCCTCGTTGGCGGCCAGCGCCAGCACCACGATGCTGCCGCCGATCAGGGTGGCGGTGGAAGGCACCTCCCCCACCAGCAGCCAGGCGGCGGCCACGCCGAAGACGGTTTCGAGCTCAGCCATCAGGCCAACCTCGGCGGCCGCCAGATGGCGCGCCGCCGCGATCATCAGCAGGCAACCCATGCCCAGCTGCACCACGCCCAGGGCCACGAAGTTGGGTACGTCGCCCCAGGCGATGTCGAAGGGCAGCGCGAAGGGCAGCGTGACGGCGCAGGACACCACGCCCGCCACGATGAGCGTGGGCATCATGTCAGCGCGGGCGTGCATGCGCCGCAGCACGATCACGTTGGCCGCGAAGGCAACGGGAATGGCCAGGGCGATGAGATTGCCCCACGCGCCCGCCTCGCCGAAGGAGGCGGCGAACATCACCGCGATGCCGCAGAAGGCCGCCAGCATGGCGATCCAGGTGCCGGGCCGCACGCGCTCGCCCAGCAGGGCCCAGCCCGCCAGGGCGGCAAGAAACGGAGAGACGGAACTGAGCACCAGCACGTTGGCCACCGCCGTGCGCGCCAGCGCCGTGATGAAGGCCACGAACATCACCGCCCACAACACACCGGAAACCACGCCGGGCCAGCCGATGCCGGCCACGCGCCGCCACACCGCGCCGCGGTACTGCACGGAAAGCACCACGGTCATGAAGGCCAGCATGAACACCGAGCGCCAGAAGGTGGCCTCCCAGCCGTCGGTGAGGCTCTGGGTGCGCATGAGCACGCCCGCGGTGGACCAGCACAGGGTGGCGCCCAACATCAGCAACAGGCCGCGGCGATGCCGGGCGGCCGGGGCGCTCACGGCGCGCCGCGCACGGCGCGCTCGGGGACGGGGAGCGAGAGCTTGCGCGCCCAAGGCTCCAGGGCGGGCAGGATGCCCGGGTGCAGGCTCACGCCCTCGGCGAGCTGGCGGCGCTTCAGGGCGAGGCCACGCTCGCCGGGCAGGCGCACCCGTTCCACGCCGGGCAGGGGCGGCGTGTTGCGGCAGGCCGCCGCGGTCCATCCGGTCTGGCGCGTGAAGGCCTCCAGGCCCGCGAACAACCGCGGATCCAGCACCTGCACGAACACCTCGCCGGTCCAGCCCTCCACCGCATCAGCGCGCCCGTGGCCGCCCAGGCCCTGGGTGAAGGCCTCCACCATCAACCCCAGGGCGTAACCCTTGTGGCCGTACTCCAGGCCGCCCACCGGCAGCAGCCAGCCACGCGGCTCGCCCGTGGTGACGGCGGGATCGTCGCTGGCGCGGCCCTGGCCATCCACGAGCCACGGACCGGGCAACCGCCCGCCCAACTTCGCCAGCCGGCCCACCATGCCGTTAGTGGTGATGGAGGTGGACACGTCGATCAACACCGGATCGCCATCCGTGGGCCAGCCCGCGGCGATGGGATTGGGCGTGATGACGCCTTCGCGGCCGCCGAAGGGCGCCACCGAGCGGTTCTCCGGCGCGGAGGTCATGATCTGGATGACGAAACCCCGGTCGGTGGCGCGGGTGAGATAGGCGGCCAGGCAGGCAATGTGGTGGCTGCGGCGGATGGCCACGGTGCAGCTGCCCTGGGTGGCGGCGCGCTGGCAGGCCAGGTCGATGGCGCGCGTCACCAGCCACGTGCCCGGCAGCCGCCGCCCGTCCCAGGTGAGCGCCGCGGGGAAATCCGCGATCACGCCGGGTTCGCCGCTCGTGGCGAGCTCGCCCTTCTCCATGTCGGCCAGATAGGCGGGGAGCAGGTTCAGGCCGTGGGTGTCGTGCCCTAGGAGGTCAGCCTCCACCAGCACCTCGGCGATGACCGGCGAGCGGGCCGGGTCCATGCCGGCGGCGTCCAGCAAGGCGGTGGCAAAGGCGCTCAGGTCCGCTGCGTCGTGGCGGTTTTGCATGGGAGCGGGGGTTCCGGTAGCGACGGCGGGGCCAGGCGGCCCCGCCGGGGTGCTTCAGTCGAACATCACGATCTGGCGCACGGTGTGGCCCGAGGCCAGGGCGTCGAAGCCTTCGTTGATGCGCTCGAGGGGGAGGTGGTCGCTCATGAGGCGGTTCACCGGCAGCTTGCCGCGACGGTACAGATCCACGTAGCGCGGCAGGTCGCGCGGCGGCACGCACGAGCCCATGTAGCTGCCCTTGACCGTGCGCTCCTCGGCGGTGAGGTTGACGTGCTGCAGAGGCCAGCGCGCATCGGGGTGCGGCAAGCCGGCGGTGACCGTGGTGCCGCCACGTCGCGTGACGCGGTAAGCCATCTCCATGGCCTGCACCGAGCCGGCCATCTCGAAGCCGAAGTCCACGCCGCCGCCGGTGAGCGCCTTGGCCTTGGCAACCGCGTCGGGATCCTTGGCGTTGATCACGTCGGTGGCGCCAAGCTGGCTGGCAAGTTCGAGCTTGTCGTCGTGCAGATCGATGGCCACGATACGGCTGGCGCCTGCCACCGCGGCGCCCAGCAGCGCGTTCAGGCCCACCCCGCCCAGCCCCACCACCGCCACGCTGGCGCCCGCGAACACCCGGGCCGTGTTCAGCGCCGCGCCCACGCCCGTGAGCACCGCGCAGCCGAACACTGCCGCCTCGTCGAAGGGCAGCGCGGGGTCGATCTTCACCACCGAGCCGCGGTTCACCACGCAGTACTCGGCGAAGGCCGAGACGCCCACGTGGTGGTACACCGCAGCGCCGCCCTGGGACAGGCGCACGTGGCCGCCGATGAGGGTGCCGGCGTTGTTGGCGGCCTGGCCGCGCTCGCAGCGCGCCGGAAAGCCTTCCTTGCAGGGCATGCACTCGCCGCAGCTGGGCGCGAACACCATCACCACGTGGTCGTCCTCGGCCAGGTCGGTCACGCCCGGCCCGAGCGCGCGCACGACGCCGGCGGCCTCGTGCCCTAGCACCATGGGCGTCTGGCGCGGCCGGTTGCCATTGATGGTGGACAGGTCGGAGTGGCACAGCCCGGCCGCCTTCACCTGCACCAGCACCTCGCGCTCGCCGGGCGGGGCGAGCTCCACCTCCTCGATGGACAGGGGCCGGCTGGACGCGTAGGGCTCGGGCAGCCCGGACTGGCGGATGACCGCGGCGCGGATCTTCAAGGCGGCCTCAGTAGGTTGCCCGGCCGCCGGAGAGATCGAACACGCCCCCGGTGGTGAAGGAGCAGTCCTCGGTGCACAGCCACGCCACCATGGCGGCGATCTCGGCCACCTCGCCGAAGCGCCCCATGGGGATCTTCGAGAGCATGTAGTCGATGTGGTACTGCTCCACCTGGTCGAAGATGGGGGTGCGCACTGCCGCGGGCGTGACGCAGTTCACCGTGACGTTGTTCTTCGCCAGTTCCTTGCCCAGCGACTTGGTCAGGCCGATGACCGCCGCCTTGGAGGAGCTGTAGGCCGAGGCGTTGGGGTTGCCCTCCTTGCCGGCGATGGAGGCGATGTTGACGATACGGCCGTAGCCGTTAGCCGCCATGTGAGCGGCGACGGTGCGGCACACGTAGAAGGTGCCGTTCAGGTTGATGTCGTGCACGCGCAGCCATTCATCCACGGGGTAGTCGATCACCGTGTGGTTGCGCCCCGCCACCCCCGCGGAGTTGACCACCGCGTCCACCTTGCCAAAGGCAGCGAGGGTCTGCGCGAAGGCCGCCTCCACCTCGGCGAGCCTGGTCACGTCCACCTTGCAGAACAGCGATTTCGGCGCCCCCAGGGAGGCAGCCCGCGCCGTGCCGTCGGCGGCCTGATCCCAAATGGCGACCGAGGCGCCCGATGCGGCCAGCCGCTGCGCAACGGCCAGCCCGATGCCCGAGGCACCCCCGGTGACGATGGCCGAACGGCCCTTCATGTCCAGCGTGTTCATGTGCGCTCCCCCCTGAAAAAATGACGCCGCGTCGAAGGCGCGCGGCGATTCGTGACCAGGACCGGGATTCTAGCGGAGCCCGGAGCGCGCCCACGGGCGCAAACTCCCTGCCCGGTCGCCTCGGCATGGGCGCCAGGCACCGCGCCCTCGGGCCCGCCATGGCTGCGCAGCGCGCAAGCTTTCAGGTGGGGGTAGGTGGCAGGCTGGGGCACGCCGGCTAGAAGTGCCCCCAGCGCGCCGAGGCTTTTCCTGGCGCACGAAATGAAGAAGTCCGTACCATTCACCTCCCGTCGCCAACCCCGCGGAATCCCCTGCCTTGTGCTCCACCGCCGCCCCATGGCGCCGCGCAGCCGTGAGAGCCGCGGCGATCGCCGCCTGCACCATCGCCGCGGGCGTCTCCCGGGCCGATTCGCAAGCTGGCGCCCAGAGCGGCCAGCGCGCCTTCGACACGCTCTGGAGCGTGGCGCCTTCGGCTTTCGGTACCTGGGGCCGCGGGCCCACCTCCAACGCCGAACGCTGCGGCGATTGCCACGTGGCGCCTGGCCAGCCTGCGGCGCCGCCGCTCGCGCGCCTGTCGGTGACGGACGCCCGCGGACGCTCCGCGCCCCATCCGGCCTATGGATCTCAGTTGCAGACCCTGGGTGTGCTTGGCCGCGTACCGGCAGAGGGACAGCTGCGAATCCACTGGCACACGCGTGCCGCGCGGCTGGCCGGCGGCGCGGTGGTGGCCCTGCGTGCCCCGCAGGCCGCCTTCGAGGCGCTGGCCTTCGGCCCGCTGGGCGCTGCCCGCGTATCGCTTCGGGTTGCTCCGTCCCTCGATGGCCTGGGGTTGCTCGCCGCCGTGCCCGATGCCGCCATCGAAGCGCTGGCCGCGCGGGCCGCGGCGCCAGGTGTCCACGGGCGCGTGCAGCGGGTGCGCGACCCGGTCTCCGGCGCGCCGGCCGTGGGCCGCTTCGGCCACAAAGCGGGCCAGCCCACGCTGCTCGCCCAGGCTGCTCTGGCGCTGCACGAAGACCTGGGCGTGACTTCGCGCCTGCACCCCGGGCAGAACTGTCCGCTGCCACAGCGCGCCTGCACCACTCAAGCGGCATCGGGCACTGCCGAGGCGGCGGACTCGATGCTCCATGACCTGGCGGCCCACCTGGCGGCCCTGCCGCCCGTGCCGCGCGCGGGCGGGGCGCCGCCCGAGGGCGAACGTTTGTTCCACGCCCTGGGCTGCGCCGCCTGTCATCGCCCCTCCTTGCCGGTGGCGGGCGTTGCGGGTGTGAGCGAAGCGCAGGCCTTCACGGACTTGCTGCTGCACGACCTTGGCGCGGGCCTGTCCGACGGACATGGCGAGCATTCCGCCAGTCCGCGGCATTGGCGCACCGCGCCGTTGTGGGGCCTGTCGCGCCGGCTGCACGCGGGCCTGCTGCACGATGGCCGCGCGCGCGATGCGCAGGAGGCGGTCCTGTGGCACGGCGGCGAAGCAGCCGCGGCTCGCCGCGGCTACGCGGCGCTCCCCGCCGAGCGCCGCGCCAAGCTGCTGCGATTCCTGGAATCGTTGTGACCGCCCGCTTGCGCATCGCCGCCGCCCTGGCGCTTTGCATCGCCGCCGCATCCGCCCCGGCACAAAGCCCTCAGCGGCGGTTCGAGGACGTGCCGCCGGAGCGGCTCGTGGACTGGTACTACGCCTCCACCTTCGGCACCGGCGCCTACCGCATCGGCGACCGCACCGTATTCGTCGGGCGCCTGCCTCTGTCCTACAAGCTGCGCGAGCCGGACGAACAACAGTGGGGCATCAAGCTCAAGATGCCCGTGTCCGTGGGTGTGTACGACGTGTCCTCGGCCTTCTCGGACATCCTGTCCAGCAACTACGGCACGCTCACGGTGCTGCCCGGGGTGGAATTCGAGAAGCGCATGAACCCGCGCTGGAAGGTACGGCCCACGGCGTCGCTGGGCTACGGCCAGGACGCGGCCAATGGCGTGGGCGCCGCCGTTTGGGAAGCGGGCGTGCGCAGCCTCTACAGCCTGCCCATGGAGCGCACCGATCTGGAAATCTCCAGCGCCGTACTCTTTGCCGGTTACGAGAGCCGCCCCGCGCGCCAGAAACTGGGCATCCTCGGCCTGGGCCTGGGCTGGATCCTGCCCACCGGCAAGGACCTGTGGGGCCAGCCCACCAACCTCGGCCTGCATTTCAATTACTACCTCTACTTCGACAGGCTGGACTTCTTCCTCGACCCCCAGGGCCGGCGCACCGTGCCGCAGCAGTTCGAACTGGCCATGACCCTGGGCACCTACCAGCCGCTGAAGATCTTCGGCTTCGAGACCGACCGCATCGGCGTGGCCATCCGCGGCGGCGAAGGCCTGCTGGCCATTCGGCTGGTGAGCGGCTTCCTGTTCTGATCCGCGGCTTCCTGGCCGGCCCTGGTGCGTTGACCGCGAAGAAGGCACTCGCCATCGCGAGCCGGCTGTGGCTTCGAGCCGCGGGGGCGCGTTGACGCGCGACGCGCTTTCGGTGAACCTCGAAGCACTTTCCTCCCCGAGCCGCCAAGATGCCCTCCACCGACCTGCACGAACTCGAGATCACCGAAGCCGCGCATTTGATCCGCAGCCGGGAGCTCTCGCCCGTGGAGCTCACCGAGCACATGTTGCGGCGGATCGAGCAGCTCGAGCCCAGGCTGCATGCCTACGCCCTGGTGACGGCCGACGTGGCCCGCGAACAGGCGCGCGCCGCCGAGGCCGAGATCGCGGCCGGCCGTCACAAGGGGCCCCTGCACGGCATCCCCATCGGCCTGAAGGACCTGCACTACACCCGGGGCATCCCCACCGCCGCGGGCATGCGCATTCACCGCGACTTCCGCCCCGCCTTCGACGGCACGGTGGTGCGGCGGCTGCGCGAGGCGGGCACGGTGCTGCTGGGCAAGCTGCAGCTAACCGAGGGCGCCTTCGCCGACCACCACCCGGACGTGGTGGCGCCGGTGAACCCGTGGGGCGCCGAACTCTGGTCGGGCGCATCCTCCAGCGGCTCGGGTGTGGCCATGGCCGCCGGGCTGGCGCTGGGCGCCACCGGCACGGACACGGGCGGATCCATCCGCTTTCCCTGCGCGGCCAACGGCGTGACGGGCCTGAAGCCCACCTGGGGACGGGTATCGCGCCACGGCGCCTTCGAACTCGCCGCGTCCCTCGACCACATCGGACCCATGTGCCGCAGCGCCGCCGACTGCGGCGCCATGCTGGCCGCCATGGCAGGGCCCGATCCCGACGATCCCACGGCCGTGCACCTGCCAGTGCCCGACTATCTGGCGGCGGACGCGAGCCACCTGCGCGGGGTTCGCATCGGCGTGGACGAGGACTGGAACGGCCTCGGGGCGGACACACCCACGTTGCAGGCGCTCGGCGATGCGCAACAAGCGCTTGCCTCGCTGGGCGCCCACATGCGGCGCGTGAAGGCGCCCGACAGCGATCCGGTGGTGGCCGACTGGAGCCCCCACTGCGCGGTGGAAACCGCCGTGGCCCACGAGGCCACCTATCCGTTGCGCCGCGACGCCTACGGCCCGGGACTGGCCGGCCTCATCGATCTGGCGCGCGAGGTTACCGCAGCGCGCTACCAGAAGATGCTGCTGCGGCGGCGGGACTATGCGGGCCGGCTGGAGGCCCTGTTCCAGGATGTGGACTTGCTGCTGGTGCCCGCCCAGCCCGTCTCCTTGCTCACCATCGCCCGCAAGGAAGCCATGGTGGGCTCGCCGGAAGCGCTGGCCTTGCTGCTGCGCTTCACGGCCCCCTTCGACATGAGCGGCAGCCCCACCATCACCCTGCCCGGCGGCATCACGCCCCAGGGCACGCCCGTGGTCTTCCAGCTGGTGTCGCGCCACTTCGCCGAGGACCTTCTGGTGCGCGCTGGGCGCGCCTTCCAGCGCGAAACCGATTGGCATCGCTGGCGGCCCGCGCTCTGACGCCGGCGCTTGGCGGAGCACCCATGAGCATCGCCCACTTCCTGCAAGCCGCCGCGCGCCGGCATGGCGGCGCGCCGGCCGTGACCGACCGGCGCGGCACCTGGCGCTACGGGGAGTTTTTCGATCGCGTGTCGGCCACGGCCGCGTGGCTGCGGGCCCAGCGTGGGGCGGTGCCGGGCGCGCGCGTGGCCATCGCCATGGAAAACTGCGCCGGCTACCTGCAGGTGCTGTGGGGCTGCTGGCACGCGGGGCTGTGCGCGGTGCCCATCAACGCCAAGCTGCACCCGAAGGAGTTTGCCTACATCCTGGCCAACTCGGGCACGGTGCTGTGCCTCGCGTCCCCGGCGCTGCACGGCGGCATCGCGGCTGCGCTGGAATCGGACACCCGCGTGCTGGAGGCCGACGACGCGTTGTTCGACCGCATGGCCACGGCATCGCCCATGGCGGTGGCGGAGCGCGCGCCCGCCGACCCCGCCTGGCTGTTCTACACCAGCGGCACCACCGGCCGCCCCAAGGGCGCCGCGCTGTCGCACCGCAACCTGGGCTTCATGGCCCACGCCTATACGGCCGACATCGACCGCCTGGACGAGCGCGACACCATTCTGCATCCGGCGCCGCTGTCCCACGGCTCGGGACAGTACGCTGTGCCGCACGTGGCGCACGGCTCGCACAACGTGATTCCCGAAAGCGGGCACTTCGAGGCCGGCGAGACCTTCGCACTGATCGAGCGCCACGCCAACGTGTCGATGTTCGCCGCGCCCACGCTGGTGGTGCGCATGCTCAACGACGCCGGCATGGGGCACGCCAGGCTGGACAACCTGAAGACCATCATCTACGGCGGTGCGCCCATGTACGTGAGCGACCTAGAACGCGCCCTTGAGGCCTTCGGCCCGCGCCTCTATCAGCTCTTCGGCCAGGGCGAGAGCCCCATGACCATCACCGGCCTGGACAAGCGCGCCCACGGGCTGCGCGAGTTGCCGGGACACCGCGAGCGGCTGGCCTCGGCGGGCTGGGCGCGCACTGGCGTGGAAGTGCGCGTGGTGGACGAGGACGATCGCGACCTGCCCCTGGGCGAGGTGGGCGAGATCATCACCCGCAGCGACTGCGTGATGCTGGGCTACTGGGAAAACCCCGAGGCCAACGCCCGGGCGCTGCGCGGCGGCTGGCTGCACACGGGCGATCTGGGCGCGCTCGACGCCACCGGCATGCTCACCCTCAAGGACCGCTCCAAGGACATGATCATCTCCGGCGGCATCAACATCTACCCGCGGGAGATCGAGGACGTGCTGCTCGGTCATGCGGGGGTGCGCGAGGTGGCGGTGGTGGGCGCGCCACACGCCGACTGGGGCGAGGAGGTGGTGGCCTTCGTGGTGGCGCAGGCGGGCACGGTGGTGGACGCGGCCGCGCTGGACGCGCGCTGCCTGGCGCACATCGCGCGCTTCAAGCGGCCCAAGCGCTACGTGTTCGTGGAGGCGCTGCCGAAGAACAACTACGGCAAGGTGCTCAAGCGTGCACTGCGCGAACAACTCGCCGCGCCCCCGGGCTGAGCGGTGGACGGCATGCGCCGTTGCGCCGCACAACGCATGCTGCGCCGCGCCGTTGCATTGGCTGCTGACGGAGGATTAGCATGGCTCGGCTGCAAGCACTGCGGTTGAGGCCGTATCCGTCACTGCTCATGAGGGGGTGAACCATGTGCTTCGAGTTTGACTGGCTGTACTGGGCGCAGTTGGCACAGGAGGAAGAACAGCGCCGCGCCGCGGCCGAGCAGGTGGAGGAGCGGCAGCAAGCTGCCGCGGCCGCCAGGGCCCAGCCCTCGCCCGCTCAGGAACCGGCGCACGCTTGAGCGCCGCACCCCGGGGCCCTGTCGCCCCGTCCGGCCCCGCCCTTGCGCGGGGCCTTTTCATTTTCACCGGTTCATCATGATCCTCATCACCTGGAACGTTCAGTGGTGCCGCGGCGTGGATGGCCGCGTGGACCCTGCGCGCATCGCCGCCACGGCACGCGCGCTGGCGGACTTCGACGTGCTCTGCCTGCAGGAGGTGGCGGTGAACTTCCCCGGCCTGAAGGGCAGCCGCGGCGAAGACCAGCCCGCCGAACTGGCCGCCGCGCTGCCCGGTTACCAAGCGCTGTTCGCGCCCGCCACGGATTTCGCCGGCGGCCAAGGGCGCCGCAGCCAGTTCGGCAACCTGATCCTCACCCGTCTGCCGGCCCTGCAGGTGTTCCGGCACGCCCTGCCCTGGCCGCCCGACGCTGCGGTGCCCAGCATGGCGCGGGTGGCGCTGGAGGCAGTGCTCGCCACACCGCTGGGGCCGCTGCGCGTGATCACTACCCACCTGGAGTACTACTCGGCAAGCATTCGCATGGCCCAGGTGCACGCACTGCGGTGCCTGCACGACGAGGCCTGCGCCCACGCCCACGCGCCGCGCCCCGATGGCGACCCTGGCGAGCCCTTCGCCGTGCAACCGCGGCCCGTGTCGGCCATTGTCTGCGGCGATCTCAACTTCAAGCCCGAAGACCCCGAGCACGCCCAGATGAGGGCGCCCTTCCCCACTGGCGCACCGGCCTTCGTGGATGCCTGGCAGAGCGCACACCCTGGCCAGCCCCACCCGCCCACGGTGGGCGTGCACGACAAGTCGTGGCCGCTGTACTGCTGCGACTTCGCCTTCGTGACCGAGGCGCTGGCGGGGCGCATCCGCGGCATGGGCGTGGAAGCCGGCACCGATGTGTCGGATCACCAGCCCCTGGTGGTGGCGTTCGCCTGAAACCGCCGGGCAGGCAATCAGCCGCCCACCATTTCTTCGCGATGCGCCGCACGCGCCTCCAGTTCCACCTCCGCACCCTCCACCGGCGGGCGGCCCAGGTGCCAGCGGATGCCGCGCCGGGCAGCCCCGCCCACCGCCGGGGCGAGGAATTCCTCGATCAGGGCGCCCGGCGCCGCGGCGGCGTAGAACTCCACCTGGGTGGCGTTCTCCCAGGACTGCCCCAATTCGGAGAGCCGCGCCGAGACCGCGTCGAACACGAAGCGCAGCTTGCGGCGCATGCCCTCGGGGGACGTGTCGCCCGGCGCCACCACGCTGCCACCGGGGCCGATCTCGGTCATGCCCGACATCACGAAGCTCGCGCTGCCACGCCCGCCGGGCACGGTGTACGAGAAGCCGTGCACGCAGGGCTGCTCCGGCGGCTCGTGCAGCGGCGCCACGTTGGTGCGGCACACGGGATTCCGCCCCTCCACTATCAGCCCCCAGCGCACCAGGCGCTCCACGTAGGGCTGGTTGAAGGCGCGGAAGCCGGCCATGGACAGCTGGGCGGGAATGCGCAGCTCCATGCCGCACAGCGCCTGCATGGGCCGGCCGCGCGCGGCCAGGTGCCGCTCGATCAGGCCGTAGGCCTCCTCCAGGGGCAGCCACGGCCCGAGCACCGTGTGCACGATCTCGAAACCCTCCGCTGCCACCACGCCCCCGGCATACACCGGGCCGCCGGGCAGGAACCGCAGGCCACCACGCGGCTGGTCCACCAGCGACGCGGCGGGCTGGGCGCGCGCCGTGAGCCCGGCGCCCGATACCATGACCGCGGCGGCGCCCAGCAGCCGCCGCCGCATGCGGTCGCAGCCCGTTACCGCGTCCGTTGCCCGAGCCGCCCCGGATTTCCCGTCACCGCCATTTGCCCTCATGGCATGCCTCATCTAGCCTTGCGGACCTTCCGCCTCGCCGATGGTAACCACACCGGCGCGCTTTCCGCACCTCTTCCCGCCCCGTGAATTCCACTGCTGTCTCCCCGCCGCTCGGCCGCCTGCCCGCGGTGCGACACGACGCCAACGGCCATCGCCGGGTGGATATGGGGGCCGTGGCGGCGCTGGCCTTGCCGCTCATGCTCAACAGCGCGGTGCAACTGGTGCTCAACCTCACGGATGCGTGGTTCATCGGCCGGCTGTCGGTGGAGGCCATGGCGGCCCTGGGCGCCACCCACTTCCTCGCCATCGTGTTCTTCCTGGCCTTCGGCGGCGTGGGCCTGTGTATCCAGACTCTGGTGGCGCAGGCCTATGGCGCCCGCGCCAATCGCCGCGCGAGCCGCGCCACCTGGTGGGGCTTGTGGGCGGCCCTGTGCACGCTGCCCCCATTCCTGGCGGTGGCGCTGCCCGCCCGGCCCCTGCTGGGGCTGTTCGGGCTCGACCCCGCGGTGCAGGACCTGGCTGCACAGTACTGGACCCCGCGACTCCTGGGCGGCCCGCTCGCAGTGGGGCTGTGGGCCGTGTCGGGCTTCTTCAACGGCATCGGCCGCACACGGGTAACGCTGGTGGTCATGCTGGTGGTGGCAGTGGTCAATGCGCTGCTCAACGAAATCCTCATCTTTCGGCTTGGACTGGGGATGGCCGGCTCGGCCTGGGCCACCACGGCATCGCTGGGGCTGGGCTGCGCGCTGATCGTGGCGCTGTTCCTCTCCGCTGCGCTGCAAGCCGAATACCGCACGCGGCGCACCTGGCGCGCCTCGGCCAAGGGCCTGCGGCTAGTGTTCGCGCTGGGCATCCCCACGGGCGTGTTCCCCGCGGTGGACCTGGTGGCCATCTCGCTGTTCCAGCTCATGCAGGTGCGCCTGGGAACGGTGGAAGGCGCTGCCACGCAGATCGTCATGATGCTCACGGCCATCGCCTACCTGCCCGCCATCGGCATCGCCATGGCGGGCACCACCCTGGTGGGCCAGTCCATCGGCGCCGGCGACCGCGCCTGGGCAGGCAGGCTCGGCGACCGCATCATCGCCCTCACCACCGCGTACATGGGCACCGTGGGCATTCTCATCGGCCTGGGAGGGCCGTGGCTGATCCCGCTGTTCACCGACCCCGAAGACCCGGCGGCTGCCGCAGTGCTGGCGGCCGGACTGCGCCTGGTGTGGATTGCCGGGGCCTACCAGGTATTCGACGCCCTGAACCTCGCCAGTGCCTTTTGCCTGCGCGGCGCTGGCGACGTGCGCGCACCGACGCTGTACGTCATTGCCCTGGCGTGGTTGGGCTTCGTGCCGCTGGCGCACATGGCGTCCTTCGCGCCAGGCCAAGGCTGGGTCGACGCATTACCGCAACTTGGCTGGGGTAGTGTTGGGGGCTGGATGGCGGCATTGGTGTACGTGGTGGCGTTGGGGCTGGTCATGTGGCTGCGCTGGCGCTCGGGCGTGTGGCGCCGCTTGCAAGTGTGACCGGCCCCAGAGTGTGCGGCGATGACCCGCACCCATGACCTGGCGCGCAATCTGCTTATGTTTCTCGGGAGAGAAGTCAACCAAAAGATCGTGCGAATTCAACTCATGATGGAAAAACGCCCGCCGCAACCGGCGAAGCTGTCGCGCCCCATCCACACCGAACGCGACTACCATGAAGCCAAGGCCCTGTTGGCAGGCACCATGCGCTCCGCCCGCAGCACGGAGATGGCCTTGCGTGCAGAGGCCTTGCTGCGCGAAATCGTGGACTACGAGTTGCGCCTCGACATGCAGGCGGAGGAGGCCTCCTGGAAAACCCCCGACCAGGACCAGCGAATGCTCCAGGGTTTGTGCCGACGATGGTCGGACGCACCGGCAGAGGGCGCTCCTTAAGGAATACACGCGCGCCAGGAAGTACCTGCCGCACCCGGCAAGCGGGGAGCCGCATGGGTCTGCCCAGTCAGGCGCCCCGGGGCGCACCGACCGGTGGAGGCACCCGTTGCGCTATTCCAGGCTGAGCAGCCAGGTGATGAGATCGCCCTTCTCCCGGGGGGTGCAGGCACGGCGCAGCAGCAAGCGGCAGTTCACCGCGAAGTAGCGTTCCACGCGCTGCCAGTCGTTGAACCGATCGGGGTTGGCGCCCGGCGCGAAAGCGCCCATGTGGCGTTTCTTGGCGTGCTCGGGATCGGGGTGTTCGTCGTCGTTGATCACGTGGCAGGCGCGGCACAGGACCGGTGCACGGTGAGCACGGAATCCCTGGCGGGGGTCTTCCAAATGACAGGAGGAGCAGCTGGCATCGCCAGGCCCCGCCAAGGGATGCCTCGCAAAGTAGAACGCACGGCCGCGCTCGGCACTGAAACCTCCAAAGCTCGGGTCTTCGACACGAGCGGCGGCGTCGTAACGCGCCAGCAGATCGGCAGGGGTGTCGGCCCGGGCAACGAGCGCGTGCGGCGCCACGAGCAGCCAGGCCACCATCAGCGGACGCAGGATTGCCATCAGGAAAACCTGCTGCGCGGGTGGTTCACCCCTTGGGCGGCGAGCGGTCGAATGTTCTTGCCGGGCGGCAGCAGGCACTGCCGGGCTGTTTCTTCCAGCGCCTCGGTGGCGGGCGTGGACGGAAAGCCAACCTCAAGGCGAATACCCCTGATGCCCGAAACCCCCGGCTTCACGCCGCGGTCGTGGAGCGACTTCGCCAGAAGGCAAAGCCGCTTGTGCAACCTCGATTCGTCAGCGCTCATGGCCGAGGGCAACCGTGGGAGTTCGTTCAAGCGATGCATGGAAGCCACTGCCTGCTGGGATGAACTCTAGCATTTCGGAATGCTAGCAGCCACTGGCAAGGTCACGGACCGGCGTTGTCCTTCAGCCAGTTGATCACGGCGGCCCGCTCTTCAGCTTTCGGCAGGTAGTGCCCCGGCAGGAAACGTTCCCATCGGGCCGCCCGCTCATCGGAAGGATGACGCGCGGCAAAGGAGAGGAGCTTTTTCTGATCGTGACAGGCGACGCAGCGCTGCTTGACGATCCTGGCGCCGTCGGCCGGCTCTTCGGTACCAGCAGCAATCGTGGATATGGCCACCGTGGCCGCGAGCAGCAGGATGGCAAGGGGTGCGTCGATGCGGTGCAGGCAGGCTCCGGTTGTGCGCTTTCCCGCCAGGGAAGCGTATCGGCAGTACCCTGCCCCATTGCCGCCTCCGGCGCCTTGACCTGTCTCAACGCCGGTGCGATGCAGCCGCTCCCATGGATTCGGGGCGAAGGGGGTGCTGCAGGGCCGGTACTGCCCAGAAGCGGCGGCTTCACCCGCAACAAGTGTTGAGGGGAGTTGCTACCATGTGCCGCCCGTTGGTTCCGCGCAGCCGCGCGCTCTTCTCCCCTGATCCATGGACGCTGCTGTCATTCAGGCCATGGGCCGTTGGCCCGATGTGCCCGCCGTCTTCGGCTGGCTGGAACTGGATCGCCGGGGCCGATGGCTCATCAAGGGCGAGCGAATCGGCAACCCGAGCGTCACGGCATTCATCGGCCGCAACTACGCCTCGGAGGCGCAAGGCCGTTGGTTCTTCCAGAACGGCCCGCAGAGGGTGTTCGCGCGGTTGCACTACACACCCTTCGTGTATCACGTGCTTCCCGCAGCGGGGAACGAGCATGGTCTGGAGACGCACGTCGGCACGCGGGTCACACGGCTTTACGAAGCCCTGGTGGACGAGGCCGGCAGCCTGGTGCTGCGCACCGAGGCAGGCGTTGGCGTGGTGAGCGACCGGGACCTGCCAATGCTCGCGCCATTGCTCCGGGACGAACGGGGTAACACGCTGGACGAAGACGCCCTGGGCGCGCTGCAGGCGGGTCATCATGTGGATGGGGCAGTGCTTCACTGGCATCACGAAGACATTCCGGTGGAGCCTGTTCACAGCAGCCATGTGCCGCGCCTGTTCGACTTCAACCCCGATCCGCGGCCAGCGCCCGGCGATCCGGACTGCTGAGCCTCCAATGACGCTCTCAGCGCATCCGCTTCGCGGTGAAAGCTTCCTCGATATTGTCCTCGAAGAAACTGTTCGGCGACGGCGAGGCCATGAAGCGGCGGTGCAGTTCAGCGGAGACGCGGCTGTATTGCACGATGTTGCCGCTGGAAAACTCCACCTCCAGCGTCTGACTCGATGGTTCGTAGCCCACCGAACGGATCTTCGAGGCATTCACTCGCTTACGGTCCATGGGGTGCCCTTAGGTCGGGCCAGGGGAAAACCAGATCGAACGCGCCTTCAACGTGGTGAAACAGCGACGAGGGAAACGGCTTGCCAGAGAAGGCAGGCTATGGTCGAAGCACGCAACAATGGCCGGCGGGGAAGGTGGCCGTGGCTGAGGTGCTGCCGCACCACGAAACTCGACGGGAAGCCACCCGACCGGAACCCAATGCCACACGCCACGACACTCGCTCTCGTGCGCCGGACTGGCGCACACCGCGCCAAAAGCCTGCTGATCAGCGACTGGAATCCATCTCGGATGCAGGTCCGATCGCAGGCATCTGGTAAGCACCTATACGCGCTTAGTTAGGCCGGCCAGCCACCGGGAAGGGCCAAGCAGCAGGGGCTGCCGCAGGCTTTGGCGCCGGCGCCGGTGCTGCCGCGGGAGCGGCCACGGGCTTCGCCGCAGCCTTCTTGGCGGGCGCTTTCTTGACGGCGGGCTTCTTGACCGCAGCCTTGGCAGCAGGCTTCTTCTCTACGGCCTTGGCGGCGGGCTTGGCGGCAGGCTTGGCAGCAGGCTTCTTAGCCGCGGGCTTCTTCGCCGCCGGTTTCTTGGCGACGGCCTTCTTCGCTGCTGGCTTCTTGGCTGCCACTTTCTTCGCCGCCGGCTTCTTGGCGGCTACCTTCTTCGCCGCCGGCTTCTTGGCGGCTACCTTCTTCGCCGCCGGCTTCTTGGCGGCTACCTTCTTCGCCGCCGGCTTCTTGGCAGCTACCTTCTTCGCCGCCGGCTTCTTGGCAGCGACCTTCTTCGCTGCGGGCTTCTTGGCAGCGACCTTTTTCTTCGCGGGCGCTTTCTTGGCCGTGGCGGCCTTTTTGTTGGCAACAGCCATCTCGATTACCTCCTGGTTGAGTTGAACAACACTACCGTTCCTCCCGCCGCCAGATCAGCACGACGAAGGGAACGACCGCAAACGCGCGCCGCAACCGCAGGCTTGCCTGCCTTGCCAAGACGCACCTTCGCAGAGGGGGGCGGCGGTTGCAGGGAACCCATGCAACCAGCCACCAGAATGGTGATCGAGGCGCCTTGCCGGCACCCAATGAAAAGTGGCGCTCTGTCCCACGGCGAGGGACGGGCGCTGGCGTCGAGGGGGACACTTCCCCCTCCGTCCGAGCAAGAGCGCGACGGCCAAGGCCTTTCGGCGACGCGGGTGAGTCGCGCGGCGTTCACCGCGGCGGCTCACCCCTGGGTTTGGGACTGCTCGAGTCGCTCAATCCCAACTGAGCGCACCTCCCGTCTGGTACTCGATGACCCGAGTCTCGAAGAAGTTCTTCTCCTTCTTGAGATCGATCATTTCGGCCATCCAGGGGAAGGGGTTCGTAGCCCCCGGATAGAGCGTATCGAGGCCGATCTGCTGGCAACGGCGGTTGGCCACGAAGCGCAGGTATTCCTTGAACATGGGAGCGTTGAGCCCCAGCACCCCGCGCGGCATGGTGTCCTCGGCGTAGCGATACTCGAGTTCGACGCCCTTCTGGATGAGGCTGCGGATCTCGTCCCGGAACTCCGGGGTCCACAGGTGGGGGTTCTCCAGCTTGATGGTATTGACGAGGTCGATGCCGAAATTGCAGTGCATGGACTCGTCGCGCAGGATGTACTGGTACTGCTCGGCCGCGCCCGTCATCTTGTTCTGGCGCCCGAGGGCCAGAATCTGGACGAAACCCACGTAGAAGAACAAACCTTCCATGACGCAGGAAAAGACGATCAGGCTCCTGAGAAGCTTCTGGTCATTTTCCAGGGTGCCGGTCTTGAACTCGGGGTCGGTGAGGGTCTCGATAAAGGGGATGAGGAACTGGTCCTTGTCCCGGATCGACGTCACCTCGTGGTAGGCATTGAAGATCTCGCTCTCGTCCAGCCCAAGACTCTCTACGATGTACTGGTAGGCGTGGGTGTGGATGGCCTCCTCAAAGGCCTGACGGAGCAGGTACTGGCGGCACTCGGGGGCTGTGATGTGGCGATAGGTGCCAAGCACGATGTTGTTGGCGGCGAGGCTGTCCGCCGTCACAAAAAACCCCAGGTTGCGCTTGACCACCAGCCGCTCGTCCTCGGTAAGGCCGCCGGGGTCCTTCCAGGTAGCGATATCCCTGGACATGGACACTTCCTGGGGCATCCAGTGGTTGGCGCAGCCCGCCAGATACTTCTCCCAGGCCCACTTGTATTTGAAAGGGACCAACTGGTTGACGTCGGCGGCGCCGTTGATGACGCGCTTGTCCTCGATGCGCACACGAGAGGCGACCTCGGGTGCTGCAGCAGGCGCCGGCGGCCGGGACGAAGGCGCATGGCGGCCAGCATCGGCCAGGACTGGTTGGAGCGCCGGGCGGGCAGACGGGATCAGGGTGTCTTCGAACTGAAGCATCTTGGGCTCTTGTGGTCGCGCGGGCCTACTGGCAGGCCTCGCAGGTAGGATCGTCGATGGCGCAGAACCGCGGTTCGGCCGGCGCCTCGTTGACGGCCGCCAGGCCGGCCATGCCGCCCAAGGCGGGCACGGCGTTGAGTTCGCCACCCTTGCCCGTGGACTTCTCGGCTCCGGTGGCTGCCAGGGTGCGCAGGTAGTAGGTGGTCTTGAGACCGCGCTTCCAGGCGAGCTTGTAGGTGTCGTCGAGCCTCTTGCCCGAGGCGCCCGCCATGTAGATGTTGAGCGACTGGGCTTGGTCGATCCACTTCTGGCGGCGAGCCGCCGCCTCGACGATCCAGGCGGGCTCCACCTCAAAGGCGGTGGCGTACAGGTTGCGCAAGTCAGCCGGGATTCGGTCGATCTTGGCGAGGCTGCCATCGAAGTACTTGAGGTCGGCGATCATCACTTCGTCCCACAGGTTGAGCGCCTTGAGATCGCGGGCGAGGTACTCGTTGGTCACCGTGAACTCGCCGGAGAGATTCGACTTCACGTACAGGTTTTGATAATTGGGCTCGATGGAGGCCGACACGCCCACGATGTTGGCGATGGTTGCCGTGGGAGCAATGGCCAGGCAGTTGGAGTTGCGCATGCCGTGCCGTCGGATGCGCTCGCGCAGGCCCGTCCAGTCAAGCGACTCGCTGCGGTCCACCTCCACGTAGCCACCCCGTTCCTGCGAAAGCAGGTCGAGGGAATCCTGGGGCAGCACGCCACGCGACCACAACGAGCCATCGAAGGTGGAGTAGCGGCCGCGCTCCTCGGCGAGCTCGGTGGAGGCCCAGTAGGCGAAGTACGCCACTGCCTCCATGGAGCGGTCGGCAAACTCCACCGCGGCCTCCGAGGCGTAGGGCACGCGCATCTCGTGCAGGCAGTCCTGGAACCCCATGATGCCCAGGCCCACGGGACGATGCTTGAAGTTGGAGTTGCGGGCCTTGTTGACGGCGTAGTAGTTGATGTCGATCACGTTATCGAGCATACGCATGGCGGTGGAGACCGTTGCGCGCAGCTTGTCGTGATCGAGCTGGCCGCCCTTCATGTGGTTGACGAGGTTGATCGAACCGAGGTTGCAGACCGCGATCTCGCTGTCCGAGGTGTTTAGAGTGATCTCGGTGCACAGGTTGGAGCTGTGCACCACGCCGGTGTGCTGTTGGGGCGAGCGGATGTTGCACGGGTCCTTGAAGGTGATCCACGGGTGCCCGGTCTCGAACAGCATGGACAGCATCTTGCGCCACAGCTGGACCGCCGGAATCTTCTTGTGCAGCCGAAGCTCGCCGCTGGCAGCCCTGGCCTCGTAGCGCACATAGGCCTCTTCGAAGGCCTTGCCGACTTTTTCGTGCAAATCGGGGCAATCAGCGGGGGAAAACAGCGTCCATTCGCCGTTTTCCATCACGCGCTTCATGAACAGGTCTGGAATCCAGTTGGCCGTGTTCATGTCGTGGGTGCGGCGCCGGTCATCGCCAGTGTTCTTGCGCAGCTCAAGAAACTCCTCGATATCCAGGTGCCAGGTCTCGAGGTAGGCGCAGACCGCCCCCTTGCGCTTGCCGCCCTGGTTCACGGCCACCGCCGTGTCGTTGACCACCTTGAGGAAGGGCACCACACCCTGGGACTTGCCGTTGGTGCCCTTGATATGACTGCCCAAGGCGCGCACGGGTGTCCAATCGTTGCCCAGACCACCGGCGAATTTCGACAGCAGGGCGTTCTCCTTGATGGCGTCGTAGATGCCTTCCAGGTCATCGGCCACCGTGGTGAGGTAGCAGCTGGAGAGCTGGGAGCGCCGGGTGCCGGAATTGAACAGAGTGGGTGTGGAACTCATGAAATCGAAGCTGGACAGCACGTGGTAGAACTCCACTGCCCTGGCCTCGCGGTTAACTTCGTTCAGGGCCAACCCCATGGCGACGCGCATGAAGAACGCCTGCGGCAGCTCGATGCGCTGACCACGCACGTGCAGGAAGTACCGGTCGTAGAGCGTCTGCAGGCCGAGGTAACCGAACTTGAGGTCACGGCTGGCATCGAGGGCCCGGCCCAGGGCCACCAGGTCGTAGCGCCCGAGCTGTTCGTCCAGAAGCTCGGCTTCGATGCCCTTGCGGATGAACCCCGGAAAATAATCGGCATAGGCAGTTGCCATGTCGGCCTGAACCACCTCGCGACCAAGAATCTCGTGCTGGATAGTGTTGAGCAGCAGCCGGGCAGTGACGTAGCTGTAGGCTGGGTCCTTTTCAATCATGGACCGGGCGGCCAGCACGGAGGCCTTGCGAACCTCCTCCATGGGAACGCCGTCGTAGAGGTCCTTAAGGATGCTAGCCAGGATGGCGCCCGGCTCCACCGAACTCCCCAGCCCGGCGCAGGCCTCCTCCACCTGCGTCGCGAGCCTAGCGAGGTCGAGAGGCCGTACAACACTTCCCTCCATGACATTGACCACGTGGGGATGCGACGAGGAGGCATCTCCCGCCTGCCTGAGGCGGGCCCGCTCACGCGCGCGCTCTTCTCGGTACAGCACATACGCTCTGGCGACGTCGTGCTCGCCCGACCTCATGAGCGCCAGCTCCACCTGGTCCTGGATGTCCTCTATATGGAATGTCCCACCGGTGGGCTGTCGCCGCACCAGCGCGCCCACCGCCGATTCGGTGAGAGCGGCCACGAGCTCCCGAACGCGCGCCGATGCCGCCCCCTGCCCGCCGTTGACGGCAAGGAAGGCCTTGGTCATGGCTACGCTGATCTTTGCAGGCTCGAACCCCACCACAGCACCATTGCGGCGGATCACCTTGTAATCGACGAAACGAGACGGCGCTGCCGCCGGCGCGTCGAGCGCGGCTCCCACGGCCGGGTTGCGGCCAGCTGCACTTGTCTCGATCACAACTTGCATGGCTCCTCCTTGGCGTCGCCGCCGTTCGAGTGCGGCGCCTCTCAGGGCCTGCACTTTCAACTGTCCGGCGCGTTCACTATATGTTGTGATCTCTCGCGGCTCTTCCCACCAAGTGTGGTCGATGACCACTAGATGTTGTGGTGGGCACGAGATTACGCCCCAATTCTAGTGTTGGAAGACAAGGTGTCAAGCGAATTCTGGATTACGCTCCACAGGCGATCGGGCAGCCGTCCGGATCGCGCGGGACGCGGCACGCCAAGAGCCGGCGGCGCCTCTAGCCGCGGTTGAAGGCGGCGGCGATACGAACGGTTTGGAGATGAATGGCCACGGTGATTTCAAGCCTCCGGCCGTAGCCGCCAGCCATGGCAACTGCGGTGGGAATTCCCGCGTCGCCGAGCATGCCCAGCACCAGGCGGTCGCGCCGGGCCAAACCCTCGATAGTCAGCGAGAGCCGCCCAAGCCGGTCATCTTCGTGGGGGTCCGCGCCAGCGAGGAAGATGGCCAGGTCGGCCTGACTTGCAGAGAGCGCATGGCAAAGCCCAGCCTCCAGCGCCTCGAGGTAGACATCGTCGCCCGTGCCGTCGGGCAGCTCCACGTCCAGGTCGCTGGTTTCCTTTTGGAAGGGAAAATTGTTGGCGCCGTGAATGGAAAAAGTGAACACGCTCGGGTCGCCCGCCAGGATCGCAGCAGTGCCGTTTCCCTGGTGCACATCGCAGTCGACGATCACCACGCGGCGAGCCCTTCCCTCCGCCTGCATCCCCAAGGCAGCAATGGCGGCATCATTGAACACGCAATAGCCCTCCCCCCGGTCGCGAAAGGCGTGGTGGGTGCCACCGGCCAGATTGACCGCCACGCCGCCGCCTTCAAGGGCACGGCGGCAGGCGGCCAGGGTTGCGCCGCTGGAGCGCCGCGACCTTTCCACCATCTCCGGGCTCCAGGGAAATCCGATGCGCTTGAGTTGGGAGGCGGAAAGTTCGCCGCGTACCACGCGCTCCAGATAGGCGCGGTCGTGGGCCCGCAAAATCTCCTCGTCCGATGCGGCGGGCGGTTCGGCCAGGGGACGCGTGCCGCCCAACCCCTCGGCCATCACCCGCTCCCTGAGCAGTTGATACTTGAGCATGGGGAAGCGGTGCCCCTCGGGCAGGGGCAGCACGAAACGGTCGGTGCAGAAAATATGCACTTGGGCGCGGACCAGCCTCGTCAAGCCAGCGCGGCTCGCAGCCGCGCCCAATCGAAAAAGGGTCCGGGGTCGGTCTTACGGCCGGGCGCAATGTCGCAGTGTCCGGCCAGGGCGCGGATCGGATACGCAGCCAGCAGCGCGCGTGCCAGCGGCACGAGCGCCTGGTACTGGGCGGGCTCGTAGGTCTGATGGTCGGTTCCCTCCAACTCGATACCCACGGAGAAGTCGTTGCATCGCTGCCGCCCGCTCCAGGTCGACTGGCCAGCGTGCCACGCCCTCAGGCCGCAGGGCACGAACTGCACCACCTCACCGTCGCGACGAACCAGAAAGTGCGCCGACACCCGCAGCCCTTCGATCTCCCGGAAATAGGGATCGGCGGCCGGATCGAGCCGGCCAAGGAACAGGTCTTCGATGTGCGGGCCGCCGAAGCGGCCCGGTGGCAGGCTGATGCCGTGGATGACCACCAACTCCACCGCCGCGCCCGGAGGGCGCGGGTCACAGTGGGGCGAGGGCACGCGGCGAACTCCGGCGAGCCAGCCTTGGGCGTCGAATCCCGGCGGCTCGCCCCCCGTCATTCGATGCCCAGCCGCTCCATGCGGTAGCGAATGGAGCGAAACGTGATGCCAAGCAGCTTGGCCGCAGCAGTGCGATTGAAGCGCGTTTTCTCGAGCGCATCGAGGATTGCTTCCTTTTCGGTCCTGTCGAGAAACTCCTGCAGCGGCCACTTGTGACCGGCGCTGCCACCGCCACCGCTACCCCCGGCGCCGGCGCCGGCACCGGCACCGGGTTCGGAGTCGCGGTATGCGGTTTCGAGGGGCCTGAGCTGCAGGTCTTCCTCGGTGATCCGGCCGTTGCTGCACAGCGCCAGGGCGCGCTCCAGGATGTTTTCAAGCTCCCGTACGTTGCCGGGAAAATCGTAGCGCTGGAGCAGCTTCATCGCGCCGGCATCCAACTCGGGCCTGCCATGGGCCATGGAACGCGTCATGCGCTCGAGAATGGCGGCCGCGAACACCGGCACGTCCTCGCGGCGATCCCGAAGGGATGGCATGCGCAGTTCGATGACGTTCAAGCGGTAGAAGAGGTCATGGCGAAACCTTCCAGCCTCCACGCATGACGCGAGGTTCTGATGGGTGGCGCTGATGATGCGCACATCCACCGGCTCCTCCTGCGTGGATCCCACCTTGCGAACCTTCTTCTCCTGGATGACCCGCAACAGCTTCACCTGCATCGCCAGCGGCAGATCCGCCACCTCGTCCAGGAACAGAGTGCCTCCATGGGCAACCTGGAAGAAACCATCACGATCCGATTCGGCACCGGTGAAGGCCCCCTTGCGGTAGCCGAAGAACTCGGACTCCATGAGTGATTCCGGAATGGCCCCGCAGTTGACGGCGATGAATGCCCCGTCGCGGCGCACGCCATTGCGGTGAATCAGGCGCGCGGCCAGTTCCTTGCCGCTGCCCGACTCCCCCGTGACGTGCACTGGCGCCTCGCTGCGGGCGACCTTGTCGATCAGATGGCGCACATGCTGGATGGGCTGCGACTCTCCAATCAGGGCGTTCTCCCCGCCTGCCGCCTTGGGGCCGGCGCCCTGCTGGGGCAGCGAAAGCGCCGACTTCACCAGCGTGCGCAACTGGTCGAGCGACACCGGTTTGACGAGATAGTCGAATGCACCGGCCTTTAGGGCCGCAACGGCGTTCTCCGCATTGCCGTGTGCGGTGATCACGGCGACGGGAAGATCGCGAATGCTCTGGGACACGTGCTCCACGATGCGCAGCCCGTCACCGTCAGGCAGGCGCATGTCGGTGAGACACAGGTCGTAGTGGGTGCCTCCCTGCAGCCGTTCCAGGGCCTCCGCGACGTTCATGGCCCGATCCACCTCAAGGCCCATGCGCAAGAGGGTGAGCTCGATCAGCTCAAGGATGTGCGCCTCGTCGTCCACGATCAGCACGTGGCGCATGGGCAGGGCGGTGGGTCCAGCTTCACGTCGCTTCAAGACTGCCTCCCGCGGCGCGGCTTGCGTACCACTGCGCCCTTGATGAGGATGGTGAATCGTGCTCCAGGCCCCTCGCTCTCCTCGCAGCCCAGCGTCGCACCGTTGGCTTCGCAGAGCTCCCGCGCGATGTACAAACCCAACCCGGTGCCAGCAGAATTGGTGGTGAAGAACGGCTCGAACAGGTGAGCGCGAAGCGCCTCGTCCACTCCGGGCCCGTCATCCAGAACACGTACGGCGATCGAATCGCCCGACGAGTGCGGCGCCCCCTCGATGCGCACACTCCCCGGCTTTCGCTGGCAATAGCGCAAGGCGTTCCTGCAAAGGTTCCACATCACCTGGTTGAGGTGGCTGCGGTCGAAAACCACGGTGGGTTCCAGTTCCATCCGCACGCGAAGCACATCCCCGGGCACCTTTTCGATCTGGGCGAACTCTGCGGCAAAGGTTCGCAGGAAGTCCCCCAGGAGGAAAGTTTCACGCACGGCCCGGTCGCGACGGTTGAGGCGCAACACGTCCTGAACCATTCGGTCGAGGCGCTGCACGTTGTCGTGGATGATCTGCAACAGACGCCCGTGATGTTCGCGCATCCCGGGCTCCTCCTGAAGAAGCTCGGTCGCATGGTTGATGGCCGAGAGTGGATTGCGAATCTCATGGGCGATGTTGGCGGTGAGCCTTCCCAGGGATGCAAGCTTGAGCTGCTGGACCTGGGCCTGCACCCTCGTGAGGTCCTCCACGAAAACCACCACGCCCTGGCCGCCGCCCGGCCCCACGGGCACGAATCGAGCCGCCGTCAGCGTGTTGGACAACACGGTGCGGATTGGCTCCAGGCTGCCGCCATCAGGGTTCGCGTGCCAGCGCGCCAGGCGCGCGGCGATGGGCGGGCTGTACTCCCGCAGCGGCACCTCTGCGGCCTTGGCGAGCGGCCCCACGAGCTGCTCCGCGCGACTGTTGATCTGGCGGACCGCGCCGCGGGAATCCACGACGATGACCCCGTCCTGCATGTCCTGCATCACCAGTTGGCTCACCAAGGCCTGGCTGGCGAGGTCCACTTGACGCTGCTCCGCCAGGCGCTCGCTCGCCACGGCGCGCTGCGCCAAGGAGTGGGCGAGCCAGGCCGTGGCGAAGAAACCGATGGACAGCAGCCCTGCCTGGACAAACAAGCCCGGACTGGCGGCCGCGGTAACCACCTCGTATGCATGGGTGAGCAGGACCGCGAGTGACGCGAGCGAGGCGTAGAAAAGTGCAAGGCGTCCTCCCGAGATGATGGCGGCACCGGCAAGGTTGGCGAGCAACAGCAGGCCCAGCCCGCTCCCGATCCCGCCGCCGGCATGCATCAAAAGGGCCATGAAAACGATGTCAGCGCACACTTGCAGGCCGAGTTGCAGCTGAACGCCAGGCTGTCGGGCACTGATGCTCGCGAAGCTCGCCAAGGCGAAGAAGACATAAGCCGAGGCGGTTCCGAGGAACATCGCCCGGTTGCCCACGTCAAGCTGAGGCAGTTGCTCCGCGGCCGTTGCCGCCACCAAGAGCAATGCGGCCACCACGAGGCGGTATGCGTTGAAGTAGAGCAACGAGCGCCAAGCGCCTGACAGCAAGTCCCTGTCGCGCTGTGCCGGCGGGGAGCTCGGGGCCGTTGTCGCCACGTCGGCCATGGAGAGTGGGATCAGGACTGGTCTAGCGTTGCGACTACACGGTTCACGGCAGAGGGACCGACAGTGCCCTCAGCGAGCGCCCGACCCGAGGCGCTTGTGCTCCTCGCTGCAATACAACTTGCCCTCGGAAAGGTAACTCTCGCTGCGCGGCAAGTGCACACCGCATTGCGCACATCGCACCATGTCTTCTCCGGAAGCGGACGCGTCCGGCTCCGAATGGCGGTCGGCGTCCTGCTGCCTCGCAATGGCGCGCTTGTAGTTTCGCAGCAGGAAATAAACGATGGCGCCAAGCGCCACCAGCAACAGGAACTTTCCCAAGGGCTCGGTCCGGAGTTCGGGCTGAGGAATGACCACGTGCCACACCACGCCATTTGCTTCAAGCGGCCAATCGATACAAACACACCAACGACAACCGCCAGTTGACCACACACGCCTGTGCCCGAGGCCTGGCCGGACGGCCGTGACCGAGGAGGACCATGTGTGGTCGGGGTGAGAGGATTCGAACCTCCGACTCCTGCGTCCCGAACGCAGTACTCTACCAGGCTGAGCTACACCCCGAAGACAACCATTTAACGAGTTAATCAACAACCCCGCGCGCCGACGGACCCAAGGCCCCACGCCCGGGCAACCCTAATATGCTGGGGTGCCCATGAAGTTGATGTCACGAACTGCGTGCCACCGCAAAAGCGGGCAAGTCTAGCAAACTCTGCTTGTACTGCGAATCCGGCAGGATGCCGACGCACTCCCGGGCCCTGCCCGCCTCACGCTCAGCGGCGGCGCGGGCGTAATCGAGGGCACCGGTTTCTCGGATCACCTGCTCCACCGGCTCGAAACCCGCCTCCCCGCCGCTTTCGATGGCCTGCCGCAGCAGCGCTTGCTGTGCAGGGGAGCCCTCGCGCATGGCGTAGATGAGCGGCAGCGTCGCCTTGCCCTCGGCCAGGTCGTCGCCCAGGTTCTTGCCCGTCTGGGCACGCTCGCCAGAGTAGTCGAGCACGTCATCGATCAGCTGGAAGGCCGTTCCCAGGTGCATGCCGTAGGCGGCCAGTGCCCCCTCGGCACCCTCTCCCGCTCCACCCAGCACAGCGCCAATCCGCCCGGCGGCCTCGAAGAGCTTGGCCGTCTTGTAGCGGATCACGTGCAAATAGGCGTCTTCCGTAAGGTCGGGATCGCGGGCATTCATGAGTTGCAGTACCTCCCCTTCGGCGATCACGTTGGTGGCCTCGGAGAGAACCTCCATCACCCGCATGTTGCGCACCGTGACCATCATCTGGAAGGCACGGGAGTAGAGGAAATCCCCCACCAGCACGGCGGCCGGATTGCCGAAGGCTGAGTTGGCCGTGGACCGGCCCCTGCGCATCGCGGAGTCGTCCACCACGTCGTCGTGCAGCAAGGTGGCGGTGTGGATGAGCTCGATAACCGCCGCCAATTCGTGCACGGCCGCGCCCCGGGCGCCGCAGGCGCCCGAGGCCAGAATGCCCAGCAAAGGGCGCAACCGCTTTCCTCCGGCGGCGATGATGTACTCGCTCACCTGGTTCACCAGGGCCACTTCGGAGTGCAACCGGGCGCGGATCACGGCGTCCACGGCACGCAGGTCTTCCGCGGCAAGCCGGCGGATGTCATCTATGGTCAAGGAAGGCTGCCTCGCACGAGGGGCGCGATGGTAGGAAGCGGCCCAAAGCCCTGTCAAGCAAGGCTTTTCCACGAAGGACCCGGATTGGCTCGCTGGCTCGTGCGCATTGACCAGAAAACAACACTGCGGTATCTTCCGCGCCTTTTAGCGACTTCACGCTGGAGATGTTTATGTACGCGGTCATCAAGACGGGCGGCAAGCAATACAGGGTCAGCGCTGGCGACAAGCTGCGGGTTGAAACGCTCCCGGCGGACGTTGGTGCCGAAGTGGCGTTCGATCAGGTTCTTATGGTGGCTGAAGGTGATAAGGTGTCCGTGGGCCGTCCCGTAGTGGCGGGCGCTTCTGTAAAGGGCACGGTCATCGCCCACGGCCGGGGCGACAAGATTCGTATCTTCAAGCACCGTCGCCGCAAGCACTTCAAGAAACAGGCCGGCCACCGGCAGAATTACACCGAAATTCAGATCAGCGGCATCACCGCGGGCTGATACGTTGCCCGCACTGCTCCAGGAGAACGAAACATGGCACACAAGAAGGCAGGCGGTAGCAGCCGCAACGGCCGCGATTCTGAAGCCAAGCGCCTTGGCGTCAAGCGCTTTGGAGGGCAACTGGTTTCTGCGGGCAGCATCCTGGTTCGCCAGCGCGGAACCCTGATGCATGCGGGTTTGAACGTGGGTCTTGGGAAGGATCACACCTTGTTCGCCAAGGTGGACGGGCATGTTCAGTTCGGCGTCAAGGGGCCGGACAAGCGTAAGACCGTGAGTATCGTTCCAGCGGTCGCCTGATCGCGCTGGCAATCGGCTCCGCGAAAGCCCTATCGACCCGATAGGGCTTTTTCTTTTCAGGCACCCATGAAATTCGTTGACGAAGTCGAAATCGAGGTCCACGCCGGTAAGGGCGGGGATGGCATCGCCAGTTTCCGCCGCGAGAAATTCATCCCCCGCGGCGGCCCCGATGGCGGCGACGGCGGTCGCGGCGGCAGCGTCTGGGGCGTGGCGGACCGCAATGTGAATACCTTGGTGGACTACCGCTTCGCGCGTATCCATCGCGCCCGCCATGGCGAGAAAGGCCGTGGCTCCGATTGCTACGGCGCGGCTGGCGACGACATCACGCTGCGGTTTCCCGTGGGCACGGTGATCACCGACCTGGAAACCGGCGTCCGGGTGGCGGACTTTTCCCGCGACGGGCAGCGCGCTCTCCTGGCCAAGGGCGGCTCAGGCGGGTTGGGCAACATCCACTTCAAGTCCTCCACGAACCGTGCGCCGCGCCAATGCACACCCGGCCAGCCAGGCGAGAGCCGCCGGCTGCAACTCGAGCTCAAGGTGCTGGCGGACGTGGGGCTGCTCGGCATGCCCAACGCCGGCAAGTCCACTTTCATCCGCGCCGTGTCCGCGGCCCGTCCCAAGGTGGCGGACTATCCCTTCACCACCCTGCACCCGAACCTGGGGGTCGTGCGGGTGGATCACAGCCGAAGCTTCGTGGTGGCTGACATCCCCGGCCTGATCGAGGGCGCGGCCGAGGGCGCTGGCCTGGGCCACCAATTCCTGCGCCACCTTGCCCGCACCCACTTGCTGTTGCACCTCGTGGACCTGGCGCCGCTCAACGAAGGCACCGACCCCGTGCACGAAGCCAGGGCGATCGCGGAGGAGTTGCGCAAGTACGATGAAACCTTGTACGCCAAGCCGCGCTGGCTAGTGCTCAACAAGATCGACTTGATCCCGGAGGAGGACCGCGCGGAACGCGTGCGCGACTTCCTCCAACGGCACCTGGGCGCCGATGCGGACGCTACGCCATGGTTTGCCATATCGGCCCTGTCGGGCGAGGGGTGCGATGCCGTGGTGCGCGCGGTGATGGACCACCTTGACCGCGTGCGGCCCGCGCCGCAGGAAGACGACACCGCGGCAAACGCCCCCGCCTCGCAGCCCCTCGCGGCTCCCGATCCCGCCAGGAGCGGCATGACGGCCGACCCCGCGCAACAACATGAGCAGTAGCGCGACACCCATCCCGGGCGCCCGGAAGGCCGAGAACCGATCCGTCCTCAGCCGCGCGCGCCGCCTGGTGGTGAAGGTGGGATCGAGCCTGGTGACCAACAACGGACAGGGGCTTGATCAGGCGGCACTGGCCCAATGGGCGGAGCAGATCGCTGCGCTGGCCCGCCAGGACAAGCAGGTGATCCTGGTGTCCAGCGGCGCAGTGGCCGAGGGTATGCAACGGCTTGGCTGGAAGAAGCGCCCGAGCGCCGTGCACGAACTCCAGGCCGCGGCCGCCGTGGGGCAGATGGGGCTGGTGCAGGCTTACGAGACCTGCTTTCGCGGCCACGGCCTGCGCACGGCGCAGGTGCTGCTCACCCACGAGGATCTGGCCGACCGCAAGCGCTACCTGAACGCCAGCACCACGCTGCGCACCCTGCTCGAGCTGGGCATTATCCCCATCGTCAACGAAAACGATACCGTTGCCACGGAGGAAATCCGCTTCGGCGACAACGACACCTTGGCCTCCCTGGTGACCAACCTGGTGGAGGCCGAGGTGCTGGTGATCCTCACCGACCAGCCCGGCCTCTATACGGCCGACCCGCGCAAGGATCCCGCGGCTACGCTGGTGCGCCTCGCCCGCGCCGGCGATCCAAATCTGGAAGCCATGGCCGGCGGCGCCGGCAGCACCATCGGTTCGGGGGGAATGCTCACCAAGGTACTGGCAGCGAAGCGCGCTGCCCGCAGCGGCGCCCACACGGTGATCGCCTCGGGTCGCGAGCCCGATGTGCTGTTGCGTCTCGCGTCTGGAGAGCCCATCGGCAGCCAGTTGGAAGCCGGTACCTCCGCGCTGGCCGCCCGCAAGCAGTGGCTTGCCGATCACCTGCAAGTGCGCGGTCGCCTGACGCTCGACGAGGGGGCGGCGAAGGCGTTGCTTCAGGGCGGGCGCAGCCTGCTGCCCATCGGCGTGACCGCCGCTACTGGAGAATTCGAGCGCGGCGAGGTGGTGGCCTGCATGGATGCGGGGGGTCGGGAAATTGCCCGCGGCCTGGTGAACTACTCAGCGGGCGACACCCGCCGCATCCTGCGTACCCCCAGCAGTGATATCGAAACCAGGCTAGGCTACGTGGAAGAGCCCGAACTGATTCATCGCGACAACCTGGTCCTGCTCTGAGCCGCCGGGGGCGATGGCTTCCGCCACCAAGGCAGTCAGTAGTTCGGCGCTGTCGGCGCCCTGAGGCCCCGCTCCAGCCGGTTGACGATATCCGCCTTGCCGCGCGGCGCCCCCATGGGACCGCAGAAGTAATCCTTGGCCAGGGAGAACTGCACCGCGTTGTAGGTGACGTTGCTCACGGGCTCCCACTCCGACCGGCTGACACGCCCCCAGGAACCATCGGTCCGCGCGATGGCGATACGTTTGGATTCATTGGGATCGCAGCGAATCGCCTCGTGGCTGATGTTTCGAACACCGCCTGGGGTGGTGACAGCTACCACATATCTAACGACGAGATCCTCATCCACCCGCAGGGTGCGTGTATCGATCCTCACCTTGCCTGACGTGAAATCCCTCAGCCGCACCTCCGCAAGATCGGCATCGCGCGGCAGGTCCGGCAAACCCACCTCGAGCTCCGGGAGCCGTGCCGCGGGACCGAAGAAACCACCTTTCGCGCCCTCCTTGCCCTTGTTCTTGTCGGCAATCGTGGGCTCGGCGAGGCTGCCCGGCTTGTCGGGCGCCTCGCGGCGCTCGGGGCTCGCGCCACAGGCCGCGAGCCCCACGGCTACCAGAAAAGCCAACGGCGCGCGGATGCTCATCAGAATCGCAGGTCGCCCAGCAGCGAGGCGCGGGTATCCGCGGGCACCGGGTCGAGCGCCATGGCAACCCTCGGGTGATCCACACCCACGGCCAGCGCGGCGCCCGCCCTGAGCGCCTGTTTCATGGCCTCGGTCAGTTCGAAGCGCAAGAAATGCACCGAAGAGGTCTTTTGCTCGTTCTCGCGCTCCAGATCTTCATCGGCGATGGCGAGCACCTTGGCCTGGCCCTCCACGCGCACCCAGACCGAGTCCTCCACGCCCTTCAGCGCCGCCAGTTCGCGGCGCCGTTCGTCCACGTCGGCGTACTCGATCAGCATGGTGGCTTTCCAGTTCGACCCTTCAGGCACCAGCGGGTTGTAGGCGTCGAGCTCATCCTGGATACCGCTCTCCTCGAAGATTTTTTCGATGCGCAGCATTTCCTGGATCTGGTAGCGCAGCGTCAATTCATCCTCGAACAACAGAGTGATGTAGGGGCCCAGGTGAACCTTGCGAGCCTGCTTGTGGGCCAGCACCCTGGCACGGAAGTCCTTGCGGTTCTTCGAGTAGGCCTCGAGCGTCATGAGGCTTTCGCGGGTGATGCCCGGCTTGGCGTGGGTCTGTGCAGTGGCGGTTTGCATGATGTGGGAAGGTGGTTTTGGAAGGAGGCTGCTGCGCTAGTCTGCGGCTACAAGCCGTAGGCGATGCGCACCAGGGACAGGGGGTGCTCCTTGGCAGTATCCGGGTTTCCCATGCCCTGGAGGATGTGGCGGCCGGCAATGGCGCAGTCGGAGCTGACGTAGTCGGGCCCGGGGGCCGCCATGGCCTTGAACACCGGCTTGCCGATCTTCATGGAATCCTTGAAGAACTCGCTCTTGACGCCCCAGGTGCCGTCGTGGCCGGAGCAGCGCTCCACCACAGTGACCTTGGTGTCGGGCACCAATTCCATGAACTCGCGCGTTTTCTGCCCCATGTTTTGAACGCGCAGGTGGCAGGGGATGTGATAGGAAACCTTGCCCAGGGAGCGCTTGAAGTCGGTCTTGAGCAACCCATCCTTGTTGCGCAACACCAGGTACTCGAAGGGGTCAAACATGGCCTCCTGCACAGCCTTTACATCAGCGTCGTCGGGGAACATGAGCGGGAGCTCCTGCTTGAACATGAGCGTGCAGGATGGCACTGCCGTCACGATGGCGTAGCCCTCCCGGGCGAGCCTTGCAAGCACGGGGATGTTGCCTTCCTTGAGCTTGTTCACCGCTTCCAGGTCGCCCAGCTCCAGCTTGGGCATGCCGCAGCAGTTCTCCTTTTCCACCACTTTGTGGGGAACGGCGTTGTGCTTGAGGATGGCGATCAGATCGTGTCCGATGCCGGGCTCGTTGTAGTTCACGTAGCAGGTGGAGAAGATAGCTACCTTGCCCGGGGTGAACTTGCCGTCCTTCACGGCAAAGGAGTGATCGGGCCGCGCAGTGCTGCGAAACTTGGCGCTGTCGTATTCGGGCAGCTGTCGTTCTGCGGCGATACCCAGCACGCTGTCCATCACCTTGCGGGTGGCGGGCGTCTTGTTCACCGCGTTGACAGCCTGTACCACCACCGGGATCGAAGCCAGCTTACCCAGCGCGTCGGTGGAGGAGAGCAGCTTGTCCCGGAAGCTGGCGCCCTGCTCGCGAAACTTTACTGCCTTGGCGCGTAGCATGAGGTGGGGGAAATCCACGTTCCACTGGTGGGGGGGAACGTAAGGGCACTTGGTCATGTAGCACAGGTCGCACAGGTAGCACTGGTCCACCACCGTCCAGTAATCGCCCTTCTTCACCCCGTCCACTTCCAGGGTTTCGCTGTTGTCCACCAGGTCGAACAACGTGGGGAAGGCATTGCACAAGCTTACGCAGCGGCGACAGCCGTGGCAGATGTCGTAGACACGCTCCAGCTCATCGAACAGCTTCTCCTGGTCGTAGAAATCAGGATTGCGCCAGTCGATGGGGTGGCGGGTGGGGGCTTCGAGGCTGCCTTCGCGCATGGCCGTTCACCTGTTGCGTGGGGTTGCTGCAAAGAAAACACGGGGGTCGGGACAACGCCGCCCCTCACCCCGCGCACCGCGTGGCTTCCTTAGTCGGCCAGCGCGTCCAGAGCCTTCTGAAACCGGTTGGCGTGGGAGCGCTCGGCCTTAGCCAGCGTCTCAAACCAATCGGCGATTTCCTCGAAACCCTCGTCACGGGCGGTCTTGGCCATGCCCGGGTACATGTCGGTGTACTCGTGGGTCTCGCCCGCGATGGAGGCCTTGAGGTTGTCGCGCGTGCCGCCGATGGGCAGGCCGGTGGCGGGGTCGCCCACCTGCTCCAGGTACTCCAGGTGACCGTGCGCGTGGCCGGTCTCGCCTTCGGCGGTGGAGCGAAACACGGCGGCAACGTCGTTCTGGCCTTCCACGTCGGCCTTGTTTGCGAAGTACAGGTAACGGCGGTTCGCCTGGGATTCGCCGGCAAAGGCGGCCTTCAGGTTGTCTTCGGTCTTGGAGCCCTTGAGATGAGCCATGGATGACGCCTCCAGAGATGCAGGTCGAAAAACGGAAGAGCCGGCATTGCCGACCCCGGAACAGGTAGAGATTAGACTTAATCTAAACCGTGAACGAAGTATAGGCGTGCGCTTTGTCCAATGTCAAAGCAAACCTTTTGTTCAGGCTGAAGGCGGACCGCCCATGGCGGCGCGTGCCCCACATACTGCCTGCACGTTCGCGCCGCCTCGATTCAGCCCGCCCCGCCCACCATCAAGGCCGGAAGACGCGCAAGCGCTCGCCCACGGCAAGGGCCGCGGACTCGGAAATCATCACCGGTACGCCCTCGATGCCCCCGGGCTGGATGGGGCCCACCCAGCCATGCAGTCTCGTGCCGTCCGCACGCGCCGCCACCACGCGGGTTCCGGGTCGCCAGCCGGGCGCGGCGCGCATCACCACTCTCACCGTGGACGCATCCACCACCTCCGCCACCGGCGCCCCTGCCGCCAGCCATGCGCCTTCGATTGCAAACCAGCGGCGCAACTGCACTGCGGCAGGCGCTCGCAGCACAGCGGCACGGTTGTCCAGCACGGCGCGGCGCAGTTCCAGCCCTGCAGTGGCCACCCCCAACTCCGCCTGCAGGACTGCCACACGCAGAGCATCGAAGCGCTCCGGCGCCACCACCGACGGCAGCATGGTACGCAGGGCCTCGGGGTCCATGTAACCGGCCACGCGGCGCTGCTCGGCCGCCTGCAGCGCCGCCGAGCGATCCAGCACCCGCGCCTCGAAGGGCGCGGGATCCAGCACCGCCAAGGGATCGCCCTCGGCGGCACGGCCACCCGCGGCAACCCTCTGGGACACCAGGGTGCCGGCCACAGGGAAGGACAAGGTCCACCGCACCCCGGGCACCACCTCGGCCTCCACCGCCGAGTCGGATGCTCCGCGCAGGGCACACCCCGCCAGCAGCGCCACGGCCAGCATGGCGCCACCGCGGCTTGACGGTGAAGCCCCTATCACCGCGACGCGGTGTCCTGCACCGCAGCCGTGAGGCGCTGGACGAAACCATCGAGCTTCGGGATGTCCAGCCAGCGCACCACGGCCACCAAGTCGCGGGACGGGTCAACGAAGATCATGTTGCCGCCCGACCCTAGCGCCGCGAAGCTGCCCGCCGGGAGATTTGGCAGGGCCGGATTGGCGGGCGAGGCCAGCCACCACAGGTATCCCTGGAAACTGGTGAGCCCCGAAGGCGTGGTCATGCGCCGGACCCATTCCGCCGCCAGCAACTGCCGCCCGTCCCAGTGGCCTTCGCGCAGCATGAGATAGCCGAAGCGGGCGTGATCGCGGGTGCTGGCCCAGAAACCGCCGCCCCAGTGGCTGCCGCCGCTCACCGACTGGATGCGCCGCCCGCCCACCTCCACGAAGGAGTTGAGATAGCCGTGCCACACCCACTCGCTGCTGGCGCCGATGGGGTCCATGATGCGCGCCTTCAGCACCTCGGGCAGCGGCCGCTCGTACAACCGCAGCAGCGACAGCGCCAGCCGGTTAACCCGCACGTCGTTGTATTCCCAGAAGGTACCTGGCTTCTGCAGGGCGCGGCCATAGCCGCGACGCCGGTCCGCCACGTCGGGCTTGTCCCATAGCGTGCCCTGCCACTCGCTGGTGTGTTGCAGGTGCATGGTCCAGGTGATGGGCGCATTGTGCGGCGAGTCGTAGCCGCCGTCCCTGACGCGAGCTCCCACCGGCTGATCGGGGTCGCCCAGCAGGCCCTCGTCGTAAGCCAGCCCTGCCACCACGGAGAGGTAGCTCTTGGCCACCGAAAAGCTCAGGTCAACGCGCCGCGTGTCGCCCCACTCCGCCACGATGCGCCCGCCCTTCAATACCAACCCGTTCTGCCCGCCGCGGGGCTTCACGAGGCCGAGGATTTCCGGATAGGGCTCCTTGGCCGTGTCCTTCTCGATCTGGGCGCGTAAGTCTCTGGGCCAGAGAACCTCGTTGGCCTGGGCATAGGCCACTGCCTCGGCGAGGCGCGCTGCATCCATCCCCGCCTCGGCGGGGGCGCGCACCGCCCAGCCATCGCCCGGGGGAGGAAAGTAGGGCGTGGCATCCCGCGCGCACGCCGGCCCCCAACCGGCCAGCAGGGCGCCGCCGAGGAACAGCGCGAACAGGGCACGCGAAGCTGAGCAACGGGTCAAGGCTAATCCTCGACAAGTGGGATCGGGGACAAAAGCATACCGGAGCAGACGCTCGTCACACCGGGGCGGCAGCCCGCCGTGAGCGGCTGCGGCCAGGATTCACCCGTACCCGGCCGGCGGCCGGCTCCGCAGCGCCATCAGCCGCGCGCTAAACCACCATGCCAGCGCCGCCAGCCCTGCCCCTGCCGCCACGAAGGGCCACCTGTAGCCAAACCGCTCCACCATGAGCCCGAAGGTGCTCACCCCGGCCGCCTGCCCCAGGAACAGGCACAGCGCGAAGAACGACACGCCTGCTCCCCTCGCATCGGGCGCCATCTCCGTGGCGCGCGTCTGTAGCGTGTTGTGGAGCATGTAGAAACCCAGTCCCATCACGCCGACGGCGGTGGCCGCCACTGCCAGCAGGGGCATGCAAGCGAGTGCCAGGAAGCACCCCAGCAGCGTGACGCCACCTGCCACCACCAGCCCGGCCTCGCCAAGGCGCCCCACCAGCTGGCGCACCAGCAGGCTGTAGGCGACACCGCCCACGCCGAAGCCGGCCACGAGCACCCCCGTCGCCGTGTCGCTCAGCCCAAAGCGCTGATGCGCGTACGCACCGACGAAGCCAAGCGCACCGAAGAACAGGAAACCCTCCACGCCCACGGTGAACAGCACGGGGCGCGCCCTCGGCGATCGCAGGATGGCCAGGTACTGGCGCCACGCCGCCACGGGCGCGCCGGAGGTTTTACCGCGATCGTGGCGCGCATCGGCCGCGAGCGCGAACCCCACCAGCAGGAAAGCCGCGCCCAGCGCCACGAAGGTGGCGTGCCATCCCGCCAGGTCGCTCAGCGTGCCGCCCAACAGCGGCCCGAAACTCTGGCCCAGCAGCGTGCCGGCTACGAAGCGCCCCAGCACCGCCTGACGGTGGGCGTAGTCCACGTGATCACCGATCCACGCCAGCGACAGCGGAATGATGGCGCCGGAGAACATGCCGGTGGCGAAGCGCAGGGCGGAAAGCGCCTCGATGGAAGACGCCGCCGCGCAGGCCATGGCGGCCACCGCCGCCAGCAGCATGGCCGCAGTGGCCAGGCGCAACTTACCCACACGATCGCCCAGCGGGCCATGCACGATCTGGAAGCTGCCGTAGGCAACGCTGAAGGCCGCCAGCACCACAGAGGCCTCGCGCACCCCCGCGCCGAACTCCCGCGCCAGGGTGGGCAGGAGCGGCTCGGCCACCCGCATGGACGCGCCGGAAACAAACCCAGCGCAGGCAAGCAGCAGCAGCGCGCGGCGCGGCGCCGTGCCGTCGTGGCTCACGGGATCGACGGGATGGCTGGCACAGCGCGGCGGAAATAGGACGCACTCATCACAGGCGAGTGTACCGGCGGGCCGGCGCCGGCCTCACCCCTGATCCGCTCCGCGGACCCGCCGTCCAGGCCGGAACACCGCCGGGTCGTCGTAGAAGGCAGGGTCTTCGTTACCGGGCCACCACCCGGGCAGGCCCAGAACCGGCAGCGGTGCGAGCGCCTGCGGAGAAATCAGCCCCGCCACCTGCGGCGCGGCGATCCGGTCCGCGAGCGCCCGCTGCTCGGACGGCGGCAAGCGCCCGAATCCCGGTGGCACGGCCACGAACAGTGCCTTGCCCGTGATGCCCTTGAAGGGCGCCAGCAGTTTCTCGCACAGCGCGTGGCCGAAAACGAGGGCGTGCAGCCGCGCGCAGGCCGCATCCCGGTGGTCCACGAACAGCTCGCGCCAGCGGAAATCGCGCACCAGGGCTTCGAGATCGTCATCTTCGCAGGCAACCACCAGACCGTCCTCGTCGAAGGCCGCCAGCGCGTCGCGCCGCGGGCCTCGGCGCCCCTCGGCTTCGTGCACCAGCGCCTCCAGATGGGCACCGTTGACGGCCGCCTTGGTGCGGGGAAAAGCCCGCCAGGCGAGCAGGTTGAACAGATCGTGCCAGCTCCCCTGCCGCACTGGGATCTCGCCCGTGGTTGCCAGCCGCCGCTCCCAGTCGCCCCCCCCGAGGGCAATGCCGGGCACAGCACGCACCGGCACACCCCCCGCGGTCACCGCCGTACCGCCGCCGCGGGCCAGCAGAGCGTTCAGCGCCCGCGGGTCGGGCCAGGCGCGGGGCAATGGCTCCAGGTCGCCGAACAGCGCTGCGAGGGCGCGGTGGCGCCCCGGAAAGCGCGCATCCCAGGGCAGCGGGCCACGAGTGGCACCGGGCATGACCGGTGGCCGTGCCGCCGTACTGCACGGCGATGGTCGGCGACCCGACTGGGATTCACCGGGAGATTCGGGCGTGCCAGACCGAGAACTCAAGGCCACCTCGCCGCAACTGGGGTCAGCCGAGCATCCGTGCCGCCGCCCGGCGTGGCGCCCCGCCAGCCGCGCTCACGAGGACGCTCCGGGGCGGTCCCCATCGGCCAACCAGCGCCTGAAGCGGCGATTCTCCAGGCCCTGGACGAGCCACTTGAGGGGCGGTGCGAAGCGGCTGGCCACCGCCACCGTGCGGAACACCGCCGAAGGATGGATGACCGCCGCGTCCTTGCGCACGCCCGAGAGGATGGCGCGCGCCACGCACTCGGGGCTCTGGGTGGGCCAGGGTCGGGGGGCGGCACGGACTGCGGCGGTGTGGAAAAAGTTGGTGCGGGTGCCGATGGGGTACACCAGCGTCAGGCTGGCAGGGTCGCCCGTCTCGAAGCGGTAGGCCTCGGCGAAGTGGTGCAAGGCGGCCTTGGTGGACCCGTACACGGCATACCCCGGCAGCGCCATCATGGCCATGGCAGAGGCGGTGAACACCACCCGGTGGCGGCGCCCGGCATTGAGCACCGCCATCTTGCGGGCGCTGTAAAGGGGAGACAGCACGTTGACCCGGTAAATGCGCTCCAACCGTTCCCAGTCGGGCTCGCCCATGCGCTCGTAGTAGGCGAAGCCGGCGTTGGCGAAGAACAGGTCCACACCGCCCAAGGACCGCACCGCGTGGTCGAACAGACGGTCTACCTGGAGCGGATCGGCTACGTTGCAGGCAAAGGGCTCGATGCGGGCAGCACCGCCGGCAGGGAGTTGCCGTGCAGTTTCCTGCAGGCGCGAGAGGTCCATGTCGGTGGCGAGCACGTGCGCCTCGATGCGGCTCAACTCGTGCAGCAAAGCACGGCCGATGCCCGAGGCGGCTCCCGTGAGGATGATGCGGCAGCCCTCGAGCTTCATGGCGTCAGACCGCAGCGGGGAAGGCTTGCGCGGCGGGAAACCGAAGCCGGAAATGGCGCGCGTGGAATGCGGCCAGCAGCGGCAGGCGGGTGAAGTCGGGGAACAGGCTTCCGTTCACCCTAGCCTCGTACACGCCCGACAGGCCCACCCAGCCCTGGCCGCCGGGCGCGGTGGCCAGCAGCCGGTCGCCGGCCGGTTGCACCAGCGTGCGCAGTGGGGCAGGCACGAGCGCCGTGGTGAAGGGCGCGCCCCAGCCGCTGGTGCGCAGGGTCACATCGGCGATGGCGTCCTCACCCCGGCGCACCACGAACCGGCAGGAGCGGTCCCCGGGCAAGCTGACGTGGAAGTCCGCCCGGTCTTTCGGAATGCCCCAGTTCTCCCGCCCGTTGAAGACGCTTTCTTGGGTGGACACGTAGATGCGCGTGATGGCGAAACGTGCTTGCCCCCTGAACCGGAACCGCCCGGGCACCACCAGCAGTTCCCGGTAAGGCCCCACGTCCGAGCTACGGTAGTCCACCAGCATGACCGCACCCAAACCACCGAGGTAGCAACCACGCCATGGCTCGGGAACCAGGCCCTCGACGGCTGCGGGATCCCTGGGGAACCGGTAGCAAAGAATGAAACCCTCGCCATCCAGGCTCCAGGGGGCGGGTACGCGGGTCATGGACATGGCGGCAGCGTCGCTGCTTCTCAAACAGGCGGTGCAGGCGCAATGGCCACGATGCGCGGGCCCGAGTGCTCAGGACCGGAATCGACCCGCATGGAGCTGTGGCCGCATTCGCACTCGCAGATGATGGGCGCGGTTGCGTCCTTGCGCAAGTCCGACTGTCCAGCCATCGCCCAACCGGGCGCGGCGGCGGCCCGTCGGGCAGGCATGGGTGGAGGAGCGCGCGCCTCCCGCGGGGCCTTGCCGGGCGCCCGGCACTTGTTTCATTATGCAACTCTATTGCATTTACAATCCCAGAGGCCTGTCACCATGACCGCACTTCTCTCCGGTACGCGCGCTCATCACCACCCCGGGCAGTCAATGCTCGGGGAAACCTGCAGCACGCGGGCAGCACCGCCTGTACCGCAGCCCCGTCGCGAACGCTGGCGCTTCGCCTGGATCACCGTTTCGGGACTGGCGCTGGCCTGCCCGGCCCTGGCCCAGACGCCGCCCATTTCCGCTCCGGAAGTTCGTGTTTCCGCCAGCGGCAGCACGCCCTTGAAGGGCAAGACGCAGGTGGACAGCGGCAGCCTGCTCCGCCTGACCCCTCGCGAGACGCCCGCTTCCATCGACGTGGTGGACCAGGAAACCATTCGCGCCCGCGGCATACGCACAGTGACGGAGGCGGCCGAGGCCGCCACCGGTGTCACCGCCGCAGATTTCCCCGCCGAACCGGCCGCGTTTTCCATGCGCGGCTTCACCAACAGCCAGATCAACGTTCTCTACAACGGCATCCGCATCGGCCCCCAGAACATGACCTCGCGGGTCATGAATGCCTTCAACCTGGAGCGCATCGAGATCCTCAAGGGGCCTGCGTCGCTCATGTCGGGAGAGGGCGCCGCCGGCGGCGCGATCAACTACGTGACGCGGGGGCCCCAGAGCGGGCCGGTGCAGATCAACGGCGAGGCGGCCTACGGATCGTTCGGAACACGCCGCTTCGGCCTCGGCGTGGGCGGCAGCACGAGCATCCCCGGGCTCGACTTCCGCGCCGATTTCTCCGATGTGCGCTCCGACGGATTCATCAACGACACGGGCAGCCGCTCCTCGCACTTCTCCGGCGGCCTTGATTACCGCCTAAGCGACACGGTCAAGCTCTGGATGGCCACCGAAATGAAGTCCGACGAGGCAAGCCCCTACTGGGGCACGCCACTGGTGCCGCTCTCCGTGGCGGGCGCCGACGCCACCAACGGCATTGTCTCCGGCACTCACGTATCGAACTTCAACGGCACCGACCTTGGCGCAATCACCATCGATCGCCGCACCTTGCGGACCAACTACAACGTGCTGGACAACCGCAACCGGGCGGATGAGTACTTCGTGCGCGGCGGGTTCGACGTGCAGGTGCTTCCCGGGGTCACAGTGCGCAACCAGACCTATTTCTATACGGCCGACCGGGAGTGGCGCAACAACGAGGTCATCGCTTTCAACGCAGCCACGGGCCTGGTGGACCGGGAGCGCTTTTTCGTCGCCCACAACCAGTCCCTGGTGGGCAACAGGACGCAGGTTCTCTGGGATCACAAGATTGGCGCCATGGACAACCGCCTCACGGCCGTGGTGGACGCGAGCCAGTTGGACTTCGACCGGCCTGGCGCGGGCAATTTCCCCGGCGACAGCGTGCCGCTGGTGGACCCTCCGCGCGGAACCTACGGCCCGCTCACCCAGCGCAAGCAGAGCACCGATATCCGCAATGTGGCGCTTTCCGTGGAAGACCGGCTGCGCCTCACGCCGGAACTTGCGGTGATTGCCGGGCTGCGGCATGAGGTGATCGATCTCGACCGGGGCCACGTGAATGCCGATGGCAGCAACCGGCCGGGCTTTCCGTACTCCAAGTCGTTCAACCCCACCACCGGGCGCGTGGGCGCCACCTACGACATCACGCCCGGCACCATGCTGTATACGCAATTCGCCACCGGGGCCGACGTGGCGGCCAACAACCTGTTCCTCCTGGGGCCCACGCAACCTCTCGAACTGACGCGCTCGCGCAGCGTCGAGGCAGGGATCAAGTCGCTGTTTTGGGACTCGCGGGGCGAATGGAATTTCGCCGTATTCGACATCCAGCGAAACAACGTATACGCGGCGGCCGGCGGCCAGGCGCTCAACGTGGCCGGGCAGCAGAAGTCCCGCGGTGCCGAACTGGCCCTAGGGGTGCGCCCGTCGCCAGTGTGGAATCTGTGGGCCAACCTAGCTTACACCGACGCTGAGTATCAAAATTATAGTTTCACCGGGGGCAGCTTTTCCGGCAACGCACCGCCCAACGTGCCCCGCGTGGTGGCCAATGCCGGGGCGGCCTACCGATTGCCCGTCGCCCTGCCCACCGACATCGGCACCTCAGTCCGACACGTTGGCGACCGCTTCCACAGCGACGCCAACACTGTGAAGCTGCTCGCGTACACGGTGGTGGACGCCTTCGCGGCGGTGGAGGTGGCCAAGACGCGCTTCACCTTCCGGGTCCGCAACCTCACCAACCAGGAGTATGCGGTGTGGAGCGACGCGTTCTACCCGGATCAGATCCTGCTCGGCGTACCGCGCACGTACGAGGTACAGGCCCAGTTCCGGTTCTGAGGGCCCCTTCGTGCGGACCCTGGCGCTGCTGCACCGCTGGCTCGGGGTGGCCTGCTGCCTGCTGTTCTTCGCCTGGTTCACCACCGGTCTGGTCATGCACTTCGTTCCGTTTCCGCATCTCACGGAGATGGAGAGGCGGGCAGGCCTGGAGCCGCTGGGACAACCTCCCCATTGGGCGCCCGCGGAAATCCTGGGCCGGACAGCCGTTCGAGACCCAATCCGGCTGAGCCTGTTCCGATCCGGCGGCGAACCCGTCTACCTGGTGGAGGGTCTGGGGGGGCAGCGCGAAGCGCTCGACGGATCCTCCGGCGAGCGGCTGTCCGTGACCGGCGACCGCGCCCTGGCGATCGCCCGCGCCCACGCCGCGAGGAGGTCCCTGGAAGCAGCGGCAGCAGCGGTTGCGGTACTTGAACCCTACGACCAGTGGAGCGTGCCGAACCGCTTCGACCCTCACCGGCCGTTGTTCCGGGTTTCCCTGAACGACCTCTACGATACGTCGTTGTACGTATCCTCCACCACCGGCGAAGTGGTCCTGGACACCACGGCCCGGGAGCGGCTGTGGAACTGGGCGGGGAGCGTGATCCACTGGGTCTACCCCACCGTGCTGCGCAAGCACTGGCACACCTGGGACCGCACGGTCTGGTGGCTGTCGCTTGTGGCCGCCGTGGCGGCGATGAGCGGCACGGCGGTGGGCGTCATGAGACTGAAGCACCTCCAATCGCGGCGCGCCCTCCTGCAGCGCTACCACCACCTGCTGGGACTTGCGTGCATGACCTTCGTACTTTCTTGGATCGTGAGCGGCTGGCTTTCCATGGATCATGGACGGCTGTTTTCCACGGGACGGCCCACCGCCAGCGACCTCGCCCGGCTTTACGAAGGACCCCTTGTGCCATCACCGTTGGTCGTCACCGAACCCGTCGCGGAGGTGGAGTGGTTCGTTCTGGGCGGCAAAACGCATGTCCGCCTCGTGAGCGCCGCTGCCGGCTCGGGGGACGCCTCGGACCGCCCGCACTCGACTCACCTCAGCCTGCCGGCAATCGCCGCGGCTACAGCACCTTTACGCGAAAACTGCGACCACCCTTTCTGGGTGGAGCCTCATGATGCGTACCGCGGTAGAGTCGATGCCGACGACCAGCGCGTGGCGCGCGCAGTGTGCGGGTCGCTCTGGTTCCATGTGGACGCCGCCACTGGCCGAGTCGTCGAAGTGCTCGATCCTTCGAGAAGAACCTACCGGTGGCTGTTTGACGCGGCGCACACGTTCGATATCCCCGCGCTCCGGAACTCACGGTGGCGGACGGTGGCCATCGTCACACTCACTATCCTCGGCGCTCTTTTTTCGGCATCTGGCGTAGCGTTGGCGTGGAAGCGTCTGGGAGGGTCGTCCCGTCGTATCGCGAAGACCCTCTGAAAGTGGACGCCTGTTCCCGGATACCGCGTTATTCGCTGTATCCCGAACCAATCCGCCCGGGCGGATGCAGACCTCCAATGCAATTCGTCAGAGGCTGTCGAGTTGCCCACCGCCACTGCCTCGCCTTTCAGCCCTGGCCATACCGGTAGGGCTACACGCCTTACCGGTGAACTTCACGTCCACCGCACTTACGATGTCCGGAAACATACACCCGGTCGAAGTTCCTCAGAAGCCGGCCTCTGCGCTGTCCAACTCAGCACTGCACACCTTGAAAGTGGCTAAAACCATCCGCGCCGCTCCACATTCGCAGTGGTACGCATTGAGCCGGGAACTATGGACATATCAGTCCTGACCGAGCGCGCGGATCGGGGCATGGGAGCGAAAGCCCTGCGCTTCCACGAAACCATCGACCATCGACAACCCTTCCATGCCCAGGTAGACCGACTCTTCCCCATCTCGCACCACCGTTTCCCGCTGCACACCGAGAGCAGCATTCGTCGAAAGCAGCGTCCACGGGACACCAAAAGCGCTTGGGAAAGCGCTCTCCAGTTTTACGTGTGGCACTCGGATGGGGTCGTGTGCATAGCCAATGGGCCTAGCGGCGGGCGAGGAAGGGCGTGCAGACCCGCTGCACAAGACGTTCGACCGCGGGCTCTGAGGAAGCGCGAAACATGGCCACTGCTTCCGCTTTGTCCGACCACACCACCTCGCCCTGGCCGAAGTTGGCGCTGTACAGCGTCCAGACTGTCAGTCCCGCCTGAGCCGTGTCGCAGTCCACCCTGTAGGTGCTCATGCGCGACTTGTGCGGAAAGACCGGCGCACCCAGGAATTCGGTGTCGCGAAAGTCCTCCAGCATGGAGACTTCGAGGCCCTCGTCGGTCAAATTCACCGACTTGGGTTGAAAGAAAACCGCCTGGCCTCCCTGGGCAGCAACGAGTTGCCATCCGGACCGCGCCGCCAGGGCGGAGTTGGCAACCAGCAGGGAAGCGGAGGTAATCAAGGCAGCAAGAGCGCTTTTCATGGACTGGTTCCCTAAATGGATGTGAGATATCGGAGGGAGAGTTATTGAACCTTTGTCCAGAAGATGTCGACTTGTTGACCAGTACAATGCCTTAGCTGACACGCTCCATTAGGCCTATCACACTTAATGCATTATTGCCGCTTGAGCATGAGAATAATTCCTGAAGGAAAATGATGTTTCCGGACAAGATCCGGACAAACCAGCGAGACCAGCTCAGGGGGCATGCTGTCCAGCACAACGACGGCCCTGACGATCGCCACCCGATACGCCGCAACACCCTTACCGGGGACAGGTAACTCTTCGCAACGATCCCCTGGCCGTGCGCACCATGTCCCTGCGCCAGGAGGGGCCCCTTCCTCAGATGAACGCCTCCTGCAGCAACCCGAGGTAGTCCGCCGCGCTGGCCAGGCGAGGATTGGTTGCGTGGCAGTGATCCTTCGTTGCGGCAGCGGCGATGCCCTCGAGCGCGGAATGCGGCACGCCCATGGACTTGAGCCCCGCAGGTAAGCCCAGGCGGGCATTCAGCCCGGTGATGGCCCCCGGCACATCAGCGCCCGGAGACAGACCCAGGGCGAGGGCGATACGCCCGAGCTTGTCGCCCACGTGGCCGGCGTTGAAGCGCAGCACCGGCGGCAGCAGCACGGCATTGAGCGTGCCGTGGTGAAGCCTCAGGTCGTGCAGCGCGCCCAGGGGATGAGACAGGGCGTGTACCGCCCCCAGGCCCTTCTGGAACGCAAGGGCACCTTCCATGGCAGCCATCATCATGTTCCAGCGCGCCTCGCGGTCGCTACCGTCGCGGGTTGCGCGCTCCAGGAAGGAGCCTGCCCGTACCAGCCCGTCCAGCGCAATGGCTTCGGCGGGCGGATTCACCAGCGGGGACAGAAAGGTTTCGATGCAGTGGGCCATGGCGTCCATCCCCGTAGCCGCGGTGAGCAGCGGCGGGAGCCCCAGAGTGAGCTCCGGATCGCACAGCGCCACCTTGGGCAGAAGGTGCGGTGACAGGAAGCCGAGCTTGCGGCCGTCCTTGAGCACCACCACGCTGGCGCGTCCCACCTCGCTGCCCGTACCCGCCGTGGTGGGGATCGCCACTAGCGGCGCCACGGCGGCGGTGATGCGCGCCACGCCGCCTTCCACCGCCGCGTATTGCACCAGCGGCTGAGGATGGGTGGCCAACAGAGCCACTGCCTTGGCTAGGTCAATGGACGATCCACCTCCCACAGCCAGCAAGCCGTCAGCGCTGGCGGCGCGATAGCGCTCCACCGCCTCCAGAACCGCCGCCTCCGTGGGATTGGCGGGCGTGCCGTCGTACACCGTCACTGGCAGTCCCTCCAGGTGCGCCTCAACCCGTGCCAGCAGGCCCGCTGCCCGCACACCGGAATCGGTAACCACCAGAGGGCGCGTGATGCCCAGGCGCTGGCACTCCGCGCCGGCAAGCTTCACCGCGCCATGGTCGAACTGGACGGTGGTGAGGTACTGGATCGTGGCCATGGATTTCACTCCGCTTGTGCATGACAGTGGAAAGGCGGGGACATTATCGCCCCGTGCTTGGCGCCACCCCGCACCATCGCCGGGAACCCTTGTCCCCGGGCGCGGACCAAACGGCACTTCTGCAACCAACTTTCATTTACGAAGACCACAGTGGAGGAGGGGGAAAATGGCAAAACAAACCCGCGGCGCGCGCCGCAAGTTCCTGACAGGCGCAGTGGCCACCAGCGGTGTGGCCGCTCTTGCCATCACCTCTGGCTGCGGCCTCGGCGGCGGAGACAAGGCGCCCGAGGCGCAGGGCGGTCCGGCCGCCGGGGCAGGCATGGGCGCCAGCGTGACCCTCAAGTTTCAGGCGGGCTTCCCGGCCAAGGATCCTTTTTTCGAGATCAGCAGCGATTTCCTGCGCGCCGTCTCCGACATCAGCGGCGGCACCGTGAAGATCGAGCTGTTGCCGGCGGGCGCCGTGGTGGCTCCCTTCGACATGGCCGATGCCGTGCACAAGGGAATCCTCGACGGCTGCATCGGGGCGCCGGCATTTTGGTATGGCAAGGACAACGCCTTGTCGCTGTTCGGTACCGGCCCGTCCCTGGGGCAGGACGCCAACACGCTGCTCGCCTGGATGGAGTACGGCGGCGGCAAGACGCTCTACGAAGAGCTGTACCGCGATATCCTCAAGCTCGACGTGGTTCCCCTGCTGTGGGGTCCCATGGGCGCTCAGCCCTTTGGATGGTTCAAGAGCGAGGTGCGCTCCACGGCGGACATCAAGGGGCTCAAGTACCGGACCGTGGGCCTGTCCATCGACGTGTTCAACGAGATGGGCGCCTCCGTAGTGGCTATGCCCGGCGGCGAGATCATCCCCGCGCTGGAGCGCGGCGTAATCGATGCCGCGGAATTCAACAACCCCGCTTCCGACCAGGCGCTTGGTTTTCCAGACGTGGCGAAAGTGTGCATGGTGAAGAGCTACCACCAGCCTGCCGAGTGTTTCGAAGCGCTGGTGGGCAAGCGCGTCTTCGAGGGCCTTTCGCCCCTTCAGCAGGCCGCCTTCCGTCATGCGGTCAAGGCCGCCAGCGCTGACATGCACTGGAAGATGCTCGACCGTTACTCGAAAGCCTACGAGGAGATGCGCGACGGCCGCGGCGTCAGGTTCGTGGAAACCCCGCGCGAGATCCTCGAAGCGCAGCTGGGCGCCTGGGACAAGGTGATCCGCCGCAAGGCAGAGTCGAACGCGTTCTTCGCCAGGGTCCTCGAGTCCCAGCGCGGCTTCCTCAAGCGCGTGGTGGGCTACCAGGTGAAGTTCAATAACGATCCTCGCCAGGCCTACGAGCACTTTTTCGGGAAGGCCTGACGTGAGCGCCTTTCTTCTCGCCATCGACCGGGTGAGCGCGCTCGCCGGCAAAGCGTTTGCATGGTGCATCGTGCTGCTCACCGCCGTGGTGGGATGGGATGTGGTGGTGCGCAAGCTCGGCACGCCCACGCAATGGGGCTTCGACGTCTCCCTGGCGCTGTTCGGGATTCTGTTCATGATGAGCGGTGCCTACACGCTGTCGCGCAACGGGCACGTGCGCGCCGACCTGCTGTATCGCACGCTGTCGCCGCGCGCCCAGGCGGCTCTTGATCTGGTGCTGTATCTGGCCTTCTTCCTTCCGGGCATCGCCGCCCTGGTGTATGCGGGCTGGGAGTTCGCCGGGAAGTCGTGGGCGATCCGCGAAGCGTCGAGCGTGACCGGCTCGGGCCTGCCGGTATGGCCGGTCAAGGCCTTCATCCCCCTGGCCGGGGCGCTGCTGCTGCTGCAGGCCTTCGCCGAGATGGCGCGCTGCCTCATCTGCCTGCGCCTCGGGCGGTGGCCGGCGCGTCAGCACGACGTGGAGGAAGCGGATGTGGAGCAGCTCAAGACCATCGTCAGGGCCGCCGAGGTAAAGGGAGTGACGCGATGAGGGCGCTCCGGCTGGACACCCGCACCATCGGCTTCGGGCTGATCGGGCTGATGCTGCTGGCCTACATCCTGTTCCTGCCGCCGCCCTCGCGCATCACCAACGCCCACCTGGGCATGGTGATGCTGGGGCTGATCGTGGCGGCCATACTGCTGGGCTTCCCCATCGCCTTCACCCTCATGGGTATGGGCATCCTGTTCGGCGTGGCGGCCTTCTGGAGGCCGGGAATGGCCCTGGGCGACAACCCGGTGTTCGACTCCATGGTGCTGCGGGCCTATGGAGTGATGACCAACGACGTGATCATCTCCGTGCCGCTGTTCATCTTCATGGGCTACATCGTTGAGCGCTCCGGGATCATCGACCGGCTGTTCAAGAGCCTGGAGCTGTCCATGGCCAGAGTGCCGGCGGCGCTGGCGGTGGCCACCATCGCCACCTGCGCGGTGTTCGCGGCGGCGACCGGCATCGTCGGCGCGGTGGTCACACTCATGGGGCTGCTGGTGTTGCAGCCCATGCTGAAGGCGGGCTATGACGTGAAGATGGCCGCCGGTGCCATCGCCGCGGGCGGCTGCCTGGGCATCCTCATCCCGCCCTCGGTGATGCTGATCCTCTATGGCGCCACCGCGGGCGTCTCGGTGGTGCAGCTCTACGCGGGCGCCTTCGGCCCCGGCATCCTGCTCGCGCTGCTGTACATCGGCTACGTGATGGTGCGCGCCAAGCTCAACCCGCGCCTGGCCCCGCCGCTGCCCGCCGAGGAGCGCAACGTGCCCCGCTTGCAGATCGCGCGCATGCTGCTCACGTCCTTCCTGCCCCTGGCGCTGCTGATCGGCGCGGTGCTGGGCAGCATCGTGGGCGGCTGGGCCACGGCCAGCGAGGCCGCCGCGCTCGGCGCCATCGGCGCGCTGGCACTCGCCGCGGCCTACCGGCGCCTTTCCTGGGATCGGCTGAAGGACTCCGTGTTCCTCACCAGCCGCACCACCGCCATGGTGTGCTGGCTGCTGGTGGGATCCATGGTGTTTTCCTCCACCTTCGCCGTGCTCGGCGGTCAGCGCATCCTGGAGCAGTGGGTCTACTCCATGGACCTTTCGCCGGGGGGCTTCATGCTGCTGTCCCAGGTCATCATCTTCCTGCTGGGCTGGCCCCTGGACTGGACGGTGATCATCATCATCTTCATCCCGATCTTCCTGCCGATGCTCGCGCATTTCGGCATTGACCCGCTGTTCTTCGGCCTGCTCACGGCGCTCAATCTGCAGACCGCGTTTCTCTCCCCGCCCATGGCCATGGCGGCCTACTACCTGAAGGGCGTGGCACCGCCCCACGTCACGCTCGGGCAGATCTTTTCGGGCATGGTGCCCTTCATGCTCCTGCAGATCTCCGCCATGGTAATGCTGTTCCTGTTCCCCCAGATCGGTCTTTGGCTGCCCCGGCTGCTGTACCAGTAGCCGGTTCAACAGTGGTTAGAATCGTGGTAACCATGCGACCACTGGGTCGCGTGGACAGACCACGGGGGTGGCAGCAAACATGAAACCGCGCGTGCTCGTGTGCCGGGAGGTCTTCGACGAGACCCTGGCCATTCTGGCGGAGCATTTCCACGTCGAATCCAACCAAGGCGACCAGCCCTTCACCGCCACCGACTTGCGCCAGCGGCTGGCGGACAAGGACGGGGTACTGGCCTCCACCACGGATCGCATCGATGGCGATGTGGTGGCGGGGGCCACGCGCCTCAAGGTAGTGGCCAACGTGGGGGTGGGCTACAACAACCTCGACGTGGCAGCCTTGAGTGCGCGCGGCATCATGGTCACCAACACCCCCGGCGTGCTCACCGAGAGCGTGGCCGACCACACCATGGGGCTGGTGATCGCTGCCTGCCGGCGCATGGGCGAGGCCGAGCGGCTGCTGCGTGCAGGACAGTGGCAGCGCGTCTACCTCAAGTTCATGCTCGGCGCAGACGTGCACGGTGCCACACTGGGTATCGTGGGCTTCGGACGCATCGGGCAGGCGGTAGCTCGCCGCGCCAGCGGCTTCGGCATGAAGCTGCTCTACAGCAACCGCCGGCGCCTGCCACCCGCGGAGGAGGCACTCCACGGCGCCGCCTACCGGGGTCTGCACGACCTGCTGCGCGAATCCGATGTGGTGATGCTGCTGGTTCCCTACAGCGCCGAGGTGCATTACATGATCGGCGCGGCCGAGCTGTCGCTCATGAAGCCCACGGCGGTGCTGGTGAACGTGGCGCGTGGCGGCATCGTGGACGACGCGGCTCTCATCGCGGCTCTGAAGGCGCGGCGCATCCGGGCAGCAGCGCTGGATGTCTTCGAGAACGAACCGGCGCTCAACCCCGATTTCCTGGCATTGGACAACGCCGTTCTCACGCCGCACATCGCCTCGGCCTCGGAGCCCACGCGCCGTGCCATGGCAGATACGGCAGCGCGCAACTGCATCGCAGCTCTAACCGGCAGCACGCCCCCGCACCTCCTGAACCCGGAGGTTCTGGCGCAACGCACGGGCGCCTGAACGCTCGGGTGCATCGCGAACACCACCGGCAGCACCCGGCTCGCGGGAACGCCACGACAATACAGAGGGAAGCATGAAGGCACTGCACGCACTCGGTTTGCGAGGGGCCGCCGCGCAACTGGCCGCCGGCACCGTCACCAGCGAGGCGCTGGTGACGGCCTGCGCCGAGCGCATCCACGCGCTGGAGCCACGGGTGATGGCGTGGCAGGCTTTCGATCGCGCCGGGGTGCTGGAGGCTGCGCGCGCGGCCGACCATGACCTTGCCGCTTCCCGAGGGGCCGCCGCGGCGGATCCGGCCGCAGCGCTGCCCTGGGCTGAACGCGGCTTCCTGTACGGCGTACCCGTGGGCGTGAAGGACATCATCGATGTGGCGGGCTATCCCACCGGCATGGGCTCGGAACGCTACGCCAGCCACCAACCCGCCGGCAGCGCGGAGCTCGTTCAGCGGATGGCAGCCTCGGGCGCCCTAGTGATGGGCAAGACCGTCACCACGGAATTCGCCTTCATGCAGCCGTCCCGGACCACGAACCCCTGGAACCCGGCCCACTCGCCGGGCGGCTCCTCCAGCGGCTCGGCCGCAGCCGTGGCCTGCGGCATGGTGCCCGCGGCCATCGGCACGCAAACCAATGGCTCGGTCATCCGGCCCGCCGCCTTCTGCGGCGTGGTGGGCTTCAAACCCGATCGCGACCTCATCTCCACGGCGGGCGTGCTGGCCTTCAGCCCCACCTTCGATCAGCCCGGCGTGTTCGCCCGCTCGGTGGCCGATGCGGGTCTGCTGGCCTCCTGGCTCACCCGGCGAACGGGGGTCCTGGGACATCAGATCATACCGGCGCGCACCGCGCCGCGGCTCGCAGCCGTGCGCACGGCGTTGTGGGACCGCGTCCAGACCGCCCAGGCGCAACGCTTCGCCGCCGACATAGAGCTTCTGCGAGCCGCAGGCGCGGCAGTGGACGAGGTGGAGCTTCCGCGGGCGTTCGATGATGTGTGGAAGGTGCATCGTCTGATCATGTTGCGTGAGGCTGCGCAACTCGCAAGGCCGATGCGCACGCTGCATCGCGACGCCCTGAGCGACACCCTCAATCGCGCCCTCGACGAAGGCGAGGCCATCAGCGACAGCGCCTATGGGGACGCCATGAAAGCCCGCCAGGCGCTGCTGTCGGCCTTCGAACGATTCCTGGACCGGGGCTACGGCGCGGTGATCACCGTGCCCGCGGCTGGCGAAGCACCCCACGGACTCGACAGTACCGGCGACCCGGCCTTCTGCACGCCCTGGACACTGCTGTGCACCCCCGCCATCACCCTGCCCACCGGCCTGGGGCCGAAGGGGCTTCCGCTGGGCCTCCAGGTGGTGGGACGGCGCGGGGAATCCAATTACCTGCTGGCTGCCGCAGCGTGGTGCGAAGCGCAACTACCCTTCAAGGCGCTGGTGGCGCGCGAGCCCGCCTGACACCGCCAGGTCTACGGGGCTCAGCCCTGGCCCGGCGGCCTCTGCCGAAACCCTTCCAGACGCACCACCCCGCGCGACACGCGCCGGGCGGCGGTAGTCTCGGAATCCACCCCTTCCTCGAAGGACAGGATGCTGAAGCTCTCGAAGCCGCTGCCGTTGGCAATCTCGCCGGCCTTGCGCTGGAACAGCGCCCGCGCCTCGCCGTCGCCCCCCGTGGAGAAGCGTTTTTTGCGCAAGCTGATGACAACGCGCGTGTCGTCCACGCGCTCGGTCTTCACTTCCCAGTTGGGGGCGGTAGGTTCGATGACGTAATAGGCGGCCACGCCCGCGAGCACGGTGAACACGACCGCCTCCACCGGCGGCTGAAACCCGGGCGAGAATGCAACATTTTTGTCGGGGATGAGCGGCTTGCTGCCGCAACCGGCAACAATTGCCGCCAGCGCGAGGGCAAATGCGGTACGTCCCATGGCCAAGGCTCCAGTTTCCGGGCCCGGCGGGCCCTGCGGCCAACGGCATTGCAAACTCCGCGCCCGTGCGGAAAACCTTTCGCAAGGCAGCGGGTCTGAGGTCGGGTCGTGCGGCACCCGCGGTGCCGGCGCCCTGCACTCCCCACTCCACACTCCACCTTCCATCCCCATGCCATCATGACGCTGCTGCTGTTCGCCCTGGGCCTCGCGCTGCTGGTGGCCGGTGCCGAATTGCTTGTGCGCGGCGCGTCGCGACTGGCGGGCGCGCTGGGCATACCGCCGCTGGTGATCGGGCTCACGGTGGTGGCCTTCGGCACCAGTGCGCCGGAAATGGCCGTGAGCGTGCAGGCCGCCGCCAGCGGCGAGACGGCCATCGCCATGGGCAACGTGGTGGGCAGCAACATCTTCAACGTGCTCCTCATCCTCGGGCTTGCGGCGCTGATCACGCCCTTGGTGGTGCACCAGCAACTGGTGCGCCTGGATGTGCCGGTGATGATTGCGGCCGCATTCTTGCTCGCCTTCATGGCCCGGGACGGCCGCCTGTCGCTGCCGGAGGGCGCGGTGCTGCTTGCGTCCCTGGCGGCCTACACGGCGCTGCAGGTGCGGCTGGCGCTGCGCGAGCGCGATGCACGGGTGGTGGCAGAGTATCAAGGCGCGGTGGGCCGCGAAGGCGCGCGGGTGAACGGCGGCTGGCCCTGGCAGGTGCTGCTGGTGGCGGCGGGGCTGGTACTGCTGGTGATGGGGTCTCGCCTGCTGGTGCAGTCCGCTGTCACGTTGGCGGGCTGGCTGGGAATCAGCGAAACCGTGGTGGGCCTCACCATCGTGGCTGCCGGGACCTCGCTGCCGGAGGTGGCCGCCTCGGTGATGGCCAGCATCCGCGGCGAGCGCGATATCGCCGTGGGCAATGTGGTGGGCAGCAACGTGTTCAACATCCTTGGCGTGCTCGGGCTGTCCGCGCTGGTGTCGGGCCAGGGGCTGCCGGTGCCTGCGTCGGTGCTGGCCTTCGACCTGCCGGTGATGCTGGCGGTGGCAGTGGCCTGCCTGCCCATCTTCTTCACCGGCTGGTCCATTGCCCGCTGGGAGGGCGCGGTGTTCCTGGGCTACTACGTAGCCTACACGGCGTTCCTGGTGCTCGATGCCTCCGGCTACGATGCCCTGCCGCGCTATAGCCAGGTGATGCTGTGGTTCGTGATGCCCCTCACCGCGCTCACGCTGCTGGTGGTGACGGCGCGTTCGCTGCGCGGCGCACGCGCCGGCGCCGGCGGCCCGCGCCATGACTAGCGCCGGCCCCTGGCTGGCCGCACTGGTGGCGGCGCCCTTCGCGGGGGCGCTGCTGCCGGCGCTGCTGCACCGCCGCCCTCGCGCGGTGATCGCCTGGGTCACGGCCGCCGTGCCCCTGGCGGCCTTGGCCCTGCTGCTGGCCTTCGCCCCTGCCGTCCTGCGCGGCGAGACACCGGCGGTGGCCTGGCCATGGATCGAGGCGGCGGGGCTGGAGGTGGCGCTGCGCCTGGACGGACTGTCGTTGTTGTTCTCCGGGCTGATCCTGGCCATCGGCGCTCTGATCGTGCTCTACGGCGCCTACTACCTCTCGCCCCAGGACCCCTTCGGCCGCTTCTTCTCCATGCTGCTGGCCTTCATGGGCGCCATGCTGGGCATCGTGCTGTCGGACAACCTGCTGCTCACGGTGGTTTTCTGGGAGCTCACCAGCCTCTCCTCATTCCTGCTGATCGGCTACTGGAGCCATCGCGCCGATGCCCGGGTGGGCGCACGCATGGCCCTTGCCGTCACCGGGCTGGGCGGACTTGCGCTGCTGGGGGGCGCTTTGCTGCTGGGCAGCGCCGCCGGCACCTATCGCATCTCGGAGCTGAACCTGGCGGGCGATGCGCTGCGCGCCCATCCCGACTACGCCGTGGCGCTGGTGCTGGTACTACTGGGGGCCTTCACCAAGTCGGCGCAGTTCCCGTTCCACTTCTGGCTGCCCAACGCCATGGCCGCACCCACACCCGTGTCGGCTTACCTGCACTCGGCCACCATGGTGAAGGCCGGCATCTTCCTGCTGGCGCGGCTGTGGCCGGCTTTGTCGGGTACCGAGTTGTGGTTCTGGCTGGTGGGCGGCACGGGTCTGGCAACCCTTGCCATCGGCGCCTGGGCGGCACTGTTCCGCCACGATCTGAAGGGGCTGCTGGCCTACTCCACCATCAGCCATCTGGGGTTGATCGTGTTGCTGCTCGGGCTCGACAGCCCCATGGCAGCCGTGGCGGGCGTGTTCCACGTGATCAACCACGCCACCTTCAAGGCCTCGCTGTTCATGGCGGCAGGCATCGTGGACCACGAAACCGGCACCCGCGACATGCGCCGCCTGGGCGGGTTGTGGCGGGCCATGCCCTACACCGGCACGCTTGCCATCGTGGCCTCGGCCGCCATGGCGGGCGTTCCGCTGCTCAACGGTTTTCTGTCCAAGGAAATGTTGTTCGCCGAGACCCTGCGTCTGAAATCGCTGGGCATCCTGGGCTGGCTGTTTCCGGTGGTGGCCCTGGGCGCGGCGGTGCTGAGCGTGGCCTATTCCACTCGCTTCGTGCACGACGTGTTCTTTGGGGCGCCGGCCCGCGACCTGCCCCGAACGCCCCACGAACCGCCGCGGTGGATGCGCATCCCGGTGGAAGTGCTGGCGGGTCTGTGCCTGCTGGTGGGCATGTTGCCGGGCGCCACCGTGGGCGGGCTGCTGGCGGCAGCCTCGGGGGCGGTGGTGGGCGCGGCGCTGCCGTCTTACAGCCTGGCGGTGTGGCATGGCCTGAACGGGCCGCTGGCCATGAGCGCCCTGGCGCTGGTGGCGGGCGCTATCCTCTACTTCACCCTGTTGCACCGCTTCGATCTGCATGGGCGCGACCCGTCCCATGGTCGCTGGACGGCACAACGTTTGTTTCTCGACGGGCTCGCCGCACTCACCCGTGGGGCGCAACGCTTCACACGCCTGAGCGCCGATGGCACCCTTCACCGCCAGGTGGCGCTGGTGCTGCTGGTTGCCCTGGCCCTGGGGGCAGCCCCCTTCGTCACCACCCTGCCGGCACACACTTTTGATGTCCACACGCCCTTCGGTCCGGCAGCCGCCGCGGTCTGGCTGGTGCTCGCCATCTCCACCGCCGCCGTGGTGGCCCTGCACCGCCAGCGCCTCACTGCCGTGATCCTCATGGGGGCCGTGGGGCTGACAGTGTCACTGGCTTTCCTGGGGTTGTCCGCGCCCGACCTGGCCCTCACGCAGTTGTCGGTGGAGGTGGCCACCGTGCTGCTGCTGCTGCTGGCCCTGCCCTTCCTGCCCGCTGCCACGCCGGTCGAGTCCACCGCAGCCCGACGCTGGCGTGATGCCGCTTTGGCGCTGGCCTGCGGCCTGGCCATGGCGGCCGCCGCCTGGTGGATGACCACCACCACCGGACCCACGGTCTCCGCCGAGCACATCGCCCGCAGCGTGGCCGAGGGTGGCGGCAGCAACGTGGTGAACGTGATCCTGGTGGATTTCCGCGGCTTCGACACCTACGGCGAGATCACCGTGCTGGCCATCGCTGCCCTGGGCATCGTGGCGCTGCTGGGCGGCGCCCCAGCCCCACGGCCGCGCGTGGCTGGCGACGAACCGGCACCGGCCGTCTTCCGCCCGGTGATGCTAAGCCTGCTGGCGCGCGTGGTGCTGGCCCTGGCGTTGCTGCTGGCGGTGCACATTTTTCTGCGTGGCCACAACCTGCCCGGCGGAGGCTTCGTGGCAGGGCTGGTGACAGGCGTGGCAGTGGCCATGTTGTACGTGGCCAATGGCGGGGCGTGGAGCGCGGCAAGGCTGGGGCTGGACTTCACCCGCACCCTGGCCGCCGGTCTCGCAGTGGCCGGCGCCACGGGGCTGGCCGCCTGGGCCTGGTCGAAGCCGTTCCTGACCAGCGCCCACGGCCATCTGCACCTGCCCGTGGCGGGTGATATCCACTGGGCGAGCGCGGCGCTCTTCGACCTGGGCGTCTATCTCACGGTGCTGGGCGTGGTGATGCTGATCCTCGAACAATTGGGCTGGCTGCGGCCGGCACGGGCCTGACCCATGGAACTGCTGATCGCCTCCGCCATCGGCCTGCTGACCGCGGCCGGCGTGTACCTGGTGCTGCGGGCGCGCACCTTCCCGGTGGTGCTCGGCCTCACCTTCCTGTCCTATGCGGTGAACCTGTTCATTTTTGCCTCGGGCGGACTGCGCACCGGCGCGCCACCGGTGGTGGGCGCCCAGGCCACCTACGCCGATCCGCTGCCTCAGGCGCTGGTGCTCACCGCCATTGTCATCGGCTTCGGCATGACGGCCTACCTGATCGTGCTGGCCATGCAGGCACGCGCCGCAACAGGCAGCGACCACGTGGACGCCGGCACCACCCCGCAAGCCCGACAGGCCGCGGAGGAAGCGTGAACCACCTGCCAGCCCTGCCCTTCCTGCTGCCAGCCCTGTCCGCCTGCCTGCTGGTATTGCTGTGGGGGCGGCTGCGCGCACAGCGGGCCGTGGCGGTGGTGTCGGTGGCGGCGCTGCTGGCGGTGGCCTCGGCCTGCCTGCTGCACACCAGCGACGGCGGAGCCCGCGTGTACGCCATGGGCGCCTGGCCGGCGCGGCTTGGGATCGTGTTCGTGCTCGACCGGCTGTCGGCGCTCATGGTGGCGCTCACGGCGGCGGTTGCGGCCGCCAGCCTGCTCTATGCCCTGCGCGGCTGGGATACCAGGGGTGCCCATTTCCACCCGTTGCTGCAGTTCCAGATCATGGGGCTGAACGGCGCCTTCCTCACGGGCGACCTGTTCAACCTGTTCGTGTGCTTCGAGCTGATGCTGATTGCCTCCTACGGCTTGCTGCAGCACGGCCGCGGCGCGCCCCGGTTGCGGGCCAGCGTGCACTACGTGGTTCTCAATCTCATCGGATCAACCCTGTTTCTCGTGGCGGTGAGCCTGCTCTACCGGGTGGGAGGCACGCTCAACATGGCCGACCTGGGCGTGATGCTCGCCCAGGCGCCCCGGGCCCAGTGGCCCTGGATACAGGCGGGCGCCGGGGTGCTGCTGGTGGTGTTCCTGCTGAAGGCGGCGGCCGCGCCCCTTTACCTGTGGCTGCCGGGCACCTACGGCGCCGCGGCGGCGCCGGTGGCGGCGATTTTCACCCTCCTCACCAAGGTGGGCGTGTACGCGGTGCTGCGCGTCTATCCGCTGGTGTTTGGCGCCAGTCCGGCTGCCGACCTGGCCACCACGGTCGCGCTGCCGGCCGCCTTGGGCGCAGTGGCGGCGGCGGCGCTGGGCGCCCTGTCCGCGCCCTCGCTCGGCACGCTGACGGCATGGTTGGCCCTGGGCTCCACGGCCACCTGGCTGGCGGCCGTGGCCACGGGCGCGGCGGGCGCCGTGGGCGGTGGCCTGTACTACCTTCTGGCCAGTTCGCTCGCCACCGCCGGGCTGTTCCTCCTCACCGACACCATCGCGCGCCACCGCGGCGCTGCCGCCGACCGCCTGGAGCGGGCCCCACCCATGCCGGCGGCAAGGCTCATGGGCGCGGCGTTCTTTGTCCTCGCGGTAGCCCTGTCGGGCATGCCGCCGCTGGCCGGCTTCCTGGGGAAGTTCATGATCCTCCAAGGCGCCCCCGGGGCGCCCTGGTTGTGGGGGGTGATCCTCGGCGCCTCGCTGCTCAACATCGTGGCCCTTGCCAAGGCAGGCTCGCGGCTGTTCTGGAATCTCGAACCGGCCCCCCCAGCCACAACCCTCGACCGGCGCCTGCTGGCAGCACCCGCCGTGTTGCTGGGGCTCATTACGGCACTCACCGCGGTGGCAAACCCGGTGGTGGGCTTCACCCGCCAGGCGGCCGCGGAAGCCCTGGACCCCGGCGGCACCCGTTGGGAAGTGCTGGGTGCCGGTCCCAGCGCCCCCCGGACGGGCGGGAGACTGCCCGCGCCCGGGGGCCGCGAGGCGGCGCCATGACGCGCTGGCTGCCCTTTCCGCGGTTGTCCGTGGTGCTGGCGGCGTTGTGGCTCCTGCTGGCCAACTCCCTGTCGGCGGGCCAGGTAATCCTGGCCGCGGCACTGGCGGTGGCCATCCCGCTGGCAGTGCGACGGGTGTTCCCCACCGTGCCGCCCATCCGCCGTCCGCTGGCGGCGCTCGCTTACGTGGCGCTGGTGCTGGGCGACATCGTGGTGGCCAACCTGCGCGTGGCGCGGCTGGTGCTGAGCCCCGTGGCGCGGCTGCGGCCACGCCTGGTGGAAGTGCCCCTGGCGGTGCGCGATCCGGTGGTGGCCAGCGCGCTGGCTGCCACCGTCACCCTGACCCCGGGCACGGTGTCGGTTGACCTGGACCTAGAGCGCGGCGTGTTGCTGGTGCATGCCCTGGACGCACCCGACGACGCCGCGGTGCGCGAGGACATCAAGGCACGCTACGAGGCACGCCTGCGGAGGGTATTCGAATGCTGATGGCCTGGACACTGCTCGCGGCGGCTGCCATGCTGGGGCTTGCCATGCTCCTCAACGTCTACCGGCTACTGCGGGGCCCAGACACCGCCGACCGCATCCTTGCCCTAGACACCCTGTACGTGAACGCCACCGGCCTGATCGTGCTGCTCGGACTGCACACCGGCAGCACCCTGTACTTCGAGGCGGCACTGCTGATCGCGGCGCTGGGCTTCATCAGCACGGTGGCGCTGTCGAAGTACCTGCTGCGTGGCGACATCATCGAGTGAGACATCCATGATTCTGGAACTGGCGGTTTCGGCTCTGGTGCTGGCAGGCGCGGGCTTCGCGTTGCTGGGCTCCATCGGACTGGCGCGGTTCCCCGATCTGCTCACGCGCCTGCATGGCCCGAGCAAGGCCACCACCCTGGGCATCGGCGCGCTGCTGCTGGCCTCCATGGTGTGGTTTTCCGGCCGCGGCGACGGAGTCAGCCTGCACGAGTTGCTCATCACGTTGTTCCTGGTGATCACCACGCCGGTGAGCGCCCTGTTCATCGCCAAGGCCGGGCGGCGCGCGGACCACACGGCCGGCACCCATCCACCGCCCCCGCCCCGCCCTTAGGGAGATGCCATGAAGACCTACCCCGCCGACAGCCCCGAAGCCATGGCCCGTGTACTGGCCATGGTGATGCTTGCCGACGCGCGGCTCGACGACCGCGAACTGCAAGCCCTGGAGCGCCTCGACCTGTTGCGCCTGATCGGCCTCACCCGTGAGCAGTTCTCGCAGGTGGTGAAGGACTACTGCGACGAACTGCTGGCCGCCGGCGCCGCGGGAGGCAAGATCAACCTCATGGACAAGGCGCGCATCGATACCATCGTGGATGGCGTGCAGGACGAGCGCAAGCGCACCGACGCCGCCAGCATGGCGCTGATCCTCATGAAGGCCGACCAGCAGTTCCACGATGCCGAACTGGCGCTGTTGCGCTACACCCTTGGGCGCTGGGGCCTGTCCCTGGACGAACTGCAACGCTCGCTGGCGGGTTGACGTAAATCAAGGCTGACCCGCGGCCCGGCCCCTAGAGTCGCGTCCAACGCGCGGGGGAAAAGGCCGGCGCGGGCCGGGAGCACGCCGTGGCGAGGGGCCGCGGACCCGGACACTGGCGGCCATGCAGTTCCACGGATGTACCGCGTTACCGGGCACGCTGGAATTTTCGGTGTGCGATCGGTCGGAGTGGCGTTCCGGCCGGTTCATGGTTGCTTCGCTACGTCGTTTCAGGGAACTTCGGGGTGCCGTCAGGCACCCCGTTTTTTTGTGCGCCGGGTTGCCGAACCAGCGGACCACGGCGGCTCTCAAAGCCGCCTGCGCCCGTGACTTAACATTGCACCCCACCGCCGTGACCTCCCCCTCGCCGTCAGACCTTCTCGCGTCACCGCCCTCGCGGCGTTCGCCCCTGGACGCCCAGTGGCAGCGCGTGCCTGCCTGCATGATCGAAGACCAGTCGCGGCTTCGCGCCCGCCTGGCGCGGCTGCGCGAAGCCAAGACCGGCGTGGACGAGGCCGATCTGGCCCGTATCGGAAGCGACATCGACACCTCGCTGGCCCGAGTGGCCCGGCGCCGCGCCCGCCTGCCGGTGCTGCGCTACCCAGAAGAGCTGCCCGTGAGCGGCAAGCGCGGCGAAATCGCCGCTGCGCTCAACGCCCACCCGGTGATCATCGTGTGCGGCGAGACCGGCTCGGGCAAGACCACGCAACTACCCAAGATCTGTCTGGAAGCAGGACGCGGCGTGCAAGGCCTCATTGGCCACACCCAGCCGCGACGCATCGCGGCGCGCACCGTGGCCGGGCGCATCGCGCAGGAGCTGGGCTCGCCGCTGGGAGAGCTGGTGGGCTACAAGGTGCGCTTCAACGACCACGTGGGGCCCGAGCCCTTCGTCAAGCTCATGACCGACGGCATCCTGCTCGCCGAGACGCAGGCCGACCGCCAGCTGCGCGCCTACGACACGCTCATCGTGGACGAGGCCCACGAGCGCAGCCTCAACATCGACTTCCTGCTGGGCTACCTGCGCCAGCTGCTGCCCAGGCGCCCGGACCTGAAGCTGATCATCACCTCGGCCACCATCGACGCCCAGCGCTTCTCGCGGCATTTCATGGACGCGCCGGTAATCGAGGTGTCCGGGCGGCTGTATCCCGTGGAGGTGGAGTATCGCCCGATCCGCGTGGACGAAGAGGACAAGGGCGGCGAAGCGCCCGACCTGCCCGAGACCATCGCCGACGCGCTCGACCACCTGTACCTGAAGCACGGCAGCGGCGACGCGCTGGTGTTCCTGCCGGGCGAGCGCGAGATCCGGGAAACCGCCGAGCACCTGCGCAAGCATCCCGTGGGGCGGGTGCGCGGCGGAGCGGGCGGCGTGGAGATCCTGCCGCTGTTCGCGCGCCTGTCGCTCGCCGAGCAGGAGCGCGTGTTCAAGCCCGATGCCGGGCCGCGGGTGGTGCTGGCCACCAACGTGGCCGAGACCTCGCTCACGGTGCCGCGCATCCGCTACGTGGTGGACCCGGGGCTGGCGCGCATCAATCGCTACAGCTTCCGCAACAAGGTGGAGATGCTGCAGGTGGAGCCCGTGTCCCGGGCTTCGGCCAACCAGCGCGCGGGGCGCTGCGGGCGCGTCTCGAGCGGTGTGTGCGTACGGCTGTACTCCGAGGAGGAATTCCAGGCACGACCCGAGTTCACCGACCCCGAGATCCTGCGCTCCTCGCTCGCGGCGGTGATCCTGCGCATGAAGGCGCTCAAGCTCGGCGAGCCCGAGTCCTTTCCCTTCGTGGAGCCGCCCCAGCCGCGCATGATCGCCGACGGCTACCAGCTGCTGCTGGAACTGGGCGCGGTGGACGAGCGCCACAACCTCACCAGCGTGGGCGCCCAGCTCGCCCGGCTGCCCATCGACCCGCGCATCGGCCGCATGATCGTGGCCGCGAAGCGCGAGAACTGCCTGCGCGAGGTGCTCGTCATCGCCGCGGCCCTGTCGGTGCAGGACCCGCGCGACCGGCCCATGGAGAAGGCCGAGTCGGCCGACGCCGCCCACGCCGCCTTCGTGGACGAGCGCTCCGACTTCCTTGGCTTCCTCAAGCTCTGGGACTTCTACGACGAGCTGCTCAAGCACAGGAAATCCACCCGCAAGCTGCAGGCCGAGTGCCGCGAGAAGTTTCTCTCGTGGCTGCGGCTGCGCGAGTGGCGCGATCTGCACGGCCAGCTGCACGCGCTGGTGTCGGAGATGGGCTGGCGGGAAAACGACAAGCCCGCCGAGCACGCCCAGGTGCACCGCGCGCTGCTCGCCGGGCTGCTGGGCAACATCGGCATGAAGGGCGAGGAGGGTGGCGAATACCTGGGCGCGCGGAGCGTGAAGTTCCACGTCTTCCCCGGCTCGGCGTTGCGCAAGAAGCAGCCCCGCTGGGTGATGGCCGCGGAGCTCACCGAGACCACGCGGCTGTTCGCGCGCTGCGTGGCGGGCATCGAGCCCGAGTGGATCGAGGCAGCCGCGCCACACCTGGCGAAGAAGCACCACTTCGACCCCCACTGGGAGAAGGCCACCGGGCAGGTGGTGGCCTTCGAGCGGGTGACGGTCTACGGCCTCATTGTGGTGCCGCGGCGGCGCGTGGCCTACGGGCCCATCGACCCCGCCGAGTCGCGCCGCATCTTCATCCGCGCCGCGCTCGTGGAAGGCGACGCGCGCCTGGAGGCGCCCTTCCTGCGCCACAACCGCCGACTGGTGGAAGAGGTGCGCGACCTGGAGCACAAGTCGCGCCGCCACGACGTGCTGGTGGATGCCGAGGACATGTTCGCCTTCTACGACGCGCGCATCCCCGCCGGCGTGCATGGCATGGCTGCCTTCGAGCACTGGCGCAAGGAGGCTGAGCGCGCCGATGCGAGGCTGCTGTTCATGACCCGCGAGGGGCTCATGCGCCAGGGCGCCCAGGCGCCCAGCGCCGAGCGCTTTCCCGACGCGCTGGAGATGAACGGCGTGCGCTACGCGCTCGCCTACCGGTTCGACCCGGGCCACCCGCTGGACGGGGTCACGCTGCAGGTGCCGCTGCACCTGCTCAACCAGGTGGACGAGCGCCGCGCCCAGTGGCTCGTGCCGGGGTTGCTGCGCGACAAGCTCACCGAGCTGCTGAAGAGCCTGCCCAAGGGGCTGCGCAGGCATTTCGTGCCCGTGCCCCAGGTGGTCACGGCGCTGCTGGGCGAAATCGAGGCCGACGCAGTGCCGCTGCCCGAGGTGCTGTCCGAGGCGCTGAGGCGCCAGACCGGGGTGGAGGTTCCCGTGGACGCATGGGATTTGGCCGGCCTGCCGGCGCACCTGCACATGAACTTCCGCGTGCTCGACGAGAAAGGTGCCGAGCTCGCCCAGGGGCGCGACCTGCCGGCGCTGCGGCTGCAACTGGGTGTGAAGGCGCGCCGCCAGTTCACCGAAACGGCGCGCTCGAGCTTCGAGCGCCAAGGCGTCACCACCTGGGACTTCGGCGAGCTGCCCGAGCAGGTGGAATTCACCCGGGCCGGACAGAAACTGCTGGGCTATCCGGCCATCGTGGACGAGGGCAAGTCGGTGTCCCTGGTGCTGCTGGACACCGAGGACGAGGCCGCCGCGGCCACGCGCCGCGGCCTGCGCCGCCTGTTCCAGCTCGCCGCGGTGGAACAGGTGAAGTTCGTGGGCCGCAACCTACGCGGCGTACAGGACATGGCGCTCAAGTGGACCGCGCTGGCCGAGCTGCTGGGCGAGCGTCCCCAGGACAAGGCCGGCACCATGGAGCGGCTGCAGGAGGCACTGGTGACGGCCGCCTGCGACCGCGCCTTTTTTGCCGAGGCAGACCGCATCCGCGACCGCAGCGCCTTCGAGGCGCGGGTGGTAAAGGCGCGTACCCGCCTGGTGGAAGTGGCCAACGAGGTGTGCACCGTGGTTCTGTCCACCCTGGGCGAGGTGTACGCCTTGCGCCCGCGCATCCAGCAGCCCGGCGCCCAGGCGTGGCAGAGGCTGATGACGGACGTGAAGGCGCAATTGCGGGCGCTGCTGCCAGCGGACTTCATCACCACCACACCCTACGAGCGGCTGAAGCAGTTGCCCCGCTACCTTCAGGCCATCGCCATACGTCTGGACAAGTTCGCCTCCAATCCGGCCCGCGATGCCCAGTGGCAGGACACCGTCGCCCATTGGTGCAAGCTGTGGACCCAGCGCCGCGAGGCGGACCGGGCCCGCGGCAGCCGCAACCCGCGGCTGGAGGAGTTCCGCTGGATGCTGGAAGAGCTTCGAGTGTCCCTCTGGGCGCAGCAGTTGCGCACGCCCTACCCGGTGTCCTTCAAGCGGATCGAGAAGGCCTGGAGCGAGCTCTAGCCATCCTCAGCACCGCGGTCTGGGCCCGCCCTCGTCGCACCGCACGCGCCGCACGAGACTTGCCGCCGCCGCGGCGGGGCGCCTACACTTTGCGCTCAGGCGGCGTTGTATGGCCGCAGCGCGAGGAGACCGGCATGAAGACCGTGGCTCAGGTCCTGCAAAGGAAAGCGCTAACCGTGCTCGGCGTCGGACCCGAGGATACGGTCTTCGATGCCTTGCGGCTCATGGCCGAGCACGACGTGGGCGCACTGCTGGTGATGGACGGTGAGCGGCTGGCGGGTATCTTTTCCGAACGCGACTACGCTCGCAAGGTGATTCTCATGGGCAAGGCCTCCCGCGACACCCGGGTGCGCGACATCATGACCGAACGGGTGCACGTGGTCTCGCCGGACAACACAGTGGACGACTGCCTGGGCATCATGACCGACCTGCGGGTACGGCACCTGCCCGTGGTGCAGGGCGGACGGGTGGTGGGCGTGGTGTCCATCGGCGATGCCGTAAAGGAAACCATTGCCGACCAGCGCTTCCAGATCCAGCAGCTCGAGTCCTACATTTCCGGATGATCGCGGTGTCTCGCATGCTCGCCGCCACCGCCCTTGCCCTGGGCCTGGCCGCGCTTCTGGGGGCTTGTTCCAGCCAGGAAGCGCTTACGGCCAACGCCATCGATTGCAGCCGCCGCGAAGTGGACGTGCTCAAGAGCCGTTACAAGGATCAGGGGATCACCACCACTTGGTGCGCGGCCTGCCGCGGCGAACGCTACCGCTGCGTGAGCAACGCCGATCGCAGCCGCGCCGAATGCCGTGCGGCGCAGCCAGGCGACGGCTGCTGAAACATCCGCCCGAACCACGCCGCCAGCGCCCCGCGCCCGCCCGGTGCGGCGCCAACTTTTCCATGGGGCGCCTGTCGAAGCAGCGGTTTTTTCACGGAGGACCCTGACCATGCAACGCCATCTTTCCGCCGTACGCTCCAAGACATGGCTGGCCGCTGCAATTCTCGCATTGGCGTCCGGCTGCGCCACCGTCAAGGTGGGCCGCGATTTCGATTTCGGCGCCTTCGCCGCCCGCATGAAGCACGGTGAAACCACCATGGCCCAGGTACGCGAATGGCTTGGCCCACCGCTGGGCAGCGGCCAGGTGCTGGAGGTGGACGGCACGCGCCATGAACAATGGACGTGGTACTACGGCTCGGGCAAGCTGCCCGGCGGCGAGGACACCAGTTTCAAGATGTTGCAGGTGAAATTCGACCAATCCGGGCGGCTCATGTCCTACAACTGGTCGGGTGAAACCCGGCCAGCGGCGCCCATCGAAAAGCGCTGAACGTCCACAGCCTGCCCGCTCCTTCCCAATCCGGCCAAACCAACAATGACTGCCTTCGGCGTGTTCATCATCGGCGACGAAATCCTGTCGGGTAAGCGCCAGGACAAGCATCTGGCGCGAGTGATCGGCGCGCTCGCCGGTCGCGGGCTGGCGCTTGCCTGGGCGCGCTACCTGGGCGATGAGCGGGACCGCATCGCTGCGGCGCTGCGCGAAACCCTTGCCACCCCGGACGTGGTGTTCAGCTTCGGCGGCATCGGCGCCACACCCGACGACCACACCCGGCAGGCAGCCGCGCAGGCCGCCGGCGTGCCGCTCGAACTGCACCCTGAGGCCAAGGCCGAGATCGAGGCGCGTTTTGGCGCCGAGGCCTATCCCCGCCGCATCCGCATGGGCGAGTTTCCCGCCGGCAGCCTCATCGTCCCCAACCCCTTCAACCGCGTGCCTGGCTTCAGCCTCGGCAACCACCACTTCCTTCCTGGCTTCCCGGAGATGGCCTGGTCCATGCTGGAGTGGCTTCTGGACACCCGCTACGGGCACCTGCGGCGCACCGAGCGCGAGGTGGACGAGGCCATCCTGGTGCGCGAGGCGGGCGAGAGCCAGCTGGTGGACCTCATGAACGTCATCGTTTCCCGCTACCCGCAGCTCAAGCTCTTCAGCCTGCCCCACCTGGGACCGGGGCAACGCCACATCGAACTGGGCGTGCGTGGTGAGGCGATGGCCGTGGCCCGCGCCATGGTGGAAATCCGCGCCGGCGTGGCCGGAAGCGGATTTCCTTGGGAGCCCAGGGAGCCGCTCCCGGCCCCCTCAACCAGGCCTCAGTCCTCCTGATTCCGCTCAAGCCACGTCCGGCCGTGCCGCAGTAGTCGGCAGTGCCTGGCCGCCGAGGCCGGCCTATCCAGGGCTCACTGGACGATCCGGTTTCTGTGGCTGGGGTGACCAATCCAGTCACCGGCTGGCCTCCGGGAAGCCCTTCCCCATGGACGATTTCTGCCTTCCCGGCTCAAGAAAGTCGCGCGGGGGTCGATGAAAACGCCATCGCGGTGTGCGCGCACGGCTTTGCCGGGCCCGGACTCGTACCTAGACGGCCATGAACAAGAGCGATTTCGACGAGCTGAAGACCACTGGCAAGCTGCCCACTCCCTCGGGGGTGGCCTTGCAGATCATGGAACTCACCCGGCGCGACGACGTGAGCCTGTCGGAACTGGCTCGAGTCGTGCGGACCGACCCGGCTCTGGCAGGACGTCTGATCAAGTTCGCCAATTCAGCCATGGCGGGGCCGCGCCGTCCGGTAGTGGCGGTGGCCGATGCCATCCACCTGCTGGGAATTGCAACAGTACGGCAGCTTTCCCTGAGCCTGTCGATCCTGGAGCAGAACCAGTCGGGCGCCTGTGAGGGTTTCGACTACCAGAAGTACTGGTCCGGGTCGCTCGCCAGGGGTATCGCCGCGAACGCCCTGTGCATGCGCACCCGCGTGGCCGCCCCGGACGAGGCCTTCAGTTGCGGTCTGCTGGCCGAGGTGGGCACACTTGCACTTGCCACCCTTCATCCGGAAGCCTACGGCGAACTGCTGGCGGCCCATGGCGGCAGGACCGGGCCCGGGTTACGCGCCCAGGAGCGCACACGCTTCCGCGCCGATCATACCGAGCTGAGCGTGGCGCTGTTGGAGAACTGGATGCTGCCACGGGTGTTCATCGGCGCCATTTCTCACCATGAAGAGCCCTCCACTGCATCCTTCCCCGAGGGCTCACGCGAGGCCTTGCTCACGCGCTTGCTGCACCTGGCCCGCGGGATCGGGGAGTTCTGTTGCGCATCCGAGGCCTCCCGGCCGCTGCTGGTCCAGGACCTGTTGTTCGGAGCGGCGCGCATCGGCATCGATGCCGATGCGCTGGCCATGCTGGTGGACGAGGTAGCCTCGGAGTGGCGCAACTGGAGCGGGATCCTCGACGTGACCGCCATGATCGTGCCTGCCTTCTCCACCATCCGTGCCACCAAAACGGATGAGCCGAGAGCGGCCGTTCACGAATCCCTGCAAGCCACCGAGACCACCTCGGACCTGATGCGAGTACTGGTGGTTGACAGTGATCCGGCAGCACTTGCCACGCTTCGACAACTGTTGGTCGAGCAAGGGCATGAGGTGACAGTGGCTGCAGACGGGCCCCAGGCGCTCAAGCAGGCCATGGCCACGCTCCCGCACATGATCCTCTGCAACAGCGCCACCCCGGACCTGGACGGTCTGGCCCTTTGCCGCGCCATTCGCGAGACCGAGGAAGGGCGTCAAATCTACTTCCTGCTGCTCTCCGAGGCCGACGGGCACGAGCGTCTGGTGGAGGCGTTCGAGGCGGGCGCCGACGACTTCGTTGCCAAACCCATCGCACCGCGGGTCCTGTTGGCGCGTTTGCGGGCCGGTCAGCGGGTGGTACGGCTGCAGGAGGAATCGGCGCGCGACAGTCAGAACCTGCGGCGTTTCGCCAACGAACTTGCCGTGGCCAATCGCCAGTTGCGGCAGGCGGCGCTCACCGATCCGCTCACTGGGCTGCCGAACAGGCGGTACGGCATGGAGCGCCTCGAACAGGAGTGGGCAGCTTCAAGCCGCAACCAGCGCCCTCTCTCGGTGATGATGATCGACCTGGATCGCTTCAAGACGGTCAACGACACCCACGGCCACGATGTGGGCGACATGCTGCTTCGCCAAGCCGCCGGATTGCTGCGCAAGGCTGCCCGCGCCGAAGACGTCATCTGCCGGATCGGCGGCGAGGAGTTCCTCGTGATCTCGCCCGACACGGCGCTGGCCGCGACCACTCGCGTGGGCGACCGGCTTCGCAAGGCCATTGCCGATTCTCCTATCATGCTAGGAGCGCTGCGCCAGGCGGTCACGGTTTCCATCGGCGTGGCCGAACGCACCAGCGCGATGAGCCGCTACGACGAGTTGCTGAAGGGCGCCGACCAGATGCTCTACCACGCCAAGCGCAAGGGCGGGAACCGGGTGGAAGCAGCCGGCGCCAGTCACCCGCTGCCCGCCAGCAAGGCGGCGCCCCGCTGAAGGCCCCCCGCGGCCCCCGGCACCGGACTCCCGTCCCAGGGCGATCACGAAGGAGTTGCATCCGGCAAGCCACTGCCCCAAGCGGACCCCGGGGCTGGACGCGACGCGGTCCTGGGGAGCCGCGTTCTGTCCCACGCTCCCGTTACCCATTCCCAGAGCTCCGCAACGCTGCCAGCGTCCGCAGGCGGCACGTGATCCAGAAAGCAGAAAGCCGCTCGCAGCGCCGCCACCGGGCGGGTTTCATCCACTGGCGAGGCCAGCGTCTGTTTGGACAGCTTCTCTCCTGCGGCACCCGTGGCCACAGGCAGATGCAACCAGGCAGGTGACGGCCAGCCCAGCAAGTGCTGCAGCCACCGCTGGCGCGGCGTCGAGGCAAGCAGGTCCGCCCCCCGCACCACGTGATCGAAGGCCGAATCGGCGTCATCCACCACGCACGCCAGGTGATAGGCAAACACACCGTCGGCGCGACGCAACACGAAGTCGCCCACTTCGGCATTCAAGTCCTGCCGCACGGGGCCCTGGAGCAGGTCGACCAGTTCCGCCGTGGCACCGCGGGTGTCGATGCGTACCGCCAGGGGACGAGAGGGATCCCGCGGCGCCTGACGGCACGCACCGCAATAGCGGGCACCGTCAGCGCCGTGCAGACCAGCGGCTTCCACCTCGCGCCGGCTGCACGAGCATCCGTATACACGCGCCCTGCCGCCCAGGCAGGCCAGCACTTCGGCATAACGGGACCCGCGCTCCGACTGCCGGATCAGCGGACCGTCCCAGGTCATGCCCAGGCGTTCGAGCGTGCGCAGGATGGCATCCTCCGCCCCTGGACGTACCCTCGGAGGGTCCAGGTCGTCTATGCGCAGATGCCAGTGACCGCCGTGGGCCAGTGCGTCGGCGCGGCTGCCCGCGGCCGCCACCACCGAGCCGAAGTGCAACGGCCCCGAAGGCGTGGGCGCGAAGCGTCCCCGGTAAGCCACAGCCGTCAGCGGTGCATCCGGGTGCGCACGAACACGTATCCCAGGCAGGCGGCAAACAGCGCCAGGGAGAGCGCGATTTCCGCCAGCGCGAGCTGGCGGGCTGCACCAGCCTCGGACCATCCGCGCACCACCCCCTCGGTGAAGTAGGCCAGCGCCAGCATGGGTGTCCAGCGATAAGTGAACAGCCGTTCGCGCAGCAGGCCGAACAGCGGCGCCAGCAGCGGCAGACACTTGAGCATCAGCGCCGAGCCGCCCGGGCGCAATGGTGCCAGCAGCCACTCCCAGGCCAGGCAAAGCGCGGTCAGGGCAATGAGCGCGGCCACGGCGGCCCAGTGAAACCCGGCGCGCAGGGGGGCGGCCCTCACGCTTGCGCGGTGGCGGCACGCGCCAGTTGCACCAGCCGCTGGCGCACCTGATCGGCATCCAGGGCCGCCTCGTCGAAGGGCACGCGCAACAGGCGCCCATCGGCTCGCAGATCGAGGCCATCGCAGTCCACCGTGAGCATGGACACCTCGGCAGGTTCCCGCCCGAGGCTATGCCATGCCATGTGACGCAGTGCGTCCCGGTGATCGGCGTTCATGTGTTCCACGATGTCCGCCTCGCGGGCCTGCACCCCGGTCGCGGGCGCCAGATAGTGCAGGCTGGAGAACCAGCGGATGTCGCCGAAGCCGCCGATGTAATGCCCCGCCTCGGGTTGCATGCGCAGGAAATGGAAATCGCCAAGGGCGCCGAAATCCCGCGCCTCAGGAAACAGGGCGCAATAGCGCTCGCGGGCCGACAAGTCCTCATCGGCGTCGCACGCCCGGCCCAGCAAGGTGACGCGCCCGCCGGCCACGACGTCGAGACCGTGAACGCACAGGCTCATGCGGGGGTCTTGCGCCAGGTTGCGCGCGTGGGCGGCAAGATCGCTCACCAAGAACACCGGACGGCCCTCGGCGTCCAGGGTGTAGGGCACGGCGGAAGCAAACGGAAAGCCCGGGAACCGCTCCGACTGCGTGGCAATCACACCGGCGCGTCCAGCGCGCAGCAGCAAACGGGCGGGCCGGGCGTGGCCGGACGCGTCGTTCAAGGGGCAAGCTTCAGGGCGGCTTGGGCCAGGCGCCGTCCGAGGGCCATGCACAACCTGCGCTCTTCCTCGGACACGGGCCGGTCGTTGTTCGGTCCGGCCCAGTGGCTTGCGCCGTAGGGGGTGCCACCGCTGGCCGTGGTGGCGAGCTCTGGTTCGGAAAACGGAATGCCCAGCACCAGCATGCCGTGGTGAAGCAGCGGCGTCATCATGCTGAGCAGCGTGGCCTCCTGGCCGCCGTGCAGGCTCGTGGTGGAGGTGAATACCGCCGCCGGCTTGCCGATCAGCGCGCCGCGCGCCCACAGCGCACCGGTGCCATCCCAGAAATGCTTCATGGGCGCGGCCATGTTTCCGAAGCGCGTGGGGCTGCCCACGGCGAGGCCAATGCAGGCTTCGAGATCCTCGGCCGTGGCATAGGGTGCGCCCGCCTCGGGCACCGGCGGCTCGGCGGTACGGGTGACCGGCGCCACCTTGGGCACCGTGCGCACCCGCGCTTGCACGCCATGCACCTGGCCGATGCCGCGAGCCACCAGTTGCGCCAGCTCGCGCACCGAGCCGGTGTGGCTGTAGTACAGAACGAGCACTTCGCTCATGGGGACGGGCCGCGGCGTCGCGGTCAAAAAAATCGAACGGTATTATAGGTGGCGGTCGCCGAAGGCGGCACCGCGAAGGAACCCTGTGCTAGCCACCCTGCCCGACTTCGCCCGCATCCTGGTGCGCCGCTTCCGCGAGGAGTCGCTCGCCCAGGTGGCCGGCAGCCTCACCTTCACCACCCTGCTCGCACTGGTACCGCTGGTGACCATCGCGCTGACCGTATTCTCGGCATTTCCGGGATTCGACAAGCTGGTTGGTGCGCTGCGCGAATTCATCGCGGCCAATTTCGTGCCCGCGGCCGCCACCCGGCTGATCACCGTCACCATGCCGCAGTTCGCCGAGCGCGCCTCGCGTCTCACCGCCCTGGGCATGGCCATGCTGGCGATCTCGGCGGTCATGCTCACGCTCACCATCGATCGTGCCTTCAACCGCATCTGGCGCGTACGCCGTCCGCGGCCGCTGCTGCAACGCCTGCTGGTGTACTGGGCTGTGCTCACCGTGGGACCGCTGCTGCTGGGCACCAGCCTGTATGCAACCTCCTGGGTGCTCACCACCGCGCTGGGCTTCATTCACGAAGACCGGGTGGAGGGACCAGCGCTCAAGCTCGCGGCGTTGGCGCTCACCTGCACCGCGGCAGCCTTCGTGTATCGCACCGTTCCCAACCGCAAGGTGGCGCTCGGTGATGCAGCGGTGGGCGGGTTGCTCGCCGGGCTTGCCTTCGAAGTGATGAAGAGCGGCTTCGCAGCCTTTGCAACCGCGGTGGGCGGCTACCGCACCGTGTACGGTGCCTTCGCGGGGGTTCCGCTGTTCCTGCTGTGGCTCTACCTCTCGTGGATCGTGGTGCTGGGTGGCGCGGTGGTGACCGCCTCTTTACCTTTCCTGCGCGCCGGCGGCTGGAGACTCGCGCGGGCGCCCGGCAGCCTGCTGGTGGAAGCCCTGCAGGTGCTGCGCGCCCTGGGCCAGGGCCACGGGCGCGGCGCCGTTGTCACCAGCACCCAACTGGGCGCGCAACTGCGCGTGGACAGCGACGAGGTGGAACACCTGCTCGAGCGCATGGGCGCCCTGGCCTGGGCCGCGCGCAGCCCGGGCGGCTGGGTGCTGGCGCGCGACCTGCGCACCATCACCGTGGCGGACGTGGCCCACGAGTTTCTCTACCATCCTGTGGAAGTGCGGCGGGAAGCCCAATACGCCGGGCTGGAACCCCTGACCGCGGCGCTGGGCGCTGCCATCGCCCAGGCCGGAGCCCGGTCCCTGGATGAAGCGTTCGCAGCCCTGGATGCGGCACCCGAGCACACCGGGGAGCCGATACCCCTTTGGGCGGAAAACTAACGTCCCAGCAGCCGTGCGAGCCAGCCGCGGGCCCGCGTGGGCACCACTGCTGTGGTCGCAGCTGCCGGGAAGGCGACACCGGAGGCTGCGATGTAGCTGTCGAGATAGCGGGCAGCGCGTTCACCACCGTCGAGAATGTCTGCGTTGGCAAGCGCGCGGCAGGCAAGATCAGGCGCATCGATCATCTCGTGGGCGGCGAGCGCAAGCGATAACCACACCGACAACGGCTGCGAACACGGATCGGTGTAGTCCTTCACATAAATCGCCTCGCTCCACAACAGTTGCCCCCCGTATGACTCAGCTTGCGCTACCGCCAAACCCGGCAGGCTCGCCAGGGAAGCGGAAACACCATCGAAAAACCGGTGCATGATGAATCCGCGCGACCCGAGCACTGCATCGACGCGATCGAAAGCGGGCGCTTCTTCATAGAGGGGAGCCATTGCGGCCGTGGTGTGCACCACGGCCGCAGTGGCGAGGTGGCCACCGGCGTTTTCCAGAACCAGGGCTTCCGCGCCTCGCACATCCACACGCAGATAGTCACAACCGGCGCCGACCGGCAAAGACACGTCCGCAAGGCGGATGCTATCGAGCCGCTCCACGCGCTCCACTTGGCACGCCTCTGCCAGGCCTTCGAAGGCAGACGCGAAGGCGGTATTGGGGCGAAACACGGATGTATAGCGCGGGTCGCGCGTGCGATGCAGCCTTACGGGGTTGCCATCGGCCACAAGCCCAGGCAGGTAGGCGATGCCGGGCGGCGCCTGCATGTTGCATCTCGCGCAGGCGCCGGGATCGGGATCGAAGCCCGTCAGCGTGCCGATAGCGCGCTCGGAAAGAAATCGCCAGTGAATCCATTGCGCCGCACCCAGCACTCCCACGTCGATGACGGCCAACCGAGGCAGATCATCCACGGCATCCCGGATGGCAAAGCTGGTCACGACTGCGCCGCGGCGAGCGTCGCATAGCGCGCTGCGTGGTCCGATCCCAGCAAGGCATCGGCGCAGCGCAGTGCAAGATGCGCGAGGTCGGTCGCTCCATACAGCGCGTGCGCCAGCATCGCGAGCTTTGTCCACTGTGACGCATCGAAACTATCGCCGCGGGTGTAATCGCGCACATACACCGCGTCCCCCCAGAGAGTCTGGCTTAGGTACTCGGGCGGCTCGCCCTCGGCCCGTAAGGGCTTGAGCGTACGGCCGCCGCACCCAAGGTAACGCCAAGGCATGAAGCCAAGGCACCGCAGCGCGTTATCCAACTCGCCGGGTCTTGGCGCGCCTTGGTACATGGGCGCGAGCGTGATTTCGGTTTGGATCATCATTGTGCGCGCGAGCACGGCGCGACCTCCCTGCAGCGCGGCGGTCTCGGCACATTGGATGTCGAGCTTGAGATAGTCACAACCGGCCTCGCGCAACTCTGTGATGTCGTCAAGCCGTTGTGTAGTCAAGTCGAAGGTATCGCGCAGGTCAAAGAGCGGGGCCAATTCCTGGAAGAGTTCCAGAAAGGGCCAGTTGGGCTCGAAGATGGACGTGCAGGCGGGAAACTGCGTCATGTACAACCGGTGCGTGGCGCCATCGCCGATGGCGAAGGGAAGGAATCGGTGATGAGCGAGGTTCATGCGGTTCAAGCGCTGGCACTCAGCCTCCACTGGCTCGAAACCGATCACCTGCGCGAGGCCGGCATCAACCAGCGGCTGCCAGGGTAGCGCTCCTGTTTGCCCGAGGTCCATGGCGCCTGCATCCACGATCGTGACGCAGGGGCACTCAGGCAGTGCAGCAGTGATGGGAAAGATGCCCGGCCGTTTCAATTGCGCGCCACCCGCGCCGCGCTGGGGGTGGCCTCGAGTTGCCACCGGGCCTTCCAGGCGGTGTGCACCAGTGTGGGGTACTCGGGGCGGCCAAGGCTGCCGTTGTAGCGCCCCAGTGCGCGGAACAGGTTGCCCTTCTCCATATCAAGGTAGTGGCGCAGGATGATGCAGCCATAGCGTAGGTTCACGCGCAGGCTGAAGAGGTTGTGATCGCGCTCACCGATCACCTCCCGCCAGAAGGGCATCACCTGCATGTAGCCGCGGGCGCCTGCGCGGGATACGGCGTATTTTCGAAACCGGCTCTCCACCTCGATCAGCCCCAGCACCAGCTCAGGATCGAGCCCCGCCCGGCTCGCCTCGTAGTGAACGGTGGCGAGCAGTTCCTCGCGCTCGAAGGGGTCGGCCACGAACCTTGCCATGCGCTGGGACATGGCCTTGAGCCACAACTGCCCTTCCATGGGGTTGGCAAAGGCCAGCCTGGGGACGGCACGATCGGCGACGGCGCGCTGTAGCTGCGCGCGCACCGAATCGGCCAGCGCCTCGTAGCGTTGCGCGCCGGCCATGGCCAGGCCGGGCGCCAGGCCGAGCCACAGGGCGGCCAGCCAGCACCGCATCAGCGCAGGCGCTCCAGCAGCCACTGGGCAGCGCCCGCCGCAGGCAGGGCGGTGACACCACCATCACGGCGCGGCTGGTACTCCATCTCGCCGTTCTTCAGGCCGCGCTCACCCACGGTGATGCGGTGTGGTATGCCCACCAGCTCCATGTCGGCAAACATCACTCCGGGCCGCTCGTCGCGGTCGTCGAGCAACACTTCCACGCCCGCCGCCTCGAGGGCATCGTGGAGCGCGTGGGCAGCGCCGCGCACCGCCTCGCTCTTGCCGTAGCCGATGGCCACGATGGCCACCCGGAAGGGCGCCAGAGCCTCGGGAAACAGGATGCCGCGCGCATCGTGGTTCTGCTCGATGGCGGCGGCGACGATACGCGAAACGCCGATGCCGTAGCAGCCCATTTCCATGGGGCGTGAGCGGCCTTGCTCGTCGAGGAACTGGCAGCTCATGGCCTCGGAATACTTGGTGCGCAACTGGAACACATGGCCCACCTCGATACCGCGGGCGATGGCAAGGCGGCCCGCGCCATCGGGGCTCGGGTCGCCGTCCACCACGTTGCGCAAATCGGCCACGTGGTCAGGCAGCGGCAGGTCGCGGCCGAAGTTCACCCCTGCAAAATGGAAGCCATCGGCATTGGCCCCGCAGGAGAAGTCGCCCATGGCCACCACCGCGCGATCTGCCACCACCGGAACGGCCGCGCCCACCGGCCCGATGGAACCGGGGCCGGCGCCTAGCCGGGCACGAATCTCGGCCTCGGTGGCAAAGCGAAACCCGCCCTCCGGCGAGAATTTCCGGCCAGCCTTGACCTCGTTCAATTGATGGTCGCCGCGCAGCAACAGCAGCACCAGGCGGCCGTCCCCGGCAATCACCGCCAGGGTCTTGACGATGCGGGAGGCCGGCAAGCCAAGGAACGCCGCCACATCATCGACCGAGTGCACCCCAGGCGTGGCGTGACGCGCCATGGGCGCACCCGGCGCCGGGCGCGGCTCAGACGGTGCGAGCGCCTCGGCGAGCTCCACGTTGGCGGCATAGTCGGACTCGGGGCAGAAGGCGATGGCGTCCTCACCCGAATCGGCCAGCACGTGGAACTCGTGCGATCCGGTGCCGCCGATGGCGCCGGTATCGGCAGCCACCGCGCGAAACCGCAGTCCCAGCCGCGTGAACACCCGCGAATAGGCCTCATACATGTTGCGGTACTCGCGCTGCAAGTCATCGACGCTGGCGTGGAAGGAATAGGCATCCTTCATGAGGAATTCGCGGGCGCGCATCACCCCGAAGCGCGGCCGGATCTCGTCGCGGAACTTGGTCTGTATCTGGAAGAAATTCACCGGCAGCTGTCGATAGCTGCGCAACTCGCGGCGCGCAATGTCGGTGATCACCTCCTCGTGGGTGGGGCCGAAGCAGAAGTCGCGCTCGTGGCGGTCCTTGATCTTGAGCATCTGCGGTCCGAACTGCGCCCATCGGCCGGTCTCCTCCCACAACTCAGCGGGCTGCACCGCAGGCATGGACAGCTCCACTGCGCCGGCGGCGTTCATCTCCTCGCGCACCACCGCTTCCACCTTGCGCAGCACCCGCAAACCAAGCGGCATCCACGTGTAGAGCCCGCTGCCGAGCTTGCGGATGAGCCCGGCGCGCAGCATCAGGCGGTGGCTGACAAGCTCCGCCTCGGCGGGCGCTTCTTTGAGGGTCGACAAGAAAAACTGGCTAACGCGCATTGCTGGGAACTTTCACAAAAATTGCTATTTTACAGTTCATAATTCAGGCAAATGAGCGTGCTTTCGCGATTTCGCCCACGCCGCGCCTGGCGCGCGGAGGCTCCGGTTCAGGTCAGCGAGCGCGACGGGCTGCGTTCCTTGCACCTGGGGTCCGATACCGTTCAGAGCACCATGCGCCTTTCCGATCCGGTGCAGCTGGTGCTGTCCTATACCCGCGCCATGATGGGCTTCCTGCTGTTCCACCCCAATCCCCGGCATCTGTTCATGGTGGGGCTGGGCGGCGGGTCACTCGCCAAGTTTGCCTATCACCGACTGTCCCAGGCGCGTGTAACGGTGCTGGAAAACAGCGCCGAGGTGATCCGCGTGGCGCGCCAGCTGTTCGAGGTTCCCGACGACGACACCCGCTTGAAGATCATGCTTGGCGACGGCGGCGAGTGGGTCCGGCGGCCCGAGGCATCCTGCGACGTACTCATGGTGGATGCCTTCGATGGACAGTCGCAAGTGGAGGCGCTGGCCTCGGAGGCTTTCTACGGCGATTGTGCGGCCGCGCTCGAACGCGATGGCGTGCTCGTGCTCAACCTCTGGAGCTCGGACCAACGCTTCGATGGCTTCCTGCAGCGCGTGGAGAAGGTCTTCGACGGACGGGTGCTGTGCCTGCCGGCCGAGCGCCGCGGCAACGTGGCGGTGTTTGCGTTTCGGCGCGCCCCGGAGCCATCTCGCTGGGAGGCGTTGCGCTTGCGTGCAAGGCAGCTGGAGGCGGCCCATGGGCTGGAATTCCCGTCCTTCGTGACCCGCCTGTCGGAAATGAACGCGCACACGTCCCACCGCCTGATCGTCTGAGGCGCCCGGCCCCGCTGCCGCCCGCATGGGGCGGCGCGCTGTCCTCCTCGGCAAGGCGTTTTTGTGAAAAAATCAGGCGAAAACACCTTATCGAGACCGGCATCATGATCGACCGAGACGGCTACCGGCCCAACGTGGGTATCGTTCTGGTCAACACGCGCAACGAAGTGTTCTGGGGCAAGCGGGTGCGCGAGCACGCGTGGCAATTTCCCCAAGGCGGCATCCAGGTGGGCGAGACTCCCGAGCAGGCCATGTACCGCGAGTTGCGCGAGGAAGTGGGCCTCGATCCGGGGCACGTGCGCATCCTGGGGCGCACGCGGGAATGGTTGCGCTACGACGTGCCGCATCACTGGACCCGTCGCGAGGGGCGCGCCCACTACCGCGGCCAGAAACAGATCTGGTATTTGTTGCGCTTGGTGGGACAGGACTGCAACGTCAGCTTGCGTCGCTCGGACAAACCCGAGTTCGACGCGTGGCGCTGGACCGACTACTGGGTGCCCCTGGAGGCCGTGGTGGATTTCAAGCGCGAGGTCTATCAGCTGGCGCTCACCGAACTGGCACGCTTCATCGCAGCGCACCCGGGCCCCGGCTGGAAAGCGCACGACTCCCTGCCGGCACGCAGCCAGCAGACCGGCTGAGGCGCTTCACCCGCGAGCCCGCGGCCCATTGCCTGTTTCAGGACACCCGCAGCACAATCTTGCCCACATGGGCGCTGCTCTCCATGAGCGTGTGCGCCTGGGGGGCGTGTTCCAGCGGAAACTCGGCGTGGATCAGCGGCGCGACCCGTCCGGCGTCCAGCAGCGGCCAGACCTGTTCATGCAGCGCCTTGGCCACGGCGCTCTTGAAGGCCACGCTGCGCGGGCGCAGCGTGGAGCCCGTGATGGTGAGCCGGCGGAACAGGATGTCGCTCATGTCCAAGGTGGCCTTGGTGCCGCCGAGGAAGGCGATGAGCGACAGGCGCCCGTCGTCGGCCAGGGCCTTGAGCTCGCGCGGCACGTAGTCGCCGCCCACCATGTCCAGGATCACGTCCACGCCGCGCCCGCCGGTGAGGGACTTCGCCACCGCCACGAAATCCTCCGTGCGGTAGTTGATTCCCCGCTCTGCCCCGAGCCGCTCGCAGGCGAGGCACTTGTGGTCGCTGCCCGCCGTGGCGAACACGCGGTGGCCCCGGGCGGCGGCCAGCTGGATGGCCGTGGTGCCGATGCCGCTGGAGCCGCCCTGCACCAGCAGGGTCTCGCCCGGCGCCAGGGCGGCGCGCTGGAACACGTTGATCCACACCGTGAAGAAGGTCTCCGGCAGCGCCGCGGCCCGCACGGCGTCGAATCCCGCCGGCCAGGGCAGGCAGTGGCCCACGGGCGCGAGGCAGTACTGGGCATAGCCGCCTCCCGGCGTGAGGGCGCACACGCGGTCGCCCGGTGCTAGCCCGGACACTTCCGCGCCGATGGCCACCACCGTGCCAGCCACCTCGAGCCCCGGCAGGTCCGAGGCTCCCGGCGGCGGGCGGTAGAGCCCCATGCGCTGCAGCACATCGGGCCTGTTCACGCCGGCTGCCTCCACGCGGATCAGCACCTCGCCCGGCCCGGGCGCCGGCACTGGCCGGGTGGCGGGCTTCAGCACCTCCGGGCCGCCCGGGCTGGCGATCTCGACGACGGTCATGGTGGCGGGCACGGCGCTCATGGCATCTCCTTGGCACTGGATCGCGCGATTGTAGGCGCTCGCCATGGCATCATCGTCGCCCAGCGCCGCGAGGGCCGGCGCGCAGCCTCGAATCGAAACGGGAGGACTCCATGGAATACCGCGCGCTTGGCGCCAGCGGGCTCAAGGTCTCGCCGCTGTGTCTTGGCACCATGATGTTCGGCGATCGCACCGACATCACCGAGGCCGGCCGCATCGTCGCCTCGGCCTACGACCACGGCGTGAACTTCATCGACACCGCAGACCAGTACGCCAGGGGCGAGTCCGAGCGCATCACCGGCAAGCTCATCGCGGGCAATCGCGACCGCTGGGTCCTCGCCACCAAGGTGGGCAACGCCATGGGCGACGGCCCCAACGAGCAGGGGTTGTCGCGCAAGTGGATCCACCAGGCCATGGACGCGAGCCTCGCGCGCCTGGGCACCGACTACGTGGACATCTACTACCTGCACCTCGATTTCCCCGACATCCCGCTCGAGGAGACGGTGGGCGCCGTGGGCGACCTGATCCGTGCCGGCAAGGTCCGCTACTTCGGCATCTCCAACTACCGCGGCTGGCGCATCTCGGAAGTGGTGCACACCTGCCGCGCACTGGGCGTGCCGCCTCCCGTGGTGTGCCAGCCCTACTACAACGCCATGAACCGCATGCCCGAGGTGGAGATCCTGCCCGCCTGCCGGCACCATGGCCTGGGCGTGGTGCCCTACAGCCCCATCGCCCGCGGGGTGCTTACCGGGAAGTACAAGCCCGGCGCCGCCCCGCCGCAGGACACGCGCGCCGGCCGCGCCGACAAGCGCATGCTGGAAACCGAGTTCCGCCCCGAATCCCTGGAGATGGCCCAGAAGATCAAGGCGCACGCCGAGCGCAGGGGATTCACGGCCGGCCAGTTCGCCACGGCCTGGGTGCTGGCGAACCACATCGTCACCAGCGTGATCGGCGGCCCGAGGACGCTGGAGCAGTGGAACGACTACTACGGCGCGCTGGACCGTGGCCTGGACGCCGAGGACGAGGCGCTGATCGATTCCCTGGTGCGGCCAGGGCATCCGTCCACGCCGGGGTACAACGACCCGCGCTATCCGTTCTTCGGGCGCATCACGGCGTCCTGAACCGCGCTGGATCGCGCGTCGGGGGCGGGCCGCCCCCGCGCGCACTCAGGCCGCCAGCGGGGCGAGCGCCTCGCGCAGCCTGTCCGGCAACGCCACCGGCCGGCGTGTGCCGCGGTCCACGTACACGTGCACGAAGTGCCCCTGCGCCGCGGCGAGCGGATCGTCGTTGCGGAACAGGCCCACCTCGTAGCGCACGCTGCTCGATCCGAGCCTTGCCACCCGCAGGCCGGCGTGCACCAGGTCGGGGAATGAAACCGGCGAGAAGTAGTTGCAGTGCGTCTCCACCACCAGGCCGATGACCGGACTGCGCTCGATGTGCAGGGCGCCCGTCTCCACCAGGTATTGGTTCACCACCGTGTCGAACCAGGAGTAGTACACCACGTTGTTCACGTGGGCGTAGACGTCGTTGTCCATCCAGCGCGTGGTGATGGCACGGAAGTGGCGGTAGGCGCTGCGCGCCTCGGGTGTGGGTCGTTCCATGTTCAGTGCTCCTGCACCTGGTCGATGGCGTCGTTGCGGCGGCGCATGTGGCGCCAGTTCACCGCCAGCAGCCCGGCGGCGATCACGATGAGCATGCCGAGCAGCGAGCCGCGCCCGGGGAAGTCGCCGAAGGCGATCCAGCCCAGCAGCGTGGACCACACCAGCTGGGAATAGGCGAACGGCGCCAGTGCCATGGGGGAGGCGTGGGACACCGCCCGGATCAGCAGGAAGTGACCCGCGCCGCCCAGCAGCCCGATGGCCACCATCATGCTGAACTGCGCGGGCGCGGGCGCCTGCCACGTGAACGGCAGCGCGAGGCTGGTTAGGCCCGCCCCCACCAGCGCGGTGTAGAACAGGGTGGTCATGGGGTTCTCGCGCCCCGCCACCTTGCGGGTGACGATCTGGTAGAGGCTGAAGCACAGTGCAGTGGCCAGCGGAAACGCGCCCTCCGCCGCGAACACGCCGCCGCCCGGGCGCACGATCACCAGCACGCCCGCGAAGCCCAGGCTCACCGCCGCCCATTGCCTGCGCGACACCCGTTCGCCCAGCAGAGGCCCCGACAGGACGGTGGTGAGCACGGGGCCGATGAAGCTGATGGCCGCGGCTTCCGCCAGCGGCAGGTAGCGCAGCGAGAGGTAGAAGAAGGCGGTGGAGCCCACCAGCAGCGCGCCGCGCAGCAGCTGCAGCCAGGGCCGCCGCGTCTTCACCAGGTCGAGCCCCATGCGCGGCGCGAGCAGCAGCAGCATGAAGGCCAGATGGATGGTGTAGCGGAACCAGATGAGGCTGCCCAGGGGATAGCCGCGCACCGTCAGCTTGGCCAGGGTGTCCATGGCCGAGAACATGAGCACCGCGGTCATCATCAACGCCACCCCGCGCAGGAAGTGGCGGTGGGAGAGGGGCCAGCTCAAGGCGGCAGCGCACCCGCTCCCGGCGGCAGCACGGCGCGTCCGGCGAAGCTGCCCAGGCCGCCCAGCGCCTGCTCGATGCGCAGCCCCTCGTTCCACTTGGCCATGCGCTCGGAGCGCGCGAAGGAGCCCACCTTGAGCTGGCCCGCGTCCCAGCCCGCGGCCAGGTGGACGATGGTGACATCCTCGGTCTCGCCGGAGCGCGCCGAGACGATGGTGCCGAAGCCCGCCGCCTTGCCGGCCTCCAGGGCCTGGCGGGTCTCGGTGACGGTGCCGGCCTGGTTCGGCTTGATGAGCACGGCGTTGCAGGCGTGCGAGGCGGCGGCCTCGCGCACCCGCGCCGCACTGGTGACGAGGTAGTCGTCGCCGATGACCTGGATGCGCCCGCCCAGCTCGGCGGTGAAGGCGCGCATGCCCTCGGCGTCGTCCTCGGCCAGCGGGTCCTCCACCGAGGCGATGGGGTAGCGGCGGCACCACTGCGCCAGCATGTGGATCATGCCGCCGCTGTCCAGGCTGCGCCGCTCCAGCCCGAGGGTGTAGCGGCCGTCGCGCCCGAATTCCGAGGCGGCGATGTCCAGCGAGATGGCCACCTGGTCGCCGGGCCGGTAACCGGCCTTCTCGATGGCACGGGTGAGCATGGAGAGCGCCTCCTCGTTGGAATCGAAGGCCGGCCAGAAGCCGCCTTCGTCCGCCACCCCGGCGAGCTTGCCCGCGTCGGCCATGAGCCGGCCCGCGGCGAGGTAGACCTCGGCGGTCATGGCCAGCGCCTCGTCGAAGCTCGCGGCACCCAGGGGCATCACCATGAAGTCCTGGATGTCCACCCGCCGACCAGCGTGGGCGCCGCCACCGAATATCTGGATCTCGGGCAGGGGCAGGCGCACTTCGCGGTCCCCCGCCAGGTAGGCGTACAGCGGCAGCTGGTGGGCGGCGGCGGCGGCGTGCAGCACCGCCATGGACACGGCGATGGTGGCGTTGCCGCCCAGGCGGCCCTTGTCGGGTGTTCCGTCCAGGGCGATGAGCGCGGCATCCACCGCGGCCTGGTCGGCGGCGTTCATGCCCGTCAGGCGGCCGGCGATCTTGCCGTTCACGGCCGCCACCGCCCGGGAGACGCCGAAGCCCCCCAGCGCGTCGCCGCCGTCGCGCAGGTCGACGGCCTCGCGGCTGCCGCGCGAGGCGCCCGCGGGCGCGATGGCACGGCCGGTGGCACCTCCGGTGAGGCGCACCTCGGCTTCCACCGTGGGCCGGCCGCGGGAGTCCCACACGCGGCGGGCAATGACGGTGTGGATGGATGTCTGACTCATGGGCTCTCGGAGGTGGGGGTGGTTCGGCGCACGGGTGCGCTGCCGGCGGGGATGCGGGCCTTCGCTCCCCGCATGGCGGCCGGCATAGGGCGCCGCGCCATGCCGCGGCACGGGCGCTCGCTCATCGCCATCGGGCAATCTCGGCGCGCCACGCGTCGCGCACCGCGCCGAGCCGGTTGGCCGGGGCCTGGAGCAGCGCGCCGGCCACGCGGCGCACCTTGTCGCGGTCGGCCTCGGACTGGATGTATTCCACCGGCGACTTTCCATCCACGCGGGCGAGGAACAGGCCGGGCAGAAGGCGCGCGGCCCGGGCCTCCACGGCGGCGCGCGGCTCCCACGTGGCGCCGGCCAGGTAGGTTTCGAACAACGCCGTGTAGGCGTGCAGGTACTGCACCCACCACTGCGGGCGCCACAGGCACTTGAGCAGCAGGTGATTGAGGCAGAAGGCCAGGTCGAAGGCCGGGTCGCCGTACCACGCGCACTCCGCGTCGAGGAACACCGGTCCGCGCGGGCCCACCAGGATGTTCTTCGGGCTCACGTCGCCGTGCACCACCGCGAGGCGCGTGGTGCGGGTGGTTTCGGCCAGCTGCTCCAGGGCCGAGGCATGCTCGGGGTGGACCCGCGCCGTGGCGAGCAGGTAGGGCTCGATGCGGATGGGCACGAAGATGTGCTCGGTATCGAAGGCCTCCGCCACCGCGGCACGCCCGGCGGTGTGAGCGTGGATGGCGGCCAGGCGGCGGCCCACCTCGCGGGCGGTGTGGCCGTCCAGGATGCCGTCGCGCAGCTGGTGCTTCCACACCGGGTGGCTGTCCGGATCGAGCCACTGCATGGCGAAGCAGCCGCTTTGCGCGTCCTCGCCGAGGATCGCTGGCACCGCCTCCGGCGCCACCTCGGCGGCGGTGCGCATCCAGGCCACTTCGTAGCGGTTGCGCTCCACCGGCGCCCGCCAGTCGGCCTGCACCCGCAGCCGGGACAGTGCGCGCTTCACGCACACGTTGCCGCGCGGCAGGCGCGCCAGGAAGATGTCGGAGGAAACGCCGCCGGTCAGCGGCTCCAGGGCCAGGGACTCGCCTGGGGCGAGTAGTCCCATGCGCTCGAGCGCCGGACGGAAGACGGCGTCGGGTGGGGCCTTGGGATGCATTTGGAATTGGGGGCTGGGCGCACTAGGATCGGACGCGGACCGCGGTCGTGCGGCCCGCGCCCCATCGGCTGCGTCCGACTCTAGCACAGCGAACATGCCCCACATCCTCGCCCTCGACCAGGGCACCACCAGCTCCCGCGCCCTGGTCTTCGACCACCAGGGCATGGTGCGCGCGGTGGCCCGGCGCGAACTGCCTGCCCTCTACCCCCACCCCGGCTGGGTGGAGCAGGATCCGGAAACGCTCTGGGCCACCCAGCTCGCCACGGCCCGCGAAGCGCTCCAGAGCGCCGGCATCACCGCGGCCGAGGTGGCCGCCATCGGCATCACCAACCAGCGCGAGACCACGGTGCTGTGGGAGCGCGCCTCCGGCCGTCCGCTGGCCAACGCCATCGTCTGGCAGGACCGGCGCACTGCCGCCCACTGCGAGCGCCTGCGCGCTGCGGGCCACGAGCCGTTGTTCCAGTCGCGCACGGGTCTGGTGCTGGACGCCTACTTCTCCGGCACCAAGGTGGCGTGGCTGCTGGATCACGTGCCGGGGGCGCGGGTGCGCGCCGAGCGCGGCGAGCTCGCCTTCGGCACGGTGGACGCGTGGCTCGCCTGGATGCTCACCGGCGGGCGCGCCCACGTCACCGATGCCTCCAATGCCTCTCGCACGCTGCTCTACGACCTTCACGCCCGCCAGTGGAGCCCCGAGCTCCTGGAGGTGCTCGGGGTGCCCGCCGCGCTGCTGCCGAAGGTGGTGGACTCCTCGGGCGTGGTGGCCGAGACCGACGCGGACCTGCTAGGCGCGCCCATTGCCCTGGCCGGCATGGCAGGTGACCAGCAGGCGGCGCTGTTCGGCCAGCGCTGCGTGCGTCCGGGGATGGTGAAGAACACCTACGGCACCGGCTGCTTCCTGCTAATGCACACCGGCGAGCGCCCGGTGGACTCGGCCAGCCGCCTGGTGTCCACGGTGGCATGGCAGCGCGGCGGGCACGCCGAGTACGCCCTGGAGGGCAGCGTGTTCGTGGCCGGCGCAGCGGTGCAGTGGCTGCGCGACGGCCTGGGGCTGATCTCCGGCGCCGCCGAGGTGGAGGGCCTGGCCGCCTCGGTTGCGGACAACGGCGGGGTGAGTTTCGTGCCGGCCTTCACGGGCCTGGGCGCGCCGCACTGGGATCCGCACGCGCGCGGCACGTTGTGCGGCATCACCCGGGGCACCACCCGCGGCCACGTGGCGCGCGCCACCCTTGAGGCCATCGCCCTGCAGACCGCCGACATCGTGAAGGCCATGCAAGCCGACACCGGGCTCGCGATTCCGGAGCTGCGCGTGGACGGTGGCGCCTCCGCCAACGCGCTGCTCATGCAGCTGCAGGCCGACGTGCTGGGAGTCCCGGTGGTGCAGGCGGCCAATGCCGAGTCCACGGCACTGGGCGCGGCGCTGCTGGCGGGCCAGGGCGTGGGCCTGTGGCGCGACGGCGAGGCGCTGGACCAGCGCTGGCGGGCGGGGCGCCGCTTCGAACCCGCCATGCCTGCCCACCAGGTGGCGGCGCTCGAGGCACAGTGGCGTCGCGCGCTGCGGCGGGCCGGGGGCTGGGCCGGGGAGGATTGACGCGGCGCAGGCCGCGGGGCAGCTGCCTCAGCAGCTACCGGAGACGCACTCGATCAGCCGCTCGGCGCAGGTGATGCGCTCGAACACCGCCGGCAGTTCGGCGTCGGTGTCGTTGCCGGCGTGCTTCACCACGGCGTTGTTGCACTGACGCAGGCTGGTTACCCAGCGGGGCGGCGCGAGCCAGCGAACGTCGGCGCAGCCTGGGCGACCCTCGCCGAACCGGACGCCCACCTCGTAGGTGGCGCACAGCAGACCGCGGTGCTGCACCCAGGCCTCCACGTACAGTTCGCCCTTGCGGGCCACCCAGGCGCTGCCGCGATCGCGCCCGAAGTCGAACTCGAGGCGCTGGTTGCCGGATTCGCCCGTAACCGCCACGGCGGGCTGCGCCGGCGCGAGCGCCCGGCGCAATTGCCTGCCGTCGCCGGCATCACCACCCGCCACGTTGCCCGCGAACAGGACGAGCAACGTGGCGGCGGCGAGGCTGCGTGCCAGATCCGGGATCAGGCGAAATCCGCCGACTGGATGCGCTGCACGCCCTTGCCGGCCATGTCCTTCCAGGCCGCGGCAATGGAGCCGTTGATGTCGATGCCGCGGGAGGCGTCCTCGATGACGGCGGCCTTGAAGCCCTCCTTGCGGGCGTCCAGGGCGCTCCAGGCCACGCAGAAGTCCGTGGCCAGACCCGCCAGGTAGCAGGTCTTGATGCCGCGCGCCTTGAGATAGCCGGCAAGGCCCGTGGTGGACTTGCCATCCGCCTCGCGGAAGGTGGAATAGCTGTCGATGTCGCGGTTGAAGCCCTTGCGAATCACCAGCATGGCATGGGGAATGTCGAGGCCGGGCGCAAATGCCGCGCCGTCGGTGCCCTGCACGCAGTGATCGGGCCACAACACCTGGTTGCCATAGCCCAGCTTGATGCTCTCGAAAGGCTTCTTGCCGTCGTGCTTGGAGGCGAAGGAGACGTGGTCGGCGGTGTGCCAGTCCTGGGTCATCACCACGTTCTGGAACTTCTTCGCCAGGGCATTGATGATGGGTACCACCTCATCGCCCTTGTTCACCGCCAGCGAACCGCCCGGCACGAAGCACTTCTGCACGTCCACCACGATGAACACGTCGGTGGGGCCGGGGGTGATCTTGCCGGCAGCCAGCGCCTGGGCGAGCCAGCCGCCACCCGCCGCGGCGCCCAGCGCCGCACCGCCCGTGACCTTCAGGAAGCTGCGACGATCGAATCCACTCATAGAAATCTCCCGCTCAGTTATGCCTTCAGTGTGACTTCCGGCAGGGCCTGCCGGCGCCTGGGCCCGCCACGGAGCCCCATCGTCATTTTCCGCCCGCCCATGGCCGCCTGCAACGGGCGCACGAAAAAAGGGCCCAGGGAAATCTTCACCGGCCGGCGGCGGCGCCAAGGCGCCGGGCAGTGGCGGTGGCATCGGCATCGGGCTCGCCATCGGGACCCAGAACCACCGCATAGCGCGCTGCAGCCTCCGCCGCGCCGTAGTAGCCGCGGCGCACATCCCGCGCCACCGCGGCAGGATGGCGCTGCAGCGGATCGCCAAAACCGCCACCGCCCGGGGTATCTACCGCCACCACATCACCGGGCTGCAGGGCAATATCCTGATCCTTGGACAGATGCGCCGGGCGGTAAGGCCCGCCGCTGCTACGCACCGTCACCCCGTTAAGGCCGCCATCGCTGCCGCCAAGGGCGCCGCGCGGGCCGAAGCGGCCGTGGTCCATCACGAAGGACGCGCGCGCCTCGCCGCGGCGCAGCCGTACCGCGTAGCTCACGCCGAAGCCGCCACGGAACTCGCCCGCGCCCCCCGAACCCTCGTGCAGGGCGTAGCGCTCGAACAACACCGGGTAGCGCTGCTCCATCACCTCGATGGGCGTGGTCTTGGAAATGCCGATGGTGGAGCAGCCGTTGGAAATGCCATCGCCGGCGGGCGAGCCGCCGTAGCCGCCGCCGGAGATGACGTACATCACGTAGGGCTGGCCGCGCTCCGGATCCATCCCGCCCAGGGCGAAGTTGCCCGAGGTGCCCGCCGGCGCGGCGAACAGCCGGTCGGGAATGGCCTTCACCAGCGCGTTGAACACCGCTTCGGCAATGCGCTGGCTCACCTCGGCGGCGCAACCCGACACCGGTCGCGGGTAGCGGGCGTAGAGGAACGTGCCCTCGGGGTCCACGATCTCGATGGGCTCGAAGGTGCCGGCGTTGATGGGCACCTCGGGAAAGACGTGCTTCACCGCCAGGTAGATGGAGGAGCGAGTGGTGGCGATGACGCTGTTCATGGGCCCCTTGCAAGGCGGCGAGGAGCCACTCATGTCGAAGCGCAGACGCTCGCCGGATTTGGTTACCGTCATGGCGATGCGCAGCGGCTCGTCCACCACGCCGTCAGAATCGATCCAGGCTTCGCCGCAGTAGCTGCCATCGGGGATGGTGGCGATGCGCGCGCGCATCTGGCGGGCAGCCCTTGCCTTGAGCTCGGCCACGGCCGCGTCCACCGTGTCGGCGCCGTAGCGATCGAGCAGCGCCGCGAGCCGCTTCTCGCCCACCGCCAGCGCGGCCGCCTGGGCCTGGATGTCGCCGATGCGCTGGTCGGCGAGACGAATGTTGGACAGGATGATGGACAGGATCTCTGGATCCAGCTCGCCGCGCTTAAACAGCTTCACCGGCGGCAGCCGCAACCCCTCCTGCTCCACCTCGGTGGCGTTGGCGGAGAACCCGCCGGGCACCATGCCGCCGGTGTCCGGCCAGTGCCCCGTATTGGCGAGCCAGCACCACAGCCTTCCCTGGTGAAAAAAGGGCTTCACGAATTTCACGTCCATGAGGTGCGTGCCGCCCAGATAGGGGTCGTTGACGATGTAGACGTCGCCTGGCGCCAGGTCGCGGGCGCGCTCGATCACCGCCTGGGTGGAGAACTGCATGGTGCCCACGAACACCGGCAACCCCAGATCGCCCTGGGCGATGAGCTCGCCGCTGTGGCGGTGGTAAATGCCGTCGGAGCGGTCCAGCGCCTCGGAGATCACCGGGCTGAAAGCCGATCGCACGAAGGCCAGGTCCATCTCGTTGCAGACCTGCTGCAAACCGTTCTGGATGACCGAGAGGGTGATGGGATCGAGGGCTGTGGACATGGTCATGGGGGTGCAGCACGGAGACAGCCGTGAGTGTAGGCGCGCGATCGCGGGCCGTGGGGCCGGTGTGGCGCGCGGCCCGCGGCGCCAGCGCGGTTGGCGCAGCCCCGCGGGAGGACTACAGTGCGGCCATGCGCACCCGCAACCGCCACCGCTGGCTCGACCTCACCGTTGCGGGCCTCATGGGCCTGCTGCTACCCCTCGCGCCGGTGGTGGCCAGCCTGATCGCACGGGACCGGCGCTACTTCACCGCCTACGGACGCACCCTGCTGCGGGCGGCCGGTCACCTGCGCGGCCAGGTACGCTCGGCGGCCGTGTCGCGGTACTGGCGCAACGGGCGCGCACCGCGGCCCCCCGAGCGCGTCACCGGCGCCTGTACCCACTGCGGCCGCTGCTGCCTCGACCGGCGCTGCGTTTTCCTGGACTGGACCGCGCAAGGCGAATCGCGCTGCCGCATCCACGGCACCGCTTTCTGGCAGCGCCTGGCCTGCGGGCGCTACCCGGAAAGCGCCTTCCACATCGCCCTGTACGACTGCCCCAGCTTCCGGGCCGAGCCCGTCGCCCCTCCGGATCGTCACGAGACGTCAATCTGAGAGTCATCGCGCCGTCACCTGGAGGCGCGAGCATAAGGCATTTGCGTGCTGACGCGCGCGGAGTGCCTGACCCTGAAACTCGACGATCTCACGCTCGGCGAACGCATCGACCAGCGAGTCTTCAACGTGATCTACTCGCGATCGCTGGTCTACAACACCTGCTGGGAAGACCCGGCGGTGGATCGGCGAGCGCTGCGTCTTGGCCCTGATGACACGGTGCTGGTGATCACCAGCGCCGGCTGCAACGCGCTCGACTACGCGCTGTGCGGGCCTGCACGGGTGCATGCCGTGGACGCCAATCCTCGCCAGACAGCGTTGCTGGAGTTGAAGCTCTCCGCCCGGCGCCACCTGGGATACGAGGACTTTTTCCAGCTCTTCGGTCATGGTCGCCACCCGCGCTTCGAGGCGCTCTACCGCGATGCGCTGCGCAGCGGCCTGTCACCCTTCGCCCGAGGCTTCTGGGACAGCCGCAACCACTGGTTCAGCCACCGCGAAGACAAGGGCAGCTTCTACTACCTCGGCCTGTCGGGCCTGGTGGCGCGCGGCATGCGCGGCTACCTCAGGCTGCGGCCGGTGCTGGCGCGCGCCGTGCACGACCTGTGCGAGACCGCCAGCATGGAGCACCAGCGGCACATCTACGACAGCCGCATCCGGCCACTGCTGTGGACACCCCACCTGAACTGGCTCCTGGGCCGCCAGCTCACCCTGTCGCTGCTGGGCGTTCCCCACCCGCAGCGCAAGGAAGTGCTCGCCGAGCACACCCACGGTGTCGGGGGCTAGGTGCGCGAAGCCATCGACTACGTGTTTCGCCACCTGCCAGTGGCAACCAACTACTTCTGGCAGGCGTACCTGCGCCGGCACTACACCCCCCAGTGCTGCCCCCAATATCTGACGCGCACGGGCTTCGATGCGCTCAAGGGCGGGCTCGCTGCGCGGGTGAGGCCCCATACCTGTACCGTCACCGACTTCCTCGCCGGAACACGCGAGCGCATCTCGCGCTTCGTGCTGCTCGACCACATGGACTGGATGAGCTCCTACCATCCGCAGGCGCTTGCAGGAGGAATGGCAGCGCATCCTGGAACGCGCCACGCCCGGCGCCCGCGTGCTGTTTCGCAGCGCTCATGCCAGACCGCGCTACCTGGATCGCATCCGACTGGCTTGTGCGGACGGCGCCGCGCCGTTGCGGCAGGTGCTGCGCTTCCACGACGAATGGGCCCGCGAACTCACCCGCCAGGACCGGGTGCACACCTATGCGGGCTTTCACATCGCCGACCTGCCGGGCTGAAGGAGGACCGCCGTGCTCTCCGAAGCGCGAGTGCTGCTGCAATTGCTGCGCGGCCAGCCCCGCGGCGGCAGTCATGCCCAGCGGCTGGAGGCCTTTTACGGCCCCCAGGCTAGGCACTACGACCGCTCCCGCGAGCGGCTGCTCCACGGACGCCGCGAGCTGATGGAACTGCTTGCGCCACCGCCCGGCACGCGGCTCGCCGAGCTGGGCGGGGGCACTGGGCGTAACCTGGAATTCCTCGGCGAACGCCTTGCCGCGCTGGAGACAGTCTGGCTGGTGGACCTGTGCGCGCCGCTGCTCAACGAGGCGCGGCGGCGCACCGCTGCGCGGCCCAACGTGCGCTTGATCGAGGCAGACGCCACCGTCTCGCGGCCCAAGGCACCGGTGCAGGCGGTCCTGTTGAGCTATTCACTCACCATGATCCCCGACTGGTTTCGCGCGGTGGACAACGCGTGGCACATGCTCGAGCCGGGTGGATTGATCGGCGTGGTGGATTTCCACGTCCCGCGGCGTTACCCGCCCCAGGGTCGCGCCCGCCAGGCCGCCCTGGCCAGAGCCTTCTGGCGCACATGGTTCGATCGGGACGGCGTCTTTCCGAGCTCCGACCACCTGCCCTACCTGGAAGCGCGTTTCCGGACCCGGGTGCTGCTGGAACGCAGCGGCACGATCCCCTGGCTGCCGCTGCTGCGCATGCCCTGGTACCTGTTCATCGGCGTCAAGGCGCCCGGCGACCCGGCTCCACCCCGCTGAACCGTGTGCGCCCGCGTTGAACCGGGCTCGGCACCCTCGGGTACGGTTGCGAAATCCGGCACGGGCGGTGGCGCGTCGCGCTGCGTGGCTGCAGGGCGATGCGGCAGCGCTTCGACGCCCATAGCCTGGGCACCGATCGCATGTCGCGGTCGAACCACCAACCTACGGGAGCATTGAAAATGAAGACCATCCTGATCGCCGCCGCCTTCGCCACCGCAGCCATGATCGCTGCCAGCCCGGCCTCGGCCGCCACCCAGCAGGAAAAAATGAAGTCCTGCAGCGCCGATGCAAAAGCCAAGTCTCTCAAAGGCACGGAGCGGCGCGAATTCATGAGCCAGTGCCTCGCGGCCAGTCCCGAGGAAAAGGCGCAGCGCCTGGCGCAAAAGGAAAAGACGCGCGCATGCACGGACGAGGCCAAGTCGAAGGCCCTGCGCGGCGACGAGCGCAAGCAGTTCGTAGCCAGCTGTGTTGGGGCTTGACTCTACCGCGCGACGGCTCTGCACCTGGGAGGGACGCGGGGCCAGCTTGAAGCTGGCCCCGCGTCATTTTGTTTCGCGGCCGTGGAGCGCTCCTCGGTGCCTGTGGCGCACCCGCGAGCCCTCCAGCACCGGCATGGGTGCAGGGGAGCCTCAGGCCGCCGCGATCTTCTTCAAGGCATCGCCAGTGACGCGAAAGATGGTCCAATCCTCCAGCGGCTGTGCCCCGAGGGACTGGTAGAACTCCCACGCGGGTGTATTCCAGTCCAGGGCGGTCCACTCGAAACGGCCGCAGCCGCGCGCCACCGCGATGCGCGCCACGTGCAGCAGCAACGCGCGGCCGTACCCTTTGCGACGATGCTCGGGCGGCACGAAGATGTCCTCCAGCCACAAACCCTGCTTGCCCAGGAAGGTGGAGAAGGTGTGAAAGTACACGGCAAAGCCCACCGGGGTGTGGGCATCGAAGGCAAGCGCCACCTCGGCGCCGGGCCGCGCCCCGAACAGCGATTCGCGCAGCGTGTCATCGGTGGCGGTGACCAGATGCGAAAGCCGCTCGTAGCTGGCCAGTTCGCGCACGAAGCGCAATACCAGCGCAGTGTCGTCGGCCGTGGCCGGACGTATGGACAGTTCACTCACGGGGGCGTGGCTCTCAATACAGATGGCATTCGACGAAGTGGGCCCGGTCGCGCCCGCCCACGGCCACAGGCCTGGGCGCCTCCACCCGACAGCGCTCGGTGGCATGGGGGCAGCGCGGATGAAACCGGCAACCGGGTGGCGGGTTTTCCGGGCTGGACAGGTCGCCCTGCACCACTGCATGGTCGCGGGGGCGGTCGGGATCGGGCTCGGGAATTGCTGCGATCAGAGCGCGCGTGTAGGGGTGACGGGGGTCGGCGTAGATCTCCTCGGCGGGGCCCATCTCCACCACGCGGCCGAGGTACATCACCGCGAGCCGGTCGCTCACGTATTTCACCACCGCCAGGTTGTGGGAGATGAACAGGTAGGAGAGCCCGCGGTCGCGCTTCAAGGCCATCATGAGATTGAGGATCTGCGACTGGATGGAAACGTCCAGCGCCGACACGGGCTCATCGGCCACGATCAACTCGGGCGACAGCGCCAGTGCCCGGGCGATGCACACCCGCTGGCGCTGCCCGCCGGAGAATTCGTGCGGATGGCGCGCTGCAGCCTCCGCAGGCAGGCCGCAGGTCTCGAGCAGTTCCGCCACTGCCCTGGCGCGCTCGGCGCGGGTGCCGATGCCATGAATGGCCAGCGGTTCCTCCACCAGCGCCCCCACGCGCATGCGCGGATCGAGCGCCGCGTAGGGGTCCTGGAAAATCATCTGCAAGTGCCGGCGCATGGGGCGCAAGGCCGTCTCCGGCAGCAGCGTGAGGTCCTTGCCCCGGAAGCGCACGCTGCCCGCGGTGGGCCGGATGAGCTGCAGGATGAGCCGCCCCAGCGTGGACTTGCCGCAACCCGACTCGCCCACGATGCCGATGGTCTCGCCCGCCGCCTGCTGGAAGCTCACGCCGTTGACGGCGTGAATGGCCCCGCCGCCCTTCAACGGAAAGGCCTTGGCAAGCTCCGTGACCTCCAGCAGCGTGCTCACGACGCGGGATTCCAGCAGGCCACGGCGTGCGCTGCATCGTCCGCGAGCGACGGCGCCTCGGCGCGGCAACGCTCCAGCGCGCGGGTGCAGCGCTCCGCGAAGGCACAACCCGCGCCGCGCCGCCCCGGCGCCGGCACCATGCCCTCGATGGTGGCCAGCGGCCGATCGCGCGCGGTGTCCATGCGCGGGATGGATTCCATCAGCCCGCGCGTATAGGGGTGGCGCGGCGCGCGGAACAGTTCGTGCACCGCCGCCGTTTCCACGATGCGTCCCGCGTACATCACCGCCACGCGGTCGCAGAACTCGGCCACCACGCCCAGGTCGTGGGTGATCATCAGGATGCCCATGCCCAGTTCGTCGCGCAGGCTGCGCAGCAGATCGAGAATCTGCGCCTGCAGCGTTACGTCCAGGGCGGTGGTGGGCTCGTCGGCGATGAGAAGCTCGGGGTGGCAGATGAGCGCCATGGCGATCATCACGCGCTGGCGCAGCCCGCCCGAGAGCTCGTGGGGATACTGCTGCAGGCGGCGCTGGGGCGAGTTGATGCCCACGCGGTCCAGCATGGCCATCACCTGCTCGCGCGCCTGCGGCTCGCTCACGGGACGGTGCAGCCGCAGCGCCTCCACAAGCTGGAAGCCAATGGTGAAGGTGGGATTGAGGCTCGTCATGGGATTCTGGAAAACCACCCCGATGCGGTTGCCCCATAGCGCGCGCAGTTGCGCCTTCGGGGCCGTGATCAGATCGATGCCGTCGAAGCGCACCGAGCCGCCGGTGACCTGTGCGGGCGGCGAGGGCAGCAACCGGATGGCGGACATCACCGTGACGGTCTTGCCGCAGCCCGACTCGCCCACGAGCCCGAGGGTCTCGCCCTTGGCCAGGGAGAAGCTCACCGCGTCCACCACCGGAACGCTCGCCCGGGCAGACCCGAAGCCCACCGAAAGCGCGTCCACTGCGAGCAGCGTCACTCCAGCACGATCCTCGGGAAATACAGCGACACGAGCCAGTTGGGCACGTCCACGATCTCGGAGATGCGCAGATCCGCGCACACGCTGCACAGCATGTAGGCCTCCACGGCCGACATGCCGTGGCGCCGCGTGAGCAGGTCGATCATGCCGCGCACCGCGTCGCGCGCGCCCTGGATGAGATCGGGCGACACGCCGGTGGTGACCTCGTAGCCCTTCGCGTCCAGGTGGCGCGTGACGGGCCCGGGTGTGGTGAAGCGCGGGAAGGCGAGCTTCTCCCCCTTGATGAGGTCGAACTTGAGCGCCACGCTCATGGGGCTTTCGATGGCCGTGCCGCACACCTCGCCATCGCCCTGGGCCGCGTGGGTGTCGCCCACGGAGAACAGCGCGCCGGCCACTTCCACGGGCAGGTAGAGCTCGGTGCCCTCCGCCACGTCGCGCACGTCCATGTTGCCACCCACGCGGCGCGGCGGGACGATGCTGTGCTGTCCGTCCTCGGCCATGGCCACGCCGATGGTGCCGGTGAAAGGCTTGAGGGGCACCCGCCCGAAGCGCCCGAAGAACGCCGGCGCCAGCGTGGCCGGGTCGTACTTCCACAGGTGCAGGGCGGGTTCGGTGAAATCGTCGGCCAGCAGCCCGAAGCCCGGGATGTTGGCGGTCCAGCCCCAACCCGAGGGCTTGAAGCCCAGCAGCGTCACCTTGAGCACGTCGCCCGCCCGGGCGCCATCCACGAACACCGGGCCGGTGACGGGATTGACCTTGCCGAAATCCATGGTGCCCACATGGGCCACGGTGGAGGACGGCGAGAGCTGCCCGCCGGAGGCTTCGAAGACCTCGAATTCCACCGACTGGCCGGGCGCGATGGTGAGCACCGGCGCGATGGCGTTGTTCCAGCCGATGTGGTGCTGGTGCCGGTGGATGGTGTGATCGTGATGCGTGTGTGCCATGAAGGCGTGCTCCCGCGCGATGCCGGAAAACGACGCGGGCGCGGAAGGCCGCGCCCGCGTCGCATCGGGCTGGCGTGCCTCGCGGCGCACCAGCCCGGGCCTGGCTCAGCCCTTGATGTAGATGTGGTCGTAGTTGATGGGGATGCGCACCGGATCCACGTACAGGTTGTCCGGCCCGCCCAGCCGCTTGGCGCGGAAGGTGAAGCGCTGCTCGTTGAACACCGGAATCCACGGCGCGTCTTTCATGATGTCCGTGAATACGGTCTTCCAGGCCTGCGCCCGTTCCGCCGCCTTGGCCGGGTCGGACATGGCGTCGGCAGCCTCGGCACGCTTGTCGAGCTCCTTGTTGCAGTACCACGACCAGTTCCAGCCGCCCGCCGTGGCGCCCGCGCAGCCCAGGATGGGTCCGTAGAAATTGGAGGGATCGGGGAAGTCCGCGATCCACGCCATGCCGCCGGACCAGATCATGGGCGCGGTCTTGGGCTTGCCGCCGGCCGCGATGACGTTGGCCTGGGCCAGGTTCTTCAGCGCCACCTCCACGCCGATCTCCTTCAGGTCCTGCTGGATGGCCTGGGCGATGCGCGGGTTGGGATCCACGTTGAACACGTACAGCGTGGTCTTGAAGCCCTTCTCCAGCCCCGCCTCCTTGAGCAGCTCCTTGGCCTTGGCCGGGTCGTAGGCATAGCCCTTGAAGTCCTTGTCATAGCCGGGCATGGACGGCGGCAGCGGCTGGGTGGCCGGCACGGCGCGGTTGTTGATGATCTTGACGATGCGCTCCTTGTTGACGGCCATGTTCACCGCCTGGCGCACACGCGCGTCATCGAAGGGCTTCATCTGCACGTTGAGCGTCACGTAGCCGGTGTGCAGCTGGCCGCCTTCCACGATCATGCCGGCGTACTTGGGGTTGTTGCGGATCTCGAGGAACTTGGCCGGCGGGATGCCGTCGCCGGCCACGTCTGCCTCGCCCTTCTCGAGCTTGAGGATGGCCGTCATGGGCTCCAGGCCCACCTGGAAGGTGATCTGGTCCAGCTTGGGCACGCCGGGCACGAAGTAGTCGGGGTTCTTCTTGAACACCAGCTGCTGGCCGAGCTTCCATTCAGCCACGGTGTAGGCGCCCGAACCCACCGGCTTCTTGCCGAAGTCCTTGCCTGCCTTGTCCACCGCCTCCTTGGGCACCACCGAGGAGAAGTTGAGCGCCACGATGTGCAGGAAGGTGGCGTCGGGACGCGACAGCGTGAACTGGATAGTGGCGGGATCCACCACCTTGATGCCCTTCACTTCCTTGGCCTTTCCCTTCTTGAAGGCGTCCATGCCGGCGATCTGGTCGTAGAAGCCGGCGCCAGGGCTCTCGGTCTTGGGGCTGTTGGTGCGCTCGAAGGAATACTTCACGTCCTGAGCCACCACCTCGCGGCCGTTGTGGAACTTCACCCCCTTGCGCAGCTTGAAGGTGTAGGTGAGGCCGTCCTTGGAGATGTCGTAGCTTTCCGCCAGGCTGGGCACCAGCTCGGTGGTGCCGGGCTTGTAGTCCAGCAGCCGCGAGAAGATGCTCTTGATCATGGACCAGTTCACCCAGTCGTAACCGATGGCGGGATCGAGGGTGACGATGTCGTCCTTGTAAGTGACGATGATGCTGCCGCCGGGCTTGCCCTCTTCCGCACTGGCGGAGAAAGCCGCCGGCAGCGCGAAGGCAGCGGCGAGCGCGGCGATGAGGATGCGACGTTTCATGGGAAAGCTCCTTGGGGTCAGGATTGTTGTGGTGTCACGGCGCCGTGCGAAGCTTGATGCGCGGATCGACGAAGGGCGCCACCACGTCGGCCAGCAAATTACCGAGAATGATCGCCACGGCCGCCACCAGAGTGACCCCCATGATGATGGGGATATCCACCTGCTGAATGGCCTGCCATGCCAGCTGGCCGATGCCTGGCCAACCGAACACCGATTCCACCACTACTGCCCCACTCATGAAAAGCCCCACGTCGATGCCGATCATGGCCACGATGGGAAGAAGGGCATTGCGCAGCGCGTGCACCAGCAGCACCCGCCACTCCGGCGCCCCCTTGGCCCTCGCCGTTCGGATGTAGTCCTGGGTGAACACGTCGATCAGGCACGAGCGCACCATGCGCGCATACCAGCCCGCGCCCAGCAGCCCCAGCGTGAGCGCCGGCAGCACCAGGTGGCGCGCTTCGCCGTAGCCGCCCACGGGAAACCAGTCGAGCCGCACCGCGAACACGTACAGCAGCAACATGGCGGCCACGAACTGCGGCGTGGATACGCCCACGAAGGAAGCCACCATGCTGGCGTTGTCCAGCCTCGAGCCACGCTTCACCGCTGCCACCACGCCGATGGCGACACCCATGAGCAGTTCGCAGGCGATGGCCGCCATCATGAGCAGCAGACTGGCGGGCAGGCGCGCGGCGACGATTTCACTGACCTCGGTTTTCTGCGCGTAACTGCGACCCAGGTCGAGCTGCGCCAGCCCGGACAAATACCGGCCGTACTGCACGTGCAAAGGCTGGTCGAGACCGAGCTGCTCGCGGATCACTTGCACCGTCTCGGCCGTGGCACTGCGCCCGGCGATCTGGCGCGCGGGATCGGCCGGCATGACGTACAACAGCACGAAGGTGATCAGGCTCACGCCCAACAGCAGCAGCAGCGCCTGCCCCACGCGCCCGGCGAGGTAGCGCGCCATCAGGCCTGCCTCGCGCGCAAGGTGGGATCGAGCGCCTCCCGCAGCGCGTCGCCCAGCAGGTTGAAGGCCACCGCCATGGCCACGATGGTGGCGCCGGGGATGAACACCAGCCAGGGCGCGGTGGTGAAATAGCTCTGGTTCTCGAAGATGATGTTGCCCCAGGAGGGCGTGGGCGGTTGCACGCCGATGCCCAGGTAGGACAGGGTGGCCTCCAGCAGCACGGTGGTGGCGATGCCCAGCGTGCCCCACACCACGATGGTGGGTACCAGGTGCGGTACCACATGGCGAAACAGGATGCGCACCCGCGATGCGCCCAGGCTGCGCGTGGCCTCGATGAACTCGCGTTCGGTAAGCGACACCGTCTGGGTGTAGATCACCCGCGCGATCTGGACCCAGTTCACCATGGCGATCACCAGGGCCACGATCCACAGGCTGGGGGTGAACACCGCCGCCAGCACGATGGCCAGCAGCAGCGCCGGAAAGCACATCATCAGGTCGGTGAAGCGCATCAGCGCGTTGCCGGCAAAGCCGCGCACATAGCCAGCGGTGACGCCCACCAGGGTGCCGATGAGCAGCGCCACACCGTTGGCCACCACCCCGATCACCAGCGAGGTCTGGGCGCCCCAGATCACCCGCGAAAACAGGTCCCGTCCCAGCAGGTCGGTACCGAACCAGTACTTCGCGCTGGGAGGAAGCGGCGCCCCCTCGAGGGTGAGGCCATCGAAAAACGTTTCCTCTGGCGAATAGGGCGCGAACCAGGAGGCACCCGCCGCCAACACCAAAACCGACAAAACGAAAAAAGCGGCCGCGAGCGCGGTCTTTCTGGAAAACAATGCCTTCATAAGGGATATGTCCCGAAGACGACGGATATGGTGAGCACCGGCGACCAGCATGCCCGACCGCGCACGAGCGCCACGGGCCGACCCCGCCCTTGGACAGCCAACCGGCAAGGGCTCCTGCATCGTTTCCCGTTCAGGCGTCGCCAGCGTTTGTATCCGACATTACGCTGCACTGCAATACCGTAGAGCAATCTCACGGGTCCGCCAACCCTAAAGTTTCCCGCAGATCGGCAGATAAAACGCTCATCAGAGTTGGTCCCCGCCATCGAGGCCTCGTCCGATCGAGCCGGCACAGTGCCCGCGCGACCGATATCACCCCACTGGGCAGGGGCTGAACCCGGTGTCATCGGTACCCTCAACAACCCGATTCAATCCCCGTCAACCAAGCCAAACGGCGCGGGCAGCTTGCTCTGTCCGCAGCCATAACCGTCGGTACTCGATCCAACGGCACAGCCCAGGCTACGAACCGCATACGCGCGCCGTCGGCAGCAAATGAACCCAGGGATACCCGCCTCCAGCGAGCACGAAGCGCCGCACCCGGACTCCCGGGTAACGCTGCTCAACGAGGTTCGGCGTCAAGCAGCCGAGCGGCTCGGCCAGGGCATCGCCCGCGCCTTGCAGACGGTAACCGCAGAGTTGGACGCCCTCGACCGGGCATGCGCACCCGGCGATGGGCGTCACCATGATCTCGGCCTCGCCAATGCCTGGCGCGAGCTGCGCGACACCATCGAGGCGCGCGTGCAAAAGCGTCTCGAGGAGGCTTTCCAGCAGTGCGTTCGTGGAACGCGGCCGAGTCCGCACGCTTTCTCGGAAACCCGCGCCGCCTGGACCGAACTGTCGCTCATGGCCGATGGCGACCTTGAGGAGACCGTGCGCCTGGGCGACATGGCCGGGCGCCTGCGCGACGGCGCCGATGAGGAACTCGCCGCCTTCGACCAGCGCATGGCATGGTTGATCCCAGTGCAGCACCCTCGTCCCGAGGACAACCCGCTCGGGCCCGAAACCATCTGCGATGCCCTGCGCGCTTCCCTCACCCTGGTGCGGGGCGACCGCACATTGCGCCTGCTGCTGATTGCGGCTTTCCAGCACGCGCTGAGCGAAACCCTTCTGCCCCTCTACCAGAGCCTTAACGGCCTGTTGCGCCAGAACGGCGTGCTGCCGCACATCCGTTATGGCGACACGAAGAAACCCGTTCCAGGCAACGGCCCTGGTACCGGACCGCGTGTCACGAGCGCCGCCGTTGCGACGGAGGACGCAAACCTCGCCGCCCTGCTCAAGCGGGTACTGATGGCCATGGACGCCCGGCCAGCAGCGACTCCGGGAGAGGCCCTCAGGCCTGCGCCCTCGCCAGTCACCAGCCATGGCGTTGCGGCCGATATCCAGCCCCCTACGCAACCACTTGCGCCACCCGAGGTGATGACCGGGAAGCCCGCGCACGCACCCCGGGGCGAGTTGCTGCACGCCCTCGCCCTGGCGGAGCGCGGCGAGCGTTTCGCCGCGGATCGGGAAGTGCTCGAAGCACTGCAATGGAAGGAGGATTCGCAACGGGCCCCCGGGGCAGCCCACGAGCCTGGCGAATCGTCCCTGAGCAGCCCGGGCGAAGCCCAGCCGGTCAACGCGCTGCGCAAGCTCGGCCGGACGCCCCTCGCCGCTCGGCTGGACCCCATGGATGCACTGACCCTGGACATGGTGGCGCTGCTGTTCGAGCAAATCGTGGCCGACACGCGAATCACCCCGCCCATGAGGATGCTCATCCATCGCCTGCAGGTTCCCGTCCTCAAGGCGGCGCTGCTGGACCGAACCTTTTTTTCAGTCCCCGACCATCCGGCGCGGCGAACCCTGGACCTGCTGGGAAACATCTCCCGCACCGTGGGAGACCGGCTTCCGGCCTCCGGCGCACTCTCGCAACGCCTCGAGGCCTTGGTGGAACGCACCTCACGGGAATTCGATGGCGACCTGGGCGTGTTCCACCGTGCCACGACCGAACTCCACAGTCTGTGGCGCAACGCCACATTGGCTGCCAGACGGCATGCCCAGCGCGTTCAGGAACGCGAGCGCCTGGACACAGCCCGCCAGTGCGCAAGCGATGCATTGCGTGCCCGCGTGGCTGGCCACGCGATTCCCCGCCCGGTGCTGCACTTCCTCGCCACGGAATGGCTGAAGCTCATGATCTTCACTTACGCCACCAGCGGTCCGGACAGCCGTGGCTGGCAAAACGCCCTCGAGACCCTGGAAAACCTGCTGTGGACGCTCACCCCCAAGCAATCGCTCCCGGAACGTCACCGTCTGGGATCACTGCTGCCCCAGCTGCTCAAGTCCCTGCACAAGGGCATGGCGGCAATTGGCACGGCTGAGCCGGTGAAGGAGCGCTTCATCGCTGCGCTCATGCGGGGTCATGCACGCACCATCGGCGCCGGAGCGCAGGAAGCAATCGAAGCCCCCGCCATCGCCGCCAAGCCCCCAGCTGCCGCTACTGCAGCACGCTCATCCACCAGCAAACCCGCGGCGGTGGCGGCGCTGCCCGTCGCGGGAAGCAACGCCACGCCACTCACCTTGGCCGAGAAGCATGGTGATTCGACCGCCACCGCGCCACTCACCTTGGCCGAGAAGCCTGTTGGCTCGCACTCCGCCATGGAAAAGAAGCCTGCGGCCTCGACTTCCACCGAGCCACACGCCGCGCCACCCGCCGTCACGGCAGAGGCCCCACCGATGGGCAAGCCGCAACCCGCGCGCGTCCCGGTGGCGATCGTCCAACCAGCACCCCCTGCCGCCACCCCACGGAATGTTCCACCAGCAGCTCCCGCGGTCACGGTGCCCAACCCCTTCGGTGATGGCGAGATCGAGTTCGAAGAGGTGTCCTTTGGCGAATCCGCCGCCCCCGTTACTGCGGCCCCTGCCGACCGGCATACCCAGGCCGTCGCCAAGCTGCGCGAGGGTGACTGGATCGAACTGCGCGAGGAGTCGGACAGCGCGCCCGTGCAGGCACGCCTGTCCCACGTGGACAACCAGCGCGGCGCATACCAGTTCGCCGACCGCAAGGGCCAGCGGATCGCCGAGTATTCCCTCTTCCAGTTGACTTGCGAGCTGCGCAGCGGCCGCATCGTGCTGCTGGACAGCGCGCCGACACCAGGGCGTGCCGCCAGCACCTTGGGCGGTCTGCTTCGCAAAGGCGGCGGGCGGTCGGCCTGAACATCGGATCCCGCACGCCGCCCCGGCGCAGGGCTGGGGCTTGCGCGGCGTGCATCTCCCGTGGTCCACTTGAAAGCATGTTCATCGTGGTTCGCATCGGTTTTGCTTCGCACCGGGCTCGCCCACACCCGCGCCTGGCCTCAGGCCGCGAGCGCTGATCGGTATCTCCCTGCCTGGCGGCGTCGATCCGTTGTCGGCATGCACCTTCACTGCTCTCCCGCCTCAAGGCGCCCAGATGGCGCAGACCACACCATGACGCATCGCACCGACGACCTTCGCATCCGTGGCATCAAGGAGCTTGCCCCGCCCTCGCACCTGCTGCGCGAGTTTCCCTGCAGCGACCGCGCCGCAGACTCCGTCGAGGCCGGCCGCCGCGCCGGACATCGCATCCTGCACGGCATGGAAGATCGCCTGCTGGTGATCGTGGGCCCCTGCTCCATCCACGACCCGGCCGCGGCGCGGGAGTATGCCGGCCGGCTTCTGGAGCAGCGCCACCGGCATGCCAGCGAGCTGGAAGTGATCATGCGGGTCTACTTCGAAAAACCGCGCACCACTGTGGGCTGGAAGGGGCTCATCAACGACCCTGACTTGAACGGCAGCTTCGACATCAACAAGGGCCTGCGCGTGGCGCGCGAGCTGCTCCTGGACATCAACGAGCTGGGCCTGCCGGCGGGCTGCGAGTTCCTGGACATGATCACGCCGCAGTACAGCGCCGATCTGGTGGCCTGGGGCGCCATCGGCGCTCGCACCACCGAGAGCCAGGTACATCGCGAGCTCGCCTCGGGCCTGTCGTGCCCGGTGGGCTTCAAGAACGGCACCGACGGCAACGTGCGCATCGCCGTGGACGCCATCAAGGCCGCCCAGCAGCCGCATCACTTCCTCAGCGTCACCAAGGCGGGCCATTCGGCCATCGTGGCCACCACCGGCAATGAAGACTGCCACGTCATCCTGCGCGGCGGCAGCAAAGCGCCGAATTTCGATGCCGCCAGCGTGCGCGCCGCCTGCGACGAACTAGCCCGCGCCGGACTCGGGCAACGGGTGATGATCGACGCGAGCCACGCCAACAGCCAGAAAAGCCCCCAGAACCAGATCCCCGTCACCCTCGACATCGCTGGCCAGGTGGCCAGCGGCGAGGCGCGCATCGTGGGCCTGATGGTGGAGAGCCACCTGGTGGCTGGCCGCCAGGACCTGGTGCCCGGCGCCGCGCTCACCTATGGCCAGAGCATCACTGACGGCTGCATTGGTTGGGAAGACACCACCCGCCTGCTGGATGCGCTGGCGCAGGCGGTGCAGGCGCGGCGCAAGGCGCAGGCGAGCGGCGAGGCGGCCTGAGCGCCCGCGAGGGTGCCGCGCCATGGCGCACCCTGGGTGAGCCGCTGTTGCACCGATACCGTCTGCCAGCGCTCCTGCGGCGCCCGGTCATGAGGGCAGCGCCGTGAGCCAGCCCGTTGGCCGCCAGGGCCGCCTCAAGGCTGGCAACGCCCACGGCACGGTGGCGGCGGCCTTCGGCCGCAGCTACCTCGTGGCCCTCGACGAAGGCGAAACCATCACCTGCTTCCCGCGGGGCAAGCGCAGCGAGATCGCCTGCGGCGACCGGGTGCTGGTGGCGCCCACCGCCCCGGGTCAGGGGGTCATCGAGGCGGCCGACCCGCGCTCGTCGCTGTTCTACCGTGCCGACAGTCATCGCCAGAAGCTGATCGCCGCCAACGTCACTCAGGTGGTGGTGGTGCTGGCGGCCTCGCCCAGCTATCACGAGGAACTGCTCAACCGTTGCCTAGTGGCCGCCGAGCACGCCGGCATCGGCGCGCTCATCGTGCTCAACAAGTCCGACCTGGATGGCGCTGCACGCGCGCTGCAATCGCTGCAGCTCTACGCCGGGCTCGGCTACGGCGTGCTGCCGCTGGAAGCACGCCGCGATGTGACGGCGTTGCGCCATCGGCTGGAAGGCCATGCCAGCGCGCTGGTGGGCCAGTCGGGGATGGGCAAGTCCACCATCATCAACGCCCTGCTGCCGAGCGCCGGGGCCGCCACGGCGGAGATCTCCGTGGCACTGGACTCCGGACGCCACACCACCACCCATGCCCGCTTGTACCGCCTCGGCCCGCGCAGCAGCGTGATCGATTCGCCCGGCATGCAGGAGTTCGGCCTGCACCACCTCTCGGTGCAGGACGTGGACCACGCCTTCGTGGAATTCCGGCCGTTCCTGGGCCAGTGCCGCTTCGCCAACTGCCGCCACCAGGGGGAGCCGGGTTGCGCCCTGGATGGGGCAGTGCTGTCGGGCGCGGTAAGCGCGCGGCGGCTGGAGATGTACCGCCGCATCGCCCCGGCGCTGTGAAGGCCGCGCCAGGCGCGGCGGGCCGCTTCACCCCGCCCAGTTGGCGAGGGTGAGCAGGCCGATGAGCAACAGCCAGAGCACGAGGGCCCGCCACACCAGGCCGCGTGCACCCTGCATGTGCTCCACGTCGGCCTCCTCACCCAGGCCCAGCTCCGGGCGCAGCGCCACCGAGCCGTCCAGGTGCAGCGCCTCGCCCAGCCGGACGCCGATGGCACCGGCACCGGCAGCGAGCACGATGCCCTCGCCGCGGTCGGGCCAGGCGGCAGCCTGGGTGCGCCAGCAATACACCGCATCCTCGAAGTCGCCCACGATGGCGAAGGACAGCGCTGTCAGGCGCACGGGCAACCAGTCCAAGGCGCGGAAGGCGTCGCCAGCGAAGCTGCCGAAGTTCTGCATGATGGCCTCGCCCGAGCCGGCCCAGCGCCGCTCCAGGCGCGCCGACAGGGCGTAGAGCAGCGCGCCACCGGGCCCCGACAACAGCGTGCCCAAGGGGCCTGGCAGCAGCGTGCCGAAGAGCGCCGGCAGGAACACGAACCAGGCCATCACACCGAAGGCATAGCGATGGGAAGCCGCCAGACCGCCCTCGATGGCCGCCTTGGCCACCTCGGCGGAGCTGAGCTCGGCGGCAGGCTGACCGCGCCAGGCGGCCAGCTGGCGGCGCGCCTCGTCGAGCTGGTCGGCGCGCAGCGACTCGAGCACCTCCCCATAACCGCGGCTGAACCGCCGCAGACCCATGGTGAAGTGCAGCACCGCCACGCTCCACGCCAGCCCGAGCAGCGCGTGCGCCGACGACAAAAGCAGGAACACCACTTCCCCGGCCACCACCAGCGGCACCACCGCCGCCAGCCAGCCAAACACGCCATGGCTGCGCTGGCCGGCGTTGCAGCCGCGCGCCACCGCATCGGCCCATCGGTCGAGCAGCCGCCCCACCGGGCCGGCGGGGTTGGGGGCGAGCACCTGCTCCAAGAGCAAGGCGATGATGAGGGAGAACAGGGCCACGGGAGAGAGGCGGGAGCCGCGCGCGAGGGTTGTGCCCGTCAGTCCAGGTAGCGCAACGCGCCGCGCGCCGCCAGCTCGGCCTCGTTCCAGAAGGCGAGCTTCTCGCCGCCCTTCACCCGCGCCTCGGCCTGCGCCTCCTTTTGCCGCACCACCTCCAGTTGCCGCGCCACCGCTTCGGCCTGGGCGAGGGGCACCACCACCACGCCGTCGCGATCACCCACCACGATATCGCCCGGATTGACATGCACGCCGCCGCAGGTGACGCCGCAATTCACCTCTCCGGGTCCGTGGGGAAAGCCGGCGTTGGGGCAATGGCCGCGGGCGAACATGGGCAAACCCGAGGCCAGCAGCCCGGGCACGTCGCGCACCAGGCCGTCGCACACCACACCCTCCACGCCGATACGCTTGGCCCACAGCGCCCACAGGTCGCCCACGGTAGCGGCGGTGTCGTTACCCGCCGTGGCCACCACGATCACATCGCCCGGCTGCACGTGGTCCAGCGCGGCCATGCACGCCAGGATGTCTATGGGAGCGCAGTAGGCCGTCACCGCCGGCCCGCAGATGCGCATGCCGGGGTCGAGGGGCTTGATGGAATGGTGCAGGCTGCCCATGCCGTTGCGCGCATCGGTCACGAAGCCGGTGGGCGCGTGGCGAAACGCATCGAGCAACGCCGCCGGGGGCCGCGGGATATTCCGCCGGATGGTGAGGGCCACGGGACTTCCGATCATCTTGCCGTCTCCTGGCGCGGCGGACCAGGCGCCCCCGCGGTGCCGTCAATCGTAGCGCAGTCGGAGACGCGCACCCGCCGCAGTGGTCGCAGGGCCGGCCGCTCAGCGGGTCAGGCGCAGGTACAGGCCGGGCAGTTTTTCCGGCAGCCGGTTCACGTGGTCCACCACCATGAAGTTGCGGCTCCCGAAGATGCGGCTCACGTAGGCATCGGCCTTGGGGTCGACGCTCATGCAGTAGGTAAGCACGCCCTGACGGCTCGCTTCCTCCACGGCCTTCTTGGCATCGAACATGAGGTACTGGCGGTCGTGCACGTCGACGTCGTGGGGCTCGCCATCGGTGATGAGCAGGATCAGGCGGCGCTCGGCGGCGCGCCCGCCCAGCCAGCGCGCGCCATGGCGGATGGCTGCGCCCATGCGGGTGGAGAGGCTGCCGCGCATGCCCGCCAAACGCGCCCGGGCGAGATCGTCTAAGGGGGCGCCGAAGTCCTTGAAGCGCAGGTAGTTCACTTCCTCGCGGCCGTTGGAGCAAAAGCCGTGCACGGCGAAGCTGTCGCCGATCTTCTCCATGGCCGTGGACAGCAGCACCGTGGCCTCGCGCGCGAGCGACAGCACGCTCGCGTTGCAGGCCTTCACCAGGTCGTTGGTGGATTCAGACAGGTCCAGCAGCACCAGCACCGCCAGGTCGCGGTCGCGGCGCTCCACGCGCACGTGCACGCGCGGGTCGGGCGTGCGCCCCTGGCGAAGGTCGCTCACGGCGCTCACCAGGGCGTCCAGGTCGAAGCGGTCGCCGTCCATCTGCTTGCGCAGCTTCACCGGCCTGCGCACCAGGCTGCCGCGGATCAGGCGGTCCAGGCGCTCCAGCAGGTCGGCGTTGCGCAGCAGGATGTCCTCCACCACCGCCGCGTCGCCCACCGGGGCGTGCCGCTCCAGCACCGTGGCCCACTGCGGCCGCGACAGGCCGATGAGGTAATCCCATTCCGGATGCTTCACCACCCGCACTGCGTCCACGGCCTCGCCCGCCTCGCCGCCGCCCGGGGCGTCCTCGCCCACCGGCTTCATGCCCGCGTCGGTGGCATCGTCGCGCTGCTCCTCCACGGTCTGGGCGTCCGGGTCGTCCACGGGATCGGGCTGGGCCAGCATCACCTCCTCGGCCAGGGCCGTGTCCTCGGGTTCGCCGTCGGGCTCCCACAGGAAGGCGTTGTCGTCGCGGTACAGCGGCTCAATCACCCATGTCTTGGCGTTGAACTGCAGGCGCATCTGGCCGATGTCGTTACCCAGCAGCGAGCCCAGCCGGCGAGGCATGCCCGTGTCGGCGAGGTCGCTGGCGGGATCGAAGAACAAGCGGCGCGCCTTCTGCACCCAGGGGCTGTCGTCCTGGAAGCCGGGGTCGAGCAGCGCGCGCGCCAGGCGCACGGCCAGTCCGGCGAAGGTGGCTGTGCCCTCCTCGGCTCGCGCCTCGTGGAATTGGAGCCACAGGCGGCGCAGGCCCGGCATCTGCCGGCAGGCCAGCAGTTCCACGCGGGCATCCTCGATCAAACCCACCAGCACCGTCTGGATGGGCCGCAGGCCGCCGCGCTTCATGGGCGTGCGCGGCGAGAAGGCCAGGTGCGCTGCCGCGTGCGCCACCGTGGCGCGGTACAGGTCGGCACCGCGCTCACCCGAGGCCGCCCGCCAGGCGTCGGGCAGGTGGACACCCACGTTGGAGAGGTAGGCGCGGCTCTGCTGCAGGGTGACGTGGAAGGGCCGCAGCTCCGTGCCTTCGTTCCACAGGGCGCGAAGGCCCAGCACCAAGCGCCGGCGCAGGTCGGAGAACTGCACCCCGCCCTCGGCGCGCAGGAAAAAGCGCGACTCGGGTGTGCGCAGGTCGAACCAGCCCTCCTGGGCGAACGGGTCGCGGGCATGGGCCTGAACACCCATAAGCGCCCAGGTGCGCAGGTCGCTCACCGAGAGGCTGGCCAGCAGCAGGTCCAGGTGGCCGAGCATGGGCTTCACGCCCTGCGGCGACTTCTCGGCCACGGTCTGCACGACCGCCAGGAACTCGGCGAAGCGACGCGGCTCGCGCAGGCGGCGCGCGGCCACCGGCGCGGCGGCGAACAGCGCCTCCATGGTGGCCTGGCTGGAATAGCCGTACACCGCCAGCGCGGTTTCCAAGAGGCCGTCCATGGCCTCCGCGCCCAGCTCCCGGGCCACCCGCGGCGCCTCGCGCAGGAAGGTGACGATGGCCGCCCAGGTGACGCCGATGGATTCGAGGCTGCGCACGGCGCGCAGGTAGGACTCGCGCCCGCGGGCGCCGAGGCAGGCGCGCGCCTCCGGCCAGGCGGCGCGCACCAGCTCCAGCTGCTCGCGGCCCAGGCCGGCGAGCAGATCGCGGTAGTCGTCGAGGTCGGCGCCCCGGCCGTTCATCGGCGCCCCGCGAGCGGGCGCACCGGCGCCCGCGGGTTGCGCGTGCCCGGCGGCCTGGCGAGGCGCCTGCCGCCGCCGCGCAGGCACGAAGCAGGCACACCGGGCGCCCCGGCGCCAACCGCGGCGCGCATCAGAAGAAGGTGGTCACCACCGACTCCAGGGCGTCGCGCATGTCGGGGTCGTCGGTGATGGGCTTGACCAGCGTCACCCGGCAGGCGGACACCGGGTCGATGCCGCGCGCGATGAGCCACCCGGCGTGGATGAGCATGCGGGTGGACACGCCCTCCTCCAGGCCATGGCCCTTGAGATTGCGCGTCTTCTCGCCCACCGACACCAGACGCCCGGCGATCTCGCCCGATACGCCCGCCTCGTGGGCCACAATCTCGATCTCGGTGTCGCGCGCCGGGTAGTGGAAGTCGAGCGCGCCGAAGCGCTGCTTGGTGGACTGCTTGAGATCCTTGAGGATGCTCTGGTAGCCGGGGTTGTAGGAGATCACCAGCTGGAAGTCGGGGTGGGCATGGACGAGCTCGTTCTTCTTCTCTAGCGGCAGGCTGCGCCGGGCGTCGGTGAGCGGGTGGATCACCACCGCCGTGTCCTGGCGCGCCTCCACCACCTCGTCCAGGTAGCAGATGGCGCCATGGCGCGCGGCCAGGGTGAGCGGCCCGTCCTGCCAGCGCGTTCCCTGGGCATCGAGCAGGTAGCGCCCCACCAGGTCGGAGGCGGTCATGTCCTCGTTGCAGGCGAGGGTGACGAGCGGCTTGCCGAGCTTCCAGGCCATGTACTCCACGAAGCGCGTCTTGCCGCAGCCGGTGGGGCCCTTGAGCATCATGGGCATGCGCGCGGCGTAGGCGGCCTCGAACAGGGGGATCTCGTCGGCCACGGGCCGGTAGTAGGGCTCGGCGGAGATGCGGTACTGGTCGATGACGCCGGGCGTCTCGTTGGGCAGGCTCAGGTTGCTCATGCAGGGCTCCAGGGAAATCGGTGCGGCGCTCACTTGCGCCGCGGCCCAGGCGGGGCACCGGTGGCGAGAACGCGCACGGCGACGAAGGCGGCGTGCAGCACCGCGCGCAGCGCGATGGCGTCGCGCGCCAGCACCCGCAGCCAGGCGCCGGCGCCGTTGGGCAGCAGCGAGGCCCCCGCCCAGGCGTCGGGGCTCGCCTCGAGACTGCTGCGCAGCGCCTCCAGCGCGCGGGCAGGATCGGCGCGATGCACGGCCAGCAGCGTGCCCTGCAAGGGGAAAGGCCCGTGCACGCCAGGCTGGCCCGACAGCACCGACTCGCCGGTGACGCGGAAGCGGTCGAGGACCAGCAGTTCTCCACCCTCGTCCTCCACGCGAGTCTCGGCGCGCAGCCAGTGGAAGGGCGCGCGGGCGCCAGCGGGGTCGTGCAGGAGGAAACCCTCGGAGGCGAGCACGGTGGCATCGGCCGCAGCGCGGATGGTGAGGCGCGTGTCCAGGCGCGCCGTGGGAAACAGGATCAGAGGGTCGGGCAGCCACTCCAGCAGCGCTCCCGGCGCGGCGTGCAGCACCATCTCCTGGTGTGCTTCTCCCTCGGGCATGGCGTGCACGATGGTGGAGGCGCCGGTGGTGAGGTGCGCCTGGGCGCCGGCGCCGGCGCTCGCGGCCAGGCCGAGGCGCTCGTGCTGGAACAGCCCGCCCGCGCAGGACTGCACGTACACGGTGGCAAAGCCGGCCGGATCGCCGGCGGCGTGAAGCACCCTTCCCACGTGGAAGGGGTAGGCCGCGTGCTGGCGGCGCAGGAACGTGGTGCCGTCCCCGCCCCGGGCGAACGCCAGGTTCACCTGCCGAGGCAGACGGGTGAGAGGCGCACCCTCGGCATCGAGCCTATCGGCCGTCAAAGAGCACCTCCCGCGCGATGGTCTCCACCACCGCGTCCACGCCCTCGCCCGTGGCGCAGTTGGTGAGCAGGACGGGGCGGCCGCCCCGCACCTCGTCGGCCTCGCGCCGCATGCGCGGCAGGTCGGTGCGGGTGTAGGGCGCAAGGTCGGTCTTGTTGATCACCAGCAGGTCGCAGGACAGCACGCCCAGGCCGCGCTTGCGCGGGATGTCGTCGCCGCCGGCCACGTCGATGACGAACAGCCAGTAGTCCACCAGGTCGAGAGAAAAGGACGAGGCGAGGTTGTCCCCGCCGGACTCGATGAGGATCAGCTCGAGCCCGGGGAAGCGGCGGTCCAGTTCGTCCGCCGATTGCATGTTGAGCGTGGGATCCTCGCGGATGGCGGAGTGGGGGCAGGCGCCGGTCTCCACCGCCAGCACGCGCTCGGGGGCGATGAGGCCGCTGCGGCGCACCCGCTCGGCATCCTCCTTAGTGGCGATGTCGTTGGTGATGACCGCGATATCCGTGCCCCGCGCCAGGAAACGCGGAATCAGCTGCTCCAGCAGCGCGGTCTTGCCCGAGCCCACCGGACCGCCTATCCCCACGCGGGCGGCAGTCCTGGGGCGGTTGCCCTGCACGGCCGGCCCTAGGCCGGCGGCGATGTCGTTCATGGGTAAGCCTCCGCTTCGGATCGCTCAGCGCAGCATATACCGCTGGGCCAGCGGCACCACGCTCGCCGGCTCGCAGCCAATCACCTTGCCGTCGATCATGACCTGGAAGGTCTGGGGATCGACGCTGATGTTGGGGCAGACGTCGTTGTGCAGCATGTGGGACTTGTTGAGCTTGCGCGTGCCGCGCACCGGGAGAATCTGTTTCTTCAGGCCCAGCCGGCCGGCGATGTCCGCCTCGATGGCGAGCTGGTTGACGAAGCAAGCCGACAGCGGCTTCTTCGCCTCGCCGAACGCCCCCCATTGCGGGCGCATCAGTAGCGGCTCGCAGGTCATGAGCGAGGCCGCGGAGTCGCCCATGGCGGCCCAGGCGATGAAGCCGCCCTTGACCACGAGCTCAGGCTTGATGCCGAAGAACGCGGGCCGCCACAACACGATGTCGGCCATCTTGCCCTTCTCCAGCGACCCCACGTGCTGGTCGATGCCGAAGGTGCGGGCGGCGTTGATGGTGTACTTGGCGATGTAGCGCTTGATGCGCTCGTTGTCGCCGATGCGGGTGGTCTCGGTGGACAGGCGGCCGAACTGGTCCTTCATTTTGGAGGCCAGCTGCCAGGTGCGGCAGATGACCTCGTTGATGCGGCCCATGCCCTGGCTGTCCGAGCCCAGTCCGGAGATGGCGCCCATGTCGTGCAGCACGTCCTCGGCGGCGATGGTCTGGGCGCGGATGCGGCTCTCGGCAAAGGCCACGTCCTCCGGCACCGCCGGGTTGAGGTGGTGGCACACCATGATCATGTCGAGGTGCTCGTCGAACGTGTTCACGGTGTAGGGATTGGTGGGGTTGGTGGACGAGGGCAGCACGTTCATCTGCCCCACGCAGCTGATCATATCCGGCGCGTGGCCGCCGCCGGCCCCCTCCACATGGTACATGTGGATGGTCCGGCCCTTGACGGCGGCCATGGTGTCTTCCAGGAAGCCCGACTCGTTGAGGGTATCGGTATGTAGCTGCACCTGGAAATCCAGCTCGTCCGCCACCGACAGGGCGGTGTCGATCACCGCGGGCATCGCCCCCCAGTCCTCGTGGATCTTCACGCCCACGCAACCGCCGGCGATCTGATCGTAGATGGAACGCGGCTTGGAGGTGTTACCCCGACCGAGGAAGCCGAAGTTCATGGGCCACTGCTCGGCCGCCTGCAGCATCTTGCCCACGTTCCAGGCGCCGCCGCAGTCGATGCCCACGGTGATGGGCCCGAGGGAGCCGCCCAGCATGGTGGTCAGCCCGGAGGAGATGGCGTGCTCCACCAGCTGGGCGGAGTCGAAGTGCACGTGCAGATCGATGCCGCCGGTCGTGGCGATGAGCCCTTCGCCGTCGCGCACCGTGGTGGCGGCGCCGCAGATCATTTCCGGGTGGACGCCGTCCATGGTGGCCGGATTGCCGGCCTTGCCGATGCCCACGATCCTGCCGTCCTTGATGCCGATGTCGCCCTTGACGATGCCGAGGACGGGATCGATGACCACCACGTTGGAGATGAGCATGTCGAGCGAGCCGGCGGCGCTGTCGTAGCCGGGCACGAGGCCGAGGCCATCGCGCAGCGTCTTGCCGCCGCCGTGGAGGCACTCGTCACCGGGCACGGAGAAATCGTGCTCGATCTCGGCGATCAGCGAGGTGTCGCCCAGCCGAACGCCGTCGCCCTTGGTGGGCCCATAAAGCTGCGCGTATTCCTTCCTGGAAATCCTGGCCATCTCAAGCCCCCTTGTAGCCGCGGCTGCGCGCGAGCTGCAGCGACTGTTCCTTGACGATGTCGCTCCGGGTGGAGCCGTTGGTCAGGCTGTTGAGGCCGTGAATCTCGCCGGTGCCGCCGAACAGCACCAGCGTGACCTCTTTCTCCTCCCCGGGCTCGAAACGCACGGCGGTGCCGGCGGGAATGTCCAGGTGCATGCCGAAGGCCTGGGCACGATCGAACTCGAGCGCCCGGTTGGCTTCGAAGAAGTGGTAGTGGCTTCCGATCTGGATGGGCCGGTCGCCGGTGTTGCGCGCCCGCAGCGTGGCCTTGCGGCGCCCGGCGTTGATCTCGATGTCTCCCTCGGCGGGGATGATCTCCCCGGGCACCGGCACTGCCTCCAGGGGCTTGCGCCCGGGGCGAATGGGATCGTGCACGGTCACGAGTTTCGTGCCGTCTGGAAAGGTGCCCTCGACCTGCAGGATCGGCATCATCCCGGCCACGCCCGGCATGACATCGTCGGTGGTGAGCAAGGTCGAACCGAAGGCGATGAGTTCCGCGACCGACCTGCCCTCGCGCGCGCCCTCGAGGATCTCGTCGGCGATGATGGCCGTGGCCTCGGGGTGGTTGAGTTTCAGGCCCTTGGCCCGGCGCTTTCGCGCCAGCTCCGCCGCGGTGTAGATGGTGAGCCGTTCGAGCTCGGTGGGTGTCAGCAGCATCGTTTTGTCTCCCTGTGTCGTCCTTGTTCCGGCCCCGCGCCGCCCCGGGCATCGACCCGCCGCCGGGCGCCCGCGCTGCCGCCCCGGGGCACCGAGAGCGCGCGCGGGCCTCAGCTGGCGAACAACCGCCCCGAGCCCGTCTCGTGCCGCATCATGGCGATCTCGGCCATGGGTGCGCTGCTGGCAATCTCCTCTACCGGCGGCGCGGGCCGCGCCGCCAGCGCCGCGATCTGGGCACGCCGCCCCAGCAGCACGCGCTGGGCATCCACATGGCCCAACACGCCCAGGCGCAACGCGGCGCTCACCAGGCCGGTGACAAGCTGGTGTGCCGACAGCGCCACGACTGCCTCGCGCCCGAGGCCGAAGGCGCGGCCAGCCCAGCCCTGCACCACCGCCAGGTTTCCCGGCGCCTCGCCGGCGGCCACCGCCTCGCGATACAGCGCTGCCTGCGGCGTGCGCAGTTCCTCGTGAACCTTCAGCAGGGCAGCGCCCAGGCGCCGGGCGCCCTCGCGGGCCTCGCGGGCGAGCGTGGCGGCATCCACCAGCCGGTCGATGGCGTAAACACTCTCCAGGTGATCGCCCGCCTCCCAGGCGGCCAGCAAGGCGGGCCGGTCGAAATGGGCCCAGCGGTGTTCGAGCTGCCCGGCCACGAATGCCTCCAGCCCGGCGCGATCCAGCAGGCGCTCGTTGCGTAGCGTCTCCAGGCCCCAGGAGAAAGCGTTGGCGCCGCTGGGGAAGAAGCTGTCGCCGAGCTGGAGCGCGGCGAGGGTGGCATCGAGCTCAGCCATGCCCCGCCACCCGCACCCGCCCATCACCCGTGAGCGCGGCGATGCGGACGAGATAGTCTTCGGCAGGGCCTTCCATGGACACGTGCAGCATGGTTCCCGCGAAGCGCACCTTCCAGTGCATGTTGCCGCAGAAATAGCCCAGTTCGATGGCAGCAGCGGTGTCGCGCGGCTCCAGAGCGAGCCACTGGGGCTCCTCGAGGCGCACCACCACGGCGCCTTGGTCATCCAGGCGCAGCACCGACCCGTTGGCGAGGCGTTCGCTGCGCTCGAGCAAGATGGCCGCTTCGGTGCCGCGGTCGGTGAATACGTGCAGGCGCCGGCGCGCGGTGTCGGCGCGGTTGAGGGTGACGTATTCCACCACGCCGCGGTGCGACAGCGCATGGAGCCGCTCTGCAGTGGCCGGATCCGAGGCGGAACCGACGATGGATGTGAGGCGAAGCATGGGACGGTGCAAGGGTGCGAAGGCGAGCCCGATGATAGATCCCGGGCCCCGTGGCCTCGCAACAGCGGCGGCCGCTCGAGCGGCCGCCGCGCTGCAACGGTTACTTGTGCACGGCTTCCTTGGTGGTGGGGATGCCGGGGATCGGGCACTCCTCCACGCCCACGGTATCGCGCGTGATGGCCTCCACCATCTCGCGGGTGCCCTCGGGGTCGGTGATCCACTTCTTGTAGAAGTCGTAGGGGCAGGCGGCCACGCCGTTGGCGTCCTCGCGGGAGTTGATTTTGCCCGTGTAGCCGCGGTGCAGCAGCTTGAAGAGGTGGTTCTGCGACTGGCCGGTCCGGCGCGCGTCGCGAATCAGCCCCTTGGAGAGCTGCGCGTACTGGATGCCGTATTCTTCTTCACCGCACTCGCCCAGCGTGCGGCCGTCGAAGCCCACGATGGCGGAGTGGCCGAAGTACGAGTACACCCCATCGAAGCCCGCGGCGTTCGCCACGGCCACGTAGACGTTGTTGGCCCAGGCCATGGCCTTGGCCATGATCACCTGCTGGTCCTTGGCGGGGTACATGTAGCCCTGGCAGCGCACGATGAGCTCGGCACCCTTCATGGCGCAGTCGCGCCAGATCTCGGGGTAGTTGCCGTCGTCGCAGATGATGAGCGACACCTTGAGCCCCTTGGGGCCTTCGGACACATAGGTGCAGTTGCCGGGATACCAGCCCTCAATGGGCACCCAGGGCATGATCTTGCGGTACTTCTGCACGATCTCGCCCTGGTCGTTCATGAGGATGAGGGTGTTGTAGGGCGCCTTGTTGGGATGGTCCTCGTGACGCTCGCCGGTGAGGGAGAACACGCCCCACACCTTGGCCTTGCGGCAGGCGGCGGCGAAGATCTCGGTCTCCTCGCCGGGCACCGTGGAGGCAGTCTCATACATCTCCTTCGAGTCGTACATGATCCCGTGGGTGCTGTACTCGGGGAAGATCACCAGGTCCATGCCGGGCAGGCCCACCTTCATGCCCTCGATCATTTCGGCGATCTTGCGGGCGTTGGCCAGCACCTCGGCCTTGGTGTGCAGCCGCGGCATCTTGTAGTTGACCACTGCCACGCCGACAGTATCGGCGCTGCTGGAAATGTCACCGTGTAGCATTTTTCACTCTCCTTCAGACTGTGGTTGAGTCGCTCGGGCGGGTGTGCCGCCAGGGAAATCCACGCTCGCGACGCCCTTGTCGCTGCGCGCTGTTGCAGCTCCGGACAGCCTGCTTGCCGCCGGCGCGTGATGCTGGTCAGATGGTGAGGAAGGCATGGATCTTCGCTGTATCCAGCTGGTCGCGCGGCGCCGCGTAGGCAAACTCGCCCTTCTCGATGATCAGGAAGCGGTCAGCCACTTCCATGGCGAAGGACAATACCTGCTCCGACACCAGCAACGCAAAGCCGCGCTCCTGCTTGAGCCGGGTGAGGGTGCGGGCGATGTCCTTGATGATGGAGGGCTGGATGCCCTCGGTGGGCTCGTCTAGCACCAGCACTTGGGGGTTGGACACCAGTGCCCGGGCAATGGCGAGCTGCTGCTGCTGGCCTCCCGACAGATTGCCGCCCTTGCGGGCGCGCATGTCGTGCAGCACCGGGAAGGTTTCGTAGATCCAGCCCGGCACGGTCTTGTCAGCCACATTCTCCATGCCGGTGAGCACGTTCTCCTCTACCGTGAGATAGGGGAAGATCATGCGGCCCTGGGGCACGAAGCCCATGCCTTGCGCCACGCGCTCGTAGCTGCGCGCCGCGCCGAGCTCGCGGCCATCCAGCACCACCTTGCCGCTGCGGGCCGGCAACAGGCCGATGAGCGACTTGAGCAGCGTCGTCTTGCCCATGCCGTTGCGGCCCATGATGGCGATGGACTCCCCGGCGGCGAGATCGAACCCCACGTCGCGAATCACGTGGCTGTCGCCGTAGAAAACGTTGAGTCCTGAAACGGAAAGCATCCAGGCGTCCTTTCAATGCCCTAGGTAGGTCTCGATGACCCGGGGGTCGGCCTGCACGTCGTCCATGCTGCCCTCGGCGAGCAGCTTGCCCTGGTGCAGCACCGTGACCTTGTGAGCGATCATGCGCACGAAGGCCATGTCGTGCTCGATCACCACCACCGAGCGGCCCTTGGTGATGCCGTTGAGCAATTCCGCCGTTTGCTCGCGCTCGCGGGCGCTCATGCCCGCCACCGGCTCATCCAGCAGCAGCAGTTCCGGATCCTGCATGAGCAGCATGCCGATTTCGAGCCACTGCTTCTGGCCATGGGACAGCAGCCCCGCCTTGGTGGAGAGCTGCTCGCGCAGGAAGATCTGGCTGGCCACGCCCTGAACCTTCCCCACCACGGCGGCATCGGGCCGGAAGAACAGCGAACCGAACACGCTGCGTTTCTTCGGCCAGGAGATTTCCAGGTTTTCGGCCACGGTCAGGTCTTCGTACACCGAGGGATTCTGGAACTTGCGGCCCACGCCGGCGCGGGTGATCTGGAACTCGATCATCTCGGTGAGTTCGAGGTTCTTGAACTTTACCGTCCCCGCGGTGGGCTTGGTCTTGCCGCAGATCATGTCGAGGAGGGTGGTCTTGCCCGCGCCGTTGGGGCCGATCACGCAGCGCAGTTCGTCCTGCTCCACGTAGAAGTTGAGACCGTCCACGGCCTTGAAGCCGTCGAAGGAGACGGTGAGGCCGTCTACCTGAAGGATGAGCGCGGCCATCTCAGGCGCCCCCGCCAGCGGCGCGCCCGCGCAGCCGGTCGAGCAGCCCGGCCAGCCCCGTGGGCAGGAACATCACCACCACCACGAACAACAGGCCGATGAAGTAGGGCCAGTACTCCACGAAATTCTCCGAGAAGAAGGTCTTGGCCCAGCCCACGATGAGCGCCCCGTACACCGCGCCCACCAGCGACAGCCGCCCGCCCACTGCTGCGTAGATGACCATTTCCACCGAGGGCACGATGCCCACCAGCGAAGGCGAGGCGAGACCCACCTGAATGGTGAACATGGCGCCGCCGATGGAGGAAAACAGCGCGGCCACCGCGAAGATGAAAGCCTTGAACAGCGCCGGGTCGTAGCCGGAAAAACGCACCCGGTCCTCGCGGTCGCGGATCGCCACCAATACCCGTCCCAGCCGGCTGCGCAGGATGAAGGCGCCGATGGCCACGCACAACAGCAGCAATCCGGCCGTGATCATGTACATGGTGACCTTGGAGCGGTCGTTGTCCAGGTCGTGGCCGAGGAAGGTCTTGAAGTCGGTGATGCCGTTCACGCCGCCCGTGTAGCCCTGCTGGCCGATGATGACGATAGCCATGATGGCCGACAGGGCCAGGGTGACGATGGAAAAGTACACGCCGCCCACCCGCTTGCGGAAGTTGGCGTAGGACAGCACGAAGGCAAGCAGCGGCGGGATCACCAGGATGGCTGCTACGGTGAACCATACGTGGTGAAAGGGCTCCCACCACCACGGAAGCTTCTCAACGCTGTTCCAGGACATGAAGTCGGGCAGGCCCTCCTGGCCGAAGAAGGCCGACAGGGCAGTGCCCGAGGATGAGTCCGCGTTGGCCGCCGCCTCGAGCTTGAGGAACATGGCCATCATGTAGCTGCCGAGCCCGAAGAACACGCCCTGACCCAGGCTGAGGATGCCACCGTAGCCCCAGATCAGAACGATGCCCACGGCACAGAAGCCCAGGCACAGGTACTTGGCCGCCAGGCCCAGCCGGAAAACATCCATGGCGAGGGGAAACACCACCAGCATGAGGGCCGCGAGCAGCCCGAAGCTGGCGACGCCCCACCAGTTGCCGCGGCGGCTGGAGGCGCCGGAGGCCACGGGGACGGAGACGGTTTCGCTCATGCGCGCCGCACCTTGGAGGCGAACAGCCCGTTGGGCCGGAAGTAAAGCACCACGATCACCAGCAGCAGGATGCTGGCCCGGGCCATGGAGCCGCTCATGGTGTACTCGAACCAGCTCTGCATCTGGCCGATCATGAAGGCCGAGGCGATGGTGCCCAGCAGGCTTTCCACGCCGCCGAAGACCACCACGATGAAGGTGTCCACGATGTAGGCCTGGCCGGTGGTGGGGCCGGTGGAGGCGAGCATGGTGAAGGAGCTGCCGGCGATGCCCGCCAGCCCGCAGCCCAGGGCGAAGGTGAAGGCATCCACGCGCTCGGTGTTGATGCCGGCAGCACCGGCCATGGGGCGGTTCTGGGTGACGGCGCGGATCCGCAGCCCCCAGCGGGTGCGGTACAGGAACAGGTAGACAGTAGCGGCGGTGACCACCGCCAAGGCGATGATGAAGATGCGCGACAGGGGCAAGGCGATGCCCTCGGTGACCGCCCAGGCGCCCTGGAGCCAGGACACGGTGGGCACCTCCACCTCCTTGGCGTTGATGAACTGGCGGAACAGCTGCTGTAGGATCAGCGACAGGCCCCACGTGGCGAGCATGGTGTCCAGCGGCCGCTTGTAGAGGAAGCGAATGAGCCCCCGCTCCAGCGCCCAGCCGAAGGCGAAGGTCACGCAAAAGGCCAGCACGATGCCCACCAGGAAGTAGATGCCGAACAGCCCCGGCAGGAACTTCGCGAAAAACATGGCGGTGAAATAGGTGGTGTAGGCGCCCATGGCCATCAGCTCTCCGTGGGCCATGTTGATCACGCCCATGAGGCCGAAGACGATGGCAAGCCCGAGGGCCATCAGGGTGAGGATGGTGAACAGGCTCAGGCCCGTGAAGGCCTGCATCGCCATCAAATCAAAGTTCATGAAGCGTTGTCCGGTGGACTCGCGCGGGGCGCGGCAAGCGGGAGCCGGCCCGCAGGCCGGCCCCCCCAACTCCGATGCCTTCAGGCCATTACAACTTCGGGAAGGGATTCGGCTCGATCAGCGGCGACTCGTAGATCATGTTGACCTGGCCGTCTGCCTGGAAAGTGCCGATGCGCGCGTGCTTCCACAGATGGTGGTTGCTGGCGTGGAACTTCACCTTGCCCTCGGGCGCATCGATTTCGAGGTTGCTGGATGCCGCCACGACCTTCTCCACGTCGAAGCTCTTGGCTTTCTCGGCCGCCATCTTCCACAGGTACACGCCGATGTAGCCGCACTCCAGGGTGTCGCCCACCACGCGGCCGGCACCGTACTTGGCCTTGAACGCCTTGACGAACTTGTCGTTGGCGCCGTTCTTGAGGCTCTGAAAGTAGCCCATGCAGGTGAGGGTGTCGGCGGTGTTGTCGGCACCGATGCCCGAAACTTCCTCTTCGGACACGGCCAGGGACAGCAGGGTCTGGTTCTTGCCGGTGATGCCCGCGGCGGTGAGCTGCTTGAAGAAGGCCACGTTGCTGCCGCCCACCACGCAGTTCAGGATGACGTCGGGCTTGGCACCCTTGATCTTGTTGATGACCGAGGAGAACTCGATGTGGCCCAGCGGGTAGTAGTCTTCACCCACCAGCTTGCCGCCGCCCTTGGCCAGCACGGCCTTGGCGATCTTGATGGTGGTACGCGGCCAGATGTAGTCGGAACCGATCATGTAGAACGTCTTGCCCTTGTTCTTCATGAGCCATTCCATGGCGGCGATCACAGACTGGGACGCCTCCTGCGCCGTGTACATGATGTTGGGCGACTGCTCCAGACCCTCGTAATAGGTGGGGTAGTACAGCAGGCCCTTGGACTTCTCGAACACCGGCAGCACGGCCTTGCGGGAGGCGGAGGTGTAGCAGCCGAACACGGACGCCACCTTGTCCTTTTCGATGAGCTTGCGGGCCTTCTCGGCGAAGGTGGGCCAGTCGCTGGCACCGTCCTCCACCACCGCCTCGATCTTCTGGCCCATCACGCCGCCGGCCTTGTTGATCTCCTCGATGGCCAGCTGCTCGGCGTCCACCACTGACTTTTCGGCGATGGCAATGGTGCCGGTGAGCGAGTGCAGGATGCCCACCTTGACCGTGTTGGCCTGCGCGCCCGCCGTCCGGATGTTGAGCATCGGGAAGGGCACGGCTCCCGCCGCGGCGATCGCGGACGAGGTCTTGATGAATTGACGTCTGTTGAAATTACTCACGGTCTCTCCTTGTCCGGGGCTCGGGGCCCCTAATGGTTGGCACGTCGATTGAGAAGTCACAGCACCGCCCTCGAGGGTCGCGCCCGCACCACACGTGCGCACCGCCCGCCCGCCGGACGAAAAAAAAGCCCGAACCCCGGAAAAATCCGGCTCTCGGGCTTCTTTGCCTGTGGTCGGTGCGACGCCTGTGTCGCGCTGACCGCTATGAGGTGGCGCGCGCCGGTTGCGCCGCCGAACGCTTTTGAGCAAAACGGAGACCACCTGATCGCCGCCCTGCAAATTGCGTGGATCGTGCCATCGAACTCATTGAGATTGCAAGCGAATATGGACGGGCAACGCCGACTCGGGAGGAGCGCTGCGGGATCGTAGAACCGGCATGGCGCTCTTAATTGGTGCGAGACATGAAGAGAATGCCCGATATCGGGGCATTCATTCGTGCCTGCTTGAGCACGCTAGAATGTGGGCATCCGTGTCATTCCCAGCGCATCCCGGCCTCCGGCACCGCGATTTCCGTGGCAGGTGCAGGAATTGCTCCAGCGCTGCATCACTCCGCACGGGCGCATTGCCAACCCGGCTGCCGGCCGCAAGGAAGCGGCCCCGAGCCACGGCCGGAGGAACGCAGCACAACCGAGAAGACCCAATTTTATGAATTTGCGAACCGGTGCTCCCGTACGCGTGGGCATGCTGTTCTCCGAGACCGGCGTGACGGCGGCCATCGAGCGCTCCGAACGCCTGGCCACGCAGCTTGCGGTTGAAGAAATCAACGCATCCGGCGGCATCGGCGGGCGCCCGCTTGAACTCGTATCCCACGATCCCCAGTCCAGCCCGGCCGCCTACCGCACCCTGGCCGAATCGCTGGTGGCCGATGACGGCGTCAAAGTGATTCTGGGGTGCTACATGTCCAGCACCCGCAAGGCCGTCTTGCCGGTGCTCGAACGCTGGAATGCGCTGCTGCTCTACCCCACGCTCTACGAGGGCTTTGAATACTCGCGCCACGTGTTCTACACGGGGGCGGCCCCCAACCAGAACAGCGTGCAACTGGCCGAGCACATGACCCGCAGCTTCGGCTCGCGCGTGTTCATGGTGGGATCGGACTACGTGTACCCGCACGAATCCAACCGCATCATGAGCGACCTTGTCTTCGAGCGCGGCGGCGAGAAGGTGGCCGAGATCTACCTGCCCCTGGAGGCGAAGCCGGAAGATTTCCGGGCCATTGTCAAACGCATCAAGACCCAGCAGCCCGACTTCATTTTCTCCACCGTGGTGGGCGAGGGCACCGCCATGCTCTACCGGGCCTACGCCGAGGCAGGGCTGGATCCGGCGCGCATGCCCATTGCCAGCCTCACCACCACCGAGGCCGAGATCAATTCCATGGGAGCGCAATTCGCCGTGGGTCACCTCACCTCGGCGCCCTATTTCCAGTCGCTGGACACACCCGCCAATCGCCGCTGCGTCGCATCCTTCAAGGCGCGTTACGGCGATGACAAGGTCACCAACCAGTGCTGGGAGGCAGCCTATTTCCAGGTGCACCTGCTGGCCGATGCCATGCGCCGCACCGATCCCGACGACGTGGAAGCGCTGCTGCGCGCCCTGCCCGGTTCGGAGTTCGGCGCACCACAGGGCCGCGTGCGCGTGGACGAACACAACCACCACACCTGGCTCAAGCCGCGCATCGGCCGGGCCCGCGAGGACGGGCAGTTCGACATCATCGAGGAGGCCCGCTCCTGGGTGCGGCCCGACCCCTACCTGGTGTCGCACACCCTGGAGGACTGGAGCGTGCGCGTGAAGCTCGAGAGCGCCTGAAACGGCCGTGGCCACCGCCGCTCCGCCGCGCCCCGATGGCGCCACTCCCGCGCTGCTGCGCGACCTGCGCTCGCTGCAGGTAGTGGTGTTCCATCCCGACGACGCGGACGGTCAGGAACTGCTGGGACAGCTGCGCCGCATCGGCTGCCAGGTGAAGGCCTTCTGGCCGCCCCAGGAACGGCTGCCCGAGGACACAGGGCTAGTGTTCTTCGCCGTGCGGCCCGAGGCGCTGGCCGAGGAGCCCGCCTGGCTCAAACGCGACCCGCTGCCGCCGGTGATCGCCGTGGTGAACTACGAGAACCCCATCACCATCGAGGCGGTGCTGCGCCTGAACGCGGCGGGCATCGTGGCCTCGCCGGTGAAGTCCTTCGGCATCCTGTCGGCCACGGTGGTGGCGCTGTCCCAGTCGCTGCGCGCCCGCGAGCGCGAGCGCTACGTGACGCGCCTGGAGCAGCGCCTGGCCGGGCTGCGCAAGCTCGCCAAGGCCAAGACCGTGCTCATGCACTCTCGCGGCATCGGCGAGGAGCAGGCCTACCAGTTGATACGCTCCCAGGCCATGGCCAAGCGCGTCACCACCGAGGAGATCGCCGACGCCATCATCAAGGCCAACGACATCCTGTCCTTCGAGGGCAAGTAGGGCGCGAAGCAGGGCCGGGCCGATGGTCCGGCAGCGCCGTGCGCCACGAGGCAGTGCAGCAGCGGGGACGGCTATCCTCCCCACGCATCCCAGACAACCGGGCGCGCCAGACGGGCCGTCCCTTCTTCCGGAGACCCTCATGAACACCACCCGCACCCTGCTGTTTTGCCTCGCCGTCTTCCTGGCCGCCTGTTCGAAGCAGGAGGACCCTGCCAGCGCGGCGGGCGCCGCCAGGGAAGCCGTCAAGGACGCCGCCGGAGAGGCGAAAAATGCGGTGGAGGCCGCCAGGCAGTCGGCCCAGCAGGCGGTAAACAAGGCTGGCGAGGCAACCCGGGAGGCCGTGGACAAGGCAACCGGCGCGGTGGAGGCCGGCGCGGACAAGGCCAGCGACGCAGTCAAGGATGCCGCCGCGACGGCGCGGGACGCGGCGGGCAAGTAACCCGCGCCAGGCGTCGCCTCAGAACAGAAAGTAGCGCTGCGACATGGGCAGCACCTTCGCGGGCTCGCAGGTGAGCAGCACGCCGTCGGCACGCACCTCGTAGGTCTGGGCGTTGACTTCCATCCGGGGTGTGGCCGTGTTGAGCGGCAGGTCGCGCTTCTTCACACCGCGCGTGCCCTGCACCGCCACCAGGCGCTTGGCCAGCCCCAATTGGCGCCCGATGCCGGCGGCGAAGGCGGCCTGCGAGACGAAGGTAAGCGAGGTGCTGGCGCAGGCGCCCGCGAAGGCCGCGAACATGGGCCGGTAGTGCACCGGCTGGGGCGTGGGAATGGAAGCGTTCGGGTCGCCCATGGCGGCGGCGGCGATGGCGCCGCCCTTGAGCACCAGGCTCGGCTTGACGCCGAACATGGCCGGCTTCCAGAGCACCAGGTCGGCGAGCTTGCCCGCCTCCACCGAGCCCACCACATGGGCGACACCGTGGGACAGGGCGGGATTGATGGTGTATTTGGCGATGTAGCGCCGCGCACGGAGGTTGTCGTTGTCGCCGCTCTCCTCAGGGAGGCGGCCGCGCTGAAGCTTCATCTTGTGGGCCGTCTGCCAGGTGCGCAGGATCACCTCGCCCACCCGCCCCATGGCCTGGGAGTCCGAGGACATCATGCTGATGGCGCCCATGTCGTGGAGGATGTCCTCGGCGGCGATGGTCTGGGGCCGGATGCGCGACTCGGCGAAGGCCACGTCCTCGGGAATGGACGGATCGAGATGGTGGCAGACCATGAGCATGTCGAGGTGCTCCTCGAGCGTGTTCACGGTGAAGGGCCGGGTGGGGTTGGTGGAGGAAGGCAGCACATTGCCCAGTTCCACCACCCTGATGATGTCCGGTGCGTGGCCGCCGCCTGCCCCCTCGGTGTGGAAGGTGTGGATGGTGCGGCCCTTGAAGGCGGCGATGGTGGTTTCCACGAAGCCCGCCTCATTGAGCGTGTCGGTGTGAATGGCCACCTGCACGTCCATCTCGTCGGCCACGGCAAGGCAGTTGTCGATGGTGGCGGGCGTGGTGCCCCAGTCCTCGTGGAGCTTCAGGCCGATGGCCCCGGCGGCCACCTGCTCGCGCAGCGGGTCGGGCAGGCTGGCGTTGCCCTTGCCAAGGAAACCCAGGTTCATGGGGAAGGCCTCGGCGGCCTGCAGCATGCGGTGCATGTGCCAGGGCCCGGGCGTGCAGGTGGTGGCGAAGGTGCC
>Ga0209985_10000036_pt1 | contig 148643 bp, 126 predicted proteins | sample NOAtaG_FD_187305 | JGI IMG/M metagenome (GOLD analysis project Ga0209985, IMG submission 187305) | Freshwater lake microbial communities from Lake Erie, under a cyanobacterial bloom - NOAA_Erie_Diel6S_1000h metaG (SPAdes) (version 2) | ecosystem: Environmental > Aquatic > Freshwater > Lake ... | reverse complement strand
GAGTTGCACTTGTAGAGGGTTCCGCCGCACGAGCAGTTCATTGGATTTCTCCGGGGGTTGGGAAACGGGCCTAATAGGATTTGCGATCACGACGGGAGACTGGGCCAACGGTTAGGCGATTTCGGAGAGGCTGGCGAAGTCGAAGTGGCAAACGCCGACTGCTCCAAAAAGCAGGTCGGTGGGATCGTTGCCGCCTTGGATGACTGCCAGCACGGCCTTGCCCAGCCACGAACGAAGCGTCGTCGTGTCTACGGCTTCCGGCGTGTAGAGATCGACGTAAAACGGAGCCTGTAGAGTCCGTGCCGGATGAGCGATGACCTCAAGACTGGCTCGTGCCTCTTTCAGGGCATCAGCCAGTGCCGGAAAGCAGGTTGGATCCCCCGTCGTTGGTGAGCCATCAGCGTGATAATACCGCTGCCACTGGTCAGCAATGCACCACTGAGGCTCTAGCGTGGTGCCCGTCTCGACCACGCTCAGCACATAGGCAGGTTGCCCAGTTGGAATGCAGAGTGACGCCGACGGAAAACATCGTGGCGGCACCTCGATCACGTGCTCATAAGCCAAGGTCGTCACGGCATACGATCCGGGGACTGGCCCAATGCCATGAGTGTGCGTGTCCACCACGAGCGTGGTGTTGCGGCTAATCCAGCGTTGCAACTCGGCCAAAGGGCAACGGTTGTTCGTCCACAACTGGACGGTGAAGGGAGCATGGATTCGAACGTGATGGAGGTGTCCGTGCATCGCCATGAGCAGGCTATGGCAGACGAGATGAGCCTTCTTCGCCGTGTGAAAGAGCAACGCCCGCTTTCGCACTCCGGGCTTGGTCCACGTGGAGCCAGTCCAGTAGCGGTCTTTTTGATCTGTGATGAGATACCGCTCCACCGAGTCCCGGCCCGTCCGCACAACGATTGGCGTGACCGTCGATGTCGTGAAATTGCTTGCCATTTGGCGACTCCTTGAGGGGGAAAAGGAATCGAGTCACGACGACCACGCTGGCCATTCGGGACTCATTTGCCGACCGGATTTAGACCGGCAGCAACAACAGCGAGCAGCCGCCACCATGGATAAGAACCAAGGGGCGGCGGGGCGAAGACGATCCGTTATGAGACGACGGACTCGTCAGAGAGGCGTGCGGCGGCAAAACAAGAGGTTGTCACGCAAGTGCCTCGGGGTCGTGACAGGGGGCAAATCCTGTCCTTTCAGCTAAGCGACCGCCGCTGGGAATCGGGCCAAGAGTTTTTTGGGGGCCAAAAACCCCTAGTTGGTATCGACGGGCGGTGAGGGCGATTCTGTGCCCTTGGCCCGATTTTCTCGGCGTTCAGCCGCCCGAAGGCGTCGAGCCGCTGTGGCCAATAGGATGCTTGCCGCCCACGGTTGTCCCCGCACTTCCTCGATCTCGGAAAGCTGAAATCTCCGAGAAAAAGCTGCTATCCAGAAGGATTCACGCCCCGGCGGAACTGCCGAAGCAGGCCGCCACGTTCGACCTGCCGATCACGCTCGGCATCCTCGCCGGCAGCGGGCAATTCTGCTCCGACCGGTTTCGCGACTATGCCGTGGTAGGTGAGCTCTCGCTCGAGGGATTCACGCGGCCGGCGCGGGGCGCGCTCTCGATGGCGATGGCGGCGGCGCGGCAGCAGTCGCTGCGCGGCGTGGTCGTGCCGACCGCGAGCGCCACCGAGGCCGCGGTGGTGGAAGACATCGAGATCATCCCCGTCTCCTCGCTCACCGAAGCGGTGCAGTTCTTCTCCGGCGATCTCGACATCCCGCGCACGCCGCCGCGGGTGAGCGAATGGTTCGATCGGTTCGCCGCCTACGATATCGATTTTTCCGATGTCCGCGGGCAGGAGGCGGCGAAGCGGGCGATCTGCGTCGCAGCCGCAGGCAGTCATAATGTGTGCATGCTGGGCCCACCGGGCGGCGGCAAGACGATGCTTGCCAAACGGATTCCAACGATCCTGCCGCAGCTCTCGGCGGCCGAGTCGATCGAGACCACCCGCATCTATAGCGCGCTGGGGCTGATGTCGGCGGGGCAGCCGCTCCTGGCGGCCCGCCCCTTTCGCGCCCCGCACCACACGATCTCCGAAGCCGGCCTCATCGGCGGCCGCTCGATCCCGATGCCGGGCGAGATCAGCCTCGCGCACAATGGGGTACTTTTTTTGGACGAGCTCCCGGAATTCAATCGCCGCACACTGGAGGTGCTCAGGCAGCCGCTCGAGGATGGCACGGTGACGATCAGCCGCGCGAAATCATCGACGCGGTTCCCGGCCGACTTCATGCTCGTCGCCGCGTTCAACCCCTGCCCCTGCGGCTACCGGGGCGACCCGCGGCGCGCCTGCCAATGCACGACGCCCCAGGTTGAAAAATACATGGGCAAGATCTCGGGACCGCTTTTGGACCGGATCGATATCCATCTCGAGGTGCCGGCGGTGCCCTTCCGCGAACTCTCCGCCGCCCGCACCGGCACGTCGAGCAGCCAGATGCGCGAGGCCGTCTTGGCGGCGCGGCTGCGGCAGGCTGCGCGATTCAAGGGGATGAAAACCAGGGCCAATGCCCGGATGTCGAGCCGCGAGATTCGCGAACTCTGCCCGGTGGAGCCGCCGGCCATGGAATTGCTGCGGGCCGCGGTGAGCGACCTGGGGCTCTCGGCACGGGCGCACGACAAGGTCTTGCGGGTGGCCCGCACGATCGCCGATCTCGACGCGGCCGAGACGATCAACGCGGCGCACGTGAGCGAGGCCATCAACTACCGCCTGCTCGACCGCAGCCTCTGGACGTGACACGAAAACCCGCTCGACAGAAGCGACCGGCATATGCCACTATCCTCACCATCATGACGCTCACCACGCCGCCGGCCGGATCTCCGCCACCATATCGATCGGCATCCGAATCGCTCGCGGTGGCCCCAGGAAGCCGTCGGCGGTATCTCCGCGCGGCCTCCGTGCTCGCGATCCTCGGAGCGGCAGCCTTCTTCATCGACCTGCCCGTGGCGGAGTGGTGCAAAGCGGGCCGAGTGCCGAAAGACCTGCTGCGGCTCCTGAACCTCGCGGAAGTGTTTGCCCACTCGGCCGGAGCCGCTTGCATTCTTGTGACGGCGCTCTTTCTCGACCGCGGGCTCCGGTTTCCGTCATTTCGCTGGCCGGCGGTCCGGTGGCCCTCGTTCAAGCCGTCGGCGGCCCAGGAGCGGATGGCGCGGATGATCTGCACGACGGCGACAGGCGGCCTGATCGTCGACGTGATCAAACTGCTCGTCGATCGCATCCGCCCGCGGGCGGCCGATCTCGGCAGCCAGGCCTCGGCGCTCGGCACGTTTGGCGATGCGGCGCTCGCCGCCGCCTCCGCGAGCCATTCCGATTACAACAGTTTTCCGTCCGGCCACGCCGCCGTCGCGACCGGCCTCGCGGCGGCCCTCGCCTGGAGATACCCGCGGGGAGCCCTGCTCTTTGGCGCATTTGCCGCGAGCGCGAGCCTGCAGCGGGTGGCGACGTCGGCCCACTATCCGAGCGATATTTGCCTTGGGGCCGCGCTCGCGCTCGTCGGCGCCGCAATCTTTCTCGGCGACCTCGCCCCGGAGGAAGCCGCGAATGCCTGAGCACCGGACTCGTTTGTGTGGATTTTGCGACCGGTTGGCGGCGGCAGGCCCTTCTTGATAGTCTTTTGCAAGTCGAACACCACCTGTCTGAAGACCACACCCCGACTCAGCCCGAGAACACGATGCCTCCGCAGAAGCGCGTCAAGAAAGTCACGAACTCGCAGCGCGAATCCGATGAACCGCTCGACCGGGCGGAAAAGTCGGTCCAGAAGACGGCCGGCGGCAAGCGGGTGCTCCTCGTGGACGACGACATCGAGATCATGGAATCGATGCGGACCGTGCTCGAGTCGAAGGGCTACGAGATCCTCGTCGCCCGCGACGGCAATCAGGGCCTCGTGATGGCGGAGACCGAAAATCCTGATCTCGTCGTGCTCGACATGATGATGCCGAAGCGGAGCGGCTTCCTGGTGCTCGAGCGGCTGCGCCGGAGCCGCCCGGTGCCGATGCGGGTGATCATGATCACCGCCAACGAGGGCAGCCGCCACAAGGCGTATGCTGAAATGCTCGGTGTGGACGACTACATCCGCAAGCCGTTCGCGATGGATCGGCTGCTCGACAGCGTCCAACGGCTGCTCTCGTAATCTGCCGGCGCTCCGCAATTTGGGCAGGATGCGCAGCCTTCTGCTGAGATTGACCCGTTTTGGGCGACGTCCTACATTTCGGCGGTCACCTTTTCAGCCACCGATTTGTAGGACGCGTTCCTTGTCGCTTCCGCCCGCCAAGACCGGCTCGCATCCCGCGCATGACGACGCGAAGGAGCGGGTGCGCGATGCGACCGACATCGTCGACCTGGTGGGGTCATACATTTCCCTGCGGCGCGCCGGCAAGGCCATGGTGGGGCTCTGCCCCTGGCACGACGACTCACGCCCGAGTTTCCAGGTCAACCCGGAGCGCCAGACCTTCCGCTGCTGGGTCTGCAACGTCGGCGGCGACGTCTTCAACTTCCTGATGCGGATGGAGAAGATCGAGTTTCGCGAGGCGCTCGAGCAGCTCGCCGAGCGGGCCGGCATCCAGCTCGCGCGGGGCCGCGGGCTGCCCCTCGATCAGAAGGCGGCCCTCTCCAAGGCGCTCGGCTGGGCGTCGGACCGCTTCGCAGATTGCCTGGAGCGATCCCCTGAGGCGAAGGCCGCCCGCGAGTATCTCGCCGGCCGCGGACTTTCCGGCGAAACGATCAAACGCTTCCAGCTCGGCTATGCCCCGGCAGGCTGGGATTGGCTCATGCGGCAGGCCTCGGCGGCCGGGATCCCGGTCGAGCACCTCGCGCTCACGGGGCTCGTGGTCGAGCGGCAGGATCGCTCCGGGCATTACGACCGCTTCCGCGACCGCGTCATCTTCCCGATCCGCGACCCGCTCGGCCGGTGCGTCGCGTTCGGTGGCCGGGTAATCCCGGGCGCCGCGGTCGAAGGCGCCGCTCCCGGCGCGAAATACATCAACTCCCCCGAGACGCCCCTCTTCTCGAAGAGCTCGATGCTCTACGGCCTCGACACCGCCCGCGAGGCGATGGCTCGCACGCACCGCGCCGTCGTCGTCGAGGGCTATACCGACTGCCTCGCCTGCCGCCAGGCCGGGATCGACGACGTCGTCGCCGTGCTCGGCACCGCGCTCGGCGAGCGGCATGCGAAGCTGCTGCGTCGCTATGCCGACCGGATCGTGCTCGTGCTCGACGGCGACGACGCCGGCCGCCGCCGGGCCGACGAGATTCTCGACGTGATTCTCTCCGAGCCGATCGACCTGCGGATCGCCAGGCTGCCCGCCGGCGTGGACCCGTGCGAATTCGTGCTCGAGCACGGGAAGGAAGCGTTCGAGGCGATCCTCGACGCGGCAGTGGACCCGCTCGACTATCGGCTGGACGAGGCAGTGGCGAAGATCGCCGGCCGGCCGGGCGACGACGCTGCGCTCGAAGCGGTGGAGAGCGTGCTCAAGGCCCTTGCCAACGTTTCCTCGAATTCGCCGCTGAGCCCGTCGCAGCAGCAACTTCGCGAAGACCAAGTGCTCGGCAGGCTTGCGAGGCGGTTTGGGCTCAGCCGCGATCCGCTGCGGGCGAGGCTCGGCGAATTGCGGGCGGCCCGCCCCGCGACGACCGCAGAACCCGCGCCGGCGGTTTCGGTCACCAAGCTCCCGGCCTGGGATCGCGAAGTGCTCGAAGTGCTCGTGGGCGTGCCCGACAGCGTGGGGCTGATCGTCCGCGAGGTGCAATCGGCCGAACTGCAGAGCCGCGAAGGACGGGCGGTGCTCGAGGCCGCCCGCAGACTCCACGACGAGGGCCGCCCCGTGGCGCTCTCGGGGCTCCTGCTCGAAATCACCGATCCCGCGCTCCAGAGCCTGCTCGTCGCCGTCGACGATTCGAGCGCCGGTCGCGGCACCGCCGATCCGGCCGAAAGACTGCATCATCTCGAGGACGCCCTGCGACGCCGCTCCGCCCAGCGGCAGGCGCATGCGAGCGCCACGGCCCTGAAATCCTCCCGGCTGGATCCCGGCTCGGAGGCCGCGCTCCTGGAACAACTCGTCGCACAGCGGCGGGCCATCCAGGGCATGACTGGTTCATTGGGGGGCACTTCCGAACCCAAGGATGGGTGAGGGTGCCCGTCTCGTCGCTGCCATTCGGGCGTCGTGGCGAAAGCCGCGGCGTATGGAGCAGTGGGCGAGCGACGGTACGATGGCGTAAGGAGACGACTGATGACGAAGCCTCTCGGCAAGACGGTGCACGGAACCAACCGCATGACGGGGATCACCCCCGCCCACGACGCTCGAGCCCACCATGACTCGGACTTGCAGGCGCTGATCACAGCGGGCCGTGCACAGGGCTACCTGACGTTCGATCAGGTCAACGCCTACCTGCCCGACGAGGCGGTCGACCCCGAGAAGATCGACGCCCTGCTCGTCGCCCTCGAGGAGCGCGGCATCGACCTCGTCGATTCGGCGCCGGAGCCGCAGGCGGCCCAGCCCGCGCACGCCGACGCGACGTCCGGCACCCCGGCCCCGAAGCCGGCCAAGCCCCGCCGCGACGAGGCGATCACGACGGCGCCCTCCAACGCCGCCAACGATCCGATCCGCATGTATCTGGCGCAGATGGCGGAGATCCCGCTGCTGACGCGGCACGAGGAGATCTCGCTGGCGAAGCGGATCGAGGTGACGCGGAAGCGGTTTCGCCGCGCGATTCTCGGCTGCTCCTATTCCCTGCAGGCCACCGTCGACACGCTGCGCCGCGTGCACGAAGGCCATCTGCCCTTCGACCGCACCATCAAGGTGTCGCTCACGGAGCGGCTCACGAAGGAGCAGATTCAGGCGCGGATGCCGCACAACCTGGCGACGCTCGACCACCTGATCGCCCAGAGCAAGGACGACTTCCGCCTCTTGATCAGCAAGCGGACCACGGAGGACGAGGCGCAGGCCGCCCGCACGCGGTTTCGCCGCAACCGGGCCAAGTCGCTGACGCTCGTCGAGGAGCTCTCCCTGCGGACCCGCCGCGTGCAGCCGCTCATGAAGCTGCTCCGCGGCATGTCGAGCCGTATGGATCGGCTCCAACAGGACCTCCGCGTGATCGCCCACGGCGAAGGGTCGAGCGACGACCGGGCTGACATGCGGAAGGAACTCCGCGACCTCATGCTCTCCACGCTCGAAAGCCCGCGGTCGCTCCGCAAGCGGGTGGCGATGCTCGGCAAGTTGCAGGAGGAATACGAGGCCGCCAAGCGAAATCTCTCCGCGGCCAACCTGCGGCTCGTCGTGTCGATCGCGAAGAAGTATCGCAATCGCGGCCTCTCCTTCCTCGACCTCATCCAGGAGGGCAACACGGGCCTGATGCGGGCGGTCGACAAGTATGAGTATCGCCGCGGCTTCAAGTTTTCGACGTATGCCACCTGGTGGATCCGGCAGGCGATCACCCGCGCCATCGCCGATCAATCGCGGACGATCCGCATCCCGGTGCACATGATCGACGTGCTCTCGAAGCTCCGCACGACGGCGAAGAAGCTGCTCCACGAATTCGGCCGCGAGCCCACCGTGGAGGAGATCGCCCAGGCGGCCGACGTGGGCCTCGAGGAGGCCCGCCGCGTGATCGAGATGGGACGTCAGCCGATGAGCCTCGACCGCCCGGTCGGCGAGAGCGAAGACGCGAGCTTCAGCGAGTTTGTGGAGGACCACGGCGCCGAGAGCCCGACGCAGGCCACGACCAACGGCCTGCTCAAGGATCGGATCGACTCGCTCCTCAAGACGCTGACCTACCGCGAGCGGGAGATCATCCGCCTCCGCTACGGCCTGACCGACGGCTACACCTACACGCTCGAGGAGGTCGGCCGCATCTTCCGCGTGACGCGGGAGCGGGTGCGGCAGATCGAGGCCAAGGCCGTGAAGAAGCTGCAACACCCGGTCCGGTCGAAGCAGCTCGAGACCTTCCTGACCGGATCCACGGGCTAGAGCACTCCTCAAGTGCAGCGAGTCACGACTTATGAATCGAGGACGTAGGCGAAGGGATCGGCGGAAGCTCGACGAGCGTGTGGCCGCAGCGAGGATCCGAAGGAGTCGCGAAGCGACCAACTTCTGCCGTCCCTGAGCCGGTGATCGACCAAACCCGGGCGGGGCGTTCGCGGCCTGGGGGCGTTTTGGTAGACTCGAAGGCCGGCGGATCATTCGGATCCGCCGGCCCTTCGGGAACCCTTCATGGCCCTCGCCGTCTCCGCCGATTCGCTCCGCACGCTTCATCGGCTCCACCGCCAGCTCGCCGACCTGCGCGACCGGCTCGCCGCCGGCCCGCGGCAGCTCGCGGCCCGCACGAAGCATCTGCAGACGGCCGAGGCGGCCCACGCGGCGGTGCAGGAGGAGATCAAGAAGGCGAAGATGGCCGCCGACCAGAAGCAGCTCCAGCTGCGGTCGGCCGAGTCGAAGATCCTCGACCTCGAGGCGAAGCTCAACGCCTGCAAGACCAATCGCGAATACCAGACGCTCCGCGACCAGATCGCCGCCGACAAGATGGCGACGAAGGTGCTCGAGGACGAAATACTCGAGGCGCTCGAGCGGGTCGATGCCGTCAAGAAGACGCTCCCACCGGCAGAGGCGGAGATCACCGCGGTGAAGAAGGCGCTCGCCGAGACGAAGGCGAAGGTGGACGGCGAGACCTCATCGCTCGAGGCCGAGGTGGCACGCATCAAGGCCGATCTCGACGCCGCCGAACACGAGCTCCCCGCCGACTCCCGCGAGACCTACAGCCGCATCGTGAAGAGCAAGGGTGCCGAAGGCATGGCCGCCGTCGATGGCGAGAGCTGCGGCGGCTGCTTTCAGCAGCTCACCGGCAACATGCTCGCCGAGCTTTCGATGGGCCGCGTCGTCCCGTGCCGCAGTTGCGGCTGCCTGCTCTACCTGTCGAAATAGCGCCGCCACCGTCGCCTCCTGACCGTTCCCCGCGTCTCCCCCGCCCCCTTCCCCCCGTGCACCGAGATTGATCATGTCTTCCGATCGCATCCCGATGACCCGCGCCGGCTACGACAAGCTCAAGGCCGAGATCGACCAGCTCAACACCGTCGAGATGCCGAAGCTCGCCCAGCGCGTGGCCGCCGCCCGCAGCGAGGGCGATCTGAGTGAAAACGCCGAGTATCACGGGGCCCGTGAGAGCCAGGGGATGATGCAGGCGAAGATCAACATGCTCGCCGACAAGCTCGCCCGCGCGGTGATCGTGGAGCGTCCGAAGGAGGCCTCCGACGAGGTGGTCTTCGGCGCCACGATCGTGGTCAAAGACCTGAAGTTCGGCGACGAGGAAGTCTTCGTGCTCGTGGGCGCCGGCGAGGAGGACTACGACGCCGGCAAGATCAACGTCGCCAGCCCGCTCGCCCAGGGCCTCCTCGGCCGCAAGGTCGGGGAGAAGGTCTCGATCGACGTGCCGGCCGGCACGATGAAGTTCGAGATCCTCGAAGTGCGGTTCGACGACTGACTTCACGAAAAGTCTCGACATCCTGTCGAACTTTCCTTGGCGAGCTCCGCTCGCTGGTGCGAACCCGGCCCTCCGGCTTCACGGAAAGTCTCGACATCCTGTCGAACTTTCCTTGGCGAGCTCCGCTCGCTGGTGCGAACCCGGCCCTCCGGCTTCACGGAAAGTCTCGACATCCTGTCGAACTTTCCTTGGCGAGCTCCGCTCGCTGGTGCGAACCCGGCCCTCCGGCTTCACGGAAAGTCTCGACATCCTGTCGAACTTTCCTTGGCGAGCTCCGCTCGCTGGTGCGAACCCGGCCCTCCGGGCCTAACGCTTCATGTATGCGAGGCTTCGGGCGACCCGTGCCCCGGGAGCCGGCGTAGGCGACCAGCGGAGCCATGGATGGCGGAGCGCAGTCGCCTCCGAGTGAACGAAGGCCAGGATGGCCGCAGTGAACGTCCGGCGACGGGGTACGGGTCGGCCGAAGCCGGCCGCGAGTAGACCGCTTGCATCCGCATGCGGATGCAAAGATGCATGGCAGGCACGGAGGCCTGTCCTACGATCTGTCGGCGACGCCTTCCCAGAGGGCGCTGCCGATTCGCACGAGCGTGGCGCCTTCCAGGATCGCCGCCTGGAAGTCTTCGCTCATCCCCATCGAGAGTTCGTCGAGTGCGGTCGCCGGGGCCGCGATCGGCCTGAGTGCATCGCGGAGTTCGCGGAGCCGGGCAAACTGCCTGCGGGCCACGTCTGCCGCCGCCGGCCCCTCCGGCGCGCTCGCCATGCCCATCAGTCCGCAGAGCCGCACGTGCTCGAGCCTACTGGCCGCCTCCACGAGCGGCGCAACCTCGGCTTCCGCCAGGCCGGTGCGGGCGGGGTCGCCCGTGAGATTCACCTCCACGAGCACGTCGCATACCCGGCCGGCCAGCTTCGCCTCGGCCTCGAGTGCGTCGAGCAGCCGCCGGCTGTCGAGCGAATGGAGCAGCGACAGGAGCGGCAGCGTGCGACGGATCTTGTTGCGCTGCAGGTGGCCCACGAGATGCCAGCGCGGCTTCGGCGCGGCGTCGGCGAGCGCCTCGGCCTTCTCCCAAAGTGATTGCGGCCGGCTCTCGGCCAGATCGATGCAGCCGCATTCGAGGAGCAGGCGGGCGAGGTCTGCCGTGACGTATTTCGTCACGCCGACGAGCCGCACCTCGGCCGGAGCGCGGCCGGCCCGACGGCAGGCCTCGTCGACGCGGCCGCGCACCGCGGTGACATTCTCCCGCACCCGCGCACGCAACAGCTCGGGATCGTTCATGGCTCGTATCAGCCGCTCACTGGATTTCGAGCGTGCGGGCCACGCTGCCATTGCGGCGAACGCGGCCGAGAAGGAATTCGCACGAGAGATTGCAGCCGAGCACCGTACGGTTGCGCGGCTGGTCGAGGGCGCGGTAGAGGAGCCACTGCTCGAGCCCGCTCTGCACGCGGAAACCCGCAGCCTGATGCCGGGGCAGGTTTTGCCGCGTGTCGGCCACCGTCAATTGCCGCCAGGTGAGCGGACGGCCGAACCGCGCGGGATCGCAGTCGAGCCAGAGTGGCGAGTAGAGCCGCGACCCGGCCGACGTCTGCCGCAGCACGAGCCCGTCGTCGGTCGCCTCGAAGCCGCCCCCCGCCGCCGCGCACGACCACTCCGGGAAGGCCAGCGGCAGCGCCATCATCCGCATCGCGGCGTCGTAGACGAAGATCTCGCGGGTTTCCTCCGCTCGCTCGGTCTCGAGCGAGGCGGCAGGCTTGACGGTGCTCTCGATGGCGAGCGGCCCGGCCGGCGGGCTGCCGGCGGGATGGGTCACGGCGTCGGCGAGCAGGATCACGCGGTCGCGCGGCAGGATCACGATCTGCCGCTCGAGCTGCAGGCCGCCGGCGAGCGGCGCCGCGATCTCGAGAAACGTCGCCTTGCGATCCGACTCGAAGCCCGATGCCACCCAGGGCCCTTCCACCTCGAGCGGCCGTCCACCGACGGTCACCCGCCACTGCCACGGACCGTCGATGAGCAGCCGGTCGCCCGCGGCGATCTCGAGGCGGGGCGTGGCCTGACGATGGTCGAGCGACACCCGCAGGCTGTCGCGGCCCCAGCCCGTTCGCAGGATCGCCTGCCCGACGTCGGGGGCATGCAGATCCCGCGGCAGCAGGTCGCGCGTCTCGCCACTGGCCTTGCCGCTCCGCAGAGCCTTCGCGGTGCGGCGCGACCGCTTGCACGGGGCCGCTTCGGCCGCGTCCACAAGCGGCGCCGAAAACGCCGCCGGCAGACCTCCCGCGCCCGTCAGGATCCTTCCCTCCGCGCCCAGCAGTCGCAGCGTCGTCGCCACCGTCTGCTGCCAGCGCTCTTCCGTGGCCTCGTTCCAAAGCGCTGCGTTCCCGGTGGCCGAGGCGATCTCGCGAGCAGCCGTCCACCGCACCACCCGCGCGACCACCGCTGCCGAGGCCGTGCCGCCGCCGGCGACGGCGACGGTGACCAGGCCCGTGTCGGAAGCCAGCCTGCCGATCTCCTCTTCGAGGGCCTGCGCGGCATCGTGCTCGAGGCAGCGGCAGGCTTCGATGTCGCCGAAGAGCCTCGAGAGCGCCACAACGAATCCGGCCGGCGCCGTATCGCGGGCAGCGAGCACTCCCTGCGCTGCGCGGGCCTGCTTCACGAGCCGCTCGAGCAGCCCGCCCGCCGATCCGCCGGCACGACGCGTGCGGGCGAGCCATGCCAGCGCCCAGGCCACCGCCTCGCAGGCGAGCCACTGCTCGTGTGCGGCCTGACCGGTGGCCGACTCGTCGAGACATTCGCCGAGCAGCCCTTCGATGAACGAGATGCCCTGCACGTCGCGGCTGCCGTGGGCGATCTGACCGGCGAGCCGCCGCAGCCGCCGCCGCACGTCGAGCGATTCGCTCAGGTCGGCGAGCCCGCGGATCCGCCGCGCAGCCTCGCGGGCCTTCACGGTGCTCCATTCCTCTTTGCGCTTGCCCGCGGCCCGCGGCGCCTTGGGCCGATGGGGCTGCGTCGGATTCGTCTCCGCCTGCGGCTCTTCGCGCGGCTCCGCGTCACGGCCGGCACCCCGCTGTTGCTTCTTCGTGCGGGCCTTGTCTTTCTTCGTCGCAGGCATTGATGGGCATCCATGTGGCGGGCGGGGCGGGCATCGGCGGGACACGGTCGTCCGGGCCGGTCGGGCGCGTTATCGTAGCTGAGGTTTCCACCACCATCCACGGGGTGCCCGATGATGAAGAAGTTGGCTCTTTTCCGGTTCGTGTCGCTCGCACTCGCGATTGTCTGCGCCGCCACAGCCATCGCGGCCGACCGCCATCCGGAGCTCACGCGGCTCTCGCCCGACGAGGAGGTGTGGATCGACCAGAAGGCGAAGGAGGTGGTCGTCGGCGGCGAGATCGCGATCGACAAGGGCCCGATCGAGTTCTTCGCCTGCCCCGAAAAGACGAAGGAGCACGAGTCGATCGTCGCCACGCGGTGCACCGCGCGGATCGTGCATGCCGCCCTCCTCGCGATCGGCCTCGAGCCGGGCAAGCCGGTGTCATTCGACCCGGAATATGCCGCGGCCTCAGGGCCTCGGGTGCGCGTTCGCCTGCGCTGGACCGGCGTTGACGGCACACCGCAGACAAGCGACGCCCGCAGTTGGATTCGCAACACGACCACCGGCGAACCGCTGGCCGACGACTGGGTTTTTGCCGGCAGCGTATTCTGGACCGACCCGACCGACGGCAAGGAGTATTACCAGGCCGACGGCGGCGACCTGATCTGCGTGTCGAATTTCCCTTCGGCCATGCTCGACCTACCGATCGAGAGTTCGCAATCCAACGAGGCCCTGCTCTTCGAGGCCTTCGAAGGCCGCGTGCCCCCGCGCGGCACGCAAGTCGACCTCATCCTCTCCCGCGTCAGGTAGGACAGGCTTCAGCCTGTCGAAAGGAAAAAGGGCTAAAGCCCGTGCTACGTCACACGGCAGTGGGCGAGGATTTCCGCGGCGGTGGCGACGTAGCCGGTGTAGAACGGCCCAAACTCGGCGTAGCGGGCGCTCGCCTCGTCGAACCGCATCTTGTAGACGATCTCCTTGAGGAAGTCGGGCCGCCGCGCCCAGAGCGTGACGCCCCACTCCCAGTCGTCGAGCCCCACGCTCACGGTGATGAGCTGCGTGACGCGGCCACCGAACGACATGCCCGTGCGGCCGTGCTCGGCCATCAGCCGGCTCCGTTCGGCGAAGGGCAGCGTGAACCAGTTTTCCCCCACCTCGCGCTTCTTGTTCATCGGATAGAAGCAGGCGTTGGGCCATGGCGGCAGGTCGGGTTCGATGCGGGCCTTCCGCATGGCGTCTTCGCGAGAGGCATAGCCCTGCACCTTCGCCTTGTAGGCCGGGCTGTCGGCGACCTCCCCCTCTTCGATGAGCCGCTGGGCATACTGCTCGACGGTGGGCACATATTCGCTGACTTCGGTGAGGCTCACGAACGAGTAGGTGGGCACGATCGCCTGGCCGAGCGGGCCGGCGAGCAGGCGCTGGTGGACGTCGTCCACCAGCATCGGCGAAGGATCCATCGCCATCACGCCGAAATCGGCCTTGTGCCCGGGCACGATCCAGCCCTGCAGCCGGCGGGGCGCGCCGGCGGCGGCCGGGTCGAGCGCGGCGGTGAATTCGCGCAGTCCCTCGGCGCGGGCGGCGGCGGAGAGCGACGCCAGCCGAGCCCGGTCAAACGCATAGAAACTGTGCGTCACATGCCAGCCCTTCGCGGGCTCGAGCGAGACCTCCGCCGCATCGTGCTCGGCGGGGGCGTGCGGGACGGCGGGCCTCTGGGCCGGGGCGTGGGCGGCGGGCTGCATCGTGGCGGGGTCTCCTCGAACGGCTGGATCGATGAAAACGGACGAGTCTACGTCTTTCGGCGACGCATTCCCAGCCGCTCGCCTATCCAATCCGCCGGTTTCCACGATAAGATGGAGTTGACGTGAAAACCCGTCGCAAACGTCCGCGTCGGGGCAGGCATGGCGGCACTCGAAACAGGGGATCTCGACCATGGGACAGGCAATCGTCGATCCGCAGGAACTGCGGCGGTTTGCGGCCCGGCTGCGACACTTCAGCGACGAAGTGATGAACCAGATGCAAAACGTGCAGCGGCAGCTCGCGGCGCTAGGCTCCACATGGCGCGACCAGGAGCACAAGAAGTTCGAGGAGGAATTCGCGCAGCAGCTCAACACGTTTGGCCGATTCGTGCAGTCCACCGGCGAATACGTGCCCTATCTGATCCGCAAGGCGGAGCGGGTCGAGGAATACCAGCAGCAAGGCTGAGGGCGGGAATGTCAACGCAAGCCGATGTCAAATCGCTCGACACCCTCTCGTTTGTGAAGGCGGCACTCGCCTCGTATGCCCACGAGACGGGGCAGGCCATCGCCGAAGTGGAGCTCGAGGGCCGCCGGGCCGTCGACTACATCACGGTGGACATGGCCGCCCATTGGAAGGCGGAGGTGCGGCGGTGCAACGACCTGGTGAACCACGCCATCAAGGATCTGGAGCACTGCAAGGCCTTCAAGAAAGTGGGCGACAACACCCCTTCCTGCGTCGAGGAAAAGAAAAACCTCGAAAAAGCGCGGGCCAAGCTCGCGAATGCCGAGCGGAAGGCGGAGGCGGTGCGCCGCTGGACACCGGTGGTGCTGCAGCAGTTTCGCGAGACCTGCGTGCGGCTCGTGCACTTCCGGGAGGTGATCGACGTCGATTGCCCGAAGGCCATCGGGCGGGTCGAGCGGATGCTCAAGTCGCTCGATGCCTACCGCGAGATGTCGTCGCCGCGACCCTCGACCGCCGACGGCGGTGGTGGCACGGCGTCGGTGACCCGGCAGACGAACGAGCCCGCCGCGGCAGACAAGTCCGCCGCCGCGCAGGCACAGCCGTCGGGCGATGCCGCTTCCGCCTCAGTTCCGGGAAGCCCCACATGAAACACTTCGATCTTTCGAGCGGCGCGGCCAAGATGGCGCTCGCCCTGAAGCAGCTCGACATCAAGTGGGAGTCGGCCAAGGAGACGTGGAACGACGCCACGAGCAAGGCGTTTCACAAGGAGCACATCGAGCCCTTGATGCCTGACGTGAAGCAGACGCTCGAGGCCGTCGGCCGGCTGGCCGAGGTGCTCGCTCGCGCCGCCCGCGACGTGGCCGAAGGCTCCGATTACTAGACCGCCCCACCGGCCCGATCCCGCCCCACACCTTCGCATGGCCACCACCTCTCCCCCCGACGCTGATATCTCGCCGATCGGCGAACACCCCGCCGCAGCCGACGCCACGCCCGGGTCCTACAGCCGCGAAACACTTCGCAGCCAGATCGAGCTCCTGCGTCGCGAAGCGGCCGTGCGTGCCAGGCTCGAGAAGGAGATCGTCGCCGAGCACGAGGACGAGCGAAAGGCCACGCTGGCCCAGGCCGAGCAGAAGACCGCGGCGACGAACCAGCACTATGCACGCGAGATGGAGGCGACGAAGCAGGAATACAAGGCCATTCTGCAGAAGCTCGCCGCCCAGGCGGCCGCGGATCAGCAGAAACTCGACCAGCAGCGAAAGACCGTCGGCACGACGATCGCCCGCACGAGCGACAAGCAAGCGCGGCAGCTCCAGGAAGACGACCAGTTCGAGGAAGGCTCGTTCAAGGAGATCTACAAGGAGAAGCGGAAGGATCCTGTCAAGCTCTTCATGAAGGTGGAGAAGGAGCTCGGCCGCACGCTCGGCCAGCTCGACGCGGCCGACGCCGACACGGCGAAGGCGCTCGCGCGATGGGGCGCGACCGTGGCCGCGCCGGCAGAGGCTGGTGAAGCGGTCGAGGCAGGTGAGTCGGGCGATGACGGCGCCGTCGCGCTGCCGAGCGGCGCAGAGATCCTCACCTTCCTCGAGCAGCTCCGTGCGGCGGTGGTCGAGCAGGCCAAGGCGATCGTCGGGCTCAAGGAGGCCACGTCGGCGTTCGCCGGCGGCACGACCGGCGCGGCGGTGGCCCTTCCTTTGCTCGCCGCGATCGGCGCAGCCGCGGGAGCCTTCTTCGGCGTGCCGGGCGACCTCCAGACGAAAGCGATCGCCGCCGGCGTGGCGGGGCTCGTGCTGGCCGGCGGCGGCATCGGCGGCGGCCTCTGGTTCGTGGGCCGCAAGAAGAAGCGGGCCCGGGAGCAGGCGCTGGCACTGCGGTCTGCCCTGGAGCGGGATCTCGCGACGGCCCGCCGGGGCCTCGCCGCCGCGGGCACTTTTCTCAAGAATCGCCGTGACGAGCAGGTCGCGGCGATCGATGAGAAGTTCAGGCGGCAGGTGGAGGAGCGGAAGACGCTCCTCCAGGCACGGCTCGCCGAGATCGCCGCCAAGCGTGACAAGCAGACGGCCGATCTCGAGGCCAAGTATCAAGCCGCCACCGCCGCGATCCTGCAGCGGCGTGACAACGGCAAAGACGCGGCCGACAAGAAATACCCGCCGCGGCTCGCCGCGCTCTCAACGAGCCTCAAGGAGGATCTCGACAAGGTCGTGCAGCAGCGCGACACGCGTCTCGCGGCCGCCGATGCCCGACGCGACGAACGGTGGACGCAGATGACGGACCGCTGGCGCGAGGTTCGCACCGCGACGGCCGCGGCCTACGCGGAGGCCAACCGGATCGACGCCGACGCCTTCCGCAGCTGGGACGACCTCGCCCGCGACGACGTCGCCCTCCCGGCGGTGCCCCCGCCGGGATTGCGGTTCGGCTCGCAGGCCCTGTCGCTCGAGAAGGTGCCGGGGGGCGTGTCGTCGCACGCCGAACTCAACGCCTTCGGTCCAATCGACTGGACGCAGCCGGCGATCGTGCCGTTCCCGTACCAGGCGTCGCTCCTCATCAAGACCACGGCCGACCAGAAGGAGATCGCCTCGGAGATGATGCAGGCCCTCACGCTGCGGATCGCCACCGGCATCCCGGCGGGGCAGAGCCGGTTCACGATCATCGATCCGCTGGGCCTCGGCAAGCAGTTCGCCGGCTTCATGCATCTGGCCGACTACGACGAATTGCTCGTCACAAGCCGGATCTGGACGGAGCCGCAGCAGATCGAGCAGCGGCTGGCCGATATCACCGAGCAGATGGAGGTGGTGATCCAGAAGTATCTCCGCAATGAGTACGAATCGATCGGCGCCTACAACGCCGACGCGGAGGTGCCGGAGCCCTATCGCTTCGTCGTGGTGGCGAACTTTCCGGCCAACTTCACCGAAACGAGCGCCCGTCGCCTCGCGAGCATCGCGGCCAGCGGCGCGCGTTGCGGCGTCTACGTGATCCTGTCGATCGATACGAAGGCCACGATGCCCTCCAATTTCAGCATCGCGGAGATCGAGAAACACGCCACCACGATCGTGCTCAAGGATGGAGCGTTCACCTGGAGCGATCCTGAATTCTCCAAGTGGCCGCTCACGGTGGAGCAGGCGCCCTCCGACGAGGTCTTCACGCAGATCATCCAGCGGGTGGGCAAGGCGGCGAAGGCGGCCAAGCGGGTGGAGGTGCCCTTCGACCGCGTCGCGCCGAAGGAGGAGGATTGGTGGAAGGGGAGCACGGCAGGAGAGGTGCTCGCACCGCTGGGGCCCGCCGGCGCCAAGAAACTGCAATACCTCAAGCTCGGCAAGGGCACGAGCCAGCACGCGCTCATCGCCGGCAAGACGGGTTCCGGCAAATCGACGCTCATGCACGCGATGATCACGAGCCTCGCGCTGCAATACAGCCCCAACGAGATCCAGTTCTATCTCATCGACTTCAAGAAGGGCGTCGAGTTCAAACTCTACGACCACTACAAACTGCCCCACGCCCGCGTGATCGCGATCGAGAGCGAGCGCGAGTTCGGCCTCTCGGTGCTCGAGCAGCTCGACCGTGAATTGAAGCGGCGCGGCGATCTCTTCCGCGACCTCGCCGTGCAGGACGTGGCCGGCTTCCGCAAAACGGGAAATCCCGATCCGATGCCGCGAATCCTGCTCGTCATCGACGAGTTTCAGGAAATCTTCGTCGAAGACGACAAGCTCGCGCAGGATGCCTCGCTGATCCTCGACCGGCTCGTTCGCCAGGGCCGTGCCTTCGGCATGCACGTGCTGCTCGGCTCGCAGACGCTCGGCGGCTCCTACAGCCTGCCGCGGGCCACGATGGGCCAGATGGCGATCCGCATCGCGCTGCAGTGCAACGAGGCCGATTCGAGCCTCATCCTCAGCGAAGACAACACCGCGGCCCGGCTGCTCACGCGGCCCGGCGAGGCGATCTACAACGACGCCAACGGCATGGTGGCGGGCAACAATCCATTCCAGGTCGTCTTCCTGAACGACGAGCGGCGTGAGCGGTATCTGGGCGCACTGCGGGCCCTCGCCGATCGCCGGACCGACATCCCGGCCGTGCCGCGGATGGTGTTCGACGGCAACGAGGCCGCCGACCCCGCCGGCAATCCCCTGCTCCGCGAACTGCTCGATGCGGGTACCGTCCACGGCAAGGAGCTCACCGCACCCCTTGCCTGGCTCGGCGACGCGATCGCCATCAAAGATCCCACGGCCGCGATCTTCCGCCGCCAGGGGGGCGCCAACATGCTCATGGTCGGCCAGCGCGAGGATCTCGGCACGAGCCTGCTGGCCATGTCGATGATGAGCCTGGCCGCTTCACACGATCCCCATCCGGGGGGCGGGCTGGGCCGCGCGGCGAGGTTCGTGCTTTTCGAGCCGGCGATCGCCGAGGAGAAGCCCGATCTGCTCCTCACCCAGCTCACGAGCCACCTGCCCCACGAGGTGGAGGTGGCGGGCCGGCTCGGCGTGGCCGATGCCTTCGAGCGGCTCGCGGCGGAGGTGCAGCGGCGCATCGACAACCAGGTGCTCGACGGCGAGGCGGTCTTCGTGATCGTCCGCGACCTCGGCCGCTTCCGCGAATTGCGCAAGGCCGACGGCGACTTCGGCTTCTCGTTCGGCGCCGAGAAGAAGGCGGGGCCGGCGACGAATTTCAACACGGTGCTCAAGGATGGCCCGCCCGTCGGTGTGCACACGATCATCTGGTGCGACTCACTCACGAACCTGATGCGCACGTTCGAGCGGGGCGCTCTCAAGGAATTCGAGCTCCGCGTGCTCTTCCAGATGAGCGGCTCCGATTCGAGCCAGCTCATCGACAATCCCCTGGCGAGCAAGCTCGGCCCCCAGCGGGCCCTCTTCATCCACGAGGAGACGGGCACGTTCGAGAAATTCCGCCCCTACGCCTTCCCGACGCCCGAATGGCTCGCCGGCATTTCCAGCCAGCTGCGTTCCCGTCCGCAGGGCACGCCCGTCGAGCGGCCCGCCATCGATGCGCAGGCCGCGAAGCCCGCTGCGGCATCGGAAGACAAGTTTGATTTCGGCTTTGGCGACGGCGACGGCGACTTCAACTTCACGAAGTTCCTCGACGACCCGCCCAAGACCGAGGACGCCCCGCCCGCCGAGTAGGACAGGCTTCAGCCTGTCACCAAGCATGACAGGCTGAAGCCTGTCCTACCGTTACCGTTCGCTGGGGCGGCGGCCGATGTGGACAGTGAGCGTGAGCCGCTCGCCGTCGCGCACGATCTCGAGTGGCACGTCGGTGCCGATCGGCGTCCGTGTGAGCAGGAGCACCAGTTCGGCCGGCTCCGCGATCTCCTCGCCGTCGAAGGCCAGGACCACGTCGCCGGGCTTGACGCCCGCCATCTCCGCCGGAGACCGCGGCTCCACGGCGGCCACCACGGCGGTGGCGCCGTCGGCCGCCGGCGCGGCAAGCGCGGTGAGCGCCATGCCGAGGTAGCCCCGCTCCACGTGGCCGGTCGTGCGGATCTCCTCGGCCACGCGCCGGGCCGTGTTGCTCGGAATCGCGAAGCCGATGCCGGTGTAGTCCTTGCCGACGATCGCCGTGGTGATGCCCATCACACGGCCGTGGACATCGACCAGCGGGCCGCCGGAATTGCCGGGGTTGATTGCGGCGTCGGTCTGCAGAAATTCCTGGATCGGGTTTTCGAGGACGCCGCGGCGGCCGACGGCGCTGACGATGCCGTAGGTGAGCGTGCGGTCGAGGCCGAAGGGATTCCCGATCGCCCACACCATTTCCCCCACCTCCACGCTGTCGCTGTCTCCCCACGATGCTGTGGGCAGTTCGGCGGCGTCGATCTTCAGGATCGCGAGGTCGGTCGCGGCGTCGGCGCCCACGAGCCGCGCCTGGAATCGGCGGCCATCGGCGAGCGTCACCACCGTCTCGTCGCTCCGGGCGACGACGTGATAGTTCGTCACAATCACGCCATCCGCCGCGATGATCACGCCCGAGCCCACCGATTCGTCGGTGGCGCCCCGCGGCGTGCCCCCGCGCAGAGCAGCGATTTCGTCGGCCAACGTCATCACGCGCCGATTCGACGTGACGTTGACGACCGACGGCCCGATGATCCGGGCGAGCATCGTGAAGAGCTTGCCGACCGGCGCGAGCTCCGTGCCGATGGCGGCATCGCGCATCGCGGCGAGCTCCGCGCGGGTCCGGGCGTATTGCACTCTCGCAACGAGCGACGGCCAGACGATCATCGCCACGAGGCCCACGAGGCCGAGCGAGAGCAGGAGCGTGCGGCGGGTGGCGGGGGAACTGGCGACGGGCATGGGAGATGGTGAGGCCATGGGCAGGAGTTCGTTATCCGCCCGCCGGGTCAGGAGTGCAACCGGAGCCGCTTGCGGACGAAATCGAGCGCCGTCTTCGACGCCCGCGAAAGCCGAAGCGACCCGCTGCCGCCGAGCCGGTGCTCGATCACATCGGTGCCTTCCGGGCGGGCGAGGGCGATCGCCACCGTCTCCATGCCATCGGCGTCGCGTTGGACGGGCCCCACCGCGAGGCCGAGCGAGCCGCCGAGCTCGGCCCTGGCCCACGCCGCGAGGTCCGCGGGCGTTCGTCCCCGCGTCTCATCGGGCATCACGATAGCGCCGGCCACGCCCCCTGCCGCGCCGGCCGCCCGACGCCGGGCGGCCGCCTGCGCCACGAGCGCCGCCACCTGCCCCTGCGTGGCGATCTCGACCGTGGCCAGCGTGTAGCCGGCCGCAGCCACCGCCGCGAGGGCGGCGTCTTCGATCTCGTCGTCCTCGTTGCCGTAGACGAGGTCGCCGAGGCACTCACGGATGATCCGCTCCGTCGGAGCGATCTTCGCCCGGCAGGCGGCCGCGTCGGCGCCGCGGGCGACGATCCGCAGGGTGATCGTCGCCTCGTGGGCCGTGATGCCCACGAGCGGATCGCGGCCGCGTTCGATCAGGTCGGGGAGCATCGCCTCGACCGCACTCTCCCCCGCACCGAAGCATTTGATCCGCCGAAACTGGATCGTGCCTCCCTCCGGCTGCATGGCGAGCAGCGCGGGCACGACGGAGTCGTGCCACATCACCCGCATCTCGGCAGGCACGCCCGGCAGCGCGAAGACGCGGCTCGAGCCCGTCGCCTGCCGCAGGATCTCGAGGTCGATGCCGGGCGCCGTGCCGTCGGGATTGGTGATGATTCTGCTCGTGCGCGGAAAGAGCGCCTGCCGGCGATTGCTCTCCGGCATCGGCATCGCCCGCCGGGCGAACCGCGTCTCCACGGCCACGAGCGCCTCGGCGGAGAGTTCGAGCGGCTCGTTGGCGACGATCGCCAACACGTCGCGGGTGAGGTCGTCGGCAGTGGGGCCGAGGCCGCCGGTGACGACGACCACGTCGGCCCGCTCCACGGCGATGCGGAAGGCGGCCACGCCGTCGTCGAGAGCGTCGGTGATCGTCGTGTGGAACGACGTGGTGATGCCGAGCACCGCGAGCTCGCGCGAGATCCACTGGCTGTTGGTATCGAGCCGCTGGCCCGTCGTGAGTTCATCACCGATCGCGATCACTTCGGCGTTCATACCGGTCCTGCTCCGCGGGCCTCGTGAAGACCGTACCCTACGCTGCGGCGACAAACCGCTCCACTGGTCAGCCGCGGCTCCGCGGGAAACAATACATCCATGAAACTCGGTCTCCTCGGTATCGACGACCAGATCGCCCCCATCGTGGCGGCGGCCCGACGGCGCGGTGACGATATCTCGCTGGTGTGTGACGTGGCCGCGGACTCCCCCCATGCCGCGCTCGTCGAGGGCCTGCCACGGGCCGATTCCTGGGAGGCCCTCGTCGATCCGCGGTCCACGGATGCCGTGCTCGTTGGCGGCGACGGCTGGAACGAACTCCGGGCCGAGGGCGTTCGCAAGCTCGTGCAGGCGGGCCGCACGCTCGTGCTCTCGCAGCCGCTCGAGCTTTCGATGCTCTGGGCCTACGAGATCGACATGATCCGCAAGGACTCCGGCGCCCGGCTCATCCCCGTGCTCCCCGATCGGCTGCAGCCATTCCTCGAGCGGCTCAAGGAGGCGATCGAGGCGGGGCTCGCCGGCGCGGGATCGCTCGGCCCCCTCGAGTCGATCGAATGCCAGCGGCGGCTCCGCGACCGCTCCCGCGAACGGGTCCTCGGGCAGCTCGCCCGCGATGCCGACCTCCTGCGGGTGCTCGTCGGCGATCCGCGGCGGCTTTCGACGCTCGGCGGCGGCGAAACCGACGCCGCCTGGGGCACGCTGGCCGTGGGGCTCACCGGCGGCGCGAACCTCCCGGTGCGGTGGCGAGTGTCCCGCGGCGAATCCCCCGGCCTTTCGCTCACGCTCGTCGGCGGGGCGGGCTCGCTCGCCGTCGACATTCCCGCTGACGATGCCTCCCAGTGGACGCTCACGGCGGAGCCCGGCGGCCGCGTCGAGCGGGCCGCATTCGACCGCGCCGCCACGATCCTCGGGCTGCTCGAGGGCTCCTCGTCTGGCGGCACGGTCGTCGCCGCCGCCATGTGGGATGACGCCGCGCGGGCGATCGAATTGGCCGAGACCGTGCCCCGCAGTCTGGCGAAGGGCCGCGCGATCGACCTCCACCAGGAGGAGTTTTCCGAGCTCGGCACGTTCAAGGGAACGATGGCATCGCTCGGCTGCGCGATCGTGCTCGGCGGGCTCTTCGTCTTGCTGCTGGCCACGCTCGTCGGGGGCATCGCCAAGGAGGCCGGCTGGGAATTCGGCGAACGGATCGCGGGCGTCTGGCCGGTCGCGGTGCTCGTCGTGCTCGGTGCCTTCCTGCTCTTGCAGTTGCTCCCGCTCCTGATCGGCTCGATTCCACCGGATCGAGGGGGACCCGCCGGCAGCGATCCAACCGGTCGGCAGCATGAGTAATTCCGCGCTGGCTGGCACGGACGGCTGTTTTGTGGGGCTTCGGCCCGGTGCCGAGCCGCCCGCGGTGTCGGTCCGGAAGACTCTGCGGGCCTGAGCGCACGGCGATGGAATCGCCGTGGCGAGCCGTCCGATCCACCTTAGCGTCAGGAGGCTCGTGGCGACCGCCGCAAGGCGGCCAGCCCGGCGTCTGCTTCCAGGGTATGGGTGGCTCGGGGAATCGTCTCCATGCGGTGTACGTGGGTGCTTCTGCCGTGCGTGGCCGTGCTCTTTGCGGCCGCGGCGGCCCGACCTGCGTGTGCCAATGAGTCGCGGCGCACCGCGATCGTGCGGGCGATCGAGACGAGCCGCGATTCGGTCGTCAACATCCACGGCCAGAAACTCGTCGCGAACGACGCCGACCCGAACGCCGAAGGAGAGCAGCGGCGTGTCAACGGCATGGGCACGGGCGTGGTGATCGACGCCCGCGGCTACATCGTCACCAACTATCATGTCGTCGAGGGCGTGAAGCGGATCGAAGTGACGCTCGCCTCGGGCAAGACCGTCGCTGCCACGCTCGTGAGCCATGATCCGCGGACCGACCTCGCCGTGATCAAGGTCGCGCACGATGCGCCGCTGCCCGTGATCGCGATCGGCACCTCGAGCGACCTCATGATCGGCGAGACAGTGCTCGCCCTCGGCAATGCCTACGGCTACGAGCACACCGTCACCCGCGGCATCGTCTCAGCGCTTCACCGCAACGTCGAGGTGACCCGCACCCAGCAATACAAGGACCTCATCCAGACCGACGCGAGCATCAATCCGGGCAACTCCGGCGGACCACTCCTCAACATCAACGGCCAGATGATCGGCATCAACGTCGCCGTGCGGGCTGGCGCCCAGGGAATCGGCTTCGCGATCCCGATCGACAAAGCGCTGACCGTGGTGACGGAACTGCTTTCCGTCGAGCGGGTCGATCGGACCTGGCACGGGATCGTGGCCAAGGGAGACGGCCAGCGGGGCGCGATCGTTGAGGCGGTGCACCGCGAGAGCCCCGCCGAGACGGTCGGCATGAAGGCCGGCGACGTGATCACCCGAATCGGCGAACTGCCCGTGACGAGCCAGCTCGACATCGAGCGGGCGATGCTCGGCCACAAGGCGGGCGACAGCGTGGCGCTCACGGTGACCCGTTCCGGTGCGATCGAGCGGATCGAACTGCCCCTCGCCGCGGCCCGCCAGCTCTCGATGTCGATCGACGAGCGGTGCTGGCTCGAGCTCGGCCTGCGGGTCGAGACGATGCCCGCGCCGAAGGTGCAAAAACTCCAGGCCCGGTACCGCGGCGGCCTGCTCGTGAAGGAAGTCCGCAGCGGCGGTCCCGCCGCCGACCAGGGCATCCGCGGCGGCGATGTGCTCGTGGGGCTGCACGTCTGGGAGACGGTGTCGGTCGAAAATATCTCCTACGTGCTCGACAAGGCCCGTGAAGACAACCTCGGCCCGCTGAAGTTCTACGTCCTGCGAGGCCGCGAAACCCTCTTCGGCCATCTCACGAGCGACACGATCCGGCGCTGATAGGACCGAGCGAGCCCGGGTCGGCTGAAGTTCGACGAGCGTCTGTAGCTTCGACCTGCTGGGGTCGGCAGCGCCGTAGGTCGTCACAGGAGAAATTGCAGCAGCGAGGCGACTTCTGCCGCCCGGGCGAGCGCCCCCCTGTTAAGATAGGGTTTTCCCGTGTGAGCACCCCGTGGAAACCGACTTCGTCAATTGGCTCGTCTCGCGGATTCCGGCCGACGCCCGGCTGGAGGTGCCGCCGGGCGACGATGCGGCCGTGCTACGGCCGCCGGCGATGCGGCGGACGGTCGTCACGGTCGACATGCTGATGGAGGGCATCGATTTCGTCTCGGGCCCCGATTGCCCGCCCCAGGCAATCGGCCACAAGGCGCTCGCAGTGAGCCTCAGCGACCTGGCGGCCATGGGGGCCCGCCCCGAAGCCGCGTTCGTGGCCGTCTCGCTGCCGCGGCATGGCGGTGATCAGATCGGCCGCGGGCTCCTCGAGGGAATCGCGGCGCTCGCCGCCCGGCATCGCGTCACGCTCGCCGGCGGCGACACCAATGCCTGGGATGGCCCGCTCGTCGTCAGCACCACGGCACTCGGCAGCGTGGCCCCCGGCAGGGCATGGCGGCGCGATGGGGCGCGGCCCGGCGACCTCATCGTCGTCACTGGCGCCTTTGGCGGCAGCCTGCTGGGAAGGCATCTCGCCGTCGCGCCACGCTGCCGCGAGGCGCAGGCGATTGCCGAGCATTTCACGGTTCATGCGGCGATCGACTGCAGCGACGGCCTGTCGCTGGATCTCGGCCGCATGATGGCGGCGAGCGGCACCTGCGGCGTGGTGCATCTCGAGGACGTGCCGATCCATGCCGATGCCCGGACCATGAGCGGCCGGCCGGGCGACGGCCGGAGCCCGCTCGACCATGCGCTTGCCGACGGCGAGGATTTCGAGTTGATCATGGCGATGCCGCCGGACGCGGCGCGGGCGCTCGTCGCGGCCGCCGCGGCGCCGTCGCTGGGGCTGCCGATCACCGTCATCGGCACCGTCGAGGCCGGGAGCGGGCTCGTCGCCCTCGCGGCCGATGGTGGCCGCCGGCCGCTCGAGCCACGGGGATTCCTCCATGACTTCGACTCCTGAACGGACCCCGCTGCGCTGCGACGTCAGGATCGCCGACGAAGCGGCGCTCGCCGACGTCGCCGCGGCTCTCGTCGCCACGCTGCCCCGCGACGCATTCATCACGCTCGAAGGGGATCTGGGCGCCGGCAAGACGACGTTCGTGAAGGCGATCGCCTCCGCCGCCGGGATCAATCCGGCCGAGGTGGTGAGCCCCACGTTCGGCCTCATTCATGTCCACGCCGCGCCGGCGGGGGGCGTGCCGCTGCGGCTCGTGCATGCCGACATGTATCGGCTCGCCGACGCATCGGAGCTCCACGAACTCGGCTGGGAGGATGCGCTCCTCTGCCGACACGGGGGCCGCACGTGGGCGTTTGTCGAATGGCCGGGGCGAATCGCCCAGTCGCTCCCCGACGAGCGGCTCGACATCGCCATCGGGATCGATTCCGAGACCGCCCGCACGCTGTCATTCACGAGCCGCTCGCCAACCTACGACGCCGTCATCGCGGCGGTCTCTCGGCGAGCGACGCGAGCTCCGCCGCGATCTCGCCCGTGAGCACCTGCTCCAGGGCTCCAAGCGCCCGCGCGACGGGTACGCCGTCGAGCAGCCGATGATCGGCCAGCAGCGTCACGGTCATGCGGCCGGCGTCGTCGAGCGGGGAATAGCTCAGGCTGGTCGTGAGAAACGTGGGATGCATCCGATTGGAGCAGCCCTCCCCCGCCAACGTCGAGAGGCTGAACGTGCCGATCCGCAGGGCCCGCTTGGGCGACGTCGACCGCAGGTTCCACCGCAGCACGATCCGGCGCAACAGCCGCGGCACCAGCGCCAGTTCACGCTGCCGACGGAAGGTCTCGTCGATCGCCGCCGTGGCGAACCGCGTGATCTCGGCCTGAAGCGCCGCGAGCGGCATCCCGTCGGGCGCGCGGATCCGCGCCCAATAGATCGCCTCCGGGTCGAGCGCCCGGTCGGCGGGAAGTGTGTCGTCGCCGCGCGGGCGGCTCAGCGCCAGCGACGCCACGCTCTCGGGACTCGTCGCCCAGCGAGGCCGCCGCAGGAGCCCCGGCACGTGCCAGCTGCGGAGCGCCGGCCGGTCGCGGGCAACGATCGCATAGGCCTTGAGGAAGATCGCCGCCCAGCCGATACGTGTCGCGCTCGACCGCCGCAGCCGCTCCACCTCGCCCAGCTGCATCACGCGATCGACCGGAAAGATCGGGATGCGCCGCGACAGGCGCACGATGTCGGCCACGAGCATCCGCTGGGAGTCGAGCCGGTGCGTGGAAATGGAAAGGCGATCGCGTGTCATGAGGTGGAAACCTACCCCCGCCCGAGCCGATTTGGATAGACTGCCGGCCCGCCATCCACCAGGTGATTCATCATGCGCATGCTTCCCGGCACGACACTTCTCGGCGTCATCGACATCCAGGAGCGGCTCATCGCCGCCGTGCCGGCCGCCGACTTTGTGGTCGCGCGAGCGGCCCGGCTCGCGGAGGCGGCGCGCATCCTCGGTATCAGGGCGGTGCTCACCGAGCAGTATCCAAAGGGGCTCGGCCCCACGCCCGCGGCGCTCGCGGCCCTCTTGCCGCCGGCCGCCGCGAAGATGTCGTTCAGCTCCTGCGGCTGCGGGCCGTTTGCCGCCGCGGTTGACGATTCCGCGCCGCCGGCGGTCGAAGCGGTGGTGCTCTGCGGCCTCGAGACGCATGTCTGCATCGCCCAGACCGCGCTCGACCTCCTCGCGCGGGGCCTCGCCGTCTTCATCGCGGTCGACGCCGTCGCCTCGCGGCACACGCTCGACCACGAAGTGGCCCTGCGGCGGCTCGAGGGCGGAGGCGCGATCCTGACGACCTCGGAAGCAATCCTCTTCGAATGGTGCCGCACGGCGGACCATCCGCATTTCCAGGCGATCCGCAAGCTCGTGGTGTAAACGCGCAGGCCGCCCCTTTGGACGGAGGCGAGGGGGTCGGCGGAAGCGTGACGAGCATTTGGACCGAGTCCGCGAGGGCCACCGCGAGGAACCAATCCGACGTCGGAACGGCGGACGAAGAACTTCTGCCGCCCCCGAGCGGGTGCGTTACGGGGACGAGAGGTCGATGCCCTCCGTGGGCAGCGACGCGCCTGCGAGGCCTTTGAGCCGCGCGACCTTCGCGGCCGCCGATGGCTCGCCTTCCCGCTCCTGGCCCGGCGCGGAGCCGAAGAGGATCACGTGACCGTCGGGGCCGACGAGTTCCCAAGCCCGCGCACCGGAGACGGCCTTCGGGCGGCAATCGACGAGTTTGAGCGACTTCCACTCCGGTCCGATCACCACCGCCACCGCGGCCGCCTCTTCGACCGCCGTGTCGCCCCAGGCGGAGCCTTCCGGGCCCTGCGGGCTCGAGTCGATCCCCGTGACCCGCGGATATTCAGCGGCCGCTTCGGGCGTGAAGTCGCCGCTCGGCAGCACGACCCCTTCGGCGTCCACCGCGAGGAGGCCTCCCTTCACGCTCACCATCGCCACGGGCTCGCGGCAGAGCACCTCCACCACGGCGGCGGCCGGATGCCGCGGCTTCACGCTCACCACCTGCTTCACCCAAGGATGCGTGTCAAACGCCCGGGCGAGCCGGTTCGGCAGTTCGGGATCGCCGATCGGCACGCCGCCGTCGAGGCTCGCGGTCCGCAGCGCCTCCGTTTTGATGTCGCTCTTCACCCACGGGGCCACGCCCACGAGCTCCACCATCTCCGGCCGCAGGATCGCGTCGTCTCGCCAGAGCACGACGTCGCCGATCCGCGACCAGAGCAAGGCTCCGGCGGCGAGCGCGGCGAGCACCACCGCCACCGCTCCGAGGCCCGAGCGTCGCGCCGACACGAATGCTGCGACTCGGCCGCCGGCCGGGGCGGAATCCACGTGGGGCGGCTTGCGCCTGGGGGGTGTGATCATCGCCGGCTTCACCACATCTCGATCTGCGGCGTCAGCTCAACGCCCAGTTTCTCGCGCACGCGGCCGCGCACCAACTCGATGAGGCCGCGCACATCGTCGCTCGTGCAGCCCGGCGCGGCGACGACGTAATTGGCGTGCGTCGAGTAGACCGAGGCCTCGCCCACCCGCAGGTCGCGGGCGCCCGCCTGGGCCACGAGCGATTCGGCGCTCGTGCCGAGCGGATCCTTGAACATCACCGCGACGGCCCGCGTGCCGAGCGGCTGCTCTGACCGTTCCACGATCCATTCCTTTTGCATTCGCTTCGTGAGCGATTCCGGGCTCTCCTCGTCGAGCTCGAGCCGGCAGCCAATGACGATGCCGTCGTCGAGGTTGCTCCAGCGCGAGCCGAACGCGAGCCGTCCGCCGCTCCGCACGTCGATCTCCCCGGTGGGCAGCATCACGCTCACCTCGCGCACCCGCTCGCCGATGTCGCCGCCATGCCCGCCGGCATTGCCGATCAGGGCGCCGCCAACGGTGCCGGGAACGCCCACGAGCGTTTCGAGGCCGGAAAGCCCAGCCTGCACGGCCGCCGACACGAGGTGCACGAGCTTCGCACCCGCGCCGGCGATCACCGCCGGCTGCTTCACCTCGATCGCGGAGAAGGCCGGCGCCGAAAGCCGCACGACCATGCCGGCAAAGCCGGTCGCGGGAATGAGAATGTTGGAGCCGCCACCGATCACGCGAAGCGCGATCCCGCGCTCGTGGCACCGCTTCACCACCCGCGACAGGGCCTCGACATCGACCGGCTCGCAGAAGAAGGCCGCTTCGCCGCCGATGCCCAGCCAGGTGTGATGTGACAAAGGCTCGCGGCACGCGACCGCGAGGCCGAGATCGTCGAAGGGAGTGCTGGCGGCCGGTTTCGAACCCTTGGTCATCTGGCTTACGCTCGCTTCGGGGGAATGAATGTCGAGCCTATTCTGGCCAAGACGGCCGGAAAGCGGCAATGCGGAGATGGCCCCCGGCCACGGCCGCGGAGAACGGCTGCGGCATCGGCCGCCTCAGGCGGCGCGGCGACGGCCCCAGACGGGCGGATGGACCAGCTGCAGCCAGCCGTCGACCAGCGCGGCGAGCGACGCCTGCGGCTCGCCCGGATCCCCCGGGTCGCCCTGCCGCCGAAGCCCTTCGCCGAGGACCACCACGCAATCCCGGCCATCGAGCGACGAAAGCAAACGATCGAGCCGGGCATAGGCGACCACCGCCTCGTTGCCGGCATCCTGATCGAGCACGGAGGCCGGCACGATGACGGTCTCGTCACACCAGCGCGAGGCCCGCACCGCGAAGCGGCCCGCATCGATCCTTTCGGCGAGCGACTCCTCCGCGACGAGCACGAGCCGCCCCGGCGTGAGCCGCCGCAGGCTCGCGAGCGTCGTGGCGAGGGCATGGCCGCTCGTCGGTCGATCGAGGAAGACGGCCGCATCCTGCCCGCGGTCGAGCCTTTCGAGCCGACCCGACACGCTGCCGGCCGCCTCGAGGCCGCGGGCGATCCGCTCGAACGGAACCCGATACCGCATGCCGACGGCCGCGGCAAAGAGCGCGTCTCGGGCAAACGAGGTCACTGGTGTCGCGAGCGTCACCGGCGCCACGTGCCCGCCCGATCGCAGGAGCACCATCTGCCCGTGGAGGCTGCGCTCGACTAGGATCGCGGTGAGATCGGCGTCGTGCGTGAGCGCCGCGGTGAGCCGCGGCCCCCGGTGGCGGGCGGCGAGCCGCTCCACTCGTTCGTCATCGACGTTGGCGATGAGGCACCCATGCGCGCCGAGGCTGTCGAGAATCCGCGCCTTGATCTCGTGGTAGGCCTCGACCGAGCCGTGGTCGTCGAGATGCGCCGTGGCGAGATTCGTGACCACGACCGTGTCGCAGGCGATGCCGGCGAGGGCATGGCGGGCGAGCATCCGGCTCGACACCTCCACCACCGCATGCGTGCAGCCGCTCGTGGCGAGCCGCTTGAGCCAGCCGGCGAGCACCGACGGCTCTTCGAGATCGGCAGCAACCGGCTCCGTGGAATCGGCGTCGAGGCAGCCCAGGTCGGAAAGCACGCCCACGCGGAGGCCGGCTTCCGAGAGCACGGCGGCGGCGAGCCAGGCCGTCGTCGTCTTGCCGCTGGTGCCGGTGATCGCGATCACCCGCATGCTACCGGTGGGGTCGCCCGCCAGCGATTGCGTCAGCCGGGCGAGGGCCCAGACGCTGTCGGGGACGATGCACAAAGGCGTGCCAAACGTGGGGATGATCCGCTCCGCCACGATCCCGCTCACCCCCCGGGCGATCGCCCGCGCGACCAATTCGTGGCCATCTCCATGGCCGGTGAGCCGCGCCACGAACACGTCGCCGGGGCCGCAGGCATCGGGGTCGTCGTGGCAGCCTGTCGCGAGGATGTCGTCGCAGGCGACGAACCGCGTCGTGGGGAGCAACTCCGAGAGACGGACGCCACGGCCCCGCCGAACGATCATTTCCGGCTCACGCAGCGGCTCGTGCCGATGATCAGACCAGCACGAATCATCGTCCATCGCTTCGAACATGACGGGCCTCCTGCCTCGCACCACCCAAAACCCGCACTCATCCTTGAACGCGGTTGGAGCGAAATTGTGCGCGGGTGACAAAGGGGGTCAATCCCGCGTTCGCGACGTTTTTTCGAGAACGACGGGTCAAGCCCAAAAAACGTTTCTCAAGTCGCCCCGTCTTGCCAGGCTTGCATGGAGATCGCTTGCTCCGCAAGCAGAACTGCTTTCGACAGGCACGGAGGCCTGTCCTACGGACGAAGGCGAGGGGGTCGGCGGAAGCTCGAGGAGCATTTGGACCGAGTCTTCGAGGGCCACCGCGACTCGACTTCTGCCGCCCCCGAGCCGGTGCGTCACCAACAGGGATCCGCGTCTACTTGGCCGACGCGAGGCTTTCGAGATGCTCGCGGACCGAGGCGGCACAGGTGGCGGCGGAGCCTTCGAGCCGCACGAGCCGCACCGAAAGCGGGGCGGTCTGGCCGTCGCGACGCAAATCGTCGAGGTATTCCTCGAGGAGCTTCCGCCGCTCGGGCGTCGTGCGGAGCAGCCAGTGCACCCAGCACCAGGCCTCCGCGTAGTGATCCTGCGAGAGTTCGCCCGCCGAGGTGAGCGATTCAAGCCGGGCCATGTCGATTCGCCAGGTTCCTTCGAGCAGCCTGCCGTTGAGGTGGGCGATGTGGTCGCGGTGGGTGCCCTGCTCGCCGCGTGGCAGCTCGAAATATTCGGCGATTCCCTCGTCGAGCCAGAGCGGCACGGTGGGCACGACGGCATGCACATAGCCGTGAGTCGTTTCGTGCCGAAGGTCTTCCGCGATGCGGTCCTGCCAGGGGGCGAAGACCGAGAGCGTGGTGTCGGTCTCCACGAAAAACGCGCGGCGCACCGGAAAGCCCGGGAAATACTTCGCCGTGAAGGCGTCGTAGCGGGCGGTGTCTTCGAAGAGATAGAGATGCACCGGCTCGTCGGAGACCGGCAGGCCGAGTTCCAGGCTGACGTCGGTGCGAAGCGTCTCGAGGTCGCGAACCATCCTGTGTTGGCCGGCGATCGGAAAATCGGCGTGGATCACGAGCTGGCCGGCGACCACCTCCGAGCGATCGGGATAGTCGCCGTTCTTCGCGCCCACCGCGCTGATCGCAAGGTGCGCGCAGCCGCCGAGGAGGCTCGCCGACATGAAGGCGAACAGAGACGCGGGCAGACGAAATGCCGCTGGCTGGAGATGCATGTGGCGGGATGCTAGCGAGGGCCGTCAGCCGGGCCAAGGCCACTCAGGGGCCGCGGAGTCCGAGACCGGCGAGCGTGCCCTCCAGCCTGGCGAGTGTGCCCTCCAGCACTTCGAGCGTGACCGGCCGTCCGAGCACCGCCTTGGCCCCGGCCTCGAGGGCCGCTTCCGTGGCTTCGCCCCGGGGGAAGGACTCGAGGAGCACGACGGCCAGATCGGGCCGATTGGCGACGAGCATCCGCAGCCAGGCGATGTCTTCCTCGCCGAGGCAGCCCACGTCCCAGACGAGCAGGGCGGCCGGCTCGTCGAGCGGCGGACGGCCGCGGGTGCGGCGGGCGATGCGCCTTCCAGAGAGCGCGATCAGATCGACGAGCCCATCGAGGTCGTCGCTGCGGGCGGCGACCACCGAAACCGGCAGCGGCTCATGCGCGGCCCGCGACGCCCGCAGGCTGTCGCTGGCCGCCAGGATCCGCTCCTCGCGGCGCGACGTTGCGGGCAGGCCGAGCAGCCCGGGGCGACCGGCCGCGAGATCGGCAAACCAGCGTTCGAGCCTGCCGGGCAGTTCATGCCAGGCCACCTCCTCGATGCCCGACAGCGGTGGCCCGCTCCGCCGCCTGCCGTCGGCCAGACTCGCGGCCACCGACACGAGCGAGGCCAGCGGCCACTCCCGCGCGATTGCGAGCACGTCGTCGAGCGAGAATCGGCCGGGCCGGTCGGTCGCGAAAACGGCAAGCACCGGAAGCCCACGTCCGGCCGCCTCGACCGCGGCCGGCGCCGCGAAAGCCGTCTCGGCCACGATCACCGCCGCGCGCTCCGCGAGCCAGCGATGCGCCAGGCCCAGTTCCGTGCCAGTCGTCGCGCCCACCCAGAGCACGCAGCGTTGCTGGGGGATCGATGCGGAAGCGGGCTCACGGGCGTCCATGCTGACCTCTCACTCGTGGCACATACTCCCGGTGACCGGGCTCACGGCTTGCGATAGAGCGTGCCGAACTCGGCGACCTCGAACCCGAGCTTCTCGAAGAGTTTCATGGCGGCGGTGTTCGATCGCGAGGCATGGGTCTCGACGATCGTCACCCCCTCCTGCTCGAGGTCGTGCATCGCTTCGGCCACGAGATAGTGGGCGAGCCCCTGCCGACGACGCTCCCCTTCGATCGCCACATCCATCAGCCCCGCCGCCTGCACGCCCCAGGCCGCGGCCAGCGGCTGCATGTCCCAAAACGACGCGCTGCCGAGCACCTCTTCGGCGTGGTTGCGCAGTTCGTAGCGCCGTAGCGCGATTCCCGTGGTCGTCGCGGCCTCCCACCAATTGCGGCGGGTGGGCTCGTCAATCACGCGGAGCACCGTGTTGCGGCGGATCGCGAGCTGCAGCCGGTTCACCGGCGGCCGAAACCCCGCCAGATTGCGGCGCAGCACGGCGATCTGGTCGGCCACCTCGTAGCCCGCCCGTTCGAAAACGCCCCGCATCGACGCCGATGAATCGAGCACGCCCGGCAGGTCGGAGCCGCCGTAGAGCCCGAGGTAGAAGCTCCGCATCTCGAACGAGCCGCCCCCGAGCAACACCTCTGCCCCGCGCTGCCGCAGATAGTCTTCGCACCGCTGGAGCAGCTCGTCGCCGATCGACTCATGCCGTTCGTGCGGCACCACCGCCACGAGCAGCGTCGCGCCGACGCGCCGCTCGACCGCGGAGCGATCCTTGTTGGGGCCGAACGCGGCATGCGCGAAGCCGACGGCACGATCGCCATCCATCGCCACGATCAGCCCCTCGCGATCGAAGTAGGGCTTGGAGAAGACGCAGGCCTCGAGCATCGCCGAGGTCATCGGCTGCATCGCGGCGGGCCCCAGGTCGGCCGACCGCCAGACATCGGCGAGCCGCGGCGGGTCGTCGTTGCGAAAACAGCGGATCTCGATCACGTCGCGGCCTCCGCTTCGTGGCCGTCGGCCGCGCCGAGCCTCACGAACACAGCGCCGCCCTCCTCGCGCACTTCATGCACCGTCTGGCGGACGGTCGCGGAAAGCTTGTGTCTGCCGGTCCCCACGTCGAACTGCCAGCCGTGCCAGGGGCAGGTGAGCGTCGTGCCGCAGAGCCGCCCCATGCCGAGCGGCCCGCCCTGATGCGGACAGAGGCCGTCGATCGCGTGCCAGGCGCCATCGACATTGCAGAGCGCCACCAGGCGACCATCGACCACACGCTCGATGCTGCCGCCTGGCGGGCATTCGGAGGCGTCGGCGATGCGGATCCAGTCGGACATGGGCGGGCGGGCGGCAGGGACCGCGGCCCGAAACTCAGGCGGCGGTGCGGGTCACTGTAGCCGCTGCGGGAATTCCCCGCCATCGGCGGTGCACCCACCAGTATTGCGCGGGTGCCCGTCGGATCGCCAGTTCGAGGAGGCTCGTGTACCACTGCGAGACGGCCGTGAGGCCGGCGGTCTCCTCCGTGTTCGCCGCCGGATCAGCCACGCCCTCGAGCCGCAGGTCGTAATCGAAGAGTCGCCCGCCGCGCCGCGTGGCGGAGCAGACGAGGATCGGGGCGTTCGAGGACAGCGCGAAGACGCCGATCGCCTTGTGCACGCTGGCCGGCTGGCCGAAGAACTCCACCCAGCAGCCGCGCGGCCCGGCGGCCTGGTCGCCGAGCAGGCCGATCGCTCCATTCTCATCCAGCACGACGGCCACGTCCGGCGCGCTCCCCTTCTTCGGCAGGATCTTCTGCCCGCGCGACTCGCGGAAGTTCGTCACGAATTCGTCGAGCAGAGGGTTGTCGAGCTCGCGGGCAACCGAGAAGATCCGGAAGCCGAAGACGCCGAAGAGATAGGCGGCGAGCTCGAAGTTGCCGAAGTGGCCCGAGAGGATCACCTTCGGCCGATCGAGCCAGAGGGTCCGCACCATCTGCTCCATGCCTTCGATCCGCAGATGCTTCCGCCAGGTGGTCTTCTGGATCACCCGCGGTGCGTGGGCGATCTCGATCACCATCAAAAGCAGGTGCTGCCACATGCCCCGCGCCACGTCGCGGCACTGCTCGTTCGACCAATCGGGAAACGCGAGCCGGAGATTGTCGCGGACGACGCGGCGGCGGATCTTCACCCGGTTGGCGAGGAAGTCGGACCAGCTTCGCGCCACCCGCTCGCAGGTGCTCCGCGGCAGGCTCTGCACCACGCAAATGGCGACCCGCACAGCCGCATAGGCGGCGGCGTCGGCGAGGCGGGTGGCGAGCGGTCGAGACACGGGCGGCATGGCTTCCGGGGCGGCTTCGGACGAGGCGGATGCTCCCAAAACCCCGATCCCCACACCAGATCGGTTTCACGCCGCCGCGCGGTTGAGTTCAGGGGGCCGGTGCCGGCGCGGTCTGCCAGACCACGAGGGCGAGGCTCGCGGCATTGAAGAGGGCGTGGAGGACGATCGCCGGGAGGATCGAGCCGGTCTGGCGGGTGAGCACGCCGGCCACGAGGCCGAAGCCCATGAGCGGAATCCAGCCGAGGCCGTGGCCCAGGTGGGCGAGCCCGAAGATCACCGCCGACGTGAGGATCGCCGGCCACGGCCCCCAGACCTTCTCGAGCCAGCCCTGCAGCACGCGCCGGAAGAAAAACTCCTCGGCCACCGGCGCCACCACCACCGCCGCCAGCGTCACGGCCAGGATCGCCCGCGGGCCGCGGTGCTCGAGCAGAAAATCGATGATCGGATGCCTGTAGGGCACGAGCCTGTCGAGCAGCCCCGCGCAGCCGAGCAACGGCACGATCGCGAGCGCACAGGCAACAGCCCCGAGTCGGGCGTGCGCGAGAAGATCGCTGCCTGAAAGCCCGAGCGCCCGCCACGAGGCGCCGCGGCGCAGCAGATAGGCCAGCCCCAGGCTCGTGGCCGACGCCATCGCGACCGCCCCGCCGACGAGCTGGTCGCCGACGGTCGTCGGCCTGGCCGCGAGCGCGGAGGAGAGCATCTGACAGCAGAGCCAGAGATAGACGAGGATCGCCACGTCGAGCCCGCCCCAGGGCACCGGCTCGCGCTGTTCTTCCACGTCGAGAGCTCCGATCGGCTGCATCATGGGCCTCACCGCCCTGCCCCGGTGACGAGCCCGCGGGCGGCCACGAGATATTCGAGCCCCGAATAGACCGTCGTCACGACGGCGGCCCAGGCCGTCCAGCGGGCCACCTCGGCCACGGCCAGGCCGCCGAGCGTCGCCTCAGGCCAGGCCCGCGTTGCGAGTTCGAGCGCGATCGCCAGGCACTGCAGCACCATCTTCAGCTTGCCCGCCGGCCCCGCCGAGAAATCGTGTCCGGCCCGCTCCATCTCCGCGCGGACGGCCGTCACGACCAATTCCCGCACCACCACCACGACGGCCATCCACGGGAGGATCGCAGACGCTCCACCGCGGCCGGCGAGCAGGACAAACCCGCCGCAGACGATCACCTTGTCGACCAGCGGATCGAAGATCCTGCCGAGCCGGCTCACCTGGTTGAACCGCCGCGCCCACCAGCCATCGATCCAGTCGGTCGAGGCGGCGACGAGGAAAAGCCAGAACGACGCCTCCCAGGCCCCCCGCTCGATCGCGACGAAGAGCACGAGCGCGAGCAGCAGCCGCACCGCCGAGAGAATATTCGGCACGGTCCACACGCGATCGAGTGCCGGGGAGCTCTTCATGCGAGGCATTCTAGGACGCATTCGACTTTGGTGTATCGCCGGCTTCGGGACGGCAGAAGTCGACTCGCGGTGGCCGCGGCGGCCAAATGCTCGTCGAGCTTCAGCCGATCCCTTCGCCTCCGTCCGTGGTTTGCCGAGTCATCGCTACACGTATTCCAGAACGGCTCTAGCCGAGGCGGGACGCCTACACCGGCGCGCCGGCGAGGTCGTAGCCGCTCGAGGCCACGATCTCGACCGGGATGATCCTGCCGGTGAGCGGCTGCTTCGCCGAGCTGCCGCGAGCCGTCACGTAGACCACGCAGTCGATGTCAGGCGCGTCGGCATACGTCCGGCCGATCCAGACATCCTCCCGCTCCTCGCTCTGCCGGTCGATGATCACGTCGAGCACCCTGCCCACCTGCGCCCGGCTGTGCTCGTGGGCGATCTTCTGCTGCTCACGCATGAGCTCGTCGCGGCGGGCCACCTTCTCCACCTCGTCCATGTGGCCGTCGAGCTTGGCGGCCGGCGTGTCGGCCTCGAGCGAATAGGTGAAGACGCCCGCCCGCTCGAACCGCCAGCGTCGCACGAAGTCGAGCATTTCCGCGAACTGCGCCCGCGTCTCGCCGGGAAACCCGGTGATGAACGTCGTCCGCAGGACGAGGTTCGGGATCCGCGCGCGAAGCTTTTCGAGCAGTGCTTCGGTGGGCTGCTTCGCCACCCGCCGCTGCATCCGCTTGAGCACAGGATCGCTCGCGTGCTGCAGCGGCATATCGAGATAGGGAATCACCTTCTTGCTCGCGGCGATCGCATCGATGAGCTCATCGGTGAAATACATCGGGTAGAGATACATGAGCCGGATCCAGGCGAAGCCCTCGATCTTCTCGAGCTCCGCGAGCAATTCGACCAGCCGTGGCTCGCCGTAGAGATCCATCCCGTAGTAGGTCGTGTCTTGCGCGACGATCACGAGCTCCTTCACGCCGTCGGCCGCGAGTTCCTTCGCCTCGCGCACCACCTCCTCGATCGGCTTCGTGGCATGCTTGCCGCGCATCTTCGGGATCGCGCAAAACGTGCACGTGCGGTCGCAGCCCTCGGAGATCTTGAGATAGGCCATGTGCCGCGGCGTCACCCGCATGCGGCCGGAGTCGTCGAGAGCCCGCGCCGGGGCCGGCTTGAAGATGCTTCGCTGCTCGCCGAGCCGGCCGATCAGCCGCTCCGCCGACCTCGCCACTTCGTCTCGCGAAAAGACGCCGATCACGGCATCGACGCCCGGCAGTTCGTCGAGGAGCTTGTCTTTCTGCCGCTCGGCGAGGCAGCCGGCCACGATCACGCCCCGCGTCTGCCCCGTCTTCTTGAGGTCGAGCATCTCGTTGATCGCGGCATACGATTCGGCCCGCGAGGCGTCGATGAAGGCGCAGGTATTCACGATCACGAGGTCGGAGCCCGCCGGCTCGCCCACGAGCTGCCAGCCGTCGTCGCGCAGGAGGCCGAGCATCCGCTCGGTGTCGACGAGGTTCTTCGGGCAGCCGAGGCTCACCATCGCAAACGTGCCGCGGCAGGTGGCCGGATCGACCGGCGCAATCGACGGCATCACGGACGTGCCGGCACCGCACGACGCGCTCGCAGAGGGATCGACGATCTGAAGCTGCTGCATGGCGTCAGGCTCTGGCGGCGATCAGTTTGTCGAGCTCCTCGCGGAGCTTCGGCAGGATCGCATCGTAGGGGAAGGCGCCGAGCTCGGCGCTTCGTTTCTTGAGGTTGACGTGCGTCGGGCCACACCAGAGGCCGAGGTCGGCGTCGTCAGTCTCGCCCGGGCCGTTCACGCGGCAGCCCATCACGGCGATCGTGATCGCGTGCTCCTTGGCGTAGGACGTCATCTCCTTCACCTGCTTGGCGAGCTCGATGAAGGCCTCGTTCTCCACCCGTGAGCAGCTCGGACAGGAGATGATGTTGAGCGACGAGAGGCCGTAATCGACCACGCTGCGCACGCGACCGGCCGCGATGTCGGCGAGAATCGCGTTGGCGGCGGCGATCTCCTGCGGCTTGTCGGCATTTGGCACCGTGAGCGACACCCGCACGGTGTCGCCGATGCCCCGCGAGATCAATTGCTCAAAGGCGATCCGCGTCTTGATGATTCCGTCGGGGGGCATGCCCGCCTCGGTGACGCCGAGATGGATCGGCACGTCGGGCCGCGCCTCGGCGAACCGTTTGTTGACCTCGATCACTTTCTTGGGGTCGGAGTCCTTGAGCGAGACGACATACCGCGTGAAGCCGATCGAGTCGAGCAGTTCGCAGTGCTCGAGGGCGCTGGCGAGCATCGGCCCGAGCGAATCGTCCTCGGCGAATTTTTCCTTCTTGGCGGGGTCGACGCTCCCGCAATTCACGCCTACGCGAAGGGCGCAGTCGTTGGCCGCGGCGACGTCGGCGATGAACTTCACCTTGTCCTGCCAGGGCTTCGTCGGCTCGTGGTGATAGAGATGGCCGGGGTTGTAGCGGAGCTTGTCGACGTGGGGGGCGACCTCGACGGCGAGCCGGTAATTCTCCTGGAGATCGATCGCGAGATTGGCCTTTGTGCCGGCGCGGATCGCGGGAAGGGCGGCGGCGTCTTTCTTCGAGTCGACGGCGATCCGGACCACGCCCGCGCCGGCCCGGTGGAGGTCTTCCACCTGCGCGAGCGTCGCCTCCACGTCCTGCGTGTGGGTGGCGGTCATGCTCTGCGGGGCGATCGGGTGGCCTGCACCGATCGTGATGGAGCCGATCCTGACGGGCCGCGTGGGATTTCGCTTGATCTCGACCAAGGCTGCACCTCGTGTGACACTTTTCTCCGTAGAAACAATAGCAGACGCCACCCCGCCGGGGATACGCCCATGCGATATGACCCGCTCCTTCATATCGTCCTCCACGAGCCGGAAATCCCGCCCAATGCCGGCAACGTGGGTCGGACCTGCGTGGCGATCGGCGCGAAGATGTGGCTCGTGAAGCCGATCGGCTTCAAGCTTGACGACTACTACCTGCGGCGGGCCGGCCTCGACTATTGGGAGCACCTCGAATGGGAGGTGGCCGATTCCTGGGCAGACCTGGTCGCACGGCTCGCGGCCGTGGGCCGGCAGCCGAACTGGCTCTACGAGGTGGGGGGGCCGCGGCAGTACACCGACGTGGCGTATGCCCGCGGCGACGTGCTCGTCTTCGGGAGCGAGTCGAAGGGGCTGTCGGCTGAATTGCTCGCGGCTCACCCGGACCGGCACCTCGCGATTCCGGCGCGGCCGGAGGTGCGGAGCCTCAACGTGGCGAATTGCGCCGCGCTCGTGGCCTACGAGGCCGTCCGCCAATTCGGCGGGCTGGCGTAGGACAGACCTCTGTGCCTGTCTTGCTTCTGACAGGCACAGAGGCCTGTCCTACGAAGGGCGGAGCCCTTCAAGTAAAAATCGGCAGGACGCCGATGTTTTGCGTGTACACAGACAGGCACAGAGGCCTGTCCTACATCTCGATCTCGTAGCCCTTGCGCGAGGGCCGGGCGAGCATCGCGTTGGCCTCTTCGTCGCCCACGATCTGCTCGGCTGCGTCGTCCCACTTGAGCGACCGCCCCAGCCGGGCGCTGATCCCTGCCAGGTGGCAGATGTTGAGCATTTTCATGTGGGAATGGACGTCGGAGATCGGCTCCTTCTTGTTCTTCGCGCACCAGAGGAAGTTGGCCCAGTGGGCCTTCCGCTCGTTGTGCTCCATCGGCAGGTTCTTGTAGACCTTCGCGATCGCCCCTTCGGGCAGCGGATGGTCCTTGAGGGCCTCGACCGGCTCGCCGGCGAGTTTGCCGCGGCTCACGAAGATCCGCCCCTTGTCGCCTTCGATCAGCACGCCGTTGTCGGTGTCGTGGCGGATCACCATCTGCGTGCCCTCGGGGAAATCGACTGTGAAGAGGAATTCCGTCGCCGTGTTGTAGCGATCCTTCTCGACCGGCACGCCGTCCTTGAACGTCACGGGGTGCTTCGCCGTGCCACTGATGGCCAGTGGCGACGCCTTCTGGCCGTTGAGCATGAGCGCCCAGGTGGCGATGTCCACATGATGCGCGCCCCAGTCGGTCAACTTGCCGCCGGAATACTCGTACCACCAGCGGAATTCGTAGTGGCAGTTGGTCTGCGGATTCGGCAGCGTTTCCTTGCCCTCCTTGCCGACGACGGCCGGGCCCTGCAGCCAGCGATAGTCGGCCACCGGCGCCGGCCCCAGCCAGCGATCCCAGTCGAGCCCCTTCGGCACGGCGACCACGGGCAGCGCGGGGCTCGACGGGGGCGCACCGATCGCCGCCTGCACTCGCTTGATTCTGCCGAGGCGACCTTCCGCGACGAGCGCCATCGCCGTCGTGAAGAGTGAAAACGCGCTCCGCTGCTGCGTGCCCACCTGCACGATCCGCCCTGTCTCGCGCTGCACCTTGCGGATCAGTTTGCCCTCGTCGATCGTGAGCGTGAGCGGCTTTTCGCAATAGATGTCTTTGCCGGCGAGCATCGCTTCGACGACGGGCTTCGTGTGCCAGTGGTCGGGCGTGGCGACGTGGATCACGTCGATGTCTTTCCGTTCGAGGATCTTGCGGTAGTCGTCGTAGACGGCGGCCTTGCCCTGGCTATAGCGCTCGTTCGACTCAGCAGCGCGATTCGCATCGGCATCGGCGATCGCCACGACGTCGATCCAGTCCTTGGCCACGCCGATATTGGCCTTCGCGATGTCGCCGGCACCGATCAGCCCCAGCGCGATCCGGTCGTTCTTCGACTGCGTCTCGTCGGCCAGCGTCCGCGGCGCGGAGAAGAAGTAGGGCGTGGCGGCCGTGGCCGCTGCGGCCGTGGCACATGACGAGAGAAATCCGCGGCGGTTGCCCTTCATCGCTGATGCTCCAGAACTAAGGATTGGACTGCGTCGGCAAGGTTACCCGAAGGCGTTAGATCCTGCCATCGGTTGGATGGCGGCCACGGGGCTCGGGCAACCTTTAACAGGCAGGCAATTCACGAACGGGCCGGTCCGACCGCAATGGTCGATACCTCTCCTTATTCTTCACAGGGGGAGGATGGCCCAGATGTTCAGGTCGCTCGTATTGGTCGCAGTCGCCGCCGCGCTGGGGTCGTCGTTGACAAGGGCTGCCGCGGCCGACCCCTTCGGCGATCTGGGATCGCAACGCTGGTATGTGTCGGGCATCGTCGGCGGCTCGTTCATGACGCTCACGAGCGGCGGCGAAAACACGGCCGCGTCCGCCGCCAACGCCGGCGCTGCGACCGGCGGCGCCTTCACGGGCGGCGGCGCACTGGGCCTTGCGATCCCATCCGGCGGGGGCCAATGGCGGGCGGAGTTGGAAGGCCGCCAACGGGCTCGCCTCGCGGGGCAGACGAATTTCGTCGGCGATCCATTCTTGTACGACGTGCAGGCCGCCGACGGCTGGTCGGTGACGGCAAACCTCTGGCGCGACATTGCGATCACGGACCGCACCGACTTCTACGCCGGCGGCGGCATCGGCGGCGGCGGCTACCGGCTGACGGTCGACGACCAGATTTACGCGCAGGGCTACAACCGGACCGGCGGCTTCGCCTGGCAGGCTGGCGGAGGCCTGGTGTGGAGCCCGTCGGACCGACTCGACATCGACTTGGGCTACCGGTTCTTCGCGGTCGACACCGGTTCGACGCCCCTCGTCAATCAATTATCTGGCGGGTCCGCCGGCATCTACACCTCTTCCCTCTCGGCGAGCGAGGTGCTGCTCACATTCAGAATCTATGAGCCGCTGGCGGTTTTGCGGGGCCGGCGCTGATCGCGCCCCGCCAAAATATTGAAAAAAACGCTCGCTGGACCATGATGGAGGAGGGCGTCGCCCACCGCCCCCCTCCAAGTGAGCCATGAGCCTTTCGCGTCTCTTCCGCCGTCGCGCGGGCGGCAGCCGCCAGCGTCGTCGCCACCACCGCTTCGCGGCTGAGCGGCTCGAGAGCCGCGCGCTATTGGCCGCGGGGCAGGCGGTGTTCAATCCCACGGGCGGCCCGCAGGATTGGGAAATTCCCGCCGGCGTGCAGAGCGCTTCGATCACGCTCGTCGGCGGCCTCGGAGGGGCCGACGGCTCAGGACTCAACTACGACATGCCGTCCGCCCAGGTGCAGGGCACGCTCACGTGGTCTGCCGGCACGCCCGCGCTTTTTGTGTGGGTCGGCGGCAACGGCGGCAATGCCAGCGGCAAAAGTTCGCCAGGCGCCGGTGGCTTCAACGGCGGCGCGCAAGGCGGCACAGGCAGCGAGTCGTCGAACGCCGGCGGCGGTGGTGGCGGCGCGACCGACATCCGCATCGGCGGCTATCTGCCGAGCACCCGCGTGATGGTCGCCGGCGGCTCGGGCGGGTCGGGCGGCACCGATCCGAACGGCTACTCGCCGGAGATCGGAGGGAACGGCGGGACGGGCGGTGCGGGCACGGCGGTGGCCGGCGTGTGGCCGGCCGGCAACGGCGCCGCGGGCCAAGGTGATGATGGCGGCGACGGCGGGGCTGGCGGGCAGATTCCGAATGGGCAATCGACGGTCGGCGGAAGCGCGGGCACGCTGACTGCCAATGGCGGCGGAGGCGGCGGCGCGGGCGGATACTTCGGCGGCGCTGGCGGCCAGGCCGGCACCGCGGGCTTCATCGGAACGGCCGGCGCCGGTGGTGGTGGCGGCGGCGGCTCGTCGTATGCCGATCCTGCGCTCGTCACCAATGCGACCGCATCGCTCGCCTACAACATCTTCACGGCGTCGGCCACGATCGAGTGGGTGCACATTGCCACGACGTCGATCGGGACTCTTCAAGTAGACACCGCCACGCAGCAGCAGCTCGTGGCAACATTCCCCGACGCCTCGTTCACGCCGACCTGGGAGGTCACATCCGGGGCGCTCCCTGCCGGCCTGTCGCTGAACTCCGCCGGCGAACTCTCGGGAACGCCGACCCAGCCCGGCCAATATTCATTCACGGTGACGGTCACCGCGCAGCCCAATGCCGTGGCCACCTCCACCCGCACCTATACCGGATCCGTCACGAGCCAAGTGCCAGGCGCTCCCACTGGGGTGCAGGGGCAACCCGGCTTCGAATCGGTGGCCCTCACCTGGACCGCCCCGACGACCACTGGTGGCGAGGCGATCTCGGGCTACGCCGTGCGCTACTCGACCGATGGCGGCTGGTCGTGGACCGTGGCGACCGCCAACACGTTTTCCACCGCCACGTCGTACACGGTCACGGGGCTCACGAGCAGGAGCGGCTATCAGTTCGAAGTGGCGGCCATCAACGGTGTCGGCACAGGCAGTTGGTCGGCGGCGAGCGCCTCGGGAAAGCCGATCCTCGATCCCGCCGCTCCCATCGGCCTGAGTGCGGTGGCGGGCGATGCAAGCGCGGCGCTCTCGTGGCACCGCCCCGCCACGGGCACGATCACCGGATACCGCATCGAGGCAATTGAAGGCTCGACCACGATTGTCCTCAGCGAAAACACCGGTACGACTGCGACGACCTACCAGGCCACCGGGCTGGTCAACGGCGAGACATATCGCTTCCGCGTGGCGGCCATCGATCAGACTGCCATGGGGCCCTATTCGGAGTTGTCGAATGCCGTCGTTCCCACAGCCCCGCTATCGGTCATTGCCGTGCAGGTGCTCGACAATCTGGTGATCACGGTGAACGGCGGGGCCACCGCCTACTTCCGAACAACGGCCGGCCAAATCGAGGTGGCGGCGAACCGGGCGTTTACGTCCGCGCAGCAGTTCGACCCGGCCACCGTGACCAACGTGACGGTCAGCGGCAACACCGGCGTTGGAGGCTTCGTCTTCACCGCGGGCACGCTCGCCGCCGACATCGAGACATCGGGCATCGGATCGATCGCGTTCGAGGCCGGCGCGGTCGCCACCGGCACCGTGCAGGCTTCGCTCACGACGGGGCCGCTCGTGGTGTCGAGCGGTATCCGCGGCCTCGGCGGCGTCACGCTCGCTGCCGACGTGCGGCTCGCAAACGACGTCGAGATCGACGGCGGCTCGGGCAGCGTGACGCTGACGGGCACCGTCGATGGCCAGTCGCGCGGCGGGCAATCGCTCACCGTCACGGCCCTGGGCACGATCATCTTCGAAGAGGCCGTCGGTGCCGCGGTGTCGCTCGAAAGCCTCGAGACGAGAGCCACGCGGCCGCTTGTGCTCTCGGCCGACACGACCCAGAGCCGCACGATCCCGCTCCACTATCTCCCCTACACCGCGCCCAATGGCCTGGTGGAAGACAAATACGGCATCGAGGTGGCGATCGGCAACAACCCCGCGCGGATGTATGAATTCGACACGGGCGGCACCGGCTTCTGGGCGGGCTACAACCCCGAGTGGTGGCAGGGCGTTGTGCCGGCGGCCAATGCCGCACTCATGGAAAACAAGTACACATCCGGGAATTATTTCGACGGCCTGGCGACGAATGCCGTGCTGACGCTCGGCAGCGGGTCGCAGAAGGTCTCGACCGGCGGCGCCGTGCAGATCACCGCCATCACGGCGGGCGGCAACGACAAGACCGGGGCGACGTTCGATTTCTCGACCGCCAGCAAGCCGCCGATCGAGGGCCACTTCTTCGGCGACTTCGGCGCGTCGTTCGGGATCGCGAAGCCGGCGGGAGGCCAGGTCGATCCACCTGTGCAGGTCACCAATCCGCTCCTGCAACTGCCGGGCAATCTCTCGAGCGGATTCGTGGTGCAGCTCGGCCCGCTCGGCACGTCGCCGCGGGTGGTGGTCGGCATCACCGACGACCTGCGGGCCCAGTTTCCGACGGCGATCCCCCTCACCGAGATCGATGGCCTGCTCTATCCAAATCCCAACGGGGCGGCCTTCCGCCGGCAGGCCTACGAGCAGTTCGCGTTTTCGGGGCAGTATTCGCTCGCGCGCGAGGGCCAGCAGGCGAGCCTCGGCACGATCCAGACGCTGATCGACTCTGGCGCGCCCACGATGACGATCCACTATCCGGATTCGACGCCGCCGGGCCCGCCGTTCGTCGGCGACGGCATGGTCACCAGCGGCACGACGTTCACCGGCCTGTTTTCGGATTCCATGGGCGTGCCGCTCTTCAACTGGAATTTCGTCGCCGGCGAGCAGGCCTCGGTCAACGCGATCGCCTTCACACCCTCCGGCAGCGCCGCCTCCCCGACCAACAGCCTCAACACGGGCCTCAACTTTTACAACGGCTACGACGTCATGTTCGACGTGGCCACGGGCTATCTCCGCGTGCGGCCGAGCGGCGGCCTGTCGAGCGTGCAGTTGGAGTCGGTAACGACGCTGGGCCCGCAGCGGTATGGCCAAAACGCGACCCTCTCAGGCACGTATGCAACCGGGGGCGGCGAGTTTTCTCTGGCCGGCGCGACGACGCTCGCCGGTGCCACGACCGTCGCCGCGGGCACCGGCGCGGTGACGTTCAGCGGCGCGGTCGATTCGGCGGCCGGCGTGAGCCAGCCGCTCGTCGTGAACTCATCCGCGGCGACCCGGTTCATCCGGCCGGTCGGCGGCGTGCGACCGCTGGCCAGCCTCACCACTGACGCCGGCGGCTCGACATCGGCCGTCGCGGTCACCACCAAGGGCAGCCAGCGATTCGGCGATGCCGCCACGCTGGCGGGCATCTACACGACGAATAACGCGATCTTCTCGGTCGCCGGCGATGCGACGCTCGCCGGCACGGTCACGATCCAGACCTCTGGCGCCGATGGCGTTGGCAACGGCGGACCGATCCAGTTCGCCGGCCGGATTGATTCCCGCGCCGAGTCGGCGTTTCCGCTCACGCTCGATGCGGGCGATGACACGATCACGGTGACGGGCCGCGTGGGCGGCTCGCAGCCGCTCGGCGGCATCGCCATCCAATCGGCGAAATCCGCGGTCTTCACGGCGGCCGTGCATCTCGACGGCGGCGGCTTCGGCGCCGCCGCCGACGGGCTCGTGGTGGAGGATCAGGTCACGGCCCGCCTGTCCGCGGGCGGCTCGATCCGCCGGTTCACCGGCAGCGGCGTGGTCTTCGACAAGGAGTCGCAGCATTCGCACCTCCGCGGGTTCGAGATCGCCGACAACGTCTACGACGGCATCCAGATCGCGGCCAAGAGCGCCGGCGGCACGATCAACTACGCGGGCACGGTGATCGAGGGCAACGCGATCCATGGCAACGGGGCGTTTGGCATCGAGGTGGCCGGGCCGGTTCGTGGCCTCGCGATCCGCGACAATGCGATCGGCCGCGAGGGCGCGACGAATCCCTGGGGCTATGTGAGCGGCGGGCCGAATACGCACGGCATCGTGCTCGCTCCCGGCAGTTATTCCGGCACCGCGATCAAAGGCAATTCGATCCGGTTCAGTCGCCGCAGCGGCATCATGATGCCCGGCGGCGTCCAAGGCGCGAGCATCTCGGGCAACACGATCGAGCGCAACACGTCCCACGGCATCGAGGCTGCCACGGGCGACTTCACCGACACGTCGATCACAGCCAACACGATCCGGCTCAATGGCGGCGACGGCATCTCGCTCGGCGCCGGCATCGGGCAGGGCACGACCGCGGGCGGCAATCCGCAGGCAGGCTACTCGGCCGCAGTGGGACATTATCTCGTGCCCTATGCCAATAGCCCGAACTTCTACGACACCGCGAATCCACCGGCCGATCCGCAGATCGCGATGCAGGTGGGCACGAGGCAGCTCGCGGTGAACCTCGACACCGGCTCCCGCGGCCTCTATTTCAACGCCCTCCAGCTCGACCCGAATATCGTGCTCGACGGGCCGAAGGGGCACGTCTTTCTGAATAGCTCCAATCGCCTCTATTTCGGCCAGTGGTCGAGCCAGCAGATCACGTTCACGCAGTCGTCGTACGTCACGTCCGCCGGCAGCGACCTGAGCCGTAAGGCACAGGCAAACGTGCCCGTCCTCGTGGTCGCCGCGATCGGCGCCTCGACGACGCCGGCGCCCGGAGCGACCGTCGCCAACACCACGTTTGCCACGACGATCTCGAGCGGCTCGATCACGATCACCAATGGCACGCTCACGCGCACGGTGGGCATCGTGCCGAACGTCACGGGCAGCGGCCCGGCGGGCATCGTGACGATTCCCGGCGGCTGGTGGGCCAACTATGCCGACAACATGCTCACGGCGACGACGTCGAAGCTCGCGCCCGTGGCCAACTTCGGCATCGGCTTCGACCGTTCGGGGCAAGGCACGGCGCCGACCACCGGCTCCCGCAACCAGCTCTACAACGCGTTCCTGAATCTCGCCGAGATGCAGGCAGGCACCATGCGGCCCGGCTACGTGATCTCGGCGACGGGCGTGCAACTCGGCCTCGACAGCACCGTGAGCGGCTTCGCCTCGACCGATCTCGCCCCCACCGGCCTCCCGCAGGGTACGCAGTCGGCCCCCGACTGGCAGCCGGCCACCGGCACCGTGGACTATCAAGGCACCACGAGCGGCACCGGCCAGATCGTGATCGACATGGGCATTCCCAGCGGCATCCTCACGCTGCCGGGCAAGACGCCGTCGTCGAAGTTTGGCGGCACGATGACGGTGAACCTGCTCAACTCGAATGGCGCGGTGCACTACGGCATCGACACGTCGAATACTGCCAACCTGCTCAACCCCACAGCCGTCGCCTTCTTCAATCCGCTCGCCGGCACCTTCACCGAAAACCTCCCGCCCCAGAGCAGCCAGTTCTTCAACACGGGCCGCAAGGTCTTCGCGGCCTTCGACTATCTCTACGACGCCGCCGCGGGCCTGCTCGGCCTCAAGGTCGGAAGCACGACAAACGCCCAAAACGCCTTCGCCAGCAGCGGCGGCCGGTTCACCGCGGCCCACCATGCAAATCCCAATGCGCCCGCGGGCGTCACGAATCTGAGGGTCGGAGGCGACGCAGCCCGGCACGGCAACACGATCACCGCCAACGCGGGCAACGGTGTCACGGTGAACGGCATCGGCTCGACCGGCAACGAGATCCGCTCCAACTCGATCTTCAAAAACGACGGCCGCGGGATCGACCTCGCGAACGGCGGCAACGCCGAGCAGGTCGCGCCCCTGCTCGACTCGGTGGTGCGGCTTGTCGGTGAGAAGACGCTCGCCGTGTCGGGCTCGCTCGCCGCCACGACCGGCTCCACGGGGCACTATTGGCTGCAGTTCTTCGCAAGCCCCTATGCCGACACGCAGAACCCGGCGCTCGTGGAAGGCCGCACGCTGCTCGGCGAGATCAAGCAGGCGGCGGGCCCCTTCAACGCGACGTTCGCCCGCGGCACGGCGTTCCTCGGCGACTGGATCACCGTCACGGCCACGCCTGACTCCGGTGATAAAAATACGTCGGAGTTCTCCGCTGCGGCGCGGGTGATGACGCTCGTCGTCGATACGGCCGCCGACGCCGGCACGGGATCCCTCCGCAGCGCCATGGGGCTTGCCAACGCCAACGCGGGCTCGGAGACGATCGAATTCGCGATCGCGCCCACGAGCTCGCCGGCCACGATCGCCCTGCGGTCAGCCCTCCCCGCAATCACGGGCGGCATGACGATCGACGGCCGCACGCAGCCGGTGACGGTGAGCGGCGCGTCCGTGAGAGGCGCGGCCCACGGCTTCACGGTGGCTGCCTCCGCGGCCCAGACCACGATCCGGTCGCTCACGGTAAGCGGCTTCGCCCGCGGCAGCGGCATCTCCTCGGCCGCGGCCAACGGACTCTTCGACGGCAACACGCTGGTTCGCAATTTCAACGGCCTCTCGCTCGTCGGTGCTGCCGGCACCGTCGCCTCGGGCAACGCGATCACGGCCAGCCGCAACTGGGGCATCTACGCGACGGGCGGTCTCGCAGGCGCGAGGCTCGAAAGCAACACGATCACGGGCACCGTGCTCATCGGCGTCTATCTTCAAAACGCCACAGGCATCGCCGTGGGGCAGGCCGGGGCGGGCAACGTGATCACCGGCGGCACCGCGCGGGGGCTCTACTCGACGGGGGTCTATGTCACGGGGGTCGCGACGGGCAGCCGCGTGCAGTCCAACACCGTGAGCGGCAACGGCAGCGGCGTGATGCTCGTGACCGCCCGCGGCGTGCTCGTCGGCGGCACGACCGATTCCGACCGCAACACGATCACCGGCAACCGCGGCTTCGGCCTCTTCGCCTCGGGCAATTCCACCGGCTCGGTCGTGCAGCGCAACGTGATCACGGGCAACGGCCGCAACGTCTTCACCACCCGCGCCTCCCGGCTCGTGTCCCGCGGCTGAAGCGGGACAGGCGGAGACGCCTGTCCTACGAGACGTACGACAGGCCTCCGTGCCTGTCCTGCCCCATGTTCTAGCGATCCCGCTCCGAATACAGCGGCAGATGCCGGTAATACACCTCGAGCATGCAGCCGCAGAGCGCCGTCATGTAAAGCCGCCCCCCCACGTGCCCCCACTGGTCGTTCGCGGGATCCCAGCTCCCCTTCTCCCGGCCGGTCTGCACCTGCTCGCCAAGCAGCTGCTCCTGCATCCGTCGATTCCATCTCGTCCATGCGGCCCCGCCCAGGTGATGGCAGACCTGCGTCGCGTAATACCAGGCATAGACGTTCTTCTTCCGGTAGTCGAAGTCGATCGGCGCCTCGCGCAGGAGCAGTTCCACGCCGGCCACGAGCCGCGGCTCATCGCGACGCCAGCCGAGATACTGCCGGCAGAGCAGCCCTTCGGCCGTGAGCGCCGGCCGGAAATCGAAGAACTTCTGATTGGGATTGATCTGGTAGCCGTACCCCTTTTCGTCCGACACGAACACGGCGTCGAGGAAGCCTGAGAGTTTCTCATACGCCGCGGCCGGCACGGGCAGGCCGGCCATCTCGCCACTCTTGAGCGCCATTAGATACCAGCCCGTCACCGACATGTCGCCGCGACTGTCCTGCTCGGGCTGCGGCGGATGGTAGCGCCAGCCACCGTCGGGCATCTGCGCGGCGATGGCGTAGCCGAGCGCCCGCCGCGCGGGCTCCTCGAGAAACGGATCCTTCGTCATGCCGTAGGCCTCGCAGAGTGCGATCGTGGCCTGCGCGTGGGCATACATCGCATGCTGCTCGAGCATGCCGCCGGTCTCGAATGTGCCGTCGGGCTTCTGCCCCTTCACGAGTGCCTTCCAGGCCTTGGCCACGATCGCGCGGTGGTCGCCCTCGCGGGTCGAGTTGCCCGCCCCTTGCAGCGCGATGAGCGCCATGGCCGTGGCGGCCAGCCGATTCTCCTGCGAGCCGCCGTCGCCATACGGGCCCTTCAGACTCCAGAGGCCGTCTTTCTTCTGCTGCCGGACGATCCAGTCGAGCGCCAGCGCCACGGCCGCTTCGGTGGCGTCGGTTCCGCCGCCATCGCCGAGGAGTTTCTGGCGGGCGGCCGGCGCGCGGCCCGAAAGCGCGGTGCCGATCACGATCCGCTGCGCCGCCGCTGCCCCCCCCGCCTCCACTGCGACGACTGGCTCGGGCGAGGGCGGCGCGGGGGCAGGCTCGACGACTGGCTCGGGGTTCACGACGGGTTGCGCCGCAACCGCAACCTCCGCGTCGTTCGGCTTCACGATCTCGACCACGTCCGGCGTCTCCGCCACGTCGGCCGCGTCGGGTTCGCCTGTCTTGCCGGCCTCGGGCGCAAACGTGAGCGTGAGCGTCGGTCGCTTCGGCTCAATCTGCCGCACGCTGAAAAGCGCGAGCGCGATCAGCAGGACGAGGTGGAGCGAGAGACTCAAGGTCCACGCCGGGCTCTTGTCGATGATCGACCTGATTCGCTCGCGCACGACGGGCCACAAGAGCGGCTCTGGCGGCCGACGCTGGATCGGCGTTTGCGTCACGGTGGACGGCCGCACGTCGAATTGCGGCAGCGGTGCCGCGGCGGGCTCGTACGACCATGGAAATCCACCGACCACCGCCGACGACCGAGCGCCCGACGGCGGGGCCGGAAATGGGGGCTCAGGGTTCGTCTGGTCGTCTGGGGGCATGGCTCGTGCGTCGCAAGCGTTATTCTCGACGCTTCCCACGATCGGCAATGCCAAAAAAGCCCGTCCTGAAAAACGTGCCCTTCTTTTTCAGTGACTCGCCGGATATGATGCTCGTAACACCCAAATGACGCGGGGTGGAGCAGCCCGGTAGCTCGCGAGGCTCATAACCTCGAGGTCGCAGGTTCGAATCCTGTCCCCGCCACTTCACGCAAGCCCGGCCATCCATGGCCCGGGCTTGCTTGCTTTCGGGGCGGCATCCTGCCGCCACTTCACGCAAGCCCGGCCATCCATGGCCCGGGCTTGCTTGCTTTCGGGACGGCATCCTGCCGCGGCCGCGGGATCACTGCCGCAGCGCTCCCGCAACCCGAAGCCCCAGTCGCTCGACGGCTTGAACAAGCCTCATGCGATGGCCTGACCCGGGCGGCCGGGCGTTACCGCGCTGACCGTCGCGTGGCCGCCCTCCTCCTTGAGCAAGGCCCAAATCCCGTCGCGCTGGAGCTTCATCGAGATCGTGAATTTCTCCAGCGTGCCCGGCGACATAAAGCTGGCGATGCAGTTGACAAACGCCTTCGCTCTCCCGGCTCGCCCTCATCGAGCAGTACCTGAAGCCGAAGAATGCGCCGCCAGCAAAGTGACGGTCCGCCCATGAGGCCTTGTACGACGAGTGCCTCAAAGGCGTACTGTGGCATGCGTTTTGAGTGGAAGCCCGAAAAGAATGCCTGGCTTCGGCAACACCGCCGGATTTCGTTCGATGAGATCGTCGTGCACCTCGGCCGCGGCGATGTCTGGAAAACAAGCCCGCATCCCGATCGCAAGAAATATCCACACCAGTCAATTGCCTTCGTCGTCATCGATGATTATTTCTACCTCGTACCGTTCGACGTGGAGGGAGACGTGATCCACCTGCGGACGATCATTCCCAGCAGAAAAGCGACTCGTCAGTATCACGAAGACATGAGGAGGAATGCATGAAACGACCAAAGCCCCGGTTGAATCGGCACGAGCAGGAGATCGTCGACGCGTTCGACCGCGACGAACTGGTCCTCAAAGATCCGACTCCGGCGCTGCTGGCACGGTTTGCGGAGGCTGCCGAAAACACTACCCGCAAGGACCGTCGCATCAATATCCGTTTATCCGACCACGACCTGGCCGGCATCCAGCGGAAGGCGGCCGAGCAGGGCATCCCGTATCAAAGCCTGATCGCCGGGCTGATCCACCAGTTTGTCGAGGGGCAACTCGCCACGCGCTCGGACGGATAGCGGATGCGGGCCAGCGACGGAGCGACCGGAGGGCTGGTCGGGCTGGATACGGCCCGCACTTGGAGGCGCCGATTCCGGATCCCGCTCGAGCGACGGGCCGTGGCATGTCCCTCACCCGGGCCCTCGGCTCGTGAGGGTGACAGCCGGCGGTTTCGAGTTGTATGACGGCGGCTTGTTGAGATCAGTCGCGGCTTCGAAGCTTGGAGAGCAGCCGTAGAATCTCCATGTAGAGCCACACCAGCGTGACCATCAGAGCGAACGCCCCGTACCACTCGAGGTACTTTGGGGCCCCACGATCAGCAGCCTGCTCGATGTAGTCGAAGTCGAGAACCAGGTTCAGGGCCGCGATCACGACCACGACGAGGCTGAAGCCGATGCCGATGGGGCCGGCCGCGTGGATGTAGGGAATCGGGAACCCGAAGAAACTTCCGATCATCGATATCAAATACACGAGGCAGATCCCGCCCGTTGCCGCCACGATGCCGAGCTTGAAGTTCTCGGTCGCCTTGATGAGCCCCGACTGGTAGGCAAGCAGCAGCCCAGCGAGCGTGCCGAACGTGCCACCGACGGCCTGAATGACGATCCCCGGGTACTGGGCTTCGAAGCTCGCCGAGACGCCGCCGAGAAACAAACCCTCGGCAAGTGCGTAGACGGGAGCGAGGGTCGGGGCCCAGGTGTGCCTGAAGCAGATCACGAGGCTGGTAATGAGCCCCACGATCGCCCCGCCGAAGGCCCAAGGAATCGCAGCGGCAGGGTTGGCTTCGACTGCTGCAGGGCTCCGGGGCGGAAAAAAACGTGTTCCTTGGAGAATAGCACCATGGATATGATAGAGCCCATGGAGTTTCCCGACCTCGCCCCGTGGTTCGACAGCGTTTCCGACGAGTACCACGAGTTGCCGTCCGAGGATCACGACGCCTCATACGTCGAATAACCGCGCGCCAGCCCGGCCCGACCGTGCGCTCGCGCTGCCGATCACGGGCGGCGAAGATTCGCAGGCGCGAAGATTGCATCGTCCAGATTCGCGTTGAGCGTCACGTTCGTATACGTGAATTCCGCGGTCAACGGCGGCTGTTGGCCGGGCGCTTTCGGCCAGTCGTACACGTCAAAACGCACGGGCACGTGCAACTCGGAATCGATGGCCATGCTCGCGCTGAAGAACTGCAGGCCGTCGCGGCGCAGCGGGTGTGTGATCCGCAGCATCTGGCAGGGACGGCCGTTGATCTTCGCGGCCGTGATGTGCTCGACGATCGTGTTGCCGCCGGATGGGTCGGCTGCGACATCCTGCTGCAGGGTGCGGATCGTCCGGTCGAGCAGATGCGTGAACCCGATCTCGTTGATCGGCATGAGGCTCTCCCGCTTGACGCTGGGGCCAAACGGATCGATATCCACGACCATGTAGGCGAAGCGTCTTCCGCCCTTGCGCACCAGCAGCTTGTCGTCGTTTTGGCCGGCGACAAAAAGGGCTCTCCGTCCTTCGACGTCGGAGGGGCCGAGAAACTCGAGCAGCACGCTGAGGGGCTGCGTCATCTGCCCGCCTGCGTAGGTTTGTTCACGGACGCGCATGTCGATGTAGTAGTAGTCCTGCAACTCGCCTTCGATGCGCTCGCGCTTGGTGACCCGGCACGTGAAGTCACGCACGTTCTGCTGCAGGTAGGCTCGCTCTTCGTGGGCGAACTTCAACACCCACGCGAGTGGATGGTCGGCAGCAGGCCGCGGGCCGGCAACGGCAGGCCGAAACGCTTCGGCCGGCGTGGCGGCGCCAGCCTGCTGAGCAGGAACGCGTTGGAGTCCCGAAACAGTCCCGCCGAGCGTCAGCAGGAACGCCGCACCTGTGCGGAGCCATCGTGAGGGCATGACATGATCCTTTGAGCAGGGATCGCCGGCCGTCCTCATCATACCAGTTGGTGATCGAGCTGGCTGCTTGTGGTACTCTTTCGCCTCGACAGCCAGCCGGTCGGCAGTGCTGGAGCCCAACCGCAGAGACCAAACGGCCAAATCCATGAAAGATCCCACCGTCCGTGGCGTCGTCCACCTGATCGAGGAAACAAAAACCTTCGGGCAGAAGGGTTTTCGCAAGCGCCTGGTGGTGCTCGAGCAGTCCAAGGGCACGTTCACCAACTTCATTCCCGTCGAGTTCGTGAAGGATGGCTGCGACGCGGTGGACGACCTCTCCGAGGGAGACGAGATCGAGGTGACCTACCGCCTGAGCGGCCGCCGCTGGCAGCGAGACGAGGCCAGCGAGGCCAAATATTTTCTGAGTGCCGAGGGCCTCTCGTTCAAAAAGCTGTCTGGGAGCGGGCGGGCCAGTGACAACTCCGACGACGCCGTCGACCCAAACGACGAGCTGGCCGAGGCCGGCAACGACGACGTGCCGTTTTGACGCAGACGCGCGGCTTACTGCTTCGGCTGCCGCCTCACCATCACGATGCCGCCTGCGGTCCCCTGGTAGAACACGCCCGACGGACTGATCACGCCGGTCATCTGCAGCGTGTTCCAGGTGTAGCTCGCGGTGTCGCGATAGTCGGGGGAGCTGCCTGAAAACGTGTTCGATCCCAGAGCCAGCGGAGTGCCCACGATCGCCCCGGTGTTGGCGTCGATGGCCGCGAATGAATAGCTGACGGTCGTCTGCGTGGACACACCGCTCGATGTCGTTGAATTCGCGAGCACCGTATAGATCAGGTTGTCGGCCAGCGAGAGCCTCGGCAGTGCGGACGAGGGCACGGTGTTGGCGGGGCCCCACGTGGTGGCGAGGCTCGTGCCGCCGGCAGCCAGGGTCATGCCCTGAAAACCACCGGCGAACGGTGCAGTTCCTGGAACCGCGGTGCCCGTTTCCGACGGCTGCGGATACCAGTAGCCATAGCTGCTCGGCACGAAGACCCGGTTTCCAATGGCAATCGGGGCATTCTCGGTGCCGGAGTTGGATGGTGTCAGAAAAGCCGTTTGTGCGACCAATGTCCCATCCGCCACGCTGTAGACGTTGACGTTCTCGGCCGGGGTGAGGTTGTTGGTGTTGGGGGCGGTGGCGTTGTCGGTGATGACGAGATACTCGTAGCCGGTCGTGGGGCCGAAGAAGACCGGCGTGGAGCCCGTGCCGGGGCTGAGCTGCCCCGGCTTGCGAACGCCGCTGTTCGCATACACCTGCGGTTGCTGCCAGACCGGCTGCACTGCGCCATTTTGCCCGGCCGTAAAGAGTGCGAGCCCCGTGGTGGTCGCCACGGCCACTCCCGCAGGCGATGAGGAGATGCTGTTGGCCACCATCTGTCCCGCGGGGAGGTTGTATGTCTGCTTGGTCTGCGTCTGCGGATCGTAGTAGCCCACGACCGCAGGCTGATCCGTCGTGGACAGCGAGCCCTGCGTGGCGAACCAGATGCGCCCTTCGTAGTCTGGCACGAGGCCGACCACCATCGGCTGGCCGATATTGACCTGTTTTTCGAGCGTCAGCGTGCCGGTATCGGTGGTGCTGTCGTAGGTGTTGGAATACCACTGCAGCCATCCCTCGCCATTGACCAACACCAGCCGGTTCTTGTGGTCGAGGAAGTTGTAGAGTCCCCCCGCGAGGTTGCCGGTCTGGGGCTTCGTCAGCAGGATGGGTGACTGCAGCGGCTTGAGTGTCTGGGGGGAAATCAGCATCACCATCGGCGTCTGGGCAGTCTTGGGCGACGTGCTGACTCCGACGCAGACGAGAGCGCCGTTCTCCGACATCAAGATCGACGGCACCGTGGCATTCAGTTGGAAATTCCTATTAGGCTCGAGATCGGTCGTGCCGGGGCCCGCGAAGACGATTGCGTTGGAAGACGCTGCGTTGGCGTGCATCGTCGATGTGCCTTCAAGGCCCATGTAGGGGTTGCTCGGCGGCAGAGACAGCCGCGTGCCATCGGCGGCGACGGCCAGCGATGCCGGCAGGCCATCGCCGGCGAACGTGGTCGCCCGCAGGCGAAACAGCAGCGGCGCGCCGCCGGTCGCGAGGCCGCTGAACGTGTAGGAACTGGAGGTGGTGGTCACGGTCTGCTCGAGATTGCCCTGATAGACCGTCGCCGTATAGGAAAGGATCGTCGAGCCCCCATCGTCGGCCGGGGGCTGCCAACTGAGGACGAACTCACCGCTCCCCGGCCCCACGACCGCGGACAGGGCGAGTGGCTGGGTCGCCACGTCCTCAACGGAAGCAAACGACGCCGTCGCCGCCGGCCCCGAGCCATTGGCATTCCTGGCCGCTACCGAGAACGCATACGAATTGGCCGGCGACAGCCCTGAATACTCCACCGACGTGTTGGACGTGACCGCGGTTTGAGACGATGTTCCAGAGGCGGTCGTGGTCGTCATCGTGACGGTGTAGCTCGTCGGCTGGCCGGTGAGCGGAGCGTCCCAGGTGAGCGCGAGCGTTCCAGCACCGGTCGCTGCGACAGCCAGATTCCGCACCTCGCTTGGCACGGCGGAGACGGCCTTCACGATGGCGGCCTGGGCATCGGCCACCAGGAGCGTGCCGTCCGGAGCGGAGCGAATCGCCGCGATCGCGCCGCCGACGGTGACGGGGCTCTGCGGTGCCCAGCCGGTCCGGGTCGAAACGAATCGCTGGATCGCATTGCCCGCGGCAACCCAGACCGAGCCGTCGGGGTGGGCCGCGATGTCGGCGGGTGCGCCGGCGGTCGTCACGGCCCGCGGCCGCCAGGCCCCGATGCCTCGCACGACCCGCTGCAGCGAGCTGGCTGCGACGCTCGCAACCCAGATCGAGCCGTCGGCCGCGCCCGAAATCGAGGAGGGACTCGCACCAACGGCGATCGGCCGGCTTACTTGCCAGGCGCTGCCCGCCTTGGAAATCCGCTGGACTGTGCTTGCAGGTGTGCTCGCGACCCAAATCGCGCCGTCCTTGGCAACGACCAGCGCGGCCGGGTTCGCAGCGACGGCGATGGGCGTGTTCGCTGTCCAGACGCCGTCCTTCTTCACCACCTGCTGGATCGTGTTGTCGTCTGCATTCGCGACCCACGCTGACCCATCGAGCGCGACGGCGATCGCCTTGGCCCCTCTGCCGACCGCGACCGTGTCGGCGACGTTCCAGGCGCCGGCCTGGCGCACGAGACGCTGGACCGCATTGATGGCGGGGTTGGCGACCCACGCAGTGCCATCGGCGCCGACGGCGATCGCGGCTGGCGCGCCGCCGACAGTGGCCTGGCCGGCAGTCACCGGCGCGTAGCCCTCGAGCCGGGGCATGCCCGGGGCGACGAGCGTGGCGGTGACGGTGAAAGTGACCGTCTTGCCGAGCGTCGGCTGGGCGAGCGTCAGCGCGCCCGAGAGGCCGGGCACGCCGTTGCTGCCGACCCGGTAGTCCAGATCGAGCTTCACGCCGCCAGGATTGAAGCCGCGGACGGCCTGCACGACGACCTTGTTCGCGGAGTCGAGCAAATAGTCGACTGAGATGACGCGATTGCGCACGTTCGCGAGTCGCGCGGAGGTCACGCGAAATGTCGCGGTGCCCTTGTTGACGCCGTAGGTCGCCGTGACGGTGCCGGTCGAGCTCGGGCGGGGGCTTGCATCGGCCGGACAATCGATCGCTCCGCGGAACGTGCCCGACGCGGCGATCGCGGGGCTCACGAGGCCCGAGTCGCGAGACTCGATCCAGATGACATTCGTGGCGGGGTCCCTGCCGGGCGTGGCGACGGAGTAACGCACCGGGAGCAAACGCGTCCCGTCGGCAACGCCATCCTCGATCGACCGGATCGAGAGCGTCTGGGGAATGTTCCAGTTCGTGCGGGTGAAGACGAGCGGGGGCGCGACCGAGAGATCGTCAGCGGTCACAGAACCGGCCGACGCCGCGGTGCCCACGGCGACCTCGAGCGGACCGCTGCTTGCAAACGAAATGCGGACGGGAGCAGTGGGCGGGCGCGTGAGTTTCACGCTTGCCGTGATCGCCGTGCCCTCCGTCACGCCCACGGCGAGATTGGCCGACGTCGCGGCCAGGAGGTTCGTGTTCGCGTCATCGACGACCGACACGAGCGTGCCGAGCTGTCCAGTGGCCCGCGCCAGCCGCGGCTCGAGCGATTCGAGATTCAGGCCACGGTCACGCCGTCGCCGCGCCGCTTCGCGAAATGTGGCCATCAGAAAAGCCGTTCGAAGCCGGGCTTCTAAAGACGCTCTCGCGGGTGGCGCCAGTGGGGCCGGACGATCCGATGTCCCGATGGCCGCCTCGAAAGTTCCTTGAAAGGTAACTGCCCGAGCCGCCGTCCTCAACGAATCGGTCGATGATGGCTCGTGAGACGGGATTTCCCGGGGGGTGTGTCGGTGGTGACCGACGACAAGGGCGAAAGGTTTATGCTGATGCCACTCAACTTCGAAGACCCGGTGCCAGCAATCGATCGACAAAGAACAGGTGCCGTGGCCATGAACCAACGGTTTCACGACAGCCCCTCCAGGAAAGAAACGTTCATGATGACCATGCCCACGCCATGCATCCCCGGGGCACTCATCCTCGCCCCCTGATCCTCGCCGTGCTGGCGATCCCCGCGGCACATGCACAGCTCCTGCCCACCAACGGAAGCGTCGCATCCAGGCTTGGCTCGCTCGAGTTGCAGACCGGCTACCCCACCGATGCCACCGTCGCGAAAGTCTTCGATGACATCAACTTCCAGCGGGGCTGCCAGGCCTACCTCTGGGCCCTGCCGATCATGGCGATGCAGCAGTGGCAGAACGAGCACCTCACCAGGTTCGGAGCCGGCAAACTCGACTACGTCGACTATCTCACGTTTCAGGACAAGCTCGGCCTCCTCACGGCCAAACGCCACGACGCCATACATCATGGCGTTTCCAAACCTGCAAGAGACCGGCCCGCTCGTGTTCGAGGTTCCCGCCGGCCCCACCGCAGGCGGCTTCACCGATTTCTGGCAACGTCCCATCACCGTTTGGGACAGACCGGACCGGACAAGGGCGCGGGCGGCAGGTATCTGATCCTCGGCCCCGACCCGTCACATCTCGCCGGCGGGTCGCCCATGGAGCGGCGAACAACCGCGCGGCCTCGCCTACTGGGAAGGCCTCTCGAAGATCATCCAGGAGGAACCGTCCACGAGCGTGACCGAATCATGATGGGAATCCTCCAGCCACTGGGCATCGAGAAGGGCAAACCGTTCACCCCGACCGAGCGGCAGAGACAGATCCTCATCGATGCCGCGCAGACCGGGGAGGTGATGGCCCGGGCGATCGCCTACCGGAAGCGGTTCGAGGGTGCGAAAGTCTGGCCGGGCAGGAACTGGGAGATCTCGCTGTTGCTCGAGGAGACCAATCAGGAGGCTCCGCACCACACACAGCTGGACGAGCGCTCGAGCTGGTTCTACGAAGCAGTCGGCGTGTCCGTGGCGCAGTTCTGGTCTGTCAACGCATACGACAACGAGACCCGCTGCTTCGTGAACACGGGCGTTCCGCCGGCTCGTTCGTCGCGTGACGCCATCGTCACCAACGCCGACGGCTCCGTGGACCTCACGTTTGGCCCTGTGGCTTCCGCCGGCGTGCCTGAGAGCAACTGGATCAAGACGCTCCCCAGCAAAGGCTGGTTCAGTTCCTTCCGCCTCCATGGCCCGACCCTGGGCTACTTTGACCGCTCCTGGGAGCTGGCTGATTTCGAGATGATCCAGTAGTCAGAGCGCTCTGCGCCATACTTTTTCTGCCAGGAGTCCCACGGGTAGTTCGTCTGGGTTTTGCCGGCGACGAAGCCCCAGTTGTAGGCCCCTAGGCCCTCCTCCATCAGATTCGCGAGGATCGGGTCGAACGTGCTCCCGAATGGGTAAAACGGGCTGACCTCGGCAAGCGTATTCGCGATGCCGGGCTCTTCGTGCCGAGCGTGATCGGTCTCTGGAATGCGATCCCGGCCACCCGTGAGGAGTTCGACAAATCGCTCGTCGACATCGGCATCGCCGCCGCGGCGTGGTCCCTCCGCTTCAGAAGCCCCTCGCGGAAGCGAGCGGGGTGACGCTCCCCATCCCCACGTGGGCGTTTGATCGAACACGTCGCTCGTAATCGCCTCGCGTCACCCTACCGGCTGCCGCCGGGGGCTTTTTGGGCCATGAAGTCCTACAATCGTGCCAGTCGGGAAACCTTTCGTTATGGATTACCCAGATTTGGTGGCTGGCACCTTTTCCGCGCGATCTTGCGAGTGATAACAAAGTTACGTATTGTGTAATCATGATTCGCACTCAAGTCAGTCTGCGCGAGGAGGAGTACGCCGCGGCCAAGGAGGAGGCGGCGCGGCTGGGGATTTCGCTGGCTGAACTCCTGCGGCGTTCGCTTCGTCGTGTGCTGCCCGCGGCCGGGCGGCCGCCGTGGATGCGCTACGCCGGAATGGTGGAGTCGGGCGACCCGCGGTCGAGTCAGAGGATCGACGAGATCGTCTATGGCAACAAGTCCTGAAGCCTACGTCGACACCTCGGCGTTCATCGCCTTCACGGATGGCTCGGATACGCACCACGCCCTCTTCGCGAGGCTCTTCGCAGCTCCGCCGCGGCTGGTGACCACGTCACTGGTCGTTGCCGAGGGGCACGGCTGGTTTCTGAGACGATTCGACAGGACCCGGGCGCTCGGCTTCCTGGCAATGGTGGAGATGCTTGCGCCGCTCGTGATCCTGGCGGTGACAGCGAAGGAAATCGCGGCGGCCACGAGGCTGATGCGCCGTTTTTCGGATCAGGATCTGACCCTGGCCGATGCCGTGGGGCTCCACCTCATGAGCGTCCGGAAGACCAGGAGTTGCTGGTCCACCGATCGGCATCTGCGGCTCACCGGCATCCCGTTGGTGATCGATCAAACTTAATGAACGTTAACGGTGCCAGCCACCAAATCTGGGTAATCTCCAAATTGCCCAGATTTGGTGGCTGGCACCTTTTATTTGGGCGCGCCTGCAAGTGGCTGCCGCGGCGGCGCGGTAGGCTGCCGCGCGGCCAAGCGGTCATGTTTCGACTCCGGCAGACCGTCACGCCTGACCGATCATGCGAAACCATCCATTCGATTCGTTCGAGGTCACGGCCCCCGGCCGCGTCAATCTGATCGGTGAACACACCGATTACAACGACGGCTTCGTGCTGCCGATGGCCATCGACCGCGTGATCCGCATCCGCGTCACACGGCGCCCCGACCGCACTGCCGTGATCACGAGCGAGCGTGCGGGCGTCGTCGCACGGGCTGAGTTCGATCTCGCTTCCCCGCTCGCGCCGGCCGGCCGCGGCTGGGCCGATTATCCGGCCGGCGTCATTGCTGGCTATCAAGTTTTGGGCTTCGCGATCCCGGGATTCGACGCCGCGATCACCACCGACCTGCCCGCCGGAGGCGGACTGAGCAGTTCGGCCGCGTTGGAAATGGCGGTCGCAACCGCCGTCGAGACGCTCTGCAGCCGCTCGCTGCACACCAGCGACAAAGCCCTGCTCTGCCAGCAGGCCGAGCACGCGTTTGCGGGCGTGCCCTGCGGAATCATGGATCAATTCGCGGTCGCTCACGGCCGCGCCGGGCACGCGATGCTGCTCGACTGCCGGAGCCGCGAGGTGCGGCACATCCCGCTTCCTGAGACTCTGGCGGTGATCGTGATCGACAGCGGCGTCAAGCACAGCCTCGCCGATGGCGAGTATGCGGTGCGCAGGCGCGAGTGTGCGTCGGCCGCGGCCGGACTTGGCGTGCCCGCGCTTCGCGACGCAAGCAGGGAGCAGCTCGACGCGGCCGCTGCGTCGCTGCCGGATGTCTGCACACGGCGGGCCAGGCATGTGATCGCGGAGAACGAGCGGGTGTTGGCGTTCGTCGATGCGCTCGCTCGCGGTGAGTGGCGCGCTGCGGGGAGGCTCATGCTGGAGAGCCACACGTCACTCGCGACCGACTACGAGGTCTCCTGCCCGGAACTCGACACGATCGTCCGGATCGCGGCGGGATTGCCGGGCATCGTGGGCTGCCGTATGACCGGCGGCGGGTTCGGCGGCTGCGTCGTGGCGCTCGCGGAGCATGCGCAGGCGACTGACGCGATCGCCTCGCTCCGAGCGGGATACCAGCGGGCGACCGGCATCGCCCCTGCCATCTTCACGACCCGAGCCGCGGCCGGTCCGTCCGTCAGGCCGCTCGGCTGACGAACGGGTAACGGGTCCAGCCACCAAATCTGCGGATTCCCTTGCTTGCGCAACGGGCTTGTCAGCGACGTTTCGGTTGCCTTTCAAACTCGGACTCGCATTAATACTCAGCGTCATGAGTAAATTGCAAGAGGCCCTTTTTCGCAGGCGGGAGGCATCAATTCTGGCCTCCCGGCTACGCGAGCCGCGCCGATTTCTGCAGATCGTCACCGGCCCCCGACAGGTCGGCAAGACCACGCTCGTAGAGCAGGTCGTGGGCGACACGGGGCGACCGAGCCTGATCGTTTCCGCCGACGAACCCACGCTCCGCGATGCCGGCTGGCTGGCCGCCCAATGGGACCGAGCGCGGCTGCTCGCCCGCGATCAGGCCGACGGTGCCATCCTCGTGATCGACGAGGTGCAGAAGATCGCGGGCTGGTCGGAGACCGTCAAATGGCACTGGGACGAGGACAGCCGTCGCGGCCTCGACCTTCGCGTGGTTCTCCTGGGTTCGGCGCCGGTTTTCATCCGCCGCGGGCTCTCCGAAAGCCTCGCCGGACGGTTCGAAACAGTTCCGCTCCCTCACTGGTCGCTGGCGGAGATGCGGGCCGCGTTTGGCTTTACGCTCGACGACTATCTGTTCTTCGGCGGCTATCCGGGTGCGGCCGGACTCATCGCCGACGTGCCACGGTGGCGGCGGTACGTGCTCGACGCACTCGTCGAAACGACCGTCGGCCGCGACATTCTCCTGTTCACTCGCGTGGACAAGCCGGCGCTTTTGCGGCGGCTCTTCGAACTGGGTTGCCGGTCGTCGGGCCGGATCCTCTCCTACACGAAAATACTCGGGCAGCTGCAGGACGCTGGCAACACGGTCACCCTCGCCCATTACCTCGATCTCCTGGCGGGAGCCGGCATGCTGACGGGGCTGCAGAAACACGCCGGCCATCCAGCCCGCCGCCGCGGTTCGAGCCCGAAGCTGCAGGTCTTCAATACGGCATTGCTTTCTGCGGTGAGCGATGCGACTCCGGCCGACATGCACACCGACCCGGATTTTCGGGGCCGGCTCGTCGAATCGGCGATCGGAAGTCACCTCGTCAACGCCCAGGCTGCCGGCACCTGCCTGGTGCACTACTGGCGGGATCGCGGCCGGGAAGTCGATTTCGTGGTGTCGGACGGCCGGGCACTCGTGGCCATCGAAGTGAAGAGCGGCCGTCGCCGCGACGCGCTCCCGGGGCTCGTCGCCTTCAGCGAAGCATTCCGTCCCCGGCGGCGCCTACTCGTCGGCGGCGATGGCATGCCGATCGACACCTTCCTGGAAACGCCGGTTTCCGAACTGCTGCGGGATGCGTGAAGGCAACGCGGCATTCCGCTCGGCTTCAGCCTGTCGCACGCCCCAGCTTCATCGTCCGCAGCCGCAGGGCGTTGGTCACGACCGACACGGAGCTCAGGCTCATCGCGGCCGCGGCGATCATCGGGTTGAGCAGCAAGTGGCTCGAGAGCGGATAGAGCACCCCCGCCGCGATCGGCACGGCGAGCGCGTTGTAGACCAGCGCGAAGAAGAGATTCTGCCGGATGTTGCGCATCGTGCGTCGGCCCAGGTCGATCGCCTTCACGATCCCCCCCAGGTCGCCCTTCACGAGCGTGACCCCGGCCGCTTCGATCGCGGCGTCGGAGCCGGTGCCCATCGCGATGCCGACGTCGGCCGCGGCAAGCGCCGGGCTGTCGTTGATGCCGTCGCCGGCCATCGCCACCGTGCGGCCCTCTGCCTGCAATCGCCGCACGACCGCAAGCTTCTCGTCCGGCCTGACGCCGGCGCGGAATTCATCGATCCCGAGCGCGGCGGCGACGGTGCGGGCCGTCTCCTCGCTGTCGCCGGTCAGCATGATGAGCCGCAGGCCGAGGTCGTGGAGCCGCGCCACGGCCTCGGGCGCCGATGCCTTGATGGCGTCCGACACCGCGATCAGCCCGGCGAGTCGCCGATCCACGGCGACGTGCATCACCGTGCGTCCCTGCCGCTCGAGCGCACGGGCCTCGTTGTCGAGCGCACCCAGATCGGCCACGCCCTCCTCGGCGAGCCATCCCCGCCTGCCGACGAGCACCTCACGGCCCTCGACCGTCCCGCGTGCGCCGCCGCCGGTCACCGAGGCGAAGTGCTCCACCGCCGGCACCGCCAGCCTCTCGGCCACGGCCCCCGCCACGATCGCTCGGGCCAACGGATGCTCGCTCTGCTGCTCGACGCCCGCGGCCGCCCGCAGCAGGGCTGCCATCGCCATGCCGCTCGCAGGGACGACGTCGGCGAGCGACGGTCGGCCGGCCGTCAGCGTGCCCGTCTTGTCGACGACCACGGTATCGACCTTCTCGAGCCGCTCGATCGCCTCGGCATGCTTCACGAGCACCCCTTCCCTCGCCCCGCGGCCGATGCCGACCATGATCGACATCGGCGTCGCCAGCCCCAGCGCGCATGGGCAGGCGATGATCAAGACGGCCACGGCATTGACGAAGGCCCAGGCCAGCGACGGCTGCTCCGGCGCCGCGATCGCCCACACGAGAAACGTGATCCCGGCGATCGCGAGCACGGCGGGCACGAAATAGCCCGCCACGGCGTCGGCGACCTTTTGGATCGGCGCGCGGCTGCGCTGCGCCTCCGCCACCATGCCGATGATCCGCGCAAGCACCGTCTCCTGGCCTACCTTGTCGGCCACCATCAGAAACGAGCCCGTCTGGTTGAGCGTGCCGCCTATCACCGCATCGCCCGCCCGCTTCTCCACCGGCATCGGCTCGCCGGTGATCATCGATTCCTCCACGGCGCTCGCGCCTTCGGTCAGCCGGCCGTCGACGGGAATTTTTTCGCCGGGCCGCACCCGCAGGAGGTCGCCTTTCCGCACGTCGTCGAGCGCCACCTCGCGCTCCTCGCCGTCTCTCACCACGCGGGCGACCGGCGGGGCGAGCGCGAGCAACTCGCGGATCGCAGCGCCGGTGCGGTGCCTCGCCCGCAGTTCGAGCAGCTGCCCCAGGAGCACGAGCGCGATGATCACCGCCGCCGCCTCGAAATAGACCGGCGCGCCGCCATCGTGCGAGAACTGATGCGGAATGACCGCGGGGAACAACACGGCGACGAGGCTGAAGAGATACGCGGCGCCCGTGCCGATCGCGATCAGCGTGAACATGTTGAGGTGGCCCGTCACGATCGACCGGAAGCCCCGCTCGAAGAACGGCCAGCCGGCCCAGAGCACGACCGGCGTGGCAAGCGCCATCTGCAGCCAACGGCTTGCCCCGGGCGAGAGCCAGCGATCGAGCGGCACACCCGCCATCGGCAGCATCGAGAGCAGAAACACCGGCAGCGCGAGCGCGGCAGCGATCCAGAATCGCCGGGCCATGCCGCGGAGCTCGGCCTCCGCCTCCCCGGTGTCGCCCTGAAACGTCTTCGGCTCGAGATCCATGCCGCACTTCGGGCAGTCGCCCGGGCCGACCTGCTCGATCTCCGGGTGCATCGGGCAGATGTAGATGGCGTCGGGGGGACCGGCGACGGGGGGGCGGGAACCGCAGCAGGGCGATCGCGCGGGAGCTCCCGCGGAAGACAGCACCGTGAGCAGTTCGCCGCCGACGAATTTCCGGCGGCAGCCCTCGGCGCAGAAGTAGTACGTGACGCCGTCGCGCACGGCGGTCGCGGCGGTGCGCTCGTCAACGGTCATGCCGCAGATGGGGTCCGTTGCCATGGGGCTGGATTCTATCCCGAGGCCTTCCCGGACGGCTTCTCGATTTCTCCGCCGCAAAATGGCCGCTATCTCCAGAATGGCGGCGGAATCGATTAGCATTTCGGAACGCCCGGCCGGTCGCCCGCGAACGGACGACCGGAGCAGTGAAGGAGCACTTGATGATTTCGTTTCGGTTCGAGCACGTCTGCATTGAGTCGTTTGGTCTGCACTTCCCCAGCACGCTCCTGTCTTCCGCGGAGATCGAGGAACGGATTGCGCCCGCCTACGAGCGGCTGAAGATTCCGACCGGCACGCTGGAGCGGGTCAGCGGCGTCAGTACCCGGGGCATGTGGCCCACGGACGTCACGCCGAGCTCGGTGGCCACCGTGGCCGCCCGCGAAGCCCTCGACCGCTCGGGGTTCCAACCCGACCAGATCGGCGCCCTGATCAACTGCTCTGTCTCGCGGGATTTCTTCGAGCCGGCCACCGCCTGCCTCGTGCACCACAACCTCGGCATCCCCGAGGAATCGCTCGTGCTCGACATCACCAACGCCTGCATCGGGTTCAGCGACGGCATGATCATGCTCGCCCACCTGATCGAGGCCGGCACCGTGAAGGCGGGCATCATCTGCTCCGGCGAAAACATCTCGAAGGTGGTGCACACCACTTGCGAGCAGCTGCTCGGCGACCTGCGGATCACCCGCGAGAAGCTCCTGCAGATGCTCCCCACGCTCACGCTCGGCTGCGGCGCCGTCGCGGCCGTCCTCTGCCACGACAGCATCGCCACGAGCGGCCACCGGTTCGTGGGCGGCGTGGCCCGCTCGGCATCGCAGCATCATCAGCTCTGCATCGGCAACGGCGACTTCAGCGTCGGCCAGGGAGAGGAGATCGCGCCGATCATGACCTCCGACGCGGCGCAACTGATGGTCGCCGCCGCCAAGCTCGGCGGCCGCGCCTTCCCCGACGTCACGAGGTCGCTCGGCTGGTCGAAGGACCATGTCGACCACGTCTTCTGCCACCAGGTGGGCCGGCAGGTGAACGAGGCTTTCTACCGGGAGATGGGGCTTGACTTCGACAAAGACTTCGCGATCTACAAGCGCTACGGCAACATGGTCTCCGCGGCCCTGCCCGCAGCCCTCGCGATCGGCGTCGACGAGAAAGACATCCAGCCCCGGGAGAAGGTGCTGCTCACCGCGTTTGGCAGCGGGCTCAACACGCGCTTCCTCGGGTTTGAGTGGTAGCCGCCATGAGCGGACTCGCCACCCTCGATCGCGTGCCCCACGAAGCCCATCACGAGCCGCCCTCGTTTCCCTACGGCCCCTCGTATCCGTTTCGATCGCGATTCGCCACCGTCGGCAGGCGGGCCGGCGGCAACGGCTCGCAGGCCCACCGCATGCATTACATCGACGAGGGTCAGGGGCCCGTCGTCGTCTGCCTGCATGGGAATCCCACCTGGGGATTTCTGTTTCGCAATCTGGTCGCGAGCCTGCGGCACCGCTTCCGGGTGATCGTGCCCGACCATGTCGGCTGCGGCCTTTCCGACCAGCCCGGCGACATCTTCTTTCGCGCGGCCGACCGCATCGACCACGTGGAAGAGCTCCTCGACCAACTAGGCGTCGACCGTTTTTCGCTGGTGATGCACGACTGGGGCGGCCCGATCGGCACCGGCCTCGCGGTGCGCCGCGCGCACGACGTCGAGCGTCTCGTCTACTTCAATACCACGCTCGCCGAGATGGACCAGCTCCCCGGCATCATCCGCCGGGCCGCCTCGCCCGTGATCGGCCGAATGCTCACGCAGCACACGATGCACTTCGTGAAGCTGCTCACGTCGCTCGGCGTCGCCCATTCCCTGCCACAAGAAATCAAGCAGGGCTACCACCGGCCCTACCAGACCGCCGCCGCTCGCCGGGCCATCTGGGGCTTTGTGCGCGACATTCCCTTCTCGCGCTCCCACGCCACCGCCCCGGTCATGCAAAAAATGATCGCCGGGCTGCCCGCGCTTGCCGACAAGCCGGTGAAGATCATCTGGGGCATGCAGGATCCCTGCTTTCATCCCGGCATCCTGCGCCGTGTGGCCGCTCGGTTTCCGCAGGCCGATGTCGTGGAGATCAAGGACGCGTCGCATCTCGTGCTCGAGGATGCCGCCGAGCAGTCGATCGCGGCGGTGGAGGAGTTTCTAGCGGCGACCGCTGATCGACACCCAGCGGCGAGCGGGCCTTCGCCCTTCGCGAGCGGACTTTCCTCTCCAGCGAGCGGACTCTATAGCGCCCTGCAGAACGCGGCGGCAACGCTGCCGTGGGTGTCGGCCGTGACGAAGGTCTCGTTTCCACGCGGGAGCGACCGGCCGCGGTACGACGCCATCGACTTCGCGGCGCTTGCGGCCCGCATCCAGGCCTACGAGCGCGGGCTCGCGGCGGCCGGCCTGCGGGCGGCCGAGCGGGTGATCATGCTCGTGTCACCAGGTGCCGACTTTCTCGCGCTGAGCTACGCCGTGATGGGCCGCGGAGCGGTGCCCGTCTTCATCGATCCGGGCATGGGAGTCGATGCGGTGGTGGCCTGCATGAAGGAGGCCGACCCCAGCGGCTTCATCGGCGTGCCCAAGGCCCACCTGCTCCGTCTCAAGGCCGCGGACCTTTTTCGCTCGCTGCGGTTTTCCGTCGTCGCAGGAAGGCTGCCCCTCTTCGGCGCGAAGCGGCTGCGTGATCTGCTCGTGCCCGCGGGCGCCGCGCCCCCGCCCGTTTCGCGGCAGGCAGACGATCCGGCGCTCGTGGCCTTCACGTCCGGCGGCACCGGTCGCCCGAAGGGCGTGATCTACACCAACCGCATGCTCTCGGAGCAGCTTGCGGTGTTTCGCACTCAGTTTGGCTTTCGCGGGGGCGAACAGGATCTGCCGCTCTTGCCGGTCTTCAGCCTCTTCACCTCCGCGCTCGGCGTGGGGAGCATCTTCCCGCCGCTCGACCCGGCCCGCCCGCTCGCGCTCGTGCCGCGACAGATCGTTCGCGTGATGCGCGACCTCGGCAATCAGACGTCGTTCGGCTCGCCCACGCTCTGGACGAAGATCGCCGAATACTGCCGGCAGACCGGCACGTCGCTGCCAGAGCTCAAGCGGGTGTTCATGGCGGGCGCGCCGGTCTCGCAGGCGACGCTCGATCTCGTGAAGGCCACCTGCCCGCAGGCGGAGAGCTTCACGCCGTATGGCGCCACGGAGGCACTGCCGGTCACGGTCGCCGCCGCCGACGCACTGCGCCAGGATCCGCCAGTGCTGGCCTTGTCTGGCGAAGAGGGCACGCCCGTCGGCCACGCCATCGACGGCGTTTTGCTCCGCGTGGTCGAGCCGCTCGACGGCCCGAGCAGTGGCCCGCTTGTGGACTGCCCGGAGCGGGTGATCGGGGAGATCGTCGTCAGCGGCGAAACCGTGAGCCGCGAATATCTCGCCCGTCCGGAGGCGACCGCCGCCAGCAAGATCCGCGAGCACGGCCGCGTATGGCACCGCATGGGCGACATGGGCTATCTCGACGCCGGCGGCCAGCTCTACTTCTGCGGCCGGCAGGCGCACGTCGTGACGACGACCGAGCACACGTTTCACAGCGTGCCCGTGGAAAACGTCTTTAACCGCCATCCGCATGTGAGCCGCACGGCCTTGATCGGCGTCGCCGGCATGCCGGCGCTCGTCGTCGAACCGCGGTCGCCGGCGCTCGATGCGGCGGGGCGGCGCCGGCTCGCCGACGAGCTGCGGGCGATCGGTGCAGCCGATCCGGTGACGGCGCCGATCCGACGGATCTATTTTCATCCGTCGTTTCCGGTCGATGCACGACACAACGCCAAGATCTTTCGCGATCGCCTCGCGGCGTGGGCGGCCACGCAGCATGTGACCGAAGTGGCGGCTCCCGAGCCACTCGCAGGAAGCCCGGCTGAAATGGGCCAGGCATGAAGACGCTCGTCACCGGCGGCGGCGGTTTCGTCGGCGGCGCGCTTTGTCGGCGGCTCAAGGATCTCGGCCACGACGTGACGGCGCTCGGACGACGCCCCGCCCCGGCCCTCGATGCCGCGGGGATCCGCACGGCGATCCACGATCTTGCCCAACCGGATGCGGCGGCCGGCCTGACCAGGCTTTTCGCCGGCGTGGACTGCGTCTTTCACACCGCGGCGCACGTGAAGATGTGGGGCCCGCGCGAGGCGTTTGTCCGCGGCAACATCGAGGCCACGAAAAACGTCATCGCAGCCTGCCGCGCGGCGGGCGTCCGCCGGCTCGTGTTCACGAGTTCGCCGAGCGTGGTCGCGGCCGATCACGACCTGCGGGGCATCGATGAATCAACGCCCTATCCGGATCGCTACCGCGCGTTCTACCCCGAAACGAAGGCGGCCGCGGAGCGGGCAGTGCTCGCGGCCCACGGCGACGCGTTTCGCACGATCGCCTTGCGGCCGCACCTCATCTTCGGCCCCGGCGACACCAATCTCGTGCCGACGATCCTGAAGCGGGCCCGCGCCGGCCGGCTCGTGCAGGTGGGCGATGGCACAAACCTCGTCGACCTGACGTTCATCGACGATTGCGTCGCGGCGCACGTGCTCGCGGCAGCGGCTCTCAACGAGCGGCCCGCCGCCGGCGGGCGGGCGTATTTCCTGAGCCAAGGCACGCCCGTCTCGCTCTGGGAATGGATCGGCCGGGTGCTGGCCCTCCACGATGCGCCGCCGGTGCGCCGGCGAATCTCGACGACGACCGCACAGCTGCTCGCGACCGTTGCCGAGACGGTTTGGAAGACGTGTGGCCTCGCGTCGGATCCGCCGCTGACGAGGTTTCTCGCGGAAGAGATGGCGACGGATCACTGGTTCAACATTGACGCAGCCCGCCGAGAACTCGGCTATTCACCCAGTTGCACCGTGTGGGAAGCGACCGATCGCGCCTTCGGCCGCGCAACGTAGACCGCTTGCGGAGCAAGCGGTCTACTGTGCGCGGTCTACTCATCCGCCTCGCCGGTGCGAAGCTCCGCGAGCGCGTTCGACGCGGCCCGCTGCTCCGCTTCCTTCTTGTTGCGTCCCCATGCGGGGGCATACCGCCGCGTGCCGATCTGCGCCGACACATGAAAGCTCTTGCTGTGATCGGGCCCCGATTCCTCGACGACCTCGTAGGTCGGCGTGATCCCAAAATCCCGCTGCGCCAATTGCTGCAGGAGCGATTTGTGGTTCGACCCCGATTCGCCCGAGGCCACCTTGATGATCTCCGGCTCGAGCATCCGCTCGACAAGCCCACGCACGCACTCGAGCCCGCCGTCGAGATACATCGCCGCGACGACCGATTCGAACAGGTCGGAGAGCACCGACGTGGGCACGGGCCTGTTCACCGAAAGTCCCTTCCCCACGATCAGGAAGTCGATGAGCTGGAGCTGCTCGCTGATCCGGCTGCACGTCTCCCGGCTCACCACCACCGACTTGATCCGCGTGAGATCCCCCTCGAGCGACTCCGGAAAGAGGCGATAGAGGTTGTCGCAGACGATGAAGCCGAGGATCGCGTCGCCGAGAAACTCGAGCCGCTCGTTGGAAGCCAGCCGGTGCTGTGCTCCCGAGGCGTGGGTGAGCGCCGCCACCAGGAGCGAGGGATCCCGAAACTCATACCCGAGCCGCCGCTGGCACTCGGCCACGTCGATCGCGGCGTCGGTCCGGTCGCGGGGTTCCGGGAAGGGCATGGAGAATCCGGCTCATGGCTGAAGACGGTCGAATCCCTGAAAAATACGGCTTTTTTCGGCCAGCTGTCAAACCGGAGCCCGGCCGGGCCGGCCGCATTTTTCGTCCCTTCGAACCATCCACCAGCGGGAACCGTATCAGAACCAATTGTCTTGCATCCGGGCTCCTGGTCTGTCCGTTTCGTCAGGGAGCCAGGCGCCTACAATCCACCGATCGGTCAGAGTCCGGCACAGGAGGAAACCTTTTATGTCGAGCGAGTCGAAATCGTCCCGTTTGAGCCCCGCCGGCCGCAGGATCGTCGGCGGTCTGGCCGTGTCGGCGGCCTTTGCGGCTGCGGCCCTCACGGCCGTCATCGCCCGCGCTGAGGAATCGGCGGCTACGGCCGAGGCGATCTCCCATGCCACCGCCCTGTCGAAGGCGTTTCGCCATGCCGCCGAGCACGCGACGCCGAGCGTGGTCGTGGTCCGCAGCGAGACGAAGGCCCGCAAGGCCCCGCCGCGGGGCGATCGTCGCGGCGGCGGTGGCGGCGGCGAAAACCCGTTCAAAGGCACGCCGTTCGAAGATTTCTTCCGCGATGGAATGCCGGAAGGCTTCGACTTTCACGGCGGCCAAGGGGGCGGCTCGCCCTCGCGGTCGGGCGTTGGCTCGGGCGTGATCGTCGATGCCGGCGGCATCGTCCTGACGAATAACCACGTCGTCGAAGGGGCCGACGAGGTCACCGTCGAGCTTCCCGACGGCCGCGAGTTCAAGGCCACGGAGATCAAGACCGATCCCGAGAGCGACCTGGCCGTCGTGCGGCTGGAGAACGCCAAGGATCTGCCCGTGGCGAAACTGGGCGACTCCGACAAGCTCGACATCGGCGACTGGGTGATCGCCATCGGCAATCCGTTCGAACTCGAAACGACCGTCAGCGCCGGCATCATCAGCGGCAAGGGCCGCGAGCTCGGCAGCATCCGTCGCGCGAAGTTTCTGCAGACCGACGCCGCCATCAATCCCGGCAATTCGGGCGGCCCGCTCGTGAACCTCGCCGGCGAGGTGGTGGGCATCAACACGGCCATCGCCTCGAATAGCGGCGGCTACCAGGGCATCGGCTTCGCAATCCCGATCAACCTCGCCAAGTGGGTGAGCGAGCAGCTCATCGCCAGGGGCGCGGTCGAGCGCGGCTACCTCGGCGTGTCGATCAGCCCGCTCGACAAAGACATGGCCGCGAAGCTCGGCATCCAAGACCGGAAGGGCGCCCTCGTGACGGAAGTCATGGACGGCACGCCGGCCGCCGACGCGGGCGTGCAGGAGCTCGACGTGATCACCGCCTTCGACGACCAGTCGGTCGACGGCCCGCGGTCGCTGCAGGAGGTCGTGGAGCGATCCGGCATCGGCAAGCCCCACAAGCTCACGGTGCTGCGGGACGGCAAGTCGCTCATGCTCTCCGTGTCGGTCAAGCCGCTCCCCGAGAAGATCGCCAAGAGCGGCGGCGGCCTGCGGAAGCCGCAGGCTAGTGAGGAGACCTTCTATTCCGAGGCTTTCGGGATCGAGGTCCGCGAAAAGACGTCGGTTCCTAAGGACGCCTACGAGGGCTTCGACGGCGTGCTCGTCGATCGGGTGGATCCCGAGGGCGTGGCCGCCGAGGCGGGCATCGGCCCGGGCGTGCTCATCCGCAAGGTGGATCGCACGCCGGTGAAGAGCGTCGGCGAATTCGCCGAAGCGCTCGAGAAGGCGTCGGCGGAGGACGGCGTGGTGTTGCAAGTTCGCACGCCTCGCGGCAACGCCGTCATCCTCTTGAAAAAGAACGGCTAGGTGCGACGCTGCTCCGGCTCACGGGCGGCAGAAGTCTCCTCGCTGTGGGCCGCGGCGGTGCTATCTTGAGTTTTGGCTCGTCGAGCTTCCGCCGACCCGTTCGCCTACCGCTGTGTCGTATCGGTAATTGTCTTAGGTTTCACTCATGGCCACTCTCGGCGTCAACATCGACCACGTCGCCACGATCCGGCAGGCCCGACGCGCGGTCGAGCCCGACCCGGTGTGGGCCGCTGCGCTCGCGGAGCTTGGCGGCGCCGACGCGATCACGGTGCATCTCCGCGAGGATCGCCGCCACATCCAGGATCGCGATCTGGAGGTCTTGCGCCGCACGGTGCAGGTGAAGCTCAACCTCGAGGCCGCGATCGCGCCGGCGATGATCGAGATCGCCTGCCGGGTGAAGCCCGACCAGGTGACGCTCGTGCCGGAGAAGCGCGAGGAGATCACGACCGAGGGCGGTCTCGACGTGGTCGTCTACAAGGCGGCGACGGCCGAGGCCGTGAAGCGGCTGCACGATGCGGGCATCGCCGTCTCGCTCTTCATCGACGCCTGCCCGCGGCAGATCGATGCGGCGGTGGATCTCGGCGTGGCCGCGGTCGAATTGCACACGGGCGAGTATGCAAACGCCGCGACCGACGCGGCCCGGCACGCGGAGCTCGTGGAGCTCTCCCGCGGCGCCGCGATGGTGCGGCAGGCAAAGCTCGCCTTGAGCGCCGGCCACGGCCTCACCTACCGCAACGTCGTTCCGGTGGCCCGGCTCGAGGGAATGGGCGAACTCAACATCGGCCACTCGATCGTGGCCCGGGCCGTGCTCGTGGGCTTCACGCAGGCCGTCCGCGAAATGAAGGCCCTCCTGTAGGACAGGCCTCCGTGCCTGTCCAAGAGTAGACCGCTTGCGGAGCAAGCGGTCTCCGTTGTTCTCACGTAACGTCCACCGACACCTGCGACTGCGTCGCCGACATCTTCCAGCCGTCCCACGCGATCGCGCGGAACGCGGGCCGCTGCCCCGTCAACTTGGCCGGCGGTGTCCAGCGGATCTGGCCGCCGGGGGCGAGGATCGGCTCCTTGAACTTCGGCAGGACGGCCGGCACGCGAATCCACTTCGCCCCGTCCCAGAATTCGAGCCGGCCCGACGACACGCCGCCCAGCAGGAATTCCACACTGCGGGAGTTCGCCGTGGTCGCGCCGGTGGCCGTCACGAGTTGGGCGTAGGTGATCACGAGCGGCGTGCCGGCAGGCGTCGAGAAGCCGGTCGCCCTCGGATTGATCGCGGGCACTCCCGCCGGCCCCCGTCCGCGGATGAGGATGGCCGCGCTGTCGAAGCCCGTGAGGCCGCCGGTTGTCGTCGGGGTTGCGCTGACGGAGAGCACCCGCGGCAGGAGGCTCTCGCCGGAGGGCGTGTAACCGATACGGCCGGCCGTACGGAAGTAGGTGTTGAGGTTTTGCACCGTGCCGCTCAGCGAGATCTCGGAGCCGGTGCCGGTGCCGGCGACGGTCACTCCGCGGATACCACGGCTGGCGGCGAGAACGCCCGCGCCGCCGGTGACGGCGAGCGTGACGTTGAGTACACGGTTGGCCGGTCCTGAGAACGGCGGCAGGCCGCGCGGCCAGACGAGGTTTGCACGCCGCCCCTGGGGAGCCCAGAACCCGATCGGGATGCTGACGCCAGCCGCGTCACCTCGCACCACGTCGTATACCTGCCCCTGGAGCGGAATCCCGGTGGGGGTGAGGCCCTCGGTATCGCTGATGCCTTTCGAGTTGACCATGTCGAGCCGGAGCGTGCCCGTGCCGCTGCCGGTAAGAGCCGTGACGTTCCAGGCCGTGCCCGTGCCCGGCGCCTGCACCACATTCAGGATCTTCGCGCCCCTGAGACCGGAGGACACGAGGTTGAAATTGTTTCCGTTCACGCCGGTGACCGGCTCGCTGAAGCTCACGGTCCAACTCACCTGCGTCTGGTTGGTGGGGTTTGGGAGATTGCGGGAGATCGACTGGAGAGCCGGGGCCACCGGGGTCTGGCGGATGGTGTAGGCCGCGCTCGTCACCGGCAGGCCGGACGGGGTTGGCGTGATGCCCGTGCCGGGGGCGAGCAACTGCAGGGCCAGCGTGCCCGCCCCGCTTCCTGTGTTCACCGGGATGGTGTAGGTCGTGCCGCTGCCCGTGACGGGCCCCACCGTTGCCCCGATCACTCCGCCGGTTGTGATGGGCGTGAAGTTCGCGGCTGAAAGTCCAGTGACCGGCTGTGAGAACGTCACGTCGAACGTCACCGTGGCGGCACTGGTCGGGTTCTGCGCGTTTGCCGGGATCGCGATCGAGGCCGTGGGGCCGACCGGGGGCGCCTCGCTGACGGCATACACCTCTCCGGTGAAGCCCGTGGCCAGGGCATGGCCGGAGGCATCCTTGATCGACGCGATGTTCGCGAGATTCAATCCAAGCGTGCCGGAGCCTGTGCCGGTGTTGGCTGTCACCGTCCACGCCGCCGCCGACGCGGTGCTCGCGGGCGACACCTGGATGTTTCCGGACCCGGTCAGTCCCGCGGAAGCCACGAGCGCGAAATTCGCCGCGCTCACGCCGGTGACTGGCTCATTGAAGACGACGTCCCAGGTCACGGTGCCCGGCGCCGTCGGCGTCGGCACACTCGGCGACGTCTGCGGCGGCCGCGTGTCGATCGACACCACCGTCGGGGCCGAGGGCGTCGACGCGGTCCACGGGTTCAGCGTGAGCGTGAGCGTCGAGCCGTCGGCGATCGACTGGTCGAACTTCGACGGCACCTCGGTGCCCGTGTAGGGGCCATTGGGGTTCTCATCCAGCGAGAAGCCGTAGGCCTGGTTGTTGATGAAGATCGGCGTGCCGCCGTGCTTCCGCGAGTCGGTGCCGTCGATCGTCGAGTAATGGACGAACTTTGAATACGTGTTGTAGGGCTGCGACGTGGGCGTAGGGTTACCGCCGTACCAGTTTTGAAACGTGTTCCATGCGACCGTCGACGCACCGAAAGGCGTGACGGTGCCGCCCGTGCCGGGCGCGTACAGCCCGCTCCAGATGATGCCGCCGACGCCAGTGGCCGTCTGGTTGCCGGTGAGGTCAATCGTAAACGTGTTGCCGCTGGCTCCGGTGACGGTGTACTGGCCGTCGTAGGCTGAGTTTACGTTATTGATCGACTGCAGGTAGACGACCTGGCCCTGTGTGGGCGTCGTGCCAGTGTTGACGGTCACCGTCGCAGGGGTCTTATTCGTTTGGGAGTTGTACGTGCCCGGAACTACGTTGTTGATGGTCGTGTTGTTCGGATAATTAACGGGGAGCTGATCGATGTTGTACGTGAACGTGAACGTGTTCGGCCCCGTGACGGTTAACTCATAAGCCGGTGCGGGTTGGGTGCCGTTGTAGCCCGGAACGTTGACACCCGAGATGATCACCCGCTCGGTCCCGTTCGGCGGCAGCCCGTGCGGGGCCACAGTGGTGATCGTCGCCACACCCACCGGGTTCTCGCCGGGGGACGGTATGGAAAAGCTGGTCGATGTCGCCTGGGAAATCCCAATCGGCGTCGGATTCAAGCCGTCGAGGGCCACGCCGCGATTGAGCGACTCCATGATGGAGTTGATGATCAGATTGCCGTCACCGCCGGGGAACTTGCCGTCGGGAAAGACACCAGTGGACTGGTACTGAAGCGTGTTGCCGAAGACAAACGAGGCCGCGTCATAACCGTCGCTTGGCTTCGGGAGCATGAGCGGCTGGTTCGTCACGGTGTTCATGACGGGGTTGCCGCTCTGATCCTTGAATGAGTAGGTGCTGACTCCATTCACAAGACTGCTCGTGCCGGTGTACTCGATCGGTGTGCCTCCGACCGACGTGCCCACGTCGATTTTCAGGATGTTGCCGACCCGGAAGAACGTATCGAGCGTTTTGTCCCAGTAGGAATTCAGGCCCGCCGGTGTCGCGTTACGCTGGTTGTTCTGGTTCGCGATCCAAAACCAGGGACTTGCGATCGCGAAGAATTGGTTGGCCGGCGTGGTCGGCGGCGCCGCGAATGGGGCTGATGCGGCGGGGCCATAGAGGAGTTGCGTAAAATTGCCGCCCTGCGGGTCGTTCGTCATGAACTTTCCGAACGCTATGCCGATATCGTGGCGCGAGATGCCCGTCGGCTGGGTGCCGATCGACGTCGATCCCATCTGCTGTTGCGGATCCGCCGTCGTCAACGTCATGGGAACGACGAAGCCGTTCACCGCGGTCAGGTCGAACGTCGAGGACTGGCCGGGCAAGTAGGTGAACTCCACGAGGTCGAAGGGCACCATGCCTGGGGCGATCTGGGAACTCAGGTAGGGAGGTGAGTTCACCTGTGTGACCGCGACATTCGTGATAGGTGCAACGCTGCCGCTGAGCGTCGGCCCGGACGGCGGCGTGTTCGTGGGGCTCACGAAGATCTGCAGCTGCCCGCCCGCCAGTTGCGGATTCGCATAATGGGACGAAATGGCCGCGGTGTCGATCGTGATCGTCGTCGTGCCCGAGACGTCGCCACCCCAGATCTGGATCATGGGGAGTGCGGCATCGCTGCCGGTCGTCGACGGTGGCACGACAAAATGTGCGGCATTCGATCCGTTGGCGGCGAGCCAGGTGAAGGGTTGGCCGGCCTTGCCGCCTTGGACGTTCGCGTAGCCCGCCACCCAGGCACTGGACGTCGCGGGGAGCTTCAGATTCGACGGGTCGATGACCAGCGTCACGGCCAGCGCGAGCCGCGGCTCGAGGGCCTCGAAGACCGTGGCGGGGCGACGTTGTTGCCGCCGGACGGCGAGTGACGTGGCACGGCGACGGCGGGCGAACAGACCGGCAAACATGGACGGGCTCCCGGGGGCGACCAATCGGCGGCGGAATCGATGCGCGCAGGCTAATTGACAACCGCGACTAACGCAAACTCTCGGGCTGCAACTGTCACAGCCGTCGCAAGCGCTGCTCAGCGCCAGCCGCGGAACGGCTCGTAGATCCGGATCGTGAAGAGCAGCTCGCTCGCGCTGAAACCCGAGCCGAGCGAGAGGGTCTCGATCGGCACGCCCGGCTGGGCCGACGTGGCCGTGATCGAGCCCGAATCGACGGCGAAGAACCTGTAGCCGACGTCGAGCGTGATCCGCTCCGTGAGGTCGTAGATCACGCCGCCGCCGGCCTGCCAGGCAAAGCCGCTCGCGCTCCCCGAGCCGTTGATCGTGAAGTTCGACGCCGGCACCGCGGACTGCACGGTGAGCGAGCCGTAGCCGCCGCCGCCGATGCCGCCGCCGGCATAGATGCCGAGACGGTCCGTCAGGTCGATATCCCGCCACGCGTTGACGAGCGTCGACCAGCCGTTGGCCGCCCGCAGGCTCGTGGATGTGTTGCCGTCGTCAAACGCGCCGCTGATCGGGTCGCGATACCGCCCTTCGAACTCCACCCGCAGCCGGCCGCTCTCCCGCTCGAACGCCACACCCGCGGCGCCACCTGCCGTGAACAGCGGATCGTTCGCCGCAGACGAATCATCGACCCGGAGCGTGCCCCACGAGGGGCCGACGATGCCCGAGAGGTAAAATCGGCGATCCCCCTCGCGCACGTCGCCGAGCGCGACGGGCTGGTAGAGATTGCTCTCCGCGGCAGATGCGCCAACGGCGAGGAGCAAGGAGAGCAGCGCGAACGAGCAAATGACGCGACGACTGACCATCATGGTAGCTACCCCCGATCGGCAAGAGCCGGCAGCATCAGCGGTCGGGATGACCGGCATGACCGCTCCCACGGGAATAATCGGCATACGCGGCCCCGACATGCCGCCCTGCTGGATCAGGCGGGCTTTCACTGAGCATCTTGCCCCGATTGCCGTGCGGCAACTGCAGCCAAGCCGCACGCCTTGCCCAGTCGACCGCGGCTGCAGGGCAGGCCGCACTGGGGGTAGGCCGCGAGAGCGGTTTGTGGTCTGCTTTTGGCCCGAGGATTGGCCGCAGGTTGGATGGCGAAAGGAGTCGCACATGGCGACGGTGGACAGTGTTGCAGAAGATCCCCAGGCCCCCGGCTGGGTCCGCGATGCCCGGCAGGTGATCCGCGACGCTCCCGTCGACTATTTCCGGGTCAGCCCGCTCCGCTACTGGACCGATTTCCTGCTCGCGCTCGTGCTCGCCTACTCGAGCGCCACGGTCTATCTCGTCTCGCCGCTCGGCTCGTGGCCGCAGCTCGTCGCCTTCCCGCTCGCCGTCTTCTGGCTCTATCGGCTCGGCTCGCTCGTCCACGAGGTCTGCCACCTCGGCCACCATGAGATGCGAGCCTTCAAGGTCGCCTGGAACGTGCTCGTGGGCACGTTCACGCTCACCCCCTCTCCGTTCTTCACGCGGCACCACCGCGATCACCACAGCCAGCGGATGTATGGCACGCCCGAGGACCCCGAGTATGTGGCCAACGTGCTCGAAGGGGGCAATTGGAAGAGCGCCCTCGTCTACGGTCTCTACATGCTCGTCTTTCCGCTCGTCGTCTTCCTGCGGTTTCTGCTCGCGCCGCTCACGTTTCTCCATCCGCGGCTGCGGCAGCTCGTGCTCGAGCGGGCCAGTTCGCTCACGCTCAACACGCAGTATCGCCGGCGGATCACCGACTTTGACCGCAAGGCGATCACGGCCGTCGAGCTGCTCTGCTTCGTGCGGGCGGCGTTCATCCCGCTTTCCATTTACTTGGGCGTCGCGCCGCTGAGCCGCATCCCCCTGCTCTATCTGCTCGGCCTCACGACGTTCATCATGAACCAGATGCGGCAACTGGCCGACCACCACTTCACCGGCGACGGCACGCCTGTGGACGTGGAGTCACACATCCTCGATTCCTGCAACTTCACCGGCCGCGATCCGCTCACCTGGCTCTTCTTCCCGTTCTCGATCCGCTTCCACGCGCTGCATCACCTGTTTCCCTCGATGCCGTATCACAACCTCGAGGCCGCGCACGAGCACTTGGTGAGGAATCTCCCGCCCGACTCGCCCTACCTCGGCCTCGACCAGCCCGGCTGGTGGGCCGTCGCCCGCCGCACCGTGTTTGGGTAGGACAGGCCTCCGTGCCTGTCTCCGCACATCGCGCGGTCTCCAAGACAGGCACGGAGGCCCGTCCTACGAAAGGGCGAAGCCCATCAAGCACAAATCGCCCGGACGCCGATCTTTTGCGTGTAGTGTGACAGGCTTCAGCCTGCCTTACCGGCGCTTGCCGTGCGGGCGGCGTTTGAAGTGGGTCGGCTTGCGGCGCTGCGGCGGCCGCTCGGGCCGTTCGATCTTCTCGATCACCGGCTGCGGGGCGGGCTTCGGCGCGAAGTGGTGCAGGATCGCCGCCGCCACTTCCGTCGGCGTGTAGCCCTGCTCGAGCAGCCGCTCGACGACGAGCGTATGCTTGGGGAATTCCCGCGATTCGAGCGTGCCGCGGAGCTTTTCAAAGAGCGCGTCGGACCGGCGGCTCTCCACCGCCTCCACGCTCGGCACGTGCTCGCGGCGGATCCGCGTCTTCGTGAATCGTTCGATCGACTGGAGCTTGTAGATGCCCGCGCCCGACACGAGCGTGATCGCCCTGCCCTTGCGGCCGGCCCGGCCGGTGCGGCCGATCCGATGGACGTAGTCTTCCACGTCGTAGGGCAGGTCGTAATTGACCACGAGCTCGAGGTCGTTGACGTCGATGCCGCGGGCCGCCACGTCGGTCGCGACGAGAAACTCGAAGCCCCCCTTCTTGAAACTATTCATCACTCTCGTCCGCTGCGGCTGCGCCATGCCACCGTGCAGCCGCTCCGCGGAGCAGCCGCGGGCCACGAGGGCGTCGGCGAGCTCCTCCACCATATGCTGCGTGTTGCAGAAGATCACGCCGCTCTTCACGTCGTGGAAGTCGATGAGCCGCGAGAGGGCGTCGAACTTCGCGTGGTGCCGAACCTCGTAGTAGACCTGCTCGACGAGCGGCGGCCCCGTCACCACCTTCTGCTCGATCTTCACGGTCTTCGCCTCGCGGGAATGCTTCCGCACGAGCGACTGGATCGGCGGCGAGATCGTGGCCGAGAAGAAGACGGTCTGCCGCTCGGCCGGCGCGGCGGCCAGGATCTTCTCGATGTCGTCGCGGAAGCCCATGTCGAGCATCCGGTCGGCCTCGTCGAGGATGAGTGTCGTCGTGGCGGAGAGGTCGAGCGTGCCGCGGTCCATGTGGTCGGTGAGCCGGCCCGGCGTGCCCACCACGATGTGGGCCCCGCGCTTGAGTTCGGCGAACTGCCGGTCATACGACGCGCCGCCGTAGACGGGCACCGACCGCACGCCCTTCTTAAAGGCGGCGAGTTTGTGGACCTCGTCGGCCACCTGCGTGGCGAGCTCGCGGGTCGGCACGAGGATCAACACCTGCGCGGTGCGGCCCGACGGATTCACCCGTTCGATCGCCGGGATGCAGAAGGCGGCCGTCTTGCCGGAGCCGGTCTGCGATTGGCCGACGACGTCGTGCCCGGCGAGGAGCAGCGGGATCGTGGCCGCCTGGATCGGCGAGGTCTCCTCGAAGCCGAGCTTTTCGACGGCCTTGAGCAGTTCGGTGGAGAGTCCGAGCGTGGCGAAGGGAACGTGGCCGGGGCGGGGTTGCGAATCGGCGGGCGGGGGAGCCTTGGGCTCGGCCATGCAGAAGGTTGCTTTCGAAAGGGGCGTCGCGGTGGAACACCCATATCTTACCACCGCTCTGCCGCCCGTTTGGTTTTTCAGTCGCTTGGCGCGTTTTCTGCGGCTCTTATGCTCGTCTCAAGGCTCGCCTCCCGTTTCCCAACACACGAAAGCCTCACGTGGTCAACGACGAGTTGCTCCGGCGCGACGTCCGCCTGCTCGACGGCAAGCTCGATGCCGTGATCGTGGATGAAGCCGGGCCGGATGCCTCGGCGCTCGTCGCCGAAATCCGCCGGCTCGCCCGCGACCGTCGCGAGGGCGTGCATGGAGCCGAGCGGGCGCTGGCCGCGAAGATCGAATCGCTCGATACGTCGCAGGCCCGGATCGTGGCCCGCGCGCTCTCCATCTTCTTCGACCTGGCCAACATCGCCGAAGACCGGCAGCGGGTACGCGTGCTCCGCGAGCGCGAGCGGCTCCGCCATCCCCAGCCGCCGGGCGAATCGCTCGCCGCCGCGATCCAGTCGCTCGCCGCGAGCGGCCTCTCGGCCGACGACGTGCAACGCGAGCTCGACAGGCTTTCGGTGGAGCTCGTCTTCACCGCCCACCCCAGCGAGGCGAAGCGCCGCTCGATCCGCGCGAAGCTCCGGCGGATGCGGCAGTGCCTCCAGGCGCTCGATCGCGAAGACATCCTGCCGCGCGAGCGGGCCGAGCTCGAAGGCAGCCTCCGCTCCGAGTTGGCGATCCTCTGGGAGACGGAGTTCCTCAAGGTCACGCGGCCGACCGTGCTCGACGAGGTGGGCCGTGGCCTCTCGCTCATGCCGCGGATCTGGGACGCCGTGCCGCAGGTGCACGAATCGCTCCGCCGCGGGCTTGCCGAGGCCTATCCGGGCCGTGCCTTCACGATCCCGCCGTTCCTGACGTTCGGCTCGTGGATGGGGGGCGACCGCGACGGCAACCCCTTCGTCACGGCCGACATCACCGAGACCACGCTCCTGCAATTGCGCTCGGCCGCGATCGACGCCCACCTCGACTGGTGCAGCCGACTGCACGAGATGCTCACGATGTCGCTGCGCGAGGCGCATGGTGCGGCGCCGCTCGAGGAACGGCTCACCGCGCTCGCCGCCCGGTGGCCCGATCTCGCGGCCGTGCTCGATGGCGTGCCGCCTCACGAGGCCTACCGCCGCTGGCTGCGGATGATCCATTTCCGGCTCGAGTGCTCGATGGCCGCGAGCCTCGCCGAGCCGCTGGTGGCGGGCGCCTACCCATCGGCCGGCGAATTCGAGGCCGACGTCGCGATGCTCGTCGACTGCGTGGCCCGCGACCACGGCCTCTCCGACAATGCGCCGGCCCGCCGCTGGCTCGATCTCGTCCGCGCCTTCGGCCTCCACATGACGCGGCTCGACGTGCGGCAAGACGCCCGCGCCTACCAAGACATCATGGCCGAGATCCTCGGCGCGGCGGGTGTCGCCGGCGCCGAGGCGATGCGGTCGGACGACGAGTCCACGAAGGTTCGCCTGCTCACCGACACGCTCGGGCAGGTGGGCCCGGTCGCCGAGGAGCGGCTCGCGCCGCTCTCGCTCGACACGCTCCGGCTCTTCACGCTCCTGCACCGCGCGAGCGTGCGGTTCGGGCCCGACTGCCTCGGGGGCGCGATCGTGAGCCTCACCCGCTCCCCCGCCGACGTGCTCTGCGTGCTCTGGCTCTGGCGGTGGGCGCAGAAGCAGGCCGCCGACGCGGGCGAGCCCGTCGCCGCGCACGACATCGCGATCGTGCCGCTCTTCGAAAAGATCGGCGACCTGGCGCGGGCCCACGAAACGCTCGGCACGATCCTCGACACGCCGGCCTATGCCGCGCACCTCGCCGGCCGCGGCAAACGGCAGATGGTGATGGTGGGCTATTCCGACAGCACGAAAGACGGCGGCTATCTGGCGGCCTGCTGGGGTTTGCAGTCGGCGCAGAGCCGGTTGCATGCGGCCGCGGCGGCCCGCGGCGTGGCGGTGACCTTCTTCCACGGCCGCGGCGGCTCGCTCGGCCGCGGCGGCGGGCCGGCCGCCCGCGGGATTCTGTCGCTGCCGCCCGAGGCGCTCGACGGATCGCTGCGGCTCACGGAGCAGGGCGAGGTGCTCGCCGAGCGCTACGACGACACGGAGATCGCCTGCCGCCACCTCGAGCAGGTGTCGTGGGCCACGCTGATGGCCTCGGCGGGCCGACGCACCGATCCGCAGCTCGCCTGGGTCGCCGTGATGGATCGCATGTCGGCGCGGTCGTACGAGATCTACCGCGAGCTCGTCGATCAGCCCGGGTTCATCGACTACTTCTCGCAGACGACGCCGATCGACGACATCGAGAATCTTCCGATCGCCTCGCGGCCGGCCCGCCGCCGCGGCCAGCGGACGCTCGACGACCTGCGGGCGATTCCCTGGGTTTTTGCCTGGACGCAGAGCCGCTGCATGATCCCGGCCTGGTATGGCCTCGGCACCGCGCTCGTCGAGGTGAAATATGAAGACCGCCACGCCTGGCAGACGATCTGCGACATGTATCGCCAGTGGCCCTTCTTCCAGGCGACGATCGACAACGCCACCTTGGCGCTGGCCAAAGCCGATATGTACATCGCCCAGCGGTATGCCGAGCTGACCGCCGACCCCGACGTCCGCCGCCGCATCTGGCAGCGGATCGCGGCCGAGCGCGACCGCACGCGGCAGGCGATCCTCGACATCGTCGGCGGCGGCGAGCTGCTCGCCACCACGCCCTGGTTCCAGAAATCGATCGAGGCCCGCAACCCCACGATCGACCCCCTCAACCTCATTCAGATCGAATTCATGCGTCGACGTGCGGCAGGCGGAACTGACGCTCCACCGGACGAGTCGCTCCGCGACCTCCTCCGGCTGTGCGTGCAGGGCGTCGCATCGGGCATGCGCACCACCGGATAGGTACGACAGGCCTCCGTGCCTGTCGTACAGTATGCCCACCGCCGTCGACCTCGCCGTACAAACCGTCGGCCCCTGCCGGATCGATTCCCCGCTCAAGCCGCTGCTCGAGGCCGGCAGACGACGGCCCACTACGTCGCCGAGGACGACCGCGTCTTCTTCCACGACACGGCCCGGCCCGCGGCGTCGATGTGGGGGCAGGATTTTGGCCCGCGGATCGTCGTCGATGGCGAACCGCACGTGGTCGACTTCGAGTACCCGGTGTCTGACCGCGAGTCGAAAATCAGCTGCCGATGGCGTTCGCCGCGACGTTCGGCATGAAGATCGCCCACTGCCACCTGGTGATGGAGGGGGGCAACTGCCTCTCCAACGGCCGCGGACTGTGCATCAGCTCAACGACGCTCGTCGATCAAAACCAGGAACGCGGTCACGACCTTCATGCCGTCGGCCGGATGCTGCACCGGTATTTCGGCTTCGGGAAATGGACCTCCATCCTGCCGATCATCGGCGAGACGACCGGCCACATCGACCTGTTTCTCAACATCTGCGGCCCGAACACGGTCTTTCTCGCCGCCTACGATCCCGAGGAGGATCGGGACAACGCCGTCCGCATGGATGCCAATGCTGGCGCGCTCTCTGAGATCGTCACCGAAGACGGCCGGCCCCTGGAGATCATCCGCATCCCCCAACCGGCCGCGCGCGATGACGTCTGGCGTTCGTACACCAACGTGATCTACGGCAACGACGTGGTGCTCGTGCCGCAGTTTCCCGACTTCTCACCAGAGCTCGACCGGCAGGTGCTGGAGATCTTGCGCCGGGCATTTCCCGAGCGACGAGTCGTGGGCATCGACTCGTCGAAGATCGTCACGAAGCGGGGCGGCCTGCACTGCCTGGCACTATCACTTCCGAAGATGCCCGCCCTGCAATAGAAAAAGAGCCAAGACTCTTCTCGAGCGCGGCAGCCGGCTGCCTGGAAGCCCGTTCCGCAAGCAAGGGAATCCGCAAAGGATTCGTGACACGTTGTGCCGCACTTGTCGGGCCGGGGCTCCGCTGCCACGATGAAAGACATCATGCCAGCTTGGTACGAGATCGCGAACGCCGCCGAGATTCCCTCGCCGGCCCTGCTCGTCTACCCCGATCGGATCGAGGAAAACCTGCGCCGGATGGTGGCCGTCGCGGGGAGCGCCGAGCGGCTGCGGCCGCACGTGAAGACCCACAAGATGCCGGAGGTGATCCGGCTCTGCCTCGCGCACGGCATCGGGAAGTTCAAGGCGGCGACGATCGCCGAGGCCGAGATGACCGCGGCCGCGGGAGCCGCCGATGTCTTGCTCGCCTACCCCGTCGTCGGGCCGGCAGCGCGGCGGCTCGTCGAACTCGCGCGGCGGTTCCCGCAGACCCGCTTTCGCACGGTGGTCGACAGCGACGTCGGCATCGACGACCTCGCGCAGGCGGCGGCTGCAGCGGGCACGAGGATCGACACGCTCCTCGATCTCGACGTCGGCATGCATCGCACGGGCGTGGCCCCAGGCCCCGAGGCCCTGCGGCTCGCGCGGCGGATCGCGGAGTCGCCCGCGATCGCGTTCGGCGGCCTCCATGCCTACGACGGCCACCTTCACGACGCTGACCATCGGCGGCTCGTCGAACAGGTGGGGGCCGCGTTTGCGCCTGTCTGGCAGCTCCGCGACGAGCTCCTGGCGGCGGGCATCCCCGTGCCGCTCGTCGTCGCGGCTGGCACGCCCACGACGCCGATCCTCGCCGCTCGCGGCGACGTGGAGGTGGGCGCGGGCACGACCGTGCTCTGGGACTTCGGCCAGCCGACGACCTCGCCCGACCTCGACTTCCTCAATGCCGCGGTGCTGCTCGCCCGGGTGGTGAGCCATCCGGCCCCCGGCCGCCTCTGCCTCGACCTCGGCCACAAGGCGGTCGCCAGCGAGATGCCGCATCCGCGGATCAGGATCTTCGGGCTGGAAGACGCCACGTTTCCGATGCACAGCGAGGAGCATCTCGTCGTGGAGACGCCGCGGGCCGCCGAGTTGCCCGTGGGCACGGTCGTCTACGCCCTGCCGAGGCACGTCTGCCCCACCGTGGCCCTCCACGAGCAGGCGGTCGTCGTGCGCGACGGGCGGGCCGTCGATCGCTGGCATGTCGCCGCCCGCACCCGCATCATTTCCGTCTGACAATGTTCACGCAGGAGCCCGTCATGGCCCACGAGCCGAAACTGATCTTCGACGTCCATCTCGATCTCTCCTACAACGCGCTCGACTTCAATCGCGACCTCCGCTGGACGCAGGAGCGGCTCCGCCGACGCGAATTGGGGATGAAGGACCAGCCCTTTCGCAGCCGCAGCACCGTCTGCTTCCCCGAGATGCGCCGCGGCCGCGTGGGGCTCTGCGTGGCCACGCAGATCGCCCGCTCGGTCGATTACTTCGCGCGGATGCCCGGCTGGATGAGCCCCGAGCAGGCCCGGGCCCAGACGGCCGGCCAACTGGCCTGGTATCGCGAGATGGAGGCCTGCGGCGAGATGGTGCAGATCCGCTCGCGCGGCGACCTGGAGAAGCACCTTGCGCTCTGGCTGGCGGCGCCGGCCACGATGCCCGCCACGGCCGCAGCCGGCGGCCTGCCGATCGGCTACGTGCTCAGCCTCGAGGGCGCCGACTCGATCGTGTCGTTCCGCCACCTCGAGCAGTCCTATGCCGACGGCCTGCGGGCGATCGGCCCGGTGCACTACGGGCCGGGCGTCTACGGCATGGGCACCGACGCCGAGGGGCCGCTCACGCCCCGCGGCCGCGAACTGCTCAAAGAAATACAGCGGCTGGGAATCATCCTCGACGTCACGCATCTCTGCGACGAGAGCCTGCGCGACGCGCTCGACCACTACTCGGGCCCGCTCTGGGCGAGCCATTCCAACTGCCGCGTGCTCGCCAACTGGAACCGCCAGTTCACCGACGAACAGATCAAGGAGCTGATCGGCCGCGGCTGCGTGTTCGGCATGGCCTTCGACGCGATCATGATGGTGCACGGCTGGAAGTACATGGAGAGCAGGCCCCAGGAATTCGGCCTCACGATCGACAAGATCTGCGACCACATCGACCACATCTGCCAGATCGCCGGCAACGCCGCCCACGTGGGGATCGGCAGCGATCTCGACGGCGGCTTCGGCACGGAGCAGACGCCGCTCGACCTCGACAGCATCGCCGACCTCGGCCGGCTCGGCGGCATGCTCGCCGCCCGCGGCTACTCATCCGCCGACATCGAGGGCTTTTATTTCGGCAACTTCGTGAACTTCCTCCGCCGCACGCTGCCCGCCTGAAGAGACACGGTGCCGGGACTCGATTCCCGTCGAGGCCGGCCGGGCGGCCGGGCCAAGAGCCTGGCCGCCCGACGCGGTCCAAGACGTTTAACGAACGACCGCGGCCATCTTGCTGAACGACTGCAGCATGCCGACGAGTACGGTTGCCCGCGGCGCCAGGATCGTGAGGCCGTAGAGCATCCGGGCCTGCCGGGTCACCGGCGGCTTTTGAATCATCGCCACGAGCGGGCTGATCCGCGGCGAGAGCACGCCGATGCCGGCCAGTCGACCGGCGGACGTCTTCAGTCCGCCGAGTTGGCTGATCTGGGCGAGCATGCTCAGGCGCGGCGCGATCAGGCCGAGCGGGCTGGCGGTCGGAGTGCCGGGCAGCGTCGGAACGAGCGGCCGATTGAGCCGGGCCAGCAGGCCGCCGCCAGCGGCAGGGCGGGCGGGCGCGGCGAAAGCCGAGCGGCTCATCTGGGGCAGGCCGAACTGGGCCAGGCAGGGATTCATCGTCGCCAGCAGGGTGGCCAGTGAGAGCACGAACGGGAGAATCTTGCGGATCATTACGGAGTTCCTCGACACAGATGTCAGTCGACGCCGTGAACGCCTCACGACGCATCACGACCGATACTCATTCGCACTTTTCCGAACGCAACCCACGAAACCACCATTGGCGGCAACGCCTGAGGGGCACGAGTGCGGTTGTGCGGCCTGGAACGATCGTGCAGGGGCCAAAGAGACAGGCACGGAGGCCTGTCGTACGAGAGGGCGGAGCCCGTCAAGCAAAAACGGACACGATGTCCGTGTTTTGCGTGTAGACAGACAGGCACGGAGGCCTGTCGTACGAGAGGGCGGAGCCCGTCAAGCAAAAACGGACACGATGTCCGTGTTTTGCGTGTAGACAGACAGGCACGGGGGCCTGTCTTCCGTTTCGGTCAGAGGTCACCCTTGAGGGCGAGCTCGTGGAAGTAGTGGCCGACCTTCTTCTGGTTCTTGAGCAGCCAGTCGATCGAGGGCTCGTGGTTCATCGCCTTGGCGATCGCTTTGAGCGTCGCCTCGCGGTGGGTCTTGAAGAGCACCTCGTGGTCGATCTTCGTCTTCGCGTCGCCCGCGGAGGGATCGAGCCACACGGCCACGATGATCCCGATATCGTTGACCTTGTTCTTCGGGATGTGCCCCTCGCGAACGCTGTCGAGCACGGCGTTGGCCACGGCAGCCTGCACGGTGCCCATGAGGATGTTGGTGTAGCGGGCATTGGGGGCGGTGTATTTGCTCACCATCAGCGTGGCGGGCCGCACCTGCACGTCGCTGTTGAGTATCGCCCACACGCGGGTGTGCCCCTTCACCTGGTCGCCGATCAGGTTGGCGATGGCGTAGCCCACGGGGCCGTCGAGTTCGCCGATCACCACCTCCGGTTCCGCCGCGCTCCACGCCTCGTCGGCCTCCGCCAGTGCCTCGCCCGTCCGCATGATGATTTTTTTGCCAGCCATGTGAAAAACTCGCTCGGTGAGAATTGACCGTTTCGCCGCTGAAAGGCACCACGGCTCGAGATTGTCGCGATTGGCAATGCAATTGCCAATCTCCGCGTTCCACAGATTGCTTGCACCCCTTTGGCTCACCGCGATATTATTTTGCCTCCGCTTCAGAACCAAGCATCTGTGTGGAGTTGGAAGAGTGGGCCATCAACGACACGCGCGCCAAGGAGTCGCCTTCTTCGTTGCCGCCGGCCGAGGCAGTCCCGGCGGGGCTCGACTGGAGCCAGTGGCTCACCCAGCCCACCGATGTGTCGTGAAGAATGGATTCTCTTTCGCGGCGACGCTGACCCTCGCCCTTTCCATCGGCGTGGCCGTGGTGGTCGGCGCCGTCGGCCCGACACGCGCCGAAGAGACGGCATTCGCAGAGCGGTCGCCCACGTTCGAGAAACAGACGCTCACGGAGCGTTTCGTGGCAGAGGGGTGTGCGTTGGCCGACTTCGACCGGGACGGCCATGTCGATCTCACGGCGGGCAACTTGATCTGGTACGGTCCGGATTTCACCCGGCGGGATGAGTTCACGCCTCCGGCGAACAACCCCGAGGGAATGACAAAGACTCCCTACGATCCGGCTCGCGGTTACTCGGATTATTTCCTGAGCTTCGCCCACGACTTCACCGGCGACTCCTGGCCCGACATCCTCGTCTATGGCCCGCCGGGCGAAGCCGCGCAGGTGTTCGTAAATCCACAGCACCAACGCACAGCCTGGGAGAAGCACTCGATCTTCGATACGGCCGACGGTGAGTCGCCCGACCTGCTCGATGTCACCGGCGACGGCAGGCCCGAACTGCTTGTGCATGCGCGGGGCCAGTTGGGGTTCGCCGAGATCGATTGGTCACGGCCGCTCGCGAACGCCCGTTTTCATCCCATCACGCCGAAGACGCCGGAGAACGACAAGAAGTATTTCCGCTACACACACGGCTCCGGTGCCGGCGACGTAAACGGCGACGGCCGGATCGACCTCGTGATGAAGGAGGGCTGGTTCGAGCATCCGGCTGCCGAGGCCGCGAGCCCTCTCTGGCGGTTTCACCCAGGACCTTTCGGCCCCCCCGGGGGCCGCGGCGGGGCGCAAATGTTCGTCTACGACGTCAATGGCGATGGCCGCAATGACGTGATCACCAGCTACGACGGCCATGGCTACGGTTTGGGCTGGTTCGAGCAACGCTCCGACGGTGGTTTCTCTGAACATCGCATCATGGGAGCTCTCCCAGACGAGCACCCGCACGGCGTTGCTTTCAGCCAGTTGCATAGCCTGCGCCTCGTTGACATCGATGGCGACGGCCTTCTCGACATCCTCACTGGCAAGCGGCGGTGGGCGCACGGAATCAGTGGCGATGTCGAGCCCAATGCACCGCCCGTGCTCTACTGGTTTCGGCTCAGACGCGACGGCAACGGCGCCGCTTCGTACGAGCCGCGGCGGATCGACGACGACAGCGGCGTGGGCACCCAAGTGACGGCTGGTGACGTGACGGGTGACGGCAAGGCCGACGTTGCCGTGGCGAACAAGCGCGGGGTTTTCATCTTCCGCCAGCGATAGTGCTATCCAATCATCCCATGCGCCTGCAGCGTGTGCTGTGATCGAGTCGTTTACGGGTCGTCTGCGGACGACGGCAGCCGCGCGATGATCCGAAGCGGCCCGCCGCTGCCGCCGGAGATCTTCATCGGCAGCGCCGCCACAAACGCCCCCTGCTCCGGCAGCGCATCGAGCCCCGCCACGTTTTCGAAGATCGGCACGTTGCCACCGCAGAGGGCGACATGGGCCCCGAAATGGGTCGAGGGGCCATGATCGATGCTCGCCGTGTCGATGCCGATCGCCTTGATCCGCCGGTGCTCCACGAGCCACGTCGCGGCCTCCGGAGCGAGCCCCGGAAACCGCAGCTTCGCCACCGCCGCGGGCCCCGTGGCATCGGTGCCGAGGTAGGACGCGCGGTCGGCCCACTTCGCAGCCCAGCCCGTCCGCAGGAGCACGATCACGTCCACGAGCGGGCGGCCGTTCCTCCGCTCCCAGGCGACGAGATCATCGGCCGTGACCTCATACGCCGTATCCGCGGCACAAGGCTTCGTCACGTCGATCACGACGGCCTCGCCGACGAGCCGCTCCACCGGAATTGCATCGCTCGTCTGGCCCGTCGCGGAGAAATGTCGCGGGGCGTCGAGATGCGTGCCGCCGTGCTCGGCCGTCGTGAATCGGTTGGCGGCGTAGTAGTAGCCCTTCGCGGTCGGGCCGTTGGCGCCGGCCTCGAATTGAAAGCCGCGCTCCGTGGGCCAGTAGATCGTGGCTGCATCGAAGGGATGCGTCAAATCGATCCATCGCCCGCCACCGATCGCAGGATTGGGCCGCCCCTCCTGCGCCGATGACGAAGCCGCCACCAGCATGGCCGTGATCCCACAGACGGTAGCGGCGACGCGACCCGCGATCACGATCCACTTCCGGTCGGCTCGGAGACTCCGGCGTCGACCTCGTCGCGATCCGGTCGATCGGGATCCTGCACGTCGGAATCGCGATCGACGTCGGCATTCTGCCGCGGCTTGGCCGCCGGCCTTGGCCCGGAGGCACCGCCGCTGCCTTTCGGATCCTGGACCCGCACGAGCAGCATCTGCTCCACCTTGCCGCCATCGCGGTGCACGAGGATCGTCGTCTGCTGCTGGGTGAGATTCGAGAGGCCGGCCTCGTAGACGGGCATCTTCTTGTCGCCGATCGTCCAGGCCGCCCGCTGCGTCTGCTTGTCGACCTTGCCGGTGACGTTTTGCGTGGAGTCGGACACGGCGTCGTAGTAGGTGCCGCGGAGCAGCCCTGCCTTGTCGATCGCGAGGCTGAGGAACGTGCCCGGGCTCGTCTCCTCCTTGCGGGCCAGCGCGAAGACGCCGAGCGGCCGCCACTGATCGTCGGCGGCAACGGTCGCGCTCGATCCCTGCCCCGCGAGCGTCGACGCCTGCTGGGCATATTCCTCGGCCGAGCCGACACGAGAGCCCTGCACATACACGCCGTCGTCTTCGTAGACCACGTTCGTGCCGTAGTTGTAGGCCACCGGCGCCGCGCGGTAGCCGCCCCAGCCCACGAGGTCGCTCCACGCCAGGCCCGCCATCATGCCCCAGCCAAAGCCGCCCCACCATCCGCCCGGCCACCAGGCATTGAAGTGATCGTTGTACCAGCCGCGGCCGCCATACCAGCCGCCATGATAGAAGTTGTTGCGGATCGCATCGCCACGATTCGCGAGGCTGTCGATCGAATAGGGCCGCACGGCGCCGCGGCCGAGCCCATCACGGGCGATGCCCTGATTGGCGATCCGCTGGAAGTCGGCCTTCGAGAAGTCACCCCGCGCAATGTTGTGGTCGCCCGCGAAGTGGCCGGCAGCACCATCGAGCCCGCCGAACTCACGGGCGCCATCGAGCGAGCGGCCGCCGTCGAAGCCACGCGCGCCACCGTCGAACCCACGATCGCCACCGTCAAAGCCGCGCGCGTTACCGTCGAACCCACGATCGCCACCGTCAAAGCCGCGCGCGCCACCACCGTCAAAGCCGCGGGCTCCACCGCCATCGAAGCCGCCGCCCATGTGCGGGCCGCCGTAGCCGCCCATGTGGCCGCCGCCTCCCATGCCACCCATGTGGCCGCCACCGCCACCGTGGGCGTGGGCGAGCGATGCGACGAGGGCGGCGCTCAGGATGAACGCAGACGAAACGAGACGATTGGGGAGTGGGTTTGACATTTGGTGGCTTGGGGTTGGGGTGACAGGCTGAAGCGTTCTTGGTGACAGGCTGAAGCGTTCTTGGTGACAGGCTGAAGCCTGTCCTACCGTTTAAGGAAGTGCATGGGCTGGCCGTCGGGCAGTGGGCGGCCGTCGAGCGATCGTTCGATCGACTGCATCGTGAAACGTCCTTCGCCGCCGGGCACGATCGTCTGCACCCACTGCGCTCTGCTGCCGGCGACGCCATCGCCCGGCACGCCCACGAGGCTGCGGTTGAGCGACGTGCCGTCGGACTCGATCACGCCCTCGGCATGGGCGCCGGTCGAGTCGTACACCGCCGCACGGATGACGCCGTCGCCGCGATCGGCGTGGATGATTTCGACCGCCTCGACCGGCTTGCCCCCCTTCGTCGCAAGCTTCACGCGGCCGATGATCGCCCGGCCGTCGATCGCCTTCTCGTAGACCGCGTCGATCGTGGTGCCGGCCTTGGCGTCGGTCGCCTGCCAGGCGCCGACGAGCCAGTTGATGTCGTCGAGCGCCGCGGCGTGGTTGCGGGCCACGCTCGACTCGACGATCCGCCACGTCCCCTGCTCGAGTGCCCGCAGGCTCTCGAACCGCGATTCGACCGGCTTGTCGCCGGGGCGACGGGTGAAGGTGATCACGCCGCGCACGCGGGCAAGCGCCGGCGTCACAAACTCCACGTCGGTCACCTTGACCTGCATCGCAGCCTGCGCGTGGCGATCGAGCCAGCCGCGGATCGAGACCAGAATCGAGTCGCGACCGACGACGCGGGAGCCTCCTTCGACAAGCTCGGCCCGCTCCACCCACTGGTCGGCAAGCGCTTTGAAGTCGCGTTTGTTGTAGGCCTCGGCATAGGCCGCCGACGCCTTCACCACCGCCTCGCGAACCGCCGCATAGTCGTCGGCAGCCCCGGCCGCGCCGCACGCCAGGCCGCAAATCGCCGCGATCATCATGCCACCGACAAACCGCTTCATAGACAACCTCGTGGAAGAACGTGTCGTGACCCAAACCTGCCGAAGAGAAGTGCGTACGACAGCATACGGTTCGGCTGCAGTTCGTGCAGCAATCGGGTCGTGCGGAGGATGCGGACAAGGCCCACCACGGCGAGGGGGTGGCTCGATGTCGTGGCAAACCGAGCCGGTTCCGTGCGTGCGGGATATGACAATCCGTCGTTTTGACTCGTGGCCGGCACACGTTCCCCAGGCGTATGCCCGATGATTTTCAACAGCGGCGACATTTTGGCGATGGAGAAAGGAATGATGCGCACCACGAAAATCCTGTTGCTTGCCGTCTCGATCTTCAGCCTGCCTCTGGAAGCGGCGCTGCCTGTCGTCGAAGCGGCGCAGACCGGCTTCGACCCGCGGATCATCGCGCTCGGCGAGGCCCGAGACGAAATCAAGAGCAAGCCGATCGAGCAGCGGCCATACCGCCCGCTCCACGTCTATGGCAACACAGTCCGCCGTCGCCATACCCGAGCGCATTCGAGCCCGCGGATGTCTGGGCAGCGGTAGCGACCCGTAGGACAGGCCTCCCCTACCGGCGGCGGGGTGGCTCGAGCAATGGCTCCACGCGACAGAGGCCGTGCACGCGGTATTCGCGGCCGCTTGCGATCTCGTAGCACTGATACCGGCTCCGCAGCCGCTGGTGCAGCCGGAAGACGAGGCCGTTGCCCACGCGGAATACGGCGCCCGCCTCGAGATCCTCCACCCGTGGCCGGTCGTCCAGTTCGCGGTCGTAGCGAGCAAGCGCCAGCATCAGGCCCCGATCGCTGCACGACGCCGCAGCGGGATTTTGCATGTATGCGGCGAGCGCCGCGGTGATGTCGTCCGGCAGCATGCCGCCGGCCACGGCCGGCTCCAGGATCCGCGCGAATTCCCGCTTCCATTCCTTGCCGTGGGGCGGATAACGCCGCACGCGATAGCGGAGCTTCTCCCAGGTGGTCACATGCGCGATCTCGTGGAGCAGCGTCGTGAGGAAGGCGTAGGGATTGAGGTTTTCATTGACGGTGATGCGGTGATGGGGGACGCCGCGGCCGGGGGGGCGGTGGTCGCCGAGCTTGCTGCGGCGCGGGCGGCTCAGCCGCACCGTCACCCGATGCGCCGCAATGAGCGGCGCCACGTGCGGGAGCAGTCCCGCCGGCAATCGTGAAGCCCAGTCGTCCCTGACCATTGCATCCACCATAAAAAATATGCGAGCCCTCACTATAGGCGATCGGCTTCGATCCGACCCGCCTCGCTTGCCGATCCGCCGATCATTTCCCACAATCTTTCCAGCGGTCTTGCCGCCCCGGGTCAGGCGGCCCGGGGATGATCGAGACGCTTGGATCTTGCGGGCAAGCGGATGCTTTCGTTCAACGATTTCGATGCGTGGGCCGACGCGGTCCAGGGGGGCGACCTGCGGCTGGTCTGCGACAAGGTCGAGGAGCGCCGCTGGCAGCTCGCGGCAGGCGCCGTCGGCAACATCTTCGTCCAGATGGCGGACGAAGGGGGCGGCAATCTCTGCTACGGCGGCAATGCCTCCGAGGCCACGCTCCTCTTCCTGCCCACGTCGCGATTCGGCCAGCAGCTCGCCAACGGCGAGCCGCTCGGGGATGGCTCACTCCTCGTGATCCCGCCGGGCAGCGATTTTCGCATCGCCGTGCGCGGCCGCGCGCACGGCTGGTGCTCCATCGCGCTGCCCGGCAACGCGACCGGCAGCCGCACGAGCGTGGTGCTTCATCCCGGCGCGGCCGCCGGCCGACTCCGCCGGCTCGTGCAGCACGTGGCCACGGATCACTCGCTCGCCAACGGGCCGGCACCGGCCCGTGAGGTCGCGGCGCTGCAACTCGCCGCCGCCGCCGCTGACTGCCTGCTGCCATCACCACAGCGGCCGCCCACCGGCCGGCCGAAGACAGACCGCGGCGAGATCATCCGCCGCACGATGGCCTGCCTCGAAGCCACGTCGATGGGCCGTCCCTCCGTCGCAACGCTCGCCGCGCACGCGGATGTCACCGAGCGGACGCTTTGCCGGGCGTTTCACGATACGTTTCAGGTGTCGCCGCTCGACTACGTCAATCTGCGGTTGCTGCACCGCGTGCGCCGCTCGCTCCTGGCCGCAGCGCCCGGCCAGACCACCGTCTCCGCCGTGCTCATGGAGCACGGCATCTGGGAGCACGGCCGCTTTGCCGGCAGATATCGGCGGCAGTTCGGCGAAGCGCTTTCCGAGACGCTTCGCCGAACTGCACATAAGTAGACCGCCCTACTGGTTCGGGGCGGTGACGGCTTCCATCACGCGATCGAGGTTGAAGCTGCCAGGCTTCTGCCGAGGGGGAAATTCGCGGAAGCTCTGCAGCCACTGGCCCACGTAGGCCCCCGCCGGCGCGATCATGAACATGTGCTCCAGGTACCACCGCTGGTAGTCCATGCCGATGTCCTGGGCGAGTTCGAACGGATCCATGCGCAGGTTCACGAGCGTGGGCGCCCGCAGCACCTCGAACGGCTGCTGCCAGACGTGCATGCCGTGGGCATTCTGCTTCAGGAACGTGGCCTTCCAGTTGCCGTAGCGCAGGGCGGCCACGCTGCCGTCGTCGGTCCAGTAGATGAATTCCTTCCGCGGCCACTCCGACTGGCCGCGGAACGCCGGGCCGAGGTCGTAGCCGTCGATGTGCACCTTGTAGCTGCGGTCGCCGATCCGGCGGCCCTTCTTCAGCTCTTCCTTGGCCGTCGAGTCGCCGGCGGCGGCCACGAGCGTGGGCAGCATGTCTTCGTGCGCGCCGATCTCGTTGATCACCGTGCCCGGCTTGATCACGCCCGGCCATTTGATCGCGCAGGGAACGCGGTAGCCGCCCTCCCACTGCGTGTTCTTCTCGCCGCGAAACATCGTCGTGCCGCCGTCAGGCCAAGTGAAGGCCTCGGCGCCGTTGTCGGTGGAATACATCACGATCGTGTTTTCGTCGAGCCCGAGCTCCTTGAGCTTGGCGAGCACCTCGCCAACCTGCCGATCGTGCTCCACCATGCCGTCGGCGTAGATGCCGAGGCCGGTCTTTCCTGCCACGCCCTCCTTCAGGTGCGTGAAGATGTGCATCTTGGTGGAGTTCCACCAGATGAAGAACGGCTTGTTTGCCGCCTTCGCCCGCTGCATGAAGTCGAACGTCTTGGCATTGACCTCCTCGTCGATCGTCTCCATCCGCTTCTTCGTGAGCGGGCCGGTGTCGGTGATCTTGCCATCGGCGAAGGAATGGATCACGCCGCGCGGGCCAAACTTCTTCTTGAACTCGGGGCTCTTTGGATAGTCGGGGTGCTCCGGCTCCTCCTCGGCGTTCAGGTGGTAAAGGTTGCCGTAGAATTCGTCGAAGCCGTGGGCCGTCGGCAGCATGTCGTCGCGGTCGCCGAGATGGTTCTTGCCGAACTGGCCGGTCACATAGCCCTTCGCCCGCAGGAGCGTGGCAATCGTCGGATCTTCCTTCTTCATGCCCTCGGGCGCACCGGGGAGGCCCACTTTCGTCAGGCCGGTGCGAATCGGCGATTGGCCGGTGATGAAGGCGGCGCGGCCGGCCGTGCAGCTCTGCTGGCCATACCAGTCGGTGAAGAGCGCTCCTTCGCGGGCGATCGAATCGATGTTGGGCGTCTTGTAGCCCATCATGCCGAGGTTGTAGGCCCCGACGTTGAATTGGCCGATGTCATCTCCCCAGATCACGAGGATGTTGGGCTGCCGGGGGGCTTGCGCCTCGGCCAGGCAGGTGGTCAGGCCGAGTGCGGCGACCATGCAGGCCGCGATGAACGCGCCCTCGAGGGGCCAGATGCCGTTACGCGTCATCTTCATCTCCACTGGTGAAAAAAGAAACGGACAACGAATTTTTCCCGCGTGTTGTATGATCGATGCGGTTTCGCCGGCTATGCACTTCGAGACAAAAGTCCTGGCAGCTCGGCATGGGCTCAGGCCCAGCCCCCGACTCAGTCAGGCCGGCCGCTGCGGGCGGGCGCGGCCCTTGAGCCAGGCCACGAGCGGCTTCGCGCGGTCCGGCACGCTGGCTTCGTCGCACTCCACGTGCACGGTCGCAGCCTCGCGCTCGAAAAGGATGTCGTATTGCAGCCGGTCGCGTCCGGCGGAGAACCGCTGCCACGCGTCGGTCCAGCCCGCGGCCTCGACGAGCTTCTCCACCACGGCCCGCTCCTCTTGAGAAAGCGTGGCGGTGTCGATCCGGCAGCCCTTCACGAGCCCCGCGAAGCCGCCCGATTGTGTGAACGTGATCAGCATGGCAGCGGCATTGTAGGCCGACACGGTCAGGCCACGACGTTCTGCGGCGTGCCGGCGAGAAACGCCCGAATGTTGGCCGCGGTCACCTCGAGCAGCCGCCGGCGGGCATTGCGGGTGGCCCAAGCGATGTGGGGCGTGATGATGCAATTCTTGGCCGACAAGAGCGGGTTCGACGCGGGGGGCGGCTCGACCGAGAGCACGTCGAGCCCCGCACCGGCGATCGTGCCGGCATCGAGCGCCGCGGCAAGGTCGGCCTCGTTGACGAGCCCGCCACGGGCCGTGTTGATCAAAAACGCAGTCGGCTTCATCCGGGCGAGACGCTCGGCATTCACCAATTCCTTCGTCTCGGGCGTGAGCGGGCAATGCAGGCTCACGACGTCGCTCTCGCGAAAGAGCGTGTCGAGATCGGTGTATCTGCCCCCCTCCGCGATCGGCCCCGCGCCGCTCCGCCGGTGGGCGAGAATCTCCATGCCGAATGCCCGCCCGATCCGGGCCACCGCCGCGCCAATCCGGCCATAGCCGGCCAGCCCGAGCGTGAGCCCGGCGAGCTCGACGAGATCGCCGTCCCAGTAGCAGAAGTCGGCCGAGCGGCTCCAGCGGCCTTCGTGCACGGTGTGATCGTGGTGGCCGGTGTGGTTCGTGAGCTCGAGCAGGAGCGCGAAGACGGCCTGCGCGACGTTGGGCGTGCTGTATTCGGGAACATTGCAGACGGGGATGCGGCGGGCCTTCGCCGCCGCGAGGTCCACGATGTTGACCCCCGTGGCCAAGACGCCGATGTAGCGCAGCTTCGGCAGCCCGGCGATCACGGCGCCGGAGATCACCGCCTTGTTGGTGAGCACGATCTCGGCATCGCTGGCCCGCGCCACGATGTCGCGCTCCTCGGTGCGGTCGTGCACCGTGCAGGGAGCGATCGCCTCGAGGCCCGACCAGCTCAGATCGCCGGGATTCGTTGTATACCCGTCAAGCACGACGATGTTCATGGCTGGATGCTATCACCCGAGCCACTCGGGCCGGAAGAGCATCACGAGCCCCAGCAGCAGGATCACGCTTCCGCTGACGAGCTTGAGCCAACGACCGCCCGTCTCCTGCAGCTTGAAGCGGCTGAGCGACCAGACGACGCCGGTGACCATGATGGCGTCATCGAACATGTAGGCGAGGATGTAGAGCAGGAGATAGCCGTAGCGGCCGGCCATGCCATAGCCCTGCTGCGAAAGGATGCTCGTGTAGAGCGCGGGCAGGCCCGCGGTGCAGAGCAGCTCGACCACGTTGACGAGCACGGCCAGCACGAAGGCGCCGGCGATCGCGGCCGGCAGGTTTTCGGCGTTGACGATCCGGCGGATCCGGTCGTAGATGCCGGGCTTGGCGGCGTCGGGGATCGAGAGCGAGGGCCCCTGCTTGAAGGCGAAGAAGTCTTTCACGTGGATCGTGCCGATCGTGATCGCCACGAGCCCGAGGGCGACCTGCACCGGCCGCAGGTAGCCGATCCATTCAAACACATTGAGCCACGCGGCCATGAATGCGAAGTAGGCCGCGCCGCTCACGAAGACGAACGTGCCGGCGATCGCGAGGATCTTCCAGCGGTCGTTCAGGTTCACGAGAATCGAAAGCAACAACAGCAAGACCCACATCGCGCAGGGATTGAAGCCGTCCACGAGGCCGACGGCGATCGTGAAGAGCGGCATGCCCATCTTCGAGGGATCGAGCGTGCCGTCGAGCCAGCGGAGCATCGGCACGTCGATCGTGCTCGGCTCCACGAGCACGTCCCCCTCGCCCGTGTCGCCCTCGATCGCCTTTCCCACCGATCCGGGGCAGTCGGCCGTCCACTTGCCCAGGAGTTTTTCAATTCGCGCGCCGGTCGTCTCCGCCCGATCGAACCCCACCACCACGGAATTGCAGGCATGGATCACCGGCACGCTCGCCCCGCCCACGCCGTGCCGCTTCACGATCTCGGCGAGCACCGCGCGGCCCCCGGCGTCCTGTACGAGATCGACATACGCGACGTCGAACCCCGGATGCCGCGCGGCCGCCCCTGGCATCCACTCCTTCGCCGCGGCGCACCGCGGGCAGCCCGGCCGGGTGAAGACCGTGATCGCGGAGACGTGGCGAAACCGCTTCACGAGTGTCTCGCCATCCTTCACGTCCTTCACGATCGCGTTGCATGCATGCACGACCGGCGTCGAGGCGGCGTCGAATTTCAGGCGCTCGGCCAACGCCGCGAGCCTCGCGGCCCCCGGGCCGCCGTCGTCGACAACATGCTCGTGGATGACGATCCCAGGGCGTTTCGCGGCAAAGTCGGCCAGGGCGTCGGCCGCCTTGCGCTCCTCTGCGTCGCCGCCGCGCAGATAGAGATCGACGACGATGCACCGCGGTCGATGCTCGCCGGCCTGTATCGGCCGCGCGTTTGCGCAGAGTCCAGCAAGCAGCCCGACGATTGCCGCACGAAACAGTTTGCCCGCCGGATACTGTCCCATGGATTGACACCTGTTACCGATGCCTCACCCTCCGCCCGAGGCGAGCCAGTGTAGTGTCGGCACGGCGGCGTTGCAGCAGGCGGGGGAATCGCCCCGCCATTCGCCACCCCACCGCAAGGCCCCCCGCCGGACACCCCTTGCGAATTGCGGATTCGGCCTGCGCCTCGGGCATCCCCCCGCGGTACATTTACATCATCAGTTCCCGGAGGATTCGCGCGATGTCGTCCGACGAACAGTGGCTCTGGCTCGCGCGGCCGGCGCTTCAGCACCTCCTCGACGTGCTCGCGGCCAGCGGCCACCGAGTGATCGGCCCGCAGGTGGCCGACGGGGCGATCGTCTACCGCGATCTTGATTCGGCGGCAGCCCTGCCCACCGGCTGGATCGACGAGCAGGATGGCGGCGTCTACCGGCTCGAGTGCGATCAGGCGGCGGGCACGTTCGACCACGTCGTCGGCCCACACTCGCTGAAGAACTTTTTGTTTCCCGCGCGCGAGATGTTTGAAACCTGGAATCGTGACGGGGATGGCTGGCAGCAGACGACGCCCGCTTACGATCCAGCGCCGCTGGCCGTGATCGGTGTCCGCGGCTGCGACCTGGCGGCCCTCGCGATCCAGGATCGGATCTTCATGGGGGGCGAGTCGATCGATGTGCGGTACAAGGCGCGGCGCGAACGGCTCTTCCTTGTGGCCGTCAACTGCCGCCGGGCCGCGGCCACCTGCTTCTGCCATTCGATGGGCTGCGGCCCCGCGGCCGCGCCAGGCCACGACCTCGCGCTGACGGAAGTCGGCGACAGGTTTGCGGTCGAGGTCCTGACAGCCGCGGGCACTGCGGTGCTTCATGACCTCGCCGCGCGAACGAGCCTCGAGCAGCTCTCCGCCGACGAGATCGTCGCGGTGCGGCGGGTGCCTGCCGACCTCGCCCAGGCGATGCACGCGCGGCAGCCCGAGCCCGGCGGGCCGCGGCCCCGCAGCCTCGACACAGAAAACATCCGCGATCTGCTCTTCGACAATCTCGAGCATCCGCGTTGGGCTGACGTGGCCGACCGCTGCCTTTCCTGCGCGAATTGCACGCTCGTCTGCCCCACCTGCTTCTGCTCCAGCGTGACGGAAGTGACCGACCTCACGGGCGACGCCGTTGCGCGCGAGCGGCGCTGGGCCTCCTGCTTCACGCTCGAGCACTCGCAGATGCACGGGGCCAACGCCCGGCCGACGACGGCCTCCCGCTATCGCCAGTGGCTCACCCACAAGCTCGCCGGCTGGATCGATCAATTCGGCACCTCCGGCTGCACCGGCTGCGGCCGCTGCATCACCTGGTGCCCGGTCGGCATCGACATCACCGAGGAGGTGGCGGCCATCCGCCAATCACCAGCGCCATGACCGCGGCTCCGCTCGCCGAGATGCGCGATGCCTGGCAGCACCATGCCACGCGGATCGCGGCCGTGCGCGACGAGGTGGCGCACGTGCGCACGTATGACCTCGCGTTTCGCGACCCTGCCACGGCGGCGCGATTTTCCTTCGCGCCTGGCCAATTCAACATGCTCTACCTGCCGGGGATCGGCGAGGCGGCGATCTCGATCAGCTCCGATCCCGGCGCTCGCGGCTCGATCAGTCATACCGTGAAGGCGGTGGGCAACGTGACCGACGCGCTCGCCCGGCTCACGGTGGGCGACGATGTGATCCTCCGCGGCCCTTTTGGCACGCCCTGGCCGCTCGCGGAGCTTCGCGGTCACGACATCGTGATCGCCGTCGGAGGCGTGGGGCTGGCGTCGGTCCGCGCGGCGATTCTGCAGATCGCCCACGACCGCGCGTCGTATGGCCACGTGGCCGTGCTCTTCGGCGCGAAAGCGCCCGCGGCCATGCTCTACGAACGCGAATACCGTGAGTGGCGCGACCGCGGCATCGACGTGCACGTCATCGTCGACCAGGCAGACGCCAGCTGGAGCGGCCGCACGGGGCTTGTGACCTCGCTCTTCGACGACGTCCCCCTCGACGGTTCACGCACCGGCCTCATCTGCTGCGGCCCCGAGCCGATGATGCTTGCCGTCGTGCGGCGGGCCGAGGCCGCGGGCCTTTGGCACTCGCGGATGTTCGTCTCGATGGAGCGCAACATGATCTGCGCCGCGCGGCTCTGCGGCCTCTGCCAGTTTGGCCCCGAATTCGTCTGCCGCGATGGCCCCGTCTTTCCCTATGACCGCATCGCTCGGTTCCTCGCCATTCCCAACCTGTAGGACAGGCTTCGGCCTGTCGTGCTCATGCCACCCCGCATCGCCATCTACAAATTCGCCTCCTGCGACGGCTGCCAGATGCAGCTGCTCGACGCCATCGGCCGGGCGCGGCCGCAGCTGGGCGATCTCGCGGCGCATCTCGAAATCGAGCACTTCCTCGAGGCGCGGTCGCGGATCGGTGCCGGCCCCTACGACGTGGGCTTCGTCGAGGGATCGGTCTCGACGCCGGACGACGTCGAGCGGCTCGAGGAGATTCGGCGGCAGTGCCGGTTTCTGGTCACGATCGGCGCCTGCGCCACGGCCGGCGGCATCCAGGCCCTCCGCAACTGGGCCCACATCGACGACTTCGTGGCCGCCGTCTACGCCGCCCCTTCCTTTATAGAGTCGCTCGCCACGAGCACGCCGATCGCCGACCATGTCGCGGTCGATTTCGAATTGCGCGGCTGCCCGATCGATCCGGGCCAGTTGGCGCAGGTGATCTCGGCCTTCGTCGTCGGCCGCCGGCCGCGGCTGCCGGGATATGCAGTCTGCGTCGAATGCAAAGCGCAGGGCACGGTCTGCGTGGCGGTCGCCAAGGGGATCGCCTGCCTGGGGCCAGTCACGCAGGCGGGCTGCGGCGCGATCTGCCCGGCGCACGATCGCGAGTGCTTCGGCTGCTACGGCCCCGACCAGTCGCCGAACCTCGTCAGCCTCACCGGCTTCTACGAGCGGCACGGGGCGTCTCGGGAATCGCTCGGCCGGCTCGTGCAGTCGTTCAACGCCTGGGCGCCCGAGTTTCGCACGGAGCACGACCGGCTCGCAGCCTCCGACGGAGCCCCTCCGACATGAGCCGCGTCCGCAAGCTCTCGGTGAAATCGCTCACGCGGGTGGAGGGGGAAGGCGGGCTCTGCGTCCGCGTGGCCGACGGCACGGTCGAGATCGCAGAATTCAACATCTACGAGCCGCCGCGGTTTTTCGAGAAGCTCGTCGTCGGCCGCGAGGTCCGCGAGGTGCCCGACATCGTCGCGCGGATCTGCGGCATCTGCCCGGTGGCCTACCAGATGAGCGCCTGCCAGGCGCTCGAACAGGCGCTCGGCATCGAGACGACCCCCGCGATCGCAGCGCTCCGCCGAATCCTGTACTGCGGCGAGTGGATCCAGAGCCACTCGCTGCACGTCCACCTGCTCGACGCCCCCGACTTCCTCGGCTGCGAGAGCGGCTTCTCGATGCCGCCCGAACGGGCGCCGTTCCTCGAGCGGGGACTGCGCATGAAGCAGATCGGCAGCCGGCTGATCGAGGTGCTCGGCGGCCGCGCGGTGCATCCGATCAACGTGACGGTCGGCGGGTTCTACAAGTCGCCGCCGGCGGCCGAGGTGCAGGCACTGCTGCCCGACCTCGAATGGGGCATCGCGGCGGCCGAGGCGCTCGTCGCGGAGGTGGCTTGTTTCGAGTTTCCCGACTTCCGGCAGCCGCACGAATACGTGGCCGTGCGGGCCGACGACGAATACCCGATGAATCATGGCCGCGTGGTGGCGATGACCGTGGCGGGCCGGCGCATGCTCGACATTCCGGTGGCCGACTACGAGCGGCATTTCCGCGAGCGGCAGGTGCCGCACTCGACCGCGCTCCACAGCCTGATCGAGCCCGACGGCCGGGCCTACCTCTGTGGGCCGCTTGCGAGGATGGCGACGAGCCGCGATCTGCTGCCGCCGCGGGCGCGGCGGGCGGCCGACGCCTCTGGCATCGACTGGCCCAGCGGCAATCCCTTTCAGGCAATCGTCGCCCGCGCGATCGAACTTGTCGCCGCGTTTGAGGAGGCGGCCAGGATCGCCGGCGACTACGCAGCGCCGCTCGCAGTGCCCCGCATCGAGTATGCGGCCAAGGCGGGAGAAGCCTGCCATGCGACGGAGGCGCCGCGCGGGCTGCTCTATCACCGCTACCGAATCGGCGACGACGGCCTCATCGCCGCGGCCGCGATCGTGCCGCCGACGTCGCAAAACCAGGCCCGCATCGAGGCCGATCTCAAGGCGTATCTGCCGACCGTGCTCGACCGCGACGACGCCGACGCCACGCGCCGGTGTGAGCACCTGATCCGCACGTACGACCCGTGCATCAGCTGCGCGACGCACTTCCTGCGGATCGAGCGGTAGGACGGGCTTCCGCCTGTCGGCGTCGCCATTGCCCGCATTCCCTCGGCTTGCGCCACGGGCTTCAAGGGCAGGCTCTTCTTGACACTCTCGTCGGTGGCGGTATCACAAGGCTGCCTCCAACCCCAAGGAAAACCCATCATGACCCGACATGCCGTGACCGTGATCCCCGGAGATGGAATCGGCCCCGAGTGCGTCGCCGCCGCCGTCGAGATCATCAACGCCACCGGTGTCGGCATCGACTGGGTCGAGCGGCATGCCGGTGAGCGGGTGTTCAAGCAGGGCATCGCCTCGGGCGTGCCGCAGGACACGATCGACTCGATCAACAGCACGCGGGTGGTGCTCAAGGGCCCTCTCGGCACCCCCGTGGGCTTCGGTGAGAAGTCGGCCAATGTCACGCTGCGCAAGCTCTTCGAAACGTTCGCCAACATCCGGCCCGTTCGCGAACTGCCCGGCGTGACCACCCCCTACACCGGCCAGGGCATCGACCTCGTGGTGGTGCGCGAGAACGTCGAGGATCTCTACGCCGGCATCGAGCACATGCAGACGCCCGACGTCGCCCAGTGCCTGAAGCTCATCAGCGCCAAGGGCTCCGAGAAGATCATCCGCACGGCATTCGAGTTCGCCCGGTCGGAGGGAAGGCAGTCGCTCGCCTGCGCCACGAAGGCCAACATCATGAAACTCACCGAAGGCGAGGTGAAGCGCACGTTCGAGCGGATCGCTCCGGAATACCCCGACATCAAGTCGTGGCACGTGATCATCGACAACTGCGCCCACCAGCTCGTGAAGAAGCCGGGTCAGTTCGACGTGATCGTCACCACGAACATGAACGGTGACATCATCAGCGATCTGACGTCCGCCCTCGTCGGCGGCCTCGGCTTCGCCCCGTCGGCCAATCTCGGCAACGGGATCGCGATCTTCGAGGCGGTGCATGGCTCGGCCCCGAAGTATGCCGGCAAGGACGTGATCAACCCCACCGCCGTGATCCTGAGCAGCGTGATGATGCTCAAGTATCTCGGTGAATTCGAGGCGGCGGCTGCCATCGAGCACGCCGTGCTCACGACGCTCCTCGACGGCAAGCTCACGGGCGATGTGGTGGGCTACGACAAGGGCGTGAAAACGTCGGAGTACACGAAGGCCGTGATCAAGAACCTCGGCCGCAAGGCCGAGGGCTGGAAGGTGCGGACGGCCAAGCCGATCAAGATGCCGGAACTCAGCCGCAACCAGGTGTTCCGTCCCGCCAAGACGAAGGAAGTGGTCGGCGCCGATATTTTCGTCGAGAGCGCGGTGGTGCCGGCAGAGCTTGGTCCGTCGCTCGAGGCGATCAGCGAAGGGACGCCACTGAAGCTCAAGATGATCTCCAACCGGGGCACGAAGGTGTATCCCGATGGCAACCCAAACATCGACTGCGTGAGCCAGCACCGCTGCCGGTTCATGACCCGCAGCGGCCAGCCGATCCAGTTCGACGACGCGCTCGCCCTGTCGCGGAAGATCAACGCGACGCACGAGGTCTGCCACATCGAGCGGTTGCTGCGGATCGACGGCGCCGACGGCTTCACGAAGGCGCAGGGCGAAGACTGAGGCGGTTTGGCTGACAGGCTGAAGCCTGTCCTACCGCAGATAGTCGATGCACTTCGCGACGGTGGTGAGCTGCGCGGCGTCGCGGTCGGGGATATGCACGGCGAGCGCCTTGCAGACCCGGATCACGAAGTTTTGAAAGTCCATCGAGTCGAGGTCGAGCTCGCGGCGGAAGTTTGCGTCGGGCGCGAGCGCAGCGAGATCGGCCTCTGGCGCGATGCCGCCGAGGATTTCGAGCACGGTCGCGCGGATTTTCCCCTCGTCATTCATAGGCGCTCCGGCTCCTGCAGCAGCCGGTCGACCGCGTCGAGATAGAGCCCGCCGCGGTGCCCGTCGCTGACGCGATGATCCGCCGCGAGCGTGGCCGTCACGACGCGGCGCACGAAGAGCCCGCCGTCCATCGCCCACGGTCGCTCCACGATCTTCCCGAACCCCACGATCGCCACCTGCGGCGGATAGATCACGCCCCACACGGCGTCCACGCCCCGATCGCCGAGGCTCGTGACCGTGATCGTGGAATCGGCAAGCTCGGAGCTCTTCATGCGGCCGGCCCGGGCCCGCGCGGTGAGATCGCGGAGACCGTCCATGAGATCGTCGAGGCTCCGCGACGCCGTGTCGTGCAGGGCGAGGATCACGAGCCCTCCCTGCCGCAGCGAGATGGCCACGCCCACGTGCACGACGGGCTTCACGACCACGCGTTCGCCTTCCCACACCGCATTGAGCTCGGGCACCTCGCGGATCGCCATCGCCGCTGCCTTGAGGAGCATCACACCGGCGAGCAGCCGCTTCTCCGGCGGACGCCGCTCGTTTTCGCAATCGAGCCGGCTCATGGCCCGATGGAGATCGATCGTGGTCGAGAGATAGTAGTGGGGAATCTCCCGCTTCGATCGCGACATCGCCGCCGCGATCGTCCGCCGCATCCGGTCGAGGCGGTCCGCCGACGGCGGAGCGGCGGGCGGAGCAACTGCCGGCGCGACAGGAGCCACCGCCTGCGGCGCTGCAGGCAGGCCCGCGGCCGTACGCTGGATATCGGCCCGCGCGATCGCCCCCTCGCGGCCCGTCCCCTTCACGAGCCGTGGATCGACGCCAAGTTCGCGGGCCAGCCGCCGCGCTGACGGCGAGATCCGCAGGCGCCCGAGGGCATCGAGCGCGGGGGCATAGAGGGGTGGTGTCGGCAGCGGCAGCGTGGGCGCGACGGCAGCCGCCGGCTGCACCTCGCCCGTTTCCGGCGGCCCGGGCGGAACGGGTACCGCTGCGGGGGCCGCTGCAACCGGCGCGGCCGCCGGTTCACCCGCCGCTCGGATCGTGGCGAGCGGCGTGCCCACCGGCACGCGGGTGCCGGCCGGCACGAGGATCGCGTCGAGAACCCCGTCATGAAAAACCTCGACGTCGATCACGCCCTTCTCCGTGTCCACCTCCGCGAGCGTGTCGCCGCGATGCAATGCGTCGCCCGGCTGCTTCCGCCAGGCAACGAGCGTGCCGGCCTCCATGTCGGCGCCGAGCGTGGGCATGAGGAAGGTTTCCATGATCAGGCGAGACCTTTCACGGCGGCGACGATGCGGTCGACGCTCGGGAGCGCGGCGTCTTCGAGATGCTTGGCATACGGAATCGGCACCTCCGCGCTCGCCACTCGGGCGACCGGCACATCGAGGTCGTAAAACGCCCGCTCCATCAGGATCGCGCTGATCTCGGCGGCGAGGCCGCAGGTCTTCCAGCCTTCGTCGACCACGACCGCGCGGTGGGTCTTCGCGACCGATGCGACGATGCGATCGGCATCGAGCGGCCGCAGGCAGCGGAGGTCGATCACCTCCGCGTCGATCGAGTCGGCCGCGAGCCGCTCCGCAGCAGCCAGCGTCTTTGCCAGCGAGCCGCCCGACGTCACGAGCGTCACATCGCGGCCCTCCCGGCGGACGGCCGCATGCCAGGGGTCAAGCGCCGCGGGGCTTTCCTCGACTTCCCCCTCCGTCGCATAGAGCATCGCATGCTCCACGATCACGACGGGGTCGGGATCGGCGAGCGCCGCGGCAAGCATGTGCCGCGCGTCGTGCGGCGTCGCCGGGGCGAGCACCTTGAGGCCCGGCACATGGGCATACCAGACCTCGAGGCTGTGCGAATGCTGCGCCGCCACCTGCCGGCCCGCGCCCGTCGCCATCCGGATCACGAGTGGCACGCCCACCTGGCCGCCGCTCATGTGCCTGAGCGTCGCCGCGTTGTTCACGATCTGATCGAGCGCGAGCAGGCTGAAGTTGATCGTCATCACCTCCACGATCGGCCTGAGGCCGCCGATCGCCGCGCCGATGCCCGCCCCCACGAATCCCGATTCGGAGAGCGGCGCGTCGCGCACCCGCTCGGGGCCGAATTCCTCGAGCAGCCCCTTGCTGCAGGCATACGCGCCCCCATACCGCCCCACGTCTTCCCCCACGAGGAGCACGCGGTCGTCCCCCGCGAGGGCCGCGCGAATCGCCTGCCGGACGGCCTCGCGGTAAGTGAGCGTCGGCATGCTCAGGGCTCCCGGCGGGCCGGGCCTGGCTCATGGCCGGCCGGGGCCACGAGCAGGTCGCGCTCGAGATCTTCGACCGGCTCCCAGGGAGCCGCCTCCGCCTCCGCCACGGCCGCCTCGACCTCAGCGGCCACGTCGCGCTCGAGCGATTCCCATTCGGCATCGTCGAGCAGCCCCCAACCCCGCAGCTGCCGCGGAAAGATCTCGAGCGGCCCTCGCTTCCGCCAGCGTTCCACCTCCTCCTTCGGCCGGTAGAGCTCGGCGTCGTACATCGAGTGGGCCCGAAAGCGATAGGTGCGGGCCTCGAGCAGATAGGGCTCATTCGTGCTGCGGACGATCTCCACCGCCAGCCGCACCGCACCCTCCACAGCGAGCACGTCCATGCCGTCCACGACTGCCGCCTCGATCCCATAGGCGGCCCCCTTGCGATGGATCCGCGGCATCGACTGATGCCGCTCGAGCGCCGTGCCCATCGCGTAGAAATTGTTTTCGCAGAGGAAGAGCACCGGAAGTCTCCAGAGGGCCGCGAGATTGAGCGACTCGTGAAACTCTCCCTCGGCTACGGCGCCGTCGCCGAAGAAGCAGCAGGTGACGTGTGGCCGGCCCTGCATGCGGTCGGCGAGCGCGAGCCCCACGGCGAGCGGCATCCCGCCGGCCACGATGGCGTTGCCGCCGAAGAGACCGCGCCCGACGTCGAAGAGGTGCATCGATCCGCCGCGGCCGCGGCAGCAGCCCGTCACCTTGCCGAACATCTCGGCCATGACGGCCCCGGGCGAGACGCCGCGGGCGATCGCATGGGCATGCTCGCGGTAGGCGGCCACGATCCGGTCTTCGGCATCGAGCGCGGCGATCGCCCCCACGGCCACCGCCTCCTCGCCGATCCCCAGATGCAAAAACCCGCGGATTTTCCCCTGCATGTAGAGTTCGGCCGACCGCTCCTCGAACCGGCGGATCAAGAGCATCTGCCGCAGCATCGCATGGGCATGGCTCTTGGCGAGGGCGCCGGTCATGGCTTCACCCCCGCGGCGTCTGGCTCGAGCGTCGAAAGATCCCCTTCGGGCAGGCCGAGCTCGCGGGCCTTGAGCAGCCTTCGCATGATCTTGCCGCTGCGGGTGCGCGGCAGGCTCGCGACAAAGGCGATCTCCTTCGGCGCGATCGCGGCCCCGAGCCGCTTCCGCGCGAAGCCGAGCAGATCTTTCTCGAGGGCGGCGTCGGCCTCGAAGCCGGGCTTGAGCGACACAAACGCCTTCACGATCTCGTGGGCGCTCTCATCGGGCTTGCCGATCACGCCCGCCTCGGCGACGGCCTCGTGCTCGAGCAGCAGGCTCTCCACCTCGAATGGGCCGACCAGGTGCCCAGACGTCTTGATCACGTCGTCCTTCCGACCGACGAACCAGAAATAGCCTTGCCGATCCCGCCGCGCGAGGTCGCCCGTCAGATACCAGCCGTCGGCGAAGCAGGCGGCGTAGCGGGCAGGGTCGTTCCAGTAGCCGCGAAACATCGACGGCCAGCCGGGGCGGATCGCGATCTCCCCCTGCGCAAGCGGCTCGATCACTTCGCCGATGCGGCCGTCGGGCCCGCGCTCCACGATCGCCGCGTCGATGCCGGGGAGGGGCTTGCCCATGGAGCCGGGGCGGATCGGCAGGGCGGCGACGTTGGCGATCATGATCCCGCCCGTCTCGGTCTGCCACCAGTTGTCGTGAAACATGTGGCCGAAGGCTTCGCGACCCCAGATCACGGCCTCGGGATTGAGCGGCTCGCCCACGCTTGCCAGGAATCGCAGCCGGCTCGTGTCGAACTGCCGCGCGAGGTCGGCCCCCAGCCGCATCATCATCCGGATCGCGGTTGGGGCGGTGTACCAGACCGTCACCCTCTGCTGCTTAAGAATGCCATACCATCGCTCCGCGTCGAACTCGCCGGCATCGAGGATGCTCGTCACGCCACACGTGAGCGGCGCAATGATGCCGTAGGAGGTGCCCGTGACCCAGCCTGGATCGGCCGTGCACCAGAAGACGTCGTCGGGATGGAGGTCGAGCGCGAGAAGGCCCGTCGCATGGTGGGCCACGACCGCCTCGTGCACGTGGATCGCCCCCTTCGGCGTGCCAGTCGTGCCGCTCGTGAAATGAAGGAGCGCGGGATCGTCGGCCGCGGTCGCGGGAATCGTGAACGCGTCGTCGGCAGCGGCGAGGGCTTCGTGAAAGTCGATCGTGCCAGCCGGCAGCGACCCCGCCTCGTCGCGCACGAGCATCACATGCTCGATCGACGCGAGCCGCTCGCGAATGGTGGCCACCTTCCTCCGGTAGAGGCTCTGCGTGGTGACGAGCACGCGGGGGCGGCCGATCTCGACGCGGGCGCGGATCGGCTCCGGTCCGAACGCGGCGAAGAGCGGCATGAAGACGCCCCGCACCTTGAGCGTGCCGAGCGCCGCGATCACGAGCTCCGGGATGCGATCGGCCATCACACACACCCGGTCGCCGGCCGCGATGCCAAGGCTGCCGAGCGCGTACGCAAAGCGGCTCGTCTGCCGGGCGAGATCGGCATACGTGAGGTCGCGCTGCGTGCCGTCGAGGGCGATCGCGCGGAGGGCGACATGCGTGGCCCGCGCGGAGGCCGCATGGCGATCGACCGCCTCGTGCGCGATGTTCAGGCCCCGGCCGCCGGGCAGGCCGCCGAGCAGCCCGCGGGCCTGCTGCCAGGAAAACTCCCGCCGCGTCCGTTCGTAGTCGGGCATGTTGGGAGCGGCGGCCACAGAAGCATCGCGCATGGACAGCGGCCCTCGAGGGAAAGCCCGGTCCATCGGATGCAAGCAGGAGGAATTATCGCCCCCCGGTCAAGCGAGTCGCCTCCGCGGTCGTCTTTTCGCCGAGCCCCGGACGATTTCGAGCAGTCCCATTCACCCCTGTTTTTGGCCACGTGGCAGGGATCGGCGTAAAGCCCGTCGTCCTGGTATTCCCGCTGTAGCTGCGACAGTTCGGCCTTGAGCGCCGCAAACGTGTTGGCCACCGGACGCGACGCCGCCTCCGCGGCGTCGAAGAGCAGGTTGTGCTGCTCGTACGGATCGGCCACGAGGTCGAACAGTTCCCAGGCGTCCTTTTTCCAGTAATGGATCAGTTTGTGCGTGGCCGTGCGGATGCCGTAGTGAGCCCGCGTGTCGTGGTGCCCGGGATCGTGGTAGTAGCGGTAGTAGACGCTCCGCCGCCAGCCGGCCGGGCTCTCACCCCGCAGCAGCGGGGCCCGAGGCTCTTGCCCTGCATCGTGTCGGGAACCGGCAGGCCCGCGGGCGATCAAGGGCACCCGCAGACCGGGCTCGTACATGAATCGCTTGTCGCAGAGCCCCAGATCGCCGAGATACCAGCCGTTGTCGGTCGTGTAGATCACGACCGTGTCGTCGGCCAGCTTCGCCTCGTCAAGGAAGTCGAGCACCTTGCCGATGCTGTCGTCCACGCCCTGCACGCAGGCGAGATCGTCCTGCATGAACCGCTGGTATTTCCAGCGCACGAGGTCATCGCCCGTGAGCGTCCTGCCTTCGACCTCCAGGCTCATCAGTTTTTCATTCAGCCACTGCTGCAGTTCTTTTCCCTCGAGGCTTCGCGGCGGCTCGAGCTTGAGGTCACGTCGCGTGAGATCGCGGGCGATCGCCTGCTTGTTTTCGGGCAGGTCGGCCGGCCGAGTCTTGAGAAACTCAATACCCAAATCCCCGGTAATCTCGGTGCAGTGGCCCTCGATCGTGAGCTTGCCGCTGGGCACAAGAAATTCCGGATTCCAATAGTCGCCCTGGCCGGGCAGCACGATCCAGCGGTCGAAGCCGGTGGGATCCGTGCCCAGGTGCCATTTCTCGATCATGCCCGTGTGGTAGCCACCCGCCTGCAGTCGCTTGGCGACATGATCGCGGGCGCCGTCGAAGGCGTTGAACACGGGCACGCCGTTCTTGTGCGAATACTGCCCGGTGAGCAGCGTGGCACGGCTGGGCGAGCAGATGGAATTCGTCACGAACGAGTTCGTGAACCGGGCCCCGACGGCGGCGAGCCGATCGAGCTGCGGAGTGGTGTTGACCTTCGATCCGTAGCAGGAGATCGCGTGCTGGGCATGATCGTCGGTGAAGATAAAGAGGATGTTCGGCCGTTTCGCCGGCTTCGCGGCTGGCACGACCGGAACGAGTCGCACCTCACGGATGTCGCAGCAGGCGACGTTCACGATCGTCTTTGGCTGGATGCGGAGCGTGTGTTCGCCGGCGACGAGCGTTGCCCGGCCGATGCACCGCGGCACGAAGGCCTGAAAGTGCCCCGTGTCTTCGACGACGAACGAAAGCGGTTCGGGGGCTCCAGCGCGGCCGGCGTCGAAGGCCACCTTCATCGGGCTGCCGCCGTGGCCCTTGCCGCAGCCCTGCAGCACCTCGATCTCATTCTCGCCAGGCGCAGCCGCCGCTGAACCGTGAGCGTCATGCGATCGTACGTCGCTAGACTGCGTGATACGATTGTCCCGGTGATCTGAACAGACACGTTGACATGAAAAACGACGCGGCTGACTCCCGAACAACGTGAGCGGATTGTGCGCACCGTCCGCGACCAGATCGGCAGAGACTCAGCGGTGTGGTTGTATGGCTCACGGACCAAAGGCAACGGTCGCGGCGGGGGCGTCGACCTGCTGATCCGCACATCGCGACCGATAGATGCGACCGAACAGGCCCGTCTTCACGGCAGGCTCGAGCAGAATCTGTCGCTGCCGGTGGACGTCTCTTTTATCGATCCGCATCGCGGCATGAATCGCTTTCAGCGGCTCGTTTCTGCAGAGGCTGTTCAGTTGGAGATCCCCTGATGCATTCGATCCTGGCAGAAAGCCACCGGTATCTTGCGGACCTGATCGAGGCGAGCCAGCGATGTGCCTGGCATCTCGAGGCGACGGCGGCCCGGGTTCCATGGCCTCTAACGGCGGATTCGCTCGAGCACCGCCAAATGGACCTCGCGCTCTTCGAGCCACTTGCAGCCATGAATGAGCGGTTTGCCAAACTCCAGGATCTTCTCAGCACCGCGATGCGACACTGCTGCGAGTTGAGTGGCGAACGCACCGACACATTCCTGCGGGTGCTTGCGGCTTGCAAAAAACGGGGATTGTGCCCTCCGCCGAAGACTGGCAGACGTGCCGCAGCCTGCGCAACCGCGCGGCCCACGACTATGGTACGGACTTCGAGGTTACAGCCGCCCATTTCAACGCCCTGAGCGGACATATTTCGCTACTGAAACAGGTGACGTTGGCCCTGGCGGATCAGGCGAAGCAAACGCTGGGAATCGAACCGCCCGACCCGCGATGTGCTGCCGCATTGCGGCAGTCAGGGCGCAACTAGCAGATCCGTGGGAGCTGCTCCCCGATCGGCATCGGGAGCACGCGGGTGCCGCCGACGCGGGTCTTCATGACGACCAGCCGCGGATGCTCCGCGACTACGCGGCCGAGCATCACCGCCTGCCTGCCGTGTTCGTGCGCCCGCAACGCGGCGAGCACGCGATCGGCCGCGGCCGCTGGCACGATGGCGAGCAGCTTCCCTTCGTTGGCCACGAGCAGTGGATCCAAGCCGAGAATCTCGCAGGCTGCAGCGACGTGAGGGTTCACCGGCACGGCGTGCTCGTCGATCTCGATGCCCACGTTCCCAACCGCGGCCATTTCATTGAGGCTCGTGGCCACGCCGCCACGGGTGGGGTCGCGGAGCATCCGGATATCTCGGCACGCGGCGAGCATCGCCGCCACGAGGCCGTGCAGCGGGGCCGAGTCGCTCTCGATCGGCGCGTCGAATTCGAGCCCTTCGCGCACGCTCATGATCGCCATGCCATGGTCGCCGATCGTGCCGCTGCAAAGGACGGCGTCGCCGGGCCGCGGCGGCTCGCGGCCCACCATCACCTCTGGCGGCACGACTCCCAGTCCCGACGTGTTGATGTAGACGCCGTCGCCATGGCCTCGCTCCACGACCTTCGTGTCGCCGGTCACGATCCGCACGCCGGCCTTCCGCGCGGCGGCAGCCATCCGCTCGACCACCCTCGCCAGGTCGGCGATCGGCAGCCCCTCCTCGAGAATGAATCCGCAGGTGAGCACCTTCGGGATCGCCCCGCTCATGGCGAGATCGTTCACCGTGCCGTTCACGGCCAGCTCGCCGATCGAGCCGCCGGGAAAGAAGAGCGGCCGCACCACGTAGGAATCGGTCGACAGGGCCAGCCGCCCGCCACCAGCGAGATCCCCGGCCATGTCGAGCACGGTCGAGTCTCCCAGGCGGTCGAGCAACGGATTCGAAAACGCCGGCAGAAACACCCCCTCGATCAGGTCGCGCGAGAGCGCCCCGCCGCCACCGTGCCCGAGGATCACGTGCGGATAATCGCGAAGCGATGTCGGGCAGGAGAAGTGTGCGAAATCAGCCATGGCGGAAATTGTAGTAAGCAGCGCAGGCGCCTTCGCTCGACACCATCGTGGCGCCGAGCGGGGTCCGCGGCGTGCATTCCTTTCCGAAGGCCGGGCATTGGTCGGGCTTGAGCGTGCCCTGGAGCACCGCGCCGCTCTTGCAGAGCGGCGACTCGATGGCCGTGATGCCCGCCACGCCGAACCGCTGCTCGGCGTCGAACGCGCGGTAGGCATCGGAGAGCCGCCAGCCGCTCGCCGGAATCGTGCCGATCCCGCGCCAGGCCCGGTCGGTCGGCGCGAAGACCTCGGCGATCACGCGTTGCGCCGCCTCGTTGCCCCGCTCGCTCACCACCCGAGAATAGGCGTTTTCCACTTCGGCCCTGCCCTCCTCCAGTTGCACCACGGCGCGGCGGATGCCCTCGAGCAGATCGAGCGGCTCGAAGCCCGTCACGACGATCGGCACGCCGAAGCGGGCCGCGAGCGGCGGATACTGCCACGTGCCCATCACGCTGCAGACATGGCCCGCCGCGAGAAACGCGTTCACGCGGTGTCCGGGGCTCCGCATGATCGCCTCGATCGCGGGGGGCACGAGCACGTGGGAAACGAGCATCGTGAAGTTTGTGAGCCCCTGCTCTTTCGCGAGCTTCACCGCCATGGCGTTGGCCGGCGCGGTCGTTTCGAAGCCGATCGCGAGAAACACGACCTCCCGCTCCGGGCAGCGCTGGGCGAGTTTCACGGCGTCGAGCGGCGAATAGACCACCCGCACGTCGCCGCCGCCCCCCTTTACCTGAAAGAGGTTCTCCTTCGATCCCGGCACGCGGAGCATGTCGCCAAACGAGCAGAAGATCACCTCCGGCCGCGCCGCGATCGCGAGCGCCTTGTCGATCGTCTCGAGCGGCGTCACGCAGACCGGGCAGCCGGGGCCGTGGATCATCTCCACGCGGCGGCCGGGCTCGTCTGGCAACAGCTGGTCGATCCCGTTGCGGATGATCGAGTGGGTCTGGCCGCCGCAGACCTCCATGATCGCCCACGGCCGCGTGACGATCCGGCCGATCTCGGCCGCCAGCCGCCGGGCCGTCTCCGGGTCGCGGTATTCGGCGAGGTGTTTCATGGCGCGTCACGCAGTTCGGCGAGGCCTTCCTCGAGGATGCCGAGTTCTTCGAACGTGCGGAGCGTCTCGCGGGCGGAGGCCTCGTCGATCTTCGAGATCGCGAAGCCCACGTGCACGATCGTGTAGTCGCCCACGGCGATGTCGGGCAGGTAGGCGAGGCAGACATCCTTCACGACGCCGCCGAAATTCACGCGGCCCATGCGGGTGCCATGGTCGTCGTGGATCGATTCGACTTTTCCAGGAACGGCGAGGCACATTTACACACCCCAGATGGTGATGCGATTGTTGCCGGAGTCGGCGATCGCCAGCCGGCCGCGGTGCAGGCACAGGCCGTAGGGCCAGCAGAGCGAGTCGCTCGTCACGGCCTTCCAGTTGTTCTCTCCGCTGGCGTCGAAATCGGGCTGGCCGAGCACCGCGTCGGCCGCGGCAAAGCAGGCCTCTGCGATCGGCAGCGGCCAGAGGAGCACGCGGTTGTTGGCGGTGTCGGCCACCGCGAGCACCTGGCTGCCTGCGGCATGCTCCCCCTGCGACAGGCCGTAGGGAAATCGCAGCCGGCTCGGGCCCTGCGGGCGATGCGGCAGTTCCGACGCCGTCACCAAATCGGGCTGGCCGAGCACGAGATCGGCCGAACGGTCGGCCCGCACCTCGCCCCGCCAGCCGAGCACGCGGTGGTCGCCCGCATCGGCCACGAAGAGCATCTGCTCGTCGCCGGCGATCGCATGCGGCCAGCGAAACGACGCGGGGCCGACCGGTCCGCCGCGATTCTCGTCGGCCGACGCGGCGTCGGGCTGGCCGAGGACGACGTCGGCGGGAGCGTCACAATCCGGAACGCCGTTCCAGATGAGCACGCGGCGATTGCCGGTGTCGGCCACGTGAAGCCGACCGGCAATCACCGCGAGCCCGTAGGGCCAATAGAGCGTGTCGCGGCCGACACCGCGGCCGCGGTTTCGCTCCACCGCGCCGAGCGACGATTGCCCGAGACACCAGTCGGGCGGCGTGTCGGAGCGATGAGGCACGCGGTTCCATACCAGAATCCGATGATGCCAGGCATCGGCCACAAAGAGCGCGCCATCGTGCACGATCACGCCCGTCGGCAGATGAAGGCCGTTCTCCGGGCCGCGGCCGTGCGCCGCCGGCCCTTCCTCGGCAAACGACGCCTGCCCCAACACGATCGCCGCCGGCTCGTGATCCTCCTCAGGCATGCCATTCCAGATGAGAACCCGGTGATTGCCGGAATCGCAGGCGACGATCCTTTCATCGTCGAGCCACACGCCGCGCGGCGCGTAGAGCTGCGCGGCCGTGGGCTGCGCGGAAGGCAGCGCGAGGCCTCCGGGGGCCGGCGCGCCGAGCCAGCGCACCGGCCAAGCGGCCGCCATCCGCGACGGTGCCGGGCTCATCGTCGTCATGGGGATCGCATCTCCTCGACTTCGCCGTCCCGCTGAGCAGGCAACTGGATCTGCACGAGTTCGAGCGCCCCCTGATCTGGCGACTCGTCTCGCGGCGGTGACGACCGCACGATCCCGTGCAGCGTGAGCAGGGCGTAGACCGTCGGGTCGTCGACCAGTTCGAAGAGCAGTTCCTTTCCGCGCGGGTCGCCCTTGAGCGTCTTGACGATCGCGGTGAGACCCCCGCGGTGAAACTCCTCGATGGCCGACTTCACGGCCAGGGCCTTTCCCCGGATCTCGGGCTCGAGCGCGAAGATCTCGGCGATGGCCTGATCGACCTGCTCGGCGAGCCGGGAGAGGTCGTCGCCGGCGGTGGGAGGTATGTCGGCGGCCTGCGCGGTGCTCGTCATGGCATGCCTCCCACCCGGACGGGCTGGTATCCGGAGTGCTGTTCGAGGGCTTCGAGCGACTTCCGCCGGAGCAGCTCGCCGAAGAGCCCCTTGGCGAGCGCGAGCAACGCCGCCTCGACCGTGGCCGCCTCCTGCAAGGCCGCCCGCTGGCCGTCGATCGCGCGCTTCGGCAGCGAGCGCAAGATAAACGCGGCGCCGTCGGCGTTGTCGAGCAGGAAATCCTGGAAGATCGCGTCTACGAATCCGCCGAACCACACGCCCTCGCCCTCGGGCGCGGCCTTCAACTTCGCGATCGCCTCTTCCGCGCCGCGATGCCGCTCCTCGATGCGGGCGACGAATCGCTCCGTCGCCGTCTGGAGGAGGTGATCGAATTGCTGTCGCTGGTGTAGGTCCATTTGGTTAGGCGTGGGGGTTATTGAAGGGTGTCGTGGAGTTCCTTGGCGGCGGCGGCCTGCTCCAGCTGCCCGTACCACATGAAGAGCGTGTAGGCATGGGCCGCCTTCTCGATCGCCGGCTTGAAGATGCCCAGGTGGGCGAGGGCATTGGCCTGGTTGAGCAGCACGAGGGCATGGGCCACCGGATCGCGCGGGTCGGTCCGCACCTCGAGCACCGCCTCGTAGATGTCGACGGCCTGCATCAGGTTTTCCGCCTGATGCGACGACGGCAGATACTGGAGGGCGTTGGCAAGGTTCATGCTGACCGTCGCCCACATGTCGGGATGCGTTTCGCGGTCGTAGATCTTCAGGGCATGCCGAAAGGACTGCACGGCGATGCCAGCCCGCAACTGGTCGCTCGCCTCGCGCAGCGGAATCGAGAGATACGCCAGGCCGAGATTGTTCTGGATCTGGCCAAACCAGTCGGGCTGCCCGTCCTCCGTCACGCCGCATTGCAGCGCCTGCTGATAGGCGGCCACGGCCTTGAGCAACGCCGCACGGTCGCCGGCGCCGGCCTGCTGCAGCGCGAATCCGAGCTTCGTCCACAGTTCGGCCTTCACGAGCGGCTCCTGCACATGCTCGGCCAGCCGCAGGCCGTTCTCGAGATGCCCGATCGCCTCATCCGCCGAAAGCAGGTCGGCCAGCTGCATCTCCAGAACCGCGGCGAATCCCGGCGCCACTTCGCGGGCCGACTCGACCGCTTTGGAGAGCCGTCTGCATGCCTCCGCGCGATCGCCGCGCTCGATCAGTCCGGCGGCAGCCGTCATCAACACGAGCGCCTCGAGTTCGCCGTCGAGCGGCCCCGGCTCCGGCAGATCGTCGACGAGGCCATGTGCGAAGGCGGCGGCCCGGGCGAGCGCGGCGATCGCGGGATCGCCCGCGGCGACGAGCGTGGCCAGGCCGAGCGGCGTCGGCAGCCGGACGAAGCGGTTGTAGGCGTCGATCAGGTCCGCCGGCCCGCGCGCCAGCGTTGCTCGCCCCGGGACGAGCAGGTGCGACTCAGGGAATGGCGCCAGGCCGACGGGCTGCGGCCGCGGGATATCGACTCGGTCGCGCGGCCTCATCGTGATCCGCAGCCCCCCTGCCGCGTCATCCCAGACCGCGTCATACGATCCTGCGGGCGGCGCAAAACCAAACGCTTCCGCGATCAGCACGCTGCGATCCCCCTGCGCATTCCGCTGCTTGAGGATCAGCCCGCCGGCGGCGCCGCCCCGTGTCGGCAAGAGCAGCATCTCGTCGGCTCGCGTGAGGAGCACCAGCAGATCGTCGGGAAAAAATCGCCGGGCGGCGTCGCCGTCGAGCCGCAGATAGCCGTCGGCGTTGATCTCGATCCGGCAGCCTGCCTCGCACCCGGCGGTCATGATCGCACCTCCGCCGGCCGGGCCGCGAACCGTTCGAGCAAAAGCGTCGCCAGCTGATCGACCGCGCGGTCGACGGCCGGCGAGAGCCCCTCGCCCACTGCGAACGTCTCCCCTTCGATCAGGTAGGCGGTGACGTTTTCGGGATAGTCGTCCTTGAGCAGCCAGCGGCCGAAGGCGATGGCATGGTCCCAGCGGAAGGCATGCAGGTTGATGCCGGAGAGCGGCGGCAGGTGTTCCACCTCGTGGCCGGGCACCTCGAAGAGGGCTCCGGGCTCGCTGCCGGAGGAGCAGGCGTCGACGAGGATCACCTCGGGCACGCCCCGCATCTGGAAGGCCACGTCCATGCCGCCGGTGCCTCCGTCGGCGCAGCGCACGCCTGCCGGCAGGCCGCGTTCCCACATGCGCCGCACGAGCACCGGCCCCGCGGCATCGTCGCCGCGCAGCAGGTTGCCGCAGCCGATCACGAGCGTCCGTGTCTGTTTGCCGTTCATGCGCCCTCGCCGATGCGAAACCTCGCCAGTTCCCTGCCCGACTTGCCGTCGTAGGTGTGCACCGTGCAGACGAGGCAGGAATCATACGACCGCGCGACGTGCCCCATCTCCACCGGATCGGTCGGATCGTGGATCGTCGAGCCGATGAACGACTGCTCCATTGGCCCGTGCACGTCGTGGCCGTCGCGGGGCCCGATATTCCAGGCCGTCGGCGTGACCACCTGGTAGTTTTCGATCCTGCCGTTCTCGATCACGATCCAATCGGAGAGCGAGCCGCGGGCCGCCTCGGTCGAGCCGAAGCCCTTGCCCGACGCATGCTCGACCGGCTTCGTGTAGAAGTTCTCGTGCAGCTGGATCTCGCTCAGCCACTTCTGCGCGAGCTTGTAATACTTGCAGGCCTCGTGCATCCGCGCCATCACACGCACGAGCACGCTCGGCCCCGCCTTCGTCACGGCATCGAGGAAGAGCGGGTCGTAGTCCTGGTGCTTGGCTGCCCCCGGCCGCCCGGCATTCACCTGCCGCGCGAGCGGCCCGGCCTCGAGCGGCATCGGCCCCTTGCCGGCCACCTCGTACCGCGGGCTCTTGGCCCAGCTGTACTTGCCCTGCTTGTGCCCCTCGACCGGATCGATCGGCTCGGTGCGGCCCTCCCAGGGATGCAGGTAGGTGTCGCCCTTGTAGAAGGAGTGCGCCGTGCTCTCGCGCACGTTGAGATGGCTGAAGTCGTGGAAGTCGGCGCCGTCGTAGATGCCGGCGCGGTTGATGAGCGCCGTGTTTCGCCCTTCGATCGTCGGACGCTCGTAGAGCTCCGGCTGGAAATAGGTGCCCGTGGCGAGGAACTTCCCGCAGCCGAAGCCGAACGTGTCGAGGCCGATCGCCTTCGAAAACCGCAGAAAGAGCCCGCAGTCGGAGTTGTAGTGCTTCTCGTTCTCCTCGGCCCAGGCCCAGACGTCGTCCCACGTCTTGTTTTCGAGCCAGCGGTCGATCGAGCAGCCGAGCCACTCCTTTTCCAGCCACTCCCGCTTCCAGAAATCGAGGATCGCGTTCGCCCGCGTCACCTCGGCGAGGCTGGGAGCGCACATCACGCCGCCGGGGATCATGAAGCTCGAATGCGGCCACTGGCCGCCGAACAACGCATAGACCTCGACCGGCTTGCCGGAGAGCGTCACGCCCTTCTCGTAGCCCGTGCCCACGAACGGCGCGAACCGCTTCACGCACTCGTCGTAGTCCTTCGTCTTCGCATAATTCTTGTTCGTGAGGTCGATCGCGAAGAGCGCGTAGAACCACCGCGGGATCGATTGCAGCGTCTCGCAGGCCTGGGCGATGTTGCGGATGAGCGTGGCATTCGGCGGCACGTGCGTCCGCCAGGCCGTGTCGAGCGCATAGCAGGCCTTGTAGAGGTGGCTGCCGCCGCAGATGCCGCAGATTCGCGGCGTCACGATCAGCCCCGCCTGCGGATCCTTCCCCTTGAGGATGATCTCGAAGCCGCGAAACATGCTCGCCTCGGTCCAGGCGTCGGTCACCACGCGGTCGGTGACCTCGATGTGCAGGTCGAGATCCCCCTCGACCCGGCCCAGCGGACTGATCCGCATCTTCTCCGGCACTGCGACGGTGGCCATGGGTGCGCTCCTTTTTCAATCAGACGACGAACATGTCTTCTTTGGTCCAGTTCGGTGCGGCGAGCTTCGCCGCGGCCGCGTGGGCGAGGTAGGTGAGTTGCCCGGTGCCGGTCTGGTGATCCTTCGGGATCACGCCCGCAATCTTCTGCGTCTTGAAAACGGTGCCCGGCATGAGGTCATAGAACGGAAACTCCGGCTCCGTGCAGCCCGTACAGGGCATGCCGGCGCGGGTCTTCGACGATTGCCGGTTCCAGAGGATTCGGTTGCAGGAGGAATGCGTCATCGGCCCGCGGCAGCCAAACTCGTAGAACAGGCAGCCCGTTCGCGTGCCCTGCCCGAATTCCTGCGTGTGCTGCTTGTATTCGTAGAACTGCACCCGCGTGCAGCCGGTCTGCGTGAACGTCTTGAAGAAGGTCTGCGGCCGCTGCAGGTCGTCGAGCGCGATGTCGGCCGCCCGGCCGCTCGTTATCGCCACGAGGATCTGCGTCACCCAGTCGGGGTGCGATGGGCAGCCAGGGATGTTGATCACGGGCAACCCCCACTTGCTTTTGAAATGCGGCCCGAGATAGCCGCCGCGATTCTTCTTGAGGTATTGGAGGCCGACGCTGTCGGAGGGATTCGGCGCCGTGGCGGGAATGCCGCCCCAGCAGGCGCAGTCGCCGAGCGCGACGACGGCGTTGGCCACCCCCGAAAGCTCGGCTACCCAGTCTTTCATCGGGCGGTCGGCAAACATGTTGTAGCGGCCGGTGCCGTGCGGAGCCCGAATCACCGTCCCCTCGAAGACGAAGATGTCGAGCGGCCGCTTCCCCGACACGATGTCGGCGAGCATCGCCTTCACCTGGTCGCCGAGCTCCATGCCAAGCGACGGATGCCAGAGGACGTCGATGCCAAAGTCGGTGACGAGGTCACAGGCGCTCGGTTCCTCGGCATTGAGAAACGACATCGTATTGCCGCTGCATGCCCCGCCCTGCAGCCAGAGGAGCGTCGCCATGATCCACCTCCTTCACAATTAAAGACCGATTTTCACCAGCACGCCGCACATCAGGATCGCGAGGCCCGCGAGCGCGTGGCCAAATCGCCCGAGCGCCGGCATCTGCACGAACGAGAGCCCGTAGCGCATCGCCATCACGGCCGCCACCATCGTGACCACCGTCGCCAAGGCGAAGGCGGCCGCCACCGCCGCCACCGCGCCGTAGCTCGACTTGGCGGCCGGATACATGAGCAGCGGGATGAGCGGCTCACAGGGCCCGAAGACGAAGACGAGAAACGCAGTCCACGGCGCCCAGACGGCAGCGGGCGTTGCCATGGCGGCAGCGGGCGCCGCAATGCCGGCCCCGCCATGAGCGTGGGGGTGGGCGTGGGGATGAAACTGCGAAGGCGGAATGTCGCCAAGCCCACGGATCACGCCCCACGCGGCATACGCGAGCCCAAACCCGATCAGGAGCCAACCCGCGAGTTCGCCGCGGAATCCCTCGAAGGTCTCGAGTTGCATGACGGCGATGCCCAGCAGCAGCCCTGCGGCGCCGATCGCCACGGAGCCGGCGACGTGACCCAAGCCACAGGCCACGGTGACGCCGAGCGTCTTTCGCGCCGTCCAGCCGCCCGCCTTCGACATCGCCACGAAGGGCAGATAGTGGTCGGGGCCGAGGATCGTGTGGATCGCGCCGATCGACAGTGCCGTGAGGCAGAGGATCGCAATCTCGGAGGAAATCAGTTCAGTAGCCATGACGCACCCCGCGACCTCCTCGCATCCCCGCTGCGTCGAGCCGACCGAAGTCTATGCCTGGGACGCCGTGCCTGGAAAGCGCCGCGACGGTACACTTTCTCCGCGGCAGGGAACGGCCGGTCGAACCGAATATTCGCAGGCTGTCATGCACGAATTGTCGATCGCGACCAACATCGTCGAAATCGCCTCGCAACACGCGCAGGAGGCGGGCGGAGGCCGCGTCGCGGCACTCACGCTGCGGATCGGCCGGCTTGCGTGCGTTCATGAGGATGCGCTGCGGTACAGTTTCGAGCTTGTCCGGGAAGGCACGCCACTCGCCGGGGCCGAATTGCGGATCGTGGCCGTGCCCGTGACGGTCTGGTGCCCGCGCTGCAACGCGGCATTCGAGCTGCCCGGCATCCAGCGATTCGCCTGCCCCATCTGCAGCACGCCGTCAGCGGACATTTGTGCTGGACGCGAACTCGACCTCGAATCGATCGAACTCCTGGAGGCAGCCGACCCACGTCTGGAGGCCGCCGACTCATGACCCAGCCGCGCATCCTCGAGGTCCGCACGAAGATCCTCAAGAAAAACGACGAGACGGCCCGCGAGATGCGCAGGCGGTTCGAAGACGCCGGCGTGCTCGTCGTCAACATGGTGTCGAGCCCCGGCACGGGCAAGACGGCGTTTTTGAAAGAGACGCTCGCGCGGCTCGTGGCCCGCGGCATTCCCGTCGCGGCGGTCGTCGGCGACCTCGAGACCGACAACGACGCCCGCCGGCTCGCCGAAAGCGGCGCGCCGGTCCGCCAGATCATGACGCACGGCCTCTGCCATCTCGAAGCCGACATGGTGCAGGCGCATCTCACCGACTGGGATCTCGCCTCGCTGCACTATCTCTTCATCGAAAACGTCGGCAACCTCGTCTGCCCGACGAGCTGGGATCTCGGCGAATCGGTCCGCCTCGCGCTCCTCTCGGTGACGGAGGGGGAAGACAAGCCGCTCAAGTATCCGGGGCTCTTCAACACGGCCGACATCGCGGCGATCACGAAGACCGACCTCGCGGAGGCGTGCGACTTCGACCGCGATCTCGCCCGGGCGAATATCGAGGCCGTACGGCCGGGCATGCGGATCATCGAGACATCGACGAAGACCGGCGCGGGCATCGACGAGTGGCTCGCGGAACTCGCCGCCCGCCGCCGGTAGGACAGGCTTCAGCCTGTCACGTACGTGGGGCCTACGCGCTTGTCCTACCCAGCACCGCCTGCCCCAGCGCGAGGCCGCCGTCGTTGGCCGGCACCCGCTCGTGGCAGAGCACCTCGAATCCCGCGCGGTGCAATGCGTCGATCGTCTGCCGCACAAGCATGGCGTTTTGAAACACGCCCCCCGTCAGACCCGCAGTATTCCCAGCCCCTTCCGCCCGCAGTCGCCCGCACGCCTCCACGATCATCTCCGCCACGCCGCGATGAAACCGGGCCGCGATCACCGCCGCCGGGACGCCGGCCACCGCATCGGCGGCGATCTCTCTCACGACGCCCTGCCAGCCGATCCGCGCCGGTGCGCCTCTGCTGATCGCAAATCGATACGCCCCGCTCTCGCCGCTCGCCGCTGAGGCGAGCGCCTCGAGATTCATCGCCGCCTCGGCCTCGTACGTGATCGATTGCTTCACGCCCGCGAGCGCCGCCACCGCGTCGAAGAGCCTCCCCATGCTGCTCGTCGCCACGCAGTTGAGATTTTTGTCGAGCTGCTGCTGCAGCAGCCGGAACTCCGCTTCGCCGGCGGCCCGCGCGGGGGCCAGGCTTTGGTTCCAGTCACGCCCTGCCGCGTGCAGCATGGCGAGCGCCGTCCGCCACGGGTGGCGGATGCTCGCGTCGCCGCCGGGCAATGGAAATGCCTCCAGGTGCGCGGCGCGGCGGAAGAGCGCCCCCTGCACCGCAAACAACTCGCCCCCCCAGATCGTGCCGTCGCGGCCAAATCCCGTGCCGTCGAAGCAGACGCCGATGAGCGGTTTTTCCATTCGTCCGTGCTCCGCCATCAGCGCAGCCACGTGCGCCTCGTGGTGCTGCACCCGCACGAGTGGGATATTTCTTTCGGCAGCGAACCGCTCGGCCCATTGCGTCGACAGATAGCCCGGATGCATGTCGGCCGCGACGACTTCCGGCGTCGTGCGGAAGAGCCGCATGAGGTACTCGGCCGTGCGGGCGAGCGCGTCGAGCGTCTCCAGGTTTCCCATGTCGCCGATGTGCTGGCTCATGATCGCCTGGTCTCTGCGGACGAGGCAAAGCGTCGCCTTCAGCTCGCCCCCGACGGCGAGTACGCTCCGGCCACGGCCCTCGACCCGGATCGGCAGCGACGCGTAGCCCCGCGACCGCCGGATCGGCATCCCGATCCCCGCCACGCAGCGGACGACCGAATCGTCGCAGGGCACGTGGATCGGCCGGTCGTGCATCAGAAACCCGTCCACGAGCGGCGCGAGCCGGATCGCGGCGGCGCGGTTCTCGTGCACGATCGGCTCTTCGGAGAGGTTTCCCGACGTCATCACGAGCGGCGGCATCCCCGCGCAGAGAAGATGATGCAGCGGCGAATAGGGCAGCATGAGCCCCAGAACATCATTGCCCGGGGCAACCGCCGCCGCGATGCCGCCGCCATCGGCCCGCGTGCGCACAAGCACGATCGGCCGCTCGCGGCCCTCGAGCAGCCGCCGCTCCTGCTCGTCGATCTCGGCGTATGCGTGCGCCTGCTCCACGCCCGCTACCATCACGGCCAGCGGCTTGCCGACGCGGTGCTTGCGTTCGCGGAGCCGGTTCACAGCGGCCGCGTTCGTCGCGTCGCAGACGAGATGAAAGCCACCAAGCCCCTTGATGGCGATCACATCTCCTGCGCAAAGCGCCCGCCGCGTTGCCTCGATCGCCTCGGCGCCGAGTGTGCCGGCGGCGGGCCGCTCCGTCACGATCGGGCCGACGGTCGCGGCCGTGAACCACACGGCCGGCCCGCAGCGGCTGCAGGCGTTTGGCTGCGCGTGGAACCGCCGATCGGCGGGATCGGCATACTCGGCGGCGCAGGCGGCGCACATGGCGAACTCCCGCATCGTCGTCTGCGGGCGGTCGTAGGGCAGGCCCGTGATGATCGTCAACCGCGGGCCGCAGTCGGTGCAGTTGATGAATGGATAGCGGTAACGGCGATTGCCCGGATCGAGACATTCGCCAAGGCAGGCATCGCAGGTGGCGATGTCGGGGGGCACGGCGACGGTCGGCGCGGCGCCGCAGTGGCTCCCGAGAATGACGAACGCTGCAGCCGCGCTCGCCTCGCTCGGCACGTCCACCACATCCACCGCGTGCACGATGGCGAGGGCCGGCGCCTCGTCGGCGAGGCCATCGAGAAAGGACTGCACGCTGTCGGCGGGGCCCTGCACCTCGGCCGTCACGCCTGCGGCATCATTTTCCACCCAGCCCGAGAGACCCAGCCGCGTGGCCCGCCGCCAGACGAACGGGCGGAAGCCGACGCCCTGCACCACGCCCGCGATCGACAGCCGCTTGCGGATCTCGCGTCGGGGCTGGGAAGGATTCGGGGCCATCATGCGCTCATGGAGCGGCTGACCGGGCTGACGACGATACGGTCGCCATCATAGGCCACGGCCGTGCCGAATGCCGCGCTGATCTCCGCCAGCGTGTCGGCGAGCACGCGGGCGTCGGCCGGCGCCGCACGCCGCAGGCTGAAGCGATGAATCTGCATCGGCGCGACACGCAATTCCACGAGCCGGCCCGTCGCCGGATCGACCGTCGCGAAAGCGAGCGGCACGAGATCGCCCCGAAACGCCTCGTAGCCGCCGATGCCTTCGTAGTCGTCGATGCATTCGCCGCAGCCGTAGAGGATCAGCCGGCCGCGGTGGATCTCGATGGGCCGGGCATGGTGCGATGAATGGCCGTGCACGACGTCGGCGCCGCCATCGATGACCGCGCGGGCAAACGCCGCCATGTCGTCGGTCACGTCGTAGCCCCAGTTGCTGCCCCAGTGGATCGACACCACGGCGATGTCGCCCGGCCGCTTTGCATCGCGAACCCGGTCGCCGAGCCGGTAAGCCTCGGCCGTCGAGAGCACGGGCACCACGTCGATCCCGGGGCGGTGGGCTCCGGCAGCCCAGCGGAGCGGGATGCCGCTCGTCGGCGATCCGACGCCGAAGACGAGGCAGCGGCCGCCGCCGGCAAGTGGCACGATGGCGGGCTGCTGCGCGCGATCGAGGTCGCGGCCCGCGCCCGTCGAGTGGATCCCGGCGGCGGCGAGCGCATCGACCGTCTCCAAAAGCCCCGCAGTTCCCCAGTCGAGCGTGTGGTTGTTGGCGAGCGTGGCGACGTCGATCCCCGCGGCCGTGAGGCAGTCGATGTTGGCCGGGTGCATCCGATAGTGCACCTCCTTGCCGCGGCACCAATCGTCTGACGTTGTCACCGCCGTCTCGAGATTGACGATCCGGCAGTCGGGCCCCTCGCGCGTGCATGCGTCGAGCGCATCGCCCCAGATGAATCTCGGATCCACACCGCGCGGCAGGTCGCCGTGCCCCCGCTCCGCGAGCCGCACATAGTGCCTGGCATCGCGCATGCCCGGCTCGCGCAATTCAGGATCACCCGGAACCCTGAGGATCTGGTCGATCCCCCGCCCGGTCATCACGTCGCCGCAGAGAAGGAGCTTGGCCGGTTTCATGGCCGATTCTACGCGGGCGGCCGGAGGACTCGTCGTCCCCCGGCCGCCTTTGATGATCCGCGCCGTGAATCAGCCAGCCGCCTGGGCCTGGCTTAGGCCTGCGCTGGCTTCTTCAGGAAGCTGACGATCAGCGGGAGGAGCGCGCCAACGATCGCCGACAGGCCGCCCGTGCCGGCCAGGCTGTCGGTGCCGCCGACGAGCGAGCCGATCGCCGGAACGAGCATGGGGAGAAGCTTGCCGCCCACGCCGCCGCCCACGAGGCCGAGCACCGTGTTGAGCATCGGGCCGAGGTTCCGGTTCTTGAGCAGCGCGCCCACGATGTTGCCACCGGCGCCGCCGGCAATGAGGCTCACGATCCAGCTGATGATTTGGGGATCCATTCGAGTTCCACCCTTCGCGTAAAAGTCAGATGTTCAGGGGCCACGTCCACCACCGGACCCGCCCGCCAGAGAGTGAGTTGCCGGCCGGCGGCTCCGTGTCACAGGCTGGCACGGAATTTTTTTGGTTTTTGCACGTCCGCAGGCCGGTTCTGCTGGTCGTGCGGGTCGTGCGGCGGGATGGTCCGTTCGCTCCGGCTCGCGGGCGGCAGAAGGTGGTCGCTGCGCGACTCCTTCGGATCCTCGCGTTGTCCCTCGCGGACTCGGTCCAAAAGCTCGTCACGCTTCCGCCGACCCGCTCGCCTTCCGCCGTAGGACGGGCCTCCGTGTCTGTCGCACGTAGATCGCTTGCGGAGCAAGCGGTCTACTTCGCCGCGAGCCGGGCTTCGACGGCCAGCATGTTGTCGATGCTCTCCCGCGCGAGCCGCTCCACGCCCGGGGAATAGTCGAACACCTCCACGCTCACCCAGCCCCGGTAGCCCACCTCCTCGAGCGCCTTGAAGATCGGCACGAAGTCGACGTCGCCAAAACCCGGCCCCTGGAGGTTCGCATCGTTGGCGTGAAAGTGCTCGAGATGCTTGGCGCTGGCGCGAATGATCTCTGGAATCGGCGTCGGCTCACTCGTCATTGCCTTCACGTCGAGGTGCAGCCGCACGTGGGGCGACCCGATCCGCTCGATCAGCCGACAGGTCTCGGCGGCCGTGTTCAGCACGTTCGTCTCCGTAGGCGAAAGCGGCTCGAGGGCCACAACGGTGCCTGTCTCTTCGAGCACCGGCACGAGCCCCGCAAACACGCCCTCGAGATGGTCGGTCGCCTGCTCGTGGGTCACGCCCGGCAAGAGGCTCCGCTGCTGCGGCGACCCGAGGACGAGCACGCGGCCCCCGAGGTCGGCCGACAGCCTGGCGATCTCGCCGAGGTAGTCCACCGTGCGTTGCCGGACGTCCGCATCGGGATGGGTGACGTGAAATCCAGTCGTCTTGGCGAGCAGCCAGTGCAGGCCCACACACTCAAGCCCCGCCGCCTCGGTCGTTCGCCGCAATTCGGCCCGTTGCCCCCGTGAGATGTCAGTCACAAGCGGCGCGAGCGTAAAGGGGGCGATCTCGATGCCGGTGTAGCCGCAGGCCGCCGCATGCTCGCAGGCCTTCGCAAACGGCCACTCGCCATAGGTCTCGTTGCAGATCGCGTAGCGCATCGGATGAACGCCTTCCTTTCTGGTTTTGGACGAGAGTATATTCGGTCCCCATGAACATCACTGTGCACTCACCGTTTTTTTCCCTCCTGATCGGCGCCGCGATCATCTCCGTTGCTCCGGCCCTCGCAGCCGAGGAGCCTCCGCGGGGCTTTTCGATCGAAAAGACCGCCACGGGAGTGAACGTCGCATTCGACGGCAAGCCGTTCGCCGGCTACGTGATCGACCGGGCCAACAAGCCCTACGTCTGGCCGATCGTCGGGCCGACCGGCAAGCAGATGACCCGCGGCTATCCGCTCGTCGATCTGCCGACGGAGCCGGAGAAACAGCGCGACCACCCACACCATCGCGGACTTACGTTCGGCCACGAAGACTATGCCGGCGACACCTGGCACGACCGCAGCACCTATGAGCCCCTGCTCGCCGCCCCCGAGAAAGAGGCCCGCGGCCGAGAGGCGATCGCCAACCTGGGGGCGATCCGCCACCGCGTCTTCACGCGGCTCGATGCGAGCCCGGAGCAGGCCGTCGTCGAGTCGATCTGCGACCATCTCGGGCCCACCGGCAAAGCGAACCTCACCGAGCGCCGCCGCCTCACGTTTCGCGCGACCGCGACGACGCGTTCGATCGACGTCGACCAAGATCTCGTCGGCGGCGACACGCCGGTGCGGATCGGTGACCGAAAAGACGCGGGGCTCTTCATCCGCGTCCCGGTGAGTGTCGCGGTCGATTCCAAAGAGGGCGGCCGGATCGTCAACAGCGAAGGTGCGGTCGACGCGGATGCCTGGTCGAAGCCGGCCCGCTGGTGCGATTACCACGGCCCCGTCGACGGCGAGAAACTCGGCATCGCGTTCCTCAATCATCCGTCCAGCTTCCGGCATCCCACCCGCTGGCATGTCCGCACCTACGGCCTCTTCACGGCGAATCCGTTTGCCAGTCAGTCCTACGACCCGAATCTCCCCGACGCCGCGATCACGCTCGCGCCGGGCGAGACGCTGCGGCTCCGCCACCGGCTCATCTTCCACTCGGGCAACGAGCGCGACGCCGACATCGAAGCGGCCTGGCAGGCCTACGCGAAAGAGACGCCCGCGTTCAAGTAGACCGCTTGCGGAGCAACCGGTCTACGTGGCAAGCGGTCTTCGAAAAGAACTGTCCCTGAAAAGCGGCACCCGCGGCCTTTCTGCCCTTGGCACCGCGGCCGCTCGATTCGCCCGGATCGCGGCCGGGCCATATGCTTCGCCAGCGCATGGAATGGCGAAGCCCTCGGCGACGCATGGCGTCCCCCACCCCGGAGAGCCTCCATGCCTGCTACCTCGCTCCATCGCATCGCCTTCATCGGCAACCACGTGCCGCGCCGCTGCGGCATCGCCACGTTCACCCGCGACCTGCAGACGGCCGTGGCCGACCACCTCCCTCGCGCCGAGTGCATGGTCGTGTCCATGAACGACGGCGGCGGGCCCTATGCCTATCCACCGGCGGTGCGGTTCGAGTGCGACGAGGCCGACCCTGCGGCCTTTTCGCGCGCCGCCGACTTCCTGAACTTCACCAACGTCGACGTCGTTTCGCTGCAGCACGAATACGGCATCTTCGGCGGGCCGGCCGGCAGCAACGTGCTCGAGCTGTTGCAACAACTCCGCGCCCCGATCCAGACCACGCTCCATACCGTGCTCGCACGGCCCTCGGCCGAGCAGCGGTCGGTGATGCAGGACGTCATCCGGCTATCGTCGCGGCTGGCGGTGATGACCGATCGCGGCCGCCTGCTCCTGCGCGAGGTCTATGGCGTGGCCGACGATCGCATCGACGTGATCCCCCACGGAATTCCCGACGTCGCCTTCGCCGACACGAGCGTGCACAAGAGCCGCTTCGGCCTCGCGGGGGCCCGGGTGCTCCTCACGTTTGGCCTGCTCTCGCCGAGCAAGGGAATCGAGCAGGTGATTCGGGCCCTGCCGGACGTGGTGGCGCGGCATCCGGCCACCCGCTACGTCGTGCTCGGCGCCACCCATCCACATCTCGTCCGCGACCAGGGGGAGTCCTACCGCGAGGGGCTCGTGCGGCTCGCAGCCGACTTCGGCGTGGAGCGGCATGTCGTCTTCCACGATCGCTTCGTCGACATGCCCGAGCTGACGGCGTTTCTCGGGGCCGCCGACATCTATCTCACGCCCTATCTCAACGAAGACCAGATCACCTCTGGCACGCTCGCCTACGCCTTTGGCTGCGGCAAAGCCGTGCTGTCCACGCCCTACTGGCATGCCCGCGAGCTCCTGGCCGACGGCCGCGGCATCCTCGTGCCCTTTCGCGATGCCGACGCGATCGCGCGGGAGATCTGCGGGCTCTTCGACGATCCCGACCGGCATCAGGCGATGCGCGAGCGTGCCTACGCGCTCGGCCGCGAGATGATCTGGAGCCGCGTGGCGGAGCGGTATGCGGAGGCCTTCGCGAAGACCCGCCAGGCGACCCTCGTGAAGTCGCGACGCCCTTCCGCCGAATCCCGCGGCGAGATCCGTCTCGCTTCCGCGCCGCGCCGACCGTTGCCGGCGTTGCGGCTGGATCACCTCTGGCGGCTCACCGACTCCACGGGCCTCCTGCAGCATGCCACGCATGACGTGCCGAACCGCGCGGAGGGATATTGCACCGACGACAATGCCCGCGGGCTTGCGCTCATGGTGCATCTCGAGGATCTGCCTCTCGATGCGCCGGAGACAACCCGGGCCGCCGGCGGCTACGCGGCGTTTCTCGGCCATGCGTTCGTGCCATCGACCGGCCGGTTTCGCAATTTCCTCTCCTACGATGGCCGCTGGCTCGACGACGGCGGCACCGACGATTGCCTCGGCCGCTCCGTCGTGGCGCTGGGCACCTGCATCGGCCGCTCGCGGCGGCCGGCGCTCGCGCGCTGGGCCGTGGACTTATTTCAACCGGCACTGTGGGCCGTGAGCGCGACGACGAGCCCGCGGGCCTGGGCGCTGGCGATCCTCGGCATCCAGGAATACCTGCGGCGACTGCACGGAGACCGGCTCGTTGCCGGCCTGCGCGACACGCTCATCGACCGGCTGCTGGATCTCCGCCGCGCGACCGCCGCGGCGGACTGGCCGTGGTTCGAAGACATCGTCGCCTACGACAACGCCCGTCCCTGCCAGGCGCTGATTTCCAGCGGCCGCTGGACGGGCCGCGCCGACGCGCTCGACGCCGGGCTGGCGATGCTCGATTGGCTCTGGCAGGTGCAGTGCTCGCCGTCGGGGCGGTTTTCCCCGATCGGCTGCCGTGGCTTCCTGCGGCGCGGCGGTGAGCCGGCCGCCTTCGACCAGCAGCCGCTCGAGGCGCACGGCATGGTCGCGGCCTGCATCGAGGCCTTTCATGCCGTGGGCGACCCGCGGTGGATCGAGCGGGCGTGGCTCGCCTTCGATTGGTTCCGCGGCCACAACGTGCTCGGCGTGGCGCTCTGCGACCCGCGCACCGGCGGCTGCCGCGACGGGCTGCTCGAGGATCGCGCCAACGAAAACCAGGGCGCGGAATCGACGCTCGCCTACCTGGCCGCGCTGGCCGAGATGCGGCTCGTCGAACACGAAAGCGTTGCCGCTCAGCCCGCCCTGGCACACAGCCGCAGGCCGGCCCACACGGCCGCGAGCCCGGAGAGATTCGTGCCGAGGATGTAGGCTGCCGCCGCAAGAAACCGTCCGTGGGAGAGCATCTCGGCCGAATGGAAGGCAAACGTGGAATAGGTCGTAAACCCGCCGAGCAGGCCGACGAGCAGGACCGTCTCCTGCGCGACCGTGAACGTGTCGCGCGATCGGCAGAGGGCGACGATCGCCCCGAAGGCAAACGAGCCGATCGCGTTGACCGCGAGCGTCGCCCAGGGCGTCGGATGGCCGATCAGCCGGGTCGCAAGGGCATTCGAGCCCGCCCGCAGCAGCGTTCCGACCGCGCCGGCGAGTGCCAATTGAAGCGTGTGGGCGAGCATGGGGCCAGGATTCCTCGGGCGGTGGCGGCGGCAGACTGGCCGCAGCGTCGCCGGGAGCGAATGATACCCTGTGGCGCAGTGGGAACCCCAGCAGGAGATACCGAGCCATGAAAAAGAATCGCCGCAACAACCGGCAAGACCCGCCGAGCGTGTCGTCCGACGTGGAGGCGACCTACGTCTGCGAATCGTGCGGGGAAGAGATCGTGGTTCCGCTCGACGTGTCGGCCGGGTCGCACCAAGACTACGTCGAAGACTGTCCCATCTGCTGCAACCCGATGGTGCTGCACGTCGACATCGACCCCGACGGCGAGGCGCACGTCGAGGGTCGCCACGAATAGCCGTTCTCCTCTACCAGCCCTCCATCGCCATCCGGTCGGCGGCGCATGCCATGGCGACCGATGCCACGCTCTCGGCCTCGGTGAGCCGCCGAGGGTGGGAGGGATCGCGGATCCACGCGAGCTGGTCGGCGGCGAGGTCGCCAACGACCTGGGCGTAGATGCCGAGCTTGTCGAGTCTGGTCGTAAACCTGATCTCCACGAGGCCAGACGCGAGAAAGGGCTTGAACCGGCCGCGGGCGATCCGCGCCTCTCCCTCATACGCCTCCACGCGATGGACGGCGGCATTGGGCAGAATGCCGGTGAGGGCCTCGGTGGCGGCGTCGTCGAGCATGGCCCGCACAAGCCCGTGCGTGGGCACCCAGTCGAAGAGCCGCAGTTCGCCGCGCTCGAACACGAGCCGCATCTCCTGGCGATCCATCCGCGAGGGCTGGTGAAAGCCGTGCTCGAAGTGGAAGAGCAGGCCGGTGTGCCGCCCGCAGACTCCCGCAGGTGCGACTCCGGCCCGCGGCCGCGGATATCGGCAGGTGCACATCACCTCCTCCTCGACCGCGCCGTCGGTGGGCATCGGCTCGCGCAGGCTGCGGGCCGCCGAGACCACGTGCCCTTCTCCGAGCCAGTAGGCCACGAGGTCGAAGAAATGCACGCCGTGCTCGATGAAGATTCCGCCGCTCGTCTCGCGGTTCCAAAACCAGTGCGCCGGCGCGAGCCCTTCGTCGGCCGCCTCGTTGACGAAGAGGCCATGCAGCAGATCACCGAGCAGGCCGCCCTCGATCACCCGCCTCACACAGTCGGCGAGCGGGTTGTAGCGCTCGACGAGATTCGCCACACAGACGCGGCCCTGCCGCGTCGAGAGCGAGTCGAGCTCCCGCGCGTCGGCCACCGTCGTGGCGAGCGGCTTCTCCACGAGCACGTGCTTGCCGCTTTCGAGCGCCCGCTTCGCCTGGCCGAAATGCAAGCTCGGCGGCGTGGCGATGTAGACGAGGTCGAGATCGGCCGCGGTGAGCACCGCGTCGGGCGTGTGGGCCGGTGCGCCGAGGTCGTGCGCCGCGCGGGCGGCCGCGGTGGCGTCGATGTCGGCGACCGCGGCGATCGTCACGCCGGGCAGCTTCCGGTATTGCGCAAGCGAAAATCGGGCAAAGGCGCCGCAGCCGACGAGCCCCACCCGCAGGGTCTCGGTGGTGGATGCCGCGAGGTGGGTCTCCCGCGGCGCCGCCACCGCGGTCGTCGCCGTGTCGGCTTGCCCATTCAGCGTGGGATCGATCATGGCATGTCTCCTCGGGGATTTCTGATGCCATCGATCTTCCGCTTTGGCAGCGCCCGCAGGCCAGCTTTGCAGCCCGCCCTGCGGCCGCTCGAGGGACAGTTGGCCCAACCACGCAAACCTCCTCGCGTTTCGCCACGCGTCATCCCACCGGCTTCCGCCGGGGGCTTTTGGTGGCCCGGCGCTCCTAGCCCCGGCTCATGCCGTGGGCGGCGAGCCTGTGCACCGCCGGAATCGGAACTGTTGTATGTGAGCCGAATCAGCCGTCCCAGCGGCGGGCAGAGACTCCGCTCAGCGGGCAACGAGGTCGAGGAGCGTGTCGCGGACGTCGGTCATCGCGAGGGTGTCGCGGCGGGCCTGGCCGTCGGTGCAGAGAAACACCGGTCCGTCGGCGGCCCGTGCGGGGAGCCGGCCATGGGAGCCGCGTACGATCGAGGAATCCGTGCCGATCACGTCCATAAGATAGCGGAAGCCGAGCATCTTCCGCGCGAGTTTCCCGGCGATGCGGAGCTGCGGGAACGCCAGGGTGGGATCGACGAACAGTTCGACGGGGTCGTAGCCGGGCTTGCGATGGATGTCGACCGTGCGGGCGAAGTCGGGCATCCGGGCATCGTCGAGCCAATAGTAGTAGGTGAACCAGCGGTCGGGCGCCGCGACCGCCACCAGTTCTCCTGATCGTGGGTGGTCGAGGCCGTGGGCCGCCTGGGCCTCGCGGTCGAGCACCTCGGCGATGCCGGGGGTCGCCTGCAGGATCGCCCGCACCTCGGCCACCCGCTCGGGCTGCTTCACGTAGACATGCGCCAGCTGATGATCGGCCACGGCGAAGGCCGCGCTGCCGCCGGCGTCGAGCAGTTCCCAGCCCAGGTCGACCTCCTGCACCCGCAGGAGACCGGCCCGGCGCAGCACGCGGTTGATGTCGACCCCGGCGGTCACAGGCGAAATCCCGTATTCGCTCACGACGGCCACGGTGCGGCCGGAGTCGGCCGCCCATTCGGCCAGTTCGCCCGCCACGGCGTCGATCTCGCCACAGGCCCGCACGGCCTGGGGCGACTCGGGGCCGAACCGCTGCAGGTCGTAGTCGAGATGGGGGAGATAGCAGAGTGTGACGGTCGGACGATGCGATTCCATCACGCGGCGGGTGGCGGCTGCGATCCACCGCGAGGAGCGGATGTCGGCGGTCGGGCCCCAAAAGTTGAAGAGCGGAAACCGTCCCAGCTGCCCCTGCAGCTCATCCTTGAGGGCCGGCGGGTCGGTGAAGAGGCTCGGGAGCTTGCGGCCGTCGGCGGGATAGATCGGCCGTGGCGTCACGGCCTGATCGACCGCCGCGTGCATGTTGTACCACCAAAACATCTTCGCCACGGTGAAGCCGGGGCCAAACCGGCGCCGGCCGACGTGCCAGAGTTTTTCATGCTCGCAGCCGACCAGGGCGTTGGACTGCCGCCACAGCATCACCTCGGCGAGATCGCGGAAATACCAGCCGTTGCCGACGATGCCGTGGTCGCGGGGCAGGCGGCCGGTGAGCATCGTGGCCTGGGCCGAACAGGTGACGGCCGGCAGCACGGTGCCGAGCGTTGCTTGGAAGCCGTCCCTCGCAAGCGCCGCCAGCCGCGGCGTGTGCGGCAGGAGGGCGGGCGTCAGGCCAACGACGTTGAGCACGAGCAGAGGGTTCATGCCCCGCATGGTACCCTGCTAGCGAGCCAATTGTTACGCCGCCCGCTGCAAAAAAGAGTCCTGACACCTTTTTGTCACGTCGAAGATCGCGCGGTGCCCCGTGCGAGATCCCAGGCGAACGTGAGCGCGAGCACCTGGCGCAAGCCACCACCCACGAGGCGCTCGCTCAATTCCCACACCGCGCACATCCCCGCATGGCCATGGCACGCGCCACCCCACTCGCTTCCGCGAGGGCTTTTGGGGCGCAAGCGATCGTTCAGCATGCCAATAGCTCTCGGCTCGATCGTACTCCGCATTTCGCCGACATAGTCACGCAAGAAACAGGTCGCCCCCCTGCCACTGCGGCTCGGGCTCGCAGAGCGGCGGAGCGGAGTGGATGTGTGTCGCGCACGTCAGCAAGCGTTCCTCGGGCAGACCGACGGCGGCACAGACGCGGCCGCGAAACTTCCGCTCGAACGCAAGATTCGCCCACCAGCCGAGGTCCGCGTCGACGAGCACGAGCGGCTGGTCGGTCGCCGCGGCGCAAATCGCCAGCACCGTGAGAAAGAGCGTTCGGTGCACGCCCTGCGCTGTATCGTGCAGCGCCGCGCCCCAGTTGCGGGAGAAGATGCCGACGGTGGGCGTGATGTCGGTGCGTGCGAGGCCGACCTGGCCAGTGAATGCGGAGTGGGTGCGCATCGGAGACTCCTTTCGAGACGGTCGCCATCACAACTGTCATGGCGGATTGGGGAATGTGAAGCCGAAAAGCCTTGAAAGACCTTTGCTCGATAGCTACAATGGATTGAACATGCGTCTACCATTGCTTACGCTTCTCTGGAGGCAGCCATGCAACGAACCAGCATCACCGATGCAAAAAACAATCTGAGTGCCTTGATCGACCGTGTCCGACGGGGCGAGACCGTGCTCATCTGCGACCGGAATCGGCCCGTCGCGCGGCTGCAGCCGGTCGGTCCGCGTGACGACTCCGGGGCCGACGCGCCCTGGCTGGCGAGCCTTGTCCGCGACGGCCTCGTGGCTCCCGCCGCTAGTCCCCTTTCCGTTCGAAGCCTTCCAAAGCCGGTGAAGCCCACGCGGCCCACGAGCATCGTCGATGCCCTGCACGCCGACCGGGAGGAGTAGCACGGATGCGGTATTGGGATGCATCCGCGATCGTTCCGCTGCTCGTGCAGGAATCCCGCACGAGCGATGCCCGTGCCGCCCTAGCCGAGGACGAGGGCATCGTCACCTGGTGGGGCACGCGGATCGAATGCACATCGGCGATCGCACGGCTCGAACGAGCCGCGTCCCTCACGCCGCGGCAGGCATCGCAGGCGGTCGAGGTGCTGCGCGCCCTCGCTTCCGGATGGAACGAGATCCTGCCGACGGAATTGATGCGCGAGGCCGCCTGCCGGCTCCTGCGCGTCCACTCCCTGCGGGCCGCCGACGCGATGCAGCTGGCGGCCGCGACCGTCATGACGGGAGGGCGGACGGCCCAGGTTGGGTTTCTTGCATTCGACGACCGGCTCCGGGAGGCGGCCAGCCGGGAGGGCTTCCGGGTCGGACCGTGACCAGCCTGCGTATCCGAACGACCCGGCCACCGCCGCGCGGATCGCCTCCTACGAGCTCGCGTTCCGGATGCAGCGGAGCGTGCCGCAGGTGTCGACTTTGCCGACGAAACGCAAGAGACGAAGAAGCTCTATGGCCTCGACCTGCCGCACTGCAAGGAATTCGGGGCGCAATTGCTCGCGGCGGTTCGTGGAGCAGGGAGTGCGGTTCATCCAGATCCAGCATGGCGGCGGCGCTGGGGCCTGGGACGCCCACGGCGGCCTCGAGGCCAACCACGAAAAATTGTCGCTCGCCGTCGACCAGCCGATCGGGACGCTCCCGGAGGACCTCGACTGCCGCGGCCTGCCCGACGAGACGATCGACTCGAAGATACTACCTGCTCCGATCGTACAGCCATCGCCACACGGGGACCGCCTCGATGCCGTCCGGTACCGGCACGCCGCGCGGTGGCGCCGTCTCGTAGAGCAACACGCGGCGGGCGTCAGGAAAATCCGCCGCGGCTTCGACGAGCGATTTGATCTCCCGGTTCAACGTGGGAGGATTCGTCAGGTCGGCGACCGCCTGAACGAGCGTGCGTGCCCCGTCAGAGTGCGTCGCCATAAAATCCACCGCGTTCGTGCCGAGCGGTCGCGTGCTCGGGCTCGACGCCTACGCCGACTTGCTCGCGATCCCCAACTGCATCGGCGCGAAGCACGCATCGCTCTCCCGCCGGCTCGAGTGGCAGCGGCTTGCGCTTGGCGACCGGCTGCGGCCCGACTTTCACGTCTTCACCGGCAACGACCTCGCGATCGACATGGTCCGCCATGGCAGCGACTGGCTGCTCGGCCTCTCGACCGTGGCCGGAGTCCTTTGCCCGCCGCGATGCCTGGTGGGCCGCCGGCGACCCGCGGTTCGACGAACTCGACGATGCCCTGCAAGCCCTCGGCGACTTCGCCTTCCGAACCCCGGTGCCCGCCTACAAGCATTCGATGGCCCTGGCGCTCCACCTGCGCGGCCTCGTGCCGGGCACATGGGGGGGGCGACCTCGTCGGCCGCTCGCTGGTCCGCGGCCTGATCTGCCGCACGTCTTCCGACTGCACGACGGCGCCGCGCAACGGCCTCCGAAGCGGCTGCTATCCGCTCGACGCCTATTACACGGCCCTCCCCGAGGCCGCCGAGACGAAGGCGATCAAGTCGAAGGAGGTGTAGACCGCCGTGGGTGCAGATTGGCAATCTGCTCTACGGCAGAAGGCCGCGAGGGCCTTTTGGTGCTAGGCCGCGGCATCCACGAGTGATCCATTGCACCACACGCGCACGCCAGACCTGCGGGCACAGGCCAGCGATTCCGGCGACACGGCATCGCACGCCACGAGAGGAATCGCAACCAGCCCGGCCTTGCGAAGGATACCGGACCTTTTCTCGGCGCGGACAATGTCTTCGGTGTCGCCGGTCGAGGAGACCTCCACAATGACATACGTCTCAACGCCGTCCACCAGGCCATTCGCGACGATGTCGGCCCGAAGGAAATCGTCCACTTCCTCAGCCGTCACGCGGGGTTCGATCGCATCGAGCAACGTATCGTTGGCCACCACCTTGCCCCGGCGTAGAACTCTGCCGAGGTAGGCCGAGAGCGGATCCCGAAACTGGAGCTCACACGTTCACCCAACGACCGCGTCCGTGCGGATCGTGAGGCGCTGCATCGCTTCTGCCAGCGTCTTGACCTCCTTCTCGGTGCGGGTCTGCGCCTTGGCAAGCCGCGCGATTGCCCCGTCGAGCCGAGACACATTCGCGTCGATCGATTCGCGCAGAATCCGAAAGTCTTCCTTGGTAACGGTGTCCTTGAGTTCATCGAACATCGTTCCCAGCCATTGGGCGAGAGACTTGGCGGCCGCATCGCCGAGCGACGCTTTCAAGTCTTCGTCAATACGGCAGGTGTTCACGAACGAAAACTCCGGCGGCAGGCTTGAGGGGCCGCTCAAAAGTGCACAGGCGTATAAACCACCGTGTCAACCGCCGCGGTGCGGGACTCGCCGGCCGGTGCGTGCATCCGCGTGGGGAGCTGAGTTGGGCTCTGCTACACTTTCGAGGTCACAAAAGCCTCTGTTCTCCACCAGGGCCGCCATGCCTAGACAATTCTGCGACGACTCCTTCCTGCTCTCGAATCAAGTGGCCGCCGACCTCTACCACCGGGTGGCCGCGCCGCAGCCGATCGTCGATTACCACTGCCACCTCAGCCCGCGCGACATCGCCGAGGACCGCCGGTTCGAAAACCTCCACGCCGTCTGGCTCGACGGGGATCACTACAAGTGGCGGGCGATGCGGGCGAACGGCGTGGCAGAGGATCTCATCACCGGGCGTGCCGCCCCGCGGGAGAAATTCGCGGCCTGGGCTGCGACGGTGCCCCACGCACTCCGCAATCCGCTCTTCCACTGGGCCCACCTCGAACTGCGCCGCCACTTCGGCATCGAAGAACTGCTCGAGCCCGCCTCGGCCGACCGCATCTGGCAGGAGGCCAATCGGCAGCTCACCACCGGCGACCTCACCGCACGGGGCATTCTCGCGCGGATGAATGTCGAGGTCGTCGGCACGACCGACGACCCGGCCGACAGCCTTGCCTTTCACGAGGCGATTCTCCGCGGGCAGGCCTCTGTGGGCTCGTCGTTCAAGACGCGGGTCGTGCCGACGTTTCGGCCCGACGCCGCGCTCAAGGTGCGCAAGCCCGACGTGCTGCGGGCCTGGGCGCGGCGGCTCTCCGACACGGCCGGTGTCGGGGCCGATTCGTTCGCGGGCCTGCGGCAGGCGCTCGAGCGGCGGCATGCCGACTTCGCGGCCGCGGGCTGCCGGGCGACCGACCATGGCATCGAATACCTCGCCGACGTCGAGTGCACCGACGCGGAGGCGAAGTCCATCTGGGATCGCGCCATCGCCGGCACCGCCGCCACGGCCGCCGAGGCGGAGCGGTTCACCGTCTGGCTCATGCTCTTCGTGGCCCGGCTCAATCACGTGAAAGGCTGGGTGACGCAGCTGCACCTCGGCCCCTTCCGTGACCCCAACCCGCTGCTCGCGGCGCGGCTCGGCGCCGACGCCGGCTGCGACACGATCGGCGACGCCCGACAAGGGCCCGGGCTCGTCCGCTTCCTCGGCACGCTCGCCGCCGAAAACTCGCTCGGCCGCACGATCCTCTACAACATCAACCCCGCCGACAACGCCCTCTTCGCCGCGCTGCCCGGCTCGTTTCAAGACGGCGCGACGCCGGGCAAGATCCAGTGGGGCAGCGGCTGGTGGTTCATGGACCAGGAGCGGGGTATGCGGGACCAGATGAACATGCTTTCCGATCTCGCGCTGCTCTCGCGATTCGTCGGCATGGTGACCGACTCGCGGTCGTTTCTCTCCTATCCGCGGCACGAATACTTCCGGCGGATCCTCTGCGACCTGCTCGGTGCCGACGTGGCCAGCGGCCGCCTGCCCGACCGCCGCGACTGGCTCGACCGGCTGGTGGCCGACGTCTCCTGCGGCAACGCCCGCAGGCTCTTCGGCTTCGCCTCGCCGGCCTCTTTGGAGAGCGTCGCCTGATACGCGGGGCTGGCGTTTGCTTTTTTCTCTTGGCGCAAGGCCCGTGAGTCGCGATGCTCGGTGTCGTTGGTCGGCCGTTGTGGCCGGCGTGCACACCACACGTGAAAGGAATCCCACCCATGGGCAAGGGCAACAACTCGCAACGCAACGAAAAGAAAAACAAGAAGCCGAAGCAAGACAAGTCGAAGCCGGCCGTCAAGAAGTAGGCAGGCTGCCGACAGCAGGTCGAATGCGGGATTCCCGCAAGCGTGAGCCGAAGGCCCGGCCAGCACCATCGAGCACGTCACCCAGCGGGATTTCCCCGAGACCGGTGCGGACATCTGCACACTCGCCCATGCGGCCGGGTTTCGCAACGAGCCGCACGAGCTGTTTCGTGACGCCACTGGGTTTCACCGTTTGCTGGCGTTCACGTCGCGAGCGGATGCATGAAACCGAGTCAGCCGCGCCGACGGCCCAGGGGGATCTCAATCCAGGTCGCCCTGTTCACGGCAACACGTTGAGCACTGCCGGCGGGGAGGCGTGTCCACCGTCGGCGTCGGTGCGGAGGTGAAAGAGCCGCCGGCCGGGGGCCGTCTTGGGGGCTGCAGTGATGAAAAACTCCCGCTCGTTCTGCCCCTCCACGATGAGGAGCCCATTGAGCCCGAGGTTGTCGATGAAGGCGCCGTGCGGCAGGTTGCGGCCCGCACCACTGAAGTCGATGCGGTCCTTGAAATCATGGCGAGTGGCCTTCACCTTCGCGGAGATCGTCTGCCCCGGCCGGATCGTGAATTCGAGCGGCTCTCCCGGCACCTGCCGCACGGCGGCGGGATCGGCGCCCGGCACGATCTCGACCGTGAACTTCGGCTTGTCGCGGACCTGAATGTCGCCGAGCGTGCCGAGATCCTGCACGACCTCGCGACCGTCGATCTGGGCGACCGCCCGTACGCGGACGGCCTTGTCGGCGGCCTCGTCCGGCGACTGGGCATCGGCCACCGCGGAGAGCACGCCCCGCGCGTCCTGCTGCCCGGCCTCGATCTCAATCGGTCCATGGAAGGTGAAGCCCGACGGCAGGTTGTCGATCTCGATCCGCACGGGCCCGTCGTAGCCCTCGAGGCGGGTGGCCTTGAACGTCAGCTCGCGGCCGCTTCCGGGGCTCACCTTCGGATCCTTCCCCTCGATGGCCACCGTGAACGACGGGTTCGTCCGCCGGATGCCCAGCGTGTAGTGGAAGTCGGCCGCGGCGCCGAAGCCGCGGACGTCACTGACCCGCGCCACATACTCGCCGTCGGTCGGCGGCGTGAAGATGAGCTGCGAGTCGGTGCCGAGACGACGCGATGAGTCGTCGTCGTTTTCATACGGGATGCGGAAGACGGGCAGGCCGTTCGGGATCGGCGCCGCACCCCGGGGCAGCGGCTCCACAATCCACGCCGGCTCGCCGAGCGCGTGAGTGACGGCCGAGGTGTGGAAGAACGTGTGGCGGGTGCCCGAGCCGGGATAGACATCGAAGCCGGAATCGGCGCCTCGGGGAGCCAGCCAGAGCCGCACTACCTCACCGTTCGCATACAGATATTGATCGACTTCCATCTCCTCCCAGTTCTGCACGCGGAAGTCGCCGGTCTGACTGGAGTTCTTGCCGCGAAACGTGAACCAGGAGTCACGGACCGCCTGAAGCACGACCTGCTCCACGGGCGCTCCATTGCGGTCGAGCACCTCGATCCGCGAATCGAGCTTCGACTTCGGCGTGCCCGAAGCGGCGATCACCTCGAGCGACAGCGGCACGCCGGCCCGTGCGGTGAACCGGAAGCAGTCGGCGTCACCGCCTTTCTGAATCGAGCCGGACAGCGACGCCGGCGCGGCGACTGGCTGTGCCTCGGCCGCGGTGTCGTTGGGCTCTGCCTCGGAGAGTTTCGCGGCGGGAGTGTCGGCCGCGGGACTCGCGGCCGTGGCCGCCGGACGTGATGCCACTGCTGCGTTCTCAGGGCTTGCGGCCTTCAGCCCGGCCACGTCGAGCAACTCAAGCGATCCATCCATGCGACCGACCACGAACCGGCCGTCGGCCCCGGCCACGATCGCCGCCACAAGGTCGGGCTGCCGCGGCAACTCCTTTTCGATCGCGATGTCGGGCACGCTCCAGGTCTTGAGCGACCGGTCTTCGGCCGTCGTGACGAGCCTGCGGCCGTCGGCCGAGAGGGCGACCGCCACGATCGGCGTCTCGTGCGCGAACACGGAGCGGAGCGACGGGTTGATCGCCGGCGCGTCGAGCGAGACGAGCTTCCAGAGGTGAATTCGCTTGTCGCGGCCGGCGGCGATAACGTGGCCGCCGTCGGGTGTGAACGCCACGCTGGCCAGTTCTCCCTGCGGCTGGCTGAGCGTGTCGAGCCGCACGCCGTCGCTCGCCCGCCAGAGTTTCACGGTCTCGTCGGCGCTCGCCGAGCCGAGCAGCTGGCCCGACGGATGCCAGGCGAGGTCGAAGACGGCGCCGTTGTGGACGTCGATCGACCGCACGAGCGCTCCATCAGCCACGTTCCAGAGCTTGATCGACCGGTCGTAGCCCGCCGTGGCGAGCGTCTGTTCGTCGGGGGAGAGTTCGGCGTCGTAGACGATGTCGCGGTGGCCGCCGAACGACTTCACGAGCTTGCCGGTGGCCGCATCGCGGATCTCGGCCACGCCACGAAGGCCCGTGACGCCTCCTGCGACCACGAGCCGCCCGCCATCGCGGGAATAATGGACGGCCGCGATCGGCCCGGGCAGATCGGTGATCGTGAGGAGCGGCTGTGCCGACGAGGCCGCGGTGTCGCGGGCGACAACGTCGATCGTGCGGCCGCGGGCCACGGCGAACCGGCTGCCGTCGGGGCTGTTGGCGAGCGACGTGACGGGCTTGATGCCGGAAAAAGCCGTGAGCGGTGGCACGGCAAGCGTTTCGAGAATCGAGCTATCCTGCGCAGGTCCGGGAGCGCCGGCCGCGATCCAGGCCTCGAGCGTGGCGAGATCGGCCGCGGGCACCTGCGGCTCGTCGGCCGGCGGCATGTGGTCGGAGTCGGTGCTCTTGATTCTTTGAATGAGGATCGAGGCCGCGGCGTCGCCGGCCGCGACAGGATCGCCCTGGCCGTCGCCCCCTTTGCGAAGCGTCGCAAACCGCTCGACCGAGAATCCAGACTCCGCCTCGCGGTCGTTGTGGCAGCCGGAGCAGTAGGTCCGCAGGATCGGCGCGATCTCGCGGTCATACGCCGGCGCGGCGAGGACAGGCGCGGCCGAAAGCATCGCGACGACCAGAACGTGTGTGACGCGCACTTTCATCTCAATGCCTGAAAAGAAACTCGCGGCTCGTGAGCAGCGACCAATACATGTCTTCCACGATCGCCCGCTTTTCCTCCGGAGAGGCCGCCGCGAGCATCTCCTCGAAGGGCTTCCGCTCGGCGTCGGTGGGCTTGCGCGAAAGCACTCGCACCCAGGCGTCGTCCACCAACAGTTCGGGCTTCGGATCGGTCGCCAGGATCTGCGTGATCCGCCCAGCCTTCGCGGCGAGCTTGTCGTTGAGCGTGGTGCCGTTCGAGAGATGGAGCACCTGAACGAGGCTCGGCTGGCTCGACCGCTCACACTCGCAGGTGATCTCCCGCGCGTTGCGGCCAAACGTGTCGAGGAAGGCGTTTTTCACCGTCGAGTCGCGCAGCTCGAGGGCCCGCGTGTCGGTGTCGTAGCCCGTCACCTTCTCCGTCGAGCCGTCGGCCCGCACGATCTCAGCATAGCGGTCGTGCACGCCCGTCACGTCGGCGATCGCGTCGGAGAGCACCTCCGCCATCAGCCGCTTCGGGTAGGCCCGGGCAAACCAGCGGCGGTCGTCGCGGTTCTCCGGCAGCGGTGCACTCGACCGGGCGTAGGTCTCCGAGAGCAGGATCAGCCGCATGAGTTTCTTGAGGTCATAGCCCTGCTCCTTCGTGAAGTCGCACAGCGCGGTCAGCAGTTTCTCGTTGCTCGCCGGATTGGTCGCCCGCAGGTCGTCCACCGACTCCACGAGGCCGAGCCCGAAGAAATTCGCCCACACCCGGT
>Ga0209985_10000035_pt1 | contig 149520 bp, 127 predicted proteins | sample NOAtaG_FD_187305 | JGI IMG/M metagenome (GOLD analysis project Ga0209985, IMG submission 187305) | Freshwater lake microbial communities from Lake Erie, under a cyanobacterial bloom - NOAA_Erie_Diel6S_1000h metaG (SPAdes) (version 2) | ecosystem: Environmental > Aquatic > Freshwater > Lake ... | reverse complement strand
ATCCGGCATCGACTCGCCCCCCTCCCCCTCGCCGCCCCCCGCGATGCGGCATGCGCCGCGCCCCCGGCTTCCCCCTCCCCCGAGTGCGGAATCGAGGGCCTCCCCGCCGCTGAAGGGCCGCATCGTGCGGCTGAAGGAAGCGGCCGCAAGCGGCCGCCAGAAGGCCTCCTGCCAGCCTCATCGGCGGCATCCATGCCGCCGACCCTCCGCCGCCGTTGTGGCTGCGTCGCTTGGGATGGAAGCCCGCGGCGGCGGCTGCGTGTCGCGGCGCGGGTTGGCAGCGCTCCGCTCCCGCGGCGGCGGCTCTCAGGGGCTCATCCTCAGCCCCGTTCGCCGCGTGCCGCGTTCGCTCCCGTTGCAATCAGCACGGCCGCAGGCCCAGGGGCTCGACCTCGGGCGTTCTCGGCGGAGCAGCCGGTTCCCGGCTGCGGACAGGCATCCTGCCGCTGTCGGCGACGGCATCGTACCGCCGCAGCTTTGGCACCAGATCCTCGTCAAAAGCTAACGGCCTCGCAATGTCGCTCCGGTTTGGTCAGTGCCACGCCGGATGCTTTCGCCAATCTGCTGGCATGCCCATGCGCCAATACGCGTTGTCCGCCGGCGGCGGCTGGTTCAGTTGCTCGAGTACTTGATCGCGCCACGCCTGCACCTGCTGGCGCACCGCGCTGCACCCGGTCAACAGGCGGTGTTGAAGCAAGAGCGACGCATACAGTCGGTCGCCCCGCGGAAGCAAAGGCTGTTCCCACGCCTTGCCATTCGGTAGGAGGGGCGTGATTGCCCATTTCCGATCCCACAGCCGTGAGTGGTGAGCACAGAGATTGCGAACATAGACGAGATGGTGCAGCACCGACGCCAGGACATTCGGTTGCATCCCATACCGAGCGGCAACTGCCTTTCTGGCTCGGTCATCCATCCCGAAGAACATTTTCGACACCGCGCCAAATGACATCGTTTCCGTGGCGATCCAGATCGGCAGATCAGGAAAATCGGCGTAGCGAGTCTCGAAGTGCTCAACGAAGGTCTCCTTGGACCTTGTCGCCTCGCTTCGGACCGATTCGATCCACTCAGCGTGACGAAATCGCCCGTAAAAGCTGCTCGCATCGACATGGCCGAACGCTCCGAAAAGTCTCCCGAACTCGTAGGCGAGCGTCGCGCGGACATCCACTTCCACAATCTCGAGCGCGTCGGTCACGATGTCGCGGAGCTTCAGATCGAAGTCGTACGCCGTCCTTACGTTCTCGAACGTACAGCCATCGTTGAACGCATGTCGCGTGTTCTCGAAAGCCAGGCAATAGCCGCTGAATCGGTAGTAGTTGACGTGCGCGAGAAACGCCTCGGCGGCTCGGCGGTCAGTTACGATCAAGCCTCGGGCGATCAGTCGATCCAGCTGCTCGCTGTGCGACAGCCAGGGCTTGTCATACGGCGGGAGTGATTGGCTCATTGGCCCACTCCGCCCAGCCGACCGGAATCCGACCCGAGAGGCGGGTTCGGCGCATAAAAAAACCCGTCCTTGATGCACGTCACCTTCCGAGGAAGGGAGGGGTGCGACGGGTGTGTTGGCAGAACTCTACCCCGCTGGGGCAACTCTGACAACTGGAACATCGGCTTTTTCGCCATCGGTCTTCAAATTGCCCGATTTGTCAGCAAAACCCTCACGGGGCACTCGCCGCGTGGGGCCATTACTGGTCCGCGTTGCGTCCCAGCGTATGCATCACGACCTCGTCGACAGTGCAGCCCGGGCGACATCTTGCCCGGCCTCTGCGAGTCGCATTGGTCCCTACTGTTCCGCCCAGTAGAAGATCGTCACGCCCACATTTGGCTTAACAGTGCCACCGGGGCCAACGATCGGGATGTCCGGCACCGGCGGCCCCACCGAGATACTGATGATGTCGTCTTCGCCTTGAACCCCTAACTCCTCCGAGCGCTCGTTGAACTCATCCAGAACCTCGACCACGCTCACGCCTGGGACTTGAAAACATCGCAACTTGCGCATGACTTGTCCTCCTGCTTCGGCTACGCTTCCTACCCGACTGAGGGGAGTCTACAGCCCCCACCCCTGAACCGACCAGACCTCGGAGTCGGCCGCGCATCGCACCGTCTCAATTCGCCCGTTGCACCGCCAGCAGCCATGCCTTCCATCCAGTCATTGGTCGATGCTGCCGCTTCAGCTCTTCGCCTGTATGACCGCATCCTCGGACTTCGGGAGTCGTCTGTCGATGAGTTTGCCGCTGCCGTCCTTCATCGCTCGCTGCGCGAATACGTTTCCCCTGGCCCATACGGGCCGTGGGCTGATGGCCTCTCCCGTGATCAGCTGAAGGCCATTGATGGATGGCCATCTGACGGCGCGATGGACTGCGCCGTAAACGATGTCCTCAAGGAGGCCCAGGCAGCAGGCCTTCGGCACGGGCAGGGCGCGAACCTCGGGCCGAATGTCATTCGGAGGTATGCAGATCTTCTGATCGAGCGACGACAGCTTGTTGATTCGCAAACCCTCGCCGCCTTGTACCAAGCGGCAGTTACGGAATCGTCTGCTTGGCACTCATCCTCGCTGCTTGTGATCAAGCGGATCGACACCGTCGTCCGCAACCTCAACCGCCTCGAATCGCTACCGCCAACTCTCGGCCGTCGCGACTGGGAGCGAATCAAAAAGACTTTTTCCCGCGACCTGAAGCGGCTCGCCGGGTTCGTAGAGCCCTCGTCCAACCGCACGCCCGCGGCTGATGTACCCGCCAAAACGGGAACCGGCCGATCGGCTTCTTGCCCCAAATCAAAAGCCTCGAAGGCGCAGATCACGACCTATCAGGGTTGGCTCGACTTTCGCGCCCGCTGCGAGAAGCTTCGGGAACAGCCTCGCTACGAGGACTTTGTCGCCGAACTTAACGCCTCCGGAAAACGGGTCACGCTCGAGTACGTCCGGAGCCTGATCAAGTCCGCTGGTAAGCGTAAAACACGCGGGTCTCTCTAGAAATCGAGAGACACGAAAATGTCTCTCGAAATGTCTCCCGGCGGCCCGGCGTGGCTTTCGCGGGCACTGCACGCCCCGGACCGGGAGACACGCTCTTGTCTCGTGTCTCTCGAGGCATGGATTCAGGCAGCGGATACGTCATCGTGGATTTCAGCCGAGCAGCAGGACGCTGCCGCGGCGGAACATCCCGAGGACTTCCAATGTCAGAACCGACGTTCGAAAGTGAACTGATCCGGGCCGCGGAGGCGGCCCATCTCTGCGGTGTTGCCAAGAGAACCTGGTGGCGACTCGTTTCGTCTGGCCGCGCCCCCGCACCGATCCGGCTCGGTGGCTCCGTCCGGTGGCGTCGCGCCGAACTCTCCGACTGGATCGCGGGCGGCTGCAAGCCCGTGCGGACGATCCGGAAGGGAGGTGACGTATGACGCCTCGCCCCTCCCCGCTCGCCCTGCGGCCCCGCGAGGCCGCAGCGGCGCTCGGCATCAGTGAACGCAAGCTGTGGAGCTTGACCCAGGCCGGCGATGTGCCGCACGTCAAGCTCGACCGCGTGACGCTCTACCCCGTCGCGGTGCTCGAAGATTGGCTCGCGCGCCGCGCCGACAAGGACAAGGAGGTGGGCGAATGAGACCGGCCCTCGACCAGTGCCGCGACTTCCTGACCGCGATCTTCGACGACGAGGACGTGATCGAGTTCCGGCCGCTCAACCCGCCTGGCAACAAGTGGGCCACGCTCGCGGAGCTCCCCGCGGTCGTGTCGTGGCTGACCAGCATCAACGCCCGCCAGCGCCAGATCTACTTCGGGGCGAATCCGCGCCGCGGAGCGAACTGTTCCGACGCCGTGGGGGTGCGGCTCGCCCGATGCCTGTTCGCCGACTTCGACGGCGGCACGCTCTACGAGGATGCCATGAGCCGCATCAAGGCGGCCGGCCTTCCGATGCCCACCGCCGTGCTCAACAGTGGCGGCGGCATTCACGCCTGGTGGCGGCTCGACGCGCCAACCGAAGACGCAGCGGCCTGGTCGCGCCGGATGAAGGCCCTCGCCGCGGCGCTCGGTTCCGACCAGTCGATCCATGACTGGCCGCGGATCATGCGACTTCCGGGCTTCATCAACTGGAAGTACGACACGAAGCCGGTCGCTGAACTGCTCGACGTTGACCCCGCCCGCGTCTACGCGTTCGACGAACTCGCGCCGCGCCCCGCGCTCGCGAGCGCCGACATGGGCGATCTCTCGAGGGAGTTTCTCGAGAGCGGGCGAGTGCTGCCGGCGGGTCGGCGGCAGACTATGTTCACCGTGGCCTGCGACCTCGCAGCCCGCGGTTGGACGGTGAACGACGCCACGACCGCGATCATGGAGCGGATGCAGACGGTCGGCCTCCCGGCCGACGAGCTCGCCGACTGCCCGCGCCAGATCGCCAACGCCTGGAGGACGCCCCGCACGCCCCTGGGCGCAGCGCCCGCCGCAGAGAGGCCGCAGAGCGACCCGCCGGAGACCTATCGGCCGTTCCCGGCCGACGCCCTGCCGGAGCCTCTCGCCTCGTTCGTGACCGAGGCCGAAGCCGCCATCGGCTGCGACGCCAGCTACGTCGCCCTGCCACTCCTGGCCTGCGTGGCGGCCGCCATCGGCACCACCCGCCGCTTGGAGCTCAAGCCGGGCTTCGCCGTCCCGGCGATCCTCTGGACCGTGATCGTGGGCGAGAGCGGCACCAGCAAGACGCCCGCCCTCAAGGCCGTGCTCGAGCACGTCCGCGAGCGGCAGTCGCGGCTGTTTGAGGCGCACCGGGCCGTCGAGCAGGACTACGACGCTCAACTTCTCGAGCATGAAAAGGCCGTCGCCCTCTGGCGGCGCAGCACCAGTGCCGGTCTGGCTTCGATCGCGCCGACCCCCACGCCCGCTGAGCGGGCCTACGTCTCCGACACGACCGTGGAGGCGCTCGCTGTGATCCTGGCCGACAACCAACGAGGGATCCTCGTTACCCGTGACGAACTCGCCGGCTGGCTCGGGTCGCTCGACCGCTACGCCCAGGGCAAAGGCGCGGACGAGGCCTTCTGGCTCTCCAGCTTCAACGCCGAGCCCGTGACGGTTGACCGGCGAACCGGCAACCGAAAGTCGATCTACGTTCCCACGGCTGCCGTCTGCGTGACGGGCGGCATCCAGCCCGCCGTCCTGCAGCGGGCACTCGGGCAGGAGCGCCGCGAGAGCGGGCTGCTCGCGCGGCTCCTGCTCACGTCGCCGCCGCCGCGCCCGAAACAGTGGCGTGAGACTTCGATCTCGCCGCTGACGCGGGACCAGCTGCACCGCGTGCTCGACCGCCTCTACGATCTTCAGCCGGACGCCGACGACACCGGTGCGCCGCGCGCCGCCCTGCTCTCCCTCGACCCAGACGCCAAGCGGCTCTGGATCGAGTTCTACGACGCCCACAACACCGAGACGGCCGAACACATCGGCGACCTCGCGGCTGCGTGGAGCAAGCTCGAGGAGATCACGGCCCGGCTCGCTCTGCTGATCCATGAGGTGCGGATCGCCGCGAACGTCTCCGACGTTCCCGATCCCGACCGGGTCGATGCGGTCACGATGGCGGCCGCCATCCGGCTGATCGAGTGGTTCAAGCACGAAACGCAACGCGTCTACGCGATCCTGGCCGAGAACGACATCGACCGCGCTCTGCGCCGCGACCGAGACCGCCTCGTTCACTGGATCGAGCGCCGCGGCGGGACTACGACTGCCCGCGACGCTCAAACAAATTGCCGCTGGCTCAAACGCCCCGGCGCGGCCGAAGCCGCGCTCGACGAGCTGGTGAAGGCCGGCGCAGGTTCCTGGGTTCCGACTCCCGCCGGCACGCCCGGGAAGCCGACGCGCCGATTCGTGCTGGCAGGAGCAGCAGCCGACCGGAATCTCGAGGCGGGGGCTTGGCGGGCGAAGCCCCGATGAACTATTCATCTGTTCCGTTGCTCATCTCATTCACACGACTGCCGCAAGGACGAGGTAGCGATGGCCACCATCGGAAATGACCCCGGCGGCCGCCGGCGCATCCTGTTCGTCGGCCCGGCCGGCAAGCGCCACACGATCCGCCTCGGCAAGGTCTCGGAGCGGATCGCCCAGACGATCTTGCTCAAGGTCGAGTCGCTCCTGGCCGCGAAGGTGGCGCACCAGCCCGTTGACCGCGAGACGGCCGTCTGGCTCGCCGAGATCGACGACCGGCTCCACGACCGCCTCGCCCGCGCCGAGCTCGCCCCGCGGCGCACGAGCGCCACGACGGCCCCGGCCACGCTCGACGCATTCCTCGACGGCTACATCAAGAGCCGCGCCAAACTGAAACCGAACACGACCAGAAACCTCGAGCAGACGAGGCGGCTGCTGACGGACCACTTCGGGGCGCAGCGCGAGCTGCGCGGCATCTCCGAGGGCGACGCCGACGGCTACCGCGAAAAGCTCCTGCACGACGGCTATTCGCCGGCCACCGTCTCGAGGGAGATCAAGCGGGCACGGCAGTATTTCAAGGCGGCCCTGCGGGCGAAGCTCGTCGATGCCAACCCGTTCGCCGACGTGAAGGCCGAGAGCCAGGCCAACTCCGACCGTGACTTCTTCGTGCCGCGTCAGACGGCGCAGGCCGTGCTCGACGCCTGCCCGGACAACGAATGGCGGCTGATCTTCGCCTTAAGTCGGTTCGGTGGTCTCCGATGCCCGTCGGAGCATCTGGCGCTCACCTGGAACGACATCGACTGGGAGCACGACCGCATCCACGTCCGCAGCCCCAAGACCGAGCATCTCAAGGGCGGGGCCTCGCGCACGATCCCCTTGTTCCCCGAGCTGCGCCCCTACCTCGAAGAGCAGTTCGAGCGAGCCGAGCCCGGGACGGTGCATGTGATCTGCCGAGCCCGTGGACCCAACTCCAATCTCCGGACGCAGTTCACACGGATCCTCCAGACCGCCAAGATCCCGGCCTGGCCGAAGCTGTTCCACAACCTCCGGGCGTCGCGGGAAACGGAGCTCGCCGACGAGTTCCCGATTCACGTCGTGTGCGAGTGGATCGGCAACAGCCCCGACGTGGCCCGGAAGCACTACTTCACGGTGACCGCCGACCACTTCGCCAAAGCGGCCGGCCAAAAAGCGGCACAGAATCCGGCACAGTCAGTGCACGCAGACAGCCGCACCGACTCGCACGACGAAAGCAAAACGGCCGCGCCACTCGCTTTCGCGGGCAACGCGGCCGATTCAGTACCCCCACGGGGAGTCGAACCCCGGTTTTCGGACTGAGAACCCGACGTCCTGGGCCACTAGACGATGGGGGCGGGTAGTCTCTGAAACTGTAAGAGTGTCGGACGGGGTGTCAAGCAAACTTGAACACCCCGCTCCAAACCGCCGCAAACCGTCCTTCACAGGCAAAACAGCTACCGCGGCGGCCGCATGCGGGCTGGAATCCGCGGTCGGGCGCGGCCGGCCAGAAACCCCGCAATCGTCGCCGCGATGGCCGCCGCAGCCGTCGCCATCCAGATCCTGCGCGACGAATCCCGCTCGAGTTGCTCCCGTTCCATCGCCGCCTGCAGGCGCACCGTCGCGTCGCGGAACTCCTGCGTGCGCACCGGCTGCCGCGGCTGCCCCATGGCACCGCGCGCCGGGAGCGCGGGCGTGCCCCATTCCGACTCCGCCGACCATGCCAATGGTGAAGGGCGATGCCGGGAGCCCGCTTCGATCGCGGCCTCGCAGCGTTCGACCGCCTGCAACAGGTCGCCCGGCGACTGAAACCGCGCCGCAGGATCCTTGGCGAGCAGCCGGTCGACGATTGCAGCGAGATCGGCCGGCAGATCGGGCCGCAGTGCGGCGATCGACGCAAGCGGCTCCTTGATGTGGGCCATCGCGACGGCCAGGCTCGTCGCGCCGGTGAATGGCGGCCGGCCGGCGAGCAGGTGATAGACCGTGGCCCCGAGCGAATAGAGATCGCTCCGTGCATCGACCGCCTTGCCCTCGGCCTGCTCGGGGCTCATGTAGAGCGGCGTGCCGAGCGTGGTGCCGTGTTGCGTGAGCCCGAGGCCGTCGGCGGCATCGAGCATGCGGGCGAGCCCGAAGTCAGCCACCTTCACCTCGCCGGCCGACGTGACGAGCAGGTTCTCGGGCTTGATGTCGCGGTGCACCACCCCCTGCTCCGCCGCCCGCCCAAGCGCCGAGCCGACATGCACGAGCACGGTGATGGCCTGCGCGGCGTCGAGCGGGCCGCGGGCCTCGAGCCAGACCTTCAGAGTCGGCCCCGCCACGTATTCCTCGGCGAGAAAGTGGAACTGATCGACGCAGGCCACCTCGTGGATCTGCACGATGTGGCCGTGGATGAGCGCGGCGGCGGCGCGGGCTTCCTGCGTGAAGCGGCGCACGGCGGTCGCATCGGCGGCCGTGTGCGGCGCGAGCACCTTGAGCGCCACCTGCCGGCCGAGCGATTCCTGCTCGGCCAGATAGACGTCGGCCATCGCGCCACTTCCAAGCCGGCGCAGGAGCCGGTATCCTCCGAGCCTGCGCCCGGAGAGATCGCCGTCGGTGAGGGTGCCGGAATCATCAGCTCGCATGCACGTCGAGCCTAACAGCCCCAGGAGGAGTTTTCATGCCCAAGCCGTCCGCCGCCGACCTGCAGAAAGCCGCCAAGGCCCTCGATCTCGATGGCTTTGACTACGAGGTGACGCTCGACACGAGCGCCGGCCCGATCCGCCTCGCCCTCGACTCCAAGGTGGCCCCCGGCCACGTCCGCAACATGGTGGCGCTCGCCGAGAGCGGCTTCTACGATGGCGGCTGCTTCCACCGGATCATCAAGGGCTTCATGATCCAGGGCGGCTGCCCCGAGGGCACGGGCACCGGCGGGCCGGGCTATAAGATCCCCGCCGAGTTCAACCGCACGCCGCACGAGCCGGGCGTCTTGTCGATGGCCCGCACCAACGATCCCAACTCCGCTGGCAGCCAGTTCTTCATCTGCCTCGAGCGGGTGCCGCATCTCGACAACCAATACACCGTCTTCGGTCGCACCGCCGATGCGGCGAGCCTCGACGTGGTGAAGGCGATCGGCAACGTGAAGACCGGGGCGGGCGACCGGCCCGTCGAGCCCGTGACGATCAAGAAGGCGACGGTCACGAAGAAGGCCCGGTAGGACAGGCGTCTCCGCCTGTGTGAGACAGGCACGGAGGCCTGTCCTACGTTCTCGGAGGCCTGTCCTACTTGTAGAGTCGTAGGTCGTCGGCGGTGCGGATGATCAGTTCGTCGCCAATCGCGATCGGCGATGCCATGATCCGCGCTGCGAGGTCGCACTTGGCCACCTCGCGGTAGGCGGCGGCCGGCTCGATGACGGTGACCACTCCCTCTTCACTCGCGAGGAAGATCTTCCCATCGGCATAGAGCGGTGATGCGGAGTAGTTGCCGCCGACACGATGCCGCCAGCGTTCCTTGCCCGTGCGGGCGTCGAGGCAGGTGGCCACGCCGCGATCGCTCAAGACGTAAAGCGCATCGCCCACGATGAGCGGCGAGGGGTTTGCCGGAATCTGGCTGCGTTCCTCCCAGGCCACCGCGTCGGCGGCCAGCCGTCCCTCCCCTCCCTGCCGGATCGCGAGCAGCCGCGGCGTGTTGAACCCCGTGCACACGAAGAGCAGGCCGTGGGCCGCGACAGGCCGGGGCACCACCGAAAAACCCTCGTAGTCGAGCTGCCAGAGTTCGCGGCCGGTGGCGGGATCGTAGGCATAGACGTGATCCGCCGCGGGCGTGACGAGCTCGTCACGCTGGCCCACGCGGAAGATCGCGGGCGTCGCAAAGCTCTTGCGCACGTCCGGATCGGCACGGAGCTTGCCCGATCGCGCGGTCTTCCAGACTTCCTTGCCCGTGCGTTTGTCGAGCGCCACTGAAAACTGCACGTCGGCGCCGTCGCAGGTGAGGATGAGAAGATCGCCGTAGAGCACGGGCGAGCTGCCGGGGCCGACATAGTGCTCGAGCGGATGGGCGGTGTCGCGCCAGAGGACGGCGCCCGATGCCGTGTCGATCGCCGCCGTGCCGTTGGTGCCGAAGTGCACATAGAGCCGTCCAGGCTCGATCACCGGCGTGGGCGAGGCGTGGGAATTCTTCTTGTGGATCTCGATCGGCTTCTCGACATGGAAGACCTCGAGATCGCGCTCGATGGCGCCCGTGCGGCGATTGACGCAGACGGCGCGGAGCGACGTGCCGTCGGGCGTGGCCGTCGTCATCCAGATCTGCTGGCCGAACACGACGGGCGTGCTCCAGCCGACGCCGGGGATCGGCGTCTTCCAGGCGAGGTTGCCCGGATCGTTGAGGTCGAGCGGAAGATTCGCGGCCGCCGCATGGCCGTCGCCGGTAGGGCCGCGATAGCCGGGCCATTCGGCAGCCTCTTCAGCCATCGCCGAGGCCGAGCCGGCGAGGAGCAGGAGCGTGGCGAAGAGGGAATGCAGCCGCTTCATGCCGTGCGTTGTACATCAGCCGGCAGCATCGCCCAACTCCCGCCGGCGGCCGCCGAAAATCGTCCGGAGGCCCAGGATCGCCATGGCGAGGCCACCACCGGCCGAGAGCATCGCGTCTCGGTTGCTTCGCGGGTCGAGCAGGTCGGCGAGCGCGGGCTCCTCGGCCTGGCTTTCCCATGCCGGTGGCTCTCCAGGCTTCTGGCCAAACGGCGGCGCGGCCGGTGGTGAGAGCGGCGCTGCCATGTGCGTCGAACGCTGAACCACATCGGGCAGCTCGGCATCGGTGACCGATGCCAGCCGCGTGGGGTCCTGCCTGGCTGGTGTGCCAAGGCTGCGGGCCAGCGCCGGCTCGCGTGAGAATTCGGCGATCGGCAGCGCCTGGAAACCGCGGGAGCCCACGCCCGCAAGAAACGTTCGCAGCCGCGTGGAGCAGCTGCCGATCGTGCGGCCGTCGTTTTGCCCGAAGAGCACGCCCGCAAGCTGCCCCTGCGCATTGAGGATCGGCCCGCCGGAATCCCCCTGCCTCGCGGTGGCCGAGAGTTCGACGAATTCGAGCGGATAGCCGGAGCCCGGCGCGAGGTATTGCGTGCAGGGGCCCGTCTCCGCTCGGAATGGCCCGCGGCCGTAGCCGGCGATCGTGAGCGGCTCGCCCAGTTCGGGCTGCTTGTCGGCCAGAGCGATCGGCGTGGCGTTTGGCTTCCAGATCACGATCGCGGCCAAGTCCCAGGGCTCGTCCCAGCGGACGACGGTGCCGGCCGACTGAAAGCCGTCAGGAAATTGCACGAGCACGGCGGAGCGGCTGTCGCGGATCACGTGCCAATTCGTGAGCACGAGCCCCTGGTTGCGATTCACGTCGACGAGCACGCCCGAGCCGAGCGAGGTGCCCGAGTCTTCGGGCGCGACGATCCGCGCGACGGCCGGATGCGGCGATTGCCCCGTGCCGATGTAGTCGGCAAAGAGTTCAGGCGACCACTTGGCATTCGCCGCCGGCTGCGTGGCCCAGCCCCAAAACGGCTGCTGGCCCCGGGCCGGCTGTGATGCAAACCCGAGGATCGCGAGGGAGGCCGCCAGGATGATCGTGCCGCATGTGTTTCGCATACGAGTGATCTCCTGATAGGGCTCCGGGGGTCATTGCGGCGAGCCGCGAAGGGCTTGCCGCCTCGTCTCCCTGTCGATGATCCGACGCAGGAGCTCGCGGCGCAATTGCTCGCGTTCCTGGTTGGGCCCGGATGTGGATGTGTTCTGGCGGGCCGGCTCGACCAACAGGCTGCTCGAGTGAGTGACCATGAAAGAAGTCTCCTACTGGAGCGTTCCGGCCGAACGCACCATCGGAGAGGTATCGGCAGCAGCCCCCGCGCGAGAACAGCGGAAATCCCTCCCCCCGCGCAGCTTGCCTGACCGGCACGTACGGCAGGCCTCCGTGCCTGTCCTACTTGACCGCAAACCCCTCGGCCTCGAGGCGGCGGGCGAGGGCGGCCACATGGTCGCGGTCGGCCGTCTCGACGGTCACCTGCACGCTCGTCGAGAAGACGTCCGGCCCGGAAAATGCCCGGTCGTGCACGATCTCCTGCACGCTCGCCCCCGCTGCCGCGATCACAGCCGTGAGCTTGGCGATACCGCCCGGGCGATCGCTCACCTGCGTGGTAAACCGCCAGCGGCGGCCGTCGGCGGCCAGGCCGTGGTCGATCACGCGGTCGAGGATCGAGAGATCGATGTTGCCGCCGCAGAGCAGGAGCACGACCTTCCGGCCGCGCAGGTCATTGCAGTCCTCGGCCACGAGCTGCAAGACGCCCGCGAGCGATGCCGCGCCCGCCCCTTCGACGACCGTCTTCTCGAGTTCCAAAAGCCGGAGCACGGCGAGCGACAGGCCTTCCTCGCCAACGGTGACGACGCGATCGACGAGCGGCGCCGCGATCGGAAACGACGTCTCGCCCACCTTCCCGACTGCCAGGCCGTCGGCGAGCGTGGGGCGGATCGCCACCTGCACTGGCTTGCCCGCAGCGAGCGACGCCGAGAAGCTCGGCGCGGCCGCCGGCTCGACCGCGATGATCCTGATGCCGGGCCGCAGCGCCTTGGCTGCCGTGGCCACGCCGGCGAGCAGGCCGGCCCCGCCGCAGGGCACGACGATCGCATCGGCATCGGGCACGTCTTCCAAGATCTCGAGGCCCATCGTGCCCTGCCCCGCGATCACCCGCAGATCGTCGAAGCCGTGGATGCGATTGAGCCCGTCGCGCTCGGCGATCTCCACGGCCAGCCGGCGTGCATCGTCGAATGTCTCCCCTTCGAGGATCACGGTCGCGCCCAGCCGGCGGCACGTCGCCACTTTCACGAGCGGCGCAAACCGCGGCATCACGACGGTTACCGGGATGCCGAGCAGCCGGCCATGGTAGGCGAGCCCGAGGGCATGGTTGCCCGCGGAGGCCGCCACCACGCCACGGGCCTTCTGCGCATCGTCAAGCAAAAGCAACGCGTTGCGGGCGCCGCGTTCCTTGAACGATCCCGTCCGCTGCAAGAGGTCGAGCTTGCAGAAGATCTCGGAGCCCGTGAGGTCGGAGAGCGGAATGCTCGGCGGGCACGGGGACCGGTAGATCCCCGAGCGGATCCGCTCATGTGCCGCACGAATATCAGCGATTGAAAATGTGTTCATCGGTCGTGCATCGGTGGGATAGGCTTTCGCCTGTCATGTCACCCTGTGACCCGTTTCGGCCTGTGAAACGCTCGCACGTCGATCCACTGCATACCGCCCGCGCGGGCAGCCGCGATGCCGAGGTCGCTGTCTTCCCAGACCACGCACCGCTCCGGCCGGGCGCCCAGCCTGCGGGCGGCCTCGAGGAATGGATCGGGGTCGGGCTTGTGCTTGTCGGTGTCTTCGCTGGCCACGATCGTGTCGAAGCAATCGGCAATCCCCACCCGTTCGAGGATCTGCAGGCAGACGTTTCGATAGCCCCCCGTGACCACCGCCATCGGCACGCGGCCGCGCGACCGCAGCACCACGTCCACCACGGGATCGATCGCCTCGATGCGATCGAGCTGGGCGAGGAACGAGGTCTCCTTCATGTGCACAGCGTGGTCGACGTCGATCTCGATGCCCCGCTCGCGGGCGAGCGTCGCGACGATGTCGCGGGTGGGCCGGCCGCCCATTGAATAGAAGCGGTCTTCATCGAAGGCGATGCCGTGGGCTTCCGTCACGTGGAGCCAGGCCCGGTAGTGGGCGGGCATCGTGTCGGCGAGCGTGCCATCGCAGTCGAAGAGGAGGGCGTCGTGGTCTTGGAGCTGCCAGGCGGCGGGCTGGGGCATGGCGGGAAAGGGTTGTGCGGGTTTTCCGGGATGGACGGGCCCTTTTTGGGCCGCACGCGGCTGCCCCGGAAAGTAACCTATGGTTGCCTCGGAAAACAGGCCTTTCCCCGGACCTCCACCATGCAGTTCCCCGCCATCGGCATCCGGCTGCGGATGCTCCTGCTCGGCATCCTGCCGGCGCTCCTCATCTTCGCCACGGTGCTCTGGCTCAACTACAGCCGGATGCAGTCGATGCTGCTCTCCTTCGGCGAGGAGGTGCTCGTGGAGCGGGTGCGGCGAATCGCCGGCGAGTTCGACCGCGAAAGCCCCGACCATGACAAGGCTACGGCCGACACCGTGGCGGCGCGGCTCCAGGCCGACAAGCGGGAGCAGCAGCGGGCCGGCTGGCATCCCGAGCTCTTCGTGATCGACCACGATGGCCGGGTGCTGGCGGCGACGGTGGCGACGGCCGACCTCAGGGGCAAGCCGATCGCCGACACTCCGTATGCGCAGGTGCTTGGCGACTTTCACCGCGCTGCGACGACGACGCGGATCGTGCGGGCCGCCGATCCCGTGACCGGAAGCCCCCTGCTCTACGCCGCGGCGAAACTGCCGGACCGCTCGTGGACGGTCGTCTTGCAGGCGCCGCTCGATGATGTCTTGAGCCGCGTTCGTCGGCCGCTCCTCGTGAGCGGAGCCGTGGCGGCCACTGGCATGGCGGGTGTGCTCGGCCTGCTTGGCTGGCTCACGACCACGCTCACCGGCCGAATCGCCAAGGCCGTGGAGGCCTCGCGCCGCGTAGCCTCCGGCGATCTCACCGGGGCCCTCGACATGCGCGGCAGTGACGAGACAGGCCAGCTGCTTCGCGACATCGGCAGGATGACGGCGAGCCTGCGGGAGATCGTCTCGCAGGTGAAGCAATCGAGCCTCGACCTCAATGCGACGGCCAAGCAGCTCTCGGCCGCGGGCCGCCAGCAGGAGCACGCGATCAGCTCGCTCGGCGCGAGCACGAGCGAGGCGGCGGTGGCCAGCCGGCAGATCGCCGTGACGGGCCAAGAGTTGCTCGGCACGATGGACGAGGTGGCCGGCGTGGCGGCGGAGACGGCAAACGTGGCCGACGCGGGCCGGGAGAATCTCGCCGGGATCGGCGAGACGATGGCCCATCTCGAACAGTCCACGACCGACTTCTCGGAGCGGCTCGCGGCGATCCGCCAGCGGGCGGAAGACATCAACATGGTGATCACCACGATCACGAAGGTAGCCGACCAGACGAACCTGCTCTCGATCAACGCGGCGATCGAGGCGGAGAAGGCGGGGGAATATGGGCAGGGCTTCATCGTGGTGGCCCGCGAGATCCGCCGGCTGGCCGACCAGACGGCGGTGGCCACGCTCGACATCGAGCGGCTCGTGGAGCAGATGCAGCAGGCCGTGAATGCGGGGGTGATGGAGATGGACCGGTTTGCGGCGGAGGTGAAGACCGGGGTGGAACGGGTGAATGGGATCAGCGCGCAATTCGCCGACGTGATCGAGAAGGTGCACGGCCTGACGGGCCGGTTCGAGCACGTGAATCAGGGGATGAAGGCCCAGGCCGCCGGGGCCGCCCAGATCACCGAGGCCCTCATGACGCTGAAAGAAGGCTCCCACGCCGCGGCCGAGGCCCTGAAGGAATTCAAGGCCGCCTCGCAGCACATGGGCCACTCGGTCGAAGGCCTCACCGACACCATCAGCCGCTTCCGCGTCGAGTAGGACAGGCTTCAGCCTGTCATATCTTCCGACAGGCTGAAGCCTGTCCTACCGCCCCCTGTCAATCTGGGCAATTTCCGGTCTATCTTCCGGAAATTCTCATGGATCCGGTCGCGGCAAGTCGATCACTCCTGACGATCATGCCGGTTTTTCCGCGCGGGGACCGCCCCGTTCGACAAACCGGCGAACGCCAGGGATGCGACTCCGATGAGCAAAACAGCCGCCACCCGCTTCGGGAAAAAACGAGCCATAGCCAGGCTGCGGGCGATCAAACGCCGAGCCGCGGCATTCAAGCGCGGCTCGCGCAAGCTCCTCACGATGATGCTCATCGCGGCCTTCGCCGTGGAGGGGCCGCTCGTGAGCCATGCCCAGGTGGGCAGCGGCATGATCGGCGGGGCCACAGGCCAAGGCGCCATGGCGCCCACTGGCGGCCTCGTGAATAGCGGCATCGCGCGGTTTCGCGAGCTCGAAGCGAATGGGCCCGGCTGGATGTATTGGGGCTTAAACGCGGCGGATCGCGGCCTCGGCTACCAGGGCAGCTACATGACGCTCGGCGGCTTCATCCCGTATGCCGAAGACGATCTGGGCGGCATCTGGTCGGCCGACCTCCGCAGCCACCTCTCGAACTACGGCGGCTTCTTCTCAAACGTCGGCCTTGTCCGAAAGCAGTTCTTCGGCGGGGCGATCGGCGGCATCGGCGTCTACTGGGATTACGACGGCGACCAAAACCAGTATGCCGACACGACGATCACCGACACGAGCGGCAGCTACATCTTCGCCGGCGGCCAGAGTTACAACCAGGTGGGCGTCTCGGGCGAGTTTCTCACCGACTACGGCAACCTGCGAAGCAACGGCTACATCCCCGTGGGCACGACGGCCCAGACGATGGGCCCCTTCGTGGGCAATTCGCTGCTCTGCACGCCGGGCATCAACGCGGCGTTGGCCGGAGCGGATCTCGAAGTCGGTGCCTATATCCCCGGCCTTTCCGACTGGGCCGGCATGGTGAGCGTGGGCGGCTATACGTTCGGCAATGCCCGCTACAACCTCGCCAATGGACAAGACGTGGTGCCGTTCTTCGGCGGTGTCTACACCCGCCTCGATCTCACGCTGATCCGCAACTGGGATTTCTCGCTGCAATACAACAACGATAGCTTCTTCGATTCGACCGGCTTCGCGCGGCTCACGTATCGCATGGGCGGCAGCCGCCGTCGCAACGTGCCCGACCAGATGGAGCAGCCGATGATGCGCAACGAGCACATCGTGCGGGCCCACCAGGCGCCGGTGCAGGCGTTAAATCCGTTTAACGTCGTCGGCGGCAAGGCGCAACCCTGGCGGGTTATCCATGTGGATAACTCCACCACCGATGCCCCTCGTGGCAACGGCACGGCCGAATCACCGTTCACGAGGCTCGCAGGGACTCCGGGCACGGCAAATGCCAATGCCGCGGCAGATAAGCCGTATGACATTGTCTACGTTCACCAAGGCAACAGCCTGAACTCCCCCTACGTAGGCACGTTCACATTCACTCAAAGCAATCAATTTCTCGTAGGCGAGGGCACTTCCCTGCAGATCCCCACGGTGGACTGCGGTTTCGTGCAGCTTGGCGCGTCATCGAACGCCTACCCAGTCATCACGACTCTGCCGGGCGTCGGCGGCGCTGCAATCGAACTGACCAACGGAAACGCAACGAACACCCAGGTCAATCATCTGGCCATCGTGGGCGCGGAGGTGGGCATCGCTGACGGCAACGGCCTTACGACCGGCGGCCTTGCGACGGTCAAAGACGTCCGGATCACCGGGAATGGCCCCGGGCAAACCGGTGTTCTCATTCGGGATCAGCAGGGCAGCACGACGAATCCAGCAACCTACAACTTTTCCGACATGGCGCTTTCGAATCTCACGGCAGACGGCTTCGTGATCGATGGCCAAAACGATGCCGGAGTGGCCGTCGGAAATCCCATCGTGAACATCTCCAACACGACCATCAAGAATACGTCCGGCTCAGCGGTCATTGCCAATGCATTCGCCGGCGAGGGCCGCGTGCGGCTGGCAAACAGCACCATCGAAGGCACAACGGGCTCGGCGGTCTTGGTATCCGGCGCAAACGCCATCGTGGAATCCTCGACTATCAAGAATGTCGGTGTGTATGGCGTCCAGGTAACCGGAGCACCGGTGCTCCTGGGAGTGACTGGCACATCGGGCACGTCCACAGTCCAAGTTGCCCGATCTACGATTACAGCACAGATCGGCGTTCAGGCCTCCGCCGCCGAGTCCGGAGAACTCGTCAATCTGACGGTCAACCAAAACACACTCAACGCGCCTCAAGGTGGCAATGGCATCAATCTGGCCGTCGGTGGCCCGAATCCGACTGCTTCGCAGGGATCGATCAATGCCAATCTTGTGGGCAATAGGATCCGCGTCGCCGCCACGACTGCGGTGGCAACCGGAACTGCCGGAGGAATCACGAGCCCGACGAGCGTCGCTTCAGGGATCTACATGACGACGTCAAGCACGGGGGCCACCCTTGGCACGATCAACGTCAAGGCTGCGAGCCAAGACAACCTTACCGCTCTCAACCAAAACGCAACGGTGACGACAAACCCGATCTTCAACCCGACCAATACTGGGACCACGTCGCCGCTCGTGCCTCCGCCCCCGCCGCCGACCTACAACCCGGCAGTGGTAGTGCCGCTACCGGCACCGTGACGATGGTGCCCCTAGCCTTCACTCCTAGCGGCGAGCCCTCCACGGCCGCCGCACTGAGTTCTGCCTCGGGCCAGGCGTCGACGTTGACCGAAGGCCGTGTTGATTGCCGTTATCGTCGAGGGCAGTGGTACCGTTCGGCGAATAAGGCTTGCCCGCCTTGGCACCGTTGAGTCCGATATTGCCGCCCGTCCTACTTCCGCCGTTATCCTGCTTGGTGGTCTGGGCCGGGTCAGAGCCAAAGATATTGCCGAAAACACGCTGTAGCGACCGTGTGGCGGTTGACAGAATGTTCAGCCCCCATCGGCTGTTCGAGTAGATGACATTGCTGTCGCCGCTGACCGTCGACCTGGCTGCCGTGCCGATGGTGTTGCTACCTCCCTCGATCGAAATGCCATCGAAGGAATTGTTGGAGACAACAGTGTTTGTCACCGTGTTGCTGCCAGCCCTCAGAACAATTCCGTTTCGATTGAATTGCACGAAAGTATCCGCCTGACCAGCCGCACCGATAGTGGCTCCGCCCGTGCCATTGATTTCAATGCCGTTGATGTTCGGCAGCGCCTGCGTCCCCACCACTGCGCCGACAACGCTCACCGCGCCATTCATGGCCGTCCTGATCCCGGCCACGGTGCTCGAGGTTATGGTGCCCCCGGTGATCGCTGCGGAGCCGTTGGCGCCCGTCACGAAAACACCGGCTTGGCTGCCCAACCGTCCGCCCGCTCCATCGGAGCCAACCGTCATCTGCTTGATCGCGATGCCCGACGTCTCCACCTTGATCGCCGACCCAGTCTCAAACCCGCCGACGTTGAGATTGGCGACCTCACCACCCGCGGAACCATCAACGAAATGGAACCCCGTCAACTCCGTGGCGAACGTGACCGACAAGCTTGCCGATCCCGTTCTGCGATTGAAAATTGCCTCCACCGGGCTATCCAGCGTGACCACCGCCCGGCCTCCAGTTGTTGACAGCCCGCTGATGGTCGTACCAGGCCGAATCCCAATACCTGAGACCGACATGCCCTGTCGCAGTTCAGCTGACTCGGTAAATGAAGCAGAAAGCGTCAGCTGTTGGGGGGCTAAGCGATTCACTGTGGCCCCGGCAGTGCCTCGGTAAAGCGAGGCCCCGAAGGAATCCTGGCTGATCAGCTGCCCGTTGACGGTGACGGGCCTGCTTGCCGGCGTGAAACCGGCAGGAGTAAATCGCTTCAAGCCATCGATCGAAAACGCCTTCGTGAGTTGCGGCAATTCCTGACGCAGCGTGATTGGCTCGGAAATCAGGCTCGAGAACGCGAAATTCTGCACCTGTTCAGGATCGACCGGCTCGTTTCGCTGGCGGAGCGAGATCATCTTTCCGAGCGAGCCCGCGCCGGGGTTCGTGCCATTCGTCGAAGACACGACATATTGGATCGTGTTTTCCGGCGTAACGAGACTGGAGCCGATGATCGTGGTCGGCTCAAACCCGTCGTCAGCGCCTTCGACCAAGATATTTCCGGTGCCAAATTGGCTGCTCGTCGTCATGCCATGGCTGAGCCGCACAAACTCGTTCTTGTCGGTGTTGTAGACGACGGTGTTCGTGGGCAGTTCATAGAGCGTATCGGAATCGGCGGCTCGAACGAGCTCCCATTTTTGCCCCGCACCACCAAGGCGAGAGACAAAATAAACGCCGTTTGCTCGTGAATCCGAGCCTGGATTCCCAGCAACTCCGTTTTTCACCAATACGCGATCGTTTACCCGCAGGACACGGGTAACGCCGTCAAGTGCTCCCCCAAGGGACCGCAGTTCGTTGATCGAGCCATTTGAGTCAGCGGTAATTCTGCTGGCGAACTCCCCTGGGGTGCGAGGGTCATACGCACCGGGTAGTGTTCCAACCGTTGCTGCGGCAACTTGCCTTGCCCCGCTGCCGGCAACAGGAGCGTCAAGGATGTCAAATCCTCCGGCTGAGGAAATGATCGTCACATTGCCCGACGCCCTCATGCTTTCGGCAGTGCCCTGCTGGATCGCCAATGGCATCCCCATCAGCAACCGCTGGGCCGTATCATTTCGCAGGTCGATCGAGCCGTTTGGCGCCGTGACAAACAGGTTCGTGACGTTCAGCAGATTAGCCGAAAGAGCAAGGTCGTTCGGGCTGCCTGGCCGGCCATCGGTGCCGGCGGCGCGGATGGCCACAAGCCCGCTCGGCGACCGCAACTGCGTGATCGCGATGTCGTCCTTTTCATCGATCGCAGCGCCATTCACGAGATCGGCGGTCAGCGAATCGACGTCGGTCCGCAGATAAAACAGCCCATCCGTGGGAGTGCCGCTGGGGTTACCGATGGCTACGGCGTTGATCGCTAAATCTCGCGTTTTGATCCTGCCCGCGCCTGCAACGCGGCCGCTCTTGCCACCGGGCGTCGACTGCACGAGAGAAACACGGTTCGGCGAGGACACGAGCCCCGTGAGCGTGATGTTGCCATTATCTGCATTCAACGAGATGTCGGTACGAGTCGGGTCGGGCAACGCGTCCGTGACAGCCAAGGTGCTGCCCGCGGAGATTTCGCTTGCCGTGATCGATATCTTGCCGAACTTGGTTTCGATCGGGGCCGTGGACACAAAAGATCGGAGCGCACCGGAGAGGCGTTCCGTGCGGATCGAAACGTCACCAAACGTGCTAAACGCCGCGGTCCAGGTCATTGTGCCATCAGATTCTATGCTGATCGGCAGCGTAGAGGCGGCGACGGCATCGATAGCGATGGCATTTTCTTCACGAATCGAAAGGTTGTAAGGAAACGGGCCGGACGGAGACGTGTCGACCCCATTTTGCCGAACGCTGGCGCGAACCCGAAGGGAGTCAACAGCCGTCGTCAAATCGACAGTGTTGTAGGCGATCGAAAGGTCGAGCGGCGTTGAGGCATCGTTGGCAAGAATCACCTGCAGGGTATTGCCACGGATCTGCCCAACGTCGGCTCCGGTTCTGGCCGATTTTGTAGACAGAATGAATGGCAGTTTGGCCTTTTGGTCTGCGGTAACCGGATTTGGAGACCGCATCAAGTACGACTGGCTGGAGCCAAAGATTGATCCCTCAACAAAAACGTCGGACGACTCCGCGGTGACGAGGATCTCTTTGGTTGGCACCGCCGCAGCCCCTCGCACGGTGACGGTCATCCGATAGGATCCGAGCGTTGAGCCAAAGGAGTCAGCTGCGATGTAGACCAATCGGTCCGTAGGCCCATTTGTGTACGTGAGCAGCGAATTCAGCCCGGAACCGGAGTCATCGTCCACGCCTAGGGGCGCCCCCGCACCATCAAAAAGCCTCACGAGCGGATCTGAGAGGGAGATTCCGTCCAGCCGAATCTCCAAGACGTCGTTGGCTCGGAGCGGAACCTTGTAGAAATCCTGCTTGCCGTTGCCCGCAGCGATTGAGCCATTCACGGTCGACTGAAAGGTGTTGTCGCCAACGCGATTGAAACTTCCGCTGAGATCTTGCGCGAAAGGCAGGTCGGCCGCCGAAGCTCCCGCCACGCCATCGTCGTTCGGTTCGGCTTCTACAGAAATAGGCCGCACTGCCGAGTCGCCGAATGGAGGCGCGTTCGTGAAGAAAGAGGCAGCGATTGAGCCGCTCTGCGAGACGAGCAACTGACCGCGTGTCGGGCCTGGCAGCCGACCAGACCCGCCGGTGGCAGGCTCATCCGCGATTGAAAACGACGCCCGGTTCGGAACGAGGACATTCGCATTCAACGTGACAGTCTCGGCGACCGCCCCTGAACGGCTGGCGCTGACGTTAAGGCCATCAGTGCTGGCAACGCGGGCATTGAAGTTGATCTTCGTGGCACGCAGATCGATGTCTTCGGCCGCAGCCGAGTCTGGATCGCGCGGCTGCTGAACGATGACGGGGCTGTCGATATTGATCTCGGAGCCCGGGCTGCGCAGGTCCACCCACAACTGCGACGGGAGGTCATATCCCGCAAACAGCGTGAAGTCATTGGGAAGCGCGGGGGTTACGTAAGTTGCAAAACTGACGTCGCTGAGCGTGACGGGCCCGGGCCTGACGACGTTGCCAACGTTTCTATCGCTGCCGTCTCCGTCGTAGCGACTCTGAAATTCGAGTTTGATGGTCCCGTCTGGGGCATAGACACCGCGCACCCGAAGCCAGTCAACCTCACCGTATTCCTGCTCGCCCACCCCAGCTGAAAAAGGATTTTCAAAGTAGAGTTTGATGCCTGTATTCGACGGCTCGTTGCGGACGTCACTCCGCAGGTCGGTCCTGAATCGAAACACAATGTCTTCTGGACTGAAATTCGAGTCACCGATTGTCACCGTTCTGACTGTAACTTTGCCAGACAACGTTCCTGGGATGATTCCCCCGGCACCAGCGTCGAACTGGAACTCGGGCCTTGCAGCAGCGCTCGGCTTGATGCTGAATTCCCGTTGCGACGGGTAGTCAGCCGAAACCCGAAAAGCCAAGCCGTTTGAATTCGCCTGCTCACGATCGGCCGTGTACGTAATCTCCTTTAGGATTGCAGGAAGTTGAACCTGCCCATTCTTTTGGTGCTCGACCGTGGCTACTGGGGTGTTCCAAATTATTTCAACACCACCGCGCTCGCCACGGCCACGACCATTATTCGGAAGATCTGGCGCAGCATCAGAGTCGCGGGAATCTTGATCGCCCTGCACCAGACCTCCACTTACTGGGGCTAGGCCAACCGTGGCGGGTGCACTGTTTTGCTTGAAGAAAAAATTGCCGCTTGGAGCGACTTCAAAATCCCACTCGCCCCCGTCGTACGAGAGCTTGCCGAAAATCCTACCGTTGATCAGCCAGCCCAGCTCGTTAGTCGTATCAGTCGCGGCATAGGGATTTGGCGTTACTGGGACGCGAGACAAAACCTCAGTATTGTTCACAAAAATTCGGGTTGTGTCATATTCCGGCGAGTTGATCGCCCCATGTCTCAGCGTGAAGAACGTCGAGCGGTTAAGCATCGCATCTTGCTGGTAGTTTGCACCGCGATTATCCCCCGGCTGCATTGGGCCGGGGCCACGCTCGAGGACACCATTCGTGACAAAAAGGATGTCGGGCGTGGAAAAGTTTGGCTCGTTGGATCCGTCGGGTGGCGACTTGGGATTGAGCACCAGCGGACTGAAACTGGAGTTGTTTGCCACCAACAAGTCACCGGTGGCCGTCCGAGTGATAAAGACGTCGTCAGCAGCTTGATTCGGCGCATCAGGACTTGAAGTGACGATCAGATAGTTCGATACGGGCCCGCCAGGGAACGTCGTGATCGCCAGCAGCGTGCGACTCTCGAGCTTTTCCGATTGCAGCCTGAGCTCTCGATTCTGCTTTGGTCGGCTATTCTTTCGTTGCCGGGCCTTGGGAGCGGAGGGAAGAAAGCGGTCGAAAGGCGACTTCATCGGATGTTCCTCGCGGACTGACCTTGGTGGATGTTCGCCGGATGAATTTTTCGCTAGATCCGGCAGATTGCCCCATCTTCGGGGATGCTATCCCCGATATACGCGTCTCGCAACGAATCGGTTCGGATGGGGGGGCGATTTCGGGATTTGAGCCAAAATGCCGGTTGTTCTGATTGCGGAAAACCATCGCCCGGCGCTCAAGCCCGCGCTACCGTCGCAACTCGAAAACCCCATCAGAAACGGCGATCCGCCCCCCTGCCCCGGCCGCTCGCGTATTGACCCCCAACCGGTAGAGGTGGTTCCAGTCACTGGCATCCACATCGACCCGAATGCCCCGGCCCCGTCTTGCCTCGAAGGCGTCGCGGAAGTGGGCCGTGACCGCCGTCAAGCTCTGCCGCTACCGGATGTATCCAGTGGGAGCGGCCGAAGACGAATCCGAAGCTCCGACACCGAAAGAATTGCACCTTTTTCAAGATCTCCCGAATGATCCGCAAGCAATGAATAGAGCCGCGAAATCACTTTTTCAGGCCGCATGTTTTGCAGGCGAAAAACAATCACACTCGGCAACTTCGCCGAACTTGCAGCGAGCAGATTCGCGAAATCCAGGTCGTGAGTGACCACTATTCTGCTTTCGCTGACCGCACGAGCAAGGATGTCGGAATCGGAGAGCGTACCCAGCCTCAGTTCGTGAAGATGCTCTGCCTCGTGGCCAGTGCTTCGCAAGAAGGCAGCAACTTCCACGGAGATGCCCATGTCGAGCAGCAATCTCATGCCGATGCCGCTTCAGAGGGCAGAATGGACTCTTCCGCGAGCCATGCTGCGTATTTGAGCGACTGACGGATATCTTCCGCCTCGAGATAGGGATACGCCCGGAGAATTTCCTGCTGCGACATCCCGTTGGCAACGAGATTCACAACGAGCGCTACGGTGATCCGAAGGCCCCGGATACAAGCCTTTCCGCCCATGACTCTCGGATCGTAGGTGATGCGGTCAAACGCCACCATTGGTGAACTCCTGTCATTCACGTCTCTGCAAGACAGCCCTGAGGCGCAATTATACCGTTCGTCGTAGTGCCCCTAGATAGCGAAGCTTCAGGAATCAACGGCCGGAAAGGCGGGGGACATGAGACTTCCGATGCAAATTCTATTGTGACTGCTGTCCTGGCCGCCGGTTAGCCGCGTATTGATCGCCAGCCGGTAGAGGTGGTTCCAGTCACTGGCATCCACATCGACCCGAAGGGCCCGGCCACGCCGGGCCTCGAAGGCATCGCGGAAGTGGGCCGTGACCGCGCCCGACCGGCTCTCGCGGCTCGGCACGACGCACCGCTTGCAGACATTCGTCGCCATGAACCGAGCCTCGCCGATCGTGAACTCCCGCGGCTCGGCTGGCGGCAGATCGGCGTAGGGATCGCCTGGCAGGTCGGGTGGCAACTGACCGAGCGACGGAGGCCGATCGGCTCTCGCGGGGCTCGCGAGCGAGTCTTCCCAGAAGGCATCGCAGCCGCCGATCTCGAGATTGGCCCGAAACCTGCGCCGGCTCTCAGCCAGATCGAAGCCAAACCAGCGGGCCACCTCCGCGAGCGACGCCGTCGAGACGAGCGTGGGGCCGGGGGCATCGCGGTCGTCCGGGAAGCCGCCGTCGGGGCGCTCTTCCAAAAGCACCTGCACGCCAAGTGCTTCCGAGAGCCAGCCGCATGGGCCTTCCGGGCCGGGCACCAAGTGGAATGATTCGCGGCGGAGGTTTTTCAGGCGGTCGATCCCAGGCATCACGGCGGCGGCGATTGCGGCCGGATCGATGCAGAGCGTGACGAGCCGCTCTTCGAGGGCAAACTCGGCGCGGATCGCATGGAAGCGCGGCGTTCGCTTCGCGTTGACCACCCGGCCCTCCATGTCGACCAGCCGCCAGCGGCGGTCGTTTTCGAGGCCGCCCGAGGGGAGCACGCGGGCTTCAGCCACGGCCAGCCCGTCGAGGCTTTTGACGGGATAGAGCGTGATCAGGTCGAGGGTGGGCATGCCGGCGTGGTTACCAACGTCTCAAACCACACCGGGCCTGAGGCCTCGGCCACGACGGCGCTAGGGGGGAGCGGGCGACCGAGTTCCTCGTACAGTTCGATCACGGCAGCCAGTGCATCCTGAACATTCGCGACCGCTTCATCAGCCGTGTCGCCTTCCGTGTGAAGTTCTGGGAGGAGTGGGCTTGTAACGGTGTAGCCACCCTCGGGTTGCGGGGTCAGAACAAGCGGGATCTTGAGGTTCATGAGAAGGACGCCGCGGGGAGGAACCGGTTTCGAAAGTATATCGTGGCGCGGCACCTGGAGACAGGCACGGAGGCCTGTCGTACTGGCGACAGGCTGAAGCCTGTCCTACATGCGGAAGTTGAAGGTTTGCCAGATGAGGCGGAGGAGCCACTGACCCACGGTGCGGCTGCCCACCTTGATCCGCGCGGTGCCGCGCATGCCCGGCGTGAGCACGGCTTCCGTGTCGTCGAGCGACATCATCGCCTCGTAGCTCGTCGAGATCGGCTGCTCGCGGCCCTCCTCCGTCGTCTCCGTCGGCACCTGGCCGCCCGCCTTCACGCTCAGCCGCTCGGAACTGCTCTCGATGTGGGTCTCCGCGATTTCCGCGACCGTGCCCGTGAACGTCTGCCAGGGGAACGAATCGAGCTTGAGATCCACCTGCTGCCCCTTCGCGATGAACTCCACCTCCGATTGATCGACCACCATCACCGCCTCGAATTTCTCCGGCTCCCCCACGAGGCAGAGCACCGTGCCCTCGAGAAACGTCGCCCCGAGGTTCTTGTCGTCGAGCGCGTTGCCGCTCCAGGGAGGCAGCCGGCCCGAGCCATCCTTCGGCGGCGCGACGGCCGACGCCGGCAAGACGATCCCGTCGCGCGGGGCCGTGAGCACGAGGTCGCGCCGGTCCTTCCGCTTCTTGTCGAGCTGTTCCTCGATGCTCTTGAGCGACTCCTCCACCGTGCCGATCTCGAGGCCGGCGGCGGGGTCGGTAAACCGCTCCCGCTCGAGGCTGTTGAGCCGCGACCGCGATTGCGACGCCTTCCCTTCCAGGTCGGCGATCTCGAGATCGAGGTCGATGCTCGAAAGCCGGGCGATCTCGTCCCCCTTCTTCACGATGCTGCCAGGCTTCACGGCCAGGCTCTCGAGCTTGCCCGGCACCGTGACATAGACCGTCTCCTCGCCGCGCGGCCGCAGTTCGGCGGCGCACCACACCCGCTGCGGCAGGGGAATGAGCGCGATCGCCCCGGCAAGGGCCGCCGCCACGATTGCGGTGAACACGAGGTTTTTGGTCTTCACTTCGTCGCGCCTCCCGGGCACGTTCAGAAACTTGATCATCCCGTGAATCGGCTTTACCACCAAGCCCCAGAGCGCCGCGGCCGCGAGGATCTGCCCCAGCACCTCCAGGCGATACGGCTTGAACACGCTCCAGACGAAAAGAAAGATCGAAAGCGAGACGAACCAGCCATAGAGGCTCGACGCCACCGCATAGAGGGCGAAGAGGCCGCGATTCCGCTGCGGCAGGAAGGGATCCTCTGGCTGCTTGATGCCGAGGCACCAGTGGCTCGCGATCCGCCCGAGGATCGTCGTCGCCTTCTGCCGCAGGTTCGGGATCTCGAGGACGTCGGAGAGGATGTAGTAGCCGTCGTAGCGCAGGAGCGGATTGGCATTGAAGAGGATCGTGGACACGCTCGAGACGAACATCACGTCAAGGCAGAGCTGGTTGAAGATGCCCGGATGCGAGTTCCACCAGAGGAAGGTGGCGATCGAGGCGATGATCACCTCGACATACATCCCCGCCGCGCCGATCGCCGCCCGCTTCCATTTCGATGGCAGCATCCAGCTGTCGGAGACGTCGCAATAGAGGCAGGGGGTGAAGACGAGCAGCATCATCCCCATCTCGTGGCATTCCCCGCCGTAATGCTTGCAGGAGAGGCCGTGGCCGAATTCGTGCAGCACCTTCGTCACGCCCAGCGCGATCGCCAGGTAGAGCCAGTTGCCCGCGGCGAAGAACTGGTGAAACTCGGGCAGTTTCGAGCGAAACGTGTCGAAATTCACGAGCACGAGCAGGACGGCGCTCGCCACGAAGGCGAGCATGGCGACGATCGCCGCCGGCGAGAAGAGCCAGCCAAACCAGGGATCGAGCCGCGTGAGCAGCCGGTCGGGATCGATGCCGCGAAACCGCATCGACATGATGTTCGCCAGCCAGGCCATCCACTGCTTCCAGATCCGCTGCCGCCGCCGCTCGAAGAGCTGCGGCCCTTGCCCCGGGCGATCGCCGATCACGAGCCCGGAGCGGTGGAGCGTGGCGACGAACCGCGAGAGCTCCTCCACCGTGATCCGCCGCGGCGGAAACTTCGCCTCGAACTGCTCCTTGAGCGTTTCAAGGCTCTTCTGGCCGTCGAGCATGTCGAGCAGCCAATACTCCTCGGGACGAAACCGGAAGTAGTGGAGCGAGATGGGGTCTTTCACCACCCACCAGGCCTGCCCCTGGTAGACCTGCCGGTTGGTGACGAGATCGCCCCGCCGCTTGAGGCTCACCGGCCGGGTGGTGCTCGAACGGAAGGCGTCGGCGGCGGTGGACATTTTGGGTGGGACAGACTTGCGTTGGAGATCAGGGCCGGAGGCCCGGGTCAGAACCAGCAAACGGAGTTTGCCAAGCAAACACGAACAGGATGTTCATGTTTTGCGTGAAGTTACCGAGGCGGCTGCGACGAGTGGATCGTCATGCGGGCGGTCTGGCCGGCGCGCAGGAGCCATTGGCCGGAGCCGGCGGCTTGGCGATTTTCCACCTCGGCGAACACCCGGTAATCGCCGCCACTCTCCACCAGCGGGCTCGTAAACACGATCCGTCCCGGAAACGATTCCTTTCGGTCGTCGGCGAGCGTCACCTCCACCGTCACCGGCCGGTCGCGGACGACTTCCGGATCAAACCGGCTCGAATCCACGTAGCCCTCGACGCGAAGCTTGTCGGCGCGCACGACGCGGGCCAGCGGATCGCCCGGCTGCATCCACTCCCCCTGGTGCGGAAAGATCTGCACGACCACGCCGTCGAGCGGGCTCTTGATCAGCCGCCGCTCGATCGCGTTTTCGGCCGCCTCGAGTTCCACCCCCTTCGAGGCCGCCGCGAGCGAGGCCATGTGGCGTTCGAGCTGGGCCTGCTCGATCTGCAGTTCGCTCTTCCGCTCATTGAGCATCAGCCGCGCCCGCTCCACTTCCGTCACGCTGCCGGGCACCTTGGCATGCGATTCAAGCGCCTTCTTGTGCTCGGCCTCGGCCACCTGCTCGGCCGCGATCGAATACCGGACGTCCACGTCGCTCTCCGCCTTCGCGACCGCCTGATCGTGCTCCGCCTTCGCCTTCCGCTTCTCCATCTGCGGCTGGTCGTCGTCGATCTTCGCGATCACGTCGCCGCGGCGAACCGTAGCCCCCTCGCGGACGACAAGTTCGACGAGCACACCTGGCTCGCGGGCCGGAACCTTCGCCTCCTCGACGAGCGACACAAGGCACCGCTCGAGCACCGGCTCCGCTGCCGAAGGAGCGACGGCCAAGGCCACGGGCGGGCAGGAGATCACGAGCAAAACGAGCAGTAGGAGTCGCACGGGCATGGGGGCCTCACCAGAGCCGGAAGAGGATCTGCGATTGGATGAAAGACAGCACGTCGTGAAACCAGACATAGCCGAGCGGCCGCTTGCCGCAGTTGATCCGCGCCGTGACGCTCGCCCCCGCGCCGAGCTCTTCCTTCTCGTGGCGGCTGGGATCGATCGTCACCCGCACGAGCACCGTATTGCCCTGCTCGCCCCGGACCTCGGCCTGCTCGTGGATCTCCTTCACGGTGCCCCGGTGCCGCGTGCCGGGATCGGTCGCCAGGATGTAATCCACCTCGAGCTCGCGACCGGCCTGCTTGGCAGCCACAGCGGCGCGGTTGATGTGGCCGAGGCGGTCATCGGGCATGTGCACCTCGAGCTCCCAGGGGCCGGTCTTGTCGGCCACGCTCATCAGCACCTGCCCCTGCTCCACCGGCCTGAGAATCAGCCGATCGCGAACCTGCCAGGTCACGATCACGCCGTCGATCGGGCTGCGGACAAGCAGGTCCTTCTTCTTCGTCTCGTAGAGCTTCCGCTGCTCCTCGAGGCTTTCGATCTCCCGCTGCAATTGCGCGGCGCGACCGGCCATCCGGGTCTTTTCGTCGGCCGAGATCTTGCTGTCTTCAAGCAGGGCACGACGGGTGGCCACGAGCTGCTCCTCGCTCGATGCCTTGCGGCCGAGCACGTCGGTGAGCGCCACCTCCAGATCGGTGTTGCGGAGCGTGGCCAACAGCTGCCCCTCCTTCACCTCCGCGCCATGCTCGAGACCGGGCTCGAGCCGCTCGACCACGCCCTGGATCTCCGCGAAGACGTCGCGACGGTGAACCGGCTCGAGCGAGCCCTTCCCTTCAAGCCGCAGGTCGGCCGGAATGAATATCAGCGCGAGGATACCGGCGAGCGTCGCCAGCGCCGCGAGCACCGTGCGCGGCAGGTTACGGGCCGTCGTGAGCACCTTCGATTTGTCGAGCAGGTTCAAGACGCCGTAGAAGGGCAGCCCCGTGTGCGCCAGCGAGTTGGCAAGGGCCACCCGGCCATGCTCCGCGACGAGCTCCACGCGGGCCCGCTTGCCACCGTCAAACGTGCTCGACGAAAACCATTCTGCGACGAGCGCACCGATCGGCTCGGGAACCTGCTTCGGCGCCGCCTCGGCCTTCGCCACGGCCACCGCATCCACGCCGCCCGGCTTCACCACCGGCGTGGGCCGCGGCTTCTCCAGCGGAATGATCGCCAGCGCCGTGGCATGCGATTCGTCGATGTAGTGCTCGAGCTCCTCCTCGATCTGCGGCGGCAGTTCCTTCGCAGGATCGGGATGCCAGAGCGGATCCCCCGCCTTCGCCACCACGCGAACGAGCGCTTCGATTGCCTGCACGGCCGTGGCCCGTCGCTCGATCGATTCCTGCCCGCTCACCGCCTCGAGCCGCAGCTTCCGCCGCCGCTTCACGACTACGCTTACACGGTCGCAGCCGATGATCCGACGGGCCTCGTTGGCCAAGACGAACGCCGTGGCGATGGGATCGAGCGATTCGTGGACCGCGCGGCTGAAGCGATCGACCTGCGCGAGCGCCGCCTGCTGCGAGTCGAGCGTGACAAGCTGCCGCCGCTCCAGGTAGCCGCCGGCCACGGCCGACACCTGCTCGAGAAACTTGAGATACCCCCGCTCGACGTCGGGGGCATTGGGATGATGAAAGACCTCGATCAGCCCGGCGCGAGCGCCCGCCCGTTCGATCGGCGCCGAGACGACGAGCAGGTCGGTCGGGTTGTCGGCCGCCGCCTTGCCGTCGGGCCCGGCCAGGCCGGCCCGCGGCGGCACGAGCAGCCCTGTCGGATTTCCGATCAGGGTCTGCACGAGCCGGCCGTGGGCCTCCTGCGATTCCTTCTCGTCGGTCAGCCCGGTGCCCTGCATGCCTGCGTGGCAGACAGGCTCGACCCGGCCCTGCTCGCCGATGAGCCAGACGAGCCCGGCCACGGCCCCCATCGCCTCGATCACGCGGTCGAGCAGGCCACGAAAGAAATCCGCTTCCGCAAGGTTGTTGCGGGAGAGCATGTCGATTTCATCGACGAGCGCGCGGATCTGCTGCCGCGCCTCCTCGATCGCCTGTTCGTCGGCCGTGCTCATGGGGCGATGGTTTCAGGCCGGGCTTCCGGCTCTTCCCGTCAGGCCTTGGCCTGCTGCTGGTGGACCACCCGCTTCTGGACGTCGGTCTCGAGCATGCCGAAGGCCTGTTCGTGACGCTGCACGGCCATGCCGAGGGCATAGGCAAGACGCTTGGCGGTGAAGAAATTGACGATGATCCGCTGCGTGAGCTGGATCGTCTCGGGCGACGTGCCGGCGACCTGCTTGTTGAGGCCGAAATCGACGATCAGCTCCTCGGGGGTGCCGGTCACGCGGCAGAAATTGGCGTAGTGGGCGACGATGTGGGATTCGTCGACCGGCACCTGCATCTGTTCGGGGGCGGGGCGCTGCGACTTGGATTCATCGGCCATGGAGGGCTCCTCGAAAGGGAAAGGGTTCAACTCGATTCAATTCAATCCGTTGAAACGGCCCGCTAGTCTACCGCCCTCCTCACGCGGGGGCCACTGTCGGGCCTGCATCCAACGGCGAATTCATGCGAGATCGTCTCAGACAGGCTTTCCAACCCGCAAGACCCTCAACCTCCCCAACCGTGCCGAGCGAGCCAACCGTCGTCGACGAACCGGTTCATGAGCGCCTTGAAGGCCCGCAGCGCATCGCGATGCCATGACGTATCAGCCGGGTCGCCACCGACGTCCGCGCCGCGAAACGTCAGCCGGCAGGGCCAGCCACGATCCGACGCGACGGAGTCGAAACGCTCGGCGATCCGCAGCGCCCAGGCGGCGCCGAGCGTCTCGCGGAGCGCGAGAAACGGCGGGTCGATCGACCGGCTCACGGCGTCGGCGGCGTGCGCAACCGCCACCCGGCGGCGGCGCACGAGCGGCCACGCCGCGGCCAGCACCGCCCCGGCTGCGATCAGGCAGGCGCCACAACAATCCAGCAAATCCTGCGGCAGCGACCGGTCGGTGGCGATGCCGGGCAGGAACGGCCGAATCACCGCGAGCTGCCCCGCGGCGATGAGCGTCGCTGCGGGGCCATTCCCCGTGGCGACAAAGTTCATCCAGCCGACGACGGCGAGCAGGGCGAGAAAGCCGCGGCCGAGCAGATGGACATCGGGCAGACTGCCCGGCCGCACGAGCCAGGCGGAGAGGGCGGGCATCGCGATCACGACGGCGAGCGACGCCACGATCAGCTGCCAGACCCCGTGCTGCGGACGCTTGGCGCCCAGGAGCGACATCGCCGGGCAGACGGCCAGCGCCGCGACCGCGAGCCGCATCCGCGCCGCCCGGGCGGGATCGAAGGGATCATCCACGCGGCTGCCCGCGTCATAGGCCAGCGCCAGGCAGGCCGCCACGGCCCACCACGCCGCAGGCACCGCCGTCGAGCCACGCACTCGCCAGACGGCAATCGCCGCACAGACGGCGGCAACGAGCGCAGCGATGCAGGTGGCGAGGGTGAGCGACATGAAACAAGACTACATCGCTGCGGCGCCATCGACTTTGCCGGTCATGCCGGTCGGGCAGTTTCGCCCGAAAACCATCGGCCCACGGCGTTCGTTCAGCCGATATGCCGAGAGAAGGTCTGCCGTGGCCGGCACACCCTCCAGCGGAATCATTCCATGCGGCGGAGTTTACAGGCGATGGTGTGTGGCACCATGCGCCGTTTGGCGGCAGTGTCTCTCGTGGCGGCGTCGTTCGTGGCGCTCCCCCGCGAAGTGACGGCGATCGAGATGTTCACCTACTTCGGCGACGGCAGCCGGATCGGCCTGCCGAGTCTCGAGGTGCCGATCGAGGCCTACCCGGGCATCCCGCTTCGCAGCGACCGCATCCGGGCGAGGAATCGCGCGATGATGATGCGCCGCGGCATGCCCGCCCAGCAGGCGATGCCGCCGGCGGGGCAGCCGGCGTCGGGCGTCACGATCCGCTCGATGCCCGTCCTCGAGCAAGAGCGCATCCCAACGCCAGCCCGGTAAGGAGGACAGGCCTCTGTGCCTGTCATGACGACCGAGTTGGCCTGGCCAGCGGGCAGGCTCAGGCCAGGGAGACAGGCACGGAGGCCTGTCCTACTCGATCAGACAGGCACGGAGGCCTGTCGTACTCGATCAGACAGGCTGAAGCCTGTCCGACTCAGCCGCCGGCGTCGCCCTTGAGCTTCGCGAGCAGATCGGACGCGTCGGGACGCGTGGCGAACATCGGCTCGTTGGCCAACACCTCCTCGAGGATCTTCCGAGCGCGGTCCTTCTCGCCACGGTCGGAGAGGAGCTTGGCCACGTAGTAGGCGCCGTCGGTGGTCAGCGCGTTGTTCTGCGTGATCTGCGCCAGGATCTTCTCGGCATCCTCACGGCGGCCGAGCTTGTAATAGACCCAGGCGAGCGTCGTGAGGGCGTTGACCTGCTGCGGCGAATTCTCGCGGTGCATCGCCGCATTGGCCTCGGCCATCTCGAGCGCCCGCTGCCGGGCGTCCTTGTCGTCCGACTCGATGAGCACCAGGGCCAGCGAGTTGGAGGCGGGGAAGTTGCCGGGCGACTGCACGTGGGCGTCGTAGAAGAATTTCTCCGCCGCCTTGTAATCGCGGGCCACGCGGGCAATCGCACCGCGAACGACCTTCCCCTCGAGGCTCTTGGCGTCGATTGTGAGCGCCTGGTCGGCGATCGCCTTCGACCGCTCCAGGTCACCCTGGCCGAGATACCACTGCGACGCGGCCAGGAGCACGGCCGGATCCTTCGGGGCCTCCTTGATGGCGGCCTCGATCAGCTTCTTGGCCGTCTCGCGCTTCTTGGCGTCGTCGTAGAGTCGCGCCATCGCCAGTTCCGGCTGCACGGCCTTCGTGTCGAGCTTCTTCGCCTCGCGAAATTGCTCGAGCGCTTCCTGCGGCTTGCTCAACTGGAAGAGCACGATGCCCATCCGCTGGTGGGCGCTCGCATTGTCGGGATCGAGATCGATCCAGCTCTTGAGGTGGCCCTGGGCGGCCTCCCACTGCTTGCGAGCCTCGGCCACCGCGGCATTGCCGGCATGGCTGCGAATCTCGAAATCCCGCTTCCGCTTGGCGTTCTCCGCGTACTCGTTCGTGAGCTGCGTCGCCTTCTGGAAGAGCATGTCCGCATCGGTCACGCGGCGATCCTGAAACGCGAGGTCGCCCATCATCAGGTAGGGCTCGGGATCCTTCGGAAACTTGATCACCGCCTCCTCGAGCTCGGCCCGCGCGGGCCCGAGCTGGTTCACACTCAGCCAGAGCATCGCCATCATCACGCCCGGCGGCGGCATCTTCGCGTTGTTGCTCTTCACCCGCTCGAGGATCGCGCGGCAGCCGTCGATGTCGCGGTCACGAAAACGATTGATCGCCCCGGTGACCTCCTGCGTTTGCGAATCGTCGGAGACGGCCTTGCCAATGAGCGTCTGCGCGGTGATCTGGGCGTGGGCCGCGGTGCCGGACAGCGCGACGCTGAGCGCCACGGCCAGGAGAAACGCATGCGTGAAGAAGACGCTACGCATCGCGACCGCCGAAGCCGCAAAACAGCTGCTGCCGTGCATCGTCATTGGAAGGGTCTCCTGATTCATGCCGAGTTCGTCCCAGCCCCAATATATCGGCCAAGACTTTCGGTATCCTAGCGGCAACGAACAGATTCCGCCACCAACCCCGCCCGAGAACGCGGCCTCCCGGCCGCCCTGCCCATGCTGCTGGGAGCCGTCTTCGAACGTGAGGTCAGGTTTGCACCGCGGGCCCGCGGGCTCTTCGTCGCCCGCGCCGTCTATGCCGCGGCGCTTCTGGCGATCATCGCGACCTGCTGGCTCGTCGTCACCGGCACGCAATCGGTCACCACGGCCGGCGACACAGCCCGTTTCGGGTCCACGCTCCTGCGGATCCTCGCCCCGCTGCAGCTCACTCTGGCGACGCTCGCCGCCGCGCTCACCGGGGCCGTCGCCGTGACCGCGGAGAAGGACCGCCGCACGCTCGAGCTGTTGCTCGTCAGCCGGCTCTCCGACCGCGAGCTCGTGCTCGGGAAGCTCGCCGCCAGCCTCGTGCGTGTGATGCTCATGCTGCTCGCCGCCGTGCCGGTCTTCGCGATCGCCGGGCTCTTTGGCGGGGTGACGGCGGGGCAACTCGCCCGCTTGTTCGCCGTCACGTCCGCGACGGCGCTGGCGGCGGCGAGCATCGCCACGACCGTCGCCTTCTGGAAGGAGACCACGTTTCAGTCGCTCTCGATCACGATGTTTGCGCTCGCAGCCTGGGTGGCCGGCGGGGAACTGGCCGCCGCGCGATTCGGCGCCGACGCCGGCGCGATCGTCTCGCCGGCCCGCGCCGTCTTCGCCGCGCTCAGGCCCCTCGGCCTGCCGGTGCTCTGGCCGTTCCTCGGTCTCTGCGCGGCGATCATCGTCGGCACCAACGCGATCGCGATGACCCAGGTGCGACGCTGGAGCCTCGCGGGTGAGCCGCGACAGCCACTGGCCGGCCAGCCGGTGGCCGCCCGCGTTCGCTCGCGGGAGGTCTGGAAAAACCCGATCCTCTGGCGGGAGATCTGCACGCGGGCCCACGGCCGCGCGATCCTGCTCGTGCGGCTCGCCTGGCTCGTGCTCTTCGCCGCCGCGGTGGCCGGAATCGTGGCGGAGGCCCGCGCGGCGCGGCCCGACCGGCTCGCCGTGGCCGTGGCCGTCGTGCCGATGGCGCTGGCGAGCCTCGTGGCGGTGGCGGCCCTCGCCGTGACGAGCGTGACGACCGAGCGCGACCGTGGCTCGCTCGACCTCCTGCTCGTGAGCGATCTCGAGCCGGAGGAATTCATCTGGGGCAAGCTGCTCGGCGTGCTCGGCGTGGCCCGCGAGATCGTGATCCTGCCGCTCGCGCTCTCTGGCGCGCTCGCGGCGACCGGCATCGCGACCGTCGAAGACGCCCTCTACCTCGCGCTCGGCATGGCGATCCTGCTCTTCTTCGCGGCCGTGCTCGGGCTGCACGTGGGGCTTTCCTATCCCTCCTCGCGCCGCGCGATCGCCGTGGCGCTCGGCACCGTGGCGTTTCTCTTCGTCGGCGTGGCCACGACGATGCGGATCATGGTGGCGTTCGGCTCGAGTTTCGAGCTGCAGCTCGCCCCGTTTCTTGCCGCGATCGTCGGCGGCGCGGTGGGGCTCTACGCCGCGCTCTCCGCCCGCAATCCGTCGCCGGCCATCGCCTGGGCCGCGGCGCTGTTGCCGAGCCTGACCTTCGTGGCGATCACGGGCTTCCTGCAGGGCAACTCGCTGCAGGTCTTGCTCGTGACCGCCGCCGCCTACGGCTTCGCGACGGCGAGCCTGCTCGTGCCGGCGATCGGCGCCTTCGACCTATTGACCGGCCGCACGACTACCGGCGAATGATCGCGGGCTCTCCCGACGGCGGGCCCGACGACAGCGCCGCAAGCCGCTTTTCGATCTCGGGCGTCGCACCGCCGCGGGCGACCGCCTGCCGGTAGGCCTCGAGCGCATCGGCGGGGCGGCCAAGCGATTCGAGCGCCATCCCCTCGAGCGCCAGCACGCGTGGTGGAGTGCCGTTCGGGCCGTAGGTTTCGCCGAGGATGCCGAGCGTGGCGAGCGCCCGCTGCGGGCGATCGAGCCGGCGATAGACCTCGGCGGTGGCCAGGAGCACCTCACGATCGTCGGGCACGATCGACAGCGCCCGATGAAAATCGGCGAGCGCGTCTTCAGACCGGCCGCGGGCGAGGGCCACCTGACCGTGCAGGTGCCAGGCGTCGGCCGACCGCGGCGCGGCCCGCACCGCGGTGGCGGCGAGCCGGTCGGCGTCGTCGAGCAGGCCGAGCTCCATGTACATCCTCCCGCCGTCGATGCAGAGGCCCACGTCGCCCGGCGAGAGCTCGAGCGCCGCGGCAATCTGCCTCACCGCCTCGAGGTGCTCCCCGCGCTTCCAGAGCACGTCGGCATAGTGGCGCCGGGCATCGACGTCGGTAGGGCAGCTCTTCACGGCGCGTTCGAGCAGACCCTCTGCCCGCAAGAGGTCGTTGCGATCGGCGGCGGCGAGGCCCTCGTTGGAGAGCCGACGCGCTGTCGCGAGATCCTGTGGCACCGGGCCGCGCGGCATGAGCCTGCACCCCGATCCGACCGACGCGATGGCGATCGCGGCGGCGGCGCATGATGCGGCGATGAAAGGGCGGGCAACCACGGGCGGCGGACTGTATCCGCCGGGCCGCCGGCCAACAACGGCTTCAACGATGCTTCGGCGGGCTGAATCCCGCGACCAGCATTGCCGAGGCTCCGCCCCCTGCCCCGCTTGCCAGGTCGGCAGTGGACCGCGGAAACGGGGTTGTGAGCCCACGGCCGCCCCCCTACCAACCCCGCATGGGAATCCCGATCTTTCGCGTGCTCGCCCGTGCCGGCGCCCTGGCGGCATGCCTGCTCGCGCTCGTCGGCTGCAACATCCGCGACGAGGCGGTGCTGCCCGTCATGCCCGACCTGCTCGTCGGCGGCGCCGAGATGGCCGCCGGGGCGGGCGCCGCGCAGGGCATCGAATATGTGAGCGGCTACGAGGCCGGCCTGAAGCGGGCGGCCGCCGAACGGAAGCCGCTCGTGCTCGTCTTCAAGGCCACCTGGTGCCGGTTCTCCGCCGAACTCACCCAGCGGACGCTCGCCGACGAGCGGGTGGTCGGCCTCTCGCGGCGGAGTGTTTGCGTGATGGTCGATGCCGATCGCGACGCCGACGTCTGCCGGCAGTTCGGCGTGAAGGCCTTTCCAACGCTCGTCATCCTGCCGATCGACGGCGGCGAGCCCATCCGCAAGACCGGACGGCCCTCCGCCGCCGCGGTCGCCGCGGACCTCGAAAAGGCCATCGATCCACCACACATCGCCGGGGCCGCGCCAGCCGGAACCATTCTTGAGTAGCATGGCGGCCATGGTGAAGGAAACCTTTCACGCGTATCCGTGGTGGAGCCCGCGGTTTTGGCACGGCATGCCCCTGGGGACCTGGCTCGGCCTCGTCGCCGAGCATGGCGGCCGCGCGTCGCTTTCGCGCTGGGGCCTGATGGGCACGATCACCACGGCCGCAGCCTTCAACTCCGTCGCCGAGCCGCTCTCGATGGCGCGGTTCCGGCGACAGCTGCAACACCCGCCGGCCACCGACCCGCCGCTCTTCATCATCGGCCACTGGCGATCGGGCACCACGCTCCTCCACGAGCTGCTGATGCTCGATGACCGGTTCTGCTGCCCGACCACCTATCAGTGCTTCGCCCCCGGGCACTTCCTGCTCACCGAGCAGCTGGTGACGTCGGCCTTGAGCTGGATCATGCCGTCGAAGCGGCCGATGGACGATGTCTCCGCCGGCTGGCACCGTCCACAGGAAGACGAATTCGCGCTGGCCAACATGGGCGCCCCCTCCCCGTATCGGCGCATGGCGTTTCCGATGACGTCACCCGACCGGCCGCACGCGCTCGATCTCGCCACGCTCGCTCCCGACGAACTCGCGGTCTGGAAGCGGACGATGCGCCGGTTCCTCACGCTGCTGGCGATCCGCGATCCGCGCCGTCCGGTGCTCAAGAGCCCGCCGCACACCGCGCGGATGCGCGTGCTCGCCGAGATGTTTCCGGGGGCGCGGTTTCTCCACGTCGTCCGCGATCCGTTCGTCGTCTTCCCGTCGACGATGCGGCTTTGGCGGTCGCTCCATCATTCGCAGGCGATGCAGGTCGATACGGGCGAATCGCTCGAGCCGTATGTCTTTGCCGCGTTCGACGAGATGTATGCCGCGTTCGAGCGCGACCGGGCGACCCTCCCGCCGGGGAGCCTGCACGAGATCCGCTACGAAGACCTCGTGGCCGACCCGGTGGCCCGCCTCCGCGAGGCCTACGACCGCCTCGAGCTTGGCGGCTTCGACCGGGCGCTGCCGCTCTTCGAGCGTCAGGCCCTTTCCATGAAGCGCTACCGCACCAACACCTACTCCCACGACCCGCGGATCGTGGCCGAGATTTCCGAGCGCTGGCGGCCGTTCATCGAGCGGTATGGCTACGCGACGCCTGCTCTCGCCTGAGGCGGACCTTCGGGTCGGCCTCCATGCTCTTCATCTCTTCCTGGAATTCCTGCGGCGTCATCCGGATCCGCTTCTCGAATCGCAGCCGGGCAAGGCCCCACTGCGCCGCTGCCACGGCCGCCGCGGCTGCCACGGTGGGAAACGTGAGCGATCGCACGGCGCCGAGCCACACTTCCACCCCCGCCGTCGCGTCGCCGGCCGCCACGAGCGAGACGAGGGGAGCCGCCGCGAAGCAGGCGGCCGCGACGATCGCCACGAGCCCCACGGCATTGGTGACGATCGCCGCGAGCGTCTGCGCCGAAAAGATCCGCGCGAGGCCCTGCAGCGGGTCGATCCGCTGCCATGTGGGCGCGGCCCGTTCGAGCCGCCACGCCGAGCCGTCGAGCACCGCCCGCAACGCGAGCCCCACGGCCGCGGCGGCGATGACGACGGCGACCGTGGGCACGACGAGCGACAGCGGGGGCAGAACAATCTCGGCGAGCGGTTCGGCCGACCCGCGGATGGCGGCGGCGAGCGAGCGCCGGAAGAAGTCGATGGCCGCCGGCACCGTGCGCGTGAGCCAGCCCGGCACGAGCACGAGCGCCGTCGCCGCCATCGCCACCGCCGCGAAGACGGCGGCCGTGGGCATCGCCCCCTGTTGGCGTGCGGCATCGCGGCGGCGCGGCGTCGCGGGGATCACGCGATCGGAGGCATCGGCCATCGTCTCACCTCGCGCCGAAGCATTCTTCGATGTGCCCCTGGGCGATCACGCCAAAGCCACCCGACCAGGCATCGGCCCCCAGATACACCACGGCGAGCAGCACGAGCGCCGCAAGCGCCTGCAGCATGCCGCTGGCGGGCGTGAACGGCACCGTCCGCAGGCAGATCGCACAGGTCAGGTGGAAGCAGATGACGGCGACGAGCGCCGGGATCGCGAGCGTGACGGCAAGCGCGAGCGCAGCGGCGGGCAGCCGCACCGCGATGTCGGCGAGCGACGCGGCGGGCACGCCGGCCGCGGGCAAGAGCGTGCCGACGGGCATCGCCCGCACGCTATCCACGAGTCCCGCGGCGATCGCGCCGAGGCCGCCGGCGGCGATGAAGCCGCCGCAGCTCACCCACCAGGCAAGCCGCGCCATGCCGGCCGACTGGGCGTCGCCTTCCGGCGCGAAGTCGTCGGCCCAGGAGAGCCCGGCCACGCTGCCGAGGATCCCGCCAGCCCAGGCGCCGGCCGATGCGATCGCGGCGATGGCCGTGCCGATCGCGAGCCCGGCAAGCGCCTCGCCGGCGACGACCACGAGGAGAGCACCGCCGCCTGACGCGGTTGCCGAGAGCGGCGAGGCAGCGAGGGCCGCTGGAAAGGCGAGCACGGCGAGCCCGAGGGCGACCGCGACAATCCCGCGGAGCGTGAACCCTGGCAGGACCGTGGCCGCGGTGACGACGGCGACGAGCACGCGGGCGAAGACCCCCGCTGCCACGAGCGACTCAGGCGAGAGCGCGGCGGCGTCCATGGCTCACGGACCTCCGGCGCAGCTGCGGACGAGATCGACCAGCCGCTCGAGCATCCACGGCAGCATGACGAAGAGGGCCGCGGCGATCGCCACGAGCCGGGGCACGAGCCCCACCACCTGCTCGTGGATGCCGGTGGACGCCTGCACGATCCCCATCACGGTGCTCGTCGCGAACGAGACGAGGAGCACGGGCGCGATGACGAAGACGCCGGAGAGCAATGCCTGCCTCACGATCTCCACCAGGTCGACTTCGGCCATCGCACTCGTTTCCTTTCCGAAAGCCGGCAGGCCTGCTCACGAGGCCGTGGGCAGCATGCTGTCGAGCAGCGTCCGCACGACGAGCGACCAGCCGTCGGCCATCACGAAGACGAGCAGCTTGAGCGGCAGCGAGACGAGCGTGGGGGGCAGCATGACGAGCCCCGTCGAGACGACGAGCGTGGCCACGAGCAGATCGACCACGAGAAACGGCAGGAGCAACCGGAAGCCGATGGCAAACGCCGTCTCGAGCTCGCTGACGAGGAACGCCGGCAGGAGCGACTCCACCGGCACGTCGTCGTAGGTCTTGATCTCCTTCGGCGCGGCGGGATGGCGCGAGAGGAAGAGGAGCATCGTGTCGCGATTGCCAGCCTGCTCGATCTGCCCGGCCATCCAGCGACGGATCGGCAGCGTGCCGCGGGCATAGGCCTCGGGCAGCTCGATCGCTCCGCGCTGATAGGGCTCGACGCCGTCGCGGTAGGCCTGCGTCCACACCGGCCACATCACCATCGCGGAAAGAAAAATGGCCAGCGACGTGACGATCTGATTGGAGGGCAGTTGCTGCGTGCCGAGCCCCTGCCGCACGAGCGACAGCACGACCGACATCCGCACGAACGACGTCGTCATCAGGAGCACCGCGGGCGCGAGACTCGCCACGCCAAACATCAGCGCCGCCGAGAGCGACGTGTCGAGCGACCGCGTGCCGGCAAGCCGGCCGAGGATTCCGGCCCACGACTCCGTCGCGGGCGCGGCGGAAGGCGACGGTGCCGGTGCTGCCACGGCCGTGCCGTCGGCCGCGGGCGGATCGGCGGCGACCGTCGGCGCGGCGAGGGTGGCCGCGATGAGCAGGGCAGACGCGACGACGCGCGGGCCAGCGACGGTGCGCGGACCGCACGGCCGCACGGATTGGGGCCGCAGCGGCGGCTGCACGCCCTTGCAGGCGGCTGCGATACAGGCGGTGGCCTGCGGATCGCTCAATTCGCAGAGCGTCTGGCAGCCCGACGCCGAAACGCTCACGAGCAACGTCTTCGGGCCAAACCGCACGATCCGCACCGAATGCGGGCCGCCGAGCGACGCCGTGCCGAGCACGTCGAACACATCGGGGGGCAGCGTCGGCTCGCGGCGCTTCCCAAAGAGCCGCAGCGCCACGACTGCTGCGAAGCCCGCGGCCAGCAGGCCGAGGATCTTCCAATCGACGAGCGCCGGCGCGGTCGGCCGTCCGGTCGCCGCCGCTGTCTCCATGGGAACGAAGGCAACGGGCTCGATCGATCGAGCTGCCGGGGGCGCCGGCGCGATCGGAATCGCATCGTCGCCGCAGGCCGCGGTCGGCATCGCAGCGCAGAACGCGACCGCCACGGCACATGCGCGCAGGCGGTTCTTGACGCCGGTCAGCGGCCAGACGGGGAAAATCATGCTGCGGCCCTGCGGTCGCGGCGAGATGCCGCGCCGCCGGCGGGCTCCTCGTCGCCGAAATCGTCCTCGGAGCCTTCGTCCACCTGCGACCAATCGATCCGGGAATGACTCGACCGGCGGGGCGCGGCGTAGACAACCGGTGCGTCGTGCCCGCTGGCGCCGAGCCACCAGAGCAGGCCGGCCAGGAGCCCGACGCACACGCTCAGACCGGCCAGCCAGACCTCGCGCGGCAGCCGGCGGGCATCGAACCGTTTGTCGCTGCTGGTGAAGTCGGCGAAGAGTTCGGCAAGCGAGACGTCGTGATGCGACGATCGCTGTGCTGTCACCGGGGCCGGCGCCTGCGCGCGGGCCGCGTCGCGTCGTGGCTGCGCGGGCACGGCGGTCGGAAAGCTCGTGATCACCACGCGCCGGCCGGCAGGCTCGACGGTGGCGGGAATCATCTGCACGACGAGCGACCGGATCCGCTCGATCTCGGCGGCCTCCACCGCAGCCCGGCTCGGCATGCCTTGGCCGGCCCGCTCACGCGACGCGTGCGCCGCCTGCAGATAGGTATCGGGGATCGCGATCGAGACATGCACCGCGCCGAGCGTGTCGCCGCGGGCAAGCCGCGCGGGCTTTGGCTCGGGTGTCGGGGCGAGCGGCGCTGCGGGCGCGATCACGATCTCCGCCGGAGCGTTGGCGTCGGCCGTCTTCTGCACGGGTTCTTCGGGGGGCAGAGCGGGGACGGGGGCGGGTTCCTCGGCCGACGCGGGCTCGGCGAACTCGATCGTGACATCGACGATCGCCCCTTTCACGAACGCCAACGACTGCCGCACCTTCGAGGCCAGCGTCCGCTCGTAGGCGAGCTTGCGGCCGAGCGCGGGATCGGCGGCCGCAGCGGCCTCCTCCTCGAGCGGCCCGACAAACACGCGGCCGCTGCGCAGGTCGGTCACGGCGACCCGTTCAGCGGAGAGCCCCGCGATCGAGGCGGCGACAAGGACGCGGATCGCTTGCACGCGGGTGGCGTCGAGTTCGGCATCGGGCTGGGTGCGAATGCTCACGCTCGCCGTCTTCACGGTGCCGCCGCCGAGGCCGGCCTGCTCCTCGACGTCGTAGAGCACCGCCGCGCGTTCGATTCCCGGCATCGAGCAGAGCACGAGCGAGAGCTCGTCCTGCGTGGCCACGCGGAGCACTTCAGCCTGCACCGCCTTGCTCTGCCACGGGCTGTTGTTGGCCAGCGCCCGCCGCAGGCTGCCGCCAAACTCCCGCGGCAACGCCTCGGCATCGACGAGCGCCCGCATGAAGGCGCTCTGCCGGCTGCGGGGCACGTAGACCTTCCCGCCTTCGGTGCGGTAGTCGGTGAGCTGGGCGCGGTCGAACGCCGCCTCCATGATCGCCAGCTCCGACGAGGGCAGCACGCTCCCCGCGAGCAGCTCCGTCTCCTCACGGATGGGGCGGTCGCGAAGCAGCCAGGCCGCCCAGCCGACCGACGCGGCCACGAGGCCGAGCGCGATCACCTGCGCGGGCGAGACGAACGGCCGACGGCCGGCATGCGGAAGAGAATGGTGTGCGTCCATGCACGGCCCTTCTGGTGAGAAACGAATGCGGATGAAACCGCTCCGCCGTTCAGGCGGCGCGGCGACGCAGCCTCCGGTGCGGCAATGAAAGAGTCAGCGCACGCCCGCCCTCCGGGCAGGCCGCGGCGGTGAGCCGGCCGCCCACCTGCTCGAGCAAGGGCTGCACGATCTGTTCGGCATGCGCGGCGCCGGCCTGCGGCAGGACGGGCCCCGAATCGGCGACCTCGATCTCGATCGTGTCGGCATATTCGACGCTCGTCACCACCACCTCGCGTTCCACGGGCGTCTCACCCGATTGCGTCAGCGCGGCATTGTCGAGCGCGGCCGAGACGAGCTCCGTGAGGATCGCGCGGATCGCGGCCGGATCGACCTGGAGCACGTGGCGGTCGGCGACGTCGATCGTGACGGAGCAGCCACGCGGGCCGACGGGCAGGTCGCGCCGCGCCGCGAGAACCTCTTCGACGATCGCCTCGATCAGCCCGCGTGGGCGGACCATCGGCAGGATGCGGGGCTCTTCGTGCTCGGCAGACATGCAAGCTCCTTCCAAGGGATGCCCCGGGGGCGGAGGCCTCACTCGCGGCCGCACGATGCGGCCACGGGCGCGGAGGTTCCGCAGACTTCGTCCATCAGCCAGCGGTTGATGTCGGCGAGCACCGCCTTCGAGAGCGGATTGGAGCCGGGGTAGATCCGCATGGCGAGCATCGCCCCGGCCGCGTGGAAGAGCCGGAGCGTCTGATCGGTGTGGCGGGCAGCCGCCGGCGACGCCTCGCGGTTGCAGCAGAGCAGCATCGGCAGCCGGCGCACGTCGAAGAGCCGCGAGAAGAGCCCTTCCTCGAGCGGAAATGCGCCGCCGAGCGACACGACGCCGCCGAAGGCCTGCGGATGGCGGCAGGCGATCCGGAAGGCCTCGGTGCCGCCGCCCCCCTGCCCCACGAGATAGATGCGGGAGGGATTCACGCTCGCCCGGTCGCAGACGCGGTCGATCGAACGCCAGACGGCGTCTTCGCGATCGACGGCGGTGGCGTCGTTCTCGGCGAGCACCGGCTCGACCGCGAGAAAATTCCGCAGGCTGACCCGCTTCATCGCGCGGCCGAGGTCGAACCGCTCGTTCGCCGGATCGGGCAGCCAGACGAGCAGCGGATAGTCGTAACCGGGCTCGTAGCCGAGCGGCGTGAACAGCCGATCGTCGCCGAGCCAGGCAGTGGCGTCGCCGGAGCGCCGAGGAGACTCGAGGCGGCGCGGCATTCGACTTCTCATCAGGCACCTGTCGCGATGGAAAAGCGCGGCGGGGCGCGACGGCAAACGTCGCAAAACCCCTGCACGCACGGGGTTTGTAATGGAACACCCCGGTGCCTTCAACGGCAGGATTGCGCGGGAAAACGCGGCCCCGGAAGGCGGGGCAAGACAGGCAAGCACTGCGGTCAGGCCGTGAGGCGGCCCATCACCGCCACGAGGTCTTTCACCGCCGCGATGCTCTTGTCGAGGCCGGCACGCTCCTCGGGCAGGAGCGAGAGTTCGACGATCTTCTCCACGCCGCCGCTGCCGAGGATCACGGGCACGCCGACAAAATACCCGCCCACGCCATATTCCTTGTCGCAGTAGGCGGCGCACGGCACGAGCCGCTTCTTGTCGCGAACGACGGCCTCGACCATCTGGGCGGTGGCCGCGGCCGGGGCGTAGTAGGCGCTGCCCGTCTTGAGCAGGCTCACGATCTCGGCGCCGCCATTGCGAGTGCGGGTGACGATCGACTCGAGCTTGTCGGGGGCGATCAGCTGCGTCACGGGAATGCCGCCGACGCTCGTGCAGCTCGGGATCGGCACCATCGTGTCGCCGTGGCCGCCGAGCAGCATCGCCTGGATGTCTTCGACGCTCACGCCGAGCTCCATCGCGAGGAAGGCGCGATACCTCGCCGTGTCGAGCACGCCGGCCTGGCCGATCACGCGGCTGGGCGGGAAGCCGGTCACCTGGAACGTCCGCTGCACCATCGCGTCGAGCGGGTTCGAGACGACGATCACGACGGCCTGCGGGCTCGTGTCGCGGATCTGGGCGGCCACGTCGCCGACGATCTTGGCGTTGGTCGAGAGCAGGTCGTCGCGGCTCATGCCCGGCTTACGGGCGATGCCGGCGGTGACGACGACGACATCGCTGCCGGCCGTGTCGGACCAGTTGGTCGTGCCGACGAGCCGCGAATCGAAGCCCATGATGGGGGCGGCCTGGAAGAGATCGAGCGCCTTGCCGGCGGGCATGCCTTCGGTGGCCGGGATGTCGAGCAGCACGACGTCGCCGAGCTCGGCCGCGGCGCACCAGTGGGCAGTGGTGGCGCCGACGTTGCCGGCACCGATGATCGAAATCTTCGCTCGTCGCATGGGATCAACCCTCCTGGGATGAGACGCCTGGGATGAGCGAGCAGTGTCTCTCGCGCGTTGCCCGCGGACAAGCCCCGGCAGTCAGGCACGGGCGCGGCCGCAGACTTGTTTCACCACCGGCTAAGGCCGTTCGATCCGTTCCGGCAGCGAGATGCGCTCCGGCAGCGAGATGCGCTCCGGCAGCGAGATGCGCTCCGGCAGCGCGTCGCGTTCGCTGCGCTCCCGGCGGCGGGTGTCGCGGCTCGACCGCCAGGCGCCAAACGCGAGCAACAGCCCGATCAGCGCCGCGAGGCCAGCGAAGATCCAGCCGAGAAAACTCGTGGCGCCGGCCGTCGATGGCTCAGGCACCCACGCCGCCCGCCGCCCGATCACGAGCGGCGTTTCCTGCCGGCGATCCGGCTGCTCTTTCTCCCCCTTCACCTTCGGGAGCGGATAGGCATACCGCTTCATGGCAAACCCGCTCACGCGGACGCGTTCGTTGATGTTTTGCCCGGTCGGCATGCCGTTCGGCAGCGACCGCACGCAGCAGACGATCGGATACGACTCCTGCAGCCGCTCGCCGATCTTGATGAGCGAGGTCGGCACGAAGACGAAGAGTTCCCAGTAGTGGTCGGCGCCCACCGCCCGCCGCCGCACCGGATCGTCGATCGCGATCCGCGTGGCCCGACGGGCCACGCCATCGACCGTGATCGGGTCGCCGCGGTGATCGGCGAACCAGCGCTGCTTCGGGTCGAGAAGCGGCATGATGTCGGCCGGCGGCCCCGCGGCCGCCTCGATCGATTCCGCGCTCCCGCGGCCGACCGCCGCGAGCATGCCATAGAAGGCCTCGGTGTCGCCGCCGACCAGCTTCTGCCCGTCGGCGACCGTGTCGAAGAGGCCGTAGTCCATGCCCAATCCGCCGAGCGGCGTGGCGGGATACCAGGCCACGCGCCTCGCCACGACCAGGATCGCAGCGGGCTCGACGGGCCAGGCAACGCCATCGGCCGGCGGCGGCGCGGGAACGGGGCCCGCGGCAATCGAAACCGCCAGCCCGATCACCGCCGCGGCCTCGTCGATCGGCCGCCAGCGCGGCCACGCCTTGGGCGCGGCATCGGCAAGCACGTCGACGATCATCCCGTCGCCGGCCTTCAATCGCACCACGTCGATCTCCTTTCGCCCGACGATCTCGGCGATCTCCGCCGGCAAGACGAGCGGCGCGATGAAGATCGCCCGCCCCTCGATCTTCACGAAGCGGTCGCCGATCGCGGCGGCTCTCTCGGGGCCGATCGCCGCAGCCTCGCTCGCCCAGCCGTCATAGGCGTCGGCCGGCGCGACTCCCAGCCTGGAGATGATCCGCAAGGCGAGTTGCAGCTTGGCATCGCTCCAGGCGGAACCCTCCTCGAGCGCCGCGCGGGCCGCCCGATCGAGCTTCCAGTTGCCGAGGTAGCCCGGCAGTGTGTCGGTAGCGCCGTCGGCTGCCAGCGCCGGCGGGGTCGGGAACGAAACGGCGAGGATCGCCAGCACGATGGCGAGCGGCTTCATGAGGCTGGCTCCTGCGGGGCTGATGCCTGCGTGGGCAGGTCGGCGGCGGCTTTTTCGTCGGCTGCCAGTTTGCGCAGCGCTTCGTCGGGTGAAAAGAGTTCGACGCCCGAGAGCGCCGCCGAGAGATCGGACGGCGGCGGCTCCTCGCGACGGCGTCCGCCCGAGTTGGCAAGCCGCATCGCGATCAGCGTGATCGCCACGAGCGCACCGATCGTCCACAGCGCGATGCTGCTGGCCGCCGTGCCCCCGGGCGCCGGCGGCTTGTGGGGCTTCCAGATCGGCTCGAGCGCCATCACGAGCGGCGCCGTGCGGATTGTGTCGGTGGCCTGATAGGCCCAGCGCTTGAAGAAGTAGCCGATCACCTCGACCGGCTCGCGGACTTTCAGCCCGTGGGGCATCCCCTCGGGCAATCGGTAGAAGTAGACGACGATGGGCGAGGCGGGTCCTTCGTCGGGCTCGACCCACGCCTGCCAGTAGCCTTCGATCGCGTAATTGTTTGGCGGAGCCTCCACCTTCTGCAGCCGGTGCACGGTGCCGCTGAATCGCACGAGCCGCCCCCGGAAGCTGCGGGGCTGGCCGTAGAGCTCCGCGAAACTCACCCGCCGCGCGTCGGCCTGCCGCATCGCCTTGCTGTCGGTCGCCCGCAGCCTGCTCCAGATCTGGAACCACGCCTCGTCGTCGGCGGGGCGGAAGACGGTGTCGTCGCGAACCGTCTCGAGCGCGTGCAACGATGCGCCGAGTTGCTCGACATCGGCCACGAACGGCTCCGGCTCGGCCTCGATCGTCACGGCGTCGTCGATCGTGCGCTCGACGTTGGCCGCCTTGAGCACCGTATCGACCTGGGCAGGGGGCGGCGGAGCGGGGGGACGAAAGTAAGCCCGCTCGATCCAGCTGAGCGCGAGGAAGATCACGACCGCCGGCGGCATGAACGTCCAAAACAGCCGGCGGTTGTCGCCCCGCGAGAAGTAGTTGCGAGGCCGCCGCCGCGACTGCTTCGCGGCCGCATGGGCCGCGGGCTCGGAGTCCGGCAGGTCGTCGGGGAGGGCGTTCAAGAGAGCGACTGATCGGAAAGGGGCGGCATCGACGAGCCCTCCCGCTTCTGCCGCCGCATCTCGCGCCACACGTAGGCGCCGAACGAGCCGACGAGCGTGAAGGGCATCGCGAGCATGATGAGGATGCTGTAGAAGTAGCCGCGGGCGAGGTTCATGCCCTCAGGATCGCTGCCGGCGACGGCGTCTTTGCAGTTGGGGCAGGCCCACGCATCGGTCGCCACGACCGCCAGGCCCACCGCGATCACGAGAATGACGCTGCGAAACTTCATGCTTGTAGTATAGCCCGGACAAACAAGCCGGCTCGCGGGCGGCAAAAGCTCCTCGTCCGCCGCTCCAACGGCGGAATGGCTCGTCGCGGTGGGCCTCGAAGACTCGGTCCAAATGCTCCTCGAGCTTTCGCCGACCCGCTCGCCTCCCCCTGTTGACCGCTTCGATTGCCCCGTCACGGTGTGGGCCGTTACGATCTTCTGGTCAGTTTCGCCACTTCCCCTCAGTGAGGCCGTCATGATCCACTCCCTGGCGCGAAAGTCGCTCGCCCCGACCATCGTTCTGTTCACTTTCGTGGTCGTCGCAGCGGTCGCGCCGGCAGTTGCCCGCCAGCCGGGCGCCGTGGCCGAGCAGGAAGCCGCCGGCCCGCCGAAGGTGCCGCCGCTGCCGCAGGGCAGCCCCGAGGAACTGATGAAGTTCATCGACGGCCTCAAGGAGAGCGATTACCGACCCACGTCGCGGCAGGAGATGATGGCCTACCTGAAGGAGCTGGCGGGCGTCTCCGTGCAGGCCGCCGACAAGATCCTCGCGCAGGTGAAGCCGACCGACACACTGCACGACCGGGCTGCGAAGATGAAGCTCGAGAGCCTGATGATGCTCGGCCGGCTCGGCGACGAGAAGGCCGCGGCCGACATGGCCGCCTATGCCCAGTCGCTCGTCAACAGCCCGTCGGCCGAGCTCGCCACGGAGGCGAAGCGGCTCGTGATCGTGTCGGAGGCGCAGCAGATGTTTCAGACCGGCAAGCTCGATGGCGGCCCGGGGATCATCAAGAAGACGAGCGAGATGCTCGCCGCCAACCCCGACGACCCACAGACGGCCGGCCTGGCGATGCAGTTGGCAAACGCCTTCGAGCAGCTGCCGGGGGGCGAGCAGGTCGCCGCCGAGGCCTACAAGACGTTTGGCCCGCTCTTCGCCAAGAGCGGCAACGAGCAGATCCGCTCCATGGGAGAGAGTTTTGCCGGCACGATGCGGCGGCTCTCGCTCCCGGGGCACCCGATGGAGATCAAGGGAACGCTGCTGAACGGCAAGCCGTTCGACCAGAAGACGCTCGCCGGCAAGGTGGTGCTCGTCGATTTCTGGGCCACCTGGTGCGGCCCCTGCGTCGCCGAGATCCCCAACGTGCTCGAGCAGTATGAGAAGTATCACGACAAGGGCTTCGAGGTGGTTGGCGTCAGCCTCGACGAAGACCGCGACGCGCTCGAGAAATTCGTCACCGAGCAGAAGATCCCGTGGCCCATCCTCTACGAAAAGCCCGAGGGCGAAGGCTGGCGGCATCCGCTCTCCACGTTCTACGGCATCAGCGGCATCCCGACGGTGATCCTGATCGGCCGCGACGGCAACGTGATCACGCTCAACGCCCGCGGCGAAAAACTCGGCGAGCAGCTCGAAAAAATCTTCGGCAAGGCCGGCTGATTGACGAAAGCAAACGGATCAACTGAGGCGAAGGGATCGGCTGAAGCTCGACGAGCGTGTGGCCGCCGCGGCCGCAGCGAGGAGACTTCTGCCGTCCCGAAGCCGCGGCCTTGCTAAACGAGGTTGCAAACAATTGTCACGAGCCATCTCCCGCAGAGCTGCAGCCTTTGATTCATCGGGCATCCGCAAGGTGTTCGACCTCGCGGCGAAGCTTCAGGACCCGATCAATCTCTCGATCGGCCAGCCCGATTTCGAGATGCCCGTCGCCGCCCGTGAGGCGGCGAAGACGGCGATCGACGCGGGCCGAAACGGCTACACGCCGACGCAGGGCATCGCGGCCCTGCGCGACCGGCTCGAGGCGCAGGCGCGGCGCGAGACCGGCCAGGCCGACCGCCGGCTCTGCGTGACGAGCGGGTCGAGCGGGGCGCTCGTCCTCGCGCTCATGGCGCTCGTCGATCCCGGCGACGAGGTGATCATTTTCGAGCCGGCGTTCGTCATGTATCGCCCGCTCGTGGAGTTCCTGGGGGGACGGTGCGTGGTGATCGACACGTCGCCAACGTTTCGGATCGACGTGGATCGGGTCGCGGCCGCGATCACGCCCGCGACGAAGGCGATCCTGCTCAACACGCCGGCGAATCCCACCGGCGTGGTGGCCGACGCTGCCACCGTGCGGGATCTCGCGGCGGTCGCCGAGCGGCACGGCGTGACGCTCATCAGCGACGAGCTCTACCGCTCCTATTGCTATGACGCGCCGTTCGTGTCACCCGCTCGCCACGCCGAATCGGTGGTCGTCATCGACGGCTTCTCGAAGTCGCACGCGATGACCGGCTGGCGGGTCGGCTGGGTGCACGGCCCGAAGGCGGTGATCGATGCCTGCACGATGCTGCAGCAATACACGTTTGTCTGCGCGCCGCAGGTGGGACAGTGGGCGGCGCTTGCCGCGCTCGATGCGCCGATGGACGTGCCGCTCGGCGAATGCCGGCGCAAGCGTGACAAGCTCATGGACGGGCTGCGCGGCCTCTATCGGTTCGTGCAGCCGGGAGGTGCGTTCTATCTCTATCCCGAGGCCCCGGGCGGCTCCGGCAAGGCGTTCGCCGAGCGGGCGGTCGAGCAGGAGAAACTGCTGGTCGTGCCGGGCAGCGTCTTCGGCGTGGCCGACACCCATTTCCGGATCGCCTACACCGTGAGCGACGCGATGCTCGACCGCGGCATCGCGGCCCTCCGCCGCCTCGCCTCCTAGCCCGCCCCACCTCCTAGCCCGCTTCGATGCCCTCCTTCACCACCGCCGCCGTCGCGCGAGCGCTCGACCATGCGGTCCTCAGGCCCGATTCCACCGCCCGCGATCTGGCCGCGCATGCCGCGATGTGCGTCGATCGCGGCGTCGGCTGCCTCTGCGTGCGGCCATCCGATGTCGCGGCGGCGGTCGGGCTCCTGGCCGGCAGTCCGGTGACGGTGGCGAGCGTCGTCGGATTCCCGCACGGCAGCCATCGGTCGGAAACGAAGGCGCTCGAGGCGCGGCTCGCGCTGGCCGACGGCGCCCGAGAGCTCGACATGGTGATGAACATCGGCCGGTTCCTCTCCGGGGATCACAAGCGAGTCCGCGACGACATCGCCGCAGTGGTCGCCGAGGCGAAGCCCCGTGGCGGGCTCGTGAAGGTGATCCTCGAGACCTGCTTCCTTGCGCCGGGGCAGATCGCAGCAGCCTGCCTGCTCGCCGAACAGGCGGGGGCCGACTTCGTGAAGACATCGACGGGCTACGGCGGCGACGGGGCCACGCCGGAGGCCGTGCGGATCATGCTCGACACCGTCGGCGGCCGGCTCGGCGTGAAGGCCTCAGGCGGCATCCGCAGTTGGAACGACGCCGTGATGTATCTCGAAATGGGCTGCACGCGGCTCGGCGTCGGCGATGCGGCGCGAATCCTCGACGGCGCCACGTGACAGGCAGAGACGAGACAGGCAGAGACGAGACAGGCAGAGACGCCTGTCCTACGTGAACGCAGGCTTCGGGCGCATCAAGGCATGACAGGCTGAAGCCTGTCCCACAGCCGGATTGGGCGAGTTCGGGCAAACCTTGGCTTCACGCGCTCTTCGTGCGGGCTTCGCGGATCGGCACGATCGGCTCGACGCCTGCGACGTTGCGCTCGGTGATCACGTAGGAGCTGCCGGAATGATCAGGGAGATCGAACATCACGTCGAGCATGACGTGTTCGATGATCGACCGCAGGCCGCGAGCGCCGGTGTCTTTCTTCATCGCCTTGCGGGCGATCGCGAAGAGGGCCTCGTCGGTGAATTCGAGCTGGCAGTTCTCCATGCCGAAGAGCTTTTGATACTGTTTCACCAGGGCGTTCTTCGGGTCCTTGAGCACCTGCACGAGCGCCTTGTCGTCGAGCGGCTTGAGCGAGGAGATCACCGGCAGACGGCCGACGAGCTCCGGGATGAGCCCAAACTCGAGGATGTCGTCGGAGTCGACCTGCGGCAGGAGCTCCGCGAGCGTCGCGTCGCCCTTGTGGCCGGCCGGCTGGCTGAAGCCGATCGTCTTGCGGCCGAGCCGCTTGCCGATGATCTTGTCGATCCCGACGAACGTGCCACCGCAGATGAAGAGGATGTTCGACGTGTCGATCTGGATGTACTGCTGCTCTGGGTGCTTGCGGCCGCCCTGCGGGGGCACGTTGGCCACGGTGCCCTCGAGCATCTTGAGCAGCGCCTGCTGCACGCCCTCGCCCGAGACGTCGCGGGTGATCGAGACGTTTTGGCTCGTCTTGCCGATCTTGTCGATCTCGTCGATGTAGAGCACGCCCCGCTGGGCCGCTTCGATGTCGAAGTCGGCGGCGTTGAGCAGCTTGAGGAGCAGGTTTTCCACGTCCTCGCCCACGTAGCCGGCCTCGGTGAGCGTGGTCGCGTCGCCGATGGCGAAGGGCACGTTCAGGATCTTCGCGAGCGTGCGGGCCAGCAGCGTCTTGCCGCAGCCGGTGGGGCCGAGCAGGAGGATGTTGGACTTCTCGACCTCGACGTCCGACCCCTCGCTGCCGAGCGTCAGCCGCTTGTAATGGCTGTGGACGGCGACGGCGAGCACCCGCTTGGCGTGCTCCTGGCCGATCACGTATTCGTCGAGGTGGGCCACGATCTCCCGCGGCGTGGGGATCGACGCGAAGAGCTGCTTGCTCGTTCCGCGGCGACGCTTCTCCTGGTCGAGGATCGACTGGCAGAGCTCGATGCATTCGCCGCAGATATAGACGTCGCCCGGGCCTTCGACCAGCGGCCCGACATCCCGGTAGCTCTTCCGGCAGAACGAACAGAAGGCGTTCTTCTTGGTGGTGCCCCCCGTGCCGCGGCGGCCGAGATTGTTGACGTCTTTCCCTGAAGGCATGCTGTCGTTCCCTTTCCCTGGACGGGTGCCCGATCTCAACGATCCGCCCGCGGTTCCACGAGCGTTCTTATTTTTCGGTATTCCTCATCGCTCAGCACACCCTTGTCGCGGAGATTTTTGTAACCGGCAAGCGCGCTTTCCCAATCGCCACCTTCCGCACCGCGGCCTCGATAGCGCGAGCGGATTGTGACAATCGCAACGATGCCGGCAGCCACGAAGGCGGCCAGCATCAGGGCACTGATCAGGAACGATTGCACGACTTTCCCGCCGTGGAAGCACGAGTCGGTCTGGGGTGCGCAGCCGACATCCGTGTCGGCAGCCGATCGGATTATGGCAGCCTCGGGGGGGCCGGGTCCAGAAAGAAAAGTCCTCTATTTTACCGGCCTTTCCTGATCCTGTTGCCAACCGCCCCGTCTCCCCTGCCGCCGCGCGAAGCTGGGAAACGTCCACCGCAGCTTTCCGGAAAAACGCGACTGTACCACCTGCAACGGTCGATCCATGCAGACATGGCGAAGGTCTGCCCACCCAGTCTGTCGGATGCGGAGCGGCGGCGCGACTCGGTGCTGCCGAGCGCGCTGCTTGCGATCGCGATTTGCATCGCGGCAGGCATCGGCCCGACCGCGGGCCATGCCGCAGACGGCAGCCTGCCGCCGCCGCCATCGCTCCCCGATCTTGTGCGCACGAAGCATCAGGTGTTTTCGATCCCCTTCAGCCCACCGCCATCGCAGTCACCTGACACGGCGGCCCAGCGGATCACGCTCAGCGTCTCGAAGGATCTGGGCGCGACCTGGGAGCCGGCGGGCGAAGCGGCGCCGAATGCGGGCTCGTTTTCCTACCGCGCCGGCAGCGACGGTGAATACTGGTTTCGCCTGCGGGCCATCGACGCGAAGGGCCGCATGCGCGGCGGCGCCGGGCCCGACCTACGGGTGCTCGTGGATGCCGCCGGGCCGCGGATCGCCGCCCGCGTCTGGAAGGGCGCCGATGGCGAGATCATCTGCCGCTATGCCGCCGTGGACGATTCGCTGCGGCTCGATTCGCTCTCGTTTGAATACCGTGGCAAGGGAGACCAGGGCTGGAAGAAGGTCGCCGCCGTAGGCATCCTGTCGCGCGAGTCGCCGGCCCACATGGTCGGCGAGGAGATCTGGTGGGCCGGGGAGCAGGTCGAGACGATGACGGTGCGGATCGCGATCTCCGATTCGTCGGGCAACAACACCGTCCGCCAGTTCACGCTCAATCCGACCGATCCGCAGGTCGATCAGGCCGCGCTCGCCCGCGAGTTGGGGGCCCCGCCGCTCCCATCACAGGAAGTCGGCGGTTTCGAGCCTCCGCGCGCGGCAGCGATGCCGTCGGCGCATCGGCCCACGCCGACCACTGCGGCGACTCCGACACAGGCCGGCGGCTGGAACGCCGAGCCTGCCAACGCCTGGGCGACCGACAGCCCGACGGCGTCTGGTCAGAGCGTGCTCGTCAGGCCGGTGGGAACCAGTGGCACGGCGCTCGAGCCGGCGGCCGGCGGCGCGGCGCTCGATGCGCTCGCCCTGCCGGGTGGAGCTGGCCTGCCGGCCGGGACCGCCGGTCGCGGCCTCGCGATTCCCGCGGCACAGCAGCCGCTCGAATACCGCGGCAAGCCGCTGCAGCTCGTCCGGTCGCGGCGGTTCAGTTGGGACTACGACTACGAGGCCGATCCGGCCGACGTCGGCGAGGTGCGGGTCGAGCTCTGGAGCACCCGCGACGGCGGCATCACCTGGCAGCGCACCGCCGTCGACGACGATACGACGAGCCCGATCGCCGTCTCGCTTCCGGCGACGGGCCTCTATGGATTCCGGCTCGAGGTCGTCTCCAACCAGCCCAACGCGGCCGGCGGCCCGACGTCGGGCGACGTTCCCGACAGCTGGGTGGGCGTCGATGACGAGACGCCGGAACTGGAACTGATCGAAGTGTCGCGGGCGAAGCCGGGTGAGCCGATGGGTGTCGTCATCCGCTGGACGGCCCGCGACCAGATGCTCGTGCCGCGCAGCACGCGGCTCTCCTACTCACCGAATGCCTCGGGCCCCTGGGCCACGATCGCCGAGGCGCTCGAAAGCCAGGGGGAGCACCGCTGGCAGCCGCCGCGCGGCGTGCCGGCGAAGGTCTATATCCGGGCCGAGGCCGCCGACGCCGCCGGCAACATCGGCGCGACCGTGACGCCGCAGGCGGTCGCGGTCGCCGTGCCGCGGGTCACTGGAAAACTCGGCGGCGTCCGGCCACTGGCGCCGTAAACCGCATCGAACTTCAAAGCACCGCCGGCTCAGGGACGGCAGAAGTCGTCCCGCTGCGGCTGCGGCGGCCACACGCTCGCCGAGCTTCCGCCGATCCCTTCGCGTTACACTGCTTTCTGGCGAGCCTGTGCAGCAGGCCTCTCCGGGAGCCGTGCCGTGGCCGCAGCCAAGAGCCGATCGAAAACATCCGCCGAACACGCATCGCCGTCGGCGCTTGACATCCTCGCACGTCCCGACGACTGGTCGCTCGGCGATCCGTCGATCGTCATGCTCGTCGGTGACGAGCCCTTTCTCTCCTTCCACATGCTGGCGCTGTTGCGCGAGCGGCTCTGCCCCGACGAGGCTGACCGGGCCTGGGCGTGGCGGGAATTTGCCGGCGACGAATCGCCCGATCCCCGCGATGTCTTCGACGAGGCGGCCACGGTGCCGCTCTTCGGCGGAGCGACGCGGGCGGCCATCGTCCGCTCGGCCGACGCCTTCGTGTCGCAGGCCCGCGGGCTGCTCGAAGACCTCGCCGGCAAGCCCCGCGGCCGGCGCGGCCTCGTGATCCTCGAGGTGAAAAGCCTGCCGTCGAACACGAGGCTCGCGAAGGCGGCCGCCGAACACGGCCTCGTCGTCGACATGGCGATCCCGCAGCGCGGCGACCTCACCCCGTGGGTGCGGCAGTGGGCGCAGTCGCGGCACGGCGTGCAACTCGCGGCCGCGACCGCGCAGCGGCTGCTCGAACGGCTCGCCGACAATCTGGGCCAGGTGGATCAGGCGCTCGCCCGCCTCGCCGCGACGATCGATCCGACGGCGAAGAAGGCCGCGATCCCTCCCGAGGCGGTCGATGATTTCGCGGGCAGCCCGCAGGAACGGACCGCCTGGAGCATGATCGATGGCGCTGCCGGCGGCGACGCCCGCGCCGCCATCGCCCAGCTCTCCGACCTGCTCGATGCCGGCGAAAACCCGATCGGCCTCGCGGCCCAGGCAACGACCGTGCTCCGCCGGCTCTCGACCGCGGCCCGATTGCTCGCGCTGCCGGCCGCGGCGGGCCGCCCTGCAGGAATCGAACAGGCGCTCCGCGAGGCGGGCGTCGCCGCCTGGCCGAAGGCGGTCGCCCAGGCCCGCGAGGCCCTCGTGCAACTCGGCGCGGGGCGGGCTCGGCAACTGCCGGTCTGGCTGTTCGATCTCGACCGCAGCCTCAAGAGCGATGCCTCGCGGGGACTGCGCGCCCGGCTGGCCTTGGAGCGGCTCTTCTGCAAGATGGCGGCCCAGACAGGCGACCGCAAGAGGCCGCCCGCGAAGCCCCGAGGAGTGCGTCCGTGAATTCCGACCTGCCCGCCGGCCCCAAGGACATCTGGGAAAACCCGCTCGCCGCCCGCTACGCCTCGGCCGAGATGACGCGGCTCTGGAGCGACAACCACCGCTACAAGCTCTGGCGGCAGACCTGGCTCGCGCTCGCCGAAGCGGAAGCCGAACTCGGCCTGCCGATCTCGCCGGAGCAGCTCGCCGAGATGCGGGCGCACCTCGAGCCGATCGACTTCGCCAAGGCGGCCGCCTACGAGAAGCGGATGCGGCACGACGTCTTCGCCCACCTCCACACCTTCGGCGATGCCTGCCCGAAGGCGAAGCCGATCCTCCATCTCGGCGCCACGAGCGCCTACGTCACCGACAACACCGACCTCATCCTGATGCGCGAGTCGCTCGACCTCGTCGCCGCCCGGCTCGCCACCGTGATCGAACGGCTCGCCGCGAAGGCCGTCGAGACCCGCGACATCGTCTGCCTCGGACGCACCCACCTGCAGCCCGCGCAGCCGACCACGATCGGCAAGCGGATCAGCCTCTGGATCCACGATCTGCTGCTGGACCTCCATGAAGTGCTCCACCGCCGCGCCATGCTGCGGGCCCGCGGCGTGAAGGGCACGACCGGCACCCAGGCGAGTTTTCTCGAACTCTTCGCCGGGGATCATGCGAAGGTCCGCCGGCTCGACGAGCTCGTCTCGAAGAAGCTCGGCTTCGATGCCTCCTACGACGTCACCGGCCAGACCTACACCCGCAAGGTCGACTCGCAGGTCGTGGCGGTGCTCGCCGGCATCGCCGAATCGACCCACAAGGCAGGCAACGACCTGCGGCTCGCCGCCGCCTGGGGGGAAATGGAGGAGCCCTTCGAGACGGAGCAGGTCGGCTCGTCCGCGATGCCCTACAAGCGGAATCCGATGCGGGCCGAGCGGATGTGCGGGCTCGGCCGGTTCGTGATGGGCCTGCTCGCGACGACGGAGCAGACCGCCGCCACGCAGTGGTTCGAGCGGACGCTCGACGATTCCGCGCCGCGCCGGCTCGTGCTCCCGCAGGCGTTCCTCGCCACCGACGCGCAGCTCGTGATCTACGCCAACGTCGCCGGCGGCCTGGTCGTGCTGCCGGGCGCCATCCGCCGCAATCTCGAGCAGCATCTGCCCTTCCTCGCCAGCGAGCGCATCCTCATGGCGGGCACGACGGGGGGCGGCGACCGCCAGGAGCTCCACGAGGCGATCCGCCGCCACAGCCACGCGGCGACGGCGCGGATGCGCGAAGGCCATGACAACGACCTCGCTGAGCGGCTCGCGGCCGACCCGGCCTTCAAGGGGATCGATCTCGCCGCGGCAATGGAGGTGCAGGGGCTCGCCGGCCGCGCGGCGGCCCAGGTCGACGAATTCGTCGCCGGCCCGGTGGCCGATGCGCTTCGCAGCTGCCCGCAGCGGGCGGGGGAATCGGCGCTCCGCGTGTGACCGTAGGACAGGCGTCTCGGCCTGTCTCGCGTAGGACAGGCGTCTCGGCCTGTCTTGGACAGGCACGGAGGCCTGTCCTACGAGAACGCACGGAGGCCTGTCCTACGAGAACCCTGCGGCTCAGGACGTCAGACCCGGTCTTGGTGGCGGGAGCGGCTGCGGCCGCTGCGGCAGTCGGCGCAAGTGCCGCTGATGATCAGCGTGAGGCTCTCGGGCCGGAACTGGTGCTGGCGGGAGACGGCATCGCGGATCCGCAGGAGCTCGTCGCTCGAAAACTCGATCAGCTTGTCGCACGACGTGCAGTGCAGGTGCTCATGTTGCGGGTAGCCGTAGTCGTGTTCGTAGACCTTCTTGCGGCCGATCTCCATCTCCTTGAGGAGCCCAGCCTCCACCATGTCGGCGAGCGCGCGGTAGACCGTCGCCTTGGGGGCCTTGAGATCGCCGGCGAGCTTGTCGGCGTCGAAGTGCTCGTGCTGCCGCAAGACATGCTCGACGATCCGCAGCCGCGGCTGCGTGATCTTCTTGCCGCGGGCACGGAGATACTCCTGAAACCGCTCCTGCGGCGTCAGCGAGACGTCGACCTTGCCGAGCGAAAAGTCAGGTGCGATGGCCATGGAAAAAACCGGGGTGAATGGTCGCCTTCAGTCTAGCGTCGGCATCGCCCCGCCCCAAAAAGGGAAGCGGCTGAACCGTTGCCGGCCCAGCCGCTCGCGTTGATCCGTTCAGCCCAGCCGGCTTCAGGCCAGTTGGATTCAGCCCAGCCGGTCGAGCAGACGCTCGAGGGCGAGGTCCAGCTTCTCGGGGGTCTCGTACGAACCGTCGGCGATGGCCGCGCGGATCGCGTTCACCTTGTCGAAGCGGATGTCGGCGGTGCCTTCGGCGGCCCGCACCGCATCGACCGAGAACGTGACGGAGTCGTGGACTTCGCCGACGCCCTGCTGAGAGGCGGCCTGGGCGGCCTTCGCCGACTCCACGCCCTTCACGCCACCGAGCGACTGAGCCCCATGCGTCGAAAAGACACCCCAGATGTTCATGATTGCACTCCTCGAGGTCCGCGTGTGGCAGACGGTGTTTTGATTCCCTTCCCCCCGACCCACACGCTGTTACGCGTCGCGGTGCCGGATGGTTCACTGAGGGCCGGGAATTTTTTGTCGTCTGTTGTTCTCTTATTGTTGCCGCGCTTTCGCGTTCCGGCGACACCAGTCGTCGGACGGTCTCCGGACGATTCGTTCGTCCATCCACCGCGACTCATCGATCTTCATCGGCTCGACCACGGTCCAAACTTCAACCAAAAATTTTTTTGCCTGTTTTCCTCATTCTGCCGGCCCGAAAGCCCCGCAGATCGCCCAGCTTTCCCGGCCGATCACATCGCGAATTCGGGGCGGCGGCGTTCGAGCTGGTTTTGCAGCCGCTCGACGATCGCGCTGTGCATCTGGCTGACGCGGCTCTCCGAGAGGTCGAGCGTGGCGCCGATCTCCTTCATCGTCAGCTCCTCGTAGTAGTAGAGGATGATGATCAGCCGCTCGTTGCGGTTGAGGCCCTTGGTCACCAGCCGCATGAGGTCGGCCTTCTGGATCCGACGCGTGGGGTCGTCCCCCTTCTTGTCTTCGAGGATGTCGATTTCGCGGACGTCCTTCGAGCTGTCGGTCTCGCACCACTTCTTGTTGAGGCTCACGAGGCTCGCCGCGTTGGCCTCCACGAGCAGTTTTTCGAAATCCTCGCGGGAGAGCTGCATGTGCTCGGCGACTTCCTCGTCGGCGGGCGCCCGGCCAAGCTTCGCCTCGAGCGTTTTCACCGCCTCGTTGAGCTTGCTCGCCTTGCTTCGCACCAGCCGCGGCACCCAGTCCATCGTGCGGAGTTCGTCGAGCATCGCTCCGCGGATTCGCGGCACGCAGTAGGTCTCGAACTTCACGCCCCGCGACATGTCGAAGGCGTCGATCGCGTCCATCAGGCCAAACGTGCCGGCCGAGGTGAGGTCGTCGAGTTCGACGCCGTCGGGCAGCCGCGACCAGATCCGCTCGCCGTTGTATCGCACGAGCGGCAGGTAGATCTCGATGAGGCGATTCCGCAGGCTCTCGTCCGACTGGTCGGCCTTGAACCGCTTCCAAAGATCCTGAATTTCGTCGGCTGTGAGCTGATGCGCCACGACTTCCTCCATGAAAGGGCTACTGCTGGGCGGCCGAACCGAAGAACATCGTCCGATCGGCCGCCTCGGCTTGAACGTTTTTTCGGGCGCCCGCGCACCCTGACTGTCTCGCTGTTTTCTTCGTGTTTTCTCGCTGTCTTTCGCTCGCGGCCCGCGCCAGCCCGTCACGCTGCCTGGGCGTCGGCCGCCCCGATCGTCGCAAACACCTCCACCCGCTCCTCGTCGGCGACCTCGTTGTGGGAGAGCACGGCAAGCTCGGGCAGCGGCCTTGCGAGCGCCTCGCGAACGGCGCGGCGGCGCTCACCGGCGACGACGATCACGGCCGGCGCGGACCGCTCCAGCCGCGGACGCACCGCGCGGCGCACGTCGGCGACGACGGCCTTCGCGGCCGCGGCCCCGCCGGCGAGCAGCGCGTCGGCAGCCTGATTCGTGAGTTTCACCACGACGAGCCGGCCTTCACTGTCTCGCACCCGGCGGCAGATCGTCCGCGACAGGCCGTGCCGGACGATTTCGGCGAGCGCCGCAGGCTCTTTCGCGTCCGCGGCATGATCGGCCATCAGCTCGAGCAGTGGCGCGAGCGGCCGGATCGGCACTCCCTCGCGCAGGAGGCACTGGAGCGTCCGCTGGATACGAGCCACCGTCAGGATCTCGGGCACGACCTGTTCGACGAGCGCCGGCTGCGACCCGCGGAGCGATTCGACAAGCCGGGCCGCGGCATCACGGGTGAGCAGGGCGTCGGCCCGCCGACGGACGACGGCCTCCAGCTCGGCCGCAAGCGATTCAGCGTCGGCCGCGGGGCTCGTGCGGCGGCGCGGTTCGAGGGTCGATTCGTGGATCGGCTCTCCGGCCAGTGTGATTCGATAGCCCCGATCGGCAAGCGCGAGATCGTCCTTGAACGCGATCGCGGGCACGACCATGCCGAGGTCGGCGGCGATGGCCGAACGGAGCGCCTGCGATTTGTCCAGGAGCGGGGCGCCGGCCCCCGACACCAGGCCGAGCAGGCCGCGGCCAAGCTCCACCACGATCCGGTCATCGATGAGCACGTCGGCGAGTTTCTCGCTCGGGCGGACCGCTTGCTGCGGCGCGGCCGACGCCTTCGCAGTGCGGCCCGAACGCCTGAGCACAAAAGCGGCCACGAGCGTGATCGCCGCCATGCCGGCGAGTGGCAGAAACGGCATGCCCGTAAGGGAGAGCACCGCGAGGAAGGCCGCGGTGATGAAGAGCACGTGCGGCCGCGCCACGAACTGGCGGCCGAGTTCCTGCGAGAGTTCGACGGCCTGCGTCGGCCGCGAGATCAAGAGCCCCGTGGCCACGGCCACGAAGAGCGAAGGCACCGCACCCACGAGGCCGTCGCCGATCGTGAGCCGGGAATAGACCTCGACCGCCCTTGCCAACGGCATGCCGTGCTGCAGCATGCCGATCGCCAGCCCGCCGATCAGGTTCACGAGCGTGATGATCACGCTGGCCACCGCCTCGCCGCGGACGAACCGGCTCGCACCATCCATGCTGGCGAAGAAATCCGCCTGCCGCTGCAGTTCGAGCCGCAATCCACGGGCCTGTTCGCGGGTGATCGTGCCGGCGGAAACCTCGGAGTCGATCGCCATCTGCCGGCCGGGCAGGCCGTCGAGCGTGAAGCGGGCCGCCACTTCGCTGGTGCGGGTGGCGCCGGCCGTGATGACGACGAACTGGACGATGGCGATGATGGCGAAGATTACGCCTCCCACCACGATGTTGTTGGCCGACACGAATTGGCCGAAGGCCTCGACGACCTCACCTGCGGCGCCCGCACCGTCGATGGCGGCCCGGGAGAGAATCAGCCGCGTGGTCGAGATGTTGAGCACGAGCCGGACGAGCGTGGCCCCGAGCAGAAACGTGGGAAAGACGCTCATCTCGAGCGGCGTGCGGGCGGCGAGCGCTCCGAGAAGCGCGAGCACCGACACCGTCAGATTCGCGGCCAAGAGCAGGTCGACGACCGGCGCGGGCACCGGCGCGAGCACCACCAGCACGGCCAGCAGGATCGTCGCCGGGACGAGGTAGTCCAGCACGTGCACGGAGCCGCCCCGGAGGGCGGCGGCACTCGTATCGACGGCTGAACTGGTCCCGATCGACTGGGTCATCGGCGTTCCGGTCACAAGGGCGTGCTCGCGGGCACGTGCCCGAGGCGGCGGGACGATAGCGGGGGCCGCGACGGCGGTCCAGACCGCTGCCGGCGACGCAAAACGCTACAATTCGACGCGAAGACGACATCCTTCGCCTGCTCCACGGACCCCCGCCGATGCGTTTCAACCAGTTCGGACTCACCTTCGATTATCCCGACAATTGGTTGGTCGATACCGCCGATTCCGCGGGGAGCCATGCCGCCGTCACCGTCTATTCGCCGGAGGGAGCCTTCTGGTCGGTGAGCGCCCACGCGCCGGGCGGCGAGGCCGAGACGCTCGCCAAGGCGGTCGTTGCACAGATGCGGACGGAATACCAGGATCTCGACAGCGCCCCCGCCAGCGACACCGTCGACGGCCACCCGCTCCCCGGCTTCGACCTCAACTTCTACTGCCTCGATCTCACCAACACTGCGGCCGTGCGCACGCTTTCGACCCCGTCGGCCATCTACCTCTTCTTCTGCCAGGCGGAAGATCGCGAGTGGGATCGGATCTCCCACGTCTTCGCCGCGATGACGGCCAGTTTCGTGGCCGCCCTCGACGCCGCCAGGTAGGCCGGCTCGCGGGCGGCAGACGTCGCAACGCGGTGGCCCTCGAAGACTCGGTCCACATGCTCGTCGAACGTCCGCCGATCCGCTCGCCTCCGCCGTAGGACAGGCCTCCGTGCCTGTCGCGAGCAGACCGCTTGCGGAGCAAGCGATCTACTTTGCGTTTGCGTGGTCTACTGTTGGACAGGCCGCCTGCTACACTTCTGCATCTCTGCTTTGCCCCCCTGCCCCGCATGGAAGTCACCGCCTTGCACGCCTGCCTCCCGCTGCTCTTCGGCCTCTCCGCCGCCGCCGACCCGGCCATCATCCAAAACATCCACTGGGCCGCATTCGCCGCCTTCGTGGTGGTGATGCTGACGCTCGACCTCACCGTGTTTCACAAGCATGCCAGCGAGCCGTCGCTGCGCGAAAGCGCCTTCTGGACCTGCTTCTGGTCGGCCCTGGCCTTCGCATTCAACGGGCTCGTCTGGTGGTGGCTCGGGGGCAAGGCCGCGCTCGAATTTCTCACGGGGTATCTCGTCGAATGGTCGTTGTCAATGGACAACGTCTTCGTCTTCGCCGTGGTGTTCGCCTACTTCGGCGTGCCGCTCAAGTATCAATACCGCGTGCTCTTCTGGGGCATCCTCGGCGCCGTGCTCATGCGGCTGACGTTCGTGCTCCTCGGGGCCGAGCTCGTCGAGCGCTACAAGTGGGTCATGTGGTTCTTCGGCGCCTTCCTCCTCTACACGGGCATCAAGCTCGCCTTCGGCGACAAGGATCATGAACCGGGCGACAACGCGATGATCCGCTTCTTCAAGCGGATCATCCCGCTTTCCAGCCATTCCGAGGGCGACAAGTTCTTCGTTCGCGAAAACGGCCGGCTCATGGCCACCCCGCTGTTTCTCGTGCTGCTCGTCGTCGAGAGCACCGACGTGCTCTTCGCCGTCGACAGCGTGCCGGCCATCCTGGGCGTGGTCGAGAAGGGCACGCCCTACATGCGGTTCATCGCGTTCACGTCGAACGTGTTCGCGATCATGGGCCTTCGCGCCCTCTACTTCCTGCTTGCCGGCGTCATGGATCTCTTCCGGTTTCTCAATTACGGCCTCTCGGCCGTGCTCATCTTCGTCGGGGCCAAGATGCTCGCCGAGGCCGCGCGGCATACCGAGTGGCTCGCCGAGTGGGGCGGCTGGGACGCCCACGCGAAGGGCCACCTCGTGCACCCGGCGGTGTCGCTCCTGGTGATCGTGTCGCTGATCGGAGCGAGCGTGGCCGCATCGCTGATGTTTCCCGAGCGTAAGCACGCCGCCGACGAAACCAAGCACGCCTGACCGCACGACAGCCCTCCGTGCCTGTCCGATCCGCCGCCCGATTCGCCATCTTGCCTGCTCGCCCTCCTTGCCGGCGGACGATCGCCCAGTTTTACTTGTGGGCGTTTGCGGAGCCCCCTAGGGTTCCCGGGATTTCATTCCCATCGCCAGAGGATTCTTCATGGCCCGCCACCATCGCTCCCGCTCCGGCCTGCACCGCTCCCGTTCGGGCCATCAGGCCTTCTCCGTCGAGCGGCTCGAATCCCGCACGCTCCTCACGGCGACGCTCGGCCGTGGCATCCTCGCCATCCGCGGCACCGCGGCGAACGACATCATCGAAGTGCGTCGGTCTGCCGACGACACGAATGTCTTGCAGGTGGTCGAAAACGGCACCGTGACATTCTCCCGCGCGATCACGGCGATCAGGCAGATCCGGATCGACGGCGGCGCCGGCAACGACGAGATCGGCGTGAATCAGGAGAACGGCGCCATCACGATTCCCACCCGCATCGTGGGTGGCCGAGGCAATGATCTGTTGCAGGGGGGCGGCGGCACCAATCAGATCGACGGCGGCCTCGGCCGCGACGCCTTCCAGCCCGGCGGCGGCCGCGATCGGGTCACGAGCGTTTCGCGCGTGGATCGGCTCTCGCGGCTCGGCACGCCGGAGGCCTTCCGCGACTATCTCGCGAATGCCGCCCGCAACCGCGGCGGCCTCGGCGCCATGGCAACGGGCTTCGGTGCCCGGCTGAACGGACCGCCGCTGGCGGTGACCACGACGTCGATGCCCGGTTCGACGGGTGCGACCGCCGACTCGGCCCCCGGCCATTCCCAGACCAACACGCAGGTCGCCGGCGTCGACGAGGGCGACATCATCGAAAACGACGGCCGCCATCTCTACATCCTCTCGCGCGACGAGCTCGTCATCATCGACGCGCAGGATGCCGACGCCCCCGTGGTCGCCTCGCGCACGAAGATCGATGGCTCGCCGCTGGCGGAATACCTCCACGATGGCAGGCTCACGGTGCTCTCGAGCGTCTGGACGCCGACGAATGCGCCCGGCAACCCCGGCATCATGCCGCTCCTGGGCATGCGGCACGCTGGCCAGGTGCAGGTGACGGTCTACGACGTCGCCGACCCCGCCGAACCGCGGCTCCTCTCGAGCACTCGCATCGACGGCGCCTACGTCGATTCCCGCATGGTGGATGGCCGGCTCGCGCTCGTCGTGCAAAACGACCTGCTCGCCGGCTACTGGGGCGGCGCTCCCGTGATCATGCCGGCCGTGATGCCCGAGGGAAGGATCGCGGCCGCCGTTGCACCAGTCTCGGACGCATCGCTCGCCAAGCGAATCCGGCAGGCGCCTGTCGCGCGGATGCTCCCCACCTGGACGACGACCGTGGTGCAAGCCAATGGCTCGTCCACCACCTCGCCCCCGCAGCTCGTCTCCCGACCGCAGGACGTGCTGAGCCCGGCCATCGGCGACGAGGTCAACCTCACGTCGGTGGTGCTCATCGACGTGGATACCGCGACGCCCGGCATCAGTGGTGCGACCTCCGTCATCGGCGGCTATGCCTCGACGCTGCACATGAACGCAGAGGAGCTGTATGTCTTCAGCCCGCGCTGGGAATCGATCCGCGGCGAGCGGACCGACGTGCAGCGATTCGACATCACCGGCACCGCGCCCCGCTTCATCGCGTCGGGCTCGTTCGCCGGCCACCTGCTCAACCAGTTTTCAGCCGACGACCACGGGGAGTTCCTGCGGGTCGCCGTGACGCAGACGACGCACGAGCCCGCAGAGGACGACGCGGCGGCGGTCGGCTCCTCCGACATGGTCGTCTCGCTCCCGTTCATGCCCTGGACCATGAACCGCTCGAACGCCGTCTACGTGCTGGCCACGCAGGGAGACACGCTCGCGGTCATCGGCTCGGTCGAAAACATCGCGCCGGGCGAATCGATCATGTCGGCCCGGTTCGTCGGCGACACGGCCTACATGGTGACGTTCGAGCAGGTCGACCCGCTCTACGTGATCGACCTGTCGACGCCGACGGCGCCCCGGATCGCGGGCGAGCTGAAGGTGCCGGGCTTCTCCCGCTTCCTGCAGCCGCTCGACGACGGCTTCCTGCTCGGCATCGGCCGCGACGCCGATCCTGAGACGGGCCGCACCCGCGGCCTGAAGGTTTCGCTCTTCGACGTCCGCGATGCCTCGGCCCCCAAGGAGGTCGGCACGTTCCTCGTCGATCAGCCCACGGATGGCTGGTCGTGGTCGGGCGCCGAATGGGATCATCACGCCCTCGGCTTCTTTCCAGAACTCGACGTCGTCGCGCTACCGGTCCAGTCGGTCGTGATGGTAGACGCCGATTCGCCCGATGGCTTCCCCACATGGCAGACGCGGTCGGGTGTCGTGGTGCTCGACATCGACGCGGTCACCGGCATCACCGAAATCGGCACCGTCGCGCACGACTCGCACCTGCTGCGGACGGCCCGGATCGGCAGCACGATCTACTCGGTGGCCGACCTTGACCTCAAGGCGGTGGATGTCGTAAGCGGCAGCTTGTCGCCGCGCGGCACGGTCATCCTGCAGCAACCGTAAAAAAAGGTGTCAGGACTCTTTTTCCGACAATGATTGGTCGGGAAGAATCGCGCGCGGGCCGAAAAAGAGTCCTGACACCTTTTTGGATTGGCGGGCCGTCTCGAGCCAGCGGTGCGACTGCCGCGGCAACTCGACGTGCAGGCCGCCACGGTAGCCGGCCTGCAAAAGCGTCGCGAGCACTGGCTCGAGATCGACCGTGCCCGTGCCCAGCGGCAGGTGCTCGTGGCGGCAGGGCAGCATGTCGTCGACATGGACGTTCACAACGTCACCGGCTCGGGGCGCAAGCACGTTCGCCAGCGGCCGCTCCCCCATGCATTCCATGTGGCCGATGTCGAGCGTGAGTCGCAGCGGTGCGGGACGGCTCAGCCGTTCGACGAGCTGGTCATACCGGGCGAGCGTATCGATGAACATCCCCGGCTCCGGTTCAAAACCGATCAAGACTCCGCGGGCGGAGGCGTGGGCGAGCACCGCGGCGAGCCCGTCCATGAGCCGCCCCCAGAGCGTCTCCTCGTCTGCCGAGTCGGCGACCACGCCCGCCCAGAGCGAGACGCAGCCGGCCCGCAGTTCGGCGGCGACGTCAACGGCGCGGCAGAGAAACTCGACCCGACGCAGCCGGTCTTCCCGGCGAGGCGAGACGAGCGTCGGCTCGTGCTTGCGCGCAGGATCGAGGAGGTGGCGGGCTCCCGTCTCGATCACGCAGGCCATGCCGGCAGCCGCCAGGGCCTGCCGCCAGCGGCCGATCTCTGCGGCGAGCGACGGCACGAAGGGATTGAGCACATGATGGTCGAGCGTGATCGCGAGCGAGCGATAACCGAGATCGCGAAGCATCGGCAGCGCGTCGAGCGGCAGGATGTCGCCGATGCTGTTGGTGCTGTAGCCGAGCTGCATGGTAAGCCGCCGCCCGAGCGGGCGGCCGTCATGTAGGGGAGACGAGTTGCCGGCCAAAGAGGAACGGCCCGAGCAGCATGAGCACGACGATCGCCCACGGCTCGCCGCAGGACGCAAGCACGAGCACCGCGTCGAGCGTGATGATCGACATGATCGCGTTGCCGACGGCCTGCCGCACGCGCGGCCCGGTGGCATCGATGATGCCGAGCAGGTTGCGGACCGCGATCGATCCGCCCAGGAGCCCCCAGAGCAAAAGCCAGGCGGTGAGCCGCTCGCCGCGCAGCCAAACCGCGCCGCCCCCCGCAGTCGCCATCAGCCAGGTGTGCCCTCCCGCAACGGCCAGTCCCGCGAGCATCACGACGGTCGCGATCGCAAGTTCGCCGCGCCGGCTTTGGCCGGCCTCGTCGCGGGCGAAGAGCGTGATGCCGCCGGCATACATGCCCATGCCGAGCGGGATCAGCCATTCATGGCCGGTGGGCCCGCCCGCGGCCGTCATGCCGAGGAGCCAGCTGAGCGATCGGCAGGAGCCCATCACCGTGGGCCCGAACGCCGTCGCCTTCGCATGGCGGTCGTAGATCCAAATGGCGGCCGTGAGTGCGGCGCCCACGAGTGCGACGGCCGCATGCCCCGAGATGAAGGCCGTGATGCAGGCGCAGATGCCGCCGAAGCCAAGGAGCCGCTGGCCGACGGCCGCCGCCGTGGCGACGTCGATCGCGCCGCTCGGGAGCGGCCGCTCCGGTCGCTCCTGGCGGTCGAGCGCGACGTCGAAGACGTCGTTGAGCACCATGCCGGCGGCGTACAAGAAAAGCCCCGCTGCGAGCACCCACCAGAATGGCGCCGGCGGCACCGCGAGCTCTCTGGCATGCGATGCGATCAGGAAGCCGGCGAGAATGTCGGCCGCCACGGTGGCGTGATTCGGAACCCGCAGGAGCGTGAGCCAGGCGACAAGCGTCTTCATCCGGTCACTCCAGGGCCACGCCGGCGCGGGCGGCGCAGGAGAGCAGGTGCGCCTTCGCGGCCCGGGCGGCATCGTCCGGGCGATCGCGGTAGGGATAGAGCTCGACGGTGATCCAGATGTCGGGCGTGTGCGTTGCGATCGCCTTGAAGACGCCGTCGAAGTCGATCGCCCCTTCGCCGGGCACCAGGTGGTGGTGCACCCGCGTGGCGGCGATGTCTTCGAAGTGGTAGTGCCGCGTGTGGGCCTTCATTCGCGGCACCCACTCGGCCGGATCCTCGCCCACGCAATAGGCGTGGCCGATGTCGAAGTTGAGCCCGAGCGACGGATGGTTCACGCGCTCGGCAAACTCGAGATACTGGCCGAACCTCTCGATCAGGAGCCCGGGTTCCGGCTCGATGAGCAAGGTCACGCCGCAGGCGGCAGCCACGTCGAGGACGGGCATGATCTCGTCGTAGAAGATGTCGGTGGCCTGCTCGCGAGTCTGCCCCGCGGCGATCTCCCCGCCGGGCTCGGTCGAGATCGAGGTCGCCCCGAGTTCGGCGGCCAGCCGCAGCGCCCGCTTCGTATGCTCGCGGCGGATCGCGCGGTAATGGGGATCGGGGTCGGTCCAGCCGGGATGCCAATAGGGCTGCCGCGGGTCGGCGATCGCGTTCATCATGAACGCGTTGATGTTCGAGATTGCGAGCCGGTGCTGGGCGAGACTGCGGCGGATGAGGTCCTTCTGCTCCCCGAGCAGGCCCGCCGGCCAGGCGTGCGGCACGTCGGCGAGCAGTTCGATGCCCCGGTAGCCGAAGCCGGCGATCCGCGCGATCGCCTGATCGACCGGCACGTCGAGGTAGGCGTTGGAGCTGAAGGCGAGCTTGAGCATGGTGGGAGGAGTGTAGTCGCGCTGGTCCCGTCGGGCTACGGCCAGAGCACGATCCGCTGCTCGAGCCACTCCGGCCGCAAGGGCAGGCGTTCGAGTTCGGTGTAGTACATCGCCGCCGGGTTGACGCCCCGATCCTCCATGCGGGTCACATGCCTGGCGACCGGGCCGCAGGCGAGCATCCACGGCAGCACGACGAGCCAGACGATCGCGAGGCCGACGATCGCAGCGACGAACCTCGCCATCCCGCCGAAGTCTTTCATCACGTTCCCACGGTGGTCATGGGTCCACCGTCTTGCGAAACAGCCATCCAAACGTGAGGCTCGCCATCGCGAGCGTGAGCGCGAGATTGAGCAACTGCCCCCCCACGTAGAGCACGAGCGGCCGGCCGCTGGCGAGCACCGGCGCGAGCTCGCGGAAGTTGGTGGCGAGCCCCATGCAGACGAAGCCGGCGCAGAAGAGCCAGCCCCGCAGCCGCGACGTGAATCCGAGCGTGGCGCCATCCACCCAGAGGGCCTGCTCGGGGGAAGAGTTGTGGAGCCACGAGCAGACGAGCGACATGAGGAGAAATCCGATGATGAACCGGGGAAACCGCCGCCAGGCCTCCGCTGCCAGCGAGGCCCGCGGGCCGGACGCATCGCGCTCGACCCAGCCGGCCCAATAGAACGCCACGGCGAAGGCGATCACGCCGATCATCGAGTTTTGGATCATCTTCACCGTCGCCGCCACCTCGCCCGCCTCCTTGCCGAGCGACTCGCCCGCCGCGACGACGGCCCCGGTGGCGTCGATCGTGCCGCCGAGCCAGGCACCTCCCACGATCGGGTCGAGCCCCATCCAGGCGATGAGCGGCGGCATCGCCACCATCATGATCACCGTGAAGAAGAGCGACAGGCCGATCGCCAGCGTGAGCTCTTCCTTTTTCGCCCGGCAGGCCGCGGCCGTCGCGATCGCCGCCGAGACGCCGCAGACCGACATATCGGCCGAGACGACCATGCAGAGCGACCGCGATGGAATCCCCAACAGCCGCACGCCCGCCCAATAGGTGGCCACGAGCACGACCGGCGTGACGAGCCACGAGGTCATCACGCCCGGCAGGCCGAGTTCGAGAAGCCGGCCGAAGAGCACCTCCGCCCCAAAGATCACGAGGCCCGTCTTGATGAGAAACTCCCCGCCGAGGGCGGCCGCCAGCCACCGCGGCACGCCCACCGTGTTGCTGATGAGGATGCCGACGAAGAGCGCCCAGAGCGGATACTCGAGGTTGTAGTAATGGATGAGCTTCTGGCTCGACAGCAGATAGGCCAGGCCGGCAAGCCCCGCGATCGCGAGACTGCCCGGCACGACGCGGCGCACGGCGCCGCTCCCGAGCAAGGCGCCGGCCGCGCTGACCAGCACGACCCAGCCCATGCCGAGCAGGATCGGACGAGCGACGTTGTTCCCCTTCTTGTCAACGAGCGACTGCACGGGGGAGTCGGCCCAGGTCTGCGGCTTGTCGATCGTGGCCGCCAGCGGCGTGGGCCAGCCCTTGGGATATTTCTGCCGGCTGCCAGGGTCCGTCGCCGGGCGGGCGAACGAGGTCACGGCCAGCGCGAGCGCGACGATCGCCACGCCGATGAGCGTGGCGGCGGTGTCTTCGTGAAGGGCAGGCTTGGGGGAACGCATGGGCTTCAACTCGAGGCGCTGCGGTATTTGGACAGCGCCGCCTGGAAGACGAGCCGCGAGACGACGAGCGAGGCGACCGCGGCGACGATCGCCGCCGCGATCATGCCCCAGGCTCCGCCCGCGAGCGGCTGGGCGATGACGCGGGCAGGCACGTTGACGACGAGCAGGATCGGGATCACGAACGTGCAGAGCGCGCGGAGCGGGCCGCCGAAGGGACCGGCATAGATCTCGGCGGGATAGCGGGAGAAGTTCGTGAGATAGAACCAGAAGTCATAGAGACTCTGGTTGCGGCCCATGAGGATCGTGGCGGCGGCGAGCATGATCACGAGCGAATAGAGGATTGCCACGCCGCAGAGGATGAGCAGCGGATAGAGCAGCCAGGCGACAAGGGGCGGCGTATGGTCCATCCGAGCGAGGGCCCAGGCAAGCAGTCCACAGCCTACAAGTCCGTTGGCAAACGACGAAAAATCGACGCGGTGCATCGAGAGCAGGAACTGCGCGTCGAGCGGTCGCACGAGCACGGCATCGAGTCCACCGGTGCGGACCATCTCGGTGAGTTCCTCGGCGCTCGGCATGAAGAGCGCCTGCACGATCGAGTTGATGATGAGGCCCGTTGCCACGAACGCGAAGAACGGCTCGCGCGACCAGCCCGTGCCCTTCCCGATCTCGGGCGTGAACTGAAACACGAGCAGGTAAAAGGCGAGGTTCATCGACATCCAGCCGAGGCTCGTCACGCACTCCAGCAGAAAATTCGCCCGAAACGTCATGTCACGCACGAGACACGCCCGCGCGAACGTCCCGAAGATGGAGAGATAGCGGCCCATCGTCAGCCCCCGTAGGCCGAGTAGCGCCGGGTGCCGCGCCACCAGACGATTCGGCACGCCACCGCCATCACAACGACCCAGGCCGCCTCGATCGCGAGGGCGCGGCCGAGTTCGGCCCCCTGCACCTTCCCGAGCCACACCGCCGCCGGAAAGTAGGCCGTGTATTCGAAGGGGAGCCAGCGGACGACGTCGGCCACGTCGATGCCGGCGATGCCGGTGGGGATGCCGGCGAGCATGTCGATCGGAAACATATGGCCCGAGAGCAGATACTGCACGAGCATGTAGGCGAACACGATGCTCGACACCTCCAGCACCCAAAAGCCAAGCATGCCGAGCGTGGCCTCCATGAAGAAGCCGAGCAGAAACGAGAGGAGGAGCGAGGCGACGAAGGCCGCGATCGCGGTGGCGTCGGGCAGCGGTGGAAAATAGCTGCGACAGATCCAGAACACGGCCGCGAACGGCAGGATCGCCACGGCATAATAGACGAGCTTGTGGGCGATCCGGGCGGCGAGCAGAAACGACACGTAGTCCACCGGCTGCACGAGGTATTTCTTGATCGAGCCGTCGCGGATGCTACGGGAGATGCCGCCAGCGAGGCCGGGCATACTGGAGAAGGCCCGCGTGACCATCGTGAGCAGGTAGTAGGCTACGATATCGGTCTTCGAGTAGCCCGCGATGTCGGCGCGGCTCGTGGCGGCGAAGACGGCCGTCCAGAGAAACACCTGCGTCACGATCGGCAAAAACCGCATCGCCGTGCCGAGAATGAAGTCGCCGCGGTAGGCGAGCCGCTCCTCGAGGCAGATCGCGAGCATCGTCCACCAGATGCGGAGCCGGGTGGCGAGCTCGGCAAGCGGGCCCGGCCCTGCGGCGGTGGTCGGCGCGGCCGTCGTCATGCCGGTGCCTCCGCGGGCTCGGCAGGCCGCGCGTCACCAGAACGGAAGAGCCCGGCCACGATCTCCTCGAGCGGCACGTCCTCCACCGACACGTCGCGGACGCCCGCGCCCCGGAGGATCTCGGGGAGCACGTCGGCGATCCGGCTGCGGTCGATCCGCATGACGACCTGCGGCCCGCGAATCTCGCACGGAAATCCATACCGCTCGAGCGCCCCGGGGGCCGGCGGCTCGTCGAGGTCGAGCGTCACGATCTTGTGCGTGGTGAATCGGTCGACGATCTCGGCGAGCGAGCCGTCATAAAGGATGTCGCCATGGGTGATCACCATCACCCGCTCGCAGAGCGCGGCGACGTCCTTCATGTAGTGCGTGGTGAGCATGACGGTCGTCCGTCGCTCGGCCTGCACGTGCCGGAGAAACTCGTGGATCGTGTGCTGGGCGACGACGTCGAGGCCGATCGTCGGCTCATCGAGGAAGAGTACTTCGGGCTCGTGCAAAAGCGCCGCCACGAGTTCCAGTTTCATCCGCTCGCCGAGCGACAGTTCCCGCACCGGCTGCAGGATCAGCTTTCGCACACCGAGCAGGTCGACCAGTTCGTCGCGCACCCGCTCATAGCGGGCGGCATCGAGCCGGTAGATTTCCTTGTGGAGCCTGAAACTCTCGGCGGCGGGCAGATCCCACCAAAGCTGGTTTCGCTGCCCCATCACGAGGGCGAACCGGCGGCGAAAGTCATCGGCCCGCTCCCAGGGCACGTGGCCGAGCACGCGGGCGGTGCCCCGCGAGGGCGTGATGATCCCGGAGAGCAGTTTGAGGAACGTGGTCTTCCCGGCGCCATTGGGCCCCAGAAGCGCGACGAATTCTCCGCGGTTCACTGTCAGGCTAACGCCCTTGAGCGCCTCGACGAGCCGGCTCGTCCGCCGAAAGAGCCCGCGCAGGCTCGCCCCCAGCCCCTCCGGCTTGTCGTAGACGCGATACTCCTTGGCCAGCCCCTCGACCCAGATCACCGTATCGTCGCCGATTCGGCCGCCAGGTGGCTTGTGCCCATTGGTGTTGTGCATGCGGCGAGTATAGGGGAAAAAGGTTCGGCGGCCGCCCGCAGGAAGAAGGATCACGCATGTTTCGCATCGGTCTCGGTCACGACACGCATCGGCTCGGCCCCGGCGACGGGCTCGTGCTCGGCGGCATCACGATCCCCCACGATCGCAAGTCCATCGGCCACAGCGATGCCGACGTGCTCCTCCACGCGATCACCGACGCCCTCCTCGGCGCGGCCGCCCTCGGCGACATCGGCGAGATGTTTCCCGACACCGACCCCACCAACAAGGGGCGCGCTTCGGCAGAGATGCTGCAGGCGGCTTCTGCCCGCGTGGCGGCGGCCGGCTGGCGGATCACAAATCTGGATTGCGTGATTTTCGCCCAGCGGCCCAAAATCCTGCCTCACCGTCCGGCGATCCGCCGCCGGATCGCCGAACTGCTCGGCATCGACGAGGCGTCCGTCTGGCTCAAGGCCAAGACGGGCGAATCGGTCGGGCCGATCGGCGAGGAACTGGCGATCGGCGCCGAATGCGTCGTGCTGATCGAGCGGTAGATCGCGGTGCCCTTCCCCGACCTGGAGCGACAAGACGAGATGACGACGGCTTCCCTTCCTGCGATCGAGGTCTATAGCACGCTCACGAAGAAGAAGGCGCCGCTCGTCACGGTGAAGCCCGGCCACGTGGGGATGTATCTCTGCGGCCCCACGGTCTACAAGCCGAGCCACATCGGCCACATGGTCGGCCCGGTGATCTTCGACACGGTCAAGCGGTATCTCGAATATTCGGGCTGGCAGGTGACGTGGGTGGTCAACATCACCGATGTCGACGACAAGATCATCGCCGAGAGCACGGCCCGCGGCACGACGATGGCGAAACTCGCCGAGGAGATGACGGCCGACTATCTCGAAAACCTCGCCTGCCTCGGCGTGAAGAGCATCGACCAGATGCCGAAGGCCACCGAGCACATCGGCACGATCATCGCCTTCATCGAGGGGCTCATCGCCAAGGGCTGCGCGTATGCCAGCGACGGCGACGTCTACTTCGACGTCACGAAAGACCCCGACTACGGCAAGCTCACCAACCGCTCCATCGATCAGACCCAGGGCGAGGGCGGCTCGACGGCGGAACGAAAACGGTCGGCCGCCGACTTCGCCCTCTGGAAGAAGGCGAAGGCGGGCGAGCCCTCGTGGGAGAGCCCGTGGGGCCCCGGCCGGCCGGGCTGGCACATCGAGTGCTCTGCGATGAGCAAGGCGATCCTCGGCCCCCACTTCGACATCCACGGCGGCGGGCTCGACCTCGTGTTTCCGCATCATGAGAACGAGATCGCCCAGAGCGAATCGCTCCACGATTGCCCGATGGCCACGTTCTGGATGCACAACGGCCTCATGCAGGCGGCGGGGGCCGCGGGCAAGGTGGGAGGCCGGCCGCGTGGGAGCGAGGCCTCGGCGGCCGACCAAGCGGCGGCGCAGGCGTCGGCGGCCGACCAAGCGGCGGCGCAGGCGTCGGCGGCCGACCAAGCGGCGGCGCAGGCCGCGACGAAGATCTCGAAGTCGACCGGCGCCGAGCCGTTCAAGAACCTGCTCGCGCGGCACCAGCCGCAGGCGATCCGGATGCTCCTGCTGTCCACGCATTACCGCAGCCCGATCCACTTCGGCGAGGAACCGCTCGGCGAGAGCGCCCGCGCCATGGAGGCCTTCGAACGGCTCTTCGCCCGCTTTGAGCGGATCGCGGGGAAATCGTTCTACGCCCTGCCCTGCCGGGACCGCCGCGCGGGGGATGCGGCCGTCGCGGCCGCCGGCGACGACGTGAAGGCCCTGCGTGACAAGTTCCTCGCCGCGATGGACGACGACTTCAACACGGCGATCGCGATCGCCTCGCTCTTCGACTTCGTCCGCGTGGTCAACAAGTTCATCGACCAGCACGCCCTCGAGGCCAAGAAGCCCGCCGCCGAGTTGGCCTCGCTCGACGCGATGCTGCTCGTGCTCCGTGAGCTCACCGGCACGCTCGGCCTCTTCCTGGAAGCCCCGCAGGCGAAGGCCGGCGGCGCCGACGAGGCGCTCGTGGGCAAGCTTATGGAGCTCATCATCGAGATCCGCGCGAATGCCCGGAAGACGAAGGACTTCGCCACCGCCGACCTCGTCCGCAACAAGCTCACCGAGGCGGGCATCGTGCTGGAAGACCGCCCCGACGGCACAGGCTGGTCGCGGAAATAGCCGAAGGAAAAGAGGATGGAGTTCCACGGATTCTGGACCGGGCTGTCCATCATCCTCGGCGGCATCGTCGCCTCGATCGTGCTCGTGGCGGTGGTGCGAAAGCTTTTTTCGAAGGACGTGCTGCGGCAGGGGCACGACATCACGGGCAACGTGCTCTCGGTCGTCGGCACGCTCTACGCCGTGCTGCTCGGCCTGGTCGTGGTCGATGCGCTTGTGCGGTTCGAGCACGCCGTCGACGTCGTCCAGCACGAATCAAACGCCCTGGCCGACATCTTCCTGCTTTCGGAAAAACTGCCCGAGCCGCAGCGCGACCGGCTCAAGGAGATCTGCAAGACCTACGCCCACCAGGTCGTGGAGCAGGAATGGCCGCTGATGGAGCAGGGGCTGATGAGCACCGACGCCCGCGATTCGGCATTCTCGCTCACCCGCGCGCTCAACGACTTCGAACCGACGACGGAGAGCCAGAAGGCCGTCTACCCGATGATCCTCGAGCAGATTCGGGAACTGTGGGACGCCCGCCGCGAGCGGTCCGGCACGGCCCACGTCGGGATACCGGCGGTGGAATGGTTCGTACTGATCGTGGGCGCCGGCATCACGGTGCTCTTCGCGGGGCTCTTCGGCTCGCAAAGCGTGGGCCTGCAGCGATTCGTGACGACGCTCGCCGCCCTGGTCATTGGGCTCAATCTGTATCTCGTGTCGCTCTTCGGCTACCCGTTCTCGGGAGAGCTCACGGTGTCGAGCCGGCCGTTCCAGACCGACATCGCGATCTTCGAGGGTCGCCTCGGCGACAAGCTGGCCCACGAGCAGGAAGATGCCGGCAGGTGATCGCGGCGCGGTTTCCCCCTGGCTCGCGGCCGGGGGCTTTGCTTGCCGATCGGCGCGATGCACGAGGCGAACCCGCGGGTGGGGCAGGCCGAGCCGGTCGCGGTAGCGGCGGGCAAGCGCGGAGCAGGCCAAGACGACGTGGCCACGGCCGGCCGCCGATCTCCGTCTTGCCCGCACCGCACACGCCCATCACGACGACCGCGCGGGGGCTGGCGTGGTGTGTATCGGCTTGAGGGCCTGAGTCGCTCATGAGACAATGCTATCGCGGTTCCGCCTGGTGGCGAACGAGGTCGGTGTCAGACGATGCGAGAGGGCTCCCAGCACAGGGGATCAGTTTCATGTGTCGATGGCAATGGCTCGTGTTCGCGTGTCTGTTGGCTTGCGGGTCGGCCGTGGCCGAAGAGGGGGCGCCGGCCGACCTGCTTCCCACGCTCGGGTCGATCGAGCGGCTTGATCCGCGGTTCGACGCGATCGTTCCCCAGGATACGGTGATCGAGGTGCTCGCGAGCGGGTTCGCGTGGGCGGAGGGGCCCGTGTGGCTCGAAGGGGAGCAGGCGCTCCTGTTCAGCGACGTCCCACGGAATCGGGTGATGCGGTTCAAGGACGGAGAGGGCGTGAGCGTGTTTCTCGAGCCCGCGGGCTTCACCGGCCCGGGGGCGTATGGCCGCGAGCGCGGGAGCAACGGCCTGACGCTCGACCGGCAGGGCCGTCTCATCTCCTGCGAACACGGCGATCGCCGCGTGAGCCGCCTCACGCCCGGCGGCGGCAAGCGGACGGTGGCCGACAACTACCGCGGCAAGCGGTTCAACAGCCCCAACGACTGCGCCGTGCACTCCTCCGGAGCGATCTACTTCACCGACCCACCCTACGGCCTGCCCAAAGGCTGGAACGACGAGTCACGCGAACTCGACTTCTGCGGCGTCTATCGCGTGACGCCCGCTGGCGAGGTGACGCTCCTCTGCGACACGATGACCATGCCCAACGGCATCTGCTTCTCGCCCGACGAGAAGCGGCTCTACGTGGCTCAGTCCGACCCGGAGGCCCCGCTGTGGAAGGTGTTCAACGTCAAGCCCGACGGCACGCTCGACCAAGGGCGGACGTTCTTCGACGGCACTGGACTCTTCCGGGAGAGAAAAAAGGGGCTGCCCGACGGGCTCAGGGTCGACCTCGCTGGCAACGTGTTCGCGACGGGGCCCGGCGGCGTGCTCGTCTTCGCGCCCGACGGCACCCACCTGGGCACGTTCCTCACGGGGCAGGCGACGGCCAACTGTGCCTTCGGCGGCGACGGCCGCACGCTCTACATCACGGCCGACTCGCACCTCTGCCGCGCGCGGCTCGCGACCGCCGGCCCGCTGCCGGGGCCGTGAGTTGCCGAGGCCAAAGATCCTCTCGCTGAAATGCGTCTGTTACGATTCAGGCACGCGAGAGTCACGCGGCAATGTCCTCACCTGACGTCCACGGAGCCTGCTCGATGTCTCTCTCCCTCATGACCGCCCACCGGACCCTCGGCCGCATGTGTCTTTTCGGCTTCGCCATGCTCGCGGCGACCGCGATGACGATCGCCGAGGTGCCGCCGACGGCCGACCTGCCGGCGATCTTCAATGGCCGCGACCTGGCCGGCTGGAAGGTCGTGGGCGAGCCGTATTGGACCGTCGTCGATGGCGCGCTCGTGGGCGAGAACGACGCCGAGAAGAAGGGCTCGATGCTCTACACCGACAAAGCCTACGGCGACGTGATCGTCGAGTGTGAAGTGCGGTGCACCGGCACGATCGACAGCGGCATCATGGTTCGCAAGCCGGAACTCCAGGTGCAGATCGGCGAGTCGAGCAGCCTGAAACGCGACATGACCTGCTCGTTCTACACGGGCACCTATCCGGAGGAGGCCCGCGCCGCCAAGGCGGCCGAACTGCTCAAGCCCGGAGAGTGGAACCGGATCCGAGTCGAGGCCAAGGGAGACACGTTCACCGTCTGGCTCAACGGAGAGCAGGTGTCGCGATACACCAGCGACAAGTACCGCACGCCGGCTCCGATCGGCCTTCAGATCCACCCCAAAATCCAAATGAGGGTCGAGTTCCGCGACCTGCGGGCGAAGCCGCTCTGAAACGCGGCCCCGCCGCCCTACGGCAACTGGATCGCCATCGGCTCGCTCGTCGTGCCGGCAGCCTCGGCCGCGGCCATGTCGCGGATGTCCTGCGTGATCTTCATCGAGCAATACTTCGGCCCGCACATGCTGCAGAAGTGGGCGCTCTTGAACGTCTCCTGCGGCAGCGTCTGGTCGTGATACCTCCGAGCCGTCTCCGGATCGAGCGCCAGCCGGAACTGCTCGTTCCAGTCAAACGCAAACCGGGCCCGCGAGAGGGCGTCGTCGCGCACGCGGGCATTCTTCCGATGCCGGGCCAGGTCGGCCGCATGGGCCGCGATCTTGTAGGCGATCACGCCCTGCTTCACGTCCTCCGCGTCGGGCAGCCCGAGGTGCTCCTTCGGCGTCACGTAGCAGAGCATCGCCGCGCCGCTCCAGCCGGCGAGTGCCGCGCCGATGGCGCTCGTGATGTGGTCGTAGCCCGGCGCAATGTCGGTCACGAGCGGGCCGAGCACGTAGAACGGCGCCTCGTCGCACTCCTCCATCTGCCGCTTCACGTTCATGTCGATCTGGTCCATCGGCACGTGGCCCGGCCCCTCCACCATCACCTGGCAGCCCTTCTTCCAGGCCCGCCGCGTGAGCTCGCCGAGCACGTGCAGTTCGGCGAACTGCGCCTCGTCGCTGGCGTCGGCGATCGCGCCGGGCCGCAGGCCGTCGCCCAGGCTCCACGTGACGTCATACTCGCGGAAGATGTCGCAGAGATCCTCGAAGTGGGTGTAGAGCGGATTCTGCTGCTTGTGGGTCATCATCCAGCGGGCGATGAGCGAGCCGCCGCGGCTCACGATCCCGGTGATCCGGTTCATCGTGAGATGGAGGTGCTCCTGCAACAGGCCGGCGTGGACGGTCATGTAGTCCACTCCCTGAGCGGCTTGCTTCTCGCACATGTCGAGGAAGTGCTGCGGCTTCATGTCGTCGATGTCGCCGCCGAGTTCCTCGAGCATCTGGTAGATCGGCACCGTGCCGATCGGCACGGGCGAGGCGTCGATGATCGCCTGCCGGATCGTGTCGATGTCCTTGCCCGTCGAGAGATCCATCACCGTGTCGGCGCCGTAGTGGACGGCCATGTGGAGTTTCTGGAGCTCCGTCTGTTCGTCGCTCGTGACGGCCGAGTTGCCGATATTTGCGTTGATCTTCGTGAGGGCCGCGATGCCGATCGCCATCGGCTCGAGCTTCTTCGTGAGATGCACGGTGTTGGCCGGGATCACCATCCGCCCGCGGGCCACCTCGGCGCGGATCAGCTCCTCGGGAAGATCCTCGCGCTGGGCGACGAACTTCATCTCGGGGGTGATCTCGTTGTTACGGGCGCGTTCGAGCTGGGTCATCGGGGGTCTCCGTCGGGCGATGGTGTTACGGCATTACAGTAGCAAAAAGTGTGCGTTTCGGCACTTGAGGTGACCCGCCTTGCCGCCGGAATCGGCAGAAGTCGCCTCGCGTGGAGATTTCACAAACGGCCCGCCCGCGACTCACTCCTCCAACGAGCGAAATCTCCAATGCTCGTCGAGCTTCCGCCGATTCCGGCGTTCAGCATCGGAGAGCAGGCGGGGGTCAGAGCGTTTTAAGGTATTCGAGGACGGCCGCCTTTTCGTCTTCTGTGAGTGCGTCAGGGAAATCGTGGCCGGCGGCGCTTTTGCCCGGTTTCGACGTGTCGAAATAGGTACGGCGTTCGGCCGACGTGAGCTTGCCCGCGGGCATGGTGGCGAGTTCCTCGACCTCGAGGCCGACGCGGCTGCGGTCGTAGCCCGTCGGCGTGCGCCGCCAGACGGCGGGTCGCTTCGCGGGATGGAGCAGGTGCCAGAGCGTGGGCACGGAGCCGTTATGGAGGTAGGGCGCCGTGGCCCAGATGCCGTCGAGCGGCGGGGCGACATAGCCAGCCGGGGATTCGCGGTTGCGCAGGCTCGCGGTGTCGCGGCCATGATGGCCAAACCAGCTGTCGTTGAGCTCGCTGCGTTCCTTCGCCGTGAGCGAATCGAACCGCACACGGTCGGTGCCGATCTCCTCGATCGCCACGATCCTTTCCGGAAAGTCGGCGCCGGGGCCGTAGCTGCCGTGGCACGAGCCGCAATGCGCCGCAAACACCGCGCGGCCGCGGTCCGCGAGCGGCTGGTCGATCTCACCGGGCCACCGCGGCGGCTCGAGCGACTCGATCCAGGACTCGATGGCGCGGAAGTCGTCTTCCCACTCCGCGAATTTGTCGGGGCCATTTTCCTTGACGAGCAGAAACTGCATCAGCATCCGGTGGCCCTTCGGCGCGAAGCCGTCGGCATAGAGGCCCGTCTTGCGGCGGGCATGCCACCAGGCGGGTGCGTCCATGTCGTGATGCACGAGGTCGAACCGCGGCGGCCGCTGCAGGATGTTTAAATCAGCGTCGCGGTGCCGCATCAGCGCCACGCCGAAGATCACGGCATTCGTGGTGCCATTGGTCGTGCCCAGCGGCAACAGCAGCGAGCCCATGTCCATGTGGCCAAACGGCTTTCGCTGCTTCACCTTCACGAGGCGAACCTCCTCGGTGAGCGTCTCGAGCGCGTAGTTCGAGTTTGGCAACCCCGGGATCACGCGTCCCTCCACCTGCCCCTGGTGGCAGGCCAGGCAGCTCATCGTCCAGCGCCCCCCCTCGCCCACGACATACTGCAGCGACCGCGAGGGATCGTCAGGGTGGGGCGTGAGGCCATACCGCTCCATTGCCATCCGCCGCCGCTCCTCCACCGGCGCCCGCTCCGCGCGGCTGCGCAGCGGCTCCGGCCAGAGCGTCCAGAGCTGATCGAACACCTCCTGGTCGAAGTCGGCAGGGAGATAGGCCTTCGAGAGCAAGAGCTCTCGGCCCCGGCCGACATCGGCCGCGCCCACGAACGCGCGGCAGGCACACGCCCAGGCGAGCGCGGCGGCCGCCACGACACGGCCAGGCCGCCGCAGGCCGCACCACGATTCACGCTCGATTCCGGGCACTTTCATGGCATACTGGCTGCCGGCCTGTGTCACGCCTGTCCGTCGCGCCGCGCACGACTCGCCACGCACGATTCAGCAGTATAGACGCCTCCCCGCCGCCGTCCTTCCCATGGTCACCGCCAACCCCATCCTCATCCCCGAGTTGCGCGTGATGCTCGCCGAGGGCGACACGGCGGGGCTGCGCGAGGTGGGCGCCGAACTGCATCCGGCCACCGTCGCCGAGTTTTCCGAGGGGCTCGACGACGGTGAAATCTGGCAGCTGCTCGACGCCCTGACGGTTGAACGGCAGGCGGAGGTTTTCCCCTACTACCCGATGCCCCGGCAGGTGGAGCTCGTGAGGGCGGCCGACCGCCAGCACCTCGGGCCGCTCTTGGAATGGATGGCCGCCGACAACCGCGACGACCTCCTGCGCGAGCTCGATCCGGAGTTCGTCGAGGAGATCCTGCCGCTCGTCGCCAAGGCCGAGCGGCACGACATCCGCATGCTTCTCTCCTGCCCCGAAGACTCGGCCGGGGCGCTGATGACGACGGAATACGCCTCGCTGCCGGCCGACATCACCGCCGGCGAGGCCGTCACGCGGCTGCGGTCGCAGGCCCCGAACAGCGAATCGATCTACTACATCTACGTGCTCGACGCCGAACGAAAGCTCGTCGGCTTCGTGTCGCTTCGCGACCTGATCCTCGCCAAGCCCACGGCCCTCGTCGCAGACCTCATGCAGCGGGACGTGATCGCGGTGCGGATGGACGAGCCGAGCGAGAAGGTGGTGGACCTGCTCGCCCGCTTCGACTTCATCGCGATCCCGGTCGTGGACGATCGCAATCGCCTCGTGGGCATCGTCACGCACGACGACGTGCTCGACGCCGTGCGGCAAGACGCCACGGACGACGCCCAGCGGATCGCGGCCATCGCCCCGCTCGGCGAGAGCTACCTCGAGGCCGCGATCGTGTCGATGACCTGGAAGCGCGGCGTCTGGCTCACGATCCTCTTCGCCACCGCCGCGGTCACCGCGATGGTGATGGCCCGCTCGCCGCTCACCCACGCCTGGCTCATCGCCTTCATCCCGCTCGTCATCGCCAGCGGCGGCAACTCCGGCAACCAATCGGCCACGCTCGTGATCACCGCGCTCTCCACGGGCGATTGCAAGCTCTCCGACTGGCCGCGGATCCTCAAGCGGGAATTCGCCCTCGGCCTCCTGCTCGGCACGCTGCTGGCCGTGCCGGGCTATCTCCTCGCGCTTGTCTATGCGCCGGGCCCGACGGAGGCGCTCGTCATCCCGCTCACGATCATGGGCGTGGTGATGCTCGGCACGCTCGTGGGCTCCGTGCTCCCGCTGCTCTTCCGCTCGATCGGTCTCGACCCGGCGCTGATGAGCAACCCGTTCGTGTCGGCGATCGTCGACATCGTCGGCATCGTGCTCTACACGGCGATCTCGCTCGCGCTGCTCGGATAGGGAGGCTCGGGGCTGCCCATGCCCCGGGAGCCGGCGTAGGTGACAAGCGCAGGCAGGATGCCGGAGCGTAGTCACCTCCGAGTGAGCGAAGGGCAGGATGCCCGTAGCGAACGTCCGGCGACGGGGCGTGGGCAGCCCCGAGCCGGCGCGGCTACGCCAGCGTACGGCCGACCGCTTCGGCGACGCGGCGGCAGACCTGCATCGTCCGCTCGAAGGCGGTGAAGTCGAGCGTCTGGGCGCCGTCGCTCGAGGCGCACTTCGGGTCGGGGTGCACCTCGATGATCAGGCCGTCGGCGCCGGCTGCCACGCTCGCCGCCGCCATGCTCTCGACCAGGTTGGCATGGCCCGTGCCGTGGCTGGGATCGACGACGACCGGCAGGTGCGTGCGGGCATGGAGCCATGGCACGGTCGCAAGTGGCAGCGTGAACCGCGTGTGCGTCTCGAACGTGCGGATGCCCCGCTCGCAGAGCATCACCTGACGGTTGCCCGCGTCGAGGATGTATTCGGCGGCGAGCAGCAGTTCCTCGACCGAGGCCGCCGGGCCGCGCTTCAGGAGCACGGGCGTCTGCGTGCGGCCCACCGCCTCGAGCAGCCGGTAGTTTTGCATGTTGCGGGCGCCCACCTGCAGCACGTCGGCATACTGAGCCACGAGCGGCACGTCTTCCGGCGCCACCACCTCCGTCACGACCGCGAGCCCCGTCTCCGCGCGGGCCTCGGCGAGCAGTTCGAGCCCCTTCTCCTTCATCCCCTGGAAGCTGTAGGGGCTCGTCCGCGGTTTGAAGGCGCCGCCACGCAGGCCCGTGGCTCCGGCCGCCTTCACGGCGTGGGCCGTGCCCACGATCTGCTCGCGGCTCTCGACCGAGCAGGGCCCGGCGATCACGCCGATCGACTTTCCGCCGACGACCAGCGGGCCCGCCTTCACGATCGTCGGCTCGGCCTGCACCTCGCGGCTGGCCACCTTGTAGGGCGCGAGGATCGGCAGCACGGAGGCCACGCCGGGCAGCGTTTCGAAGCCGGCGCCCTGCGCATCCCGCTCGTCGCCGACCACGGCCACCACGGTCCGCTCCGTTCCCACGATCACGTGCGGCCGCAGCCGGAGGGCCTCCACCCTGGAAACCACGCGGTCGAGATCGGCCTGGGCGGTGCCGGCCTGCATGACGATGATCATCGGCTCTCTTTCCTCTTCGGTTGCTGCGGCGGTTGTTCGCCGGCGGTGTCGGCCTCGATGCCTGATGGCAGTGTATCGCCGCGCGCGACCGCGGCGGCGCCGGGGGTCTGCTCGATCGCCAGTTCCGCGGCGAGGGCGAGGTTGTGCGCCGCGTGCTCCGGCAGCAGGCAGTTGACGACCGCGCCCCTGCCCTCGCCGCCAGACCGTAGGCTGCCGGCGACGGCGGCGAGCATCATCGGCAGCCGCCGCACGAGCTTCAAGCCATACGGATGCGGATCAAGCGCGTTGCAGTAATCCTCCACCGTTGCGGCGAGCGCATCGATCTTCGCGGCGACGTCTTTCGCGAGCCGCGCCGCCGTCGTGCCGGCGGGCGGGCGGCAATCGATCTCGAGATAGGTGGCCTTGCCGAAGTGGAGCGACAGCGCCGCGGCCCTGACTTCGCGTCCAAAGAATTCGCCGAGCGGGTCGACCAGCTTCGCGAACGGCCCGGCGAAGATCGGCCGGCCGTCGTGCACGAGATAGTTTGGCGAGCCGAAGAGCGTGAGGGCGCGGCGCTCATCGAGCATGCCGACGAGGTCTTCGAGTTCCGGCGGCAGCACCGCCTCGATCTTCCCACGGCTCTGCGCAGCCTCGTCGGCATCGCCGGCGGCCTGCCGCGAGAGGCTCGTCGCGACGATCTCCTCGAGCATCGTCTCCGGCGCTGCGACGAGCACCTTGCCCGCTTCGACTTTCGGCAGCCAAAACGAGAGCGGCCGGCCGATGAAGAGCGTTTCACCGTCTTGTTCTTTCTCTGTCGTAGCCCCCCAGGCCTCGCGCAGCGAGGCATCCGCCGCCACCGGCAGCATGTCGCGGCCGCGGATCGCATAGCCACCGACCACCTCGTCGGAGCCGCCGGCCTGCCATCCCCCCTGCACCGCTTCGATCGCTTCGATCTGGGAGCCGCTGATCGCCGCCACCGCCGCGACCGCCTCTGCGGCCCGCGGGCCGAGCGCACGAAGGAAGAGCCGCCCCTCGTCGCCCGCGAGCATGTCGGCCGGCCGCGCGAGAAGGATGAGCTGCGATCCCGACGGCAGGTAGGCGAGCGTGGGGGGTGGGCCGGATGTCGGCGATGCCCAGGGCAGCGTGTCGGACTCGACCACGTTCACCGTGGCTGCATTGGCCTCCGGACTGCGCGGCGAGCGTTCGTCCGGTTCGGCGACTTCTTGCTCGGCTTCGATGGATGGCGGTGGTTCTGAAGGTGCTTTTGAAGTTGCTTCTGAAACAGCAACCCGGGGCGACGGTTTTTTCGCGGGGGCTGCCGCGGGCCTGGGCCGATAGACGAGCGGGACGACCGAACCCACCAGGATGGCTGCGAGGCCGACCGCCATCAGCGGGGCGAACCACCAGGGCCGCTGCTTCCGCGGGGCAACGGCCTGCGGCACGATGACGGGCGCGCGGGGCTGCGCGGAAGAAGGACTCGGTGTGGCGGCCGGCACGGCGATGGGAGCCATCGCCGGCGGCGGAATCGTCGTCGCTACGGCGGCAGCGACTGGTTTGTGGGGTGGAAGCGTGGGCGACACTGGCGGCATGCCCAGGCAACGGGCGATCGCATCGGCGGCTTCGGCGGCCGTGGGATACCTGGCCGCCGGATCGCGGGGCACCATGTAGGAGATGAGCGTGGCCACCTCGATCGGCACCTGCGGCGGGCCGAGCGGCGGCGGGCCGATGAACGCGGCCTGCGAGAGCGACCGTTCGGCGTCGCCCTGCCAGCAGGGAGGCGCTCCGACAAGCAGGGCGTGAAACAGGCAGCCCAGCGCGTAGACATCGCTCCGCGCATCGCAGCGGCTCTCCGGCAGGAGCAGCTCGGGCGCGATGAAGCAGGCCCGCGGACCCAGCGTGCGAATCGCCTCCGGCGACTCGAGCGGCGGCCGCAATGGCATGCAATGCGGATCGGTGACGAGCGGAAACTGCATGAGCCGGATGCTTCCGTCCGGTGGCTCGCGCCGCAGGCAATCGAGCGAGAGGCCGCCGTGCACGGCGCCCAGCCGGTGCATCTCCGCCACTGCGCCGGCGATCGCCACCATCAAGGGCCCCGCCTCCGCGATCGGCAGCGGGCCGCGGGCGGCGAGCTCCTCGGCGAGCGACGGGCCGACGATGTCTTCGCAGACGATGAATCGCTGCGGGCCGGCCTGCTCGAGCGCCCAGGTGCGGCTCGTGATCGGATTGCGGGCTTCGTTGGCCGCGGCGGTGCGCCGCACGATGTCGGTCCAGACCTCGATCCGCCGGCATGGCTCGGAATCGAGCAGCACCAGGCAGACACCGCGGCCCGAGGACTGATGGCGGGCCCGGAGGAGCGACGCCTTCGCGCCGGTCGTGCGCAGGATCGCGTCGTCGAGCCGCTCGAGAAGCCGGTAGTCGCCGAGCAGGAAGGGGCCGCGGCTGCCGCGGACGAGTTGGCGGGCCTGCCAGATCGTGAGCACCTGGCGGCGCACGAGCCATTTCGCGATCGCCTCGGTCAGGGCATCGCCGGTCATCCCCGGCGCGAGGCTCTCGCGGCCAAACTCACGACGCAGGCCTTCCAGCTGATCGTGATCGACGAGCCCGGTGTCGGCGACGAGCTTCCAGAAGTTCTCGGGCGTTGGCGTCGGCATCGACCGTTTCCTCGACTCTCGGCAGGTTCCGCAATCCTAGCGGTTGGCGGGGCGAATCTGCCACGCGAAGCCCGCTTGTGACCGGGAAAGGGCGGCCCGTAAGATCGCGAAGCGTCGAACGTGCCGTGCAGCCAGGAGAGCCTCCGCATCATGCGAGCCAGCGAAGCCACCAGGATCTATTTCGACCGCGCGGCCGATGAACTCGACCTCTCGGCGAGCACCCGCCGGCTGCTGCTCACGGCCAAGCGCGAGGTGCAGGTGCAGATCCCCGTCGAGCTCGATTCAGGCGAGGTGGCGACCTATATCGGCTACCGCGTGCAGCACAACGACGCCCGCGGACCGATGAAGGGCGGACTCCGCTACCACCCGCAAGTCGATCTCGACGAGGTGCGGGCGCTCGCCGCGCTGATGACCTGGAAGACGGCCGTCGTCAACCTGCCCTACGGCGGCGCGAAGGGAGGGATCGCGATCGACCCCGCGAAGTTCTCACCGCGGGAGCTCGAGCGGGTGACCCGCCGCTTCGTCGACGCCATCCACGACCTCTTCGGTCCCGATGTCGACATCCCCGCGCCCGACATGGGCAGCACGCCGGAGGTGATGGCGTGGATCATGAACCAATATGACAAGTACCACGGCTTCTCCCCCGCCTGCGTGACCGGCAAGCCGGTGGACTACCACGGTCTGCCGGGCCGCGACGAGGCCACCGGCCGCGGCGTCGGCAGCCTCACGCTCAAGGTGCTGAGCCGGCTCGGCCGCAGGATCCCCGGCACCACGATCGCCATCCAGGGCTTCGGCAACGTGGGCACCCACACCGCGAAATTCCTCCGCGATGCGGAATGCCGGATCGTGGCGGTGAGCGACGCGCACGGCGGCTTCTTCAAGGCCGACGGGCTCGACGTCTCGGATCTCCTGCGGCATGCGCAGGCCAACGGTGGCCGGCTCGACGGCTACCGCGGCGGCGACGCGCTCACGAATGACGAACTGCTCGCCACCGAATGCGACGTGCTCATCCCCGCGGCACTCGGCGGCGTGCTCACGAAGGCGAATGCAGCGACGGTCACGGCGCCGATCGTCGTCGAGGCCGCCAACGCCCCGGTGGAGCCCGACGCCGACGCCGTTTTCGAATCACGCGGCGTGATGCTCCTCCCCGACATCCTCGTCAACGCCGGCGGCGTCACGGCGAGCTACTTCGAGTGGGTGCAGAACCGCCAGCAATACCAGTGGGGCATCGATCGCGTGCGTCAGGAGCTCGACCGGATCTTGGGTGAAGCCTTCGAGCAGGTCTGGCAGCTCGCCAAGTCGCGCAGCGTCTCACTGCGCACCGCCGCCTACATGGTGGGCGTGGGCCGCGTCGCCCGCGCGACGGTGCTCGGCGGGATGACCTAGCGGACTGGCTCAACTGGTGCGCACCGGCGAAGGGCCACCCATGCCCCATCGCCGGACGCTCGCTACGAACATCCTGTTCTTCGCTCGCTCGGATGCCGCCTTCGCCAGCCAGAGCGCCTCCGCTTGGCCATCCTGGCTGCGCTCGGCGGCATACGCCGGCTCCCGGGGCACGGGTAGCCCTCCGCCTCCCTCTGTGGATTTCAATACGGGGAGGCTTTGGGCTGCCCATCCCCTCGAGACGGCGTTGGCCGGGCACCGATCCGCTTTAGCGGATTGGTCGGCGAAGGCAGGATGCCGAGAGCGTAGCCGCCATCGAGCGAGCGGAGGGCATGCGGGCACCGATTCGCGTTAGCGGATTGGTCGTACGTAGCGAGCGTCCGGCGAGAGGGCGTGGGAAGCCCGAAGCCGGCGCGGGCGAGTCAGTGCGCAGCGGCCGCAGGTCGATACCATTCGCCGCGGAGCCAGTCGGCGATGAGGTCGATCTGCTGGCGAGTGAGCATCGGGGCGGCGCCCTCGTCGGCTTTGCCGAAGCTCGGCATGCGGTCGTTGGAGTCGCCGTAGAACCGCTCGTGCGTCGGGTCGGTGATGATGCCCACGAGCCACTCACGCGAGCCCCAGCCGACGAGGTCGGGCGCGGAGCCGAGTTCGGTCTTGTTGTCGCCGAAGCGGTGGCAACTGCCGCAGCGGTCGCCGTCGGCGATGAGTGCCCTGCCCTTCTCGATCGTGGCCTTTGCCGCGGCCGTGTCGGCAAGCCCCGCCTCGGCGGCCATCGCGACGATGACGGCCTCGATGTCGTCGGGCTTCCAGGTCTCGGCGTCGGTGAGGTCGTTTTGCACGAAGTTCACCATGTCGCCCTCCTTGTGGGCCGTGTTGCCGAAGTAAGCCGGGCCGGCCACCTGCTTGGGATCGAGCAGGCCGCGCATCCACGAGGCCTTTCCAAACTCGAAGAGATTCGCCGCCGACGACTTCGCGAGGGCTGCGGCCGACAGTTGGCGGTCCATCGGCGTGTCTGAAGCCAGTTGGCGGTCCATCGGCGTGTCTGAAGCCGGATCGACGTGGGCATGGCAGCTCGCGCAGTGCTGGGCGAAGAGAATCGGCCCCTGGCTCTTCGGATCGCTGCGGACCAGTTCGAGCATGCCCGCCGGCGGAATCTTCTCGGGCCGGCCGGCGAGCTCGATCGCCCGCGCGGCATCGACCTTCGCCTGCTTCGAAGCGTCGAGGAAGGCCTGCGAGTGGCGCACCTTCTCGAGCGTGTGGAACTGCTTCTTCATGGCGGCGATCTTGGCGGGATCGTTGCCGAGCGCCGCAGCGAGCTTCGCCTCGTCACCGTCGGTCTCGTCGTAGAGCTTCTGAGCCTCCGCGAGCGACGCCTTGTCGACCCAGAGGGCGTAGTAGTCTTCGTTGAGCGCCAGCGCCGTCAACAGCCCCGCTCCACCGAGGACGCCAAGCGTGAAGGCCACGTTGAACCGATGGCCGAGATTCCAGCGGCCGATGATCGGCATCAGGAACATGACGCCCATGATCAGGCCCGGCACGACGATCGCGCCGAGAAACTCGCCGGTGGCGCCCCAGCCCTCGAAGACTTTCAGGAACTGGAAGAGGAAGAGGAAATACCACTCCGGCCGGGCGGCGGCGTAGGGGAGCGAGGGATCGGCCGGCGCGCCGAGCTCGGCGCCGAGGTGGCCCGTGTCGATCGCCTGCCCGGCGAGCATCGCCTTGATGGCCGGCACGAGGATCACGCCGAGCACCACGGCCATCACGGCGAGCATCGCCACGGCGTCCTTGAGCACCTGATCGGGCCAGAACATCGCGTCGGGCTTCGTGATCGGCTGCTTCGCATGGAGGCCGTGCTTGCGGAAGAGCGCGAGATGCACGACGAGCATCGCGATGAGCGCCCCGGGCAGAAACCCGGCGTGCAGCGCGAAGAACCGCGTGAGCGTGTGGTGGCCGTATTCGTTGCCGCCGATCACGAGCTGCTGGATCGACGGGCCGATGCCCGGGATGATCCCCGCGAGATTCGTGGCCACGATCGTCGCCCAGTAGCCCTTCTGATCCCACGGGAGCAGATAGCCGGTGAGCGCCATGCCGAGCACGAGCATCATCAGCACGAGACCGAGCCAGAAATTCACCTCGCGCGGCGCCCGGTAGGCCCCGTCGATCACCACCTGCAAAAGATGCAGCGCGAGCAGCACAACCATCGCCTGGGCCATGAAATGGTGGATGCCGCGGAGCAGCCAGCCGCCGGTCATCTCGTGCTGGATGTAGTAGACGCTCTCCCACGCCGTCTGGGCGCTGGCCGAATAGCTGGCCCAGAGAAACAGCCCCGTGATCAACTGCGTCATGAAGGCGAAGACGAGCGTGCTGCCCCAGACATACCGCCAACGGGCGCCGCCCGGCACACGTTCGTAGAGCGCCTCGTGCATCACCGCCCGAAAGCCGGTGCGGTCGTCGAGAAAGTCGCCGAGTTGGCCGAGGAGGCCCCTCTTCGGGGCCGTCTCGCCGGATCGGCCGGGGCGTGCGTGCGTGCTCATTGCTGGGCCACCTTCCCCGCGATGCCGGCGCGGAACTTCTGGAACATCACCTCGACCTCTCCATTCTTCGCCACGCGGCACTCGAGAGCATCCATCGGCCGCGGGCTCGGGCTCGGCGCCACGATGCCGCCGTCGAGCGTGAACTCACTGTTGTGGCAGGGGCAGCGGAAGCACTTGCCGCCCGCCTCCATCTCGACGAAGCAGCCGGCGTGGGGGCACGTGGCCGAGAGCGCCTCGACCTGCTGCGATCCCTTCTCGCGCCGCAGGTAGACGGCCCCGACCGGCTCGGCGGCGAAGCCCGTCCAGGCATCCACGCGATCGGCGATGACGGCGAATTGCCGCGGCACACCGTCGTCGGGAATCGCGGAGAGCTCCGTGATCGGCAGGAATTTCGCGCCGGCGCCGCGCCGGGAGAGCGGTGAGAGAAACGCCCACACGCCCGCGACGAGCGGCGGCACGACGGCGAGCCCCCCGCAGACGACGGCGAGCAGTTTCGTCAGAAAGTGGCGGCGGCCCTCAGGCTCGCCGGCATGCGTCTGCCGGTCATGGGCATGCTGACTCATGGCGTGACTCCGGGACTGGGTAGCAACGAATTTAGGCCTTGCGCCAGGCCTCGTCCACGGCGGCGGCCACCTGGCCGAGCGCCGCATCAAAGGGACCGGGCAGGATCGCGCCGGCGGCCGCCTTGTGGCCGCCGCCGCCGAACCGCGCCGCGAGCAGATTGCAATCGACGTGACTGCGGCTGCGGAAACTCGTCTTCACGCGACCATCGGGCTGCTCGATCAGGATGACGGCAAGCTCCGTGCCCTTCACGGCGAGCGTGAGGTTGACGAGGTCTTCGGTGTCGGCCGGCAACGCGTTGACTTCCGTGATGTCGCTCTGCCGGACGGTCGAGGTGATGATGCGGCCCTCGTGGGAGACCCGCGCGCCGGCGAGCGTGCGGCCGACGAGATGCAGCCGGGCGATCGAATCCTGCTCGAAGAGCTCGCGGTAGATCGCCGGCGGGCTCGCGCCCGCATCGACGAGCCGCGCGGCGACGCGAAAACTCTCGCCGCTGGTCGAGGGAAACCGGAAGCCGCCGGTGTCGGTCGAGAGGCCGGCATAGAGGGGCGTGGCGATCCGCTCCACGAGCGGCACCTTCAGCCGCAGGCCGATCTCGTAGACGATCCGTGCCGTCGCTTCGGCCGACGTGTCTTTGAACCAGCGGTCGGAGAGATCGTCTTCGCTCACGTGATGATCGATGACGAGCACCCTCTCCCGCATCTGCTTGGCCACCTCGCCCATCGCGCCGAGCTGGGCCCAGGCGCTCGTGTCGAGCACGATCAAGAGGTCGCGGTCGAGCAGGTCTTCCTTCGTGACGCCGTCCTGCAGCGACTCAATCCGGCGGCCCGGATCGATCCACGTGAGGCCTTCGGGAGTGGACTGGGCATTGACGATCCGCACGTCCTTGCCGATCGCCTCGAGGATGCCGAGCATGCCGAGTTCGCTGCCGAGCGCGTCGCAATCGGGGCGAACGTGGCTGGTGAGCACCACCCGCTGGCAGTTCCGCAGGATCTCGAGCAGGCTTGCCCAGTCCAATCGCATCAGGTTGTCCTCTCGGGGGAATCGGCGTTGCGGGCGATCTCAACGGCCTCTGCCACGTCACGGGCGAGCTGTGCCTTCAAGTCTTCGATCGACGCGAAGGGCCGAGTGTCGCGCAGCCGGTCGATGAAGTCAACGTCGAGCGTCGCGCCGTAGAGATTTTCCGCACAGCCGACGAGGTGCGCCTCGACCGTGATGGCCGTCGCGCCGAACGAGACATTCGGCCCCACATGGACGGCGGCCGGCCACGAGTCCGATCGGCCGGCGACCGCCGCGCGGGCTGCGTAGACGCCGTTGGCCGGCAGGAGCGTGGCCACGCTTCCGAGATTGGCCGTCGGAAACCCGATCGTGCGGCCGCGGCGGGCGCCCTCGACCACCGTGCCCGTCAGCCGGTAGGCGGCGGTCAGCATCGCTCTCGCCGCGCGGACTTCCCCCGCCGCGATCAGCCGCCGCAGCCTCGAGCTCGACACACTCTCGCCTTCGTGCTGCACCGGCGCGACCGTCTCGAGCGAGATGCCGTCGCCGCGGCAGAGCGATTGCAGGAGGTCGATGTCGCCGCGGCGGCGGGCGCCGAACCGGAAGTCGAGCCCTTCGACGAGCGCCAGAGCCCGCATGCGGCCACGGAGGATCTCGGAAAAGAAGTCCTCTGCCTCGATCGCCACGAGCGCCGCGTCGGCCGGCTGCACGCAGACGGCGTCGACGCCGAGTGCGAGCAGGAGCTCGGCGCGGCGTCGGGGCGTGGTGAGCGGCACGGGGGCCGACTCGGGCCGGATGATCGCGGCCGGCGAGGGGTCGAACGTGAGCACGACGGCCGGCGCGCCGAACCGATCGGCCGTCTCCACGAGCCGCCGCACGATCGCCGCATGCCCGACATGCACGCCGTCGAAATTGCCGACGGCGACGGCGCAGGCCGGCGCGTCGGGGGTCCAGCGGCCCGGCTTGGAATACTCGATCGGTGGCGGAACAGGCGGCACGGCGAAGCGATTCTTGAATTTTTCGTGATGACGGGAGTCTACCGCATCGCGTGCGACCGGCGGCAAACCGGCAGGGTATGATTGGGCTGCCACCAGCAAGGAACCCGCAGGCAATGGCCGGCACATTCACCGAAGACAAGCAGATCTACCTTTCGGCCGAGCTGACGAGCCGGCTCGCCGCGATCGACATCGGCTCCAACAGCGTGCGGCTGCTCGTGGCCGAGGCCCTCCGTGGCGGCGCCTACCGGATCCTCGACGAGGAGCGTGAGCCCACGCGGCTCGGCCGCAGCGTCTCGTCGCAGGGCCGGCTCGACGACGAATCGATGGACAAGACGCTGCAGGCGCTCCGCACGTTCAAGGAGATTGCGGCCGGCTACCAGGTGACGAGCCTCCGCACGATCGCCACCTGCGCCGTCCGCGAGGCCCGCAACGGCCCTGAATTCTGCCGACGGGTGCGTGAGGAGGTGGGGCTCGAAGTGGAGGTGATCGCGGGCGACCGCGAGGCCCGGCTCGCCTTCGCCAGCGTGCAACACGCCTTCGACCTCACCGGCAAGAACGTGGTTGTGGCCGACATCGGCGGCGGCAGCACCGAGATCGTCTTCGCCACCGGTAACCTCATCGAGTCGATCTTCTCGACGCCGCTCGGCGCGGTGCGGCTCACGGAACAATTCGCCCTCGGCGAAAATGCCACGCTGCCCGACTTCGAGCGGATGGAGGAGGAGGTGACCGCCTGCCTCAAGAAACGGACCACGCGCCCGCTCTTCGCCCCGCACTTCCTCGTCGGCTGCGGCGGCACGTTCACGACGCTGGCCGAGCTCATCATGGCCACGAAGAAGCAGTCGGATGCGCCGGTGGCCGGCTACCAGGTGTCGCAGGCGGAAGTGCGGCACCTGCTCGACCGCCTGCGGAAGATGCCGCTCCGCGCCCGCCGCAGCATGGCGGGAATGACGCCCGACCGCGGCGACATCATCGTCGCCGGGCTCACGATCGTCGATGCGCTGATGAAGCGGTTTCGCGTCAACACGCTCGTGATCCACACCCGCGGCGTCCGCGACGGCCTCGTGCGGGAGATGATCGACGAAGTGCTCGGCGGTCCGCACGAGGAAGCGGCCGACGCCCCGGCGCTCCGTGACGAGGCGATCGAGCGGCTGGCGGCCGCCTGCTCCGGCGAGGTCGAGCACGGCAGGAAGGTGGCCGCGCTCGCCGGGCGCATCTATGAACAGCTCGCCGAGCCACTCTCGCTCGAGCCGGGCGACCGCACGCTCCTCGAATGCGCCGCGCGGCTCCAGGACGTGGGCTACGTCATCAACTACGACCAGCACCACAAGCACAGCTACCATCTGATCCGCAACAGCCGACTCCCCGGCATCCGCGCCCACGATCTCGAACTCATCGCCAACGTGGCCCGCTATCACCGCGGCGCGCATCCCAAGCGCAAGCACGAAAACCTGGCCCGCGTGCCGGCGGAGGACCAGCAGCGTGTGCACCGCATGGCGGCGATCCTGCGGCTGGCCGGCGGCCTCGATCGCAGCCGGTCGCAGCAGGTGCGCGACGTGGCCGTGCGGGTGGACGACGAGGGCGTGTGGATCGACGTCGCGGCCGACCAGGAGCCGCAGGTGGATATCTGGGGCGCCGAGCGGCGCACCGACCTCTTCGAAAAAGTCTTCGGCCTGCCGGTGAAGTTTCGCTGGACCGGCACGGCGAAGGAAAAGGGCAGACGGACGCCCAAACGCGGCAAGTAGACAGCTTGCTCCGCCCTCCATCCGGCAGGCTGAAGCCTTCCCTACCGGTAATTCTGAGCGCCGACGGCCGGGAAGCGGTAGCCGCCGAAGCCGAGTGGCGCGTAGACGGGCCAGTCGCCGGGCCTGACGCCCGGGGGCAGCCCATACATCTTCCAGGTGGGCGTGCGGGGATTCGTGGGCGGCACGAAATACTTCGGCCGGCCGCGGTGCCCCGTCACATACGGAGAGGCCCCGGGCTGGTAGGGCGCCTGCCGCTGCGGCGTGCCGTGCGAGAGCGGCTTGGGCTCGCCGACGCGGCTGATGTCTTCGGCCCGGCCGACGACGGGCAGCATCGCGCCAAGCGCGCATCCGATGATCACCCAGCGAAGCCGCGATTCGAGACGGGTCATGCGCGCACGATCTCCTTGTAGAGGCAAAGATCGGCCCGCCTGCTCGGCCGCCTTCAAGAAAAAGGTCTTGGGCAGGACGCGACGGTCGTAGGGGTAAGACGATCGCGATGTGGTCTGCGTTGGACGGAGGCGAGGGGGTCTGCGGAAGCGTGACGAGCGTTTGGACCGAGTCCGCGAGGGCCACCGCGAGGATCCGCAGGAGTCGCGCAGCGACCACCTTCTGCCGCCCGCGAGCCGGCGGCGTCGCCAATTGGGATCCGCTTCCGGAGCAAGCGGTCTAGTTTCGCGGGCGGAGCCCGCCAAGCAAAAACAGACGGGACGTCCGTGTTTTGGGTGCATATACATCCGCTTGCGGAGCAAGCGGTCTACATTAGAGCGGTCAGACCGGCCGCTCTCCGCGGCCGCCGCGGGACCCGACGCGATGCCCGACCTGCTCGAACTCACGTCCCAGGGCCTTTATTGCCGGCAGGGGGATTTCTACGTCGATCCCTGGCGGCCGGTGCCGCGTGCGGTCGTCACCCACGCGCATGCCGACCATGCGCGGGCCGGCTGCGATCGCTATCTCTGCGCGGCGCCGGGCAAGCTCGTGCTGCGGGAGAGAATCGGCAGCGGGCCGCCGATCGACACGCTGCGGTTCGGCGAGTCGCTCTTCATCAACGGCGTGAAGCTGTCGCTCCATTCGGCGGGGCACGTGCTCGGCTCCGCGCAGGTCCGCCTCGAACATGCCGGCGTGTCGTGGCTCGTGACCGGCGACTACAAGACGCAGGCCGATCCCACGTGCGATCCGTTCGAGCAGGCGGAGGCCGATGTGCTCGTGACGGAGTCGACGTTCGGCCTGCCGATCTACCGCTGGGAGGAGCCCGCGGCGATCGCCGCCGCGATCAACGCCTGGTGGCGAGAAAACCAGGAGGCCGGCCGCACGAGCGTGCTGCTCGCCTACGCGCTCGGCAAGGCGCAGCGGCTCGCGGCGATGGTGGATCCCACCACGGGACCAATCATCGGGCACGGCGCCGTCATGAAGATGGTGCGGGCCTACCGCGATAGCGGCGTGCGGCTGCCGCCGATCGACGCCGTGCCGCCGCGGGCGCGGCGGGTGGGCAACGGCCGGGCGCTCGTGATCGCGCCGCCGTCGGTCGCGGGTGGCCGATGGCTGCGGCTCTTCGGCGCGGTCAGCGTGGCGATGGCCTCCGGCTGGATGACGCTCCGCGGCGTTCGCAGGCGCCGGGGCTTCGACCGTGGGTTCGTCGTCTCCGACCATGCCGATTTTCCCGGACTGCTCTCCGTGATCGAGGCCTCGCGCGCCCGCCGCGTGCTCGTGACCCACGGCTCGAGCGACGCGCTGGCGCGGCTCCTGCGCGAACGGGGGCTCGATGCCGGCGTCTTGCCGACGCGGTTCATGGGCGAGGCGCCGCCGGAGAAGCGCGCGGCGGCAGCCGACGTCGATGCCGACGATGCCATCCTCGACGACGACATGGTCGCCGAAGGCTCCGGAGCGGCCCCATGAAAGCCTTCAGCGATCTCTACTGGCGGCTCGACGCGACGACGAGCACGAACGAAAAACTCGCGGCGCTCCGCGACTACTTCTCCGCCGCGCCGCCCGACGACGCCGCCTGCGCGCTCCACGTGCTCTCCGGCGGCAAGCAATCGCGGGCGGTCTCCACCGGGCTCCTGCGGGAGTGGGCCGCCGAGGCCGCCGGCCTGCCGCTCTGGCTCGTCGAGGAATGCTATGCACAGGTGGGCGACCTCGCGGAGACACTCGCGCTCGTGCTGCCGCCACCGACGGCCACCGACGCGGGCGACGAGGGCCTGGCCGCGATGTTCCGCGACACGATTGAGCGGCTGCGGCAGGAGCCCGAAGAGGGCAAGCACGCGATCGTGAAGGAGATCTGGCGCCGGCTCGCCGCCCGGGAGCGGATCGTCTGGCACAAGCTGCTCACCGGCGGCTGCCGCGTGGGCGTGTCGCGCACGCTCGTCGCCCGGGCGCTCGCCGACGTGGCGGGCGTCGACCCGGCGGTGATGGCCCACCGGCTGATGGGCATCGACCTCGCGGAACCGGGCGCCTACCGCCGGCTCGTCGATCGCGAGACCGGCGATCGTGATGCGCGGCATCCCTATCCATTCTTTCTCGCCGCACCGCTCGAGAACGAGCCACATGAACTCGGCACCGTAGCCGACTGGCAGGCGGAGTGGAAATGGGACGGCGCCCGCGCGCAGATCGTCCGCCGCGGCGACGACGTGGCCGTGTGGACCCGCGGCGAGGAACTCGTCAACGATGCCTTTCCCGAGATCACCGCGGCCGCGGCTGCGCTGCCCGCGGGCACCGTTCTCGATGGCGAGCTGCTCGCGATCCGCGCCGGCCGGCTGCTCGGCTTCTCGTCGCTCTCGAAGCGGATCAGCCGCAAGCGCGTGACCAAAAAAGTGCTCGCCGAGATTCCCTGCGGTTTCGTGGCCTACGACCTGCTCGAGGCAGACGGGCAGGACCTGCGCGGCCTGCCGCTCGCCGAACGGCGCGAGCGGCTCGAGCGGTTCGGGTTTCGGCCGTTCGATCCCGACTCGGGCGCAGACGAGCCTGGCCCGCTCCTGCTCTCGCCGCGGGTCGATGGCGATTCATGGGAGGAACTGGCCGCAACGCGGAGCACCGCGCGGGCCCGCGGCGTGGAGGGATTGATGCTCAAGAGGCGTGCGGCCCCCTACGGCGTGGGCCGCACCCGCGGCGACTGGTGGAAGTGGAAGATCGAGCCGCTCGAGATCGACGCCGTCTTGCTCTATGCGCAGGCGGGCCACGGCCGTCGCGCGGGCCTGCACAGCGACTACACGCTCGGTGTCTGGCACGACGGCCGGCTCGTGACGATCGCGAAGGCCTATTCGGGATTGTCGGATGCCGAGATCGTGGAGGTCGACAGGATCGTCCGCGCGACGACCCGCGAAAAGCACGGGCCGGTGCGGATCTGCGAGCCGACGCTCGTCTTCGAACTCGCGTTCGAGGGAGTGGCCCGTTCGACGCGGCACAAGTCGGGCGTGGCGATCCGGTTTCCGCGGATCGTCCGCTGGCGGCGCGACAAGCAGCCGGCCGATGCCGGCACGCTCGGCGACCTGCTGACCATGATCGAGGCGACGGCTCTCGCGGAGCCATCGCGATGAACGTCCGCGCGGCATCGACGCAACGAAAGACAACGAAGCCGCCAAGAAAGCCCCAGCAGGCGCGGCCAAGCCCGCCGGCGGCGATCACGTTTCACGAGTGGTTCGCGGCCCGCGGCTGGCAGCCGTTTGCGTTTCAAGAAGAGGTCTGGCGGCTCATGGCCGCCGGCACGAGCGGCGTGCTCCACGCGCCGACCGGCACGGGCAAGACGCTCGCCGCCTGGCTCGGCGCGATCGGCCGCGACGCGGCACTGCGGCCCGAAGGCGAGGCGAAACAGGGCCTACGGGTCGTCTGGATCACGCCACTCAAAGCCCTTGCGGCCGACACGGTGCGGGCGCTCGAGGCGCCGCTCGAATTGCGTGACTCTCCGCCGGTGGCCCACGGCTGGTCCGTGGGCTTGAGGACGGGCGACACGTCGGTGTCGGACCGGCGGCGGCTGCGGCAGTCGCTGCCGACGGCCCTCGTCACCACGCCCGAGACGCTCACGATCATGCTCTCGCTCGACGACGCGCACGAGATCTTCGCCGATCTCGACACCGTGATCGTGGACGAGTGGCACGAGCTCCTTTCCACGAAGCGCGGCGTGCAGACGGAGCTCGCGCTTGCGCGGCTCGCGGCCCTGCGGCCCGGTCTCGTCCGCTGGGGGCTCTCGGCCACGCTCGCCAATCTCGACGACGCCGTCGCCGCGCTCGTGGGGCCGCACCGCGCGGCCGACGCGCGGCTCGTCTCGGCCACCGTGCCGCGGCGGCTCGAGATCGAGACCCTGATCCCCGAGCCGATGGAACGCTTTCCCTGGGCGGGCCACATGGGCATGCGGCTGTTGCCCCAGGTGGTCGCGGCGATCGACCGCGCCGCCACGTCGCTCGTCTTCACCAACACCCGTTCGCAGGCGGAACGCTGGTTCGAAGCGATCCAGGCGGCGCGGCCCGACTGGAAGAATACCCTCGCGCTCCATCATGGCTCGGTCGATCGGGAGCTGAGGCAGTCGGCCGAGGAGGGCCTCAGGCGCGGCCGGCTCAAGTGCGTCGTCGCGACGTCGAGCCTCGATCTCGGCGTCGATTTCGGCCCCGTCGAACAGGTCTTCCAGGTCGGCAGCCCGAAGGGGATCGCCCGGCTCCTCCAGCGGGCCGGCCGCAGCGGCCATGCGCCGGGCGCCGCGGGGCGGCTCGTCTGCGTGCCCACCCACGCCCTCGAGCTGATCGAGTGCGCCGCGGCGCGGTCGGCGGTCGGGGCGGGCGTCGTGGAGCCGCGGCGGCCGCTCACTGTCGCCCTCGACTGCCTCGCGCAACACATCGTGACGGTCGCCTGCAGCGGCGGCTTTCGCGCCGAGGAGCTCCGCGCCGAGGTGCAATCGACCCGCGCATTCGCCGCGCTCGACGACGCCTCGTGGCAATGGGCGCTCGACTTCGCCGCCCGCGGCGGGCCGGCGCTCTCCGCCTATCCCGACTTTGCGCGGATCAAGGAGCGGTTTGGCCGCTGGTATGTCGCGAGCAAGGCGATCGCGCGGCGTCACCGCATGAGCATCGGCACGATCGCCGGCGACGCGACGGTGGACGTGAAGTGGCTGCGCGGCGGCAGGCTCGGCACGGTGGAGGAATCGTTCGTGTCGCGACTTAACGAGGGGGATCGATTCCTCTTCGCCGGCCGGCCGCTCGTGCTCTTCCGGTTCGACGGCCTCACCGCCTGGGTAAAGCGGGCCCGCGGCCACGCCACGCTGCAGGTGCCCCGCTGGAACGGTGGCCGCATGCCGCTCTCCACCCTGCTCTCCTCCGCCGTGCTCGACCTCGTGCGCGATGCCGCGCGGCCCGAGGCAGTGGTCTCACCCGAGGTCCGCGCCGTGCTGCCGCTCTTGGCGATCCAGTCGCGGTGGAGCCGGCTGCCCGACCGCGACACGCTGCTCATCGAGCGCTGGCAGGGCCGCGACGGCCACCATGCGTTTCTCTTTCCCTTCGCGGGGCGGCTCGTGCACGAGGGGCTCGCCGCCGTCGTCGCCTGGCGGATCGCCCGTCAGCAGCCGAGCACGCTCACGCTCGCCGCGACCGACTGGGGCTTCGAGCTTTCGGGCCGCGACGCCCTCGCCGACGACGAGCGCACCTGGCGGCGGCTGCTTTCACCGACGAACCTGCTCGAAGACCTGCTCGAGTGCTTGAACGGCACCGAGATGGCCCGCCGGCATTTTCGCGAGATCGCCCGCGTGGCCGGCCTCGTGTCGGGCGCGCAGCGCACCAATCGCCAGACGCAGGCTTCTGCGGGACTGATCTTCGACGTGCTCAGCGAGCACGACCGCGACAACATGCTTCTCGCGCAGGCCCGCCGCGAGGTGCTCGAGCAGCAGTTCGAGTTTCGCCGGCTCCACGACGCGCTCGAATCGATCGCGACGAAGGAAATTCGGATCGTCGAGACGCAGCGACTCTCGCCGCTCGCCTTCCCGATCTGGGCGGAATTCGTCCAGTCGCGGCTCACGACGCAGGGCTGGCTCGAACGGATCACGGAGATGGCCCGGGAACTCGAGCAGGCCGCAACCCCCTGAAGGCCGTCATGAAGATCGCCACGACCCCCGACGCCGACATCGTGCTCCTGCCCGGACGGGCGGCACTCCTGCCCGCCTCGCGCACGCTCCTCGTCGCCGACCTGCATCTCGGCAAGGCGGCGACGTTTCGCCGCTTTGGCATGCCGGTGCCGGAGGGCTCCGCGCAGCAGGATCTCGCGCGGCTGGAGCGAATCGTGCTCGAGCATGGCGTCGGCCGGCTGCTCGTGCTCGGCGACCTGTTTCACGCGAAGGGGGGCTTCACGGAGCGGGTGAAGGCCGAGTTCGCCGCGACCCGCAGCCGCATGCAGGGCACCGAGGTCGTGCTCGTGCTCGGCAACCACGACCGGCCGCTGGCGAAGTCGGCGGCGGGCCTTGGCATCGACGCGATCGTGCCCGCGCTCGACGAGCCGCCGCTGCACTTCGTCCACGAGCCGGCCACCGACATCGCGGCTGCCGATCGCGACGTATTCACGATCGGCGGCCACCTCCATCCGACGCTCTCGATCCGCTCCCCCAGCGGTGATCGGCTGGCCGATCGCTGCTTCTACGCCGACGAATCGGTGCTCGTCCTTCCGGCCTTCGGGTCGTTCACGGGAGGCCACCGCGTGGAGCCGCGCGAGGGATCGCGTCTCTGGATCGCCCGCGACGACGGCGTGGCCGACGTCACCCGCCTCGCAAAAAAGGTGTCAGGACTCTTTTTCGATATCAACGGACCTGGTGTCAGAAACCGGCGGAGGGGAAAAGAGTCCTGACACCTTTTTTCCGGTGATGGCTTGCGGCAAGTGGGTGAGGAGGTCGGTCGCGACGAGCGATATCTCGCCGACGCGCTCCGCAGCGAGGTCGCCCGCACGGCCGTGCAGCCACGCGGCCAGCCGCGCCGCGTCGAAGGGCGCGAGCCCCTGCGCGAGGAGCGCCGCCACGATGCCGGTGAGCACGTCGCCGGTGCCCGCGGTGGCCATGCCCGGATTGCCGGTCTCGTTGTGCGCACGCGCCGCACGATCGACGACGAACGTGCCCGGCCCTTTCAGCACCACGACCGCATCGATGGCTGCGGCAAGCGTTGCAGCGCGGCGCTCGAGCAGCCCGCGGTCGCGGACCACAGGCGACGACGGCTCCTCGTGTTCGAGCCGTAGCATCTCGCCCGCATGGGGCGTGAGGATCCGCGGTCCGGCATGCGCTGCAAGTTCCCGGCGGTTCACCTGCGAGAGCACCCAGAGCGCGTCGGCGTCGAAGACGGCGGGCTGCGGAAGATCGCGCCAGAGGGCGAGCACGATCGATTGCGTCGCCGTGGAGCGGCCGAGGCCCGGGCCGACGGCCACCGCATCGGCAAGCTCCGCCCGCGCGCAGATCGCGTCGAGCGCCGGGGCCGCGAACGTGCCGTCGCTGCCGGCCGCGAGCCCGCGGGTCATCACGCAGGGATCGAAACCGGCCGCGATCCCCACGACCGACTCAGGCACGACCATCTCGACGAGCCCCGCGCCGCTGCGAAGCGCCGCCTGCGAGGCGAGGGCGGGCGCACCGGCCATACCGACGGAGCCGCCCACGACGAGCACGCGGCCATAGTCGCGCTTGCTCGTCTCGCGGCGGCGTCGGGGGAGCCGCGGAAGGTCGGCCGGCAGCTGGAGGTCGTTCATGGTCGGACGTGGGCATGTCATGACGAAATCGACAGTTTCAGATCGGTTCTCGGCCGCCCTTCCGTCGCGGCCGGAGCGACCGGCGGTCTATTACCTTGACTGAAATGCTGCGCAGGGGCTACCTTCGCCGCAAATTCCCCACGGATTCGGCTGCCAAGGAGACAGGCCACCCCCATGAGTGCCGCGCAGAAATCGGGCGATATCTTCGACGTCAAGAAAGTCCGGCAGCTCATCGAGCTGATGAAGGAGCACGACCTGTCGGAGGTCGATCTCAAGCAGGCCGACCAGCGGGTGCGGATCAAGCGTGGCGGCGAGGTGGTGGCCTATTCCGGCCCCGCCGTGGCGGCCGCCCGTCCGGCCGCCCCGGCCGCGGCGAGTGAGCCTGCCGCCCCCAAGGAGTCGGCGGCCGACGCCCGGATGCTCGTCATCAAGAGCCCGATGGTGGGCACGTTCTACCGGGCCAGCGGTCCCGATTCGCCCCCGTTCGTGAAGGTGGGCGACCGGATCGGCCCCGAAAAAACCGTCTGCATCGTCGAGGCGATGAAGGTCTTCAACGAAATCCCCGGCGGCGTCTCGGGGCAGGTGGTGGCGATCCTCGTCGAGAACGGTGCCCCGGTCGAATTCGGCCAGCCGCTGATCAAGGTCGATCCCGAGGGCTGATCGCATCTGGACTACTCCTCCTAGCAACGAGTTCGTAAACCAAGGACGAAGGCGAGGGGATCGGCGGAAGCTCGACGAGCATTTGGCCGCCGCGGCCACCGCGAGGAGACTTCTGCCGTCCCTGAGCCGGCGATACACCACAGTCGGGCGCGTTCAAGTCTTCAACCACAGTCTCCGGAAAACATGTTCAAGCGCATCCTGATAGCCAACCGCGGTGAGATTGCCCTGCGCGTGATCCGTGCCTGTCGAGAGATGGGCATCGAGACGGTCGCCATCTACAGCGAGGCCGATCGCGGGGCGCCCTACCTCGAGCTCGCCGATGAGACGATCTGCGTGGGCCCCGCCCGCGCGGCCGACAGCTACCTGCGGATCGACCGCGTGATCAGCGCCGCCGAGATCGGCAACGTGCAGGCGATCCATCCGGGCTACGGCTTCCTCTCCGAAAACTCCCACTTCGCCGAGGTCTGCCGTTCGTGCGACATCGGCTTCATCGGCCCGACCCCCGAGGCGATGGAACGGGTGGGCGACAAGAATTCCGCGCGGGCGCTGGCCCGCGAGGCTGGCGTGCCGACCGTGCCGGGCAGTGACGGCATCGTCGCGAGCGAACAGGAGGCGGTGAAGGTTGCCCGCGAGATCGGGTTTCCGGTGCTGCTCAAGGCTACGGCCGGCGGTGGCGGCAAGGGGATGCGGGTGGCGGCCAACGACCTGGCGCTGGCGAGCGCCTGGCAGCAGGCGTCGGCCGAGGCCCAGGCAGCCTTCGGCAATCCCGGCATCTATATCGAGAAATACATCGAGCGGCCGCGGCACGTGGAGATCCAGATCCTCGGCGACCAGCACGGCAACGTGTTTCACCTCTGGGAGCGCGACTGCTCCACGCAAAGGCGACATCAGAAGCTGATCGAGGAGAGCCCCTCGCCGCGGCTGCCGCAGGCCACGCGGCAGAAGATGGCCGAGGCGGCTGTCCGGCTCGCGAAGACGGCGGGCTACTACTCGGCCGGCACGGTCGAATTCATCGTCGACCAGCAGGACAACTTCTACTTCATCGAGGTCAACGCCCGCATCCAGGTGGAGCACCCGGTGAGCGAGATGGTCAGCGGGATCGACCTCATCAAGGCGCAGATTCGCATCGCGGCCGGCGAGAAGCTCGACTTGAAGCAGTCCGACATCGTGCCCCGCGGCCACGCGATCGAGTGCCGCATCAACGCCGAAGACCCGGCCGCCAACTTCCGCCCCTGCCCCGGGAAGATCGAGCGGATCATCGCGCCGGGCGGCTTCGGCGTGCGCTGGGATTCGCATGCCACGACGGGCTACGTCGTCCCCCCCACCTACGACTCACTCGTCGGCAAACTGATCGTCCATCAGCCCACCCGCAAGGAGGCGATCGACACGATGATCCGGGCCCTGAAGGAGCTCCGGGTCGAAGGCATCAAGACCACCGTGCCGATCCACCTCGAGATCCTGTCGAACGCCGCCTTCCACGACGCCCAGATCGACACGACCTTCGTCGAGCGGGTGCTGCTCGCCAAGTGAGCCGCCGCGGTTCATGCGAAACAGCGAGACGGTGTGATGGCGAGAGGTTGCGACGGCGAGCCGGTGTGGCGGAACGCGCAGGAGCCTTGAGATTTTCGCCCCCAGTGAGTCAAGCAGTGTCCCGACGGCATCGCGAAAAGATCACAGCGACGAAGCGTTCCGCCACACCGGCGGCCCAATTTCTTCCCGCATTGGTTTCAAAGCTGTCAGGAGTTTTCCATGAGTGAATCGCTGTCCCGTCCCCCGAAGGCCGTCCACCACTTCCGCCGCGTCGCCATCCTCTTCGCCGGCGGCCCCGCCCCGGGCGCCAATGCCGTGATCTCCACGGCGGCGACCTCGTTCATGCGCAACGGCACCGAGGTGATCGGCATGAAGCACGGCTATTCGTCGCTCGCCGACTACTCCCCCGCCAAGCCGCTCGTCGAGGGGCAGGACTACATCCGCATCACCCCCGAGTTTCTCAAGCGCACCCGTTCCGGCCAGGGCATCATGCTCGGCACGGCCCGGACCAACCCCGGCAAGAAGGTGTCGTCGCCGGCCCACCTCGACGACGCGGAGCGTTCGAAGCCGCTCAAGAACGCCTACGAGGGGCTGCTCTCGCTCGGCGTCGAGGCCTTGATCTCGATCGGCGGCGACGACACGCTGAAGACGGCCAACAAGATGAAGCTCTTCCAGGACCGCCTGCCGGCGGGGAGCCCGCGGATCCCGGTCGTGCACCTGCCGAAGACGATCGACAACGACTACATGGGCATCGACTTCACGTTCGGCTACTTCACGGCGGTCGACACGCTCGGCGGCGAGATCCGCAACCTGCTCTACGACGCGGATGCGAGCCGCTCCTACTTCCTCTGCGAGACGATGGGCCGCAGCGCCGGCTGGCTATCCTACGGCGCCGCCATCGCCGGAGAGGCGAGCCTCGTGATCAGCGTGGAAGACATCCACGGCAAGTACCGCGGCGAGGAGACGGTCACCGACTCCTCCGGCACCACGCGGGTGAAGCCGGTGATGAACATCGACGAGGTCGTGGGCCGCATCGTCAAGACGATGCGGGTGCGCGAGGAGCAGGAAGGGAAGCAATACGGCGTGATCGTGATGGCGGAGGGCCTCGCTGAATACCTGCCTTCGAAGGCGCTGGAGGGCATCCCCCGCGACGACCACGGCCACATCTCGATCTCGCACGTGCAGCTCGGCCGGATGTTCGCCAAGCTCGTCTCGGACGAATACAAGAAGCAGACGGGACGGTCGCGGAAGGTGGTCGGCCTGCAGCTCGGCTACGAGGCCCGCTGTGCGAAGCCCCACGCCTTCGACGTGATGCTCGGCAGCCAGCTTGGCGTGGGCGCCTTCCGGGCCCTGGCGGAGCGGGGCTTGAATGGCGTGATGGTGAGCGTGTCGGGCCAGCTCGATCTGAACTACGTGCCGTTCGAGGAGCTCGTCGATCCCAACACGCTCGTGACGGTGGTCCGCTACGTTGAGCGTGGCAGCGACTTCCACAGCCTCGCGCGGTTCCTCGAGACGTTCGTCAACGAGTAGGCGGCCCCTGCCGGGCCACGCCGACGAACAGGGAATTCCAGCTGCCTCCGGTGGCGTGGGTGCGGGCTCGTTCCGACGTCACGTCGAAGCCGCCGCGGCGCATCCGCTCGACGAACGCGGGGTCCTCCCCCGCCGACCAGACGGCGAGGCAGCCGCCGGGCTTGAGTGCCCGCCGGGTCATCGCAAGGCCGGCTTCGGTGTAGAGCAGGCCGTTGGAGTCTGCGCTCAGGCCGCTCGCCCCGTTGTCGACGTCGAGGATGATCGCGTCGAAGCGGCCGCGGCTCTGCTCGAGCACCGCCCTAACGTCACCCGTGATGATCTCCACGCGGGGATCGGCCAGTGCGTCGCCACCGAGCCCGTATTCCGGGTTTTGGTTCCAGGCGATCACGGCCGGCATGAGTTCGGCGACGACCACGGCGGCATCGGGGCCGAGCTGCGCGAGTGCCGCCCGCAGCGTGAACCCCATGCCCAGCCCGCCGATCAGCAGCCGTGGACGGCCGCGCCGGCACACGTGCGCGCAGGCCAACTCCGCGAGCCGCTCCTCGGAATGGTGCTGTCGGGTCGACATGAGCTCGACGCCAGCCACGCGGATTGTGAAGGAGCCGTCATGCTCGTGCAGCGTCATGCGCTTGCCGTCGGGCGTCGTGGCCTCGCCCCGCAGAATGGTGGCTTTCATGGTGGCGCGTGGGACCGCGAGAACGGCAAGACAGGCACGGAGGCCTGTCCTACTTCGAGGTGAGCGTGCCTTTGGTGCTCGGGATGCCGGGCTGCCGCGGGTCGGGCTCGACCGCGGTGCGCAGGGCCCGCGCGGCCGCCTTGAAGACGGCCTCGGCGATGTGATGGCCGTTGCGGCCATGGTGGAGCACGACGTGGAAGTTGGCCCCCGCCGTGGCGGCGACGCTCTCCCAGAAGACCTCCACGAGCTGCGAGTCGAACGTGCCGATCGTCGGCACCGGGAAGTCGACGGCGAAGACGCAGGCCGCCCGGCCGCCGAGATCGACGGCCACGGTGGCGAGCGCCTCGTCCATCGGGATGATCGCGTGGCCGTAGCGGCGGATGCCGCGGCGGTCGCCGAGGCATTCCACGAGCGCCGTGCCGAACGCCCGGCCGACGTCTTCGACCGAGTGGTGGCCATCGACGTGCAGATCGCCATCGCAGCGGACCTTCAGATCGAAGAGCGAGTGGCCGGCCAGCAGCGTGAGCATGTGGTCGAAGAAGCCGATGCCGGTCTGGACGTCGGCCTTGCCGGTGCCGTCGAGGTCGAGCGACAGGGCGATCTTCGTTTCGGCGGTGTTGCGGCTGACGGAGGCGGTGCGTGCCATGGATGCTCTCGGTGCGTTCAGATGGTCTTCATGGAGGCGAGGAAGGCGTCGATCTCCTGGTCGGTGCCGACGGTAATCCGCAGGCCGTCGCCCCAGCCGGCGTAATGCATGTAGCGGATGAGGATGCCCTGCGACTTGAGCGCCTCGTAGACCGGCCTGTGGGGCCGCTCAGGATGCGTGCACCAGACGAAGTTGGCCTGGCTCTCGACGGCGTCGTAGCCCAGCGCCCGCATGGCGTCGGTGAGCCGCCGCCGCGTGGCGATGATCTTCGCCCGGTTGTCGGCCAGCCACGCCTGGTCGTCGATCGCAGCGGTGGCCGCGGCGATCGAGAGGGCGTCGCAGTTGTAGGAATCCTTCACCTTGAGCAATTGCTCGATCACGTGCGGCTGTGCAACGGCGAAGCCAAACCGCAGGCCCGCGAGGGCATACGACTTGCTGAACGACCGCGTGACGATCACCCGTTCGTTTGCCTTCACCAGATCGAGGCAGTGTTCATCGGCGAAGTCGCCGTAGGCCTCATCGACGACGAGCGCACAGGGCAGCCGGTCGGCGAAATCCTTGATCCGCGCCTTGGGCAAGAGCGTGCCCGACGGGCTGTTCGGATTCGCGATGATCGCGAGCTTCACGTCGCCGCCGGCGGCCCGCGGCGCGGCGAAGCCGTCGGCGAGCGTCCAATCGGGGCTGTAGTGAAACTCGTCGCACGCCGCTCCCTGGATGCCGGCGAGCGTGCGGTAAAGGATGTAGCTGGGATAGGGCATCCGCAGGCACTCCCCCGCCCCGACGAACGTGCGGACGAGGATCGTGAGCAGGTCGTCGCTGCCGTTGCCGCAGATGATCCAGTCGGGATCGACGCCGAGGATCTCCGCCGCCCGCATCCGGAAGACCGTCGCCATCGGATCGGGATACTTGGCGAGCGCGCGACCGGCCGCGGTCGCGACGATCGCCCGCTCGACGGCCGGAGAAGGCGCGTAGGGATTCTCGTTCGTATTGAGCTTGATCCACTTCCCCCCCTGCGGCTGCTCACCGGGCACGTAGCCGGCGAGCGCGGCGATGCCGGGGCGGACGGGGGCTCGGCTGGCGGTGGATGGCGTCATGCGGACAATTCTACCTCACGCCGCAGACTGCCTCGCCGCCGGTCCTACAGCCGTCACAACCGGTTCAAAACGGCCCTGTGCGCCCAAGCCGGCTTCAGGTGACCCGTGCCCCGGGAGCCGGCGTATGCTGACAAGCGCAGCCAGGATGGCGAAGCGCAGGCGGCATCCGAGCGAGCGGAAGGCATGGATGCCTGTAGCGAGCGTCCGGCGACGGGGCACGGGTCACCCGAAGCCGGCTTGGGCTGGTTGACGCGCGCGAACAGGAAGACCGCTTCGGAACCAAGCGGTCTACAGGCGGGCTTCGACGCTGCGGCGGTGGGCCGTGAGGCCTTCGGTGTCGGCGAGCGTCTTGATGTCGGCGGCGATCGCGGCGAGGTCGGACTGTGCGAGTTTGATCACGCTGCCGCCACGGAGGAATTCGTTGGCCGAGAGGCCGGCGGCGAAGCGGGCCGTGCCGCCCGTCGGGAGCACGTGCGACGGGCCGGCGGCATAGTCGCCGGCGGCCACGGGGCTCCAGGGGCCGAGAAAGGCGGCGCCCGCGTGGCGAATCTTCGCGAGCGTGGCCTCGGGGTCGGCCGTGTCGATCGAGAGGTGCTCCGCCGCGAGTTCGTCACCGAGCTGCGCCGATTCCTCGTCGCTTCGGGTCACCACGATCGCGCCGAAACGCTCGAGGCTGTCCCGCGTGAGATCGCTCCGCTCGAGCACGGCCACGCGTGTCTCGAGCGCCGCGGCCACGCGGTCGGCGAGCCCCGCGTCGGCCGTGAGCAGGATGGCCGAGCCGGGGGAGTGCTCCGCCTGCGCGAGCATGTCGGCGGCGATGTATTCGGGATGGCCGGCGGCGTCGGCCACGATCACGATCTCGCTCGGTCCGGCGATCGAGTCGATCGAGACGTCGCCGTAGACATATTCCTTCGCCAGTGCCACGAAGAGATTGCCCGGCCCCACGATCTTGTCAACCCGCGGCAGGCCTTCGATGCCGTAGGCCATCGCGGCCACGGCCTGGGCGCCCCCCGCGCGCATCACGGTCGTCACGCCGAGTTCGTGGCAGGTGGCAAGCACGTGCTGGTTTTCGGAGCCGAATTTCGTCGGCGGCGCGACGACCACGATCTCCTTCACGCCGGCCACCTGCGCAGGCACGACCGTCATGAGGAGCGTCGACGGATAGGCCGCCGCGCCCCCGGGCACGCAGACGCCGATCCGGTCGAGCGGCAGATAGCGTTGCCGCAGCGAACCACCCCCAGGTAGCTTCACCTCGACGTCGCGGGCCAGGATCGCCTGTTGAAACTGCTCGACCCGGGCCTTGATCCGCTTCACCGCCGCAAGAAATTCCCGATCAACCGACGCATGCGCGGCGACCAGCGCCGCGGGGGCGACGAAGAGCGTGCCGGCCGTCACGGCGGCGCCGTCGATCCGCTTCGTGTAGTCGAGCAGCGCCGTGATTCCCTTCGACCGCACGTCGCCGCAGATCCGCTCGACCACCTGCCGGGGCGTGAGCGGCTCGCCGAAGACGTCGATCGTGCGCTGCCGCCCCGCAGGGCTCACCATCTCCCCCTGCGAGACGAGTTTGTTGCGCAGGGCGTCGAGGCGGCTGCGGCCGTCGGCCGAGGCGAGGTCGATTCGTTCACAGAGTGTCGTCGGGGCGGAGGCCATGATGCCCCAAGGATACCCCGGTTTGCGCGGCTGGCGAGGAGCGGTGCTGGCGCGTCACTTTCGGGCCAGCCGGGCGATCTCTTCCTGCCACTGCCGCGACCAGCGGTCGGCAATCCAGTTGGCCGCCGGCGCGTCGGCCACGGCGTCGTCTCGGAAGATCCGGCCGATCAGGCTCTCGCTGCGGGCAGCCAGGGCCGTGGATCCGGGGCCGGCAGCCATTCCTGGCACCGGCGGCAGCCGCCCGGCTGCGGCCAAAGCCGCGTGCGGATCGTCGCCGAGCCGGCCATCGATCGCGATCGCCCGCTGGATCGCCGCTCCGGCGTCGTCGCCCCGGTCGAGCGCGGTGAGCACGATCGCCTGCCGCAGATAGTTGTCGGGGAGGTCGGGCGCGATCGTCGCCGCCCGGCGGTAGGCATCGAGCGCCCGCGCGAGCCGGGCGGGATCGTCCACGGCCGCCCGCAGGTGGCGGTCGCCGACGGCCAGAAGCCGCCCCGCCCTCAGCCGCGCCTGGGCGTTACTCGACCGGACGTTCGTGGCCAGGTTCGTCGTGAGGGCCGTCGCGCGCGGCGCTGCAGCGACAACCGCGGGGCGGGCGCTGGCAGGGCTGGCGACGGCGCCGAATCCCATGAAGGGCAGCACGCCGGCCGGTCCATACACCGGCGCGAAGGCGGACGGATAGCAGTTGTAGGAGGGCGTGTAGATCACCGGGTTGTAGGAATACCAGTTGCACCCATAGCCGTATGGATAGGACCAGCCGGAGAAGAAGCCGGGCGAGCAATACGAAAACGTCCGATAGCTCGTGAACCCGTAGCCATACACGGGCGGGCAGAGCGGGCGGTAGCACAAGGGACGGCATGCGAACGGCCGGACGCAGGCCGGGCGATACCAGCCACACGCGCCTCCGCGCCAGATGCCGCACCAGGCCGACGCCGGCTGCGGATGAGCCGCCGCCGCGACCACAACCACCACGAGCAACGCACCCTGCAACCACCGAAATCCAACCCGCTTGCGTGCGGGCGACGACGGGATCAAAGTCATGTCGGCCAACCCCTCAGAAAGCCGCCAGCGGCAGCGAGGCACCCCGCGAACCACTCGCGTGGCGCACGCGGCCCGGGCGTGACTGCACTCTATCAGCAAGGCTGCCACCATGGCGAATTTTCGGCGCGCGAATCGAGATGCACGCCCGGCGGCCGCGGCCGTGCGCCGCGGGATCGGTCTCGGACTTTCCGCGAAGGCGGCCACCACGCTTGCCCAGCTTCGCACCCCGGAGCGGATCCAGGATTTCGTCAACGGCCTGCGCTGGAACCACGAGCGCAACGGCGGGACCGCCCGCTCCGTGGCACGGGCGCTCGCGCACGGCGAGGCGCATTGCATCGAGGGGGCGTTCGTGGGGGCCTGCGCCCTCTGGCTCGCGGGCGAGCCGCCGCTTCTCATGGACATGGGCGCCGCCCGCGGCGATGTCGACCACATCGTGGCCCTCTTCCGGCGCGGCCGCTTCTGGGGAGGCATCTCCAAGAGCAACAGCCCCTTCCTCCGGTATCGCGATCCGATCTACCGGTCACTGCGCGAGCTCGCGCTTTCCTACTTCCCGCAATACGTGAAACTCCGTCGCAAGACGCTTCGCACGTATTCCGTTGCCGTCGACCTGCGCCGCTACGACCCGGCCCTGTGGGTCACGCACCCCGGCTTCTGCCACGAGATGGTCGACACGCTCACCGGCGCCCGCCACTTCTCGATCCTGCCGCCGGGCGCCGCGCGGCACCTGCGGCCGATCGACGAGATCGAGGCACGAAGCAACCTGCTCAAGGACTACCCGTAGGGTAGGCTTCAGCCTGCCACTGCCTCCGACAGGCTGAAGCCTGTCCTACCCGGCCTGCCCCAAGAGCTTTCGCAGGGACGTGATCGCGATCTCGCCGAATTGCCGCGGGGGCACCCGCCAGAGCCGCGGGTTGTGCGTCTCGACGGCCACGGCCCCTTCGTACCCGATCTCGACGAGGCGGCGGATCAGATCATCAGGCGGCGACGAGCCCTCGCCCGGCAGGATGCGGTCGGCGTCGCTCGCCATCTCGCGGGGCACGTCGGCGATGTCGGAGAGCTGCACGTGGGCGAGGTTTTCCTTCGAAAGCAGATAGAGATCGAGCGGCTTGCTCGGCCCCACTGAGAAGTGAAACCAGTCGAGGCAGAGGCCGAGGGCCGGATGACCGACATCCTCGACGAGCGCGACGGCTGATTGCAGGTTGTTGGGGAAGCTCGCCCGCGCATCGAACTCGAGCGCGAGCCTGACACCCGCATTGGCCGCCCGCTTCGCCGCCTCGGAGAGGCTCATCGACAGCCGGCCGAGATCCTGTGGCGACAGCGGCCCGAAGGCGTCGCCGGCGATCACGAGCACCGGGATCCCCAGTTCCGCGAGGATCGGCAGCCGCGATTCGAAATGCTTCCAGTGCTCGAGGCGGGCCTCCCCCTGGCTCGTGAGCAGGCCGCCCTGGAAGCTGGCGGCGACGGCCGCGATGCCGTGACCCGCGAGCCGCTCCTTCAAGGCCGCGGCTCCGTGCTTTTCCAGAAAGCCCTCGGCGTGACCCAGCCAGAGGTCGATCGCCTCGCAGTGGCCGGCCGCGTAGTCCTCGAGAACCGTCTCGAGCGGCGCATCGAGCGAGCACACGGTGGCGAGGGCAGCCTTCATCGCAGCCTGTCGCGGAGGAGATCGACGACCTCGTCTACGGGAACGCGGGTCTGCGTGAGCGAGTCTCGATCGCGGAGCGTCACGGTCTTGTCGGTGAGCGTCTGGCCGTCGATCGTGAGGCACCAGGGCGTGCCCGCTTCGTCCTGACGGGCGTAGCGGCGGCCGACCGATCCCTTCTCGTCATACATGCAAGCCATGTGCGGCTTGAGCTTCCGATAGAGGTCGATCGCCACCTCCGGCATGCCGTCCTTCTTCACGAGCGGCAGGATCGCCGCCTTGAGCGGGGCCAGCCGGGGATGGAGCTTGAGCACGGTGCGGCTCCGCGGCTTGCCGTCTTCGTCGGGCACCTCATCCTCGTGGTAGGCGTCGCAGAGGAAGGCGAGCACGGCCCGGTCGGCGCCGGCCGAAGGCTCGATCACGTGGGGCACGTATCGCTCCCGCGTGACGTCGTCGAAATACGACAGGTCCTTGCCGCTCCCCTTGTGCCGCGGCTTGCCGTCGGGCCCGGTCTCGAGCACGAGCTCGCCATCCTGGCGGACGAGCTTGCCCTCCATGTGGCTGCGGAGGTCGAAATCGCCGCGGTGCGCGATCCCCTCCAGCTCGCCGAACTCGCCGGGATTGAGGAACGGAAACGCATACTCGATATCGGCCGTGCCCACCGAGTAGTGCGAGAGTTCGTCGGTGCCGTGCTCCCGCAATTGCAGCTTGCCCGCGGTGAGCCCGAGGTCGAGATACCACTTCCAGCGGCGGTCGCGCCAGTAGCGATACCAGGCCGCCGAGTCGGTGGGCTTACAGAAGAACTCGATCTCCATCTGCTCGAACTCGCGCGAGCGAAACGTGAAGTTTCGCGGCGTGATCTCGTTGCGGAAACTCTTGCCGATCTGAGCGATGCCGAAGGGCACCCGCACCCGCGACGTGTCGAGCACGTTCTTGAAGTTCATGAAGATGCCCTGGGCCGTCTCGGGCCGCAGGAAGGCCCGGTCGTCGTCGTCGCCGGCGAGCGCCCCGATCCGCGTCTCGAACATCAGGTTGAACTCGCGCGGCTCCGTCAGCGTGCCGGGCTCGGAAGCATCCGGCCCGAGCGCCTCACCGAGCGCCACGTTGCCGGCGAGCGGCAGGAGGTCCCCTTCCCACTCGATTTCCGCGAGCTTGTTGGCCCGCACGCCAAAGAATTTCTGGGCCCGCGTGAGCGTGTGGGGGATCGCCTCGTCGCCCGACTGGTCGGTGACAACGAAGACCTTCTTGCCCCTGTGGCTTGCCCAGCGGCCGTGCAGGTGGTCGTAGCGGTAGCGCCGCTTCGATTCGCGGCAGTCGATCATCCAATCATGGAAGAGGTCGAAGTGGCCGGAGCACTTCCAGACCTGGGGGTGCATGATGATCGTGCAGTCGAGGCCGGCCATCTCGTATTCGCACGGCGCGCCGGGGGGCGTGGCGAGCTCGTCGTGGCCCGAGACCATGTCGTGCCACCAGGCGTCTTTAAGGTTCCGCTTGAGGGCGACGCCCAGCGGGCCGTAGTCCCAGAAGCCGTTCAGGCCGCCGTAGATCTCGCTCGACTGAAAAATAAAGCCGCGCCGCTTCGCCAGCGACACGATCCTGTCCATCCGCGATTGGTCGTTTTGTTTTTCCATGGGGCAGAGTGTAGCAATCCGCCGCAAAAGGCCGTAGGACTCTTTTCCGCGGCGTCTTCCCTCGCTTGCGCGACGGGCTTATCGGTCGGCGATCGCCGCAGCGAGCAGGGCGACCGACCGCGGTGCGCACCCCTCCGCCTTATTGTTGATCGTGATGAAGGCGTCGCGGCCGGCGGCCGCCGCCTTCCGGGCCAGGCTTGCCAGTGACGTGCGGCTCGATGCGTCCTCCTCGACGATCCGGTTGAACGGAAAGTAGTCGGCCTTGGCCCCTTCGTAGTCGCGGCCCGCGTGCAGGTTCCAGCGCGCGACCAGCGGACGGTCGCCACGGTCGAGCGCGAAGGCTGCGGCCTGCCTCTCGACGGGCGGCATCCGGGCGTGCACCGCGAGGCAGGGCACGGCGCCGGCGTCGGCGAGCACCGCGGAAAACTCGGCCGTCACGAGCTCCGGATCCCGCACCTCCACCGCGTAGAGCGGGCCGCGGGGCAGCACGGCGACGAACGCCGCGATCCGCGCAGCCAGCCGGGGCACGTCGGCCAGAAGCCGCCGGCCGAGCGGCGGAAACTGAAACACGAGCGGCCCCGCCTTCGCTTCGAGTCCCGTCTTCGCTTCGAGTCCCGTCTTCGCTTCGAGTCCCGCCTTCGCTGCAAGCCCCGCCACCGCCGGCCGCACGAAAGCCGCGGTGGTCGCCGCGGCGTCGAGAAACATCGGGTTGTCTCGGGCCGCCTCGCCGGAGCCGGGCTTGCGCACGACCGGGTCGGTGACCGCTGCCGGCGCCTTCACCACGAAGCGAAAGCCGTCGGGCACCTGCGCCGCATAGCGGGCGAATTCATCCGCCGAAAGCGGCGCGTAGAACGTGCGGTCGAGGCTGACGGTGCGAAACAGCGGATGCCGGGCATACGCGGCCAGGCCGTGCCGCGCGAGCACCTGCTCGGTGGCAGGCTTGCCGTTGCACGGCGCGTAGACGAGCCCCGTCCAGCCGGGAAACGACCAGCTCGACGTGCCCAGATGGATGCGGTCAGGCAGCGCAGCGCCGAGGGAGCGAACGGCGTCGTCCATCGGCGCCAGATCGACGCCCTCGGCATCCTCAAAAAGCGAACGTTGCGTCATGAAGCTGCCCATGGACGCCAAGCCGCGGTACGACCGAGAGCGAATCGATCGCCGCCGACGCCGGCAGATCCGCCTCCATGCCGAGCTCGATCAGGTTGCGGCCGCCGATCGACGAGGCAAACTCGCGGGCGATCGCCTGGGCAGTCGTCGGCCCGGCGGCAACGGCCGCGCGGAAGCGGCAGAGCGCCTCGCGGCCCGTCGCGTCAAGCGCGTCTTCGCTGCAGCCATCGCGGTGCACGGCCGCGTCGAGGATCGCGCCGGCAGCGAGCAGATCTTCTTCCGTGACGGCCCCTTCCGTGCCGGCGCAGACGAGGTGGATGTCGCAGCCGCCGTGCTCGATGGCGAGCGCGTGGGCCGCTTCCGCCACGGCGGATCGATTCACGATCGCGCCGATCAGTACTTCTGCGGCACCATCGCAGGCATGGAGTGCAGCCGTGCCGTTGGTCGTCGTGATCACGATCGGCCTGCCGCCCACGCGATCGCGACCATACTCGAGCGGCGAGTTGCCGAGGTCGAAACCCTCGATTCGCCGGCCGCCGCGTTCACCGCCGAGCATCGCCCCCCGGGCCGCAGCCTCCGCCCTGGCCTCCTCGACCGTGAGCACCGGCCGCACGCGGGCGGCACCGTGGGCCAGGGCCGTAATGATCGTCGTGGAGGCCCGCAGAACGTCGATCACGACGGCGATCCCTCCCGCGCAGGCGCCCTGGCGCATACCATGAAAGCAGTCGTAACACCGCCACCGCACCGGATGTGCCTCGCCTCGATGACTCATTCCGCCGCCACGATAGACCAAACGACCTGCGGTGTCGACAAGAGCGGCGCGAAAGTTCGCGGCATGTTCGCCGAGATTGCCCCGCGTTACGACCTCGTCAATCGGATGCTCTCCGGGGGCATCGATGTCTGGTGGCGGCATGTGACCGTCTCCCGCGCCCCGCCGCCGACGATCGGCGCGATCCTCGACGTCTGCACCGGCACCGGCGACCTCGCGATGGCCTATGCCGCGAAGTGCAGGCCGGCCGTGAAAATCGTCGCGTCCGACTTCTGCCGCCCGATGCTCGAACGCGGGATCGAGAAATCGGCGCGGGCCGGGAAGGACATCGAATGGGTCGAGGCCGACGCGATGGCCCTCCCCTTCCCCACTGCATCGTTCGGCCTCGTGACCGTGGCGTTCGGCCTGCGCAACATCGCCGACACGGCGCGGGGCCTCTGCGAGATGGCCCGTGTGCTCGAGCCCGGCGGGCGGCTCGCGATCCTCGAGTTTTCGCTGCCGAGCAACGCCCTGATCCGCGGCGGGTATCTCTGGTACTTCCGCAACGTGCTGCCCTGGCTCGGCAACACCGTGGCCCGCAACCGGTCCGACGCCTACACCTACCTGAACCAAAGCGTCGAGGAATTTCCATCGGGCGAACGGCTCGCGGCGCTCGTGCGGGCTGCCGGGTTCGGGAACGTGGAGATGATTCCGCTCTCGTTCGGCATCGCAACGCTCACGATCGCGACCCGCGAATCCGGAAGGGCGGCGTGACCCCGATGGCTCACGAAGACCTGCCGATCGTCGTCGCGATCACGGGCGCCTCGGGTGCACCCTACGGCACCCGCCTGCTCGAGGTGCTGCTCGCCTCGGGCCGCGAGATTCATCTTTCGATCAGCCCGTCGGGACAGGCCGTGATCGGCGAGGAACTGGGCCGGCGGATCGACCTCGATCGCTTCAGCCTCGAGACACTCTTGGGCGGCAGGCCGCCCGCGGCCGGGCGAATCCACTACCACCACTACAAGAATCTCATGGCCCCGATCGCCAGCGGCTCGTTCCTCACGTCGGCGATGGTGATCTGCCCCTGCAGCGGCAGCACACTCGCGGCCGTGGCCCATTCGATGGGCGAAAACCTCGTTCACAGGGCCGCCGAAGTGCACCTGAAAGAGCGTCGCAAGCTCGTCGTGGTGCCGCGCGAGACACCGCTCTCGCTGCCGCAACTCAAAAACATGCAGTCGATCCACGAGGCGGGCGCAGTCGTGCTGCCTGCTTCGCCCGGCTTCTATCACGGTGCTGCGAGCGTGGCCGACCTCGTGGACTTCGTCGTGGCGAGAATCTGCGATCAGTTGGGCGTGGCCCACACGCTCATGCGCCGCTGGGGGGAGGTGACCTGATGGCGACCGCGGCATCCGGGCGAGAGACGGCGATTGCAGGCGGTATGCCGGCATCGCGGCTGCGCACATATCTCGAGCTCGTGCGGTTCAGTCACACGATCTTTGCGCTCCCCTTCGCGATCATGGCGGCGCTCATCGCGTTTCATCGCGGCGGGCCTGCAGCGCTGTCGCAACCCCTCGGGTGGTTCACGCCCGCCGCTGGCATCCTGCTCTGCATGGTGTCGGCACGGACGGCCGCCATGGCCTTCAACCGGCTCGTCGATCGCACGATCGATGCGGCAAACCCCCGCACGGCGACGCGTCACCTGCCGCGCGGTGACGTGGGCGTGGGGGAGGTGCTCGGGCTCGTGGTCGCGAGTTCCGCCGCCTTCATCGCCTCGACGCTGCTCTTCCTGCCCAACTGGCTGCCGCTCGTGCTCTCGGTGCCGGTGCTCGCCTGGCTCCTCGGCTACAGCTACGCGAAGCGGTTCACGATGCTCGCGCATGTCTGGCTCGGCGCGGCGCTCGGGCTGGCGCCGGTCGCCGCATGGATCGCGATCCGCGGCGAGGCGATGCTCCAGCATCCGGTCGACGTTTTCCCCGCCCTGCTCCTCGGCCTGGCCGTCACCACGTGGGTGAGCGGGTTCGACATCATCTACGCCTGCCAAGATGCCCGCTTCGATGCCGACCACGGCCTCCAGAGCATCCCCGCCCGGCTCGGTGTGCCGCGGGCGCTCGCGGTCTCGAAGTGGCTCCATGCCGCCACGATGCTCCTGCTTCTGGCCCTGCCCGCCGCGGTGCCGGCGATGGGTTCGATCTACTGGCTCGCCTACGCCGCAATCGCCGTGCTCCTCGTCTGGGAGCACTCGCTCGTGAAGCCCGACGATCTCTCCCGGGTGAACCAGGCCTTCTTCACGGCCAACGCCGTGATCGGCCTCGTGCTCCTGGCTGCGATCGCCGCCGACCTGTGGCTTTGAAACGCCCACCCAAAAGGAGTCGCCCCATGATCCGTGCCGTCAAGCCATCGCTCGAGCCGATCCGTGAGAAGGTCGAGGCTGGCGAGCGGCTGAATGCCGCCGAGGCCGAGTCGCTCTGGGATGAGTCGATCGATCTGCACGAACTCGGCGAACTGGCGAACCTCGTCCGCGAGCGGAAGAACGGCAACTTCGGCTACTACAACATCAATACGCACTTGAACCCCACGAACGTCTGCGTCTACCGCTGCACGTTCTGCGCCTTCCGGGCCGATCTCCGCGAGGCCCGCGGCTACGTGATGAGCGACGAGCAGATCCTCGCCCGCGGCCGGGAGGCGGTCGAGGCGGGCTCGACCGAGATGCACATCGTCGGCGGCCTCCACCACCAGAAGGATTACGATTGGTATCTCAACGTCATCCGCCTCCTGCACGACGCCTACCCCACGCTCCACCTGAAGGCCTGGACGCCGGTGGAGATCAACTGGTTTTGCCACCTGACGAAGCGGTCGATCCGCGACATCCTCGTGGAGATGAAGGACGCGGGCCTGGGCAGCCTGCCCGGTGGCGGTGCCGAGATCTTCCATCCGGAAGTTCGCGACAAGATCTGCGAGCACAAGGCCGACACGAAGGAGTGGTTCGAGATCCACCGCACGGCCCACTCGCTCGGCCTGCGGAGCAACGCCACGATGCTCTACGGCCACATCGAAAACGCCTTTCACCGCACCGACCACCTGCTCCGGCTCCGGGAGCTCCAGGACGAGACCGGCGGCTTCCAGACGTTCATCCCGCTGGCGTTCCATCCTGAAAACACCCGGCTCTCCCACATCCAGAAGCCGACGCCGGCGATGGATCTCCGCACGATGGCAGTCAGCCGGCTCGTGCTCGACAACTTCGACCACCTGAAGGCCTACTGGATCATGCTGGGAATTGGCACGGCGCAGGCGGCCCTTGCCTACGGCGCCGACGACATCGACGGCACGGTGCGGCACGAGCTCATCTATCACGACGCTGGTGCCACGACGCCCGAGGTGCTCTCCGTCGAACACATCCAGCGGCTGATCCGCGAGGCCGGCCGGGAGCCGGTGGAACGCGACACGCTCTACCACCGCGTCGTCCGCGACGGCACCACCTGGCGCGCCGCCGAGCACGTGTAACCCCATGTGTCGTACGCCATATGCCCCCCGGTAGGACAGGCTGCAGCCTGTCGAACGCACGCCGGAGGCGTACGCCACATGGGGCGGGAGCGAGGCGGGGATCGGCGGAAGCTCGACGAGCATTTGGACCGAGTCTTCGAGGGCCACCGCGAGGCGACTTCTGCCGTCCCCGGCGAGCGGCCCCCAACGGCGGACGTCGTGCCTGACGACACGCCATAGCCTGTTCTACCCCACCTGCCCGAAGCCGAGCGTCTCGCCCCACCGATCGACGACGACTTTCTTGAGTCGGTCGAGTATCGGATCGGCGAGCGTGGGATCGCGCTCGAAGAGATCGAGGGCGTCGCGGCGGGCCTCCGCGACGACATCCGGATGTTCTCTCAGGTCGGCAAGATACAAATCAAGTTTGCCGCTCTGGCGCGTGCCGACGAGTTCGCCAGGGCCGCGGAGCTCGAGATCCCGGTCGGCAAGTTCGAAGCCGTTCGTCGAGGCCACGAAGGCATCGACCCGCGGGTGGGCCTCGCCACCGGCGGGCGTGATGGCGCCGCAGATGCCCGCCACCGGCCCGCGGGCCACGCGGCCGCGGAGCTGGTGGAGCTGCGACAATCCAAAGCTCTCCGCGTCGAGGATCGTCATCACGGTGGCATTGGGCACGTCGATGCCGACCTCGATGACACTCGTGCAGACGAGCACGTCGAGCCGCCGATCGCGAAAATCCTCCATCACGGCCTGCTTCTCGGCCGACTTGAGCCGCCCGTGCACGAGCGACAGCCGAAACGCCTCGAGCGGCCCATTGGCGAGCTCTTCGAACGTCGACGAGATGCTCGCCAGCCCCCGCTTCGACTCCTCCACCGCAGGCACGACGACGTAGCCCTGCCGCCCCTCGCGAAGTTTCTTCCGCACGTGTTCCCACCACTTCTCCTCTTCGCCGGGAACCACGCGGTAGGTGAGCACCGGCTGCCGGCCTTCCGGCCCCTGCTCGATGATCGACTGATCGAGGTCGCCGTAGATGGCATGCGCGATCGTCCGCGGAATCGGCGTCGCCGTCATCACGAGCACGTGCGGCTCGGTCTCTCCCTGCTGGAGCAGCGCCCGCTGGATCACGCCGAACCGGTGCTGCTCGTCGATCACGACGAGCCCAAGGCTCTTGAATCGCGCCGTGCCGCTCACGAGCGCCTGCGTGCCGACGATGATCTGTGATTCACCCGCCGCAATCCGCTCGAGGGCCTTGCGACGCTGGGCCTGCGTCTGTCCGCCGACGAGCAGCTCGAGCTGCACCCGGCCGCCGGCGAGCAGCCGCTCGAGCGTGGCCATGTGCTGCCGCGCGAGGAGCTCCGTCGGCGCCATGATCGCCGCCTGGTGCCCGCAGGCGACGGCCGCGAGCATCGCGTAGACCGCGACCGCCGTCTTGCCGCTGCCCACGTCTCCCTGCAGGAGCCGATTCATCGGCTCGGTCTTCGCCATGTCGGCGACGATCTCCGCGATCACCTTCCGCTGCGAAGGCGTCAGGCCAAACGGCAGCCGGGCCTGGATCCGTCCGTCGATCCGGGCATCGACCAGCATGACGGGCGCGGCCTTCCGATCCCGCTGCTGCGCGCGGTGGAGCCGCAGCGCCAATTGCAGCATGAAGAGCTCCTGGTAGATGAATCGCCGCTGCGCCGCCTCGAGCTTCTCCTGGCTCGTCGGAAAATGGATCTCCCGGATCGCCTCGTGGATCGGCAGTAGCGATTTGGCGGCCAGCCACTCGTCGGGAAACGCCTCCTGCAGGAGATCGCCCGCATGATCGATCGCCGCCTGCACGGCCAGCCGCACGTCAGACTGCCGCGCGGCCTCGGCGAGATCGTAGATCGCCAGGAACTCGCCGCGGGACGTGTCTTCGCCGGTGGCGCAGATCCGCACCTCGGGATGCATGATCTCCCAGGCCGCCCCCGCCCGCCGCGGCGTGCCGGCCAGCACCACCCGCATGCCGACGGCGAACTTCTTCGCCATGAAGGGCATGTTGAACCAGACCGCCCGCACGCTTCCCCCCTGCCCCTTCACGAGCACGGTGAGCATCTGCCGGCCGCCCGACGTGGTGCGGGCGCCGAGGTCGATCACCTCGCCGGCGACCGACGCATGCTCCCCCTCGCGCAGGTCGGCAAAGGCATGGGCGCCGCTGAAGTCCTTGTAGCTATGGGGAAAGTGGATGAGCGCATCGCGAACCGTGACGAGATTGAGCGGCTCCAGCCGCTTCGCCCGCGGCGTGCCGACACCGGGCAGCCGTTCGAGCGGCGTCGCGAGACTGCGTTCATTCCTGTCCATGCCGAGCAGTGTAGCGGGCGGGGAATTTCCAACATTAAGCGAATGAGCCCAACCCGGCGGCGGGGATCAGGACGCTGTCGCCGGACTGCTGGGCACGTGAAAACCACCCGCATTCGGAGCCGGCGGTAGGCATGCTCGAATACGGTCCTGTTGAGAGTTTAAGTCTCGTGGGTTTTGATCAGCTGCCAATAGTCCTCAACGACTCCCTTCTTCTGCGCGTGCCCACCGACCGACTCCGCCGAAACTGCTTGGCTCGATTGAGCGTAGGACAGGCGTCTCCGCCTGTCTGGACAGGCACCGAGGCCTGTCCTACGAGAAAGGGAGGCTTCGGGTGACCCGTACCCCGGGAGCCGGCGTATGCTGACAAGCGCAGCCAGGATGGCGAAGCGCCGTCAGCATCCGAGCGAGCGAAGGACAGGATGTCCGTAGCGAGCGTCCGGCGACGGGGTACGGGTCACCCGAAGCCGGCTTGGGCGAGTTGACGGCAAGACAGGCACGGAGGCCCGTCCTACGTGGGCCGGGCTTTGTTTTTCTTGAGATACGGCTGGTAGGCGGCGACGGCGAGTTCGTCGCAGCGCTCGTTTTCCGGGTGGCCGGCGTGGCCGGCGACGTGCGTGAAGATCACTTGGTGCACCGAGGCCAGCCGGTCGAGCTCACGCCAGAGGTCCTCGTTTTTCACCGGCACGAGCTTTCCCTTCTCCTTGCGCTTCCAGCCCTGCTGCTTCCACTTGGGAAGCCATTCGGAGAGCCCGGTGCCCACGTAGACGCTGTCGGTGACGAGCTCGACGCGGGTGGGCCGCTTGAGCTGCGTGAGCCCCTGCACGGCCGCGGTCAGCTCCATGCGGTTGTTCGTGGTTTCCGCCTCCGCGCCCGAGGCCACCGCCTCGCGGCCGCTCTCCGGGTGACGCAGGATGTAGGCCCAGCCGCCGGGACCGGGGTTGCCGCTACAGGCCCCGTCCGTGAAGAGCACCACCTCGCCCGCCGCATGCCCCTTCGCCATCAGCCCTCCTTGCTCACACCCGCTCCGCTTCGCCCACGGCCGCCAAGGCGGCTTCGCCGTTCGCCTGCACGGCGCCGGCCGGATCCGCCGCGGCGGTCGGCTCGGCCCCGAACCGCGCCGGTAGCCGGACGGTGAAACGGCTGCCGCGGCCGAGCTGGCTCTCCACCGCGATGTCGCCGCCGAGCAGCCGGCAGAGTTCGCGGACGATCGAGAGCCCCAGGCCCGTGCCGGAAAACTCGCGGGTCATCGCGTCGTCGCCCGTCTGGAAGACGCGGCTCTGCCGAAACTTCTCGAAGATCGTCTGCTGCTCTTCCGGCGCGATGCCGACGCCGGTGTCGCTCACCTCGATCGCGATCTCGCCGGATGGCTGCCCCTCAACCGGCTCGAGCCGGGCGCTCACGTCCACCCGGCCGCCCTCGGGGGTGAATTTCACGGCGTTGGAGAGCAGGTTGGCGAGGATCTGCTGCACCTTCGCCGGGTCCTGCTCCACCGCCTCGAGCCCCGCACCGACCTCGAATGCGAGATCGATGTTCTTTTTCTCGGCCAGCGGCCGGGCCATGTCGCACTGCGCCGACACGATCGCCTCCACGGCAAACGTGGCCGGCCTGACCTCCATCTTGCCCGCCTCGATCTTCGCGAGGTCGAGGATGTCGTTGATCATCTCGAGCAGCATCCGCCCCGACGAGCGGATGTTTTGCACGTAGCGGCGCTGCTTGTCGTCGAGCGACTGGATCGAGCCGAGCACGTCGGAGAAGCCGATGATGCTGTTGAGCGGCGTGCGCAGCTCGTGGCTCATCGTCGCGAGGAAGTCGCTCTTCAGCCGGTTCATCTCGTAGAGATGCATGTTGGCCCGGGCCAGTTCGTCAACCTTGTCGTCGAGACTCTGGTTCGCCTTGCTCAGATCCTCCTGCGAATCGACGAGACCGCGAAGCATGCGGTTGAAGGCCACCCCCAGTTCCTCGAATTCGTCGGCGGTGTGGATCTCGGCCCGCGCCTGCACGTTGCCACGCCGCACCTCGTCGCTCACCTCCCGCAGGTGGTCGAGCGGCTTCACGATCACGTAGCGCACGATCGCGTAGGCGGCGAGCATTGCCAGAAAGACGGTCATGATCGCGGTGGCCAGCAGGATCGCCCGGTTCCAATTGATCGCCTTCCGCGTCGCCGAATCGGGCATGACGACCTTCGCGACCGCCATCAGGTCGCCCTCGGCATAGCGGGCATGGGCCGCGTCGCCGCCGGTCGGGGCGTCGCCGATGATGCCTCGGTATTCGTGGCAGACCTTGCAGCTGCTCTTCCAGCGGATCGGCTGGTAGTAGTGGTATTCCTTGTTGTCGGCCGTGCGAAACTCGCGATACTCTGCGCCGCCGTCGGGATCGAGGCCCGTGGCGGGCGTCGCGGGCCGTTCGGCGAAGTAGTTGAGCACCGCCTGATCGAGCCGGTTGTAGTCGGCCCGCTCCGCGGGCGTCGCCGCCGGATCGAGCAGCCAGGCACGGTAAGGCTGCGGCCGCAGGATCGACCCGAGCTGCTCGATCAAGCTCGCATACTTCGTGTCGGGCTCGAGCTTCTCCCAGTGATACTGCAGCATCTTCGCATCGACGAAGTGCCGGCCGGTGCTCCGCGTCGTCGTGTAGACGAGCTCCTCGGTGCGGCTGCCGTACCACCAGAAGCTGCCGGTGATCAACACGAGCAGGCAGAGCCCGAAGAGGAAGCGGCACTTCCGCTCGAGGCTCGTCTCGCCCAGGATGTCGGTGATCGAACGGTATGACATGGAGGTGGGATTCCAACGACAATCGTACCCGCGGCGGTTTCCCCGGCGAAAGCCGAGTGGGCGAACGGGGATGAGGCGACAGGCTGAAGCCCGTCCTACAGCATTTCGACGGGATCGACGTCGACGATCCAGGCGACGTTGTCGGGCGTCTGGAGCGACGCCGTGGCGCGGCGGACGATGTCGCGCAGGACGTCGCCATCGGCCCCCTGCATCTGCAGGTGCCAGCGGAAGCGGTCGCGGAGCCGCGCGATCGGGGCCGGCGCGGGGCCGAGCACCCGCACGCCAGCCGCCGCGGCGCCGGCCGCCGCCACTTCCTTGCGGAGCCGGTCGGCGATGTTGCCGGCCCAGTTCATGGCGGCCTGCTCGTCGACGCTGCGCACGACGAACCTCACCACGCAGCCAAACGGCGGATAGACGAGCGCCTGGCGGATCGGCAGCTCGCTCCGCACGAACGCCTCGTAATCGTGTTTGGCCGCCGCGACAATCGCGGGGTGATCCGGCGTGCTCGTCTGCACGACGACGCGGCCGCCGAGCGTGCCGCGGCCGCTGCGGCCCGCCACCTGCGTGACGAGCTGGCACGTGCGCTCCGCGGCGCGGAAGTCGGCGAGATGGAGCGCGGCATCGGCGTGCACCACGCCCACCAGCATCACGGCCGGAAAGTCGAGCCCCTTGGCGATCATCTGCGTGCCCACGAGGATGTCGATCTCACGGGCGCGGAAGGCGTCGAGCGTGCGCTCGTGGCTGCCGCGCGACCGCATCGTGTCGGTGTCCATCCGCGCCACGCGCACGCCGGGGAAGAGCCCCCGCACCTCCTCCTCCAGCCGCTGCGTGCCCGTGCCGCGATGCACGAGGTGCGGCGCGGAGCAGCCGGGGCAGTCGGCCGGCAGCCGCGTCACGAGGCCGCAGCCGTGGCAGATGCCGCGATTGCCCGGCTGATGGAGCGTGAGGGCCAGGTCGCACTGCGGGCAGCGGGCAGTATGGCCGCAGCCGCGGCACTGCACGTGGGTGGCGAAGCCGCGTCGGTTGAGCAGCAGCATCACCTGCCCGCCACTATCGAGCGCCCACTTGATGCCGGCGGCGAGCCGGGGGCTCACCGCGCCGCGGGATCGGCTCTTCGGATCGCGGAGATCAACGTTGATCACCGGCGGCAGCTGGGAGCCGCCGACCCGGTCGGCGAGCCGGCACATCGTCCACTCACCCTCGATGCAGCGGTGAAACGTCTCGAGCGACGGCGTGGCCGACCCGAGCACCAGCGGCACGCCCTCCGCCCGCGCGATCCATTCCGCCACCTCGCGGGCATGGTAGCGTGGGGCCGTGGCCTGCTTGAACGAGCTCTCGTGCTCCTCGTCGATGACGATGAGGCCGAGCCGCGGGGTCGGCGCGAAGATCGCGCTGCGGGCCCCGACGACCACGCCCACCCGCCCCGCGGCGATCCGCCGCCACTGGTCGTGGCGTTCAGCGGGCGTGAGGTGGCTATGGAGCACGGCCACGCTGCCGAATCGGGCGCGAAACCGGTCGCACGTCTGCGGCGTGAGGCTGATCTCCGGCACGAGCACGATCGCCTGCTTGCCGGCCGCGAGCGTCTCCTCGACCGCCTGCAGGTAGACCTCCGTCTTGCCGCTGCCAGTGACGCCGAAGAGCACGATCGTCTCGTGGCGGCCCTCGCGCATCGGCGCGAGGATCGTGTGGAGCGCCTGTGACTGTGCCGGCGAGAGGGCCTCGGGCCGGTCGTGGCTGATCGGCTTCCGCTGCGCCGGCCCGGCCACGCCCTTCTCGACAGCCCCCGCCTCGCGAAGCAGCCCGATCTTCACGAGCCTCGAGACCACCGCACGGCTCGCGCCTGAAGCCTTCGCGAGATCGTCGGCCGACCGTGACTCCGACGCGGCGGCGAGCACGGCCGCCTGCGCCGGAGTGAGCTTGCGGGTCGGGCTCACGCCGGTCGCTTCGAAGAGCGGCGTGAGCCGTGGCCTGCGGCTCGCCCGCACGCCCGACGGCAGCACCGCTTCGAGCACCTCGCCCCAGCGGGCCAGCCAGCGGTCGGCCATCCACTTCGTGAGGTCGAGCATCCGTCGTGAGAGCAACGGCGCATCGTCCTCCACGCCAGCCACCGCCTTCAGCGGCTGCTGCGGCAACTCCCCCGACCGCACGGCCACGCAGTAGGCGATCCGCTCGCGGTTGCCGCGGCCGAGCGGCACGCGAACCCGCCGGCCGGGCTCGACCGCCCCGGCGAGCGGCTCAGGCACGAGGTAATCGAGCGGCTTGTCGACCCCGTCGGGCAGGACGACCGTCGCGATCGTCCCGCGGCGCGCATCGTCCTCGACCCAGGCAGGCTGGCTTTCGAAGAGCTCACGCTGGCTCGTATGCTTGGGCATCGGACGACCGTGAGAGCCTACATGAAGGAAGAGCGATGCGCATCGGCCTGTATGGCGGCAGTTTCGACCCGGTGCACCAGGGGCATTTGATCGTCGCGGAATGCTGCCGCGAACAGGCCCGCCTCGACAAGGTGCTCTTCCTGCCGGCGGCGATCCCGCCCCACAAGCAGGATCGGCCGCTTGCCGAACCCGACCACCGCATCGAGATGCTGCGGCTGGCGATCGGAGGCCATCCCGACTTCGCCGTCTCGACCGACGAAATCGACCGCGGCGGCGTGAGCTATACCGTTGAGACGCTCGCGCGGCTGCACGTGGTCCATCCGGCCGACGAGCTGCTCCTGATCCTCGGCCCCGATGCGCTCGCCGACCTACCCACCTGGCGGGAGCCCGCGACGATCCTCACCCGCGCGGAGATCATCGCCGTCGAGCGCGAGGAGATCGACGACATCCGCGCGATCGTGGCCGCGCCGAAGCTCGCTGCCCTGCTCGGCCCGGAGCGGGTGCAGCGCGTGGCGAACAATCGCGTGACTTGCCCGCCCATCGGCATTCGCGCGAGCGACCTGCGGGCCGCAATCGCCGCGGGCCGCAGCATCCGTTACCGCACGCCCCGCGCCGTCGAGCACTACATCGCCGCACACAGGCTCTACACTACCGGGTGATCGCGTCGAGCCGGGCTTTGAGCAGGCGGCTCAGCGGCTGCTCTTTCACCCGTGGATCGGCTGCAAGCGACTTGAGCAAGACGCCGAGCCGGTCGGCCGACGGCTGCTCGAGGTTCAGCAGGATGTGGGCTGCGCCACCGACGGAGCAGACGCCTCCGGGCAGATCGCCGAGCGGCTCCTCGCGGACGCGATAGCCGAGGTCCCTCGCTAATTGCAGCGATTCTTCGAGTAGGCCGAGCGTGTCTGCCATCACGACTCTCAATCCGATTAACGCGGGCCGCCGGGACCACGCGCCGGCAGGCCAAGCTGCTCGCGGCGGGCATCCATCGCGCGGCGATATTCCACGTAGCGGGCCCGCTGCTCGGGCGTGGTGCGATCGATCATCTGCTTGCGCCAGCGGTTGCGGTCTTCCTCGGTTCGGCCGCCCGGAGGACCACCCGGAGGACCGCCACCGGGCGGCCCGCCAGCCTGCTGTGACTGGCCAGCCTGCTGCGACGCACCGCCTGCCTGACCGCCTTCGGCTCGGCCGGCGTTGCCGCCGCCACCAAAGGCCCCCATCACGGCGCCGGCCGTCTCGAAGGCCTTCCGCATCATCTCTTCCTGCTTGATTTGCCGGTCGAGCTCCGCCTGCCGCTTTTCCGGCGGCAGCGCGAAGTAGGCGTCGATCCGCGCCCGCATCGCCGAGCGAAACATGCTCGCTCCGCCCCGCTCCACCTGCGGCCGCAGATCCTCCGGCAGGCTCTCGATTTTCTGGCGAATCTGCCCCATGGCGGCAACGGCCTCCGCCGCCTCGGCGATCGTATTCGGCCCCCCGGTCGCCACGAACGTTTGCCGCGCTTCTTCTTGGAGCTTCCGGATCTCGACCACGCGCGGATCAGTCGTGAACCGAACCCAGCCGAACAGCCAGGCAAGGAAGAAGGCGAGCAGGGCGAGGAGCAGAATCACCCCGCTCCATCTCACAGCCGCAGACGAGCCGCCCGATTGCTCAGCCGAGCGACCATACGACGTGCGAAGGGAAGCCGTGCTCATGGAAAACCTCGCTAGAGATTATCGACGTGGCCGTCGAAGTAGAGAAAGTTGCGGGCGCCTTCGGGGGGCGTCCAATTGTCATATTCGTTCGTGTCGGCCACGTCCGGCCCTGCGAGCGCCGCGAAACCGGCCACATGAAACGCACTGAACTCATACAGCACCCAGAGCTTCGAGGTCGCAAGATTGCTCCCGAGCCGTCGCGAGGTGAGGGCCTGCTCGCGTGTCTTGTTGGCGAGTCGAAGCGCGGGATATTCGTAGCTCGTGCCTTCGTAGGCGAGGTTTTCATATTCCGTGGGGCGATCGGCCGTGGGAATCGCCTCGAACCGCGTCTTGATCGCATCCGCCGTTGTGCCCGTCCGCACGAAATACACGGCATCCGACGGGCAGCGGAACGTCTCGCGGCTGTTTTCCGTATAGGGCGCGAGAACGTTTGCGATGCTCGGCCGGATCGGATGTGGGGCTGCGGATGATGGCGGCGAGTAGAACTCGAGCTCTTGGCTTGGCACAACCGCCGCATCCGGAAACTTGCCCCGACTCTTGCGATCGAGATACAGCTGAAACGCGACCCCGATCTGCTTGAGGTTCGACTTGCAGGTCGTTCGCCTCCCGGACTCGCGAACCGACTGAACGGCCGGGAGCAGGAGCGCAATGAGCGTGCCGATGATGGCGATCACAACCAACAACTCGACGAGCGTGAACCCCGCTCGCCGGCAGGCACCGGGCCAGGCCGTTCGCTCGTCGCGGGGCTTCGTCATGCTCGAGTTTCGGCCCATGCTGCGGCTCCGGACTTTCATCAGCAGGCCCGACGGAATCCACGAACCCGATTGGATCGCCCCGCCGTCAGGGTTTACTCAGGGTACGCCGTCAAAGCCCGGCACTGCTGAAATAAAACGGTCGAGGAGGCGAAACGGCTCGCCTGTCTCTTTCTTATAGTCGCCTGCGGGGCCCGGACGATACCCCCAAGGAACGCGCAAGTCTCTGCGCCGACGGTGTTTCCGGGGAACTCGTGATGGCGGACGCTGCGGATCATTCCACGGAGGGTGAAGGCCCGTGCCGGCCCTGCGTGCCGGTCGCGCTCATTGCCGGCCCCGTCGCCTCCATCGCACCCGGCACACCGATCGTTCCCGCCGCCCCGGCCGAACCACCCCGCACCGACGAGGCGGCCGTCCTTCGCCGGCAGCTGGAAGTGGCCCGGCTGCGACACGCGGCCGAACTCGCCGCCCTCCGGCGGCAGGTGCTCGACGCCCAGAAGGCCGCCACGCTCGGCGAACTGCTCGGCACCACCACGCATGAATTCAACAACGCCCTCACGACGATCCTCAATTACTCGAAGATGGGCCTGCGGCACCGCGACGAGCCCACGCGCACCAAGGCGCTCGAGCGGATTCTCTCAGCCGGCACCCGCGCCGCGAAGATAACGGCGAGCGTCCTGGGCATGTCGCGAACGGGCTCGGCGCGGTTCGAGCCGGTGGGCCTCGAGATGCTGATCGAGGACGTGCTCGTACTCCTCGAGCGGGAGATGACGAAGTATCGCGTACAGGTGGAGCGGGAGTTCGCCCCGGTGCCGAAGGTGTCGGCCAATCCGAGCCAACTCCAGCAGGTGCTCTTGAACCTGCTGGTCAACGCCCGCCAGGCGATGCCGCAAGGGGGCCGGCTCATTCTCCGGCTCTCGCACGACGCCCTCCTCGGCACGGTCGACCTCATGGTGCGCGATACCGGTTGCGGGATGACGCAGGACGTGATGCGGCGGATGTTCGAGCCGCACTTCTCCACGAAAGCCGGCCCCGACGAGACCGGCAAGGGTGGCAGCGGCCTCGGGCTCTCAGCCTGCCGCGAGATCATCGAAGCCCACCGCGGCCGCATCCGCGTCGAGAGCGCGCCCGGCAAGGGCACGGCCATCACGATCCGCCTCCCCGCGATCTCGTAGGACAGGCCTCCGTGCCTGTCACAAGCGCCGACAGGCAGGGACGCCTGTCCTACGGAATGCCCCCGCGCCGCCAAGCGTCTACAATCAGACTTCGTCGCTCCGGAGACTCCGCCGATGCCCGCAGCCCCCCGCCTCCCGAAGTCACTTGCAGAACTCCGTGCCAGCGGCTGGAAGAGCCGCAGCGTGAAGCAGGAGGTGCGGGAGAATTTCCTCGCGGCGCTCGCCACGGGCGCGGAGCTCTTCCCCGGCATCGTGGGCTACGACGATACCGTGATCCCGGAGATCAACATCGCGCTGCTCGCCGGCCACGACATGCTCTTCCTCGGCGAGAAGGGACAGGCCAAGAGCCGGCTGATGCGGCTGCTGGTGCGATTTCTCGACGAGCACATCCCCTTCATCGACGACCCGGCGATCCCCTTCCACGACGACCCCGAGCGGCCGATCAGCGGCGTCGGCAGGCGGCTCGTAGCGGAGCGTGACCCGGCCGACATTCCGATCGCCTGGTGGCCGCGCGACGAGCGGTATGCCGAGCGGCTCGCGCCCGGAACGAAGTTTGCCGACATCATCGGTGAGATCGATCCGGCGAAGCTGGCCGGCGGCACGAGCATGGCGAGCGAGGAAGCGCTCCACTTCGGGCTCATCCCGCGGATGCACCGCGGCATCTTCGCGATGAACGAACTGCCGGAACTCGACGAACTCGTGCAGGTGGGCATGTTCAACATCCTCGAGGAGCGCGACGTCCAGATCCGCGGCTATCCGGTCAAGTTCGACATCGACGTGATGTTGCTCTTCTCGGCGAATCCCTCGACCTACAATCGCTCCGGCAAGGTGATCCCACAGCTCAAGGATCGGATCGGCGCGGTGATCCACACCCATTACCCGCGGGATCGCGATCTCGGCATCAAGGTGGCGGAGCAGGAGGCGGGGATCGATCTCGGCGGCGACTGGCCCGTGGTCGTGCCCTACTTTGTCCGGGAGATCCTCGAACAGATCACGATCGCGGCTCGCAAGAGCAAATACATCGACCAGCAGTCGGGCGTGAGTGCGCGATTCTCGATCGCCAACCTGAAAACGGTGGTGGCCAGCGCCCGGCAGCGTGGCGTGCGGCTCGGCGAGAAGCCGGCGGTGCCACGGATCAGCGATCTCGGCCATCTCTATGCGTCGAGCCTCGGCAAGCTCGAACTCGACCTGATGGGCAGCCACCAGATGGGCGAGCGGCAGGTGCTCGACGCCGTGATCGCCGAGGCGATTGCAACCGTCTTCGAGGAGTATGTCGAGAAGCACGGCCTCGACGAGATCGCGAAGGTGTTTGGCGAGGGCGTGAAAATCGAGGTGGGCGACACCGTGCCGAGCATGGCCTACGAAAAGATCGTGGCCGAGGTGCCGGCCATCTGGCAGAAGGCCTTCGAGGTCAACGCCGCGAAAGACCCGGCCATCCGCGCCAGCTGCATCGAGTTCATCCTCGCGGGCCTCTACGCCACCGACCGCATCTCCCGCATCCAACAACACGGCCACACCATCTACGACACCCGAGGCTTCCGATGACGACGTTCCTCGCAGTCGGCCATCTCCGGCCATTTGTGCGAGGCCGGGATCCTGGACACCGAAGTGAGCATGAAGGGCGCCTCGGCGGCCTGCACTCGCCATCATCCCTGACGCCTTCGACGAGCCGCCCAGCGAACGAAGCGTGTCCAGGATCGCGGCCATTTGTACGAGGCCGGGGTCCTGGACACCGAAGTGAGCATGAAGGGCGCCTCGGCGGCCTGCACTCGCCATCATCCCCAACGCCTTCGACGAGCCGCCCAGCGAACGAAGCGTGTCCAGGATCGCGGCCGGCCCCATTCGCAAAAAGCCCAGAGCACACGAGACATGCCCACGCGTGACACGCTCGGCGGGATCGTCCATACGTATCAGCGCTACGACCCCGCGCGGATCCCGCCGCCGCGGCCGCCCGAGGTGGATCTCGTCTCGCCGGCGATGGAACACCTGCTCGAATTCGGCGGCATCGACGAGCTCACCGAAGAGCAACTGGCCAATGCCGTGATGCTCGACCCCGAGCAGATCAAGGGCCTCGGGCCGTCACTCGACTCGATCAAGCGTCGACTCGAGGAGCGGCGGCAGAAGATCCTCGAGCGCTACGAGACCGACGGTGTCCGCAAGAAAGCCCGCAATCTCTTCCGCGAGGCGGCCCAGCGAGCGCAGCCGCCGGCAAAGCATCGCGAGGCCTTTCAGAAGGCCGTGCGTGAGGAGCAGATGCGGCAGCTCGAGCGGCTCTGGTACGGGCAGGACGACGACCAGAGCCGGTTCGGGGCGCAGCTCGTCGCGGTCGTCGATCGGCTCGGCGACGTCTACCAGGTGGACGAACTCGCCGCGAAGTGGACGTTCACCGGCCGCGAGAAGCTCACCGTTCCCGAGGCGCTCGACGTGAAGGAGGAACTCGAGACGATCGAGGATCTCCTGCGGCAGCTCGAGGAGGCGCGGAAGAACGCCCAGATCGGGCTCATCGACATGGAGGCGCTTGGACAGTTCGTCGAGGCTGGAGAGCTCGACGAACTCGGGCGGCTCAAGCAGCAGGTGCAGGACCTCGTCGAACAGATGGCCTCCCAGCAGGGGCTCGAGCGGACGAAGCGCGGCTACGAGCTGACGCCGAAGGCCATGCGGATCTTCCAAGGGAAGCTGCTCGAACGCATTTTCTCGGCGCTCGCCCCCTCCCGCACGGGCCGTCATCAGGGAACCGTGCAGGGGGACGGTGCCGTGGAGCTCGTGCCGACGCGGCCCTACGAGTTTGGCGACTCGGTGGCCCACATGGACATTCCGGGGTCGCTCGTGAACGCGATGCTGCGGACAGCGGGCGAGCCGGACGGCGGCCCCTTGCGGCTCTCGCAGCGCGACATCGAGGTGCACCGCACCCGCAATACGCCGAAGTGCGCGACGACGGTCGTCCTCGACATGAGCGGCTCGATGCGCTACGGCGGGCTCTATGTGAACGTGAAGCGGATGGCATTGGCCCTCCAGGGGCTCGTGCAGAAGGAATACCCCGGTGACTATCTGCAATTCATCGAAATGTTTTCGTTCGCGAAGCCGCGGCCGACGGGGGAGATCGTCAGGCTGATGCCCAAGCCGGTCACGATCTTCGACTCGGTCGTCCGACTGCGGGCCGACATGGCCGACCCGGCGATCTCTGAGAGCGATGTCCCGCCCCACTTCACGAACATCCAGCACGCGCTGCAGCTCTCGCGGCAGCATCTCGCGCGGCAAGACACGCCCAACAAGCAGGTGATCATCATCACCGACGGCCTGCCGACGGCGCACTTCGAGGGGAGCCAGCTTCTTCTGCTCTATCCGCCTCACCCGCGGACGGAAGAGGCCACGATCCGCGAGGCGCAGGCCTGTCGCCGGGAGGGGATCACGGTGAACGTGTTTCTGCTCTCGGGCTGGTCGCAATCGCGGGAAGACATCCAATTCGCCTATCGGCTCGCCGAGACGGCGAAGGGGCGGGTGTTCTTCACGGCCGGGAAGGACCTCGACCGCTTCGTCGTCTGGGACTACGTCTCCCGCCGCCGCTCGATCATCTCGTAGGACAGGCTTCCGTGCCTGTCCCGAGCCAGACAGGCAGAGACGCCTGTCCTACGGGTGTCGGTGCTCGAGCAATTCCCGGCGGAGCATCAGGGCCGAGCCCCCCGCGGCGACCGCCGCGAGCGTGGCCAGCGTCCAGAGCGGCACGATCCGCTTGGGCGCCGCGTCCTCGCGGTCGCGGGCCTGCTCGGCGAGATCGACGGGCGCAAGCCCCGCGGCCCGCCGCGCCCGCTCGTCAGCCGCCTGCTGCCGCCCGAGAAACCGGCCCTCGATCTGCCGTTGACGGACGTCGAATTTCGGCGCGATCAGCCCGAGGCCCACGAGCGCCATCAGCGAAAAGAGGAGCGCCCAAAACCACGGACTGTCGGTGACGCGATAGGGGACTGCCATGAGCGAATTGTAGACCGCGAAACGGTGGCAGGCTGAAGCGATTGTGGTGACAGGCTGAAGCCTGTCCTACAGGCCGGGCCAGCGGGCCTGAACGTCGCGGCCGGCGTAGATCGCGCCGTCGCCGAGCGACTCGGAGATCCGCAGCAGCTGGTTGTACTTCGCGATCCGGTCGCTGCGCGAGGCCGAGCCCGTCTTGATCTGGCCGGTCGAGAGGCCGACGGCGAGATCCGCGATCGTGGCGTCTTCCGTCTCGCCGCTGCGGTGGCTGGCGATCGAGGTATAGCCGGAGCGATGGGCGAGCGACACGGCGGCCATCGTTTCGGTGAGCGTGCCGATCTGGTTCACCTTGACGAGGATGCTGTTCGCCACGCCCTCGGCGATGCCGCGGGCGAGCCGCTCGGAATTGGTCACGAAGAGATCGTCGCCCACGAGCTGCACCTTGTCGCCGATCTTCTCGCTGATGAGCTTCCAGCCCTTCCAGTCGTCCTCGGAGCAGCCGTCCTCGATCGACATGATCGGGTAGCGGCCGGCGAGACCGGCGAGGAAGTCGACCATGCCGGCCGAGTCGAGCGACTTGCCCTCGATCGTGTAGGCGCCGCTCTTGGAGTCGAAGAGCTCGGTGGCCGCCACGTCGAGCGCGATCGCGATCTGCTTGCCGGGCTCGTAGCCGGCGTTGGAGATCGCGGCGAGGATCACCTCGAGCGCCTCGGCGCAGGTGCCGATGTGCGGGGCGAAGCCGCCTTCGTCGCCGACCGCGGTGGCGAGCTTCTTGTCCTTGAGGACCTTCTTCAGCGCGTGGAAGGTTTCCACGCCGGCGCGGAGGGCGTCGTCGAACGTGTCGAAGCCCAGCGGCATCACCATGAATTCCTGCACGTCGAGCGGATTGTCGGCATGCGCGCCGCCGTTGATGATGTTCATCATCGGCGCGGGGAGCAGGCGGGCCGTGGCGCCGCCGAGATAGCGATAGAGCGGCAGGCCGCAGTGCTCGGCCGCCGCGTGGGCCACGGCCATCGAGACGCCAAGGATCGCATTCGCGCCGAGGTTCTTCTTGTTGGGCGTGCCGTCGAGCTCGAGCATCCGCTCGTCGATCGACGTCTGGTCGAGCGCGTCGCAGCCCTCGAGCTCCTCGGCGATCTGTGTGTTGACGTTTTCGACCGCCTCGAGCACGCCCTTGCCAAGATAGAAGGCCTTGTCGCCATCCCGCTTCTCCCAGGCCTCATGGGCGCCGGTGCTGGCACCGGAGGGCACGGCGGCCCGGCCAAACGCGCCGTCGGCCAGGCTCACATCGACCTCGATCGTGGGGTTGCCGCGGCTGTCGAGAATCTGGCGGGCGTGGATGTCGACGATCGTGGACATGTCGGTGGGCCTCGTGGGGGGTGGGATGACTGCGGGCTGGAAGGACCCGGTCCAAATTGTGCCGCTGTCGGCCGCGCACGCAAGAGCGGCCGCGGCTTCGGTGGGATTCGCCCGCGTCTTCGACTATCCTCCTGAACGACCACTCGTGATTTCTCCCCGTCCTTCCGGCTTCCCTCCCAGGCATTCATGTTCACCGGTCTCGTCGAATCGCTCGGGCGTGTCGTGGCGGTGATCCCGGAGCCGCCGGGCGTGCGGCTCGTCGTGGACACTGGCGCCATCGCCGCCGACGCGACGATCGGCGAGAGCATCTGCACGAGCGGCTGCTGCCTTTCGGTGGTGCGGATCGACGGGCCGCGGCTCGAATTCCAGCTCGGCCCCGAGACCCTGAGCCGCACCTCGCTCGGCGCGCTTGCCGCCGGGGGCTCCGTGAACCTCGAGCGATCGCTGCGGCTCTCCGACAGGCTCGGCGGGCATCTGGTCACCGGCCACGTCGACGGCCTCGGCCGGCTCGAATCGCGCCGGCAGGAGGGGGACTGGGTGACCTGCCGATTCTCCGCGCCGCCGCCGCTGCTCGCCCAGATGGCCTCGAAGGGATCGGTGGCGATCGACGGCGTGAGCCTGACGGTGGTCGATGTCGATGCTTCCACGTTCAGCGTGGCCCTGATCCCCCACACGCTCGCCTGCACGACGCTCGGCGGCCTCGTCGAAGGGGACCGCGTCAATCTCGAGACCGACCTCGTCTTCAAATATGTCGATCGCTGGATGCAGTCGAGGGCGACGCCATGAGCCACTCCTCGCGGCCCGCGCCGGCGCGGCAGACGACCGCCTATCTCAAGCAGCTCTTCGAGCAGGTCGGTTTCACGATCGACACGAAGCGCGGCCAAAATTTCCTCGTCGACCTGAACCTGCTCGATCTCCTTGAGCGCACGGCGGACGTGCGGCCCGACGACGTGGTCATGGAGGTGGGCACCGGGACGGGCGCGCTCACCGAGCGTCTCGCCGGAAGCGCCCGACGCGTCATTACCTGCGAAATCGATCCGCGGCTCGCGCAACTGGCCCGCGACAAGCTCGTCGAGTGCGACAACGTGACGCTCGTCGAAGGCGACGTCCTCGCCTCGAAGCACCGGTTCGCGCCGGCCGTGCTGGCCGCAATCGACGCGGCGATTGCCAGCGCGGAGGGCTGCCGCTTCCTCCTCGTGGCCAACCTCCCCTACTGCGTGGCGACGCCGGTCATCTCGAACCTGCTCGCCCTGCCCCGCCCCTTCGACAGCGCCACCGTCACGGTGCAGCGCGAGATGGGCGAGCGAATGACCGCCGCCGCCGGCTCGCATTCTTATAACGCTCTCTCTGTCTGGATCGGCGCCCAGTGCCGAGGCGAGATCGTTCGCATTCTTCCGCCGAGCGTCTTCTGGCCGCGGCCGAAGGTCGATTCGGCGATCGTGCGGCTCGACCTTGAGCCGGATCGCCGGGCAGCGATCGGCGACCTCGGCCGGTTTCACGACTTCGTCCGCGACGTCTTCTGCCATCGGCGCAAACTGCTCCGCGGCGTGCTTGTGCGGATGGCGGGCGGGAAGCAACAATCGGCGGCGAAAGAGGCCGTCGAGAAGGTCTACGCGTCGCTGGGCTTCGAGGCGAGCGTGCGGGCGGAAGACATTCCGCCAGACACGTTCGTGCAACTCGAGCGGGCGTTTTACGAGCAGTTGGGGACATCCTGATTCCATCGCCCACGGGCAAGGCACGAGGAACGGACCATGAGATTCATCGAGATGAGCGGCCGGGCCCTGATGAGCATGCTCGAGCCCGACGAGGCCTCCCCTGACGAACTCCAGCGGGCCGGACTCACCGACACCTGCCTGGTGCGCGTGAACGAGCAGGGCGACATCGAGGTGCGCCGCCACGACCGCTGGGACGTGATCGGCGGCCTCCTTGGCAACTTCGAACCCCGCGCCCGCCACGCCAGCGGCCGCACCTGGGCGTAAGGGACGCCGCCAAAGTGACGCCGCCGGCTCGCGGGCGGCAGAAGTTCTGCGTCCGCCGCTCCAACGGCGGAATGGCTCCTCGCAAAGAACTTCCGGCCTCGGGCCGGCCAGGCCAGTCTCCGCTGACGACCTACGGAGCTTCGTTCCTCAGAAGGTCGAAAGTTCCTAACGCTCGTCGAGCTTCAGCCGACCCGCGAGCCTCCCGGTTCACAGGGTGAGGCTCGCGGGTCGGCGGAAGTCGCGGAGCATTTGGACCGAGTCTTCGAGGGCCACCGCGAGGAGACTTCTGCCGCCCGCGAGCCGGCGCATCCGTCACGACCGGCGCCCGTACCGCAGCCATACCCCGTCGTCGGAGGGGCCACAAAACAGCCGGGAAAGCCGAAACTTCCGGTTGTCTGGCGCAGCGAAGTAGAATTTGGGCTTCGATCCCGGATTCAGCCGAATTGCATGAGGTTGTCGATCGCCGTCCGGACCACCGGGCAGCGCCGGGCGGGCGGAGGCTTTCCACGCAGTGATTCCCAATCCCTACACCGAAGCCTCGTTCGCCGAGACGATCGTCGACCTGCTGCGCCAGCGTGCGGCCTATCGGCCCCACGACCGGGCCTTCACGTTCCTCGTCGATGGCGAGACGGAAGAGCTCAACATCACCTATGCCGAGCTCGACCGGAAGGCACGAACGGTCGGCGCCTGGCTGATGGCGTCGGGGATGCAGGGGAAGCGGGTGCTCCTGCTCTATCCGTCGGGACTCGACTTCATCGCTGCGTTCCTCGGCTGCCTCTACGGCGGGGCGATCGCCGTGCCGGCCTATCCGCCGCGCAAGAACCGGTCGGTCGAGCGGATCGAGGCGATCGCCGCCGACGCCAACGCCTCGGTGGCGCTCACCACCCGCGACGTGCTCGATCGGTTCGACGCCCTGCGGGCGACGGCGCCGAGCCTCGAGAAGCTGCTCTGGAAAGTCGATAGCGAGCTCGAAGGCGACTGGGCCGAGCGGTGGCAGCGGCCCGACATCCACGGCCAGACGCTCGCCTTCCTGCAATACACGAGCGGCTCGACCGGCACGCCCAAAGGCGTGATGCTCTCCCACGAAAATCTGCTGCATAATTCGTTGCGGATCATGCAGGCCTTCGAAATCACGCGCAGCCAGTCGGGCGTGTTCTGGCTGCCGAGCTTTCACGACATGGGGCTCATCGGCGGCATTCTCGTGCCGCTCTACGGCGGCAAGTTCAACGTGCTCATGTCGCCGGTGGCCTTCCTGCAGAAGCCGCTGCGGTGGCTCGAGGCGATCAGCACGTATCGGGCGACGATCAGCGGCGGCCCGAACTTCGCCTACGAGCTCTGCGTGCGGAAGATCACGCCCGAGCAGCGGGCGAAGCTCGACCTCTCGAGCTGGTCGCTCGCGTTCAACGGCGCCGAGCCAGTCCGCCCGGAGACGATCGACGCCTTCTGCGAGGCGTTCGCCCCGTGCGGCTTCCGTCGCGAGGCGTTCTTCCCCTGCTACGGCCTCGCCGAGAGCACGCTCATGGTGACCGGCGGGATGAAGTTCGAGCCGCCCGTGATCCGCGCCTTCGACGCCGCCTCGATCGAAACGGGCGCCGCGCTCGTGCGGACCGGCTTCGCGCCCGGCACCCGCCGGCTCGTGGGCAGCGGCCGCGAGCTCGACGGGCAGGACGTGCGGATCGTCGATCCGCAGTCCTGCGAGGCGCTGCCGCCGGGAAGGATCGGCGAGATCTGGGTGAGCGGACCGAGCGTGGCCCAGGGCTACTGGAACCGGCCCGACGCGACGAAGGAGACCTTCGGCGCGATGCTCGCCATGCCCGATTCCCATTCGCAGACGCAGTCGGTGAAGAAGTGGCAGCCGAACCCCGGCCCCTATCTCCGCACCGGCGACCTCGGCTTTTTTGACAACGGCGAGCTCTTTGTCACAGGCCGGCTCAAGGACCTGATCATCGTCCGCGGTCGCAACCACTACCCGCAGGACATCGAGCACTCCGTCGAGGAGGCGAGCCCGCTCGTGCGGGCGGGGTCCGTGGCCGCTTTCTCGGTCGACGTGGACGGCCGCGAGCGGGTGGTCGTGGTGGCCGAGCTCGAGCGGGGCAAGCGTGATTCGGGGGACATCGCCGCCTCGTTCGACGCGATCCGCAAGCGGCTGGCCGTGGAGCACGAGGTGGCGCTCGAGGCAATCGTGATGGTGCGGCCCAACAGCATCGCCAAAACGTCGAGCGGCAAGATCCAGCGGCATGCCTGCAAGCGGCAGTTCCTCGAAGGCACGCTGGAGGTGGTGGAGCAGCACGTGGGCTGGATGCAGGCGGGCCACGCCCCCGCGGCCTCGGCCACTGACGAGATCGCGTCGCGGCCGGCCAGTGAGGCACCGCGGCTCGCGCGGATGCGGCCCGTGGGGGAGGCCTCGCGGGCGCTGCGGCCCGACCGCGAGCTGCCGCAAGACGTGGTCGACACCGTATTCGACCACGTGCGGCGGATCGCGAAGGAGCGGGCGGGCGATCTCTCGCTCGACACCAATATCGTGGAGCTCGGCCTCGATTCGCTCGAGCGGATGGAGATCGTCGCCAGCCTCGAAGAGGCGTTTGGCGGGCGGTTCCCGGAGCAGGTGCTGCCCCAGATCGAGACCTGCCGCGAGGTCACCGAAGCGATCCTCGACCACATGCCGATGGATGGCCGCAAGCAGATCGAGGCGGCCCGCGTGATCGCGGAGATCCCGGCGGAGACCTGGCAGATCGAGCAGTTCCCCGAGGTCCGCGCGCTCGAGCAAAACTTCGCGATGGTCCGCGACGCCGGGCTCGAAAACCCCTACTTCAGCGTCCACGAAGGGCTCACGAGCGACCGCACGCGGATCGGCGGCCGCGAGATGGTGAGCTGGGCCACGTACAACTACCTCGGCATGTCGGGTGAGCCGGAGGTGACGCTCGCGGCCAAGGCCGGGCTCGACCGCTATGGCACGAGCGTATCGGCCAGCCGGCTCGTCTCCGGCGAGAAGGTGATCCACCAGGAGCTCGAGCGGGAGATCGCCCGGTTCGTCGGCACCGAGGACGCGATCACCTTCGTGGGCGGCCATGCCACCAACGAGACCGTGATCGGCCACGTGGTCGGCCCCGGCGACCTCGTGCTCCACGACGCGCTCGCCCACAACAGCCTGCTGCAGGGTGCCGTGCTCTCCGGCGCCCGCCGCCGGCCGTTCCCGCACAACGATTACGACGCCGCCGAGAAACTGCTCGCGCAGGTCCGCAGCCAGTATCGCCGCGTGCTGGTCGTGATCGAGGGCATCTACAGCATGGACGGTGACTATGCCGAGCTGCCCCGGTTCGTGGCGTTGGCGAAGAAGCACAAGGCACTGCTGATGGTGGACGAGGCCCACTCGATCGGCGTGATGGGCCCGCGCGGCCGCGGCATCGGTGAGCACTTCGGCGTGAACCCCGCCGACGTCGACCTCTGGATGGGCACGCTCTCGAAGGCGCTCGGCAGTTGCGGCGGCTACATCGCCGGATCGAAGACGCTCGTCCGCTGGCTCAAGTACACGGTGCCGGGATTCGTCTATTCGGTCGGCCTGCCGCCGGCGGCAGCCGGGGCGGCGCTCGGCGCCCTGCGGCTTCTCGACCGCGAGCCGGAGCGGGTGGCCAGGCTTCACGACAATGCAAGGCTCTTCCTCAGGCTCGCCCGCGAGGCCGGTCTCGACACGGGGCCCTCGGGCGGCTCGGCGATCGTGCCGATCATCCTCGGCAACTCGATGAACAGCCTCAAGCTCTCGCGGGCGCTCTTCGCACGTGGCATCAACGTGCAGCCGATCCTCTATCCGGCGGTGGAGGAGCGGGCGGCCCGCCTGCGGTTCTTCATCACGTCGAAGCACACGCCCGACCAGATCCGCCAGACGATCCAGGCGATGCGCGAGGAACTCGCCAAGATCGATCCGGCTGCCGCGCGTCGCCAGCCCGCGGCCGTGTAGGACAGGCCTCCGTGCCTGTCGCCGACTGGACTTTCGGCAATCAGTACTTCACCTCGATGCCGAAGTCGACACCGTTCGTGAAGACATACTCGCTGCCACCAGCCGGGTTCGGGCCGATCCGGTTGTAGACCGGGTTGGGACGGAAGTAGGGAGACGTGGGATCACCCGTTCCGGTCGTCTTCACGACCCAGGGATTTTCGATGCTCGCCGGCTGCGACGGATCCCTCGGCTCGGCGTATTGCGTCGGCTTCCGATCGCTCTTGTAGCCCGTGCTCGAAGATGCCCGGGAGATGCCTGCCATCCAGAGACCCTTATAGCCGGCCCGCAGAAGGATCGACTGGCTGAGTCGGTATTGCGTGCCGAACCGCCATTCACCGATCGGCGAGAAGACAAACTCATGCTCAGCAGAGTTGGTCGCATTCTGCTGGCCAACGCCGTAGACCTGCAGGAAGAGCGGCGGCGGCTGGATTGCCTCTGCGGGCGTCGTGCCGCCGGCAGACTGCGTCACAGCTGGACTGAAAGTCGCTCGGAGGTAGTCCGCTCCGACCGAGTCGGGGAAGTTCGAACCGCGATAGAGATTGTTTTGCCAGTTGAAAGCGGCCGTGAACTTCAGTTCGCTCGAGAATGTCCAGCGGCCGGTATGGCTCTCAAGCAGGAGGGCAAATTCGGGGCCGACCATGTTGTTGTAGGTGTTGGTTTCCCACTCACCGACCTGGAGAGGGCTGCTCCGACCGAGGCCCGTCAGCGTGTCGACGCCACCGATGCCGATCACGTCTCCGGCCGAGGTCTGGGTGAGGAAGCCGCCGGCACCCAACCCTCCTGTGCCCACACCGCCCACACCTGGCACGCCGACACCGCCGACACCGCCCACGCCGCCTGCACCGCCCACGCCTGCACCGCCCACACCTGCACCGCCCACACCTGCACCGCCCACACCTGGCACGCCTGCACCCGCACCACCCGTGACACCCGTGGGCCCCTGGTTGAATGCGTACTGATTGCTCTCATACCCGATCTTGTAACTTTCGGCGAACTGCAGAAACCGGGGGCCGACCGAGAAGCGGGCCGACCTCCCGCTCCCACGGCGGCCGAGCTCGCGCCGCACCAGTGCGGTCACCGAGGCGCTCTGGATCTCCGTGTTGTTGGTCTGCGTGAGCTTCTGGGCGATGAGATGATCCGGCGGCGGGCTTCGGGAAATGATCGTCGTGGTGACGAGGGCTTGATTGACATTTCCGACGCCGCCGCCAGTCGCAGCTCCGCCACCGAGCGCCTGCTGCGTGAAGATCTGTGTCGGCGAAGACGCAGCGAATTCGCTGTTGGTCTGGAAGCTCTGGCTCAAGACTCCGGTATTGAAATACGAGATCTGGACGCCGTGATTGTCGTACATCCAGCCGCCCTCATACCGATTGCCCCAGGTCATCGCCGTTCGCATCCAGCTCGTGTTGAGGTCGAGCTGCAGTGGATCGGCACCGTAGATGAAGACACCGCCGATCACGCTGCCACCAGCGGTGCCGGAAGCCTGAATGCCGCCATTGTTCAACTGCACGATCGCCTGCGGCGAGATCGGATCGACCGGGATCAGGTAGCCACCGTTCTCGGTCTGGCCCACGCCCGTCACCCGCGGCGGCGTGATGCCCCAGTAGAGGCGGTCGTAGTTGAAGAAGATCCCCTCGCTCTGCTCGGGGTAGATCTCGTAGTCCTGCAGATCCGGCGGGGCGAAGAGCTGGAAGTCGTAGAAATTCTGGTCCGGGAGCAGAGGCATCCAGTCGCCGGCGCGGGCCGGGATGACGGCCGCGATGCTCATCGCCGCCGCAAGGAGAAGCCGTCCGAACCGCTGCAAACTCGTTGTCGTAGCCATCGCTTGAGTGTCCTGGGGAGCAGGAGCCGGTTTTCCGCACATGCGGATTGCTCGTCTGGTATCGGTCGTGCCGGTCGATGGAGTTGACGAATCTTGGAAGACTCTGCGGCCTTCGAAGGATTTGCAGTGGGCCTGGGGAATCACGGCAGGCTGGGGGAAATCAGCTCTCGTGTTTGAAGGAGGCGAAGCTTCGGTCGCGGCCATAGAATGGCCCGCTGACCCCGGCCCCGACCCAGAGGTTTCCATGACACTTCCGCGACGGATTGCCATCCAGGCCGCCCCCGCCCTCCTCCTTGCCTGGCTTGCCGGAACTGCCGGAGCGGCCCATGGACAGGCAGTGGCCGACAAGGTCGAGTTCCTCCGGCTCGTTCGCGACGACCGGGGGGAGCCGCTCTCGCTCGACACGTCGATCGTGCGTTATCGCGAGGCGGAGCCGAGGCGCGACGGCCGACCGCCACTGGAGGTCGATCTCGTAGGGGCCGTCCACCTGGGAAGCAAAACCTACTACGACACGCTCGACCGTCTGTTTCGCGACTACGACGCCGTCCTCTACGAGCTCGTCGCTCCCGACAACGCCCGCGTGCCGAAGCCAGGCCGCAAGGCATCGGGGGCGATCGGCTCCGCGCAGCAGGGGCTCACGAAACTGCTGGGGCTCGAATTCCAGCTCGAGCAGATCGACTACACGGCGCGGAACTTCGTCCACGCCGACCTTTCCCCGAAGGAATTCGATGCCGCGATGGCCAAACGGGGCGAATCGTGGTGGACGATGTTCATGAAACTGATGCGCGAGGGCGCGGCCCGGGCGGAGAAGGCCGATGGCAAGGCCGGGAGCGAGATCGGCCTCGGCGACCTCTATGGCATCTTTTTCGGCTCGAACCGGGAGATCCGGTTGCGGCGGATCATGGCCGAGCAGTTCACCGACATGGACGTGCTCACCGCCGCTTTCGGCGGCGAGAAAGGCTCGTCGCTGATCACCGACCGCAATGCGGCGGCGCTCGACGTCTTGCGGCAGGAGATCGCCGCAGGCAGGCGGAAGATCGCGATCTTCTACGGCGCCGCCCACATGGACGACTTCGACGAACGGCTTCGCGAAGACTTTCAGCTGGAGCCGATCGAGACCGACTGGGTCGAAGCCTGGGATCTCCGGATGGCCCGGTAGGACAGGCTGAAGCCTGGTCCTACATGGCGCCTGCGGGAACGCGGCGGCTCCAGGCGTCGGCCGCGATGCGGGCTTGGCCGAGCACCTGGTCGTAGCCGAGCGACTCGACCGTCTCGCCGACGAGTTCAAACTCGAAGTCGCCAGCGTAACCGTGCTCAATAAGCGACGTCACGAGCGGCCCGAGCCGCAGTTCGCCATGCCCCGGTGGCAGTCGCTCGCGTTCGGCGGACGGCAGGCCGTGACTGTCAGCCACCTGCACGAGCGCCGTGAGCGGCACGAGGTCGACAAGCAGCGCGGGCAGCGCGGGATCGTGGCCAAACTGCCAGAGATCGACCGAGAGTTTTACGGCAGGATGGTCGAAGCGACGCACCCAGCAGGCCGCATGGCCGAGATCGGCGAGGAAGTCGCACCCTGTGGCCGCGGCGGGATGCATCGGTTTGATCGCCAGCGTCACACCGCGGGCAAAGGCCTCGGGCGCGAGCACGTCGAGCGCTTCGGCGAGCAGTCGGTGGGCATGGCTCCGCGTGTGGCCGCCGCGGCAGCCGCTGTGAAGGACCAGCACGTCGGCGTCTATCTCGGCAGCCGTCTCGATTGCTTCCAAGGCGTCGGCGACGCTCTCGCGGAAGGAGCGGCCATCGCCGCCGGTAAAGCCCCCCGCCCACTGCAGGCTGGAAACCCGCATGCCGGCCTGGCGGAGCAGCGTCCGCGCCTGCTCGACGCCGAGGTCGGAGAGCTTGGTCCGCCAGAGCGAGAGGCGGTCGAAGCCGTGACGGGCCAGATGCTCGATTTCGTCGGCGAGTTCCCAGCGGAACGTCGTCAGTTCACTGATCGCTGCCTGCAGCATGCTCTGCCTATCTCCTGGAAACGGGGCCGCGGTCAGCCCGCAGCGAAGTGCCCGCCTTGAAGGAGAGGAAGTATGCGGCGATGCTTCGCGGACTGTCCAGACGAAGTTTGCGAGCGCCCTCCCGTGGTGTACACATGTGCCAATTGCCAAAAAAACGGCCGACTATTCTCCGCTAGACTCATCCGTCCATCGAGGCCATGAATGACGGAGGTGCTTGCATGACTGCGTCGACACGAACCAGGGGCCTGCGGGTCGGGAACGGCGCCGTCGTCATCCCCGCCGACGCGATTGCATGGCAGTTCGTGCGGTCGAGCGGCCCCGGCGGGCAGCACGTCAACCGCACGAGCAGCAAGGCAATCCTGCGGTTCGATGCCCGCCATTCGCCGCATCTGCCGGAGGCGATTCGCGGCCGGCTGCTCGAGCGGGAAAAAGCCCGGCTTACCAGAGAAGGCGCGCTCGTCATCTCGAGCCAGCGACACCGCGACCAGCCGCAGAATGTCGCCGACTGCCTCGCAAAACTGTCCGCCATCATCGAGCGGGCGCTCGTGCCCCCGAAGGTGCGCCGGCGGACGAAGAAACCGCGTTCCGCGGTCGCCAAGCGGATCGAGGGGAAACGCCGCCGAGCGGAGACAAAGCGTCTCCGCGGCCGGCCGCAGGAGTAAACCGACCACAGCCGCTCAGACGGTCAGGAAGGCTGGTATAATTCGCCATGGCCCCGGCCTGACGCCGGCCATGCCAATCACACCGAGGGACCGAGATCCATGGCGACGCCCCGCGACATCGATTCCGTGCTCAAGGGCTGGGATTTCCAGCCGGGAGAGGTGAGCGCGCGGCTCTTCAAGGCCCGCAACGGCCGCGAGGTGCTCCAGATGCGGGTCGACATGGGCGTTCTCCAGATGGAGACCGATCACCGTCCCGACGGCCAGCGGCCCCACGGCGCCGAGACCTACTACGACTATCTCGTCGGCGAGGCGATTCGCGAAGGGGGCTCGTTCCAACTGTCCCGCGAGCAGTGCGCCGAGGCAGACCGCGAATTCGTGCAGTTTTATCACCGCCGGATCTGCTGGCTCTCGCTCCGCGAATACCGCCGCGCCGCGAAGGACGCCGACCACAGCCTCGGCTTCATGGACTTCGTGCGCGAGCATTCCCCCGACGACGAGTGGACGCTTTCGCACGAGCAATACAGGCCGTTCGTGCTCTTTCACCGCGTGCAGGCGGGCGCCCTGGCGATCCTCGAGGAGCAAGGCCCCGAGGCGGCCATCGTGGAGATCAACCGCGGGCTCGACCGCTTTCGCGAGCTCTTCGCCCGCTACGACGCCGCCGAGCAATACTCCGAGGACGAGCTCGTGAAGCGGCTCGAGGAGATGCGTGAAGGCGTCCGCCGGCGCTACGACGTGGGCCGCACGCTCGACGAACAACTCGCCGACGCGGTGCACGCCGAAAACTACGAACTGGCCGCGAAGCTCCGCGACCGGATGCGGAAGGCCCAGCCGGCCCAAACCGCCGCCGACGGAACCAGCGGCTCCGGCATGGCCGACCAAGCCGGCTAATCGCCCGCGTCGCCCGCAAGACAGGCTTCAGCCTGTCATGCTTCAACTTGCCCAAGCCGGCTTCGGGTGACCAGTACCCCGTCGCCGGACGCTCGCTACGGACATCCTGTCCTTCGCTCGCTCGGATGCTGACTTCGCTTCGCCATCCTGGCTGCGCTCGTCAGCATACGCCGGCTCCCGGGGCACGGGTCACCCGAAGCCTCCCGTATTTGGAGGTGCTCAGTCGCGGATTCGTAGGCGCTCAGCAGTTTCGGCGGAGACGGTCGGTGGGCACGCGCAGAAGAAGGGAGTCGTTGAGGACCATTGGCTCCTGATCAAAACCCACGAGACTGAAACTCTCAACACGACCGGATTCGAGCATGCCTC